>ENA-ORNW01000005-ORNW01000005.1-human-gut-metagenome-genome-assembly--contig:-NODE-5-length-435369-cov-14.565863_pt1 | contig 435369 bp, 379 predicted proteins | sample MGYA00242121_ERZ509034 | MGnify/ENA primary metagenome ERZ509034 (study PRJEB26280, sample SAMEA2338689) | human gut metagenome | biome: human gut; feature: human-associated habitat; material: faeces... | reverse complement strand
GCACACGGTTCATACCCGTGGTGTCGAGGGTTCAAATCCCCCTTCCGCTATTTTTTTATGCCTGAAATTCTATATAGAATAGAATGTGCAAATAGAATCTCATGTCAGAAATGGCATGAGATTTTTTGTGCCTTTTTGTCGATGCGCGGTTGTCGAATCCGTTCGGATGCTGTTCTAAAATATGTAAATAATGCAGGAAATGTGATTAATTGTGACAAAACATCGAAAAATGTTACAAAAATGTTTCAAATATTTCTAAAAAATTTCAAAAATGTATTGACAAGTTAACAAACATGATGTTAAATAGGGGAAGTTTGTTGCGAACAAACGGTTTTGGAAAAGGAGTGATTAGATGAGGTTAAACATCGACAAGCTAATGATAGGATTTGTGATGATCTTAGCAGTATGTTTATACGCACCAACATTATTGGAAGATTACAAAGCCAATAGCACAACAAATGAGAAGGTAACAGAGGTACTTGCAGAAGCTCCGGCACCGGCAATGACAACAGAGTCTATGGTGCTTGCAGCAGTTACAACGCAGGAGCGCATCGGGGAAGCTGTTCAGGCAGCGAAAGTTACAGAGAGTATTGGGAATGATATGACAAAGGCTGTAACGACTGATGTAGCAAAACTCACACCGAAGTTTCAGACAAATATGAATGTGACAAATATGATAGAAGAAACATCGGTTGCAGACAGAAGCATGCTTCAGACGATGGTCGAAGCACGGACGAATCCGGTATATTCGGAGTTCATCGCACATGTAAAGTCATTACCAGTTGAGATCAAGCCGTCACTGATGGCGAGCGACGAGCGAGACAAGGTATTGGCAGTTCGCGACAATTATGATGAATTCCTGAAGACGGTAGAGACATATTATGCAGAGAAGGCAGTTTTAAAAACCGCACAAAATGCACAGACATATGTGACTACATATACAAATCAGACCGGAGACGGAAAGCTGACTGCATCCAAGGGTGTAAACTACGGACCAAGCGGAAAAGAAACGTATTACAACTTGAATATGAATGGTGTCGTAGCAACGATGCAGGGAATGGGAATTCCAGGGCAGTATTGGGTTCGCGAGGATGGCGTAAAAATGTACGGTGATTATGTTATGGTTGCCGCAGATCTGAACACACATCCAAGAGGATCGCTTGTAGAGAGCAGCCTTGGTACAGCGATAGTAGTAGATACAGGCGGATTTGCAGCGTCAAATCCAAATCAGTTAGATATTGCAACTGCATGGTAAAAGAAAAGGGAATGTTTTCATGAATTACATGGAAACATTCCCTTTTTTCTTTTAAATCAAATTGGCAAATTCGGATTCACCGTTATGACTGGTTATTATCCTGATTATCGTATTTAGCCTTTAAATCATCCATCGGTGTGGAACCAAAGGTTTCAAGCGGTGTCTTTAATGTACGCTCTAAGTCCTCCTGCTCCTTGTTCTTCTGTGCGGTACGCTTCTTCCACCATGAGAAGAGGATACATACGACGATGACAACCGCTGCTGCGATGATCAGTACCTTGAATACGCCGGCAGAATGATTCGTTGCCTTGGCGATGGTACGAGTCTTTACGAACATTACATAGAACTGGATACCGGTTGCATCGTAGAATTCCTGTGCGCCGGTTACGACGTTGTTCTTTGTATCAATCCAGTTTAAATCATCCCGATAGCAGTGAGAGTCAAATGCCTTGTCGGATTTGATTTTTGAGATGCCATCCTGCTTCATGATTTCCAATGTGTCTTCCAGCATGCCCTTTAACTGGATACCGAGATCATCATTGTAGTTATTCTGATATGCGGAGATCATACTGTTAATGTATGTATCCATAAGTGCATTGGCTTTGACACCATATTTGAACTGACCATTGTCGTTTTCATCTACGACCAGGAGCAGTCCGTCCTCGCGACCGCTGAATATTGTATTATACTGATCTTCTGCGTATTCGGAAATACGGTTATCGCTGAGTGTGTCGCCTGTATATCCACCTTTAAACTGCATATAGAAAGAGAATACGATCAGGACGAGCATGAGCATGATTATAGTAACAAATGCACCGCCGCTACTGCCGTTTGAATATACGTAAGTTGTTCTGCCTCCATAATATCTTCTTCTCGGTGGTGGAGGTGGTGGCATGCCCGGACCTCCATGATAGTAATGTGGCCCCGGACCGTAATCGTCGTATGGTCTAGGTCCCGGACCGGGACCGTGAGGCCTTGGACCACCGCCAAAACCGCCTCCGCGTGAACCACTGCTGCGAAAGCTACCGCCACCGCCGCTGAAACTTGCACCATGATGACTGCCGCCACCGTGACCGCCGCTGCTAAAGCCGCCGCCACCGCCGCCGGATCTTCCCATAATAAACCCTCCTCATTATGTATAAATTTGTACAGTACATTTTTCTCTATGACTGTGATAGTGACATTTTACAATGAAATGACAGATTCGTAAATATAGAAAAACAAATTGTGGCAATTCTAACCATGAGAAAAGGAAACGTTTGCATATATGGGGCAAATATGATAGATTATAGTACGATACTTTAATTTTGCCTGATATAAAGGAGCGTAGGAACCATGAGAGTTGGCATGGGATATGATGTGCATAAATTAGTCGAGGGACGCCGCCTGATTTTGGGAGGCGTGGAGATCCCGTATGAGAAAGGTCTGCTTGGACATTCGGATGCGGATGTGCTGGTGCATGCGATTATGGATGCGCTGCTTGGAGCTGCAGCTTTGGGAGATATCGGAAAACATTTCCCAGATACCGATCCGGCTTACGAAGGCGCGGACAGTATGCGGCTTCTGGAGGAAGTGCGGAAGCTTCTGGATGCAAATAATTATGTGATTGGAAATGTAGATGCAACCGTGATTGCGCAGCGACCAAAGCTTGCGCCGTATATTGATGCAATGCGGGAGAACATTGCGGCACGGCTGCAGATTGATAAAAATCAGGTTAATGTCAAGGCGACAACAGAGGAAGGTCTTGGATTTACCGGGCAGGGACAGGGAATCAGTTCCCAGGCGATCTGCCTGCTTGAGACAATCGATAATTTTGATTATCGAAGCTCGCGTGTGGTAGATGATACTGTAGAAAATGCTGCCAATCCATGCATGGGATGCATGGGGTGTGCAAAAAGATAAAAACAATAGATAGATATAGGAGGATATTTTAGTTTCATGAGTGACGGAGACAGTTGCAGGCTCAAATATTTTGAAGGTGAACCGGAGGTGCTTGCTGAGGTTCGACAGATGTGGGATGAAATATTTGATGATCCGGAGGAATTTGCGGATTATTATTTTACAGAGATTTGTAAGCAAAATAAGATTTTACTTGCTTATAAGGGGGATGTGCTGGCAGGCATGATTCATCTGAATCCTTATGAGATGCAAGTAGAAGGGAAAAAGGAACTGTGCTATTACATAGTCGGAGTGGCTGTGAAACCGGAATATCGGGAGCAGGGCATCATGCACAAAATGATGCAGCGCGTGCTTGCAGATATGAAAAAGGACGGCAGAGCGTTTGCGTTTTTGATGCCGGAACGGGAAGAATACTATGAGAGCCTTGGCTTTGAGAAGGTATTTCATACGTTGGAACTGGATATTGATATTGCAGAGCTGGAGGACGAGAATGTCGTGCCGGATGATCTTTCCGGTGAGGAAGGATATTATACGAAGAATCTGAAAGATCTGCATGAGGAACGCGCAGATATACTGGAGCATCTGTCTGGAGAAGTAAATGAAGCTCTTGCAAAGAAATATCGGATTTACGCGCATCGTACGCCGCAATATCTGGAGCAGATGTGCATGGAACATCGCTGCCAGAATGGAGATGTGGTAGCCGTGTATGAGGATGGTATGCACATGGATGACGGGCAGGTGGAAGAACGTCTGGCAGGTATGTTTTCTTATGATATCTATGATGATACGATGTATGTGGAGCGTTTTGAAAGCTTTGATGATCATGTGCGATATGTGCTGGATGCAGCGGTAAGGCTGGCAGAACAGGCATTTTGCAGAAGACTGGTCGTGACGATGTCGGAGCGGCATTTCTGCGATGATATTGCAAATATGCTTGGCGTGTCTGTACGGATGAACGACGGATATGGGTTTATGGCGCTTTCACTGCAGGGGGATGATTCATTGATGTCGATACTGCATGAAGCAAGTTTTTTCGATGAAATTGTATAAAAACAGATAGAATTTTTAAGAAAAACTTTGATTATGAAAGTATATGTGATATAATTTATCAGATAATGACGCACGAGAAACGATGCGTAAATATAAAGTAAATTTTTAAGAGATAGGGGTAGACCATGTATAAGATTGTAAAAAAAGAAGTCTTAAATTCGGTTGTTGTCATGATGGAGATTGAAGCTCCTTATGTAGCTGCACGCTGTGAGGCAGGACAGTTTGTCATCGTCAGAGTGGATGAAGATGGCGAGCGTATTCCTCTTACAATTGCGGATTTTGACCGCGAACGCAATACAGTTGAGATTATTTTCCAGGTAGTTGGATATTCAACAACTCTGATGGCAAAGCTGAATGAGGGCGATTACCTTCAGGATTTTGTAGGTCCACTTGGACAGCCGGCACCACTCAACAAAGAGTGGAAACGTGTGATCGGTGTTGCAGGTGGTGTTGGAGCAGCTCCACTTTACCCACAGGCAAAGAAGCTTGCCGAGCAGGGTACAAAAGTGGATGTGATCATTGGTGGACGTACCGCAGAACTTGTACTTCTCAAGGAGAAGTTCGAGAAGTTCTGTGACAATGTATATATCATGACAGATGATGGTTCTCTTGGTGAGCAGGGCGTTGTTACAAAGAAGCTGCAGGAGCTGTTAGATGCCGGTGTGAAATATGACCATGCAATCGCAATCGGACCACTCATCATGATGAAGTTTGTAGTAGCACTTACAAAGAAGCCGGAATATAACCTTCCGACCGCAGTTTCTTTGAATCCGATCATGATCGACGGTACAGGTATGTGTGGTGGATGTCGTGTCACAGTTGGTGGCGAGACGAAGTTTGCCTGTGTAGATGGACCGGACTTCGATGGATTTGAAGTTGATTTCGATCAGTGTATGAAGCGTCAGACATTCTTCAAGGAAGAAGAACACGAGTGTATGATGAAGCTTCAGGCAGATCAGATGCAGAATTAGGAGGGAACGAAAGATGCCAAATATGAGTCCAACAAAGGTTCCTATGCCACAGCAGGATCCGAATGTACGAAATAAGAATTTTGAAGAGGTTGCAACCGGTTATACAGCCGAGATGGCAATGGAGGAAGCAACCAGATGTATTAACTGTAAGAACAGACCTTGTATGACCGGATGCCCGGTTAATGTACCGATTCCTGGATTTATCGAGCAGGTAGCTGCCGGTAACTTCGAGAAAGCATACGAGATCATTACAAGTGAGAATGCACTTCCGGCAATCTGTGGACGTGTCTGCCCACAGGAGAATCAGTGCGAGGGTAAGTGTATCCGTGGTATCAAGGGTGAGTCTGTATCCATCGGACGTCTGGAGCGTTTCGTGGCAGATTACCACATGGCACACGGTGCAAAGGCAGAACTGAACATCGAGAAGAATGGCAAGCGTGTAGCAGTTGTCGGTTCCGGTCCTGCAGGTATTACATGTGCAGGTGAACTTGCAAAGAAGGGTTACGATGTAACGATTTTTGAAGCATTACATAAGGCTGGTGGCGTGTTGAGCTATGGTATTCCTGAGTTCCGTCTTCCTAAGTCTCTGGTTGCAAAGGAACTGGAGAATATTACAGATCTTGGTGTAGATCTTGAGACAAATGTTGTAATCGGACGTTCTCTGACCGTGGATGATCTGTTTGCACGCGGATTTGACGCAGTATTTCTTGGAACGGGTGCCGGACTTCCAAACTTCCTTCGCATTCCGGGCGAGAACCTGCTTGGCGTATATTCCGCAAATGAGTTCCTGACACGTGTCAATCTGATGAAGGGTTATAAGAAGGGCGAAGTTCCAACACCTGTCAAGGTCGGCAAGCGTGTTGCCGTTGTCGGTGCTGGTAACGTAGCGATGGATGCAGCAAGAACGGCTAAGAGACTTGGTGCAGAGGAAGTATATATTGTATATCGTCGTGGTGCAGAGGAAGTACCTGCCCGTAAGGAAGAAGTTGAGCATGCAAAGGAAGAGGGCGTGATTTTTAAGCTCCTGAACAACCCGGTTGAGATCCACGGAGAAGATGGCTGGGTAACTGGCATCGAGGTAGTTGCACAGGAACTTGGTGAGCCAGATGCTTCCGGACGTAGACGTCCGCAGCCGATCGAGGGATCGAATACGGTAATTCCGGTTGAGACAGTTGTCATCGCAATCGGTCAGTCACCGAATCCGTTGATCCGCCAGACAACCGAAGGACTGGAAACACAGAAGTGGGGCGGTATCATCGTCAACGAAGAAACTGGTGAGAGTACGCGCGAGCATGTGTATGCCGGTGGTGATGTTGTTACAGGTGCAGCAACCGTTATCCTTGCAATGGGTGCCGGTAAGAAGGCGGCAAAGGCAATTGATGAGTCATTAAAGGAAATGTAAGTATGGTAAATAACTTGGAAGGTTATGCGGAATACGCAGTACAAAAGAAATTAAAAGCAAAGGACCGGATGCCTGTTGTGGCATCCGCTGCTTTGATGGTTGTAGGACTTGCGATCTGGACGTTTATAGCAGGCTGGGTAGGTCCGTCGATTCTGATTATAGGTATTGCTCTTACGATTATTACAGCGACGCGGCAGGAATTGGAGTATGAGTATATATTTGTGAACGGGGATTGCGAGATCTCGAAGATCGTAAAACGCTCATCACGGAAAAAGGTTTATGAGTTTGAGGCAGGTAAGATTCAGAAGGTGCTGCCATATACTTCAATCCTGTTTGACAATGAACGTCAGGCACATCCGGATATGATCATCCGGGATTACACTTCCTGCTTTCCGGACAGGAAAGAGAAGTGGTACGCATTCATCAACAACAGCAAAAACCGCACGGAAGCGGTAATTGTGGAACTGAATGATAAATGCATAGAGCATGTGAAGCTGTTCTATAAGAATAAATATAGTGAATAACCAAAAATCCGGAACCTCGATTTGCATCGAAGCTCCGGATTTCTTTTTGTGTATATTATATATACGTATACGAAATATGTACAATTATGGCTCAAGTGGGGTCATCTTAAGACCTTTGTACATCTTGGAATAAATACTTTTTTCATCCTGATAGAGCACATAGCCACGCGCACCATCTTTTACGATGTAGGCATATTTGTTCTTCTGAACATTCATATACAGAACTTCCTCTACGTTCAGTTCTTTTGCTTTTGCCTTCGCCGTATATACGTTAAGTGGCTCTAATTTGAATTTTTTAACTGCCTGATCCACTGTCATAGTTTCTTACCTCCCATATAGCGATTCTATCGTTTTTACTCTTGCCCTTCAAGCTGTAAAAATATATAATCATAACTAATCATATTATAGTTCTTTCATTGACTTTAGTATATTGTATATTATTGCTAAAGTCAACTGTGAATATTGCACAAAAATCGTCATTTTTGTAGGTCGATTGGACGACTTTTTTCGTCGAAGTGACAAGGAAGGGATAAAAATGGACAAGGAAATAAACGAAAATGTAAAAAAAACAAAAAAAATGTTATTGCATGTATGCTGTGCACCGTGCAGTTCCCATGTGCTGAGTGTATTATATGAAGAATTTGATATCACGGCTTTTTTTTACAATCCAAACATCACGGAAAAGGAAGAATACGAGAAGCGGATCGAAGAATTGAAACGGTTTACACAGGAGGCTGAGTTTGCGAGAAATGTAGTTGTGTGTGACGGTGCGTATGAGCCGGAGAAGTTTTATGCGATCGCGAAAGGCTTGGAGAAAGAACCGGAGCGTGGACGCCGCTGCTATAAGTGTTATGAACTGCGGTTAGAGGAGACCGCCCGGTATGCGAAGGAGCACGGTTTCGATATTTTTACGACGACACTTTCGATTAGTCCGCACAAAAACGCGGCATGGTTAAACGAGATCGGTGAGCGGATGGCAGAAAAATATGGCGTTGCATATCTGTACAGTGATTTCAAGAAAAAAAATGGATATGCTCATTCCATCGAGCTGTCACGGGAGTATCACCTGTACCGGCAGGACTATTGTGGATGTATTTACAGCCGCTTGGAAAGGGAAGAACAAAAGAAGAATAAAAGAATCTGACAAAAGGGGTTGTGCTATGGCGAAAATTGATGTATAATTTTTGCAATTTGAGAAAAAAAGAGCTTCGGATAACTATGCAATTTTTCCGTTTCACTCTTTTTTTTTGAGCAAATTTCTTGTTTTGCAAGTAAATCTAAGAAGAAAGGACAAAGACTATGAAAGCATTTCTGATACTGGAAGATGGCCATGTATTCGAGGGGAAAAGCGTCGGTTCGACCAAGGAAATTATCAGTGAGATCGTATTTAACACATCGATGACTGGTTATCTGGAAGTACTGACGGATCCTTCTTATGCAGGACAGTCTGTGTGTATGACGTATCCGTTGATTGGTAACTATGGTATTTGTAAGGAAGATATGGAGGCGGAGCGCCCATGGCAGTCTGGCTTTATTGTCAGAGAACTGGCGAAGCGGCCAAGCAACTTCCGAAGCGAGGAAAGTGTCGAGTCATTTCTTATAGAAAATGATATTACCGGAATTGAGGCAATTGATACACGTGCATTAACGAAGATTCTGCGGGACAAAGGTACGATGAAGGGCATGATCACAACGGATGAGAATTTTGATAAGGACGATTGTATCAAAAGGATCAAGGCATGGAGCATGGGACATGTTGTGCTGGATGTCACATGCAAGGAGAAGATGAGCTTCCCAGGCGATGGTTATAAGGTTGCGGTCATCGACCTTGGTGTGAAGAAGAACATTGTGCGTTGTCTGTTGGAGCGTGGTTGTTCAGTGACTGTATATCCGGCGGAGACTCCTGCAGAGGAGATCATCGCGGATGCACCGGACGGCATTATGCTGACGAATGGTCCTGGCGATCCGAAGGACAATGTGAAGACAATCGAGGAAATCAAGAAGCTTTTTGCTACGAAGATTCCAATTTTCGCAATCTGTCTTGGACATCAGCTTCTGGCGCTTGCAAACGGTGCAGATACACAGAAGATGAAATATGGACATCGTGGAGCAAATCATCCGGTAAAGGATTTAAAGACCGGGAAGGTATATATTTCAACACAGAATCATGGCTATGTGGTAAAGGAAGAGACGTTGGATCGTGATATTGCAGAGCCAAGCTTTATCAATGTAAATGATAAGACAATTGAGGGTGTTCATTACCTTGGAAAGAATGTACAGACGGTACAGTTCCATCCGGAAGCCTGTGCAGGCCCGCTTGATACCGGATTTTTGTTTGATGAGTTTATGAATATGATGGAGGTGTCTAAATAATGCCAAAGAATCCACACGTAAAAAAGGTTGTAGTTATTGGATCCGGTCCGATTGTCATCGGACAGGCGGCAGAGTTTGATTATGCCGGTACACAGGCATGCCGCTCCCTGAGGGAAGAGGGCATCTGCGTAGTATTGATCAACTCGAATCCTGCCACCATCATGACAGATAAGGATATTGCAGATAAGGTATATATTGAGCCTTTGACACCGGAGGTTGTAAAGGCAGTTATCAAGAAGGAAAAGCCGGATAGCGTGCTTCCGACACTGGGTGGTCAGGCAGCGTTAAATATCGCGATGGAACTGGAAGAGTCCGGTTTCCTGAAGGAACATAATGTAAGGCTGCTTGGTACATCTTCTAAGACGATCAAGAAAGCAGAGGATCGTCTGGAATTCAAGAAGACTATGGAGAAGATCCATGAGCCATGTGCACCATCCGAAGTCGTAACGAACATCAAGGATGGTCTGGCGTTCGTCGAGAAGATCGGGTACCCGATCGTGCTGCGTCCGGCGTATACGCTTGGTGGAAGCGGCGGCGGTATCGCGCACAACGAAGAAGAATTCGTAGAGATACTGATGAACGGACTGCGTCTGTCACGTGTCGGTCAGGTATTGGTTGAGCGTTGTATCGCGGGCTGGAAAGAGATTGAGTACGAGGTTATGCGTGATGCGAACGGTACCTGTATTACCGTATGTAATATGGAGAATCTGGATCCGGTTGGTGTTCATACCGGAGATTCTATCGTTGTTGCACCATCCCAGACACTGGCAGATAAGGAATACCAGATGCTTCGTAGTGCTGCTTTAAATATCATTACAGAGCTTGGTATCCAGGGTGGATGTAACGTACAGTTTGCCTTGCATCCAACAACATTTGAATATTGTGTAATCGAGGTAAACCCGCGGGTAAGCCGTTCTTCGGCACTTGCTTCAAAGGCAACCGGATATCCGATCGCGAAGGTAGCTGCGAAGATCGCTCTTGGATATAATCTCGATGAGATCAAGAATGCAATTACAGGTAAGACCTATGCGAGCTTTGAGCCGGCACTCGATTATGTTGTAGTTAAGATGCCGAGACTTCCTTTCGATAAGTTCATCAAGGCAAGCCGGAAGCTGACCACACAGATGAAGGCAACCGGTGAGGTTATGAGTATCTGTACGAACTTCGAGGGAGCACTCATGAAAGCGCTTCGTTCTCTCGAACAGCATGTGGATAGCCTGATCTATGAGAACTACAATGACCTTCCGACAGAGGAGATTCATGAGATGCTGCATCGTGTCGATGACCGTCGAATCTTCGTTATCGCAGAAGCGCTGCGCCGTGGAATCTCCGCGGAGGAGATCCATGATATCACGAAAGTAGATATCTGGTTTATTGACAAGATCAACAATATTGTACAGGAAGAAAAATTACTGCGTGAGACACCTGAGATCACTAAGGAAATGATGCAGGAAGCAAAGCGCATGGAGTTTCCGGACAAGGTAATCGCACAGATTACAGGCAAGAAGGAAAAGGAAATCAAGGAGCTTCGCTATGGCTATGGTATCCATGCATCCTACAAGATCGTAGATACCTGTGCGGCTGAGTTTGAAGCAGAGACACCATATTATTATTCCTGCTACGATGGCGAATCCGAAGTCGAGGTGGATGAGAATAAGAAGAAGATCATGGTGCTTGGTTCCGGTCCGATCCGTATCGGACAGGGTATCGAGTTTGACTACTGCTCGGTACACAGTACGTGGACCTTGAAGAATAAGGGTTATGAGACAATCATCGTAAATAATAATCCGGAGACAGTCAGTACAGACTTCGATATCGCAGATCGTCTGTATTTCGAGCCGCTGACGGCAGAAGATGTAGAGTCTATCGTAAATATCGAGAAACCGGATGGCGCGGTTGTACAGTTCGGTGGACAGACAGCTATCAAGCTGACTGAGGCACTTTTGGAGATGGGCGTGCCAATCCTTGGTACAAGTGCTGAGAATGTCGATGCAGCCGAAGACCGTGAGTTGTTCGATGAGATTCTGGAGAAGTGCTGTATCCCAAGAGCAGCCGGTAAGACTGTATTTACAGTTAAGGAAGCATTAGAAGCTGCCAACGAGCTTGGCTATCCGGTTCTTGTCCGTCCTTCCTATGTATTAGGTGGACAGGGTATGCAGATTGCAATCTCGGATAAAGATATTATTGAGTTCATGGAGATTATCAATCGGCATGAGCAGGAACATCCGGTTCTGGTTGACAAATATCTGATGGGTAAGGAAATCGAGGTCGATGCCGTATGTGACGGCGACGATATCCTGATTCCTGGTATCATGGAGCATATCGAGCGTGCAGGTATCCATTCCGGAGATAGTATCTCTGTGTACCCGGCACAGACGATCACACCGAAGATCAAGCGTGTGCTGGAGGACTACACGAAGAAGCTTGCGAACAGCCTGCATGTTATCGGACTGATCAATATTCAGTTTATTGTATATCAGGATGAGGTATATGTCATCGAGGTTAACCCGCGGTCAAGCCGTACCGTTCCATATATCAGTAAGGTAACCGGTATTCCGATCGTTGATCTTGCAACGAGAGTTATCACAGGCGAGAAGATCAAGGATATGGGCTATACACCGGGATTACAGCCGGAATCTGAATACTTCGCAATCAAGATGCCGGTATTCTCCTTCGAGAAGATCCGTGGAGCCGAGATCAGCCTTGGTCCGGAGATGAAATCAACCGGTGAGTGCCTTGGTATCTCGAAAAATTACAACGAAGCGTTGTTCAAGGCATTCCTTGGAAACGGCGTGAATCTGCCGAAGTACAAGAAGATGATACTTACAGTAAAGGATTCCGATAAGCTGGATGCAGTAGAAATCGGACAGCGGTTTACCGCGCTTGGTTATGAGATCTATTCGACAAGAAGTACCTGCCGTGTCCTGAATGAGAATGGCGTACCTGCAAAACCGATTAACAAGGTGGAAGAGCCTTCTCCGAACCTGTTAGACCTGATTCTGTCACATGAGATCGATCTTGTTATCGACACACCGTCACAGGGTGTGGAACACAGCAAGGACGGCTTCGTAATCCGCCGAAATGCAATCGAGACAGGTGTGACGGTTCTCACAAGCTTAGATACCGCACATGCGCTTCTTACAAGCTTAGAGTCATCTGACAGACACAATCTTTCTCTTGTGGATATAAGCGAAATATAGTAAAATAAAGGTAACCATGCAGATAACCTGTCTGGTTACCTTTATTTTTTTGAGGTGATGGAATGAATATTGGTTTGATGAGTAACAACTATATAATTCCATATAGCGGTGTCAGCCGCGTGACACCGGTCAATGCGGACAATACGGTCGACACTTCCACGAAGGTGAAGCCGGTCGAATGTCAGACGTGTAAGAATCGGAAATATGTCGATGGTTCGAACGAACCGGATGTGTCATTTAAGACACCGGGCAAGATTGCGGCAGGAGAATCGTACGCGAAAGTAAGTGCACATGAACGGGAGCACGTGGCGAATGCGATTCAGAAAAGCAGCAAGCCGGGTGCAAAGCTGATATCGGCGAATGTAACATTGAAGATGGGGGTCTGTCCGGAATGCGGCAGAACGTATGTTGCAGGTGGAGAGACGACGACACAGATCCAGTATTCAGAGAGTAATCCATACGAGAAGAACCGGAAACAGGCGGAAGCCGGATTTCTGATCGGGAACAACTTTGATGCTATTTCTTAGACCAGCATTTGACGTTGCGCTTTCGATTGCGCTTCGTGTCTGATTTGTATCGGATTTCACATAACGAATTTAAATATTGCAGATAATGCTTCTGGGAATCCATGGATTCTTCCGGGAAAAGTGGAAGCAGGAGCTTCACGGGATTTTGCTTATAGAAGATGCAAAGCTTAATAAAAAATTCCATCGTTGGCTTTCGGTAGTCCGCTTCCAGATGACAATACGATGAACGTGAGATGCCGGTCGATGCGGCTATTTCTTTCTGGGTGTAACCGGAGTGGAGTCGGAGACGAATGAGCATAGCTCCAAAGGTGGTTGTGTCTGACATGATAGATCCTCGCTTTCTGGATAAAATTGAAAATTGGAATGAAATAATTTGGAAGCAGCCGCTTCCAGAAAAATAGAAAAGAAATCATATTCGAGAAGCAGTGTAAGTTCAGCCAGAACATCGACTGGCGGCGCACATCTTCCCGTTTCATAGTTACTGTAGGCTTGTCTTGTAATATTGAGTCGTTTGGAAATGTCGGTTTGATTGAGATGTTTTTGACGACGCGAAATTTTTAGACGAGGCCCGAATTCTTTTGGAATCATAGAATGTACCTCCATGGGCATTATGTTAACAGAAAAAGAAAAAAATACAAGCAGAAAAAATAAGATTGGCACATATTCACAAGTGAGACTGTGAATACTGCACAAAATAGGAGAAGGAGACAAAACATGAGTAAAGCAGATGATTTGTTCATTGCGATGTGTAAGGATATTATTGAGAACGGTTACGATACGAAGGGCGAAAAGGTGCGTCCGAAATGGGAGGATGGGACTTCGGCATATACGATCAAACGGTTTGGTGTTGTAAACCGATATAATCTGGCGGAGGAATTTCCGGCGATCACACTTCGAAAAACTTATATCAAATCCGCAATTGATGAATTGCTCTGGATCTGGCAGAAAAAATCAAATAACGTCCATGACCTGCACAGCCATATCTGGGACGCGTGGGCAGACGAAGATGGTTCGATCGGCAAGGCGTATGGTTACCAGCTCGGTGTGAAGCACAAATACAAAGAGGGTATGATGGATCAGGTCGATCGTGTGATCTATGATCTGAAGAATAATCCATACAGCCGCCGTATTATGACGAACATTTATGTGCATCAGGATCTGTCTGAGATGAACCTGTATCCGTGTGCGTACAGCGTGACGTTCAATGTCACAGGCAACAAATTAAATGCAATCTTAAATCAGCGTTCGCAGGATGTGCTTGCAGCGAATAACTGGAATGTCGTACAGTATGCGGCACTTGTGTATATGATGGCACAGGTAACTGGATTTGAACCGGGAGAGCTGGTACATGTGATCGCGGATGCACACATCTATGACAGACACATTCCGATCGTGGAAGAGCTGATCAGCCGGCCGACGTATCCGGCGCCGAAAGTAACACTCAATCCAGATGTCAAAGATTTTTATGATTTTACGGTTGATGATTTTACAATCGAAGATTATCAGACCGGACCACAGATCAAGAACATACCAATAGCGGTTTAGAGCGAAATATTTGGAGGGTAATATGGACTTAATAGTAGCAGTAGATAACAACTGGGCGATTGGAAACAAGGGCGATCTGCTCGTATCAATACCAGAGGATCACAAATTCTTCCGACAGACGACAATGGGAAATGTCGTTGTACTTGGAAGGAAGACACTGGCAGGATTCCCGAATGGCCTGCCGCTTGCGGGAAGAGATAATATCATTTTATCGACTGATCCGAATTATACCGTGCGAGGGGGTACGGTTGTTCACTCGAAAGAAGAACTGTTCGAGGAACTGAAAAAATATGAGGATAAGGAAATTTTTGTAATCGGTGGCGGACAGATCTACGAGATGCTGCTTCCGTATTGCAAATATGCGCATGTGACGAAGATCAACTATGATTATGCAGCGGATACACATTTCCCGAATCTGGATGAACTGGAGAACTGGGAAATGATCGCGGACAGCGATGAGCATACCTATTTTGATTTGGAGTTTTATTTCCACAAATATGAGAATAAAAATCCATTAGCATTTTAGAAATTTGGTGATTTTTGCATAAAATGCACAAAATAATTGATGAAAATGTTATAAATCATACAAAAAGTCTTTCAAATATGACGGAAGTATGGTATCATTTAAGGTAAATTTGAGCGATTATTTTTATTTTGGGAGGGTAATAAAAATGACAGAAGTAATGTTGACGTCCGGACAGGGCTTTGAGGGTTACGAAATCGTAGAGTATTTGGGATTTGTAAATGTACAGTCGGTACTTAGCTCGAACTTTTTCAAGGGGTTTGCAGCCGGTGTGAGTGAGATGTCAGATTCCGAGAGTGAGAAGCTGACAGGCAAGCTGGAGCAGGTAAATGAGACAGCACTGAAGCGTTTGCAGACAATCGCAGCAAGAAAGAAAGCGGATGCGGTAATTGGCGTGGAACTGAATTATACACAGTTTGCAAGCTATTCCGTAGGAACGATCGCTTCTGGTACAGCTGTTCGCCTGAAGAAGAAGCCAGAGGAGAATCCAGTTACAGAAAAATCTCTGTATGTCAGCAACTACTATAATCGTCTGGTGCCAAGACCGGTACGTGTATGGTTACGTGGTTCTAAGAATGGGGTAACAATTTCTACAGATTTCTTTAATTATAACAAAGATGATATTCGTGCAATCCGTGCAGACGTCGAGCTGACAAACCTGTATGAAGAACGATTGCTGTTAAAGGATCTGGATTTTGTATTTGAGAAAGGAAATGTTTCTCTGATCGAATCCAAGGATATGGAGTGTAAGCTTCCTGCAAAGGATATTCTGCTTTTGAAGGATGCAAAGGTACGCATCTCCAAATATGTGACAAGCCGTGGTGTATTCGCGTGCAACGACCAGCCAATCGATGTCAGCATGCCGTTACATAGATTATCTGCACTTAAAGAGAAACGTGGTATTGATGCAGTCGAGAAGTATCGTACCGATGGCATGATCTGGACATGTAACTGTGGTTATGTAAACGAGGCTGGTGCAGATGAATGTCTGATCTGTGGACGTAAGCAGGAAGACATGAAGAGTACATCGAAGTTCAATCCAGATGAGATGCTTGCAAAGATGCAGACGAAGGAATATGTCATTGAACTGAAGGATGTATTGATGGAATACATCAAGGATATTGATAGCGAGTACAGAATGGAACTTTTGGAGATTATGGAGTCAGGATTGCAGTATGAAAAGACAAGAGGCAACATGAAAGACACCGTAATCGAGAAGGTAGAAAAGGTCTTTGAAGGACACTAAGTAAAATGAAACTGGCAGAGGTGACAGGGCATGGGCGCAGGACTCAGCATGGCGAGTGTAAATAAAATTAAAGAGTTGGCGAATTCCAGAGAATATAGTCTGGCACTTGAGTTAGTGGAACATCAGGATTTGACAAAATCCCTGAACCCACAGTTCCTGAGACTGTGTGGAGAGATTTACATAAAAAATGATAGATATAAGGATGCCAGACGATGTCTGATCATGGCGCATCGTCTGGGACCGGAATCGAAGCGGGTTTTGTATACGTTTGTGGAGCTGTATTTGCGGATGGGATATTTCCAGCTGGCAAAGACGTATTACGATATGTATATGTTTGATGCCAATGCATATGACAGCCGGGACATGGAATATGTCTGGAATAAGCATGAACATGCGGACGATTACAAGACGCTGGAACCATTGATTGCCGGGTATGCACACAATCTGGACTATGACTGGAGCTTTGAGTTATATCTGCTTTACAAGAAAGAGGAAAAACAGAACGAGGCGGCGACGCTGGCTGAGTTATATCATGCATCGTTCAAGAATTCCGATAACAGCCAGATTATATTGGATATCGAAGCTGGAAAAGTAAAGGTAGATACATATTTCGATATATATGCGGACACTGAAGCTGTAGATGATGATCCAGATATGGAGGCACTTCGTGCAGAAGAACAGGAGCTGCTTGCAGCCGATGATTTGCGGATGCATCCGAAAGAGGCAGAGATCACGATCATGTATGAGGATTCATATACACCTGCCGGTTCGGAGAAGAAAGTGCAGAAGATGCTCAAAAAGCAGGAACGCGAAGAGCAACGGAAAGAAAAGAGGCTGTTGAAAAAACAGAAGCAGCAGGAAAAGGCAGAAGCTGCGGCAGCGGCGGAAGCTGAGAAGGCGGAGACGGAAGTGGAATCTGCTACCGAAGAAAAAAAGGATACCGAAGCGGAAGCACCTGAGATAGTTGCGGATGAGACAGAACAGAAGACGTCTGAGGAAACAACTGTGACAGAACAAGAAACAGCAGAGAAAGCATCTGTGACAGAAACATCAGAACAAAAAACGGCAGAGGAAGCGTCTGAGACAGAAGCGGAAGAACCGGAAAAAGAAAAAAAGAAGGGATTTTTCCAGAGACGGAAGAGAAAGAAACACGAGGAAGAATCTGAGACAACGGATGCTGATATAGAAGAAACAAAAGAAGTAACATCGGAATCGGAAGATGTAAAACCATCGGAAGAGCCGAAAGAATCAAATAGTGACATTTCATCAGAGATTGCAGAGACAACAGGGCAGGCGGAAGATATGAGACATGGAAAAGGGACAATTGCAAAAGATGTAGTCGTAGTAGATGAAGATGATGGTTTTGAAGCAGAAGCGGATACGATTGAGGAACTTGCATCCAAGGAACATGTGACGCAGGAGACCGAGACGAAGGAAGCAGAAGTGACAACAGCCAAGAAACCGACGTTTGAATTCCAGACAGTGGAACTGGCGCCGGAAGATTTTGAGGAAGAATATGAGGTTGACGATTTCTCTGAAACTGTGGATGATGAATTCGGAGAGATGAAGATGCCGGAACCGAAACCTGAGATTGAAGAAACTGTGGAGGAAGAACCGAAGACAGAACTGGAGATTGAAGAGACTGTCGAAGAAGAACCGGAAATCGAAGAGAGAGCAGAAGAAACTGTCGAAGAAGAACCGGAGGTTGAGGAAGAGATCGAGGAGCCAGAGGTTGTAGAACCGGAGCCAGAGATTGAAGCCGAACCAGAACCGGAAATCGAAGAGACGGTGGAAGAAGCTGTGAAAGAAGAACCGGAGGCAGAACTGGAGATTGAAGAGACTGTCGAAGAGGAACCAGAGGCAGAGGAAGAAATCGAGGAGCCGGAGGTTGTAGAACCAGAGCCAGAGGTGGAAGCCGAGCCAGAACTGGAGATCGAAGAGACAATAGAAGATGTTGTTGAGGAAGAACCGGAGACAGAACTGGAGATTGAAGAGACTGTCGAAGAAGAACCGGAGGTTGAGGTAGAAATTGAGGAGCCAGAGGTTGTAGAACCGGAGCCAGAGGTGGAATCCGAGTCAGAACCGGAGATCGAGGAGGCAGTAGTAGAAGAAGCTGTTGAAGAAGAACCAGAGACAGAGGAAGAAATCGAGGAGCTGGAGGAAGAACCGAAAGAGGAATTCCACGTAGCTCCGTTTACAACGAAACCGGAAAAAAAGAAGTTGGACTTCCCGGTATTCAAGTCATCGTTATTCCCGGATTATCACAAAGAAGTGAAAGTTGTTGAAAATAATTTCAACGAGATCATGGAAGAAGCGCAGGATAAGATGACGGAGAACATGCAGAAGGAAGAGCAGATGCAGAGAGAGGCGGAAGCATTGCTTGCATCCCTTGGTATCAGCATGGATGCGATTCCAACAACACCAAAGGCTGAGGTGAAAGAGGAACAGCCGGTACAAAAAGGACCTTCACGAGATGAGTTAAAAGCATCTTTGAAGATAGATTCTGTTAAGAAGAATTTGCTAAAACGTGTAAAAGAATACAGATAATTCTTGACGAGAAGATATGACCGAGAGAAGGTATGACTGAAAGGAGGCAATGGGAGTGGCTATTGATCAAAGAGAAGCATTGATTGCTGCGGTAAGAGCACAGGTAGAAAAAGAGAAGGCTGCCAAGGCTGCAAAACTGAAAAAAGAGCAGGAAGCAATGCAATTGTCTGGAGCTGCAGATGCGGGAGAAGCTGCTGCAGACCACAATAAGCCAAAATACAAAACTCTGTCAGCAGAAGAACTTGCGAAAATCGAAGAGAAGAAGCGTCGTAAGAAAGCTGCAGAACTTGGTATTAAATTGGAGGACGAGGAACCAGAAGAGGTACCTGCAAAGGCAGCAGAACCTGCGAAGGAAGAGCCAAAGAAGGCAAGTGATGAAGGACTTGGCATGAGTGTTGGCATTCAGGCAGATAAGTCTGGAAAATCCTTAGATAAGCCGGCTGGCGGCGGACTTGGAGCACCAGTAGGTGGCGGACTGTCAGGTGGCAAGACAGAGAGCAAAGGACTTGGAGGACTGGGCGGTAGCCTTGGAGCTACAGAGCCATCTGGAGGGCTTGGCCTCAATATTGACATGGGTAACAAGCAGGAAGAGAAAGCACCTGAGAAGAAAAAGGCCCAGGATGATGAAAAAGCAAGATTGCGTCCTACAAAATTATCCGGTGGCAGTGGCGATGTAAAGGTAATCAATGGGGATGATGCAGAAGAGGAAGCATCCTTTACAAAACAGGGAAATACAACGATTATTTCCGATGGTGTAGAGTGGAAAGCACAGGAGAACAAAGCATCCAAGGATGATGCAGATGATATCATCAGCATTGTGCCAAACCGGAGTACTCCAACCAATGATGTGAAGAGTATGTACGATCTTGGCGATGAGGATGAGGATGCTCTGGGTGCAGAGATATCAAAGCTTGCGCAGTATGGCGATGCTGAGAATAAGGCAGAGGAAGAAAAGAAAAAGGCGCAGGAAGAGATGGCGAAGAAGGCAGCGGAGGCAGAGGCAGCCAAGAAGAAGGCGGCTATTGAGGAAGCTGAGCGGAAAGAAGAAGCCAGAAGAAAGAAGCTGAAAGAGGCAGAAGAAAAGGCAGCTGCACAGGAGCGTAGAATCGCAGAAGCAGCAGCCAGACAGCGTGCAGCTGCAGCCGCTGAGAAACGTGCAGCCGAGGAGGCACGCCTCAAGGCAGAAGAGGAAGAAAAACGTAAGAAAGCGGAAGAGGCACGTCTGAAAGCAGCCGAGGAAGCCCGCAAGAAGGCTGAGGAAGAGGCAAGAGCCAAGGCAAAGCAGGAAGCTTTGAAGAAGGCGGAAGAGGCAAAGAAGAAAGCCGAAGAAGCAAAGCGTATCTTAGAACAGGCACAGAAGGCAGAAGAAGAAGCAACAAAGCGTGCAGAAGAGAATCGGAAGCGTGCTGAGGAAGAAGCCAAGAAGAAAGCCGAAGCAGAAGCAAAGAAGAAAGCTGAGGAAGAAGCAAAGAAGAAAGCCGAAGCAGAGGCAAAGAAGAAGGCAGAGGCGGAAGCAAAGAAGAAGGCAGAGGCGGAAGCAAAGAAGAAGGCAGAGGAAGAAGCCAAGAAGAAAGCCGAAGCAGAAGCCCGTAAGAAGGCTGAGGAAGAAGCAAAGAAAGCAGCCGAAGAAGCCCGTAAGAAAGCCGAAGAGGCTATGCGTATCTTAGAAGAAGCAAAGAAGGCGGAAGAGGCAGCACTAAAGGCAGCTGAGGAAGCTCGTAAGAAGGCAGAGGCAGATGCAAAGAAGGCAGCGGAAGAAGCCGCAAAGGCAAAGGCTGAGGAAGAGAAACGCAAGAAGGCTGAAGAAGAAGCAAAGAAGAAGGCAGAGGCGGAAGCAAAGAAGAAAGCCGAAGAGGAAGCAAAGAAGAAGGCAGCGGAAGAACTTGCTGCAAAGGCAGAAGAAGAGGCTCGCAAGAAGGCAGCCGAGGAAGCTGCAAAGGCAGAGGCGGAAGCAAAGGCGAAGGCTGAGGAAGCCCGCAAGATCTTAGAGGCTGCAAAGAAGGCCGAAGAGGAAGCGCTGAAGGCGGCAGAGCAGGCAGACAGCATTCAGATCGACCTGACACAGCCAGCGGAGGAAGGAAAACTTCCACTTGCTGCATCTTACCTTGAAAAGTATACAAAGATGGAGAAATCCGGAAAGAGTCTCGTGGATACATTCAATGCCATTACTGTTGATCAGGAGAATCGTAACGTATGTATGATGGGTGATCACGGATTTGGTCTGACCAGTGTCGGAGAAGATTTCGCAAGAAGCTTCTACGATATGGGAATCTGCAAGGCGAAGACGATCGCGAAGATCAAGGCACAGGCATTGAACAAGGTTAAACTTGCAGATGCAATGTCAAAGCTTGCCGGTGGATGTATGGTTGTTGAAAATGCAGGTCTGATCGCACCAGATAAGATGACAGAGCTGATGAAACTTACAGCCAAGGATGTAAACGATGTTGTTGTGATTCTGACAGGTGCGACTGAGTCTATCAACCGCTTGTTTGGAGCGACTGGAGATGCCAAGGATAAGTTTACACACCAGATCAATATGGAAGGCATTTCTACACAGGATATGCTTGCGATTGCAAAGGGATATTTCAAACAGCAGGGCTTTAAGACAGATGATTCTGTAGAAGGCACTGTAAAGAATCTCCTGATGGCAATGGAGTCTGGAAATATCGATCGTATGCTCAAGGCTTGCGATGAGGCAATGCTCAAATGTGACGATCGTGAGAAGGCAAAAGGTTCCAGCCGGAAATATTTACTAAGTGAAGATTTTAAATAATCGTTGAAAAAATCAGAGCCGATGCTTATAATTTAAGCATCGGCTTTTTACGTGATAAGCCAATAGACGGGATGATAAATAAGAAACCAGAAGATAAGAGGTATAAAACGTGGTAAATATAGATATCGGTATAGACCTTGGAACATCGAATACGGTCATATACATAAAAGACAAAGGAATCGTAGTCAACCAGCCATCGGTGGTTGCATATGAGGCTAAAAGTAAAAAGATCATTGCGGTTGGAAATAAAGCCAAAAAGATGCTTGGAAAGACACCGGAGGATATTGAGGTGACACGTCCGATCCGGAATGGTGTTATCTCCGATTATATTATGACGGAGCGTATGCTCAAGATCTATGTGAAGTCAGCGATTGCAAAACGAAAGATCTGGGGCAAACCAAACATCTGCGTCTGTGTGCCAAGTGGTGTCACGGACGTACAGCGGCGTGCAGCGTGTGATGCAGTATACCGTACCGGTGCAAAGAATGTGTATGTGCTTGAGGAACCATTTGCGGCAGCCATCGGTGCAGGTGTGGATATTGAGTCGGCAGTTGGTGCGATGGTTGTGGATATCGGTGCGGGAACGACGGATATTGCAATCGTAGCAAGAGGCGGTGTGCAGCATAGCAGTTCCATCAAGATTGGTGGCGATGATTTCGATGAGGCAATCATCCGTTATATGCGGAAACGTCATAATGTGCTGCTGGGCGAAAGCTCTGCCGAACAGTTGAAGAAGGACATTGGTTCCGTGTATCCGCGGGAACAGGATGCGATCGGGTATGCACGTGGAAAGGAACTGGTGCGCGGACTTCCAACGAAGATGGCAGTCAAATCCTCTGAGATGATCGAGGCGTGTCAGGAGGAGACAGATCAGATCTTGGATTCCGTTCGGGAGATGTTGGAGGCGGCACCACCGGAACTGGTTTCCGATATATCCGAGCATGGTATTATCCTTGCCGGAGGCGGAAGCAAGATATTTGGTATGGACAAGCTTATTATGGATAAGATTGGTGTCCCGGTTGTGAACATCAAGAATCCGGATCAGGTTGTTGCGACAGGTGCAGGAACAGCCCATTATTATATCAAGGACGGAAGAACCTTGGAAGAGTAAGAGACAGGATAGAAATACGTGGAAAATAAGAAGAAAACATTGCGTGAACATGGTGTGGAATATACATATGATGAGCGGTTCCTCCCACTCACGCAGAAGGAAATGCAATTAAAGGGCTGGGAACAGCCGGACTTTGTCTATGTGATCGGAGACGCCTATGTGGATCATCCATCTTTTGGACCGGCGATCATCAGCCGTGTGTTAGAGGCACATGGATATAAAGTGGCAATCATTTCACAGCCAGACTGGAAGGATGAAAATTCGATTGCGATTTATGGCAGACCGAAGCTTGCCTTTTTGGTGTGCGCCGGAAATATGGATTCAATGGTGAACCATTATACTGTTTCCAAGAAAAGACGGCATACAGATGCCTACACCCCGGGTGGCGAGATGGGAAAACGACCAGATTATGCGACAATCGTTTACTGCAATCTGATCCGGAAGAAATACAAGGATGCGGCAATTGTGGCAGGCGGTATCGAAGCAAGTCTGCGCCGGCTGGCACATTATGATTACTGGTCCAATAAGTTGAAACATTCGATTCTCGTTGATGCACAGGCGGATATTGTGATCTATGGTATGGGTGAGCATGCCATTGTGGAGATCGCGGATGCGCTGCAAAGCGGCATCGACATCAAAGACTTAAGTTTTATTCATGGAACGGTCTACAAAGCAAGAAATCTGGAACATCTGTATGAAGACTATATTGAGCTTCCGTCGTATGACGCGTTGCAGGAAGACAAATTAAATTACGCGCGAAGCTTTAAAATCCAATATGATAACACAGATCATATCACCGCGAAGATTCTGGTAGAAAAATATAAGGATTATCAATATGTGATCCAGAATCCACCGGCGGAACCACTGATGGAGCAGGAGATGGACGAGGTGTATGCGCTTCCATATACGAAGACCTATCATCCGATTTATGAGGCACAGGGTGGAATCCCTGCGATATCGGAGATCAAATTCTCGCTGGTCAGCAACCGGGGGTGCTTTGGCGGGTGCAGCTTCTGTGCGCTTACATTTCATCAGGGCCGGACATTGCAGACACGCAGTCATGCATCCATTATAGAAGAGGCAAAGGAAATGACGAAAGATCCGGAGTTTAAGGGCTATATCCATGATGTTGGCGGCCCGACGGCGAATTTCCGGCAGCGCGCCTGCAAGAAACAGGAGAAATATGGCGTCTGTGCGAACCGTCAGTGTCTGTTCCCAAAGCCATGTCCGAATCTGATTGTGGATCATTCCGATTATCTGAAATTACTGCGGGAGCTCCGAAGTCTGCCGAAGGTGAAGAAGGTATTTATCCGTTCGGGTATCCGGTTTGATTATCTGATGGCGGACAAGGATGATACATTCTTTCGGGAACTTTGCAAATACCATGTCAGCGGGCAGCTGAAGGTGGCGCCGGAACATATCTCTGACAAGGTACTGATGAAGCTTGGTAAGCCGGAAAATGCAGTCTTTCAGGCATTTTGCAAGAAATACAAACGGATCAATGAGGAACTTGGATTGAAGCAGTATATGGTACCGTATCTTATGTCATCGCATCCGGGTTCCACTCTGAAAGAAGCGGTGGAACTGGCGGAATATCTGCGGGATCTGGGTTATATGCCAGAACAGGTGCAGGATTTCTATCCGACACCTTCGACGATATCAACCTGCATGTATTACACTGGCGTGGATCCGCGGACGATGGAGAAGGTATATGTGCCAAATTCTCCACATGAAAAGGCGATGCAGCGTGCACTGATCCAGTACCGGAATCCGGATAATTACGATCTGGTGCATGAGGCACTTGTGAAAGCAGGACGGACGGATCTGATCGGGTTCGATAAGAACTGTCTGATCAAACCGCGGAAGATGAAGAATGCTGCAAATGAGAAAAAATCTCAATATGGCGCATCGAATAAACAATCTGGAAATCGTTCGAATGTGCAACATAAAAATTCTGCACAGAAGCAGGGGCAAAACCAGAAGCAGCAAATGAATACAAAAAACAAAAAAAGTATACGCAATGTACATAAAAAGAAACAAAAGTAAAGGTTTCTTTTATTGCGAAACCATGGAAATTATGATATTATCTATCTAGGCGTGTCGACATATGCATGATCGGCACAGATAGAAACAATAAAACGAAATGGAGGAAATTTTCAACATGGCAAAGAAAGTAGTTTTAGCTGGCGCATGTCGTACAGCAATCGGTACTATGGGTGGTGCACTTTCAACAACACCAGCACCAGTGTTAGGTTCTATCGTAATCAAGGAGGCTCTGAACAGAGCAGGCGTTCCTGCAGATCAGGTCGATCATGTATATATGGGTTGCGTAATCCAGGCAGGTCTTGGACAGAACGTAGCTCGTCAGGCATCTCTGAAGGCTGGACTTCCTATCGAGACACCTGCTGTTACTGTAAACGTAGTTTGTGGTTCTGGTCTGAACTGTGTTAACATGGCAGCTCAGATGATTCAGGCTGGCGATGCTGACATCGTTGTAGCAGGTGGTATGGAGAACATGTCTATGGCTCCTTACGCAGCTATGAACGCTCGTTTTGGTTACAGAATGAACAATGGCAAGCTCGTTGATACAATGGTAAACGATGCTCTTTGGGATGCATTCAATGATTACCACATGATCAAGACAGCTGATAACATCTGTGAGCAGTGGGGTCTGACTCGTGAAGAGCTTGATGCATTTGCAGCAAACAGCCAGCAGAAGGCAGCAGCAGCTCAGGAGTCTGGTGCATTTGACGCAGAGATCGTTCCAGTTATGGTTAAGAAGAAGAAAGAGACGATCGAGTTCAAGAAGGATGAGGGTCCTCGTCCTGGAACAACTGTTGAGACTCTGGCTAAGCTTCGTACAATCAACCCAGGCGGATTCGTTACAGCTGGTAACGCTTCTGGTATCAACGATGGTGCAGCAGCAATCGTTGTTATGTCTGAGGAGAAGGCTAAGGAGCTTGGTGTTAAGCCTATGGCTACATTCGTTGCAGGTGCACTTGCAGGTGTTGATCCTTCAATCATGGGTATCGGACCTGTTGCTGCAACAAAGAAGGTTATGGCTAAGACAGGCATGAAGATCGAAGATTTCGATATCATCGAGGCAAATGAGGCATTCGCTGCACAGTCAGTCGCAGTTGGTAAGGATCTTGGTATTGATACAGAGAAGCAGCTTAATCCAAACGGTGGTGCAATCGCACTTGGTCATCCGGTTGGAGCTTCCGGATGCCGTATCCTTGTTACATTGCTTCATGAGATGCAGGCAAGAGGCGCTAAGACAGGTCTTGCTACACTGTGTATCGGTGGTGGTATGGGCTGCTCTACAATCGTTAAGATTGAGGACTAATTGAGCCGCGTAACATACTTGGATAGAGTTTAAGGAGATTAAGATGGAATTTATTACTTATGAGCAGGAAGGCTTTGTAGGCGTTGTAACGATCAACAGACCAAAGGCTTTGAATGCGTTGAATAGTCAGGTGTTGGATGAGCTTGAGGCTACATTCGATGCAATCGATCTGGATACAACAAGAGCCGTAGTTCTTACAGGCGCCGGCGAGAAGTCATTTGTTGCAGGTGCTGATATCGGAGAGATGTCTACACTTACAAAGGCTGAGGGCGAAGCATTCGGTAAGAAGGGAAATGATGTATTCCGTAAGATCGAGACATTCCCAATCCCGGTAATTGCTGCAATCAACGGATTTGCACTTGGCGGTGGTTGTGAGATTTCTATGAGCTGTGACATCCGTATCTGTTCTGAGAATGCGGTATTCGGTCAGCCGGAGGCAGGTCTTGGTATCACACCTGGATTTGGTGGAACACAGAGACTCGCTCGTCTGGTAGGTGCTGGTATGGCAAAGCAGATGATCTACACAGCAAGAAATATTAAGGCTGATGAGGCATACAGAATCGGTCTTGTAAACGCTGTATATCCATTGGAAGAGCTTCTTCCGGCAGCGAAGAAGATGGCAGCAGGCATCGCAGCAAATGCTCCGATCGCTGTCAGAAACTGCAAGAAGGCAATCAATGATGGTCTTCAGGTAGATATGGATACAGCAATTGTAATCGAAGAGAAGCTCTTCGGTGACTGCTTCGAGACAGAAGACCAGAAGGCTGGCATGGGCAACTTCCTTGAGAAAGACAAGGAGAAGAAGTTAAAGGTTGTTCCATTCCAGAACAAATAATAAAAGTAATTAAAATTTTAAGGAGGAAATAAACATGAAGGTTGGCATTATTGGTGCTGGTACCATGGGACAGGGCATTGCAAAGGCATTTGCTATGGTTGATGGCTACGAAGTTGCACTTTGCGACATCAAGCAGGAGTGGGCTGAAGGCGGAAAGGATAAGATCGCGAAAGGCTACGCTAGACTTGTAGAAAAAGGAAAGATGACACAGGAGAAGGTAGATGCGATTCTTGCAAGCATCACACCTGGTCTGAAGGAAAATCTCTGTGCAGACTGCGATCTGATCGTAGAAGCTGCATTTGAGGATATGGGAGTTAAGAAGACAACATTTGCTGAGCTTGACAAGATTGCAAAGCCAGAGTGTATCTTCGCTTCTAATACATCTTCACTTTCTATCACAGAGATTGGAAATGGTCTTACACGTCCTATGATCGGTATGCATTTCTTCAATCCTGCTGACAGAATGAAACTTGTTGAGGTTATCGCTGGTGTAAATACTCCACAGGAGACAGTTGATAAGATCATCAAGATCTCTGAAGAGATCGGCAAGACACCTGTTCAGGTAAATGAGGCTGCCGGTTTCGTTGTAAACCGTATCCTTATCCCGATGATCAACGAAGCAGCTTTCATTAAGATGGAAGGTGTTTCTGATATCGCCGGTATCGATGCAGCTATGAAGCTTGGTGCAAACCACCCAATGGGACCACTTGAGTTAGGTGATTTCGTGGGCCTGGATATCTGCCTTGCAATCATGGATGTTCTGTACAAGGAAACAGGCGACAGCAAGTATCGTGCATGTCCATTGCTTCGTAAGATGGTACGTGGTGGAAACCTCGGCTGTAAGACAGGCAAGGGCTTCTATGTATACAACGCAGATCGCACAAAGACACCTGTTGACGCTCAGTAATAAGCGTACAATCCCCGCACGTGGCTTTTCAGCCATGTGCGGATGTAATAATCAATCTATTATGGAGGATAGAAAGAATGGATTTCACTTTAGACAAGAAGTATGAAATGGCGCAGACTCTGTTCAAGGATTTTGCGCAGAACGAAGTAAAGCCTCTTGCGCAGGAAATTGATGAGCAGCACAGATTTCCAAGAGAGACTGTAGACAAGATGGCAAAGTATGGTTTCTTAGGAATTCCTGTTTCTAAGGAATTAGGCGGACAGGGCTGTGATATTCTCACATATGTTATGTGTGTAGAAGAGCTTTCTAAGGTTTGTGGTACAACAGGTGTTATCGTATCTGCACATACATCTCTGTGTGTAGACCCGATCGTAACATTTGGTACACCAGAGCAGAAGGCAAAGTATGTTCCGGATCTTGCATCTGGTAAGAAGCTCGGTGCGTTCGGTCTGACAGAGCCAGGTGCCGGTACAGATGCACAGGGACAGCAGACAAAGGCAGTTCTTGATGGTGACGAGTGGGTACTGAATGGTTCTAAGTGCTTCATTACAAATGGTAAGGAAGCTGACGTATATATCGTTATCGCTGTTACAGGTATCATCGAGAAGCGTGGCAGAAAGATGAAAGAGATTTCTGCATTTATCGTAGAGAAGGGAACACCTGGATTTACATTTGGTACAAAGGAAAACAAGATGGGTATCTGTGGTTCTTCTACATATGAGTTGATCTTCACAGACTGCCGTATCCCTAAGGATGCACTTCTTGGACAGAAGGGCAAGGGCTTCAATATCGCTATGCACACACTCGATGGTGGTCGTATCGGTATCGCTGCTCAGGCACTTGGTATCGCTGAGGGCGCTCTTGAGACAACTGTAAACTATGTAAAGGAAAGAAAGCAGTTTGGTAGATCAATTGCCCAGTTCCAGAATACACAGTTTGTACTTGCTGATCTTGCTACAAAGATCGAGGCTGCTAAGCTTCTTGTATACAAGGCTGCAAGAAAGAAAGATGAGTATCAGAGTGGCGCTAAGGTTTCTTACTCTGTAGAGGCTGCTATGGCTAAGCTATATGCTGCTGAGGTTGCTATGGAAGTAACAACAAAGTGTGTACAGCTTCATGGTGGTTATGGTTACATCAAGGAGTATGACGTTGAGCGTATGATGAGAGATGCTAAGATCACAGAGATCTACGAAGGTACTTCAGAAGTACAGCGTATGGTTATCTCAGCAAACTTGTTAAAGTAAGGAGGTACTTATCGTGAAAATTATCGTATGTATTAAGCAGGTACCTGATACAAAGGGTGGCGTACAGTTCAACCCAGATGGTACATTGAATAGAGGAGCAATGCTCACAATTATGAACCCAGATGATAAGGCTGGTCTTGAGGCAGCTCTTAGACTGAAGGATCAGTATGGCGCTGAGGTTACAGTTCTTACAATGGGACTTCCAAAGGCTGCAGATGTTCTTCAGGAAGCAATCGCTATGGGCGCTGACAAGGGTGTTCTTGTAACAGACCGTGTACTTGGTGGTGCTGATACCTGGGCAACATCTACAACAATCGCTGGTGCGATCAGAAAGCTTGACTATGATCTGATCATCACAGGCCGTCAGGCTATCGATGGTGATACAGCTCAGGTTGGTCCTCAGATCGCTGAGCATCTTGGACTTCCAGTTATCTCTTATGCACAGGAGATCAAGGTAGATGGAGACAGCGTAATCGTTAAGCGTCAGTATGATGACGGTTACCATATGGTAAAGGCTCAGATGCCATGTCTTATCACAGCACTTTCTGAATTAAATGATCCAAGATATATGACACCAGGTGGAATCTTCGATGCAGTCAATGCAGAGATCACAACTCTTGGTAGAGCAGATCTTGTAGATGTTGATGATTCAAACATCGGTTTGAATGGTTCTCCAACGAAGATCGCAAGAGCTTCTGACAAGGTTAAGAAGGGTCAGGGCGAGATGGCTCCGGAAGACGCAGATCCAGTAAGCTATATTGTTGGTAAACTGAAGGATAAGCACGTAATTTAATTAAAAAGGAAAAGTGGTGAATAAAATGGGAGCAATGAATGCAGAAGAATTAGCAAAGTACAAGGGCGTATTCGTCTTTGCACAGCAGGTAGATAATGTATTAAGCGGAATCTCTTTCGAGCTTGTTGGCGAAGGAAAGAGACTTGCAGAGAAGTTAGGCACAGAAGTAACAGCAGTATTGGTTGGTTCTGATGTTTCAGGACTTGTAGACGAGCTTGCTGCTTACGGTGCAGATAAGGTAATCGTAGTAGACGATCCAGAGTTGAAGAATTACAGAACTGAGCCATATGCACACGCACTTGCTTCAGTTATCAATGAGTTCAAGCCAGAAATCATGTTGGTTGGTGCAACAGCAATCGGCCGTGATCTTGGTCCTACAGTTTCAGCTAGAGTTCAGACAGGACTTACAGCAGACTGTACATTACTTGAGATCGGTGATTTCCCTGTTAACCCAATCCCTGGAAAGGAGCAGAAGCACAATCAGCTTCTTATGACTCGTCCAGCATTTGGTGGTAACACAATCGCTACAATCGCATGTCCAGACAACCGTCCTCAGATGGCTACTGTACGTCCAGGCGTTATGCAGAAGCTTGACAAGGTTGAGGGTGCAAAGGCTGAGGTTATCAATTACAACCCAGGTTTCACACCAAATAACAGATATGTAGAGATCCTTGAGATTTCTAAGGCTGTTTCAGACATCAAGGATATCATGGATGCAAAGATTCTTGTATCTGGTGGTCGTGGTGTTGGTTCTGCTGAGAACTTCAAGCTTTTGGAGGATCTTGCAGACGTACTTGGCGGACAGGTTTCATGCTCACGTGCCGTTGTAGATTCAGGCTGGAAGCCAAAGGAGCTTCAGGTTGGTCAGACAGGTAAGACTGTACGTCCACAGCTCTACTTCGCAATCGGTATCTCAGGAGCAATCCAGCATGTAGCTGGTATGGAAGAGTCTGATATCATTATTGCAATCAATAAGGACCCAGACGCTCCAATCTTTGATGTAGCTGATTATGGTGTTGTTGGTGATCTGAACAAGATCGTTCCAGCACTGACAGAGGCTATCAAGGCTGAGCTTGCTGCAAAGTAATTTGATTACTTGCAAAAGTAAATAGTAAATAAGAGTTTAGAACCACCGTGTATCGTAAGATATGCGGTGGTTTTTGTTATTGAAAATCACCTATAAACTATGCTATTATCGTTACGTGGAAAAAGTTACAGAAAAAGGAGTTACATATGATACGTGAATGTAGTCTGGAAGAGATATCCGATGGACGGACATATAGAGAAAATGATATGGTGAAAGCGGATACGGCTGGGTGTGATGGCTGTTTCAAATGCTGCACAGGCATGGGGAATTCCATTATCTTAGATCCGTATGATATCTGGCTGCTGAAGAATTTCTCGGAGGGAGCGAAGCTGACATTCGAACAGCTCCTTGCAACCGGAAATGTGGAGCTGAATATCGTGGATGGCTTGATCTTGCCGAATCTCAGCATGAAAGAACAGGATCGATGTGCTTATCTTGATGCAGATGGGCGGTGCCGGATTCATGATGTGCGACCGGGAATCTGTCGGCTGTTCCCGCTTGGAAGAGTCTATGATGACAAGGGAGATTTCTCTTATTTTTTGCAGACAGGCGAATGTGCCAAGAAGAACCTTGCGAAGATCAAGGTGAAAAAGTGGACATGCTTGCGATGCCCGGAGAAGAACCGGGAATTTGTCACGGCGTGGCATGCATTGATCCGCACAGCCGGACAGAAGATGGTGGAACATAAGCAGAGTGGCCGTGGCGAGAAGCTGCAGGAACTGGCAATGTATATTCTGAACGAATTCTATGTTGCAGATTTGCCAGAAGCAGCCTACGACGATACCGGAATCACAACAATCTACGAAAGTTTATGTAATAAGATAGAAAATGCAAGAGAATCTCTCGCGCATTTTTAGTAAGAGGAAGAAAATATATAATTGCAAAACGGGACATGCATATTTCCATATTTATAATTTGAAATTCAAGAATATGCATATGTTTGGAACTTAGAATTACTTAATGTTCTGGAAGATAAGCAGAAATGATTGAACACGATGTTCAATCAAGCCGCCATTGAGCCACGGATGGCGAATTGGCGGCGGTTTCGTGTGACGAGATAATGTGTGCCAGAACATTTAGTAATTCGTAGTTTCAATACATCGCATAGAATTGGATTTCAAATATAAATATGGAAGATAGAAATATCCATTTTGCAATTATATTGGAATTAAGGAGGAACAAAAATGCTCGGAATTATCGGTGCAATGGATGAAGAAGTTGCAAAATTAAAGGAAACTATGCAGGATGTCACAGTCGAGACAAAGGCGTCTATGGAATTTTACAAGGGAACGATGAATGGCAAAGAGGTTGTCGTTGTCCGCTCAGGAATCGGAAAGGTCAATGCGGGAATCTGCACACAGATTCTGTGTGATCTGTATCATGTGGATGCTGTGATCAACACAGGAATTGCAGGAAGCTTAAATGCGAAGATTGATATCGGCGATATTGTGCTTTCGACTGATGCACTGCAGCATGATATGGATGCGACAGGCTTTGGATATGAGCCGGGCGTGATTCCTCGGATGGAGACATCGACATTTATTGCAGATGAGAAGCTGCGAAAGCTGGCGAAGGAGTGCTGCGAGCGCGTGAATCCGGATATTCATGTATTTGAAGGACGCGTGGTCAGTGGCGATCAGTTTATTTCTGATAAGGCGAAGAAAGAATTTATCCTGAATACATTTGCAGGCGACTGTACTGAGATGGAAGGTGCAGCGATCGCACAGGCTGCTTACCTGAATCAGATTCCGTTTCTGATTATCCGAGCGATCTCAGATAAAGCAGATGACAGTGCGACGGAGGATTATCCAACCTTTGAGGCGAAGGCAATCGCGCACAGCGTAAAGCTCGTGCAGGCAATCGTTGCAGGATATGCGAATGCATAGAATAAGAGTTAATCTCATATGTGATTCCATGTATAAATAGAATCACATGTCGAATATAGAATTAATAAGAAAGCAGGTAAAATCATGGAGAAAATAGCAAGCTTTACAGTGAACCATTTGAATTTGTTGCCGGGCGTGTATGTGTCAAGAAAAGATAACGTCGGCGGAAATGTAATTACAACATTTGATCTGCGTATGACGAGACCAAATTATGAGCCGGTGATGAATACAGCAGAGGTGCATACGATTGAGCATCTGGCAGCAACTTTTCTCCGGAATCATAAGGAATACGGAGAGAAGATTATCTATTTTGGACCGATGGGATGCCGGACAGGCTTTTATCTGATCTTGGCAGGTGAGTATGAATCGAAGGATATTGTGCCGTTGCTGAAGGAACTGTATACATTTATGAGCGAGTTCGAGGGCGATGTACCGGGCGCGTGTGCGCGGGATTGCGGAAATTATCTCGATATGAACCTGCCGATGGCGAAGTATCTGAGCAAGAAGTATCTGACGGAAGTATTGGAGAATATTTCGGAAGAGAGACTTGTTTATCCGGAATAGTTATCCACAATATCCACAAAATGCGCGTATTTGTTGCATTTTACAAAATGTCTTGAAAATCCCATGCAAACCTCTTATCATCTTAATTATAAGGTAAGGATGGAAGGAGGAGTTGTATGGGAGAAGAACAGGACATTCCAAGAAAACTTGAGTATGAGAGTTTGGCTGAGTATGATGCATTCCGTAACCCTTCGATCGTGGAGGAACAACCTTTTTATTACAAAGGGATGAGCCGAAGCGAATATGAAAAGGAACTCGCATATCTCAATCAGAACCTGTCATCGTTTTATGAAGGTTCATATGTTCCGCTCTGGAAGCAGTCGTGGTATCAGTAGGAGCTTTGGCCAGCACCCGAAGATACAAAATAAGTCATTTTTTCTAAATGAACCCCAATATTTTGTAGGAATTTTATAAAAAGTATTTGATTTTACATATCAGTATGGTACAATGAATTATAATTGCGGACAGGTATAGTTTGACTTGAATTATTATGGAAAATGTATCGAGGATATAGAGAGTTTATAAGGTAGAGAGGTGTAACTATGAACTTTAAAGACAAGCTGGTAAGTAAATTATTGGATATCGGAAAGAAACACCGGATATTAGTCTATCCGATGCTTGCTTTGGTTGCGGTTGTAACTGCAATCTCGCATGTCATCTGCTGGGGACGCGGAAATGGCAAGAAGATGGTCGCATCAATTATGGTTGTGGCACTTCTGATCACGCAGTCGCTGTTCCTGACGTCATCCGCTGTAAATAATGGTGATGATGCAAATGCAGCACTCACGAACACTGCTACGGATGCAACCAGTGTGATGAATAGCGGGGATGGAGTGAAAGATCCGATCCAGCTGCTTGATGCAGACGGAAATGCCGATGCCGCAGACGACGGAACGGCGGATGCAGAAACAGCAAATGTTACATACTATGCATATACAACCTCATCTCAGACAATTGCCGGTTTTTCAAAGGCTTGTGCAGTTGCAGACTCTACCATTACTTTGATGAGCGATAATGCAGAAATTCTGCAGGGATTTGGTCTGGATGCAAAATATTTTACAACAGACGGAAATCTGTACAGCGATGCACAGTGTACAATGCCGATCGCAGGCAACCAGATGACCACGACAGAAAATGGAACCTATCAGGTATTTGTAAAGATTACAAGAACCGCATATACACTTGCATTTTCTGACTGTGGTGATCAGGGAGACGTCGCAAGTGTTACAATACCGACAAATGAGACAAATACCGGTAATGTCGAACAGGTGATGACATTTGCCGTACCGGGATCAGACGATACCTATCATTTCTATAAGAGAGGATATAAGTATATCAGTCTTGGAGACAAGACGATCGGTCAGAGTATCGAGGTGAAATCTTCTGATGTCCGTACGAACACGATTACGGTAAAGGCAGGTTGGGAGCCAATCAAGGACATGAAGCTGACATACCAGTTGTATGATCCATCGGTTGTAGGTGTGCTTGATCCGGTAGAGTCAGCCGATGCAGTTGTTGAGAGTGCAGCTTTTGCATATGGCGATACAGTCTCTATCATGACTTTGGATGAGAGTGCTTATATTCAGAATAAAGGATATTATTTCGCAGGCTGGAAGATCGAGGGCACGGATACGATTATTGATCCATCCCAGACAGCAACGATGGCTGCGACGACTGACAGTGGACTTGTAAAAGAAAGTGGTGCACTGACAGATGCAACGAATGTTGCACCGGTTAAGCTGATCGGTCAGTGGAAATATAAGGAAATTGAGCTGTATGTCGACGGCAATAAGGTCGATGGCAGTGATGCGGCTGTGACAGGCATGTACGGTACAGCTATGAACCATGTCATTACAGCAAAGTACAAGAAAGATGGCGCAGAGAGTGAGTCCATCCAGTTTACAAATGGTATGCAGGCGGTTACAACCGGACTTGGTACTTATGGACTTTCTGTAAACGAATCGGCAAATTCTTATACGATAACAGGTACACCGAACAATGTGACAACGGATGCACAGAGCTATACATTTACGGTGACAGATACGAATGACACAAGTAAGACAGCAACCTTTAATCTTGTGTTTGCTGTTGAAAAGCTTCCGGTTATCATTGGAGAAGTCAAGGATGCTTCCACAGGAGGAACTTTGACGAAGGTGTATGATAATTCGGATACTATCCAGGTGCAGACGACAGCGTCTGTCACAGCACAGGACGGCAGTGTACCGGATTGTATAACAAACGATGCGATTCAGGTAACGTTCGATGCAACCGCAAAGATGCTTGATACAGGAAGTGTGAAGGGCAAGGATGTCGGAACTGGAAAGACGATCCGTCTGACATCACCAAGATTATCTGGAAATAATGCAAACTGCTATGAATTGCTGAATGTAGAAGAGGGACACCTCGATGTGGCAAACGCAGCTACTGTAACGAAGCGTACCTTGAACGTGGAGGTTGCATATGATGTGGATTCTGTGTTGTTTGGACAGGATAGTCCGGAATGTACACTGACGATTACGAATCCAGATAATATTGCACAGGGAAATAACAATGAAGAGCAGAATGCATATGCGGCAGATCCGAATACATTTATGACAAGATATCTTGGACTGAATAACAAGGATGCATGGGAGACAAACCGCAAGATTTATAGCAGCCCGGCAAATGCGTATTACTATATCCGTCCAACCTTTGCAAGCAACGGAAACTATGAAGTAGTTGTTGCAAATCCACCGAAATTCTCGGTGACAAGAGAAAGCTCCGATGGACATTTCTCCATCAAGGAGACTGCGGTTGGTGGATATTATCCAAGTTATACGATCGTGGCAACGAACGGATATGATATGGTTCGAATCCTGAGTGATGGCGAGGTTGATATTTCCGACACGATGACACGTGCACAGGCAAAAGCGTTGTTCAAGAACCAGTCCGCAGGTATTACGGCAGATGGTACTTACACGAACATCCGGTTCCAGTTGTACAATTCGACAACCAATGCAATCTCTACAATCTACACAGTGAAGGAGACGATCATTGTAGATACAAAGATTCCGGTTTATGTAAGCCATGCAGTGGAACCGACCGGCTTTGTAAATCAGCTTGGGTTTGGTACATATTATCATTCGCAGAACAATGTCACAGGTATGACACTGACAGTTACATACCGTTCAGACGAAAGCCCTTGTGATTACCTGCATTATTATTTCGCAGGTGAGGACGCAAGTACCGTTCCGACCACGACGATGCAGACAAAGATGGTATCGAAGGGAAATGGTCTGTATGAGGCAACACTTCTGGTAGGAAGCGGCTATGCCGGACAGCTGGTTGTATGGGCAACCGATACAAAGCAGAAGGAGTCTGCACATACAAAGCTGGTATGTTATACAACGAACACTGATGCAAGTCTGACAGATAAATATTATGAGTGGATGGTTGAAGGAACCCCTCCAACTGCTGCGCTGAGCGTACAGGGAAATGGAGAGGCTGCGCTGACAGATAAGTGGTACAATACATTGGATGCAGCAATCGCAGCAACGGATATTGACAGTGGACTGGATGAAGTGACATGGAGTGTTGAGACACCAAGTACAACTGTGACAGCTACGACATCTGCGTATGGTGCCAATGCGACAAAGAATGCAAAGATTACAGATTATACCTTCCACCAGATCATTACAGGTGGTGCATCAAATAATTACACACCGGGTGAGTATTATATCTCGGCAGTGGTAAAGGATAATGCTGGCAATACGGTAGATGTAGAGAAGCAGGGTCCATTCCTCTTCGATGGCATCAAACCGGCAGTGACATTGTCTGATGATGGAGAAAGCCAGACACAGTTCCAGTCCGATGTCACGATTACGATGGAAGCGACAGAGGGTGAGCTGGAAAGTGGTATTGACAGCATCGCACTGTACAAGGATAGCACAGGCAGTGAGCCGATCCAGACATGGTCTGCCGCTGGCGCGAAGAGCTGGACAGAAAGCTATGATGTAACAGAGAGTGGAACCTATATCTTAGTTGTAACGGATATTGCAGGTAATCAGTCTACCGAGCAGGTAACCTACAGTCATATTTCTTCGGAGAGACCAGACAAGCCAAGCGTATCAATCGCGAAGGGCGATAATGGTGCGATTGGAAATGCAGGCTGGTTGATCGAGGATAAGCCGAAGGTAACAATCAAGTCAACAACGGAAACAAGTGATAAGGTTCCGGTCAAGACATATTACAAAGTGATTTATACAGACGCAAGTGGAAAGCATGAATCACAGGATAGTTTTACTGGAGAGAGTTATACATTTGCACTGGACGGACAGGGTGATGTGACAGTGGAAGCGTGGGCAGTCAGCGAGGCGGGCTGTCAGAGTGATACTGCTTCTGAGGATGCAAAGGTTGATATTGATGGACCGGCTGTGACGATCACAGATTCTGTGGTTGATGCAAATGGAGATGTAACAATCAACTTCCAGGCAATTGATTTGATCAGTGGTGTAGATACTGACCGGGTACTCGTAAATGGCAACGCTGTATCGGTAACAGATACAGATGGCGTGGCAAAGGGAAGCTTCAAGGCAGATGGCAGTGCAACTTACACGATTGTTGCTTATGATAATGCAGGCAACAAGTCCGCAGAGGTAAGCTTTGAGCCGCTTGGACTGGAAGTAACACCGGTAACAGCAATCACAAATACAACAGCACATATCGAGGCGCAGGTAATTCAGGGAACAAACCCATTGTCAAAGAGCCTGTGCTATATCGAGTATAAGAAAGCGACTGAGACAAGCTACGATACCGTACTTGTCAATAAGACAGATACTGCAAGCGGAATTGAGATAATCTACAATTTCAGCAAGCTGACACCAGATACGGTATATAATTACCGTGTACATGCAGCGACACTGAATTCTTCTGAGGAGCGTGTGATCGAAGGAAGCTTTAAGACGCTGTCTGGCAATTCGACGACTACGATCTACGGTACGGCAGCTTATAACGATTCACTGCCAGATGATGTGAAGGATAAGCCAATCTACATTAACCTGTACCGTGGCAATACGATTGTCGGCGGTGAGGTTGTAACAAGCGCAGACAATACACGGTATATGTTCACCGGTGTATCCGATGGAACATATCGTATCGTTGCAACAAACGGTACTCTGACGAAAGAGGCATCCGTGACAGTTGCCGATGGCATGATCACCTATCCAGAGACCTATTCGACAACCGGAGGAATCAACTTTGTACTTTCCGGTCTGTCTACGGATGTGATTTTGGATGATGGCGATGTAGAGATTGCTGTGGATGGTCTGGATAAGATCTACAACAACAGCTACTACAAGGGAAATGTAACGGATGATGATCTTCGAATCGTTCAAAATGGTGGCCGGATCGATATTGCTTTGCATGCAAGCTACATTAAGGTAAGCGATGTGACATCCGAAGAGCAGGGAATCTTCGCAGATAAGCTTGGCAGCCGGACAGAAATTGTTCGTTATATAAGATTATACATCGTGAAAAATGTATATAATGAGTTTGGAAACTTAGAGTATTCACAGAATCTGACAAGACTGTATGAGCCTGTGACGATCTCCTTCCCATTGGAGGATCTGGCAGGTGAGAACATCAAGGTAGCATCGCTACATGCAGAGGGAACGGATTATTTGTTCAAGAGCTGGACAGATGCAAGTGAGGTTACACTGACGCATGATTATGTAATTATCAATACAGACCGTTTCTCAACCTACGCACTGTATCGTGTGACACAGCCGAAGACTTACACGGTTGTATGGAAGGACGGCGATGGAAATATCCTGAAGACAGAGACTGTAGAAGAGGGTGCTTCTGCAACACCGCCAGAGGGAACACCGACGAAGACACCAACAAAGGATTACACATACACCTTTGAAGGCTGGGATCAGGATTATACAAATGTCACAAAGGATATGGTCATTCTCGCATGGTTCTATTCGACAAAGCGTGATGATACAACGGAAGATCCTGGCACAACGGAAAATCCAGGTACGACAGAGCAACCGGGTACAACGGAGGGACCAAAGGCACCGAATGCAAATGTGACACCGGGTGGTAACGGAGCAAATGGTGGACAGAACACGTCAAAGAACCCAGTGAAGTATACATATATGGGAGCGACTGGTTCTCCGCAGACGGGTGATGCAACACCAATTGTATTGCTTGTATGTGCAATTGTATTTGCAGGTGCAGGAATCGTAGTTACGATCAAAAAGAGAAAAAGTTTCTAAAAATTAACAGTTATAGTTCTTCGCATACCGAACATAATAAGAGTAAGACAAACATGTCTTAATTTAAAAGTATGGAGGTAGATAATTATGAAGAACTCAAACAACACAACAAGCGTACCAGAGGCTAAGGAAGCTATGAACAAGTTCAAGATGGAAGTAGCAAACGAGCTCGGTGTAAACCTGAAGCAGGGTTACAACGGAGATCTTACTTCCCGTGAGAGCGGTTCAATCGGTGGCGAGATGGTCAGACAGATGATCAAGAAGCAGGAGCAGCAGATGTCTGGTAAGTAATCAATCTGACCAGATGGATATGCGCTAAGTAAGACCATGTAAGGGAGTTTGTTTCTATATCGGTGATAATGGGAAACATTATTGCATAAGATATAGAAACAAGCTCTTTTTTTGAGCAAATATATAGACTTGCGAAAAATCTTATGATATAATGCAGAGAATAGTGCTTACAATGGATAGTAGGCGTTGCAAGTTAAGGAGGAAAAAAACAAATGAGTTTAGCAGTAGAAAAATTAGACGGAAGCATGGCAAAATTAACAATTACAGTACCAGCTGAGGAGTTTACAAAGGCAATCACTTCTGCATACAACAAGCAGAAGAGTAAATTCTCTGTACCTGGATTCCGTAAGGGAAAAGTACCACAGGCATTCATCGAGAAAATGTACGGTGCTGCTATCTTTTATGAAGATGCTGCAAATCAGCTTATAAATGAGTATTATCCAAAGGAACTCGAGAACTGTGAGGAAGAGATCACTTCAAACCCAGAGATCGATGTAACACAGATCGAGAAGGGTAAGGATTTCATCTTTACAGCAACTGTAGCTGTAAAGCCAGAAATCAAGATCGGTGATTACAAGGGTGTTGAGATCGAGAAGATCGATACAACAGTAACAGACGAAGACGTTATGGCAGAGATCCTGAAGGATCAGAAGGAAAACGGAAGAAAGATCGATGTAACAGACAGAGCTGCACAGATGGATGATGAAGTTACAATCAATTTCGAAGGCTTTGTAGATGATGTTGCATTCGAAGGTGGAAAGGGCGAGAACTACAAGCTTACACTTGGTTCACACTCCTTCATTGATACATTTGAGGATCAGATCGTTGGCAAGAATATTGGCGATAAGTTCGATGTAAACGTAACATTCCCAGAAGAGTATCATGTAGAAGATCTGAAGGGTAAGCCAGCTGTATTTAAGGTAGAGCTTCTTGCAATTTCTACTCTGGAGCTTCCAGAGCTTGATGACGAGTTCGCAAGTGATGTTTCTTCTTTTGAGACATTTGCTGAGTACAAGGAAGACAAGAAGAAGACATTGGAAGTAAAGAAGGAAGAGCAGGCAAAGCGCGAGAAGCAGTCTAAGGTAGTTGAGAAGATCGCTGAGGCAGCTGAGGTTGAGATTCCAGAGGCAATGATTAAGTACAACCAGGAAAGAATCATGAATGAGATGTCTCAGAGAATGATGTATCAGGGACTTCAGATGGAGCAGTATCTCCAGCTCATGGGAACAACAAAGGAAGAGTTCTTGGAGCGTGTAAAGCCAGATGCAATCGCAAGAATCAAGACAAGCCTTGTTCTTGAAGCAGTTGCAGCTGCTGAGAATATCGTTGCAAGTGATGACGATGTAGATGCTGAGATCCAGGATATGGCTACACAGTACCAGATGAAGCCAGAGGAACTGAAAGATATGATCGGTGCACCAGAGCTGGAGAATATCAAGAAGGATATCGCTTCCAGAAAGGCACTCGAATTCCTTGGCGAGAATTGTAAGGAAGTTTAATCAAAAAGCTTCACATGAGTTAGGAGATAATTAGAATGGCAAATCGTTCAGACGATAAGAAAAAAGTGAGATGTTCGTTCTGTAACAAATCACAGGAACAGGTGCGCAAGCTGATTGCGGGACCGAATGTATATATCTGTGATGAGTGTATTGAGATTTGTTCTGAGATTATACAGGATGAATTTGATAATGAGCCTTCCGATTCAGAAATCAATCTCTTGAAACCGAAGGAAATCAAAGAATTTCTGGATGATTACGTGATTGGACAGGAGCAGGCAAAGAAGGTGCTTTCGGTTGCCGTATACAACCATTATAAGCGTATTTTGGCAGAGAAGGATTTTGATGTCGAGCTTCAGAAGAGTAATATCATCATGATCGGACCTACGGGCTCCGGTAAGACATATCTGGCACAGACACTGGCAAAGCTTTTAAATGTTCCGTTTGCAATCGCAGATGCAACTGCTTTGACTGAGGCTGGTTATGTCGGAGAAGATGTAGAGAATATCTTATTGAAGCTGATTCAGGCAGCCGATTATGATATCGAGCGTGCACAGCATGGTATTATCTATATTGATGAGATCGATAAGATTACAAAGAAGTCTGAGAATGTATCTATCACACGAGACGTATCGGGTGAAGGTGTACAGCAGGCACTTTTGAAGATCATCGAGGGCACGGTTGCTTCCGTTCCACCACAGGGTGGAAGAAAGCATCCACAGCAGGAGTTTATTCAGATTGATACGACGAATATTCTCTTTATCTGTGGTGGTGCATTCGAAGGTATGGAGAAGATTATTGACAACCGTATCGGTAAGAAATCCATCGGTTTCAATGCAGAGATCGCAGACCGTTCTTCCGACAAGAAGGTTGGCGAGATTTTAAAGCAGGTATTGCCAGAGGATTTTGTAAAGTATGGTCTGATTCCAGAGTTTATCGGACGTGTGCCAGTCAGTGTTACGTTGGATATTCTGGATGAGGATGCGTTGGTACAGATTTTGTCAGAGCCAAAGAACTCCATCTGCAAGCAGTATAAGAAGCTGTTTGAATTAGACGGTGTCGAATTGATCTTTGATGAAGATGCGCTTCGTGAGATTGCGAAGGAAGCTATGACAAGAAAGACCGGTGCGAGAGGACTGCGTGCGATCATTGAGAAGACGATCATGGAACAGATGTATGAGATTCCTTCTGATGATACCGTTGTCAGCTGCCGTATTACAAAGGATATGGTGGATGGCGTTGCAGGTCCGATCATTGAGCGCTCAGACGAACCAAGAACGAAGAAAAACGCTTCCCGTAAGCGTATAAAGCAAGAGGATTCAATCGCGTAATGGTTATCAAATCAGCAGAATTAGAAACAGTATGCGGCATTACGAGTAAATTGCCGGAAAATACATTCCCGGAGATTGCTTTTGCGGGCAAATCAAATGTTGGAAAGTCTTCGCTGATCAACGGTTTATTAAACCGGAAATCGCTGGCGAGGACTTCGGCATCGCCCGGAAAGACACAGACGATCAACTTCTACAATATCAACAAGAATCTGTATTTTGTTGATCTGCCCGGTTATGGCTATGCGAAAGTATCGCAGGAAATCCGTAACAAATGGGGCAAGATGATTGAACGGTATCTGCATGCGTCGACACAGTTAAAGGCAGTATTGCTTTTGGTTGATATCCGGCATGCACCGGGAGAAAATGATGTAACGATGTATAACTGGATCGTGGCAAATGGATATGAGCCGGTTATCATTGCGACGAAGCTGGACAAGATCAAGCGGAGTCAGAAAGACAAGAACATAAAAGTGATTCGAGAGACACTGGGATGTGGAAAAGAGACAAAAATAATTCCCTTCTCCGCTGTATCAAAACAGGGAAAAGAGGAGATTTGGAACTTGATTGAGGATTCTATTCAGACATCCACAGTTGATTGACAAGATATTCATAAATGCCGGAACTTTTGCTGCGCCAGTTGTTGCAAATGGTTTCGGCTTGTGATTTTGTTGGGACATCGAATTTCAGATCGATCAAGGTTTCCTTTCGATCTTTGATGATGCACTGTACGGTGTACCAGTTCGAATCGTTGTAAAAGTAGTCCGCATAGATTTCGGACTCTTTTTTTACGTTGATACGCTCTGCCTTGAGATATTCTAAGATATCTTCCTTGATGGCGTAAGGCAGACGGTTCTCAAAATAGGAGAGTGCCTCCTCGCCGGAGCTTGTGATCTTATAATGAATCGTGTCGCGGATTGTGTCCGTGGAGATGAACTCATCGTTGATCAGCTCGCTTAAGGACTCGTGCAGATTGAACACACTCGTGTAATCTTTTCCAACAATAAAGCCCGAGATCAGAGAGTTCGTCATCGTATAATCGGTCCGATCCAGCATATATAAAATCATCAGTTTGTATAGTAATAACCCTTCCATGATACGTTCCTCCTATTGTGTCCTTTTTACTTTACGCTACCAGAAAGCAAAAATCAAGAAAAAAAGCAAAATTAAAGGTTTACGAGTTTCATTAAGTGTGCTAAGATAAATATAATCTTTCTAAAGGTATAAAGTATCACTTCATTATTCAGTGAGATGCCCCAGAATTAGAGAATACAAATAGTTAAGTACAAAATGCAACATAAAAGTAGGTTATTTGAAAAAGGAGACACGCATGGAATTTAGAAAAATGTCTTTGGCTGAGTTGCGGGAGTATGCGAAAGAAAAAGGAATCCGCAATATTTCAACACTCAAAAAAGCCGAGCTTGCCGAGCTTCTGGAAAATATGGAGAAGATGATGGCAGCGAAGAAAAAAGAAGCCGAGCAGAAGAAAGCTGCGGAGCGCAAAAACCAGGAAATGGCAAAAGTACGTCCGGATACACGACAGGCGAACCGCATAAAGAATCCGGCAGAAAATTATCAGGAGCTTCGGAACATTGAGCCGGAGGAAGGCGAGACAGAAGCGGAGATTCAGGTATTTGACGGACAGGAATACAATCCGAAGTTAGACAGTGGTTCGGAGGCAAATGGTATTCTGGAAGTTATGACTGAGGGCTATGGATTTATCCGTAGTGCAAACTATCTGCCAGGTGATCGTGATATCTATGTATCGCCGGTACAGATCCGGAAGTTCTGTTTGAAGAAAGGTGATATCATCGGAGGTCCGGTGCGGAACAAGACACAAGGCGAGAAGTTCTCGGCACTCTTGTTTATCCGTCATGTGAATGGTATGCTGCCATCGGTCGCAGCAAAGCGGAAACCATTCGAGGATCTGACACCGATTTTCCCGAATGAGCGTATTTCACTTGACGAGACAGGTGCTCCGGTCGCTATCCGTATCGTGGATCTGCTTTCTCCGATCGGAAAGGGACAGAGAGGTATGATCGTATCGCCTCCAAAGGCAGGTAAGACAACCCTGCTGAAAGCGATTGCAAAGAGTATCAGCACAAGAAACCGGGACATGCATCTGATCGTGCTTTTGATCGATGAGCGTCCAGAGGAAGTGACAGATATCCGCGAGTCTATCGAGGGTGAAAATGTTGAGGTTATCTATTCGACATTTGATGAGCTTCCAGATCACCATAAGCGTGTATCGGAGATGGTAATCGAGCGTGCAAAACGTCTGGTCGAGCATGGCAAGGATGTTGTGATCCTGCTTGACAGTATCACAAGACTGGCAAGAGCGTACAACCTGACGGTACCACCAAGTGGAAGAACGTTGTCTGGTGGTCTTGACCCGGCAGCACTGCATATGCCAAAGCGGTTTTTCGGTGCGGCACGTAATATGCGTGAGGGCGGAAGCCTGACAATTCTTGCAACGGCACTGGTAGAGACCGGAAGCCGTATGGATGATGTCGTATTCGAGGAGTTCAAGGGAACTGGCAACATGGAGCTGGTGCTTGACCGGAAATTATCCGAGAAACGAATCTTCCCGGCAATCGATATTGCGAAGTCTGGTACGAGACGTGACGATCTGCTTTTGACTCCAGAGGAGCAGGAGGCAGTCAACATGATCCATAAGGCACTGACCTCTGCAAAGTCGGAAGAATTTACCGATGAAATCCTGAAGTTGTTCGCAAGAACAAAGAATAACCGGGAATTTATCGAGATGGTAAAGAAGATTTTGCCATATGGAAGAAGATAGGAAAACAGCCGGAATAAATGTGACAAAAGTTATCAGAAATATCAAAAAAATGCTTGAATTTCTTGATATGGTATGATAAAATCCATATGTTGTGTAATAAACAGTCTGCTATGTCTAGCACATGGTAGCAAGTATGATTTAAGAGGTGAAAGAAATGAGAGAAGGAATCCATCCAGCGTACTATCAGGCAAAGGTTGTTTGCAACTGTGGTAACGAGTTCGTAACAGGTTCAACAAAGGAAGATATCCACGTTGAAATTTGTTCAAAGTGCCATTCATTCTACACAGGTCAGCAGAAGGCTGCACAGGCTCGTGGTAGAATCGATAAGTTCAATCGTAAGTACGGTGTTCAGGCATAATACGGAAATGACATGGAATAGGCTTGTTACAATAATGTAGCAAGCCTATTTTCATATGTATGAAAAAGGTGGAGTATGAGCAGAATAAATATCGGCGGACAGGCAGTTATGGAAGGTGTCATGATGCGTAACAATGACCGATATGCTGTCGCTGTCCGAAAACCAGATAAGCAAATAGAAGTAAAGACAAATCGGTGTACAGGAACCTCCGACCGTCCGGCAGTTTGTAATCTGCCGATTGTGCGAGGGGTATTCAGTTTTGTACAGTCGCTCACTATCGGTGTGAAAACACTGATGTATTCGGCACAGTTCTTTGAAGACGAGGAAGAGGAAGCGCCGAAGAAGGAAAAGAAAAAAAAGAAAGAAAAAACGAAAGAACAGGAAGCACGTGCGGAGAAAGCAGAGATGGCAGGGACCGTTACATTTTCGATTGTGCTGGCAGTCGGACTTTTTATGTTGCTTCCGGCGTGGATTGCATCGCTGTTAGATGCTGTGATAAAAAGCCATGTGCTGATCGGACTGATTGAAGGCGTGATCCGTCTGGCAATTTTTCTTGGGTATGTGATTGCGATTTCACGTATGGAAGATATTAAGCGGACGTATATGTATCATGGTGCAGAGCACAAGACAATCAACTGTCTGGAACATGGAAATGAACTGACGGTGGAGAATGTCATGCAGGCATCGCGGTTTCATAAGCGATGTGGAACGAGTTTTCTGTTCATCGTTATGATTGTAAGTATTTTGGTGTTTATGTGTATTACAGTAGATGCCATGTGGCTGCGGTTATTGCTGCGTGTCCTGCTTGTTCCAGTGATTGCAGGAATTTCTTATGAATTTATCCGGTTTGCAGGAAACAGTGAGTCGTGGATCGCTAATCTGCTCAGTAAACCGGGACTTCTGATCCAGAGACTGACGACCAAGGAGCCGACGGAGGATATGGTTGAGGTTGCGATCGCTTCGGTGGAGGCGGTTTTAGACTGGCGTGCATATCTCGAAGAACAGGCAAAGAGCGAGAAATGAGGAAAACTATGACGTGGCAGGCATTGATGAAAGAAGAGTTAGAACGCCTGAGACAGGCAGATATTCCGGAGGCGGACAGTGATATCCGGCTTCTGGCAATGGATGTGGCGGGCTGTACATATACAACACTGATTCTGCGTATGGCAGAGGAGGTCATGGAGGAACAGGCACAGAGGCTTCATGCATATGTCACGGAACGTATGACACATAAGCCGTGCCAGTATATCCTTGGGTCACAGGGATTTATGGGGATGGAGTTTGCTACAGCAGAGGAGGTTCTGATTCCAAGACCGGAGACGGAATTGCTTGTAGAAGAAGCCTGCAGGATCGCGGAAAATTGGAAGGATACCCCGGATGGCAGAAAACGCCGGGTGTTAGATCTGTGTTGCGGAAGTGGTTGTATCGGAATCAGTTTCTCGAAGCTCCGGCATGGTAGAGATCTGGTTGAGCTTGCAGATATTTCTGACGCTGCAATCACCCTGACGAAGAAGAACCGGGAACGGTTACAGGCAGATTGTGCAGTGATACAAACAGATTTATTTATGCAGATCGAAGGAAAATATGATATGATAGTATCAAATCCGCCGTACATCCGGACGGATGAGATTCCAAAGCTTATGGCGGAGGTGCGTGATTTTGAGCCGCATCTGGCGCTTGACGGAAAAGCGGATGGATTGTATTTTTATGATAAGATTATTCGGGAAGCGAGGGAGTATCTCTATGAAGATGGATATATTTTGTTTGAAATCGGACAGGATCAGCTGGACGCTGTTCGGGGACTCCTTGTAGAGAACGGATATACGGATATAAAAGGAATCAAAGATTATGCAGGGCTTGACCGGATCGTGACGGCACGGTATCTGAAGTCTTGCGTTCAATAAAGAAGAGAAAAATGATTTCGTCCGTATGGAACGAAATTGAGGATAGTTGGAGGATAAAAACATGTTTGATAAATTAGAGGATTTGGTAGCCCGTTTGGACGAATTGCAGAATGAACTTTCAGATCCGAATGTGGCAAGCAATGCAGAACGTTTCCGGAATCTGATGAAAGAACAGGCAAATTTAGCACCAATCGTAGAGAAATATCAGGAGTATAAGGAAGCGAAGCAGACGATCGAGGATAGCTTATCCATGCTGGAGGGCGAAAGCGACGAGGAGATGCGTGAGATGCTGAAGGAAGAGCTTTCTTCAGCGAAGCAGCAGGTGGAAAAGTGCGAGAACGAACTTAAAATCCTGCTTCTGCCGAAAGATCCGAACGATGAGCGTAATGTCATCTTAGAGATCCGTGCAGGTGCCGGTGGCGATGAGGCAGCACTTTTTGCAGCAGAGCTTTACCGTATGTATGTGCATTATGCTGAGAGCCGTCGTTGGAAGGTGGAGCTGATGGAAGCCGAGGAAATCGGTATCGGTGGTATGAAGTCAGTCACAGCGATGGTAACTGGTAACGGCGCATATTCCGTATTGAAATACGAGAGTGGTGTACACCGTGTACAGCGTGTGCCTGAGACAGAGAGTGGCGGACGAATCCACACAAGTACAGCCAGTGTTGCTGTTCTTCCAGAGGCAGAGGAAGTGGATGAGATCGATATCCCGGATAAGGATGTCCGTATCGATGTCATGCGTGCATCCGGTAACGGTGGACAGTGTGTCAACACAACCGACTCCGCTGTACGTCTGACACATATTCCAACCGGAATCGTAATCTACAGCCAGACAGAGAAGTCACAGCTTCAGAACAAGGCGAAGGCATTTGCATTGCTTCGTACAAAGCTGTTAGACATCGAGATGCAGAAGCGTCATGACGAAGAAGCAGATCTTCGTAAGAGTCAGGTTGGTACAGGCGACCGTTCCGAGAAGATCCGTACGTATAACTTCCCACAGGGACGTGTAACGGATCACCGGATTGGACTGACATTATACAAATTAGACAAGATCATGAATGGAGACATTCAGGAAATCATCGATGCATGTATCGCAGCGGATCAGGCAGCCAAGTTAAGCCGCATGAACGAAATGGAGTAAAAAGCCTTATTTTATGCGGTTTCTGAGGATTGCGACAGAGTAAAATATTTTGAAAATAAGTAATGAAAAGACGGTTATGACAGTTGTGCAGACCGTCTTTTTAATTTTTGTTGCTCTTTGGATGCACTGTCCTCCCCTATTTTTCATTTTTGATGCATGTATAGCTCTATAAGTAGGGTAACGTAGATTTACAGTTTGTGTTTGTTTTGATATAATTATTCTATCAAAGCAGGGGAGGTTCCTGTGGGTTATGAATTTGTCTGGCGAAGTAACTGATACCTCTGCCAAATATAAGATTCAGGGATATGATAAAGCATATTCAGATTCACTTAAGGATGATAAGAACTTCAATATTGTTGCACGCATGATGATTCCAATGGAGGAGTGTAAGCGTTATTGCGAGGAAGAGGCAAATAGGAAATTCAGATCTAAGTTCTGGAGACCTATTACAATCAAGATTGCTATTCAGTAAGGTGTTTTCTGATAAAGGGCTGAGCACGATGCTTGGCTCTTTTTTGTATGATATGGGAAAATTAACTCAAATTTTTTTAAGTCTTGTGATATAATAAAACAGTTAGGAGAAATAAGATGAAGTTTGAAAAGGAATTTGCCCAATTATTATTTAGAAATGCAGTTATATTCATTGACTCTGCAATAGGTTATATTAACAAGGGATTGGATAACTATGTAAATATGCTACAGGCTATTGTGAATTTACAGTTTGCTATGGAATTAGCATTGAAATCTTCAGTTGTATCCTGCTGTGGGATAAGAACAATTTTGGTAAGTAAACAGAGTTGCCTATCAGATTCAGAAATAGAAGAATTATATGTTACTAATAAATTGAAAATACGAGAATATGATGAAATTAAAAATTTCACAAAGGGAAGAGAGCGTCTGTATAACTTTGAGCGTAAGGAATATCAATATATGGAGATGTTTCAGAAATACAGGAACTGTGTATTGCATTCGTCTTATATTTTTAATGAGCAAGAAAGACAAAGTGTTGAAAAGGATGTTATATATGCATTAATACATATTTTGGGAATTTTGATGAGCGAGGAAACAGGAATAGAGAATAGAAAATTTATGCAGGAATATTTAAACGATAGTCAATATGCTATATTATTACAAAACCCAATTTATAATCATGAGTTATATAATTTCTTGAAGAAAGAATATGAAGATTTATATACATGTCCATACTGCTCGACCAGAACAATGACAATTGATTATAAATGTGCAAGATGTTTTAATACATTTTCAGATAGGCATTTTTTTCAATATGTTACCTGTGGATATTGTGGAGAAGATATGGTAATATGCGATGCTGCAAATATAGAGTACAACAATAATTATATAAGAGGACTTTGTTTAAATTGTGGTAATGACACAATGGTATATAAGTGTTCTAAATGTGGACAGTATGTTAATGCGGAACTATTTGATATGACTAAATGTCATGAGGGCTTTTGTGCATTTTAGTATAATTTGAACTTGTTATGATTCTTAGAAATTCAAAATACATATATAACTTTTAATATAATCTGTTTACTGATATAATATTTGTAATCTGGAGGTGAGGAAAAGATGGACTTGGCAGAAAAGTTATTAAGTGTTCCAGAAAGGGAGAATGCGGGGGCACGTTCTTCAAACCGTTTTACATTTCAGCAAGTGTGGGCATTTGATTATATGCTTAAAGTTATAGAATCGGATGCGGATTTTATTTTATTTATGGAATTTCATGATGATATTATAGTAATAAATAGACTTGAAAGAGAAGAATATGTAGAATTTTTTCAAATAAAAACAGATGAAAAAGACAGTAGATATATTACGACATCTTTTATCACTAAAAATGGAAATAAGTATCCTCAAAAAATGTCTATCATTCAAAAAATGATAGATGAGTTTGTCAAATTTGAAGATGAAACGAGAGGAATACATTTAGTTTCAAATAAGAGTTTTGATTTTGGAAAGTTTGAAGATAATACAGAATCAAAAGACAGACGCAGAATTATATTAAAGGAAGTTAATGAGTCTAGTCTAAAAAAGATAAAAAAAGATATGTGTAAAGCTTGTGATAAAGTTGGAAATTGTAGTGAGGACTGCCTAAATGTGATCTATTTTGACGTAGCAGACCTCGATATATCCTCATATGATGATACTGTTATGGGGAGAATGGTAAAGAAACTGGAAGATATGAACATTCCAAGTACAATAGAAAGGACTCGCTCAATATATAATACAATTTTAGGTGAGATTAGAAGAATAAATAATACCGAAAAAGTAGCAAGTAGTGTTGACGAGTTGATGGAAAGAAAAGCAATATCTAAAAGTGAGTTTTTAGGTTGGCTTAATAAATTGAAAGTCGAAATGCCTGATGATTTATGGAATCAGATACATTTGAATTTGATTACTGATGGATTTAAACCTTTAGAGATTAATAAGATTCATAAAGAATGGAAAAAATATCAAATAGATAGACTAAATATTGAAGCTTTAGGATTACAGGGAATAACTGTTAAGGTTCAAAAGATTATGGAGGAAAAAGAGTTCGATAATTGTAAGGATTGGATTGAATATATCTATAATAAGGTAAGCCAAGAACAAGATGCAAAAGTTTATAATAAATATTATCTTTATGCACTAATAATAAGGGAGATGTTTGTGTGAAACAAGTTAGGTCAGAGGAAGACAAAAGAAAAGAAGCGGATTTTATAGCATACAAGAAATTAATAAGAAATCTAAGGAGAGGTAAAGTTGAAAAGATTAATTCTGAAAAAGCTTGTAATAATATCACAAAAAAATGAAGAAGCAAGAACCATTGAATTTGATGATAGATTAACGGTAATAACAGGTGATAACCCTAGTGGAGAAACAAAAAATAGGACAGGGAAATCTCTTGTGATGAAATCAATATATTATTCTTTGGGGGCAAAATTAAAAAAATATACAACTAATTGGGATTCTCTACAGATAAGTACTATTGTGACTTTTTTATATGACGGTATCAAATATGAACTATATAGGGATAGAAATTCATTTATTTTAAGGTCAGATGATGAGGTTAAGTTCTTTGCGTCGATATCTGAGCTAAAGAAATTTTATGTTGATTTCTTTGAGTTCTATTTAAAAATGCCAATAAAAAAGGATGATGAAAATTCTGTATATGCATATCCAGGTGCAATTTTTATGCCATTTTATATAGACCAAGATAAAGGATGGAGTGGCTCATGGGATTCATTTAGTGATGTTTTTACAGGAAAATGGAAACCAGAAATTCTTTTATATCATATGGGAGTAAGAACAAGAGAATATTATGATTTATTAGATGAAAAGGTAGAATTGGAAAATGAACAAAAAGAAAATAAGCGACAACTAAAAACATATGAAGCTGTGATAAAAAAGCATACAGAAAAATATAAGGATTATCTTGATTTAAATCTAAATACTGAAAATTTTACAGATGACATATTATGTTTAACGAGTGAATTAAATGCTCAGCTAATAAAGAAAAATGAAATTAAAGATGAATTAGTTAGATGTTTTAATGAAATGAAGGAACTCGAAGAAGTATATTCATCTGCAGAATCAGTTTATAATGAATTACTGGCAGATGCGGATTTTGTTGAGAGTGAATTAACGGAAGAAGAAATAATATGTCCTATATGCGGTACTGTACATAAAAATAGTGTGGAAAATAAATTTCATTTATATTCAGAGATAGAAGAATGTGAAACAGTAATTCAAGATTATTTTATTGAGAGAGAGAAGATAGAAAAGAAAATTGAAAAGCAGTCACAGGAACTAGAGGAATTAAACGATTATATTGAAAAAATTCATGATATTTTAAATCGTAAAAGAGATAATGTTACTTTCAAAGAAGTAGTGGTGGCAGAAGGGTCAAAGTCTATTTTGAGTGATATGCAAAAAGAGCAAAAGAAATTACAAAATAGATATATCTTTATTGAAGAAAGATTATCCAATATTACAAAAGAACAGACAGCAATTTCAAAGAAAGGAACATATATTACCAAAGATTATTTAACTAGATTAAGTGTTGCATTACAAACGTTAAATGTGACGGATATTGATTCGAAAGATTTAAAAACATTTAAGGCAAGTTTTACGAGTGGGGGTAATGATTTGCCATGTGCAATTCTAGCACAGGTTTTCACTTTGTATTCAGTAGCGGTAAAACATTCAAAAACTGTATGTGCACCTATAGTAATGGATGCAATATTTCAACAGGAACCCGCGGAAGCTAAAATTAATATGATATGGGATTATGTTACAAATCATCAGCCAGCTGAATCACAATTGATATTATCAACTACTTCAATTCATAATAGGAAAGTTGATGGAAAGGTTATCTCATTTATTGAGGAAAAAGGATTATTAAAGGGGGAGGATTATCAGAAGGAAAAGGATAACATCATAGAGTATAGAGAGTTGCTGTTAAATGAACTTAAGAAACGTGATAAATCAGAAGTAAAATAATGAGTGAATTAGAAGTATAATTGATTCATAATTTTTAGAGGCATTTGCTTTGTTCTGTTTTGTTGGAGGCACATAATATATTTTCAGTACATAATGGAGAGAGAATACAGTGAAAAGTAAATTTGAAGAGTTTTACTATGAAGATGATAAAAACTATCCAGTAGATGTTTATTGGAATTTGTATGATAAAAATCATGCAGAGGCTATAAGAAAATATGAGGGACATATTTTTTGTCCACTGTGTAGATTGGCACCATTGACAGTGGCAAAAGGAAATGAAAGAAGATATTTTAAAGTTGTAGAATCTGATATGGATAAACATGATATAGATTGTTCGTATAGGAGAAAAAAAGCAGGTAAGCGTGAAACAGAAAAGTTTTACAAAGACTTAGATACTACTGATATTAGAAATCGCCTAGTTAGTTGTATGAATAGGATGCTTAAGAAGCTTAATAGTTCGTCATCAGTAGGAAAAGTTAGAACCATTGAGAGAGGTAAAAAAGCACTTGGATTCTTTGATATAGAGACAGAAGGCAAAGAAATAAAGTACTTACCACATAAGAATATTTATGCCAAAGATTTGGAAACGGACATCGATATACAGAAAATATACTATGGTAAATGTTCGCTATATTTGATACAATATGTTCCAGAAGGGGAAGAGGTTAAAGCATATTATTTAAAAGTATTGAACCAAGAGACAAAAAAGCAAATCTGTGACATTGCAATCTCTCCATTTATTTATAATTATATGAAAGAACAACTAGATATGTTACCGGACAATAAGATGAAAGCAAAAGATTTTTATATATGTTTTTCAGGAGTATTAGAAAAGAGTCGATACTCATTTAAGTGTAAACTTCGAGATTCAAGATTATTAGTTTTGGAAAAAATTGATTGACTAGAATTATTAATTAGAGAAAGTGTAATGGTTATTGTTGTGCATGAGGGATTGGGATAAAGTGAAAAACAAATAATGTAATAATACTTAATTATATATAGTTGGTAATTGATATATTATTTGATTGAAAACAAATGAAAAGGAGATAAGAATATGAATGATATTGCTATATATATTTTTAAAAAGTATGGATATAAATTGAATTTGGAAGAACTGAATAGTGTGATACAGTGGTATAATCTTAATAAAGAGAATATTAAAGATGAAGAAGAGTTGGACAGAAGAATAAGACTCTTTTTATATAGACAGTTTCCAAATAAAGAGATAGTTCTTCAGGAAGAGGATACTAGTAATATGAATTATTTGCTTTCAATGTTGAAAAATACTACAAAATCATAGAAGGGGAATATTATGTTAGAAAATATAATAAAAATATGCCCTATTTTGATTTCGCTTGTATCTTTGGTGTATACTATACTTTTGAATAGGAAAACTCGGAAAATACGTGAAAAGGTTGATAAAGTTCAATTGGATGTTATAAAGGCAAGTGAACTATATGTACATGTGAAAAATTCAAAAAAAGTATATGAAGATGCAATGACAGAACTAATAGTTGCTTGCTCTAATGAAGAATTAGGAATTGAAATTGTGCAAGAAAAATTTCTAAAGGCATATAATCGTTATACCGATTTTTTTAACGAAGTTAATGATTTTTGTATAATGGTTAATATCGGAGCAATAAAAGCTGAGAATTATATAAAAAATACAATCTCAGTGAATTTGTCAAAGTATGCCACAATACAATATGATACATTTGCAAGTTTACAAGGTATTGCTCATAAATATGGTTTTGAAGAATTAAGAAAGCCCGACTACAAAGCTTTTGAGGATTATGATAAGTTTTTAATTGCATATAACGGAGGAGAAAATTCGGCATTTTGGACTGATATTAAAACAAAGCGTAGACAGAATGGATTCGAGTAACTTTTCAAAAAAGCAATGTAATGCTTTGGATAATACCTTGGATAAAACATATTTTAAAGAGGCAATTGTATACAGCCTATATTTTTAGAGGCACACGTTTCGAGCCTTTTTATGGTATGGAGGCAATTGTTCCGAGCCTATAAACTTGGAGGTTTTTGTTCCGCACAAGCGATCAGGCTGCGAAGCTTGCTAAGATGAATGAAGAATAGGATGGCGTGTCCATACCCGTATAAATATGAATGGAGGAATAAAATTATGCAGTTAGAAACATTACAGAAAGACATGATCGCCGCTATGAAGGCAAGAGATAAGGCAAGAAAGGATTCCATTTCTTCTCTGATTTCCGCAGTAAAGAAGGTAGCTATCGACGAGGGGTGCCGCGATGATATCAAGGAAGAACTGGTAGACCGCGTAATCTTAAAGGAGTTGAAGACAGTCAAAGAGCAGATCGATACCTGCCCGGCAGAGCGTACAGACCTGCTGGCTGAGTATCAGGCACGTTACGATGTCATCAACGAGTATGCACCATCTCTGATGAGCGAGGATGAGGTAAAGGCATTCCTGACAGAGAAATGTGCGGATGTGATTGCTACGAAGAATAAGGGGATGATCATGAAGACCGTTATGCCACAGTTAAAGGGTAAGGCAGACGGCAAGGTGATCAATGCGGTTGTAGCAGAACTTTGTAAGTAAAAGAGAGTAATATTGCGCAGTGCCTCTATCATATGCTTGAATGAAAGATGGGTAAAAAAGAGGGTATATGAGTAGTTTAAAGCGCATCAGGCAGGGTGCTGCAGGCATCCTGCTTTTCGCAATATGGCTTTTGACGTGTCTCGTACTGCACAGACCACAGCCAGAGCATTTGCGGGAGTTTTCGATGGAGCGGCTGCTTCGGACATCACTGCTTCCGGTTGGCCAGACGATGTATATCTGGGGCGGAGGATGGAATCAGGATGATGCAGGTGCCGGGATAGAAGCTGTCACACTTGGTGTATCGAAGCGATGGGCGGAATACGCGGCGTGGCAGACGGAACAATATGATTTTGATCAGACGCGATATCAGAGTCATGATGGCTTGGACTGTTCCGGTTATATCGGCTGGCTGCTGTATAATGTATTTCATACCAGAAATGGCGAAACCGGCTATGTGGTTGGTGCGTCGAGGATGGCACGCGCCTGTGCGGCACGTGGCTGGGGCTATCTAGTGCAGGGAGACTACCGACCGGGTGATATATGCAGTATGGAAGGGCATGTCTGGATGAGTCTGGGACGCTGCCCGGATGGAAGTGTGCTGCTTGTACATGCAAGCCCACCGGGCGTGCGCATCTGCGGGACGTATCTCGATGATGGCACAAAAAGTGAGGCGGTGAAGCTTGCTGAGCAGGTGATGCAGAGACAATATCCGGCGTGGTACTCGAGATATTCGGAGTGCGGAGTCGGGTATTTCTATCTGGAGGATTCTGTCAGTATGCGGTGGTATACGGACGAGGAGACAGATCCATGCCACCTGCAGGAGATGCAGGCAGAGGATGTGGTTCATTTCTTATATCCGGATATGTAAGAAGTATATGGAAGCGAAAGAAGAAGGACTATGGGAGTCATTTACAAAAATGTCAATTATGATTATTGTGCCATGTTGATTATATCCATATTGATTATAACAACGATTCTCAGACGAATGATCAAGGGAAAAGTGAACCGTTCTTTTTTGGAAGTGTTGGTTGTGGCATGGCTTACAATTTTGTTTGATATCTGGGCGGTGCATCTGGATAATCTTGGTGTGCAGCAGGTGTTTACAAAATATGTGGCGCATATGGGATACCTGGTGCTGCATAGCTTAGAAATGCCATTTTATATTACATATCTGGTAGCAATGACAGATACCTGGCATTTGTTCAAGGCAAAACGGCTGCTTGCCTTTTTGTCATCGTTCCCGGTGCTCATGATAACCGGACTGATTCTGACGAGTCCGGCAACAAAATGGATTTTTTATATCAATGCACAGTATGAATATACGCGAGGTAAATATTTTACGCTGTTATATGTATGTGCAGTGATTTATTTGATTTACGGATTGGTTTATCTTGGGATACATCGGAAGATGTTCCGGCGAAGATATCTCGTTTCTCTGGGAATTGTCTTTGTGGCGGAGATTGCAGGTGTCGCTATACAGTATTTTTATCCGACGTCACTGGTAGAGATGCTTTGTATGTCGATTGGTCTGTTGTTTATTTCGCTGATGCTGCAGCGCCCGGAAGAGCGGTTAGATGTAGTGACCGGCTTAAATAAAATTACAGCGTATATGGATGATATGCGGCAGGCATTCAGGACGAGAAAGCCAATACATATCATTATGGTCAATATTACAAACTATGCATCCTTGCTTGAATTGCTTGGATATGGGAAATGCATGCAGGTGATGGCGGGAATTTCGGAATATATGATGCGTCTGGATAAAGAGAAGAAGTTAAAGGCTGCGATGTATTATCTGGGGCAAGGAAAATTCCGATATGTGTTGGAAGATATGCTGTCGGACCGTGCTCCGGATATAGCAGAGGAACTAAATCGCACTTTGAAAGCCTGTTTTGTAATCAACCAGATGTCGGTCAATTTTATTACTAATATTTGTATTGCGGATTGCCCGGAGGATATCTCCGATGTGGATACTCTGATGGCATTTGGAGATACTTTACAGGAAGTTCCGTTTACTGGTGATATTATGTCTGCTTCAGAACTGTTGAAGCGGCTGCATTATGATATGATGCACGATATGGATGCGATTATTGAATCTGCGTTGTCTAATAAACGGTTCGAGGTATATTACCAGCCGATTTATTCTGTGAAGGAGAAAAAGTTCCATTCTGCGGAAGCTTTGATCCGGCTAAAGGATGAAAAGTATGGCTTTATCTCGCCGGAGGTATTTATACCGGTAGCGGAGAAGAGTGGAGCAATCCACAAAATTGGTGATTTCGTGCTTGAACAGGTATGTGTATTTATTGCAAGCGACGAATATAAGAAGCTTGGAATGGCCTATATTGAAGTGAATTTGTCTGTGGTACAGTGCATGCAGCCGAAACTTGCGAATCACATTATGGAGATTTTAACCCGCTATGGAGTACGGCCGGAACAGCTGAATCTGGAGATTACAGAGACAGCTGCATCCATCTCGCAGCAGGCACTTGAGGATAATATCAAAGATCTGACCAACATGGGGATGAAATTCTCTTTGGATGATTTCGGAACCGGATATTCGAATATGCAGCGTATCGTAAAATTACCATTCGATATTATTAAATTAGACCGGACATTTACGGAGTTATACGATAATCCGAAGCTTGGGATTGTGCTGACGAATGCAATCAATATGATCAAGGCAATGAAGATGAAGATTGTAGTGGAAGGCGTGGAGACAGAAGAGATGTTGAAGCTTTTCTCGGAGCTTGAATGTGAATATATTCAGGGATATTATTTTTCAAAGCCAATTCCGCGGGAAGAATTCGTAAAATTTATCCAGGCATCCTCATAAGAGGAACGCCTGGATTTTCTTTTTCTTATATTATTTCGTTTTTCTAAGCTCGTTAATACGTTCTTTGATGGATTCAAATTCAGCCTTGTGTTTAAAGGATACAGAACCCGGGTTACGGCTTAAGATACGTGTAGCATGCTTGCGCATCTTCTGGGAGCGGTGATCAACACGATCTCTGGCTGCCTGGAGCCGGTTCTGGAATTCTTCGGTGAGTTCTTCTTTGCTCTTGTTAAATTCTAATCCTTTCTCTTTCAGATAATCCTGGAACTTTGTCTTGTCGTCCTCCGCAAAGGCATGTATCACATCAAGACGTTTCTGCAGACGCTGGACTTCCTCGTTTTCAAGGATGATCTTCTTTAAATCAAATGCTTCCTGTGCAGATGTAATCATATCCCAGATAAAATAAACCGCGAATATGATATCGATGACCATCAGAGGTACAGCAGGAAGGGATAAAACAAGTTTTTCAATCGGGGTATGCACAAGCCCGGTCAGAAGCAGTGCACAGACGCCCCATGTGAGAGAACAGCCAAGACAGATATAACCGTGCAGGTTACAGAAGTCGTAGGTGTAATCCCAGTATTTGACATGGAAGATCTGTTCCATCGCCCATCCGGTAAAGTATTCAAGCAGGGTGGCACCAAGCATACCGAACAGGAAAATTAAAAAATAGTTATTGCGGACCGGAATGGTGGAAATCAGAATGATCACAGCACCAAATCCGTAAATCGGAAGAAACGGACCATGCAGGAATCCGCGATTGACCCATTTCCTGTGTTCCCATGATACATATAAGCTTTCACCGATCCATCCGATGAGGCAGTAGATGATGAAAAAGGCAATCCATTGCCAGAGATTATAAGCGAACATAATATCCTCCTTTGTGTTTGTGTATAAAGATAACATAAGTATAACATTTGTTGTTTGTGAAGAAAATATACATTTTCAAATATATATATGGAACCGTTCAAATAATTGAAATGATGCTGCAGGCATCATAGCAAATCGCTCCAGGCACTGCTGAGCCGTTCGATTACGACCGGGATATCGTCCATGTTAAGTCCGGAATAGTTGATGATCGCGGTGTGGTCGTACCGGCTTATATCGGATTTGAAATCATAGCTGTAATAATCGGAGACGAATGCGAGTGTGATATCGTGTGTCTGAGCCATCGCCTGTAATTCCTGATCACTTTTTTTGCTGTCAATATGCAGCAGAAAATGCAGCCCTGCATTTTCCTGGCTGATTGTAATCCTATCAGCAATTGGACTTTGCTTAAACCCTGCAATCAACTCATCACGCAGGCTGCGATAGTGGTTCCGCATACGATTGATATGTTTCTCGAAATATTGATCCCGTATAAAGGCTGCAAGTGTATACTGCTCGAAATTCGATACCGTACAGGCATAAAAGCCAAGCTTGTTGTAATACAGGTGAAGCAGGGACTTGGGAAGGACCATATAGCTGATCCGAATCGTGGAGGCAAGGCTTTTGGTAAAGGTGTTAAAATAGATAACCTTGTCCGTGGTATCCATTGAGAACAGGGATGGAATCGGCTTTCCCTGCAGACGGAATTCACTGTCGAAATCATCTTCAATAATATAGCGGGAATTCGATTCATTTGCCCATTGCAAAAGTCCATATCTCCGGCTCACAGAAGTTACAATGCCGGTTGGAAAATGGTGGGATGGAGATATCTGGATGATGTCGGGAATCGTCAGGTTCCGGGCATCTAATTGAATCCCCTCCTCGTCCATCTCGAGCGGTGCAACCTTCACACCGAGAGCCTCATAGATGCTGCGGATCTTCTTGGAACTCGGATTTTCCAGTCCGTAGACAAGATCCCGTCCAAGCAACTGTACGATCAGGCCATACAGGTATTCTGTTCCGGCACCGATCATGATCTGCTCCGGGGATGCGTTGATGCCGCGGAATTCGTGCAGATGTCTGGCAATGGCTGTACGTAATTCCGGTACACCGCCGGCAGGTGGAGGCACTAACAGATCCGGACTTTGCTCACTCAAAATCTGACGAGTCAGCTTCGCCCAGATAGAAAAAGGAAAATTCTCCGGAGCTGTATGATTGGAAATCAGATTGATGGAATTGTCATGGACGTATGGCTTTTGTGCTTCAATAAGGTCAGATTCGTTGTTTACAGAAACGATCTGACTTTGTATCGGGGAAACAAAGAATCCGCTTTTGGGTTTGGAATAGATGTATCCTTCTGCCATCAGCTGTCCATATGTGTTTTCAACCGTGACAATGCTGATGCCGTGATTGCTTGCAAATGCACGTTTGGATGGCAGCTTTTCATTTGGGGATAAAACACCGTTTATAATGTCAGTTTTCATGCAGTTATAAAGGTATTCATACAGACTTTGACCGCCGCGTTTATCGAAAGAGTAGGTTAACATGATAAGCTCCTTTTTCTGTATTCTGGCATTGTGAGATAAAAATGCCGTTTTTTTATATAGAATTGGATGTTTTCTTTTAAAAAGTATAAACTATATTTATATTTTTGTAAATCTGACATTTTTAGATATTTTACAATTGGAGATTTACACAAGGTCAAAGTGACTATATAGTTAGAGAAAATAAAAAAGAGGTGTTTAACATGACAGATAAAAAAGTTTTGACAATTCAGGATATTTCATGTATGGGACAGTGTTCCCTTACAGTCGCACTTCCAATCATCTCGGCATGTGGCGTAGAGACTATCATACTGCCTTCGGCGGTATTGTCTACACATACAGGTGGATTTACCGGGTATACATTCCGTGATCTGACGGAGGATATTCCCGGCATTATGGATCACTGGGAGAAAGAAAACATCAGCTTTGACTGCCTGTACACCGGATACCTCGGCAGTATCACGCAGATTGAATATGTGTATGATCTGAAAAAACGTGTTGTGAAGGAAGATGGACTTCTGATCGTGGATCCGGCGATGGCAGATAACGGAAGCCTGTACTATGGATTTGATGATGCGTTTGTTGCACAGATGGCAAAGCTCTGTGGCAGTGCGGATATTATCCTTCCGAATATTACAGAGGCGGCATTTATGACTGGCTGTGAACTGCGGTTAGAAGGACAGGATGAAGCGTATGTACAGATGATTTTAGAGGCTCTTGCGAAGCTTGGCTGCAAGAAGATTGTTTTAAAAGGCATCAGCTTTGAAGATGATAAGATCGGAGTTGTCGTATATGACTGCGCAGAGAAAAAAGCAGAATATTATTTCACAGAGAAGGTGCCAAAGAGCTCACATGGAACCGGCGATTGTTATGCGGCAGCTTTTACAGGTGCGATGATGCAGGGAAAGACGATTTCCGAAGCTGCAAAGATGGCTGCTGATTTCGTTGTGGACAGTATTAAGAAAACAGACGACGGACACTGGTATGGCGTATGCTTTGAGCGTGCATTGCCGATGCTTGTGACGGAATTGAACAAATAAATGCGTATTACTTATATCTGAATCCCCAAGGAAGGATTGCATTGGTTTTGACCGTGCAATCCTTTATTCTTTGTTGCCGATTCCGGTTATTTTGTATATAATATGGATATCTATGAAATAAGGAGGCATATATGAATATATTGATTGCCCTTGGCATACCTTTTATAGGAACAACACTTGGCGCGGCAATGGTATTTTTTATGAAAGAAAAGATCGCTCCGAAGCTTGAGAAAGTGCTGCTCGGCTTTGCGTCCGGCGTGATGATTGCTGCATCGGTCTGGTCGCTTCTGATTCCTTCGATCGATATGACGGAGGCACAGGGCGGCATCGCGTGGGTGCCAGCGGTGGTCGGCTTTTTGCTTGGCATCGCATTTTTATTGTTATTGGATACCCTGATTCCGCATCTGCACTTAAACAGTGATAAGCCGGAGGGTGTACATACGAAGATCAGTAAGACACTGATGATGCTGTTTGCAATCACGCTGCACAATATCCCGGAAGGCATGGCGGTCGGTGTCACGATCGCAGGTGCACTTGCAGGCAATGCAGGAATTACGATCACGGGTGCGTTTGCCCTGTCACTTGGTATTGCAATTCAGAATTTCCCGGAGGGCGCGATTGTCTCTATGCCGTTAAAGGGCGAAGGTATGGGAAAACCGAAAGCATTCCTGTGTGGTATGGCATCCGGCGCAGTGGAGCCGGTGTTTGGATTTCTGACAATCCTGCTTGCAGCGCAGATGACGAAGATTCTTCCGTATTTCCTGTCTTTTGCAGCTGGTGCGATGATCTATGTTGTTGTGGAGGAACTGATCCCGGAAGCACAGGCGGGCGAGCATACGAATATCGGAACGATCGGTACAGCAATCGGCTTTGCGCTGATGATGGTGCTCGATGTGGCACTTGGATAAATAATTTAATATAGAGTCAGTTAGAATAAGGAGTGGAATAAAATGAAAGTATTGATGTTGAATGGAAGTTCCCATATCAATGGAACGACGATGGCAGCCTTGACCGAGGTCGGAAAGGCACTCGAGGAAGATGGCATCGAGTATGAGATTTTCCAGATTGGCGGAGGTCCGATCGCGGATTGCCTTGGCTGTGGACAGTGCACAGAGAACGGATGTATCTTCTCCGATGATGCGGTAAATGCCTTTGTGGAGAAGGCAAAAGCCGCGGATGGATACATATTCGGTACGCCGGTTTACTATGCGCATCCAAGTGGACGGATCCAGTCGTTCTTAGACCGGGTATTTTACAGCAGCGGTAAGCATTTTGCACATAAGCCGGGCGCTTCGGTGGCAGTAGCCAGACGTGGCGGCACCGCGACGACCTTTGATGTGCTGAACAAATATTTCGGTATCACGCAGATGATTACCGTCGGTTCGACCTACTGGAATCAGGTGCATGGAAGAAATGCAGAGGATGCGGCGAAGGATCTCGAGGGTATGCAGACGATGCGGAACCTCGGACACAATATGGCGTGGGTGTTGAAATGCTTAGAAGCTGGTAAGGAGAAGGGGCTTGTACCGCCGACGGCAGACCGTTCGAACCAGACGAATTTTATACGATAGTAATAAGAAAATACAATGTGTGAGTTCTGTGATTTTTGTGGAACACACAGCAAGGAGGAGCATATGACGATAGAAGAACAGGCAGGACTTGTGAAGCTGGCAAGCCCGAAGCTGGCAGGAACAACCGGTGAGCTTCGTGACCAGGCGCTTTTGGCAGTTGCGAAAGCATTGATGGACAACAAGGATGCGATCTTTGACGCAAACAGACAGGATATGGAACAGGCAGAAAAAGATGGGATTGCAGCGCCTGTCTTAAAGCGTCTCAAATTCGATGAAGGAAAGCTGCGCGATGTCATAAATGGTATTCATGATCTGGTGCAGATGCCGGATCCACTGTTCCAGACGAAGCTTGCCAGAGAGCTCGATGAGGGACTTACCTTGTACCGTGAGACATGTCCGATCGGTGTGATCGGTGTGATCTTCGAGGCAAGACCGGACGCACTTGTGCAGATATCCGCACTCTGTATCAAGAGTGGAAACTGTGTGATCTTAAAGGGTGGCAGTGAGGCGACAAAGAGCAATAAGATCTTATTTGATACGATCTATGCGGCGGTACGGGAAGCAGGACTTCCGGAAAACTGTATGCTGCAGCTCGAGGCAAGAAGTGAGATCAATGAGCTGCTTACCTGTCAGAGTTCTGTGGATCTGCTGATCCCACGTGGGTCCAATGCATTTGTGCAGTATATTATGAGTCATACGAATATCCCGGTTATGGGGCATGCGGATGGCATCTGTCATATCTATGTAGATAAGGATGCGGATATCGGGAAGGCGATTCCAATTATCTTAGATGCGAAGACACAGTATGTCAGTGCCTGCAATACCGTAGAGACATTGCTCGTACACAAGGATATTGCGAAGGAGCTGGTTCCGAAGCTGGCACAGGCACTTAAAGAAAAGCACGTCGAGCTTCGTGGAACGAAGGAGATTCAGGCGCTGGTAGATTGTGTACCTGCGACGGAGAAGGACGATGATACCGAGTATCTTGATTATATTTTGTCGGCGAAGATTGTGGAATCGGTGGATGAGGCAATCGACCATATCAACCGGCATGGTTCCCATCACACGGACAGCATCGTGACTGAGAACAAGGAGACGGCACTTCATTTCATGCGAATGGTTGATTCAGCAGGCGTATATCAGAACTGTTCCACACGGTTTGCCGACGGCTACCGCTATGGATTTGGCGCAGAGGTCGGCATCAGTACAAGTAAATTACATGCGAGAGGTCCAGTCGGGTTAGAGGGATTGCTCAGTTACAAATATAAGCTGTTTGGCGATGGACATATCGTCGATGATTATGCACAGGGAAGAAAGAAGTTCCATTTTGTTGATTTGCCGTAAGAGGTAAGAAGGAGGATGCCTATGGAGAAAACGATCGCATCAATCACGAAACCGAAGGACGAGGAACTCAAGGAGAGACTGTCCGCAGCGAGAGAGAAGCTTGCCACCTTGCAGATCAAGGTCAAAGAAGCGAAGCTTCCGGTACTGGTTTTGTTCGAGGGATTTGGGGCTGCCGGAAAGGGCAGTGTGTTAAGCAAGATCATTAAGAACATGGATCCGCGTTTTTTCCATGTTGAGACAATGGATCAGCCGGAGCCGACCGAGCTTCGGAAACCATTTTTATACCGATATTTCAAGCGGATTCCGGAGAATGGACAGTTCACGTTCATGGATGGCGGCTGGATGGAAGAAATCGTGAGAGACCGTGTGCATGAGCAGTTGGACGAGGAAGCGTTTGGAAAGAAGATCTGCAGTATCAAGCGGTTTGAACGGACACTTTCGGATAACGGCTACACGATCCTGAAATTCTTCTTTTATATTGATGAGAATGAGCAGAAGAAGCGGATGGAGGAGCTGCTTGCTGATGAGAACACGGCATGGCGTGTCTCCGAGGAGGACTTGTGGCAGAACAAAAAGCATAAGAAATGTTCAGAGGTTTATCAGACTTACATGGAGCAGACAAACCAGTCGTATGCACCGTGGTATGCCATTGATGCAAAGAGTAAGAAATGGGCAGAGCTGCAGATCTTAGAGCGTATCAATCAGAATATTGAGACTGCGCTTGCAAACAGTGGACGTGCAGTACCGATCCTGCCGAATCTGTTCCCGCTTTCTCCAATCCCGAAGCTTGCGGATGTGGATTTGAACAAGGAACTTACCGAGGAAGAATATCAGGAGAAGCTCGAAAAGCTGCAAAAAAGGTTGTCGGAACTGCACAATGTGTTATATCGTGAGAAGATTCCGGTTATCATCGCTTATGAGGGCTGGGATGCCGCCGGAAAGGGTGGTAATATCAAGCGGATTGCTGCGGCTCTCGATGCACGCGGTTATGAGGTTCACCCGATTGCAAGCCCGGAGCCACACGAGAAAAACCGGCATTTCCTGTGGCGCTTCTGGACCAGACTGCCGAAGAGCGGACACATTGCAATCTTCGACCGTACCTGGTATGGACGTGTGATGGTAGAGCGTCTGGAAGGCTTCTGTTCGGAAAACGACTGGCAGCGGGCGTACAACGAGATCAATGAGTTCGAGAAAGAACTTGATGATTGGGGTGCCGTCATCGTGAAATTCTGGGTGCAGATCGACAAGGATACCCAGTTAGAGCGGTTCACACTTCGTCAGAATACCCCGGAGAAACGCTGGAAGATCACCGATGAGGACTGGCGAAACCGGGAAAAATGGGATCTCTATGAGGATGCGGTTAATGAGATGCTGCAAAAGACAAATACGACGTATGCGCCCTGGCATATACTGGAATCCAACGATAAAAAATATGCGCGCATAAAAGCGTTGGAGATTGTGATTCAGGCGATGGAAGAGCAGATCAAGAAAAAGAAAAATTCATAAAATATTAAAATCAAAAATGCAGGGCGTTTCGGATACAAACGCTTCTGCCGGAGGAAACCATGTTAAGTATAGTTGAAATTTTAAAGGTAGTTTTTTTAGGAATTGTAGAAGGAGTCACAGAATGGCTTCCGATCAGCAGTACCGGACATATGCTTCTGGTGGATGAGTTCATCCAGATTCAGGCATCCAAAGAGTTCAAGGAGATGTTTTTTGTAGTCATCCAGCTTGGAGCAATTTTGGCAGTTATCCTGTTGTTCTGGAAAAAAATGTGGCCATTTCAGATGAAAGATAAGTCAAAACCGGTCTGCGTGAAGGAGACATTTTCCCTGTGGTTTAAGGTAATTGTTGCCTGCATCCCGGGTGCTATTGTGACACTGCTGTTTGATGATTATATCACAGCACATTTCGAGACGCCGTATGTGATCGCAGGCGCCCTGATCTTTTATGGTATCGTTTTTATCATCGTGGAACGCTGGAACAAGACGCGGACACCGAAGGTGGAGAAGCTGGAAGATATCACATATAAGACTGCGTTTTTGATCGGTCTTTTCCAGGTGTTATCCATTGTACCGGGTACATCCCGCTCCGGTTCGACGATCATAGGAGCACTCCTGATCGGTGTATCCCGTGTAGCAGCTGCTGAATTTACATTCTTCTTAGCGGTTCCGGTTATGTTTGGATATTCGCTTTTGAAGGTAATTAAGATGAGTGTGGCAATCACAAGCTCGGAGCTTGTGATCCTGATTGTCGGCTGTGCCGTTGCATTTGCTGTTTCACTTGTAGTGATCAAGTTCCTAATGAGCTATATCAAAAAGCATGATTTCCAGGTGTTCGGTGTGTATCGTATCATCCTCGGCATCGCCGTGATCGCATATTTTGCACTGGCTGCATAAAGCTATCTATATATTGGAGGAAAAGGAATGGAAATACAGGAAATTATAAAGAATATGACGCTCGAGGAGAAGTCGCATCTGGTAAATGGTGCGACCTTCTTCGGAAGCTATGGAATCGACCGTCTCGGTGTGCCGCGTATGCAGCTTCTGGACGGTGCAACCGGTATGAATCTGGAGCAGGTATTCGGCGATATGACCGAGTATGAGGACTGGTCGAATGCCGAGGAGCGTAAGCAGATCGACGCAGATACGAGCAAGCCGGTCAATATGATTGGAAGCACGCGGCTTGTACATGTGATTGAGCATTATTTTGAGCCGGAGAAGCTTTCGGAAGATGAGAAGGTGTTATACGGCTGGGTGAAGAAGCATATGGACGTGCGCCTGCAGGGTAAGGATTATGCGCCGGGCTGTTATCCACCGGGCATTTTGCTTGGCTGTACGTGGAATCCGGAGGTAATCCGCAAGGTTGGTGAGGCACTTGGATTAGAGTGTTGTGTCTATGGCGTGCATTTCCTGCTCGGACCAAATGTCAACATTCTGCGTGATCCGAGAAATGGACGTCTCTTCGAGGGATATTCTGAGGATCCGTGTGTCGTATCGAAGCTTGCACCGGAAATCGTCAAGGGCATCCAGAGCTATGGTGTCTCTGCAACCGTGAAGCATTATGCGGCGAACAGCCAGGAGACAAACCGGGTAGGAATCGATGAGACGATCTCGAAGCGTGCATTGGAGGAAATTTATTTTCCGGGCTTCCGTGCGTGCGTAAAAGAGGGTGGCACGAAGTCTATCATGAATGCGTACAACCAGATCAACGGTGTGCGCTGTACAGAGAGTGCATGGTTATTAGAGGAGAAGCTGCGCAAGGATTTCGGCTTTGACGGTATGGTAATGTCGGACTGGGGCGCTGTCTTAGATCCTGCAAAGGCACTTGCTGGCGGAACGGATCTCGCGATGCCGGGACCGGGCGAACCACAGGCAATCTATGATGCAGTGAAAGCAGCTACACTGTCAGAGGAGAAGGTCGATCAGGCATGCGAACGTGTACTTACTGCAATCAAGTGGATTACAGAAAACTATAAGAAGGAAGAAGTTGACAAGCTTCCGGTAGATGAAATCATAAAGCAGACGGACGAGGCAGCCTACGAGGCAGCCTGCGAGGGAATTGTACTGCTTAAGAATGATGCAGCCTGCCCGCTTGCAAAGCATACGAAGATCGCACTGCTTGGCAGCGGACATGCACAGATGTTAGAGTGTGGCTCCGGTTCTGCCGGGATTGATACAAGCCGTCACGGGGACGTAGCGGCAGAGTTTGCACGGTATTTCGATGTAGTTGACGAAGCGCAGGCAGAGTATGCGGTTGTAATCGGTATCGTACCGGGCATGGAAGGAAATGACCGCAAGACGCTTGAACTTGCAGATGAGGATCTGGCAGTGTTAAAACGGTTGGAACAGGCGGGTAAGAATGTAATCTTAGTATTAAATACATGCGGTCCGATCGATATGCGAGAGATTGATACAGACAATGTAAAGGCTGTCTTTGCAACGTTCCTTCCGGGTATGGCAGGCGCAAAGGCACTTTCCGATATGATTGCGGGACGGGTGAATCCATCCGGCAAACTGACGATCACATTCCCGGAGAGAATCGAAGATATGCCAACATACATGAATTTCCCGGGAGATGGGTATCATGTATCCTATGGCGAGGGTATTTACGTCGGTTACCGGTATTATGATAAGAAGAAGCTTCGCCCACGGTATCCGTTTGGCTATGGATTGTCATATACGACATTTGACTGCCGGCTGATCGATGCAGTGGTTGACGGGGATACGATCAAGGTTCATACAACCGTGGAGAATACCGGTAAGGTCGCAGGTAGCGAAGTCATACAGATCTATATTCATGATCCGTACAGCACACTTGCAAAGCCGGAGAAGGAGCTGAAGGCTTTTGAGAAGGTAATGCTTGCGCCGGGCGAGAAGAAGGATGTAACTTTCGCGATTGCAATCCGGGATCTCGCATCGTATGATATGGATCTTGAACAGTTTGCAGTGGAGGAAGGCTATTATGATATTCTGGCTGCAACCTCTTCGGCAGCGGAGGATGTATTTGGCGAGACACGCATCTATCTCGATGTGAAGTCTCCATATAGTTATAGCGTGGATACACAGCTCAAGGTTATCTGCGAGGATGATGCACTGCTCGAAGCGGCGGACAGCGCGTGGGCAGCCGAAGGCTGGGACATTGGATTGATCCGAAACAATTATCAGTATTCCCCTCAGAAGTCCCTGCGCGAGATTCTGGTTTATCTCGACGCACACCTTAGGACAGAGGAGAAGGTGGCACATTTCATTGCCGCATTTGAAGAGAAAGTAAGAACTATAAAGAAAAAATAATATGCATGTAATTGTGAAAAAAAGGAGGCAGCCACTATGGCAGTGCTTGCACAGTTAGAACCGAAAGCAGTCTTTCATTATTTTGAGGAGATCTGTGGGATTCCGCACGAATCTTCGGACACACAGGCAATCAGCGATTATTTGGTTGCATTTGCAAAGAAACGGAATCTCTATGTGAGACAGGATACACTTGGAAATGTCATCATCAAGAAACCGGCGACGAGCGGTTACGAAGATGCGCCGGTCGTGATGTTACAGGGACATATGGATATGGTCTGTGAGAAGACGGACGACAAGGAGATTGATTTCCATACGCAGGGATTGGATCTGGTGCTTGATGGGAATGTGATCCGTGCAGACCGGACAACCCTTGGCGGCGACGATGGAATCGCGGTTGCATTTGCACTTGCCATTCTGGATGCTGCAGATATACCACATCCGGCGCTGGAAGTTGTGATTACGGTCGACGAAGAAATCGGCATGCTTGGTGCGGCAGGGATTACAACCGATGATCTGCAGGCATCGTATATGCTGAATCTTGATTCGGAGGATGAGGGACAACTGCTGGTCGGCTGTGCCGGAGGAATGACGGCGGTCTGCCATATGCCGGTTTGCCGGGAGACCTGCGACTTGAAACATCCGGTCAGCATGCAGCTTAGTGTGGATGGACTGCTTGGTGGACATTCCGGCATGGAGATCATCAAGCAGCGCGCGAATGCGAACAAGACGCTAGGCAGAACGTTAAAGGCGATACAGACAGCGGCAGACATCCGGCTCGTGTTGATCGACGGTGGCAAGAAGGATAATGCAATTCCACGTGCGGCACAGGCAGTGTTTGTCGTGGAAGCAGAAGCAAAGGATACTGTGAAGCAGGCGGTGCAGACGCTGCAGGCGACGATTAGCCATGAATACCAGGTAAGTGATCCGGATGTGACATTGAAGATAAAAGAATGTACAGAAGCGGTGGCACAGGTGATGAACCGTGCGAGCGGCGATGCAATTATCGATGCACTCGTACTGCTTCCAAATGGCGTGCAGAAAATGAGTGATGCGATGCCGGGACTCGTGCAGACGTCGCTCAATCTTGGAATTCTTACCATGAAGGAAGAGGAAGTACAGATGGGATTTTCGGTGCGGAGCAGTGTAGGCAGTGAGAAGAATCTGCTTGCTTTACAGATCCGGACATTGTGTGAACATCTGGGTGGACAGTACACGGAGAGCGGGGCATATCCGGCATGGGAGTATAAGCAGGAATCAAAGCTGCGCGATGTGATGGTCGCTGTCTACGAGGAGTTATATGCCGGGAAGCCGAAGCTGGATGTGATCCATGCGGGCGTGGAATGTGGACTTTTCATGGATAAGATGAAGGATCTGGACTGCGTGTCGTATGGCCCGCAGATGTATGACATCCACACACCGAACGAGCGATTGCATGTTGACAGCGTGCAGAGAACGTGGGAATATACACTGGAGATCTTAAAGAGACTGAAATAGTTTGGAGGAACGAGACTTATGGGAAACTGGGAAGCAAATATACGAAAGGTTGTGCCATATGTACCGGGCGAACAGCCAAAGGAACAGGACATTATCAAGTTAAATACAAATGAGAATCCATATCCACCGGCACCTGAGGTATTAAATAAGCAGGTAGAGTTAGAAAATCTGCGTCTGTATCCGGATCCGGCAGCGACAAAGCTGGTTGATGCAATTGCAGAGTATCACGGTGTGGATAAAAATCAGGTATTTGTCGGTGTCGGAAGCGACGATGTACTTGCAATGTCATTTATGACATTTTTCAATTCGGGAAAGCCGATTTTCTTCCCGGATATTACATATTCCTTCTACGATGTGTGGGCAGATATGCTCCGGATTCCATATGAGACGAAGCCGCTCGATGCGGACTTCCGTATCAAAGCGTCCGATTATTATGGGGAAAATGGAGGCGTTGTATTCCCGAATCCGAATGCACCAACCGGAATCGCAGAGCCGGTTGAATTTGTGCGTGACATCGTAAGCCACAACCCGGATGTGATCGTGATCGTGGATGAGGCATATGTCGACTTCGGTGGACAGACAGCACTGCCGCTTCTGAAGGAATTTGACAATCTGCTTGTTGTCCGTACATTCTCGAAGTCCCGTTCGATGGCAGGACTCCGTATCGGATATGCGCTCGGAAATGAGAAACTGATCGGTTACTTAAACGATGTCAAATATTCCTACAATTCCTATACGATGGATCTGACAAGCATCGAGCTTGGAACCTGCTCGATCAAGGCAGATGACTATTTTAAGGAGATGGTCAAGAAGGTTGTCGATACGAGAATATGGTTTGTAAAGGAGATCGAGGCGCTTGGATTTACTGTGCTTCCGTCAAGTGCGAACTTCGTATTTGCGACACACAAGACGATTCCGGCGAAAGAAATATTTGAGAACGCAAGAGAACATAAGATTTTCGTACGGTATTTTGATAAGCCAAGGATTGACAATTATCTGCGTATCAGCATTGGAACCGATAAAGAAATGCAATTATTTGTTGCATTTTTGAAAACTTTGCTGTAAGTGGTTGTGCTTTTGTAAAAAAGAAAATATAATAAGGGATGTCATCATTCAGACATGTCCGGTCTGAATTTTCCTACGTGAATTATTTAGAATAAAGGAGTTTTAAATATGGAGCGTATGGATTTTAAATCTTTTTGTAATGCCGTGGTAAACGGTATCGCAGAGTATCTTTTGCAGTATGAGATCGAGAGCATCCGGCTGGAGACGGTGTGTCATAACAATGGCGTCGAGCATGTCGGACTTGTGATCTTATTGCAGGGAGATTATGTATCCCCAACGATTTATCTGGAACAATATTATCAGTATATGGTGCGGCAGCAGGCATCACTTTCCGATGTGTTAGAACTGGTCGCAAAGGAATACAGACGGGTGGAAGACTGCCTGCAAAGGCAGGAACCGTTGACAGTTGATCTGGATCAGATGCAGAGCCGTGTGTTTTTGCGTCTGGTGAATTACGAACGCAATCAGGAGACGCTTGCAAACTGCCCGTATATTCCGTTTCATGATATGGCAATTACGTTCCGCTATCTTGTAAAGATGGACGAGGCGGGGATTGCGTCTGCGTTGATAGACTATGACAGCATGGAGAAGAGCGCATGTACAGTGGAAGAACTGTACTGTATGGCAAAGGAGAACACGATCCGGTTGTTTCCGCCATTTCTTATGCGGCTGGATGAGTTTTTGCGGACACGGTTTCCACAGGACCATGTGTATCCGGAGGAGCCGGAGGTCTATATCCTATCGAACCGGCAGTTTATCTATGGTGCGACGATGCTGCTCTACAAGGATGTGGTCGCCTCGTTTGCAGAGCAGATGGGAAAAAGTGTCTACATCGTGCCGTCGAGTGTGAACGAGCTGTTATTGTGTCTTACAGATGCAAAAAAAGAAAAGGAAATGTTAGAAAATACACTGCGGGAAGTCAATGAATTTGTAGTTCCCGACACGGAATTTCTGTCAGATGCGGTCTATTTTTACGATAAAGAATTGGGAAATATTGTAGGATAAATGCTTGACGAATGCACGTGTGTGTGCTATTGTTAAGACGCATTTTCAGATAGAAATGCGATTTTAAAAATTGGAGGATTTGTCATGACAAAAGGTACAGTAAAGTGGTTCAACAGCCAGAAGGGCTTTGGATTCATCACAGACGAGAACGGCAAGGATGTATTCGTACATTACTCAGGACTGAACATGGAAGGTTACAAGAACCTTGAAGAGAATCAGAAGGTTGAGTTTGATGTTGTTGATGGCGAGAAGGGACCACAGGCTACAAACGTAACTGTTATCAAGTAGTTTAGCTTAATCAAGTAACAGGGTACCTATATTTTATAGATTCTGCATGCATTGTTATACTGAATTTTGAATTGGGATTTGTTATATTTATTGAGTGAAACAAAGTAGGAGTCACCGTGTAAAACGATGGCTCCTATTTTTGTATTTTATTGACAAAAACAGGCAAATGGCATAGAATGAACGTATGTAAAAAATAGGACGGAGAGGAATACTATTGGGGGACAGCTTTGTATCGAGAAAAGATAGAATAATTGCATCTGCAATCGAAATTATCAGCGAATCCGGATTATCAGCTCTTACAACTAAAAACCTTGCCCTGAAGGAAAATATGTCAGAGGCACTCATGTACAAATATTTTGGCGGCATTGATGAAGTGCTCGTGGAGGTGGTCGAAACATATTCAAAGTTTGACAAAGGCATTCGTCAGACGGTGCAGGCAAAGGATGCAACCTATGTGGAAAAACTGATCGATTATCTGGAAGCGTATGCAACCTATTATGATAACTATTATGCGATTTCCACATTGATGCTTCAGTATGAAGAACTGTTACATATCGTGGAGACGCGGGAGAGGATTGCATGGTGCATCACAGAACGTTTGGCATTTCTGGGAGACTTGTTTCAAAAAGCAATGGACGCCGGAGAAATCTCAGACGTCATTTCGGCGCCTGTGTTGGCAAACAATGTAACGGGTATGGCGATGAGTCATATATTGGAACGCAGAATTTCTTATCACAAGAAGTCGTTCAAGGAAGAATATATGGATAATATTCAGAAATGGATGCAGTTACTTCAGATAAAAAAATAAGCGTTAGAATAGGATTGGGAGGCAGTTTATGAAAGTATTAGTAGCAGAGGACGATTTGGCAAGTGGAAAATTTATGCAGAAGCTGTTGTCAAAGTATGGCGAAGTTGTACTGGCAAGAGATGGAATTGCGGCCGTGGATGAATTTGTAAATGCGGTCAGCACGAACGAACGGTTCGATCTGATCTGTATGGATATTATGATGCCAAAGATTGATGGATATAAGGCACTGGCGTCTATCCGGGATGCGGAGCGGAAGCTTGGAACACCAAGAGACAAGCGCTGTAAGGTCATTATGATCAGTGCACTTGATGAAGGGTTTGATGCAAGTTATGCGAGTGATGATTATGAGGAGTACATGTGTAAACCGATTGATATCATGAAGTTTGACAGCCTGATTCGCAAGCTTGAGATCATCTAGGTAAAAGCAAATGGATTTATTTGATTATATGAGAGAGACAAACATGAAGAAGGGCGAATCCCCGCTTGCAAAGCGGCTTCGGCCGACTTCATTGGACGAGGTAGTAGGGCAGGAGCACATTCTTGGAAAGGATAAGCTGTTGTATCGTGTGATACAGGCAGATAAGCTCAGCTCGATTATCTTATATGGTCCACCAGGGACGGGGAAGACAACGCTTGCGATGGTGATTGCCAATACGACGAGCGCGGTATTTAAGGAACTGAATGCGACGACTGCCGGGAAGAAGGATATCGAGGCAGTGGTGAAGGAATCAAAAGATAATCTCGGAATGTATGGCAAGAAGACGATTCTTTTTGTGGACGAGATTCATCGGTTTAACAAAGCGCAGCAGGATTATCTTCTCCCGTTTGTAGAGGATGGAACGGTAATACTGATAGGCGCGACAACGGAGAACCCTTATTTTGAAGTGAATTCTGCGTTAATATCGCGCTCTTCTATTTTTCAGTTAAAACCGTTGTCGAAGGAGAACATCAAGACGTTGATCCGGCGTGCAGTGACCGATACCGAAAAGGGTATGGGAAGCTATGACGCGGAGATTACGGAGGAGGCAGTTGATTTTCTGGCAGATATGTCGGAGGGCGATGCGAGACATGCACTGAATGCAGTTGAGCTTGGCATCCTGTCGACCGAGCGGAATCCGGAGACGGGGAAGATTGTGATAGATCTTCCTGTGGCGGAGGAGTGCATTCAGCGGCGCTCCATACGATATGATAAAGACGGAGATAACCACTATGACATTATTTCCGCGTTTATAAAAAGCATGCGCGGTTCCGATCCGGATGCCGCCGTGTATTATCTGGCAAAGATGTTATACGCAGGGGAGAGCGTGACATTTATCGCCAGAAGAATTATGATTTGTGCCAGTGAGGATGTCGGCAACGCAGACCCGCAGGCAATACAGGTGGCAACCGCATGTGCACAGGCAGTGGAACGTGTTGGTATGCCAGAGGCGCAGATCATATTGGCGCAGGCGGCAACCTATGTGGCATGTGCACCGAAGAGCAATGCGGTAGTCAATGCGATTTTCGATGCGATGCAGGCAGTCAAAGAGGTTGGAAACTGTCAGGTGCCGGTCTATCTCCGGGATGCGCATTATTCCGGGGCGGAAAAGCTTGGCAACGTTGGATACAAGTATGCACATGACTATGAGAATCATTATGTGGAGCAACAGTATCTGCCGGATCAGTTAGTAGGGAGAACATTCTATAAGCCGGGGAATCTCGGATATGAAAAGCGTATACAGGATTGGTTTCACCTGATAAAAAAAGAAAAGTAAGAGGTATGGAAATGAAGAAAAAGGGAATCATCATTTTAATTGTAGTACTGCTTGTTCTTGCAGGCGCAGCCGGAGCAATTTATTATGTTTTGCATAATAAAAAGGCATCGAACGAAGAGTTGGTATATGCAACAAAAATATCCGACTTAAATGGAGGATATGACCTGACAGAAAGCCGCTATATGGGAACGGTTGAGTCACAGGAGGTCAAGGGTGTAAACCGTGACAGTGACAAGAAAGTCAAGGAATTGTATGTGAAGGAAGAAGATGAAGTCAAGGCAGGTGAAGTACTGTTTGAGTACGATACCGAGTCCATGGAGTTGCAGCTTCGTCAGTTGGAGCTGGAGCTTACAAGCATCAACAATAACATTGCGACACTGAATCAACAGATTGCATCGCTTACGACAGAGAAGGCAGCAGCACCAGCGGAGGAGCAGTTAAGCTACAGCGCACAGATCCAGAATCTGCAGGCACAGGTCAATCAGGCCAACTATGATGCAAGTGCAAAGCAGCTGGAGATTGATCGTCAGAAGCTTTCTATGGAGAATACAAAGGTTGTTGCACCGATGGATGGTATCATCAAGACAATCAATGAGAACAATTCGACAAGCAGCTCGGATGATGATAGCAGCAATAGTAATTCGGATAATGGTTCAGATTCGACAAGCAACGCGTATATCACAATTATGGCAAAGGGCGATTACCGAATCAAGGCAACCGCAAGCGAACTGACAGTCCGCAGTATGTCAGAGGGACAGAGCATGATTATACGTTCCAGAGTGGATGATTCAACCTGGACAGGTACTGTAACGAAGATTGATCTCGAACATCCGGACAATGGAAACAACAATGATTATTATATGAGTTCAGGAACAACAGCAACAAAGTATCCATTTTATATCAGCCTGGACAGCACGGATGGTCTGATGCTCGGTCAGCATGTCTATGTGGAAGCAGACTATGGACAGGGTGACGTGAAGGAAGGTCTGTGGCTGGATGAATATTATATCATGCAGGAGGACGATGGTGCCTATGTATGGGCAGAAAATGCAAAGGGATACATCGAGAAGCGTAAAATAGAACTTGGTGAGTATGATGAGAATATGATGCGGTATCAGATTCTGTCTGGCCTGACGGAGGATGATTATATCGCATATCCAGAGGATCGTGTGAAGGAAGGCATGAAGGTTACACATAACTATGAGGATGTCGTGATTGACGATACAGAGGATGGTGGAAGTATCGACGATGGTTCTTATGATGATGGAAGCAGCGATGACGGTTCTTCAGATGATGGTTATATCGACGGTTACACGGATGATGGTATTTTAGATGATGGCAGCATAAATAATATTGATGATGGTGCCAATACGGATGGCATTGATGGATCCGTGGAAGAAGCTGCACCACAGGATGAATCTGCGCCAGACAGCGATAGCGGGGAGGTGCAATAGTGTTACTTGAATTAAAAAACATCTATAAGAATTATATTCAGGGTACGATGGAAGTACCGGTATTGAAAGACATCAATCTCTGTGTGGAAGAAGGAGAGTATGTGGCAATCATGGGACCGTCCGGTTCCGGTAAATCCACACTCATGAATATCATCGGGTGTATTGATAAACCAACGTCCGGAACATATCTGCTTGATGATGTGGAGATTGAAAAGTGCAAAGATAAAGAACTTTCCGAAGTGCGCAACCAGAAGATTGGATTCGTATTTCAGAATTTTAATTTGCTGCCAAGACAGAGTGCACTTGACAATGTAGCGCTTCCGTTACAGTATGCGAAGGTGCCGATCAAGAAACGAAAACAAAAGGCAAAAGAAATGCTGGAGATGGTTGATCTGGCGGATCGTGTCAGCTTCAAGCCGACACAGCTTTCCGGTGGACAGAAACAGCGTGTGGCGATTGCACGTGCGATGGTGGCAGATCCGAAGATTCTGCTTGCCGACGAGCCGACGGGAGCACTTGATTCCAAATCAGGTTTACAGGTGATGGAGCTGTTTGACACACTGCATAAGCAGGGAGTGACAATCATTATGATTACGCACTCTGACGAGATTGCGTCTTATGCAGATCGAGTTGTAAAAATCATTGATGGTGAGCTGTATGAGGGAGATGCCCAGCCGGTGACCGGAGGTGATGAGCATGAATAAGGCAAAGAAAATAATTATTATCGTTCTTTCCTGCGTGGTTGTGCTCGGTGGTATTTATTTTGCACTCCGCACCTTGAAGCAGAAGAATCAGAATAGTAAGACTGCAGGCGTCTATGCGGTCAGTGATATTGGATATGACGCTTCGGATATGTGGGATAACAGTACATTGAGTGGAAATGTGACTGTGAATTCTGAGCAGAAGGTCTATGTAGGAAAGACACAGTCCGTATCGGAGATCAAGGTAACGGAAGGTCAGAGCGTGAAAGCAGGCGATGTGTTGCTTGTGTATGATACAACTGCCAACGACTTACAGTTAGAACTGCAAAGATCGGAACTGGAGTTATCCCGCGTGTCGATTATTGATGCACAGCGTGAACTCGAGAAGTTAAAAGCAACTACACCATTAGAGGATATTCCGACAACAGAGGCACCGGCGACTCCGGTTGCAACAGGTTCAGATGCGCCACAGCCGGATCCGGATACAGATCCGGATGCAGATACGCCTCCGACAAGAGAGGAATTGAAGAATCAGATCGCGCAGAAAGAACAGGAAATCAAAACAATGCAGACACAGTACGAGATTGCACAGGTCAAGCTTCAGATGGAAGAGATGCAGAACGCAACCGGTGAAGTACTGGCGAATTTCGATGGCGTGGTAAAGAGCGTGATAACTGCGGATGAAGCAGCTTCGAGCGGAGATCCGGTTCTTGTTGTCAGTGCGGCAGATGGATATCTGGTCGAAAGCCAAATTGGTGAGCTTGCAATGTCAACGGTCAAGGTTGGTGATACCGTATCGATGTATTGCTATGATACCGGTATGAATTATGAAGGTACGATCACAGAGATTTCTACGTTCCCGGCGGATGGATATACGAATTACAATGGCAAGGTGGAAACCTATTATCCAATCAAGATTGCGTTAATTGATTCCACGGATGTCAGTCAGAATATGTATATGGAGATTACACTGAATTCCGGTTCGGAGGACACGAGTGGCGGTTTCTATTTGTCGAAGGCATTTATGAAACAGGAAGGAAGCAATTACTATGTCATGAAGGATGTTGATGGAAGATTGAAGAAAACCTACATTAAGGTTGGAAATAAGACATCCGGAGATGCTGTTCTGATACTTGGTGGTCTGACGATGCAGGATTATATTGCATTCCCATATCTCGATGAGGCAGTGGAAGGCGTAAAGACTGTACAGAAGTCGACGGATGATCTGTATAATTGATAAGAAAGGAAATCAGTCTATGTTAGAAAATATAAGATTATCGTTCCAAGGTATTTGGGCACATAAGATGCGTTCCCTTCTTACCATGCTTGGTATTATTATTGGTATTGCGGCAATTATTGCGATTGTATCAACAATCAAGGGAACCAGTGAGCAGATCAAAGAGAATCTGGTCGGCTCTGGAAATAATATTGTAAATGTAAAATTGTATCAGGGTGAATGGACCTATACATCCGGTGATTCTTCTACACCGGAGAATATGCCAATGGTCACAGATGATATAAAAAATGAGATTCTGGCAGTGGATGAGGTAACGGCTGTTGCATCTTACCGGTATGGCGCACTTTATGAAGGTATCAACAGCGGAACAAAGGATCTGGGCAATGCACCGGTTTATGGTGTAGATAAGGATTATTTCCGTGTGATGGGATATACCGTGCAGACCGGGCGACTGTTTGAGGATCAGGACTGGACGAATTATACCAAGGGCGTAATTCTGGATACCGTTGCAGCGAATACATTGTTTGCAAGTGAGAATCCGATCGGTAAGACCCTGGAGATCAAGGGCGAGCCGTTTATTATTGTCGGTGTTGTTGAACAGATTGATGGGTTTACTCCGAAGGTTACCAATATGAATGACTGGTATACCTACTATGGAAATACATCCTCCGGTCAGGTGTTTATCACAGATGTCAACTGGCCTTTGATCTTCTCGTTTGATGAGCCATATAACTTGGTTGTGAAGCCGGCGGGTACAGATGCCATGACAAATGCAGGAAAGAAAACGGCGGATATCATGAATTCCTATATGCCAGCCACAAGCAGTGAGAATGTTTCGGAAGGCGGATCGGATGAAGATAGCAGCAACTCTTCGTTCAAGTATAAGAGTGAAGATCTTCTGGAGACTGCGAAGGCAATGCAGGAGGTCAGTGCATCGACAAGCCAGCAGCTCATATGGATTGCAAGTATTTCTCTTTTGGTAGGTGGTATCGGCGTTATGAATATCATGCTGGTATCTGTGACAGAACGTACGAGAGAGATTGGTCTGAAGAAAGCGTTAGGAGCTAGAAAATCCGTGATTTTGATGCAGTTTCTGACAGAGGCAGCTGTGCTTACAAGCATGGGTGGTATCATCGGAGTTGGCGCTGGCGTGGGACTTGCATATCTGATTTCTGATGTTGCATCGGTTCCGGTTGCAATCAGCGGAGCAGCGATTGCAATCTCAGTAATCTTCTCTATGGTGATCGGAATTGTGTTTGGATTTATTCCTTCGGTCAAGGCATCGAACCTGAATCCAATCGATGCACTTCGATATGAATAAACAAAACGCTGCGGCGATGGAGAGAGTATGGAAGAAGAAAAAAAGACAGAAACATATGAACAAAGTATACGCAGACGTCCTGTCTTACGTGTGATGGCGTGGGTGGGACTGGTCGTGATCTTTGCACTGATTGTATTGGTGATCGTGACCGGCGTGACAGGCAGCAAATATTTTATGCCGAGTCTTGCGCTGATGATCATAGTGCCGATACTCATTTATGTGGCGCTTTGGCTGGGGAAGGTTCTGCAAAATCACAGAAAGAATCGGTCTTGAAAAATAAAGGCTGGTTTGCTATACTAGATTGGATGAAAAAATGAAAGGGAAACACAGGATAACACTGTGTAGGTACGGTTATGAGTTTATTAACAGAATGGCGTGAGCATGCATATAGTCTTGATGACAGAACTCCAGAAGGAAAGGAGTTTTGGCTTGATTACTTCCAGAGAGAAAAGGCAATCTATGAGAAGATTCTTGAGAATCCGGTTGAGATCGAGGGCGGTACAGTCAAAGAACTGGCTGAGAAGTACGATATGAGTATTGAGCTGATGATCGGATTTCTGGATGGTATCGAGGACAGTCTGATCGTGCCAAACAAGGTCGATGAGCTGGAAGAAGATTCACAGGTAGCGCTTGGTTATGATCCAGAGAAGCTTTATATGAACATGGTAGACTGCAACGCAGAGTGGTTGTATACACTTCCACAGTGGGATAAGATCCTGACTCCTGAGAGAAGAAAGGAACTGTACAAGATCCAGAAGTCTTCCAAGACAATCGTAAAGCCGCCAAAGGTTGGACGTAACGATCCATGTCCTTGCGGAAGCGGAAAGAAGTATAAGAAGTGCTGTGGAGCGAATGCATAATATGAAATTAAACGAGGCACAATCCAAGGCGGTTTCGCATGTGGATGGACCTATGATGGTGATTGCAGGACCGGGCTCCGGGAAGACAACTGTAATTACAAAACGAATCAAGTATCTGATAGAATCTGCGGGTGTTTCACCCGCAGATATTCTTGTTATAACCTTTACACGGGCAGCCGCAGGGGAGATGCAGCAGCGCTTTCGTGCGATGACACCCGGAAAGGAATATCCGGTTCGATTTGGAACCTTTCATTCCATATTTTATTGGATTTTAAAAACTGCATATGGGCAATCCATGCTGCGTGTGATTTCCGAGGAAGAAAAGCGGGGGATCATCGAGCAGATTTTACATACGATGGAGCTGAGCTACGAGAACAAGGAAGAGATTGTAAGCAGTATTGTTTCACAGGTAAGCCTTGTCAAATGCGACATGATGGATGTGGAAAATTATTACAGTAAGGATATGCCAGAACATGCATTCCGGGAATTGTACCGACGGCTGGATGCAGAGTTAAAACGCAGGAAGCTGATCGATTTTGACGATATGATGGTACTTTGCTATGAACTATTAACAGCGCGACCGGATATTTTGGATAAATGTAGAAGTTTGTTTCCATATATCATGGTAGATGAGTTTCAGGACAGCAACCGGATTCAGTATGAGATTTTTCGGATGCTGGCAAATCCACGGCAAAATGCATGTATCGTCGGAGACGATGACCAGTCCGTCTATGGATTCCGGGGCGCAAGACCAGAGATCATGCAGCAGTTTCGCAAGGATTTTTCAAGTTGTGAGATTGTGTACCTCGGAGAAAATTACCGCTCCGATTACCGGATCGTGCAGGCGGCAACGCAGGTAATTGAGAAGAACCAGACGCGATATAAGAAGCAGTTAAAAGCAGTTTCAAAAGAACCTGGGATTGTACAGATGCATACCGTGAAGGATGAGGCGGAGGAAAACGAGTGTATCATACGGCGTATTCGGGAACAGTATCAGGCTGGAATCGCATATGAAAAACAAGCGGTGTTGTACCGGACAAATTTACAGCCGCGTCGGCTTGCCTATAAGCTCAATCAATATAATATCCCATATACGTTGAGTGATGCATTGCCGAATCTGTTTGACCATTTTGCAGTGCGGTATGTGCTGGATTATATGCGGATTGCGATGGGCGATACCTCGCGGGCGACATTTTTAAGAATCATAAATAAACCGTCGCGCTATATCAGCCGGGACGCCTTGCTTGAAGATCCGGTTGATTATGATAAGCTGCGGTTTCGGCTCCGCAATAAGGAGTCCGTCGTCGAGAATCTGGATAAGCTGATGGCAGATGTAAAGATGCTTCGGAAGCTGCGTCCGTATCCGGCACTCAATTTCATACGGAATTTTATCGGTTATGACACGTATATTAAGGATTACGCGGAATACCGCCAGCTTGATGCATCGGAGATGTATGAGGTTTTAGATGAATTTGGATATATGATTAAAGATATGGAAAGCTACGCGGAGCTTTTTACATTTATAGATGAATACAAAGAGCAGCTTGCGAGACAGCAGGAGAAGAACCGGATGCGGAAGGGTGTCAATCTTATGACGATGCACAGTGCGAAGGGATTGGAATTTGACACGGTGTACATTCTCGATGCAGTGGAAGAGATTACGCCGTATAAAAAGGCAAAAACGGCAGCGGAACTCGAAGAGGAACGGCGGATGTTTTATGTGGCGATGACGCGGGCAAGACATGCGCTGCATATCTATGTACCGAGAACAATCGCAGGAAAGGCAAAAGATAAGAGCCGGTTTGTGGAGGATATTACATGGCAAAAGGAATCTTAAAAAAGGGAAAACTGGTTATGGTGCTTGCGGCGATTGGAAGCTGTCTGTGCCTGATTGGCTGTGCAGCAAAGGAAGATGCAACCGAAGCGGTAAATTATGCATCGGAGGATTCTTCCCTGACGTATGCAGTACATACGGAACTGGACGGACATGCGATAGAACTTCCGCAATTTACATCGACGCATGACAGTGCGGTGATCGAAGAATTGAATCAGGACATCATGGATGGACCGGGGGCAATTTATGAGAAAGACAAAGATGGAAAAGAGATCATCCCGGAGATCCGCACAACGGAATATAGCACGAATCAGTATTTACAAGTGGTTGTACGCTATGTCGAGTATCCGCTCGTCGGCGGCTATGGAGATATTGCAAGCTACAATTATGACCGGATTCAGGATAAGAAAATTACGCTCACAGATGCACTTGTGAAGAAAGAAACGACGCTCGATGATGTGCGGCAGATGGTAATTGACAGTTGTTTACGGATGAAAAAACTGTCAGACAAAGAAACATCCATCTACGGTGTGACAGTAGATGGATTTTCATTGGATGCAAATGATAATTGTACATTTTATGGAAATGTCGATCTGTGTCTGAACGGAACGACGCAGTGGTCATACATTTACAGCTTCCAGTTTGAAACACAGACAGTGGAAATCTATGACCTTACAGAATAGAGAAGCTTACATATCTTCGTAGGCTTCGTTATCTAAAAGCTCGTCGAACGCATCGGCAACGATCTCGTATTCCTCTTCGGAATCGATCATGCCAAGTTCGACGTCGTCGCCTTCCTTCTCTGTGTAACGGTAGAGGAAGACGTCGTCTTCTTCGTAGCCGTCTATGACTTTGTCCGGAAGCAATGCGATATACTGCTGACCTTCGACTGGGAAGATGGCAATGACACTGCAATGAAGCTCTGTGCCATCATCTAACACCATGTCTACATAGTCATCGTCGTCGGTATTATCGGTTGAAAATGATCTGTTTTTATCGTCCATAGTATGAATCTCCTTTACATTTTTTTGATTTTGTATTGAAAAAGAAAAATCCTTGTCTATAATAGTTTAAGGGAATTTGTATCATAGGTCAACTATAAAATAAGGGAAAGAGAAAAAGGAAAGAAACGTGAAACAAGTATTACAATATTTCAAGAATTACAAATGGAAAGCAATTTTAGCACCATTATTCAAGATGTTAGAAGCGGCCTTTGAGCTTTTGGTACCGCTCGTTATGGCGGCAATCATTGATAATGGTATTGCAGGAAATGACAAGCCATATATTTATAAGATGGCATTTGTCATGGTTGGACTCGGCGTAATTGGACTTGGATGTTCCATCACAGCGCAGTATTTTTCGGCGAAGACGGCAATGGGAATCGGAAAGGAAATCCGGTATGATCTGTTCAAGCATATAGAGACACTTTCCTATACGGAGATTGATAGGCTCGGCAGTGCGACACTCATCACGCGTATGACGAGTGATGTCAATCAGGTACAGACAGGAATCAATATGTTCCTGCGTCTGTTTATGCGCTCCCCGTTTATTGTGTTCGGTGCAACGATCATGGCATTTACGGTCAATGCGAAGGCGTCGCGTGTGTTCTTCATTACGCTTCCGGTTCTGATTGTGATCGTATTTGGAATTATGCTTGTTTCGATTCCTTTGTATAAGAAAGTACAGAGCAAGCTTGACACAGTGACATTGAAATCCAGAGAGAATCTGTCCGGTGTGCGTGTCATCCGTGCATTTAATCAGGAGAAGAAGGAAAAAGAGGAGTTTGCCGAGGTAACGGAAGCATTGACGAGGGGACAGCTGTTCGTCGGAAAGATTTCTTCTTTCTTAAATCCACTGACCTACGCAGTCATTAACCTGTCGATTGTAGCCCTGATCTGGGGCGGTGCAAAGCAGGTAGATCTCGGTATTTTAAAGCAGGGACAAGTATATGCGCTTGTAAACTACATGTCACAGATTCTGATTGAGCTTGTGAAGCTTGCAAATCTGATTATTACAGAGACAAAGGCAGTTGCCTGTGCGAACCGTCTCGGTGCGATCTTCGAGACGACAAGCAGCCAGATATATGAGACTGCACCCGTGGAAGCAGCCGGCGGTACAGCGATTCCGAAGGTGGAGTTTGTCGATGCAGGTCTCACGTATGCGGATGCAAAGGAAACTTCCATCGAGGGACTTTCCCTGAAGGTGAAACGTGGCGAGACGATTGGTATTATCGGAGGTACCGGCTCTGGTAAGTCCACACTTGTGAATCTGATCCCACGTTTCTATGACTGTACGCAGGGAAGCATCAAGATCGACGGTGTGGATGTAAAAGAATATCCGAAGGAACAGTTGATTGAAAAGATTGGTGTCGTTCCACAGAAGGCAGTGCTGTTTTCTGGAACGATCGCAGATAATATCCGCTGGGGCAAGGAAGATGCAACGAACGAGGAGATCGAGGAAGCGCTTTCGATTGCACAGGCGGAGGATTTTGTGCAGCAGAAGGACGGAGGTATCGGGTTTATGCTGAACCAGGGTGGTAAGAACCTGTCCGGTGGACAGAAGCAGAGACTGACGATCGCGCGTGCGCTTGTGAAAAAGCCGGAGATCCTGATTCTTGATGACAGTTCTTCCGCACTTGACTATGCGACGGATGCCGCTCTCCGGAAAGCAATCAAGGAGAAGACCGATCACACAACCGTATTCCTTGTATCGCAGCGTGCATCATCCATTATGTATGCAGATAAAATCGTCGTTTTGGACGATGGTAAGATCGCAGGCATTGGCAATCATGATACATTGATGAAGGATTGTCCGGTATATCAGGAGATCTACGCATCCCAGAACAAGGAGGTGAAGGCAGATGTCTAAGGATAAGAAAAAGAAGCTGCAGGGCTTTGATAAAGCTGTGTTGAAGCGTGTATTGACACACATCAAGAAATACCGTATTCTGGTCATCCTTTCGTTTGTCTGTGCGATGATCACTGTTGCCTCTACCTTGTATGCACCGATTCTGACCGGTGATGCAATCGACTTGATCGTCGGAAAAGGTCTGGTTGACTTCGATGGAATCAAGGACATCATCTATACATTTTTGATGGTAACCGTTGTGACAGTGATTTCACAGTGGTTTATGAATATTATTAACAATCATATCACGTATTCCGTTGTGCGGGATATCCGCATCGAAGTGTTTAATCATATGGAGGAGCTTCCGCTTTCCTATATTGATTCGCACAAGCATGGCGATATCGTGAGCCGTATCGTGTCGGATATCGACCAGTTTGCAGACGGACTTCTGATGGGATTTACACAGCTGTTCACCGGAATCGTAACGATTCTGGCAACGCTTGGATTTATGATAGCTGTAAATGTACCGATCGCGCTGGTTGTAATTGTATTGACGCCACTTTCCCTGTTTGTAGCATCGTTTATTGCGAAGCGTACCTATCATCTGTTCCACCGGCAGTCTGAGACGCGTGGAGATATCACATCGCTTGTTGACGAGATGATCGGGCAGCAGAAGATTGTGCAGGCATTTGGCTATGAGGACGATGCGTTAGACCGTTTTGAGGAGATCAATGACCGTCTGGAGAAAGACAGCATGTCAGCAACCTTTTATTCGTCCATTGTCAATCCATGTACGAGATTTGTCAACAACCTTGTATATGCGGCAGTTGGTATCATCGGTGCGGTTTCCGTGATTTCGACCGGATTTACCGTTGGACAGCTTACCTGCTTCTTAAGCTACGCAAACCAGTATACGAAACCATTTAACGAGATATCGAATGTCATTACCGAGCTTCAGAATGCGATGGCGTGTGCCGGACGTGTGTTTGAGCTTTTAGATGAGACGCCGCAGGTACCGGAGAAGGAGCATGCCCATGTATTAACGGATACGAAGGGTGCAATCGAGATTAAGGACGTGAATTTCTCCTATGTAAAGGATAAGACGCTCATCACGAACCTGAATCTCTCTGTAAAGCCGGGTATGCGTGTGGCAATCGTTGGACCGACCGGATGCGGAAAGAGTACACTCATCAATCTTTTGATGCGGTTTTACGATGTGGATACCGGATCTATTTCGGTTGACGGTACAGATATCCGTGACATGACGAGAGACAGTCTGCGAGAAAACTATGGTATGGTATTGCAGGAAACATGGTTAAAGAGCGGTACGATTCGTGAGAATATCGCTTATGGAAAGCCGGATGCAACGGATGCGGAGATCATACAGGCAGCGAAGCTTGCGCATTCCGACAGCTTTATCCGTCGTCTGCCACAGGGCTATGACACGGTGATCGCTGAGGATGGCGGCAATCTTTCACAGGGTCAGAAACAGCTTTTGTGTATCACACGGGTGATGCTGTTATTGCCGCCGATGCTTATATTAGATGAGGCGACTTCTTCCATTGATACACGTACGGAGATCCGGATCCAGAAGGCATTTAACCGTATGATGCAGGGCAGAACGAGCTTTATTGTTGCACACAGATTGTCAACAATCCGCGAGGCAGATGTAATCTTAGTTATGAAGGATGGAAATATCATCGAGAAGGGAAACCACGACCAGCTTATGGCACAGAATGGCTTCTACACGAATCTGTACAATTCACAGTTTGCACACTAAGCTTTTGCTTGACAAACCGCGGATTGCATGACATATTTGAAAAAGAAAAATGGAACGATCGCAGGAGGAACAAACAGGTATGAAGATTTTTAATACACTCACCAGACATAAGGATGAATTTCATCCGATCAACGAGGGCAAGGTAGGTATCTATGTCTGTGGACCAACCGTATATGACTATATTCACATCGGAAATGCAAGACCGATGATCGTGTTTGATACATTGCGCAGATATTTTGAGTACAAGGGCTATGAAGTAAACTATGTGTCAAACTTTACCGATGTCGATGACAAGATCATCAAGCGCGCGAATGAAGAAGGTGTGGATGCGTCTGTGATTTCCGAGCGCTACATCGCAGAGTGCAAGAAGGATATGGCAGCGCTTCATGTAGAAGAAGCAACGACACATCCGCAGGCAACGAAGGAAATCCCGGACATGATCGCGATGGTAGAGACGCTGATTGAGAAGGGCTATGCATACGAAGTAAATGGAACCGTATATTTCCGTACGAGAAAGTTCTCTGATTATGGTAAGCTTTCTAAGAAGAATATTGACGATCTGCGTGCCGGAAACCGTGAACTTCTTGTTTCCGGTGAGGATGAGAAGGAAGATCCGCTTGATTTTGTACTCTGGAAGCCGAAGAAGGAAGGCGAGCCATCATGGCCATCTCCTTGGGGCGATGGAAGACCAGGCTGGCATCTGGAGTGTTCGGTTATGTCGAAGAAGTATATTGGCGATGTCATTGATATTCATGCCGGTGGAGAGGATTTGATCTTCCCACATCATGAGAATGAGATCGCGCAGAGTGAGGCAGCCAATGATACAGAGTTTGCACGGTACTGGATGCACAATGGATTTTTGAAGATTAACAACGAGAAGATGTCCAAGTCACTTGGAAACTTCTTCACGGTAAGAGAGATTGGAGAAAAGTACGATCTGCAGGTCATCCGCTTCTTCATGCTTTCCGCACATTACAGAAGTCCGCTTAATTTCTCATCAGAGCTTGTGGAAAGCTCTAAGAACGGACTGGACAGAATCCGCACATCAGCATCAAAGGTAGAGGAAGCAATCAACAACAGTACAGTTGCAGATATGACCGAGGCAGAGACAAAGCTGGCAGAGGAGATTCCAGCGTTTGTAAAGCGCTATGAAGATGCGATGGAAGATGACTTAAATACAGCCGATGCGATTTCTGTTATCTTTGAGCTTGTAAAATTTGCAAACACAAATGTCGAGGCTGGTGTAACAAGCAAGGCATTTGCGCAGAAGATCTATGATACGATGAAACAGCTGATGGATATTCTTGGTATTGATATCAAGGAGCAGGAGATGCTTTTAGACGAGGAGATCGAGAATCTGATCGAGGAACGTCAGGCAGCCAGAAAGGCAAAGAACTTTGCGAGAGCGGATGAAATCCGTGATCTGCTCACAGAGAAGGGAATCATTCTGGAGGATACCAGAGAAGGTGTAAGATGGAAGAGAGCGTAAAGACCGAACAGGTAAATGCATATCAGTACTCGCCACTTGCGCTTGCGTATATGGGTGACAGTATATTGGATCTGCTTGTGAAGAAATATTTTGTCACACATTCCAATATGCAGCCGCATAAGTATCATGTGGAGGTCAGCAAGATCGTTAAGGCGGTGAATCAGGCAGATTATATCGATCAGATCATGGAAGAACTGTCAGAGGATGAGCTGGATGTCTACAAGCGTGGCAGAAATACGAATACTCATTCCAAGGCGAAGAATGCCACGATGGGACAGTACCGCAAAGCAACGGGATTAGAAGCCCTGTATGGATATCTGTATCTGAAAGGGGATATGGAACGACTGCAGTATTTTGTGAATGGTATGATTAAACAGTATCTCGCGGGCAAAGAACAGTAAAGGAAAACAAAATGAGTGAGAATAAGAATATTATAAATGAACAGGAACCGCAGGACGACCATATGATTGAAGGCAGAAATGCGGTGTTAGAGGCGTTTCGTGCCGGAAAAACAATCGACAAGCTGTATATTCAGGATGGTCTGCGCGATGGCGTGATTTCATCCATCTTACGTGATGCGAAGAAAAAAGATGTGATCGTAAATTTTGTGAGCAAGGAAAAGCTTGATCAGATGTCTCCAGACCGGAAGCATCAGGGTGTGATGGCAATTACAGCGGCATTTTCATATGCGGAAGTGGATGATATCTTAGAAAAAGCAAAGGAAAAGGGCGAGGATCCGTTTATCTTTATTTTAGATGAGATTGAGGATCCGCATAACTTAGGTGCGATTATCCGTACTGCAAATCTGTGTGGGGCACATGGCGTGATCATTCCGAAGCGCCGGGCAGTCGGACTGACTGCAACGGTAGTCAAGGCTTCGGCAGGTGCAATCCACTATACACCAGTTGCCAAGGTGACAAATATTGCCAAGACAATCGAAGAACTAAAGGAAAAAGGCCTATGGTTTGCCTGCGCTGATATGGGCGGTGAGGTGATGTACCGGGCGAACCTGACCGGACCGATCGGTCTTGTGATCGGAAACGAAGGAAGCGGTGTGAGCCGCCTTGTCAAAGAAAAATGTGATTATGTTGTATCGATCCCGATGAAGGGCGATATAGATTCATTGAATGCATCCGTGGCAGCCGGCGTGCTTGCCTATGAGGTTGTGCGGCAGAGAATGCAGTAAAAATACGGAGAAGAAGCGTTGGATTATACAAAGATGGACGACAATCAAATACTTGCGCTTGGACGGGCTGGTGAGGATGAGGCAACAGAGTTCCTGTTGCAAAAGTATGGATATCTGGTCAAACGGGAAGTGCGTACAGTCTATCTGATCGGCGCGGAAACCGAGGATCTGGCGCAGGAGGGGATGATTGGGCTTTTTAAGGCAATCCGGGATTACAGCCCGGACAAGGCAGCCAGCTTTTCCACCTTTGCCAGTGTCTGTATCCGCAGACAGATTCAGAATGCAATCACAAACTCGAACCGCAAGAAGCATGTGCCGTTAAATTCCTATGTATCGTTGTATATGAACAGCGAGGAGGGTGACAACTTCATGCTGGAGGAACGTCTTTCCACAAGCCGGGAAGAAGACCCGGAGAAGCTATTGATTGCACGCGAACAGATCGAAGATCGGAATGCTCGTATCAAAAAAGAGCTTAGCAAGCTTGAACAGCAGGTGTTAAAACTGTATTTGCAGGGACTTTCCTACGAGGAGATCGCAGAACAGCTCGGAAAGACAGAGAAGTCGATTGACAATGCATTGCAGCGTATCCGTGGGAAATTATCAAGGAAATAGAATTAGACAAAAAAAGAAACTTCCTTACAAAGGAAGTTCTTTTTTTATAAGCTGGTAACGGGAATCGAACCCGTGACCTCCGCACTACCAATGCGACGCTCTACCGACTGAGCCATACCAGCTTGCTTTGTATAAAGCACAACAGAGATAATACTTTATTATTGGTTTTCTGTCAAGAGGGAATGTTGAAAACAAAAATTCAGAAAATTCTGTGAAAAATCACAAAAAAAGCCAAAAAATTACTGCAACCATCAATATATTGTGTTATACTACCCTTGTATAACTAGGCTCAAATTCAGAAAAGGTGTGGTTTGATGACAAAAAAACGATGGATAGCAACGGTAGTGGCAATCTGCATGGTTGTTCTGCTTTTTCAATATATACCCGTTTTGCATGCGTCAGCAGCAACGGAAGGTTCTATAAAATCTGGTGTAACTGGGGTTTATTTTCGTGAGACACCCGGTGGTACGCCGATAAAAGATTCCAATGGAAATACAATTTATTTAAATGGTGGACAGGCACTGACGATACAGGATACATCCAATTCCAGCTGGTATAAGGTAACGCTCACCTATAATGGGGGCAGCTATACTGGATATGTGAGTTCCCAATACGTGGTGGCTGGTGCAGCACCGACGCCTTCGACACCGAGTGGGGATGCTGATTTTGAGGCAAAGCTTTCGGCGCAGGGGTTCCCGGACAGCTATAAGCCTTATTTGCGCGCTATCCATGAGAAATACCCAAACTGGGAATTTCGGGCGGTTCAGACCGGAGTGGATTGGAATACACTTGTAGCTAATGAGGTATCCAAATCCGGACAGGTCAAGAATCTGATCTATGGAACAAGCTCGTATCCGCATTATAACTGGAGATCGACGACAATCGGTTATAACATTGCAACGGACACATGGAGTTCCTTCGATGGAAAGACATGGTTTGCGGCATCGGATGAACTGGTTGCTTATTATATGGACCCACGTACATACTTGTATGAAAATTATATTTTTGCATTTGAGAGCCTGTCTTATCAGCAGGGCGTACAGAATGAGACTGGTGTGGAAGCGATTTTGAAGGGGACCTTTATGTCGCAGACAAAACCGGCAGGTGACAGCCGCACCTATGCACAGATCATTATGGAGGCAGCGGCACAGTCCGGTGTCAGCCCATATCATATTGCGAGCCGTATCCGTCTGGAGATGGGTTCTAAGATTGGAACTGCATGTTCTGGAACGAATTCCTCATATCCGGGCATTTATAACTTCTACAACATTGGAGCATTTGACACGCCAAATGGCAATGCAGCGGTAAAGGGCTTGCAATGGGCGGCCGGAAGCGGTTCATATGGACGTCCGTGGAACACCGCAGCAAAGTCTATCATTGGCGGTGCACAGTATCTCGGTGCATCGTATATCAATGTCAGACAGAATACGTTATATACACAGAAATTTAACGTGACAAACAAGAGCAGTCTGTTCAGTCATCAGTACATGACGAATATCCAGTCACCGGCAACGGAGTGTCTGACAAGCTACAATGCATATAAAAACAATAATCTGCTCAATTCTTCGATGATGTTTGAGATTCCGGTTTATTCCAGCCTGCCGTCACAGGCAGTTTCAAAACCTGCGGATTCCGGAAATCCCAATAATTGGCTCAAAACGCTTTCCATTGCGGGATACGGACTGACACCGTCCTATGCGGTGAACAATACGACGGATTATTCTCTGATCGTGTCCGCTTCCGTAGATAAGATCAATATCACAGCGACACCGGTGAATAAGAATGCACGTGTGAGCGGCGCAGGAACGGTGAGTCTGTCACAGGGAACAAACGTGATCAGCCTTGTGGTAACGGCGCAGAGTGGTGCGACCAGAACCTATAAATTAACAGTCGTGCGGGGCACGGCAACGAACAACCCGACGACACCGTCTGCGGGTGGCAAGAAGGGCGACCTGAACGGTGATGGCAAGATCACGGCTTTGGATATTGTCAAGCTGCAGCGTCTGATCGTTGGTCTGGACGCGTTAAACAGTGATGTGCTTGCAATCGCGGATATCAATGGAGATGGAAAAGTAACCGCGTTGGATATCGTCAAGATACAGCGGCATATTGTTGGATTGGAGACAATCCAGTAACATACATGAGAAACGACAGGAAGAAGCAGGAGGACTATCATGAAACAATTTTTGAAACGTGGACTGGCAATTTTAACGGCATTCATTTTATGCCTGCAATTTGGAAAGATTGATGCACAGGCGGCAAATGTAGTGATTGCATTGAGCGCAAGCACCGTGAGCGTGGGAAATAACGTTACTGCAACGATATCCGTCAGTGGCTCGGATATTTCCGCATACACGATCTATGTGTCCTACAATTCGAGCGTGCTGCAATATAATTCCGCAAGTGGAAGCGCCATCGTAAATGGCGGCGGCGGAACGGTAACGGCAAGTGGAACCTCTGCGGGTTCGTTTTCGATTTCCTTTACAGCCATTGCAAATGGTAGCGGAAGTATCACAACAAGCGGAAGTGATGTTTATGATATCAACGGCAATGCCATATCAATCTCCCATGCAGGTGCAACGGTAACGGTTGCAACCGCATCGAACAATGGAGATACCAATAATGGAAATGCAACAACAGAGGCCGGAGAGACAACTGAGACGACAGAGGATGATGGCAGATCGGCAGATTGCGATCTGGCAAGTCTGCAGGTATCTCCGGGTACATTGACACCTGCATTTTCCGCAGACCGTACGACATACTCGTTACAGGTGGATGAGGATGTTACAAGTGTGGTTGTCAGTGCATCTGCTGCAGATGGCAACGCGACAACAAGTGTCTCTGGTGCCAATTCGATCCAGAAAGGAAAGAACACTGTACGGGTAACCGTTACTGCGGAAAATGGTGCGGTTAAGGTTTATACGATCAATGTACAGGCGGGCGAGGATGTCGGAGATCCGGTTGCGACGATCGATGGAAAAGAATATTCATTTGTGATGAACGAGGATGGTCTGGAAGCACCGGAAGGCTTTACTGCCGGTACGACAACTTATAAGGACTGGGATGTACTTTCTTACGAGTCCCCAAATAAGAAGATCACAGTGGTATGTCTGAAAGACGAGGATGGCGAGAACCACTGGTTTATTATGGATGCGGAAAAGGATGTATTTACTCCATATCAGGAGTATTCTTCTCAGTATAACCGTTATATTATAACTGCAGTTCCAGATGGTGTTGCAATTCCGGATGGATTTAAGGAGACGACTTTGAAGATTGGAGACAATTCGGTCGTTGCTTATCAGTCTGATGATATTGCAGATAAGGATTTGTATCTTGTTTATGCGATCAATGTTGAGGGCGAGGAAGGCTTTTATGAGTACGATGCAAAGGAACAGGCATTTTTACGCTATGTACCGATGATCGTGTCAGAGGAAGTACTGGTTCCGGCAACCCCGACTGTGGCAACGCCAAGTGCACCGGTGGAAGTTCCGACAGAGAAGAGTCCGTTCACAAATCCACTTGTGATTGGAATTATGGTTGGAGCTGCTGTGATTATCGTAATTCTGGTCGTATGTCTTGTAATCTTTGCAGGACGGATCAATAAGCAGAACAAAGAGATGCTGGATGCGGAAGATATGATCGCCCAGCTTGCCAATGCAAATAAAGATGTGAATCCAGAGCTTTTGCAGAAACTTGGATTGGATAAGCCAGAGGTTTCCGAGGAGTTGGAAGCACCGCAGGCAGAAACGGCGGATGAGAAACTGGCAGATGCCGTAATCGATGGAAGTACAGGCAGTGAGATTCCAACGGTACAGGAAGCAGAGAAGCTGGCAGATCCATCCGATCTGGAGCAGACATCCGAGATTCCGAAGGTAGACAGCTCGATTCTTACACCAGAGGTAAATGCACTGGTAGAGGAAGTCAATCGTGATTTCCAGACAAGCATGGGTGGTGGCGAAGCCTATGTGGAGAAATCAGAAAAAGAACTCGCGCACGAGGATTATGAGAAGCGTTCCATGGAAATCAATAACAAGATCATGACAAATTATGATTCCCAGATGGACAGCGTATTTGCAGATGGTACACAAAACAGCGCGGCACCGGATGCGTCTGCACCGACAGACACGAAAGAGTAAATTGACGAAATGCATATACAATGCTATGATAGAGAAATACTAGAAAAAAAGGAGTACGTCCATGGAAGGTGAAGCAACAGTTTCAAAGAATTTTATTGAACAGGAGATAGATAAAGATCTGGCAGAAGGAAGATATACAGAGGTTGTAACCCGTTTTCCACCAGAACCAAACGGATATCTGCATATCGGACATGCCAAATCAATTCTGTTAAACTATGGTCTTGCCAAGGAGTATGGTGGAACATTCCATTTCCGGTTTGATGATACGAACCCGACAAAGGAAAAGACAGAATATGTGCAGTCCATCATTGATGATATCAAGTGGCTGGGCGCTGATTATGGAGATAAGATTTATTTCGCATCGAATTATTTTGATGCAATGTACGAAGCAGCAATCAAGCTGATCAAGAAAGGAAAAGCCTATGTCTGCGATCTGTCTGCAGATGAGATCCGCGAGTATCGTGGAACACTGAAGGAACCGGGCAAGAACAGCCCATACCGTGACAGAAGTGTAGAGGAAAACCTGAAATTATTTGAGGGTATGAAGAACGGAGAATATCCGGATGGAAGCAAGGTATTGCGTGCGAAGATTGATATGGCAAGTCCGAATATCAATATGCGTGATCCGGTTATCTATCGTATTGCACGTATGACACATCACAATACCGGTGATAAGTGGTGCATCTATCCGATGTATGATTTTGCACATCCGATCGAGGATGCTGAGGAGGGAATTACCCATTCTATCTGTACATTGGAGTTTGAGGATCATAGACCACTCTATGACTGGGTTGTACGGGAACTGGAATACAAGAACCCACCGAGACAGATTGAGTTCTCCAAGCTGTATCTGACCAATGTTGTGACTGGAAAGCGTTATATCAAGAAGCTGGTAGAAGATGGCATCGTAGATGGCTGGGATGATCCAAGACTGGTTTCAATCGCTGCACTTCGGAGACGTGGATTTACAAGAGAATCCATCAAGATGTTTATGGAGCTGGTTGGTGTATCAAAGTCACAGAGCTCTGCGGATTATGCAATGCTTGAGTATTGTATCCGTGAGGACCTGCGTCTGAAGGCAAACCGTATGATGGCGGTATTAGATCCAATCAAGCTGATTATTGATAACTATCCGGAAGGTCAGGTCGAATATTTTGATATCGATAACAATCAGGAGGATGAATCTACAGGCAAGCGTCAGGTTGCATTCTCAAGAGAGTTATATATTGAACGCGAAGACTTTATGGAGGAGCCGCCGAAGAAGTATTTCCGGTTGTTCCCTGGAAATGAAGTGCGCTTAAAGGGTGCTTATTTCGTAAAGTGCGTGGATTACAAGAAGGATGAAAATGGAGTTGTAACGGAGATCCACTGTACCTATGATCCGGAGACTAGAAGTGGTTCCGGTTTTGAGGGCAGAAAGGTCAAAGGAACGATCCACTGGGTATCTGCAGAAAGTGCAGTGGATGCAGAGGTTCGCCTGTACGAGAATATTGTGGATGAAGAAAAGGGAAAACTCAATGAAGATGGTACCCTGAACTACAATCCAAATTCTTTGACAGTTTTAAAGAATTGTAAGCTTGAGGCAGCATTGGGAGAGGCTGTCAAGGGTGATAAGTTCCAGTTCCTGCGTCATGGATATTTCTGTGTGGACGAGAAAGATACGACAGAAGATCATTTGGTATTTAACCGGATTGTCTCATTAAAGAGTTCATACAAGCCGGGCAAATAAGAGAAGTAACAGGGGTGTTAGGCAGAGGAGGATTGAGATGGGCATTTTTTCCACAATCGGAAATCTTGGCCTTGGTGATTTTGACGAATCAAAGATATTAGATAATGATTCCGGAGCAGCCGCACGCCGCGGGGCAGCGGAACAAAAGGAGACAAAGTCACCGGAGGAGCTGGAGAAAGAAGCACTGTTTGATAAGACTTATGAATGCCCGATTTGTAATCTGACATTTAAGACGAAATGCGTGCGAGCTGGAAAGGTCCGGCTGGAAAGCAAAGATACGGATCTTCGACCGATTTATAATCATATAGATCCAATCAAGTATGATGTGATTACCTGCGAGAAGTGTGGATATTCTGCGCTTGGCAGATATTTTGGCAAGCTGATGAACCGGCAGATCCGGGATATCAGCGAACAGATCGGTTCGAAGTTCAATGGTATAGAGCCAGCAATCCAGAAGGATATCTTTACATATGATGACGCGATCACGCGCTACCAGTTGGCGCTGATCACAGCAATGGTGAAAAAAGCGAAAAACAGTGAACGGGCATATACCTGTCTGAAATATGCATGGGTACTGCGTGGAAAACGGCAGTATCTGGCAGCGAGACCGGAAGGTATCACACTGGAGGAAAATCGCTCCCTGTATATGGATGAAAGAGAATGTTTAAAAAATGCGTATGAAGGATTTTTGAAGGCAATCTCATCAGAGACGTTCCCAATGGCGGGAATGGATGAAAATACACTCCACTATCTATTAGCGGATTTAGCGCGCAGACTTGGAAAAAACGAGGATGCATTGCGGTTATTGTCCATCGTGATTACATCGCGGTCGGCATCTTCCCGTATGAAGGATGAGGCGCTGAGGCTGAAGGATATGATTCGAGAGAGTATTAAGAACAATAAATGAGATGGAGCATAATCTGTAATAACAGATTGATTTAGTATGGATGCAAATAATATTATGACAGGCATTCCTTTGCACGTGTATGAACCAGAAGAGGAAGATTACAGTGTTTATATTGTGTTGTCCAAGACACAGACACTTCCGTCACGTGTGATCAAGCTATGGACGCGGGAGCCATATGCGCATACATCACTGGCGATGGATGTGGAACTAAAGGAAATGTATAGCTTCGCAAGAAAGCACTTACATAATCCGTTTGACTGCGGATTTATCAATGAGGATATCACGACGGGGGTATTTGGGCGTGATGTCCAGACAACATGCAGAATCGGGAGACTGCGTGTGACCAAACAACAGTATGAAAAGATCATGGAAATACTGGAACAATTTAAGAGTGAAAAAGCATTTTATCGATATAATTATCTTGGAATTTTAGGTGTGATGTGCCAGAGATCGGTGGAACGGCGATACAATTATTTCTGTTCACAGTTTGTGTCGTATGTTCTGCGTAAGGCGGGAATTTCACTGATTATGAAGAAACCGGGATTGACCTGCCCGCGTGATTTTCGGATGTGTGATGATCTGGAAATCATCTATGAAGGGAAATTACGTAATTACAGGAATTATCTGAAACTGTATTTCCTGCGGGATGCAGAGACAGGAGATTATATTGTAAACTAAGTAAAGAGAGCACAACGGGATCGCTGTGCTCTCTTTTGCGCAATAAGATGGGAAATTTCCGTCTGAATGAGATACAAGAAAAGGGAGGAACAAAAAATGGAAGAACAGTTGTATACGATTCCGGTGAATGACGCATTTACGACGGACTGTGAATGTCCAATCTGCGAGATGAACCGGCAATTGGAGCGGAATGCAATCGATTACACGATGGGACCAAGCTATATGGAGGATGATAACCGTGCGATGACAGACGAGCAGGGCTTTTGTGCGCACCATGTACGGATGCTTTATGCAGAGAAGAACCGGCTGGGGCTTGCCTTGATGTTAAAGACACATACGGATAAGACAATCCGGGATCTGAAAGCGCTCAGTACAGGGAAACCAGTTGTATCGGGAGGACTTTTTAAGAAGCAGGCAAGCTCTTCGGTCAGTGATTATATCAAACGGCTGGAGGATTCGTGTTTCATCTGTAACCGGATGAAAGAGACGTCCATGCGGTATATTGATACGATCTTTCATCTGTGGAAGAAGGAGCCGGAGTTCCGTAAGAAGTTTGCAAACTGCAAGGGCTTTTGTACCTATCATTATGGAATCCTGTATGATGAGGGCAGTGTGAAGCTTCCGAAGGATGCCTATGCGGAGTTTCAGGAGATTTTGAACAAGACATATTTTGCGGGTATGGAGCGTGTAAATGGTGATATCGGCTGGTTTATTGATAAGTTTGATTACCGGTTTAAGGACGAGCCGTGGAAGAATGCGAAGGATTCGCTGCCACGGGGCATCATCAAGACGAACCATACGATCATAGAATCCTAACGGAATAGCATAAAAACAGGATAGGAATCATACATTATATACAGGCTGTCCGGCAAATTGTGTCCATTTGGTTAAATTTACAAATTAGGGGTTGATTTTTTCAGAAAAATGAGTACAATAAGAATTATGTTAGCACTCAATCAATATGAGTGCTAAAAGTAAAAATTAGGAGGTCGGGTATATTATGAAGTTAACACCGTTAGGAGACAGAGTTGTATTAAAGCAGTCCGTTGCAGAAGAGACGACAAAATCAGGTATCGTTCTTCCAACACAGTCACAGGAAAAACCACAGTATGCAGAGGTCGTTGAAGTTGGCCCTGGCGCTGTCGTAGATGGCGAGAAGGTTCCAATGGAAGTCAAGGCTGGCGATAAAGTAATCTATTCAAGATATGCAGGAACAGAAGTAAAGCTTGGAGATGATGAGTACATCATTGTAAAGCAGGCAGATATTCTTGCAATCGTTCAGTAGCAGGTAAGGCAGTATGGGTACAAAGAAAGTATTGCCGTTATCATTAGAAGATGCGAAAAAAACTAGGAGGCGTAATACAATGGCAAAGGAAATTAAGTATGGAGCAGAAGCCAGAAAGGCTTTGGAAGCAGGCGTAAACCAGCTTGCAGATACAGTTAGCGTAACACTTGGACCAAAAGGAAGAAATGTAGTTCTTGCAAAGTCATTTGGTTCACCACTCATCACAAATGATGGTGTGACAATTGCAAAGGAGATTTCTCTGGAAGATCCATTTGAGGATATGGGTGCACAGATCGTAAAGGAAGTTGCAACCAAGACAAATGATGTTGCCGGTGATGGTACAACAACAGCAACCGTTCTGGCGCAGGCAATGATCAACGAAGGTATGAAGAACTTAGCAGCAGGAGCAAACCCAATCGTACTTCGTAAAGGTATGAAGAAGGCTTGTGATGCAGCCGTTGATGCAATCTCAGAGATGAGCGAGTCTATCAATGGTAAGGAGCAGATCGCAAGAGTAGCTTCGATCTCTGCTGGTGATGATGGTGTCGGCGAACTCGTTGCAGATGCAATGGAGAAGGTTTCCAAGGACGGCGTTATCACAATCGAAGAGTCTAAGACAATGAAGACTGAGCTTGACTTAGTAGAAGGTATGCAGTTTGACCGTGGTTATGTAAGTGCTTACATGGCAACGGATATGGAGAAGATGGTTGCAGAGCTGGATAACCCATATATCCTGATCACAGATAAGAAGATTTCAAACATTCAGGATATCCTTCCACTTCTGGAGCAGATCGTACAGGGTGGACAGAAGCTTTTGATCATCGCTGAGGATATCGAGGGCGAGGCTCTTACAACATTGATCGTAAATAAGCTGCGTGGTACATTCTCAGTCGTAGGTGTAAAGGCACCTGGCTATGGTGACAGAAGAAAAGAGATGCTGCAGGATATCGCAATCCTGACAGGTGGTACAGTGATCTCTGAGGAGCTTGGCTATGATTTGAAGGAGACAACTCTGGATCAGCTTGGACGTGCAAAGAGCGTCAAGGTTGCCAAGGAGAATACAGTTATCGTTGATGGTTGTGGTGCAAAGGCAGATATCGAGGCAAGAGTCAATGTGATTAAGGCACAGCTTGCTGAGACAACATCTGAGTTCGATAAGGAGAAGCTGCAGGAGAGACTGGCAAAGCTTGCTGGTGGTGTCGCAGTTATCCGTGTTGGTGCTGCAACTGAGACAGAGATGAAGGAAGCAAAGCTTCGTCTGGAAGATGCTTTGAACGCTACAAGAGCAGCCGTAGAAGAGGGTATCATCGCAGGTGGTGGATCTGCATATATCCATGCTTCTAAGAAGCTGAATGCTCTGATCGATACATTGGAAGGTGACGAGAAGACTGGTGCAACAATCATTGCAAAGGCATTGACAGCTCCACTTGCTCATATCGCAGCCAATGCAGGTCTTGAAGGCGCAGTTATCATCAACAAGATCAAAGAGTCTGAGGTTGGTGTTGGATTTGATGCTTACAAGGAAGAGTATGTAAATATGATCGAAGCAGGTATTATCGATCCTGTAAAGGTAACAAGAACAGCATTGCAGAACGCAACATCTGTTGCTTCTACATTCCTTACAACAGAGTCTGTTGTTGCAGACATCAAGGAAGATGCTCCAGCTATGCCAGCAGGTGGCATGGGCGGCGGCATGGGAATGATGTAATTACCTGAGCAACGCAGAAATAGAAAAAGACAGCCATGCGTGGTTCTGCTCGCAGAAAACCACACATGGCTGTCTTTTTCTGTTTCTATGGTGCGAAGCACCATAGTCGGCAAGATGCGAAGCATCTTGCGACTGCATGCTCAGGTTATTATATACAAAAGTGCGAAGCACCATAGTCGGCAAGTCGCGAAGCGACTTGTGGCTGCATGCTTGGGTTATCCCCACATCCCCAGAAACTTCCTTAACACCTCTGACTTCTCCCGGCTCTTCGGGTACACGAACCCGACAGTACGCTCCGCAACCGGGTGGGAGATCGGAAGCTCTAAGATCTGCCCGGAAGCCAGATAGTCCGTCGCAAACTCCCGTACGACACTGGCAACACCCATACCGATAGCTGCAAAATCAATGAGTAGATCCATATTATTTACTTCGAGGATCTGCTGTGGATGGATGCCTTCGGACTCCAGATAATCATCGATATGTGTACGGGTGATATTATTCTTCTCCAGCAACATGAGATTGGATTTCTCCAAAATATCTTTCATGGCAAACCCCGATTTATCTGCCGCAGACACAGGAGCTATCGGAGATAAATCGGGAACGTCCTCATCCAGATTTCCCATAATACCGGTCAGATTTCCGGCGAAGAGCCACGGGTTTGTCGGTTCCTGTGCAAACTCTTCCTGTTCCCGCAGGTGCAGGTTGGAGAGATACGTTTCATTTACGACGAAGATGTCATGAATCGTGCTGACATCCTGATATTCAAAACCGGCAGGAATATCCGTCTTGCAGATTAGTCCGATATCAATACGTCCGTCATTTAGAAGCTTCAGGGTGTTTACTGTGGAATGACAGTCGATGATAACCTTGATGTGTGGATTTTCCAAGATGAAGGTCTGCAGCTTGTCCAGTAAGATGTGCTTGCAAAGCGAGGTGCTGACACCGATCTTTAATTGTCCGATACCAAGCTCGTGGATATGCCGGATTTCATCCTCGCCTTGTGAGATATTTGAGAATGCTTTCTCGATATGGTTGTATAGAACCTGTCCCTCATCAGTCAGCGTCACACCCTTGGAAGAGCGCAGAAAGAGCTTCACATGCAGTCCGTCTTCAAGCTTGGAGATCGCCTTTGAGATCGCAGGCTGGCTGATAAACAGCATATCGGCGGCTTTGCTGATATTTCCGGTATTGGCAACCGTATAAAAAACTCTGTAATAATTCAGATTATCAAACATAATATCCCCTCGTTTCCTTATATAGCAATTCGCGTTTCAAAATTATATTCTTATTATCCTATAAATAGTAGTTTGATTAAATATATCATATCCAAACCATAACTACAAGTTATAAACAATATTCATATTATATATTGTAATTATAGAAAGAAATATGGTATGATTCTACTATTATAAGCAGAATCAGGAGGAAATGATTATGGGTATGACCATGACGCAGAAAATACTTGCGAAACATGCAGGTCTTGCAAGTGTGGAAGCAGGACAGTTGATTGAGGCAGATTTGGATTTAGTGCTTGGTAACGATGTCACAACACCAGTTGCCATTCACGAGATGGAAAAGTTTAATAAGAAGGAAGTGTTTGATAAGAGCAAGATTGCACTTGTTATGGATCACTTTACACCGAATAAAGATATTAAGAGTGCAGAGCATTGCAAATGTGTACGTGAGTTCTCAGGCGAGAATGAGATCGTGAACTTCTTCGATGTCGGAGAGATGGGAATCGAGCATGCATTGCTTCCGGAAAAAGGACTGATTGTTGCAGGCGAGACATGTATTGGAGCCGATTCACATACATGTACCTACGGCGCCCTTGGTGCATTCTCCACAGGTGTCGGAAGTACGGATATGGCAGCCGGTATGGTGACAGGTAAGGCATGGTTCAAGGTGCCATCTGCAATCAAGTTTAATATCGTAGGCGAGAAAGCACCATATATCAGTGGTAAGGATGTAATCCTTCATATCATTGGTATGATCGGTGTAGATGGTGCACTCTATAAGTCTATGGAGTTTGTTGGTGAGGGTATCAAGAACCTGACAATGGACGACCGTTTCACAATTGCAAACATGGCAATCGAGGCAGGTGCAAAGAATGGTATCTTCCCAGTGGATGAGCAGACAGAAGCTTACATGAAGGAACATTCGACAAAGGCATATACAAAGTACGAGGCAGACGCCGATGCAGTCTATGATGAGGAATATACGATTGATCTTTCAACCTTGAAGCCAACCGTTGCATTTCCACATCTTCCAGAGAATACAAAGACCATCGACGAAGTTGGCGATATCAAGATCGATCAGGTAGTCATCGGTTCCTGCACAAACGGAAGAATCTCTGATATGCGTATTGCAGCCGATATCATCAAGGGCAGACATGTGGCAAAGGGTGTGCGTGTCATCGTGATCCCTGGCACACAGGAGGTTTATTTACAGATGCTCGAGGAAGGTCTGACAAAGGCATTTATCGAGGCAGGTGCGATCGTATCAACTCCAACCTGTGGACCATGTCTGGGCGGACATATGGGTGTTATGGCAGCTGGCGAGAGAGCTGTATCCACAACTAACCGTAACTTCGTTGGACGTATGGGACACGTAGATTCAGAGGTATATCTGGCAAGCCCTGCAGTTGCAGCAGCTTCCGCGATTACAGGTAAGATCAGCAGCCCGGCAGAATTGGCATAAGGAGGAACAAAAATGAAAGCATACGGAACAGTACATAAATATGGTGACAATGTAGATACAGATGTAATCATTCCTGCAAGATATCTGAATTCCTCAGATCCTGCGGAGCTTGCAAAGAACTGTATGGAGGATATTGACAAGGACTTCGTAAAGCGTGTGAAGCCGGGCGATATCATGGTTGCAAATAAGAACTTTGGATGCGGCTCATCGAGAGAGCATGCACCAATTGCAATCAAGGCATCTGGTATCAGCTGCGTAATCGCTGAGACATTTGCAAGAATTTTCTATCGTAACGCAATTAACATCGGACTTCCAATTATCGAGTGTCCGGAAGCTGCCAAGGGAATCGAGGCAGGCGATATGGTAGAGGTTGATTTTGACAGTGGTATGATCTACAACAAGACAAAAGGAACCGAGTTCAAGGGACAGGCATTCCCTCCATTCATGCAGAAAATCATCAAAGAGGGCGGTTTGATCAACTATATCAATGCAAAAGAAAACTAATTTCATCTGGGAGGATAAAATATATGGGAGTTTGTAATAATTGTGGCAATCAGATTTCGGACGGACAGTTGACCTGTCCAGTCTGTGGAGCTTATACCGGTGCAGGCGCACAGGCAAACAATCAGACACCACAGCAGAACATGTACAACCAGCAGGGAATGTACAATCAGGCACCACAGCAGAACATGTATAACCAGCAGGGTATGTACAATCAGGCACCACAGCAGAACATGTACAACCAGCAGGACATGTACATTCAGACACCGCAGCAGCCACAGAAAGAGCTTGGAATGAAATGGTTTCATTTCGTAATTTATTTCCAGCTGTTTGTTTCCGCTCTTGTTGGATTGTGGAATGGATTCCAGCTTCTTACAGGCAGAATTTATGGTGAGAACACTGATCGGGTATATAGTTATTTTTCTGGCTTGAAGGGTGTGGATACGATTATTGGTATATGCTACATCGCGATTGCCATTTTCGCACTTGTCACACGATTTATGCTTGCGGATTTCAAGAAGTGCGGTCCTGCAATGTATATTGGCATGCAGGTAGCAGGTTTGATTATATCAATCGCATATATTGCGAGTGTTACAAGCATCGTGGATGGTCTTACAGAGTATATCGCAAGCTCCACCTATGGAACAATGGCTGTTTCTATCGTGATGCTGATCTGTAACATTGTATACTTTAAGAAGAGAAAGCATTTGTTCGACCGGTAAGAAACAGACAGGATAAATTATTATTTGGAGGATGAATCATGAATTGTAATATTGCAGTAATCAAGGGTGACGGTATCGGACCGGAGGTTGTCACACAGGCAATGAAGGTGTTAGATGCAGTCGGAGAAAAGTTTGGACATACATTTAATTATGAGCAGCTTCTGATGGGCGGATGCTCGATCGACGCATGTGGCGTTCCACTTACTGACGAAGCAGTCGCAAGAGCAAAGGCAAGCGATGCAGTATTGCTTGGTTCCATCGGCGGTAACACAAGCACATCACCTTGGTACAAGCTTCCACCAGAGAAGAGACCGGAAGCCGGACTTCTGAAGATCCGCAAGGAGTTGGGACTTTTTGCAAACTTAAGACCAGCCAATCTTTATGAGCAGTTAAAGGGTGCATGTCCTTTAAAGGAAGAGATTGCAGACCGTGGTTTCGATATGATGATCATGCGTGAGCTGACAGGTGGTCTTTACTTCGGTGCAAGAGAGACAAAGGAAGTCGATGGCGTAATGACAGCCGTTGATACACTGACTTACAACGAAAATGAGATCCGCCGTATCGCAATCAAGGGCTTTGATATCGCGATGAAGCGCCGCAAGAAGGTAACAAGTGTTGATAAGGCAAATGTGCTTGATTCTTCCAGACTCTGGAGAAAGATCGTGGAAGAGGTTGCAAAGGATTATCCGGAAGTAACATATGAGCATATGCTTGTTGATAACTGTGCAATGCAGCTTGTCAAAGATCCGGCACAGTTCGATGTTGTATTAACAGAGAATATGTTTGGTGACATCTTATCCGATGAGGCATCTATGATCACAGGTTCCATCGGTATGCTGGCATCTGCATCCTTGAACGAAACAAAATTCGGTATGTACGAGCCAAGTGGCGGTTCAGCTCCGGATATTGCCGGACAGGATAAGGCAAACCCGATCGCGACGATTCTTTCCGCAGCGATGATGCTCCGTTACACATTCGACCTCGACAAAGAGGCAGATGCGATCGAGAACGCAGTCAAGCAGGTACTGGTAGATGGCTTCCGTACATGCGATATCGTGTCCGAAGGCACAACCCTTGTCGGCTGTAACGAGATGGGCGACAAGATTGTAGAAAGAATCTAAGTGGTTAAGGAAGAATTAGTAGTTAATTAAGAGATAATACTTTGCCAGACAATTTCGAGGTAGTGAGATGGATGTAAAACATATATTTTGAATTTCATTCATGGATATATACGATATGTTTGGAACTTAGAAGTTCTTGATGTTCTGTAGTAAAAGAAGCAATGTTTGAACACGATGTTCAAACAAGCCGTCACTGAGCCATGGATGGCGAATTGACGGCGGTTGCGTATTATGAAACAATGTAGATCAGAACATCTAGCACTTCTTAGTTTCAATACATTGTATATAAGATGAATGGAATCGAAATATATGTTGCAGGTATGCAAATCTCGAAATTGTCTGAACAAATTGAAGAGAAAGGAAGACAAAAATGAAGAGTGATAATGTTAAAGTAGGCATGCAGCAGGCACCACACAGAAGCCTGTTCAACGCCCTTGGAATGACAGAAGAAGAAATGAAGAAACCATTGGTCGGTATCGTTTGTTCCTACAACGAGATCGTACCTGGACATATGAACCTGGATAAGATCGCACAGGCCGTGAAGCTTGGCGTGGCTGAAGCAGGCGGAACACCTGTGATGTTTCCGGCAATCGCTGTCTGCGACGGTATTGCCATGGGACATATCGGAATGAAGTATTCCCTTGTAACAAGAGACCTGATCGCAGATTCAACCGAGTGTATGGCAACTGCACATCAGTTTGATGCACTTGTTATGATCCCGAACTGCGATAAGAACGTACCGGGACTTCTGATGGCAGCAGCCAGAGTCAACGTACCAACCGTATTCGTATCCGGTGGTCCGATGCTTGCCGGTCATGTAAAGGGACATAAGACAAGCCTTTCATCTATGTTCGAGGCAGTTGGTTCTTATGCAGCAGGCAAGATGACAGAAGAGGATGTCAATGATTTCGAGTGCCATGCATGTCCAACTTGTGGATCATGCTCCGGCATGTATACTGCAAACTCTATGAACTGTCTGACAGAGGCACTTGGTATGGGACTTCCTGGAAATGGTACAATCCCGGCAGTATATTCTGAGAGACTGAAGCTTGCAAAGCGTGCCGGTTATGCTGTTATGGAGATGTACAAGAAGAATATCTGCCCAAGAGATATTATTACGAAGGATGCTATCATGAACGCATTGACAGTGGATATGGCACTTGGATGCTCTACTAACTCCATGCTTCATATCCCGGCAATCGCACATGAGATCGGATTTGACTTTGATATTTCCATGGCAAATGAAATCAGTGCGAAGACACCGAATCTCTGCCACTTAGCACCGGCAGGTCCGACATATATGGAGGACTTGAACGAGGCCGGCGGTGTATATGCCGTTATCAACCAGCTCTGTGAGGCAGGTCTGATCAATGAGGATTGTATGACAGTAACCGGCAAGACAATCGGAGAGGCTGTAAAGGGACATAAGAACCTGAATCCGGAAGTTATCCGTCCGATGGCAAATCCATACAGCTCAACCGGCGGACTTGCCGTATTGAAGGGAAATATCGCACCGGATGGTTCTGTTGTTAAGCGTTCTGCCGTTGTTCCGGAGATGCTGCAGCATGAAGGACCGGCACGTGTGTTTGAATGTGAGGAGGATGCAATTGCGGCTATCAAGGGTGGCAAGATCGTGGAAGGCGACGTTGTCGTTATCCGTTACGAGGGACCAAAGGGCGGTCCTGGTATGCGTGAGATGCTGAACCCGACATCTGCGATTGCGGGTATGGGGCTTGGCTCTTCGGTAGCACTGATTACAGATGGCCGTTTCTCAGGTGCAAGCCGTGGTGCTTCTATCGGACATATCTCACCGGAGGCAGCTGTTGGAGGCCCGATCGCTTTGATTGAAGAGGGTGATATCATCAGTATTGATATTGATGCATGTACGATCAATGTGAAGGTTTCCGACGAGGAGCTTGCAAAGCGGAAAGAAGCATGGACACCAAGAGAACCAAAGGTAACAACCGGATATCTGGCAAGATATGCAAAGATGGTAACATCCGGTAACCGCGGTGCAGTTTTGGAGTTGAAGTAAAATATATTGAATAATTCAAAACAATGTGCTATCCTATCAGATATTGGTTATCTGACAGGAAGAAAAAGGATAAATCAAGTTGTATGTAGATAAGGAGAAGTTTATGAAACAATTAACTGGATCAGAAATAGTGATTGAATGTCTGAAAGAACAGGGCGTTGACACAGTATTTGGATATCCGGGAGGAACGATCCTGAATGTCTATGATGCATTGTATAAGCATCAGGATGAGATTCACCATGTCCTGACATCCCATGAGCAGGGCGCAAGCCATGCAGCAGATGGATATGCAAGAGCTACCGGTAAGGTTGGCGTATGTATGGCAACTTCCGGTCCGGGTGCAACAAATCTTGTAACCGGTATTGCAACCGCATATATGGATTCAATTCCACTTGTTGCAATCACTGCAAACGTAGGTGTTTCTCTTCTTGGAAAGGACAGCTTTCAGGAGATTGATATTGCAGGTGTAGTTATGCCGATCACGAAGCATAGCTTTATTGTAAAGAATGTACATGAACTGGCAGATACAATCCGCCGTGCATTTAAAATCGCACAGTCAGGCAGACCGGGACCGGTTCTTGTCGATATTACAAAGGATGTAACTGCAAATGTTGCAGACTATGAGCCGAAGGCACCGGAGCCAATCGAGCGCGTGACAAAGACAATCCGTGCAGAGGATATCGACACAGCGATTAAGATGATCGAGAACTCGAAGAAACCGATGATTCTTGTCGGTGGTGGTGTTGTTGCGGCAGATGCGTCCAAGGAACTGAAAAAATTTGCAGAGAAAATTGATGCAGTTGTCTGTGATACATTGATGGGTAAGGGTGCATTTCCGGGAACGGATGACCGTTACACGGGAATGATCGGTATGCATGGAACCAAGGTTTCAAACTTTGGTATCAATCAGGCAGACCTTGTGATTGTCGTTGGTGCGAGATTCTCAGACCGTGTAACCGGTAATGCAAGTAAGTTTGCAAATCAGGCAAAGCTTTTACATATTGATATTGATGCTGCAGAAATCAATAAGAATGTGGAAGTTGATGCAAGTGTTGTCGGTGATGCCAAAGAAATACTGAAGATGATCTCTACCAGAATCAAGGCGTCTAAGAAACCGGAGTGGAGAGCACAGATTGATGCACTCAAAGAACAGTATCCGGATCATGCAGATATGAATGAATTCTCGGGACCGGCGATCATCAACAAGATCTATGAGCTGACAGAGGGCAATGCAACAATCACAACGGATGTAGGACAGCATCAGATGTGGGCAGCCCAGTATTATAAATTCAAAGAGCCTAGACAGCTTCTTACATCCGGCGGACTCGGAACAATGGGCTACGGCGTTGGTGCCTGTATCGGTGCCAAGTACGGACGTCCGGACCGTGTGGCAATCAACATTGCGGGAGACGGATGTTTCCGTATGAATATGAACGAGATCGCTACGGCAAGCCGTTATAATGTGCCGATCATCCAGGTTGTAATCAACAACCATGTGCTTGGTATGGTGCGTCAGTGGCAGACATTGTTCTACGATAAGCGTTATTCGAATACAATCTTAGATGATTCGGTTGACTTCGTGAAGGTAGCGGATGCACTTGGAGCGACCGGTTTCAGAGCTACAAATCTTCAGGAGTTTGAGGATGCCATGAAGCAGGCAATCGAGTTAAATAAGCCGGTTGTGATTGATTGTATCATCGGTAAGGATGATAAGGTATGGCCAATGGTTGCTGCAGGAGCAGCTTTGGAAACCTGTTTTGACCAGCAGGATTTAGATAATAAGTAGGAGGAAGAGGAAAAATGGCAAGAGTATTTAACTTTTCAGCAGGTCCTTCCGTATTACCGGAAGTAGTGTTGAAGCAGGCAGCAGATGAGATGCTGGATTACAAAGGTTCCGGCATGAGCGTAATGGAGATGAGTCATCGCTCGAAAGTGTACGATAACATCATCAAAGAAGCAGAAAAAGACCTTCGCGATCTGATGGATATTCCGGACAATTACAAGGTGCTGTTCCTGCAGGGCGGTGCATCACAGCAGTTTGCTGCAATCCCGATGAACCTGATGAAAAACGGTGTTGCTGACTATATCATTACCGGTCAGTGGGCAAAGAAGGCATGCGAAGAAGCAAAGAAGTACGGAAAGGTAAATGTCGTTGCATCATCGGCTGACAAGACCTTCAGCTATATTCCAGATTGCTCTGATCTTCCGATCTCCGAGGATGCAGATTATGTGTATATCTGCCATAACAATACAATTTACGGAACTACTTACAAGAAGCTTCCGAACACAAAGGGCAAGATCCTTGTAGCTGATATGTCTTCCGATATTCTGTCACAGCCAGTCAATGTATCTGATTACGGTCTGATCTACTTCGGTGTACAGAAGAACGTAGGACCAGCCGGTGTCGTTGTTGTAATCATCCGTGAGGATCTGATCCGTGACGATGTTCCGACTTACTGCCCGACAATGCTGAAGTACAAGACACAGGCAGACAATGACAGCTTGTACAACACACCTCCATGCTACGGCATTTACATCTGTGGTCTGGTGTTCAAGTGGGTAAAGGAAATGGGCGGACTTTCCGCAATGAAGATCCATAATGAGAAGAAGGCAGCTATCCTGTATGACTTCTTAGATTCTTCTAAGATGTTCCACGGAACAGTCGTAAAGGAAGACCGTTCCCTGATGAATGTTCCGTTCGTAACAGGCAACGAGGAACTCGATGCCAAGTTCGTAAAGGAAGCAACAGCCGCAGGCTTTGTAAACCTGAAGGGACACAGAACGGTCGGTGGTATGCGTGCAAGTATCTACAACGCAATGCCAATCGAGGGTGTTGAGAAGTTAGTTGCATTCATGAAGGACTTCGAGGAGAAGAACTCATAATAAGGGAGAGAAGAAAATGGCTAAGATTAATTGCTTGAATCCGATCGCAGCCTGCGGTATGGATTTGTTCAATGATACATATGAAGTAGTAGACGATTTTGCAGCAGCAGACGCGGTACTTGTCAGAAGTGCAGCTATGCATGACTTAGAGCTTTCCGATAATCTGCTTGCAATCGCACGTGCCGGTGCGGGTGTCAACAACATCCCACTTGACAAGTGTGCAGAGAAAGGAATCGTAGTATTTAATACACCGGGCGCCAATGCAAACGGTGTAAAGGAACTTGTCATTGCAGGACTTTTGCTCGCATCCAGAGACCTGATGGGTGGTTATAACTGGGTAAAGGAGAATGCATCAGACGAGAATATCGCAAAGACAGTTGAGAAGCAGAAAAAACACTATGCCGGCTGCGAGATCATGGGTAAGAAGCTCGGCGTCATCGGTCTTGGTGCAATCGGCGCCAAGGTAGCGAACATCGGTTTCCGTCTTGGCATGGAAGTATATGGTTATGATCCATATGTGTCTGTCGATGCAGCATGGAGACTTTCCAGCCATGTAAAACACATCAAGAATGTAGAAGATATTTATAAAGAGTGTGATTACATTACTGTACATGTACCGGCGCTTGATTCTACGAAGGGCATGATCAATAAGGATGCATTTGCCATGATGAAGGATGGCGTGAAGATCCTGAACTTTGCAAGAGATATTCTTGTAAATGATGATGATATGATCGAGGCACTTGCAAGCGGAAAGGTTGCTAAGTATGTAACAGATTTCCCAAATGCAAAGATTGCCGGAGTTGATAACGTAATCACATTGCCACATCTTGGCGCATCCACAGAGGAATCTGAGGATAACTGTGCAGTGATGGCAGTGAAAGAAATCGTTGATTTTATCGAGAATGGTAATATCAAAAATTCCGTAAACTATCCGGCCTGCGATGCCGGCAAGTGTTCGGAAGCAGCAAGAGTTTGTGTATGTCACAAGAATATTCCGAATATGATCACGCAGTTTACTGGTGCATTTGCTTCCAAGGGCATCAATGTATCTGACATGGTAAGCAAGTCAAAGGGTGATTATGCTTACTCGGTATTTGATATTTCTGAGAAGGCAGATGAAGATACTGTAAAGTCTATTTCAAGTATCGATGGCGTATTGAAAGTACGTGTAATTCAGTAAACAGGAGTTGGAGGATAATAAAATGAGTGATAAGTTAAAGGTAGGTATTCTTGGTGCAACCGGTATGGTTGGACAGAGATTTATTGCACTTCTTGAGAACCATCCATGGTTTGAGGTTGTGACAGTCGCAGCCAGCCCACGTAGTGCAGGCAAGACATATGAGGAGGCAGTTGGTGACCGTTGGAAGATGGATACACCGATGCCGGAAGCTGTTAAGAAGCTGATCGTACACAATGTAAACGAAGTAGAAGAGGTTGCTTCTACCGTTGATTTTGTATTCAGTGCCGTTGATATGTCGAAGGACGAGATTAAGGCAATCGAGGATGCATACGCAAAGACAGAGACACCGGTTGTTTCAAACAACAGTGCACACCGCTGGACACCGGACGTACCGATGGTAGTTCCGGAGATCAACCCGGAGCATATGAAGGTCATCGAGTTCCAGAAGAAGCGCCTTGGAACAACAAGAGGATTTGTAGCTGTAAAGCCAAACTGCTCGATCCAGTCTTACGCACCGGTGCTTACAGCATGGAAAGAATTTGAACCATACGAGGTTGTTGCAACAACCTATCAGGCAATCTCCGGAGCAGGAAAGACATTCAAGGACTGGCCGGAAATGGTTGGCAATATCATCCCATTTATCGGTGGTGAGGAAGAAAAATCCGAAAAAGAGCCACTCCGTATCTGGGGACATATCGATGAGGAGAAGGGTGAGATCGTTCCGGCGACAAGCCCGGTTATCACATGCCAGTGTATTCGCGTGCCTGTATTGAACGGACATACAGCTGCCGTATTCGTTAAGTTCAAGAAGAACCCGACGAAGGAACAGCTCATCGAGAAGCTGGAGTCTTACAAGGGTGTTCCACAGGAGCTTGAACTTCCAAGCGCTCCAAAGCAGTTCATCCGTTATATGGAAGAGGATAATCGTCCACAGGTTACTCTGGATGTAGATTATGAGAACGGCATGGGTATCTCTGTTGGACGTATCCGTGAGGATTCTGTCTATGACTGGAAGTTCGTTGGACTTTCTCATAATACCGTTCGTGGTGCTGCCGGTGGTGCTGTATTATGTGCAGAGCTTCTCAAAGCACAGGGTTACATTACAAAGAAGTAATTTGCGCGATTGCGTAGCAGGTAAATAAAATTAAGAAAAAGGACAAACAGACATTTTTCATGACGAAACAGAATGGAAAAGCTTGTTTGTTCTTTTCTTTTGTGGTAAAATTGAAATAATTAGGTTCTTGTTGTATGCGTTGCATACAGAGGTAGAACATATAGAGAATTTTTATGTACATATATAGGAGGCACCAACCATGAAGAAATTGATTTTAGTAACTTCACCACCAGCCTGTGGCAAGACATTTATTTCCCGTAAGCTTGCAAAAGCACTTCCAAACTGCGTATATCTGGACAAGGATACCCTGATTGTATTGTCCAAGCAGATTTTCAAGGTGGCTGGCGAAGAGTACAATCGTTCATCTGATTTCTTCCAGAGAGAGATTCGTGATTATGAGTATTATGCAGTCCTTGATTTTGCATTTGAAGCATTGGAGTACAACGACACAGTTTTGATCAATGCCCCGTTCACAGAAGAGATCCGTGATAACGAATATCTTGACAATCTGCGTGCAAAATTAAAGGAAAAGGATGCAGAATTATTTGTAGTATGGGTACATACAGATGTTGAAGTATGCCACGAGCGTATGATCAAGCGTGCATCTGACCGTGATGCATGGAAGCTTGCACATTGGGATGAGTATATTGCAACACAGAATTTCAAGCAGCCGGACAATATTCCGGAGTTGTTTGTATTCAACAATTCTTCCGAGGAAGAGTATAAGAAGTCCATCGATGCGGCGGTAAAGGCAATTCGTGGATAAGCTGTCAGAATAGACAGAGCTGATAATTAGAGGAGAAGATACATGGCAATCATTAAACCATTTAAAGCGTATAGACCGAGAAGAGAAATTGTCAGTGAAGTGGCAGCGTTGCCATATGATGTATATAACCGGGAAGAAGCCAAAAAAGAAGTAGAAGGAAAACCGCTTTCCTTCCTCCGTATTGACCGGGCAGAGACCGCGTTTGATGACAGCGTGGATACCTATGCACCATGTGTGTATGAAAAGGCAAAGGAACTGTTGGACGATATGATCGGGCGCGGTGACTATGTGGAAGATAAAGTCCCGATGTATTATCTGTATGAGATTGTGATGGATGGAAGATCCCAGACCGGAATTGTGGCATGTGCATCCATTGAGGATTATGAGTCCGGTGTCATCATGAAGCATGAGAATACACGGGAAGATAAAGAGATTGACCGTATTACACATGTGGATACATGTGATGCACAGACAGGTCCGATCTTTCTTGCGTACCGGGCACAGGCTGCGATTGATGCAATTGTAACGAAGATTAAGGCGCGTCCGGCAGAGAACGATTTTGTCTCAGAGGATGGAATTACACATCGCGTATGGCTGGTAGCAGATGCAGCGGATATTGCGGCAATTGAGCATGTATTTTCTGAGATGTCACAGATCTACATTGCAGATGGACACCATCGTGCAGCGTCAGCGGTCAAAGTTGGAATCAAACGCAGAAATGCAAATCCGAACCATACCGGAGAGGAAGAATACAATTATTTCCTGTCGGTTCTGTTTCCGCATGATCAGCTGAAAATCCTGCCATACAATCGTGTTGTACATGATTTGAATGGGTATACTGCGGATGCATTTATAGATGCGGTCAAGGCAGATTTCGAAGTAGAAGCGGTTACGGAAGCATATCAGCCGGAAGAAAAGGCAGCCTTTGGCATGTATCTGGATGGTATCTGGTATAAGTTGCGTGCAAAATCACATATACTATCTGAAGATCCGGTGGATGGACTTGATGTTTCAATTTTACAGGATCATCTCCTTGCACCGATTCTTGGAATTGAAAATCCGAGAACCGATAAAAGAATCGATTTTATCGGAGGAATCCGCGGTCTTGCGGAGTTGGAACGACGTGCAAACAGTGATATGAAGCTTGCATTTTCGATGTATCCGACATCAATTGAGGAGCTTTTTGCGGTTGCTGATGCAAAACGGTTGATGCCACCGAAGTCAACCTGGTTTGAACCAAAGCTAAGAAGTGGAATCTTCATTCATAAATTGTAGAGAGGAGACACATTTGACATGTCCAAAAGAAAAGCAATTTTTGCTATAAACTGGATGGAAGTCGATGCTTTGGTCCAGGGTATTCATAACAACCCGCATCATATTCTTGGTATGCATGAGTGTATCGATGATCTGTATATCAATGCATATCTGCCGGGGGCAAAGGTTGTGAATGCCATTGAGGTATCCACGAAGAAGAAGTACACGCTTGTATCGGAGCGTGTGCCGGGTTTTTTCTCTGTGGTTATAAAAGATAAGAAACCATTTGAATATAAATTGAACGTCCGGTTTGACAATGGTGACGAAGTGACATATTTTGATCCGTACGTGTTCGAACCGGTAATTGATCCGATTGATATCAGTTTGTTCAATGAGGGAAAACATTATAGCATCTATGAGAAGATGGGTGCACATCCAATGACCGTGGATGGTGTGGAAGGTGTACTGTTTGCTGTATGGGCACCGAATGCAGACCGAGTATCGGTGGTTGGTAATTTCAATAACTGGGATGGCAGACGGCATCCGATGCGGAAGTTGGATTATTCCGGTATTTATGAGTTGTTTATCCCGGGTAAGCTCGTTGGCGAGATATACAAGTATGAGATCAAGGCGAAGTCCGGACAGGTATTCATGAAGAGTGATCCATATGCGTTCAGCAGCGAGGTCCGTCCGGCAAATGCATCCCGTATCGTGGATATTTCCTATAAGTGGAAAGATACCGCATGGATGGAGAAGCGGGAGACGAAAGATACAGACGCACAGCCGATGGCAATCTATGAGATGCATCTTGGTTCCTGGAAGCGTCCGACCGATGGCAGAGAGTTTTTCAATTATCGCGATATTGCGAGCCTGCTTGCAGATTATCTGTTGATGATGAATTATAATTATGTCGAGTTGATGCCAATCATGGAGCATCCGTATGATCCGTCCTGGGGCTATCAGGTAACCGGATATTATGCACCGACCTCCCGTTATGGTTCACCGGCAGATTTTATGTATTTTGTTGATTATCTGCATAGCAAGGGAATCGGCGTGATCTTAGACTGGGTTCCGGCACATTTTCCGAAGGATGAGCATGGACTTGGCAGATTTGATGGCACAGCACTTTATGAGCATGAGGACCCTAAGCGTGGGGAACATCCACACTGGGGGACATATATATACAATTACGGACGCAATGAAGTCCGGAATTTCTTAGTTGCGAATGCTCTTTACTGGGCGGAGAAATATCATATTGATGGTATCCGGATTGACGCGGTCGCATCCATGTTGTATCTGGATTATGGACGTGGCGATGGTGAGTGGCTGCCGAACATCTATGGTGGCAATGAGAATCTCGAAGCGATTGATTTCATTAAGGAATTAAACAGCAAGATGCATGAACTGCACAAGGGAGTTATCATGATTGCGGAGGAGTCAACCGCATGGCCGATGATGACGCATCCGGTTGAGGCTGGCGGACTTGGATTTGATTACAAGTGGAATATGGGATGGATGAATGATTTCCTGAACTATATGAAGCTTGATCCGTTGTACCGCAAATATCATCACAACGATCTGACGTTCAGTATGGTATATGCATACAGCGAGAAATTTATTCTCGTACTTTCCCATGACGAGGTTGTTCATGAGAAAGGATCTATGATTGCGAAGATGCCGGGCGGATACGAAGACAAATTCTCGAATCTGCGTGTGGCATATGGGTATATGATGACGCATCCGGGCAAGAAGCTTTTGTTCATGGGACAGGAGATTGCGCAGTTTACGGAATTCAACGAGAATGCGGAAGTAGACTGGTCACTGTTCGAGTTTGATGCACATGTATTTATGCAGGGGTACGTTAAAGAGTTGAATGAACTTTACAAGACGGAACCTGCATTGTATGAGCTTGATTCTTCACCGGAAGGATTCACATGGATCAACTGTAATAGTGCAAATACAAGCCTTCTTTCTTATGTTAGAAAAGGTAAGAAGGAGAGCGATACGCTTTTGATCATCTGTAACTTCACACCGATGGAACACAAAGCATACAAGCTTGCTACTCCATCCGGCGGAAGATGGCAGGAGATTTTCTCCAGCGATAACAACCGTTATGGTGGCGAGGGCAGAAATAACAAGACAGTGAAACAGGCGAAGAAAGCAGAGTGTGACGGACAGGAACATTATATCTCCGTTACAGTACCACCACTTTCTATCAGCGTATTCAAGAAGAAAATTGGCAAATAATTAAGATGAAACGGGCTGTCCTTCGTGAGAAGGGCAGCCTGTGAAGTTTTATGGATAAATGAATATTTACTTATATGAACATAAAAAGGAGGGACTTGATTGGAAGACATCAAAGACATTGAATCGTCCAAGATCGAAGAGTATCTGAGCAAGCTTGGAGACTGGGCGTTAAATAAAGGGTTTCAGTTAGTACTTGCAATTATATGTATGTATATCGGCATGAAGCTGTCGAAGCTGATCGTGAAGATGATACGCAAATCCTTCAAGAAATCAAACATGGAGGAAAGTGTTGCATCTTTTCTGTTATCGCTGATTAAATTCACTTTTTATGCTATCGTATTTATCACGGCTGCATCTATTGTCGGATTTCAGGTGACATCGTTAGTTACGATTCTTGGTACTGCCAGTTTAGCAATCGGTCTTGCGCTACAGGGTAGTCTGGCAAACTTCGCAGGCGGTGTGCTGATCCTGATACTCAAGCCGTTCCGTGTCGGGGATTATATCATTGAGAACGACAAGCAGTGTGAAGGTACGGTCGTGTCGATCGACATTTTCTACACGAAGCTGCAGACATACGATAACCGGATCATTGTGATTCCGAACGGAAACATTACATCCCATTCGCTTGTCAATGTGACAGCAGCAGGAATAAGAAAACTGGATATCTCAATCGGCGTTGCGTATGATTCTGATCTGAAAAAGGTGAAGGATACGCTGTATCAGGTTGTGACGGAGAACCAGTATTATGATAAGACGAAGGAAGTCGATGTGTTCGTGGATTCCTTCGGGGACAGCAGCATCAAGATGGGTGTCCGCTGTATGGTTGCGACAGAGAACTACTGGAAGGCAAAATGGGAGATACAGGAAGCAATCAAATATGCATTTGATGCGCAGGGAATCGAGATTCCGTTTGACCAGATGGAAGTGACTTTGAAGAATAAGGATGTATAGCATATGGAAAAAATAATAGAAATGTGCTATTATATAAAGTTGACAAAAATAGAAATAATTTTTAGGAGGCAATAGAGATGACAAAGATTGATATTCTTTCAGGATTTTTAGGTGCAGGCAAGACAACATTGATTAAGAAACTGATTGCCGAGGCATATCAGGGTGAGAAGCTTGTATTGATCGAGAATGAATTTGGTGAGATCGGTATTGATGGCGGTTTCATGAAGGATGCAGGTGTGGAAGTCACAGAGATGAATTCCGGTTGTATCTGCTGTTCCCTTGTTGGAGATTTTGGTACAGCATTGAAGAAGGTAATCGTGGATTATGCACCAGATCGTGTAATCATCGAGCCATCCGGTGTTGGTAAGCTGTCAGATGTTATGAAGGCAGTTGAAGATGCAAAGCAGGATGCGGATGTTGTAATCAACAGTGCAACAACCGTTGTTGATGTGGCAAAGTGCAAGATGTATATGAAGAACTTCGGTGAGTTCTTCAACAACCAGGTAGAAAGTGCTGGAACGATTGTACTTTCCCGTACACAGAATGTACCGGAGAAGAAGGTAAACGATACAGTTGCTATGCTGCGTGAGCATAACAAGGATGCAGCCATTATCACAACACCTTGGGATGACATCGACGGTAAGGTAATCTTGGATGCGATGGAACATGCAAATACGCTCGATAAGCTGATCAAAGAGGCAGTTGAGATTGCAAGAAAGCATGAGGAAGAGCATCATCACCACGATCACGATCATGACCATGAGGAGCATGAACATCATCATGATCACGAGCATGAGGAGCATGAACATCATCATGATCACGAGCATGAGGAACACGAGCATCATCATGATCACGAGCATGGACCTGGATGTACATGTGGCTGCCACGACCATGACCACCATCATGATCATCATGCAGATGAGGTATTTACAAGCTGGGGCAAGGAGACTGCTAAGAAGTTTGCAGATGCCGATATGGAACAGATCCTGAAGACACTGGCTGACAACGCAGACGAATATGGTATCATCCTGCGTGCCAAGGGTATTGTTCCAAATACGGACGGCGAGTGGATTCACTTCGACCTGACACCGGGCGAATATGAGATCCGTAAGGGCGCAGCTGATTACACAGGTAAGCTTTGTGTCATCGGAAGCAATCTGAAGGAAGATAAGCTGGCAGAGTTGTTCGGGGTTGCATAATCCCGGCACTTTGCGTAAAGGATAGAGAAGAAAGGAAATAGAGTATGGGACCAACAAAGGAAGTAGAAGAGATTCCGGTATATATGTTTATGGGCTTTCTGGAAAGCGGAAAGACAACCTTTGCGAACGAAACTCTGATTGACCGTGGATTTACAGAAGGCGAACCGACCCTTCTGCTTGTCTGCGAAGAGGGAATCGAGGAGTACGATGAGGAGTATCTGAAGAGTCAGAATATCTTCGTGGAATATCTGGAGGAATCCAACTTAAATACCGAATATCTGCTTGACCTGCAGGATAAGTATAAGCCGACCCGTGTGATGATCGAGTATAACGGTACATGGAAGATGGATAAGCTGTTTTCCATCCGCGTGCCAAAGGGCTGGACAATCGTACAGGTAATCACATTTGTCGATGCATCCACCTTTGATGTATATGTAGCAAATATGAAAGCGATGATGATGGAACAGTTATCGAGCGCAGATATGATCATCTTCAACCGATGCGATGAGAATACAAAGCGTGCGGAGTACCGCCGGAGCATTCGTGCGGTAAATCGTCGTGCGCAGGTGATCTTCGAGAACAAGGATGGCGCAGCCGATGTCGGTGATGAGGAGTTAGATCTGCCATATGAGATCGACAAGCCAAGTATCACACTCGAGGATGAAGATTATGGTATCTTCTATATTGATGCCTGCGACAATCCGGACAAATACGTCGGAAAGCAGATCACATTTAAGGCGATGGTACACAAGCCGAAAAGCTACAAGGCAAACGAATTCGTACCAGGTAGATTTGCGATGACCTGCTGTGCCGAAGATGTCGCATTTATCGGATTTAAGTGCTATTCCGATCTGGCAAAGCATCTGAAGGACAGACAGTGGGTAACAGTTACGGGAACCATTGACAAAGAATTTTATCCGGAGTTTGAGGGCGAAGGACCTGTGATCCGTGCCACGAAGATCGAACCGGCCAAACCAGCCGAAGAAGAACTTGTATATTTCAACTAATTAAGGAGAATTAGAAAGGAGGAACCGCGATGGTTCTATCATGTGAAGATGTATCCCTTGGATACGAAGGAAAACCAGTGGTTGAACATCTGAATTTCCGTCTCGAACAAGGAGATTATCTCTGCATCCTTGGAGAAAACGGTTCCGGAAAAAGTACTCTGATGAAAGCGATTCTGGGACTGAAAAGTCCTATGCAGGGAATGCTTGTCAGAGGCGAAGATTTGAAAGCAAATGAAATTGGATATCTGCCACAGCAGACTGTGACACAACGCGATTTTCCTGCATCCGTGCAGGAAATCGTTTTGTCAGGGTTCTTGTCGAAACGTGGCATGCGTCCATTCTATAACAAAGAGGAGCGGAAAATCGCACAGAAGAACATGAAACGGCTGGAGATTGAACCATTCATGAAGAAATGCTACCGCGATCTGTCCGGTGGACAGCAGCAGCGCGTGTTGCTTGCGCGGGCACTCTGTGCAACCTCGAAGCTCTTGTTGCTTGATGAGCCGGTAGCGGGATTGGATCCACGTGTGACAGCCGAGATGTATGAGCTGATCCAGAAGCTGAACCGGGAAGGTATCACGATCATTATGGTATCGCACGATACACAGGCAGCCGCACAATATGCGAACAAGGTGCTGCATGTGAGTGATAAACCAGAGTTTTTCGATTCCAAGGAAGCGTATTTGAAGAGCGCAATCGGCAGACAGTATGCGGATTACGCAACGACAAGAGAAGAAGGAGTATAGATATGTGGAATACATTAGTTGAATACCTGCAATATCCATTTGTCCGTCGGATCTTAGTTGCTGGTGTGCTGGTTGCCTTTTGTGCATCCATGCTTGGCGTGACACTTGTGTTAAAACGCTTTTCTTATATTGGAGACGGACTGTCCCATGTGGCATTTGCTGCGATGGCAATCGCGATGGTGCTGCGGATGACGAACAATACACTTATAATATTGCCGATCACGGTTGTGGCAGCAATCCTGATGCTGAAGACTGGACAGAATGCGAAGATCAACGGAGATGCCGTGATTGCGATGCTTTCCGTTGGATCGCTGGCATTTGGATATCTGATCATGAATGTATCCGGAACATCGCAGAATGTATCCGGGGATGTGTGCTCGACACTGTTTGGCGCGGCATCCATACTCACATTATCGAATACAGATGTGTGGATCTGCCTGATTATGTCGCTGTTGGTACTTGTGTTCTACATCTTGTACTATCACAAGATCTTCTCGGTGACATTTGATGAGAATTTTGCACGCGCAACCGGTATTCATACGGGCGCCTACAATGTGCTGATGGCGGTAGTCACAGCCGTTGTGATCGTAGTTGCGATGAATATCGTCGGATCACTTCTGGTATCGGCGCTGATCATATTCCCGGCACTTTCCGCAATGCGTGTATTTAAGAATTATAAGAGTGTGTTTATCTGTTCTGCTGTGTATGGTGTGGTATCCTCTGGCGTGGGAATCCTCATTTCCATCGCGGCATCGACACCGGTCAGTGCGACGATCGTAGCGATTGACATCGTATTATTTGTGATATTCAGCATCATCGGAATCGCACTGCACAGAGAGTAGAGGTGGCGATGATGAAGCACAGACATTTAAAATCAATCGGGATTGCTCTTGTTCTTTGTCTGTCCCTGCTTTCCGGGTGTGCCAAGCCGGTGCAAATGGCGGACAAAGACGAAAATGTGATCCTATGTACGACCTTTGCAGCGTATGACTGGGTGCGGGAAATCCTTGGAGACACAGATACATTTACATGCCGGATGCTGGTCGATAACGGTGTGGACTTACACAGCTACCAGCCAAGCGCACAGGATATCATGAAGATCGCGAATTGCCGGATGTTAGTCTATGTCGGTGGCGAGAGCGATACATGGGTGAGCGATGCGCTTGTGGAGTCCGGAAATGAAAATATTGTTGCAATCAGTCTGTTAGATCTGGTTGGTAACCGCGCGTTAAATGAAGTGGAGTTAGAGGGTGTGGAAGAACACCATCATCACGATCATGACGATGAAGACCATGACCATGAAGCAGAACCGGCAGACCATGCAGAGGGCGAAGCAGACAATACGGATGGACAGAATGCTGCAGAGGATGACCATTACGATGAGCACGTGTGGTTATCCCTGAAAAATGCAATCGTCTGCACCGAGACGTTAGCAGATGCTATTACGGAACTGGATTCTGACAATGCAAAACAGTATGTGACAAACGCTAAAACATATACTGGAAAGCTGGAAGCGTTAGATGATGACTATCAGACGATGCGGGACGCAGCCACACAGACGACGATCTTGGTCGGCGACCGGTTCCCGTTCCTGTATCTGGCAGAGGATTATGATATTCATTACTTTGCCGCATATTCGGGCTGTTCTGCAGATGTGGAGGCAAGTGTGCATACAGTTACCTATCTGGCGGAGAAGCTGCAGGAGTACAAGTTGCAAGCCATCTATGTGGTGGACAATGGTACCGACAGCCTCGCGAATACGATTGCGGAATCCGCAGAGATGCAACCCAAAATTCTGCATCTGTCGTCCATGCAGTCCGTGACGAAGGACGACATAGAAAAAGGATGCACATACCTGTCTTATATGGAAGAAAATCTGCAAATGCTAAAACAAGGTTTGCAGGCACCATAAATGGAATTCACATTTTCTTGACATTTTCTTCAAAATTTAACCATAGCTTGGGGTTATGATTAAGCCATAACAAAGATAAGTAATAAAACTTATGTCGAATGGAGGAATTGATATGATGGATGAATTTGAGAATAACAGAGAAAATGAACATGTGGATCAGACACCACATGCGGAGACACCGTATGACACCGGAGATGGTAATACGGATAATTTGAAGCGTACTGAACAGCAAACAGAACAGAATGCAGAGCATAGACAGGAGGATGCCTATACACAGGCACAGCAGTATGGAAGTACTTACTACGGTGATATGCGTACACAGGAATATATGCAGGCGATGGCAGAACGTGCCCAGCAGATGAGCCAGGGTACCGAGCATTATTATAATAACAATTACCAGCAGCCGAATCAGAATGCATATAATTATGGACAGAACAATTATTATCAGAATGGTTTCCAGAATGCAGACGCAGAACAGCCAAAGGCAAAGGTAAAGAAAGCAAAGAAACAGAGAGTCAAGAAAGCAAAATCACCGAAGACGCCACATAACAAGCGTACCTTCTGGAAGAAGGGTGTGGCAGTTGTTGCAAGTGCAGCCGTATTTGGTGGTGTTGCAGGTGGTGCATTCTACGGAATCGCGGGAAACCAGATCAAGAAGCTTGATGCACTTACAAACACAACGACAGAGGTCGCTTCCACAACATCGGCAGCGACAACCCAGTCTTTGAGCCTGACATCAACCGCTTCGGTTGGAAATGGCATGGATGTCTCCACAATCGCAGAAAATGTTATGCCAAGCGTTGTTGCCATTAACATTTCGGCAATCGTGGAGCAGCAGGGTATGTTTGGTTATACACAGCAGTATGAGGCAGAAGGCTCCGGCTCCGGTATTATCATCGGTGAGAATGACAGCGAGCTTTTGATGGTGACAAACAACCATGTTGTCAGTGATGCCACAACCGTAAATGTAACGTTTGCAGATGGTGAGAGCTACGAGGCACAGGTAAAGAGTACCGATAGCGACACGGATCTTGCAATCGTTGTTGTAAAGCTCAGTGATATAAAGGAATCCACGATGAATCAGATCAAGATCGCCACGATTGGTGATTCGGATTCCCTGAAGGTCGGTGAACAGGTCGTAGCCATCGGTAATGCACTTGGCTATGGACAATCCGTTACAACCGGTATTGTCAGTGCAAAGGATCGTACAAACAGCACGAATACAACACCGCTCATTCAGACCGATGCAGCCATTAACCCTGGTAACAGTGGCGGCGCACTTCTGAATATGAAGGGCGAAGTTATTGGTATTAACTCTTCGAAGTATTCCGATACAACGGTTGAAGGTATGGGATATGCAATTCCAATTACAGCCGTACAGGATCGTCTGGATGATCTGATGAACCGTCAGACACGTGAAAAGGTTGACGAGAGCGAGAAAGGTTATCTTGGAATCTCCTGTGCAACCGTATCTTCCGATGTGTCAGAAGCATATGGTATTCCAGAGGGCGTGCTTGTCACAGATGTTGCAAGCAAGAGTGCCGCTGAGAAGGCAGGTATCAAAGCAAATTATGTGATTACAAAGATTGATGGACAATCCATCAGCAGTGCTGAGGAACTGACAGAAAAGCTGAATTATTATGCAGTTGGTGAGACAGTGCCAATCACATATGAATACCTGAAAGACGATGCGTATGTGGAGAAAACTGTTGATGTTACATTGATGGAAAATCCAAACGCAAATAACAAATAAAATTTACAATCATCCGTGATTTTTCTCCCCTAAAGAGTGCGGTTTTCCGCACTCTTTTCTTATACATGGAAATACACAATTTTTTCACAAAATTATGATAATTTTCCTTGACATTTACTATATGTAGTGGTAGTCTACCAATAGGGTTAGCACTCGATAGATATGAGTGCTAATAAATAAAAGAGGTGATAAGATGGAATTAGATGAGCGTAAGGTAAAAATCCTGAAAGCCATTATTTCCAATTACCTAGAGACTGGGGAACCGGTAGGTTCCAGAACAATCTCAAAGTACACGGATCTGAATTTAAGTTCCGCTACGATTCGTAACGAGATGGCAGATCTGGAGGAAATGGGATACATTATTCAGCCGCATACATCGGCAGGACGGATTCCGACAGATGCCGGATACCGGTTCTATGTCGATCAGCTGATGGATGAAAAGGAAGAGTTTGCTGAGGTTGCAAAGCAGGAGCGTGACACACTGTTAGAGCGGGTGGATCGCATGGAGGTGCTCTTAAAGCAGGTTGCAAAGGTACTGGCGTACAATACCAATTATGCAACGATGGTAACAGCACCAAATTATGAGAAAACAGTCAAGTTTATCCAGCTTTCCCTTGTTGATGAAAAAACACTTCTTGCCGTCATAGTGGTTGAGGGTAACATTATTAAGAATCAGATGATTCACATCAATGTAAGCCTTGATAATGAAGATGTTCTGAAATTTAATATCTTATTGAATACCTTCTTACAGGGTGCAAGCTTAGAAGACATCAATTTAGAGATGATTCAGGCGATGAAGAAGCAATCCGGAGGGTATGGCGAGATATTAGACCAGATCTTTCAGGGAATTGTGGAAGCGATACATGAGGCACAGGAACTTGAGGTTTATACCAGCGGTGCGACAAATATTTTGAAGTATCCGGAGCTTGGAGATATCTCCAAGACGAGTGAGCTGCTTGAAAAGCTGGAAGATAAAAATGAAGTATCACATTTGCTGGAAGAGACGACCGGAAAGACAAACGAATCCGGAATTCAGGTATATATTGGAGATGAGACACCAAGCCTGAAAGATTGCTCTCTTGTTACAGCGACCTACCAGATGCCGGAAGGCGCAAAGGGAACGATTGGAATATTGGGACCGAAGAGAATGGATTATAAGAAGGTTGTCAGCACACTGAAGAATCTGACAATTGAACTCGATGAGATATTCAAGAAAGGCGAAGGGGTGAATGAGAATGGCCAATAAGACAAATGTAAATGCAAATAAAGAAGCGGAGACAGTCGAGGAAGTAAAGGCTGTGGATGATGCTCCGGTAACAGAAGGAACCGACGTGAAGGTGAACGAGGAAGAAACTGTTCCGGCAGACAAGAAAGAAGAAGTGGAAGCTGCAAAGCCGAAGCCGGTATCCAAGGGAAACCGCAGAGGCAGCAAGGCCCTTCAGCTGGAACTTGAGAAAGCGAAGGAGCTGGCAGCCGGAAACGAAGAAAAGTATAAGCGTCTGCTGGCAGAGTTTGAGAATATGCGCCAGCGTAACGAGAAGGAATCCAAGAAGATGTATGATATCGGAGCCAAGGAAGTGTTAGAGAAGCTGCTTCCGGTTGTTGACAACTTGGAACGTGCACTTTCCAGTATTCCGGAAGAGGATATGGACCGGGCATTTGAACAGGGTGTCGATAAAATCTACCGGCAGCTCATGGTATCACTTGAGGGACTTGGCGTAAAGCCGATGGATGCAGAAGGCAAGCCATTTGATCCGGATTACCACAATGCGGTAACACATGTAGAGGATGAGAATTACGGAGAGAATGTCGTAGCCGAAGAGATGCAGAAGGGCTATATGTACAAGGATCAGGTATTGCGATACAGCATGGTAAAGGTTGCAAATTAACCTTTTACAATAAATCATTTAGTATATTTTAAAGGATAATAATTAGGAGGAAAAATATTATGGGTAAGATTATTGGTATTGACTTAGGTACAACAAATTCATGTGTAGCTGTTATGGAAGGTGGTAAGCCAGTCGTTATCACAAACGCTGAGGGTTCAAGAACAACTCCTTCTGTTGTTGCATTTACAAAGACCGGCGAGCGTGTCGTTGGTGATGCAGCAAAGCGTCAGGCAGTTACAAACGCAGATAAGACAATCGCTTCTATCAAGAGACATATGGGTAGCGATTACAAGGTAGACATCGATGGTAAGAAGTATTCTCCACAGGAGATTTCAGCTATGATTCTTTCTAAGCTGAAGAGAGATGCCGAGAGCTATATCGGTGAGCCGGTTACAGAAGCAGTTATCACAGTTCCTGCATACTTCACAGATGCACAGAGACAGGCAACAAAGGATGCAGGTAAGATCGCAGGTCTTGATGTAAAGCGTATCATCAACGAGCCTACAGCAGCAGCTCTTTCTTATGGTCTGGATAACGAAGAAGAACAGAAGATCATGGTATACGACCTTGGTGGTGGTACATTTGATGTATCTATCATTGAGATTGGCGACGGTGTCATCGAGGTTCTTGCTACAGCCGGTGATAACAAGCTTGGTGGTGATGATTTCGATAACGCAATTACACAGTATATGCTCGAAGAGTTCAAGAAGGCTGAGGGCGTAGACCTTTCAACAGATAAGATGGCTATGCAGAGATTGAAGGAAGCAGCAGAGAAGGCAAAGAAAGAGCTTTCATCCGCTACAACAACAAACATCAATCTTCCATTCATCACAGCTACCCAGGATGGTCCAAAGCACTTTGATATGGATCTGACACGTGCAAAGTTTGATGAACTGACAGCACATCTGGTAGATAAGACAAGAGTTCCTGTACAGACAGCATTGAAGGATGCAGATCTGACAGCAGCAGAGCTTGATAAGGTACTTCTGGTCGGTGGTTCTACACGTATCATCGCTGTTCAGGATATGGTTAAGAAGCTGACAGGCAAGGATCCGTTCAAGGGTATCAACCCGGATGAGTGTGTTGCAATCGGTGCTTCTATTCAGGGTGGTAAGCTTGCAGGTGATGCAGGTGCCGGCGAAATCCTTCTGCTGGATGTTACACCACTTACACTTTCTATCGAGACAATGGGTGGTATCGCTACACACCTGATCGAGAGAAATACAACCATTCCTACAAACAAGAGCCAGATCTTCTCAACAGCTCAGGATAATCAGGATGCCGTTGATATCAACATCGTACAGGGTGAGCGTGAGTTCGCAAGAGATAACAAGAGCCTTGGACGTTTCAGACTGGATGGTATCGCTCCTGCAAGACGTGGTGTTCCACAGATCGAGGTTACATTCGATATCGATGCAAACGGTATTGTAAATGTATCTGCAAAGGATCTTGGTACAGGTCGTGAGCAGCATATCACAATCACATCCGGAACATCCCTTTCTGATGAGGATATCGATAGAGCTGTTAAGGAAGCTGCTGAGTACGAGGCACAGGATAAGAAGCGTAAGGAAGCAATCGAAGTACGTAACGATGCAGATGCTATGGTATTCCAGACAGAGAGAGCACTTTCCGATGTAGGAGATAAGCTTTCTGCAACAGATAAGACAAAGGTAGAGGCTGATCTGAAGGCTTTGAAGGATATCATCGAGAGCACAGATCCAGATGCTATGACAGACTACGATGTAGAGAAGATCAAGGCTGGTAAGGAAACACTGATGAACAGCGCACAGGAATTGTTCTCAAAGCTCTATGAGCAGAACGGTCCTGGAGCAAACGCTGGTACAGGCACAGGCACACCAGATTATTCAGACGATGTAGTTGATGGAGACTACAAGGAAGTCTAAGCGTTAAGACGGGGAGCAAGTTGATAAAAGCAGATTACGAATAATAAGGGTGAGTGCAGATGTCTGATAAAAGAGATTATTATGAAGTCCTCGGAGTCACAAAAGGTGTCTCCGAGGCGGATTTGAAAAAAGCTTACCGTAAGGTAGCGAAGAAATATCACCCGGACACAAACCCGGGAGACAAAGAAGCGGAAGAAAAGTTCAAAGAGGCTGCAGAGGCATATGCTGTACTGTCCGATCCTGAGAAGCGTGCAAAGTATGACCAGTATGGTCATGCTGCATTCGAGCAGGGCGGTGGTCCGGGCGGCTTCGGTGGATTTGACTTCTCAGATATGGGAGATATCTTCGGAGATATCTTCGGAGATATGTTCGGTGGCGGCAGCCGTCAGAGACAGTCCAATGGTCCGGTTAAGGGTGCAAATATCAAGACAACAGTGCGTGTAAGTTTTACAGACGCTGTATTTGGTACACAGACAGAGTTGGAGCTTCCGCTCAAGGATGAATGTACGGTCTGTCATGGTACAGGAGCGCAGCCGGGACATCAGCCGGAGACTTGTAGCAAATGTGCCGGAAAAGGTCAGGTTGTCTATACCCAGCAGTCATTGTTCGGTATGGCAAGAACCGTATCCGTATGTCCGGATTGTGGCGGTTCCGGAAAGATTATCAAGTATAAGTGCAGCAACTGTGCAGGTTCTGGTTATGTAAAGAGTAAGAAGAAGATTCAGGTCGCTATTCCGGCAGGTATTGACAATGGTCAGAGTATCCGTATTCGTGCAAAGGGCGAGCCGGGTATCAACGGCGGTGAACGTGGAGACCTGCTTGTAACCGTGCTTGTTGACCGAGATCCTAGATTCCAGAGACAGGAGTATGATCTTTACTCTTCTGAGCCGATTACATTTACACAGGCAGCGCTGGGAGGCAAGATCACAGTTACAACGATTGATGGACCTTATGAACTGGAGATTAAGCCAGGTACACAGACCGATACAAAGGTAAAACTGAAGGGCAAGGGTGTTCCGACACTTCGTAACAAGACAGTACGAGGCGATCATTACATCACACTGGTTGTTCAGGTACCAGATAAGCTGACAGAAGAGCAGAAATCGATTTTGAACCAGTATGCAAATACAACAGTAAATGCACGTTCCTCTACGGATGCGGCATCGTCTGGTTCTTCGATTTTTGGCGATCATAAGAGAAAGAAAGGGTTCAAAAAAGGATTATAGGTAAGGTAAAATGATGTGGACAAAACTGACCATCGATACAACGGTGGAAGCTGTTGATCTCATCTCTGCATTCTTGGATGAAAAGGGTGTGGAAGGTGTGATGATAGAAGATCATGTGCCACTTACCGAGGAAGATAAGGCTGCTATGTTTGTGGATATCCCGCTGGTTGATGGCGTGGATGATGGAACGGCAAAGGTTTCCTGCTACATAGATGACTCTTTCAATATAGAAACGTTAAGGGCGGATATAGCTGCAGAGCTTACCCGCCTTGAAGCGTTTATACCGGTAGGCAGCAAGAATATAACACTCTCGAATACAGAGGACAAAGACTGGATGAACAACTGGAAGCAGTTCTTCCATCCGATCCGTCTCTATGATGATATTGTCATCAAACCAACATGGGAGACGGTGGAAGATGCGAAGCCAGATGACATCGTGATCGAGATCGATCCGGGGATTGCATTTGGTACCGGATCGCATGAGACGACGAAACTTTGTATCGGACAGTTAAAGAAATATTTAAAGCCGGGCGATACGGTGTTTGATGTCGGCTGTGGAAGTGGTATCTTATCCATGATCGCATCAAGGCTTGGAGCAGGCTTTGTACATGGCATGGATATTGATGAGCTGGCTGTGCGGGCAAGTGAGGAAAATGCGAAACTCAATCATATGGGCGAAGACAAGATCAAGTTCTCGTGTGGCAATCTGCTTGCAGATAATTACATTGGAAAGGGAACAACCTTCCAGCTTGACCGTTCGACGATCAAGGAGACACAGCACCTTGATGTAGACAGACAGTATGATATCGTTGTTGCCAATATTCTGGCAGACGTGATCGTGCCGCTCTCTGCGGTAATCGGCCCATATTTGAAGGACGATGGATATTTTATTACATCTGGAATTCTGGATGTGAAAGAAAACGATGTTACAGATGCGATGAAGGCGAATGGATTTGAAGTCATCGATGTTGTGCATATGAATGATTGGGTATCCGTGATCGGAAGAAAGAAATAATTTGCGACAAATGGGGAGAACGCGGAATGATTGAAAGTCCGTCAAATCGCAGTATGAGTAACACCCGGTGTTTAAAGCCGGGTGTTATTTTAAAAGAGCGATATAAAATTGAAGAGGTGATCGGGGCAGGTGGATTCGGAATCACATACCGTGCATGGGATCCGCTCTTACAGTCGTATGTTGCAATCAAGGAGTATTATCCGTCCGGGATTGCGACGCGGAGCGCAGATTCGTCGAAGGTCTGTGTGCCGGTTGGACAGGAGCAGCGGGAATACCATCGGGGAAGAATTCGCTTTTTAAAAGAAGCGCAGGATGTGGCGCGGTTTCAGTCGGAGCCCAATATTGTAAGCATCTATGATTATCTGGAGGAAAATGATACTGCCTATATGGTCATGGAGTATCTGCATGGCTGTACGCTGAAACAATACATTCGGGAGCATGGAGGACGGCTGGATACGGATCATATCCTCCATATCTGTCTGTCGGTGTTGGACGCACTTGCAGTTGTTCACAAGGCGGGCATGATCCACCGAGATATCAGTCCGGAGAATATTTTTATCTGTGAGGATCTGACCGTCAAGCTGATCGATTTCGGCGCGGCAAAGCAGGTGTATCTCGATGGGGAACAGACGATGTCGGTTGTCTTAAAACCGGGATATGCACCGCCAGAGCAGTATGCAAAAAAGGATAAACAGGGACCGTGGACAGACATCTACGCGCTTGGTGCGACACTTTATTTTGCGGCGACCGGAGAGAAGCCGGAGGAATCGTTTGGACGTGTACTGGAGGATACGATAAAGCCAGTCTGTGAGGTGAACCCGGAGATCCCGCGTGCAATGTCGCAGGTGATCATGCGTGCGATGTCAGTAAAGATTGAGGACCGCTACCAGACGGTGGAGGCAATGCGGGAGGCATTGCTTGCCGGAGAGGGGCAGAATGCGCAGATGGAGCCGTATGTGATCCCAGCATCCCGGATTTCAAAGCGGGATTTGCCGAAGAAACGGGGCTTTCTGATTGGTGTAGCTTTCTGTATCGTAATTATGCTTGTAGTGACAGGAATCTGGATGGCGGGGCGTGTAGCGAAGAAGGCAGGGACGGCAACAGCAACCGAAATGAATGCAGCATCGACAGAGGCGCAGACAGCAACGATGGCGGATGCACAGACTGCCACGGACGCTGAACAGGCAGCAACAGAGGCGGAGAAAACGACACAGGCGGACAATCCGATGGTTATGCATGTGCCAACGAAGGAGGAGCTTGCCGAGCAGGAAAAATCCGATGCGATCCTGAATATCACGTCCTCGGAGACGGAACGCGTCAGTATTGATGCATTTGAATATATGAAGGATGGAAATCAGGGATACAGGATGGAATCCGCAGATGGTCTGGCGGCGGTTGCATATGAGGGAGACTGCGTAAAACTCTGCTTAAAGTATTATGACAGCATTCTGGGGGATACGCCGCAGGTGACAGATGATTTGATCTATTCCTATACCTTTGAACGATATGATTCCGACTATGGAATATACCGGGCAATCTATGATGCGGATGATACATCGGGTTACTGGGACTATGCAACTTTATATCCGCCAGAGTTTCATTTTGCAGATGATTCCTTTACATTGTATATTCCGCTTACTTCGGGGCTGGAGGATGGAAGGTACAAGCTATATTTTTCTTACGAAGATCCTGCTACACAGAAATCGGTGTTTCAGGCGACAATTGAATTTTATCTGAACAGGAGCGCGATGTAATTCGCGCTCCTGTTTGCATAAAAGCGTAAGATATACCAAATTTTACAAATTTTTGTATATTATTTGCATTTTTTGTTTGAGATTCCTCGCTTTTGTTAAGATGTGTTCAATCCATATTTGTAAATAAAACGTAAATTATACCGAATATATAGCCAAATTAGCAGGATTCAGTTTTGATGGTATTTTTTATGATACTATTTATAAAATGAATATTTGGGACTGGGGAAGAGAACAAACGATGAAAATTGGAATTTGCGATGACCGTTATGAAATACGGCACAAAGTAAAGGAAATATTACAGGAAACATATACAGAGGAACAAGGATTCTTAATTCATTCATATACTCCAAACGAAATAAAAATTGATATCGAAGATATGGTATTTGACTGTGAAATCCTGATCATGAATACGGATTATCCAGAGAGCGGCTTGCGGGGGGTGGCGATTGCCAAGCAGATCAATGCAGCATTTCCATTTTGTAAGATTATCTATCTGACCGAGAATGAAAATGCAATCAAGGATGTGTATGAGACCAATCATTGCTATTTTGTCCGGCAAAAGGATGCAGATCAAGTCATGGAGCTTGCAATGCAAAAAGCCGTTAATATGGTAAAGCAGGATACGGCGCGGAAATCACTGGAGATTATCTGTGACGGGCATCATGTATTTATCAATCGTCCGGATATTATTTATATCGAGAAGTGTGGAAGAACCATTAAAATCGTGACGCGGTTCCGGGAATACACCAGTTACAAGTCATTGGCAGGCATCCGCAAAATGCTGGGAGACAATATGATACGTGTGCATGGTGGATATGTTGTGAATTTGACGTATATCACTTATTTAGGTGTGGAAACGCTGGAAGTACAGAATGGAAAGACAATCCCGATCGGCAGGACATACGACAAAGAAGTCAGAAAAGCCTATCAGGAATATTGGAAAAAATAAAAGAACATGGTAAAATAAAAATCGAGTATGTAAATACTCGATTTTTTTATGTGAGGACAAAACGATGTTGCGAATTGGAATCTGTGATGAAAATACGAAAGACCGGACGGTAATCCGACAGATTGTGACGGACACATTGTTCCGGGAAGAAGAATTAAGCTATATTGAATATGCGGAAGCAGAGACATTGGAACAGGAGATACAGGCAAGTACAGTGCCGTTTGATCTGTTGCTAATGGAAATGAAATATAAAAATACAAGTGGGTTACAGCTGGCAAAGCAGATACGGGAGAAAAATCTGGATGTTGATCTGCTGTTTGTAACAGATGAGTCAGATCATGTGTATGAAGGCTATCATGTGCAGGCACAGGGATATGTCTTAAAAGAAGATATGAAGACACAGCTTCCAGACTGTCTGCGGCAATATATGAAACGACGGGCGCAGACTGGTACGATTCTTGTGAAATCAGAGTCGGTTGTGCGCAGTATTCCGATTGCCACAATCCGCTATATAGAAAGCCGCGCCAGAGTGCTGTTGTTACATACAAAAAACGAAGTGATTCCATTTTATGGAAAGCTGGCGGATATTGAACATAAGGTGTTACAACATGGATTTGTGCGTATCCATCAGAGCTTTCTTGTACGGAAGGCCGCGATTGCAGCAATCAATGGATATGAGGCCGTTGTCGGGGAGGATACGCTTCCAATCAGCCGGAAATATTATAAAACGGTGCAGATGCAGTTTCAGCTCAAGCAGAAGATACAGGTGGCAGAGGAGGATATAGATCCGACAGTCACACGGAGTCTGGCGAAAAGCATGGAAAATAATGGTGCAATCATTGGAACAAAGGGCGAGTTGCTTGGAATCATCTACCGCATGAAAGATGGTGAAAGTCTGACGATTGGCAGAGATGCCGAAAAATGTCAGATCGTGCTGAAAAAATCCAACGTGAGCCGGGAACACTGTATTGTAAGACGGCTTGACGATGACACCTATGAAGTGGAGGACTGCTCAAAAAATGGTGTCTATGTGGAAGGTGCCTATCTTGGAAAAGGAAATAAGGTACAGGCGGAGACCGGAAACCGGGTATGGCTGTGTGATGAATCACAGGAATTTCGATTGGGATAGTGGAAAGCGGGAGTGAGACAAATGATCATAAAATGTGAAAAGGGAAAACATTACTATAACACAGTGGAGCATAGTGTGTGTCCATTTTGTGTACAGGTGGAGAAAAAGATAAATGAGCAGAAAAGTGAATTAAATAAACAGGAAGATGAATCTATTTGTATAACGGAAACAACAGATCTGTAAGAATATATAAAATATTCTTTCAAAACGTTATCAGATAAGGTATGATAGGAGACATGCAGAAAAGCAGGAGGTAAATATTCGCTATGCCAAGGTTTTATGTGGAAGGATGTCAGGATGCACAGACTGGTATTACGATTATGGGAGAAGATGTGAACCATATAAAAAATGTATTGCGTTTGACAATCGGAGATACCATTACTGTGTGTGATGGTGCTGGAAAAGAGTATGAGTGTGAGATCGCGGAGATATCCAAAGAGCAGGTATATGCAAATATCGTAGATATCAATCAGAATGCAGCAGAACTTCCGTGTAATATCACATTGTTTCAGGGAATGCCAAAATCAGATAAAATGGAATTTATCATCCAGAAGGCGGTAGAACTTGGAGCAGCCGGGATTGTTCCGGTTATGATGAAACGGACTGTCGTGAAACTTGAAGATAAGAAGAAAGACAAAAAAAGAGAACGTTATCAGATGATTGCGGAGTCTGCGGCGAAACAGTCCGGACGAGGTATAATTCCTGAAGTCACCGGATTTATGTCATTTCGTGAAGCACTTCAATATGCAGGAAAGTTTGACCTGCTGATTGTACCGTATGAGAGTGCGGATGGAATTGCATACGCAAGGGAGATAATTGCACAGGCATCAAACCTTCCAGACGGCGCGAATATCGGAATTTTTATCGGACCGGAAGGTGGATTTGCAAAAGAAGAAATTGATGTAGCAAAGGAAGCTGGTGCGAAGATTATCACATTAGGAAACCGGATTTTGCGGACAGAGACTGCAGGGCTTGCAGTTTTATCTATTTTGATGTTCCAAATGGAGCAGTAGAGAAAATTAGAAATTTGTTTAGCACAGATTGATAGAAGGAAAAAAGTGATGGAATGTTATTTTGATAATGCAGCAACAACAGCTGTATTCCCAGAGGTAAAGGAACTGATGATGACACTGCTGGACGTGGATTATGGAAATCCATCGTCCCAGCACAAGAAGGGATTAACGGCGAAAGACTATGAGCGCACCGCGACAGAACAGGTCGCAAAGACGCTTAAATGTATGCCGAAAGAGATCGTATTTACATCCGGCGGCACAGAGGCAAATAACCTTGCTTTAATCGGAGCGGCACTGGCACACCGCCGTGCGGGCAAGCATATTATCACGACACCGATCGAGCATGCGTCAGTGCTTTCCACGGTGGAGTTTCTGCAGAAGGAAGGCTTCGAGATCAGTTTCATGGAAGTCGGTTCTGACGGAAAGGTAGATTTAGACAGCCTCTCGAAGCTGTTGCGTGACGATACGATATTAGTCAGCTGCATGTATGTAAATAATGAGATCGGAAGTATCCAGCCAATCGAGGCGCTTGTAAAGCTGGTAAAGGCGCACAATCCGCAGACACTTGTGCATGTCGATGCGGTGCAGGCGTATGGCAAATTAAAATTCACACCGAAGCAGCTCGGCGTGGATTTGCTCTCTGTGAGTGGGCATAAGATTCACGGACCAAAGGGAAGTGGAGCACTCTATATCAAGGACAAGACATTGATCCGCCCGATCATTTACGGAGGTGGACAGCAGAATTTCATGCGTTCCGGTACGGAGAATCTACCGGGAATCGCAGGCATGGGACTTGCCGCAGAGATGATCTATACCGACCATGAGGCGAAGATGCAGCATGTACGCGAGGTGCGGGATTATCTAGTATCGGAGGTAACGAAGATCGAGGGTGTCTATGACCATTCCGGGGAGGCACCGCATATCGCGAGTATCAGCTTTGAAGGGGTGCGCGCTGCCGTTTTGATGCGTGCGATCGGCGATAAGGGTATCTATGTATCAGCAGGTTCTGCCTGTTCTTCGAACAAACCGCAGATAAGCCATGTCCTGACGGCAATCGGTTTGTCGCAGGAGCAGTTGGAGTCGACACTCCGGTTCAGCTTCTGTGAGTGGAACACGAAGGAAGAAGTGGATTATTGCGTGGCAGTATTAAAGGAGACTCTTCCGATGTTGCGGCGCTATACACGGAAGAAATAATTGCTATTCCTCGTTATTTCTGTTATAGTGAAACGATGGAAATAAAACAACTATGGTAGTAGGAAATGAGGATTACGATGCAGTATAAGATGTTTTTGATTAAATATGCGGAGATCGGAACGAAAGGAAAGAATCGTTACGTCTTCGAGGAAATTATGTGCAAGCGTATGCGTGCACGCTTAAAGCCACTGGGCAAGTTTGAGGTACGCCGGGAATACGGACGTATTTTCGTCGAGGCGTTCTCGGATTACGATTACGAGGATGTCATGAAGGTACTCACAACGATCTTCGGTATCGTCGGTGTGTGCCCGGTCAAGGTTGTGGAGGAGTTGAGCTACGAGGCAATCTCCAAGGCAGTCGTTGCGCATGTGGCAGAAGAATATAACGATAAGCATTTTACATTCAAGGTAAATGCAAGAAGAAATAATAAGACATTTCCAAAGACTTCGATGGAGTTAAACTGTGATCTTGGAGCCGATCTGCTGGATGCCTATCCAGATATGACGGTTGACATTCATAAACCGGATGTATTCATCAACGTGGAAGTGCGAAATGTCACCTATATTTATTCCCAGATCATTCCGGGACCGGGTGGACTTCCGGTCGGCACGAATGGTAAGGGTATGACGCTTTTGTCTGGCGGTATCGACAGCCCGGTTGCGGCATATATGATCGCGAAGCGTGGTGTGGAGATTGAGGCAGTGTATTTCCATGCACCACCATTCACAAGCGAGCAGGCACGTACAAAAGTTATCGATCTCGCAAAGATCGTGTCAAAATATTCGGGTGTGATCAAACTGCATGTGGTACCGTTTACGGACGTCCAGCTTGCCATCTATGACAACTGTCCGCATGATGAGCTGACGATCATCATGAAGCGGATCATGTACCAGATCGCACAGGAAATCGCACTGAAAGAAGATTGCCAGTGTCTGATCACCGGCGAGAGTATCGGACAGGTATCGAGCCAGACAACACAGAGTCTGCTCGTCATCGACAGCGCAATCGATAAGCTTCCGGTATTCCGTCCATGTATCGGTATGGATAAGCAGGAGATCATTGATATCTCAGAGAAGATCGGAACGTATGAGACATCCATCCTTCCATATGAAGATTGCTGTACAACCTTTGTGGCACAGCATCCGGTGACAAAGCCGAAGATGGAGCAGATCTTAGAGTCAGAGAAGGCACTTGTCGGCAAGGTTGAGCCTCTGATCGTGAAGGCAATCGAGGACGTGGAGATTGTGTATTGCCGTTAGTATAACAGGTTGGATGAATCAGGCAGGAAGTGAGAGACGTGGAAAAAAGTAAAAAGGGAATCGTATGTATTTTGTTATCTGCATTCTGCTTTTCTCTTATGAGCTTATTTATCCGGTTAGCCGGAGATGTGCCGACGATGCAGAAATGCTTCTTCCGGAATCTGGTTGCGATGCTTATCGCAATCGCTGCACTGGTAAAGGCGCATCAGCCGTTTCGGATTGGAAAGGGAAATCTGAAGTATCTGCTCTGCCGTGCCATCGGTGGTACGTGTGGATTGATCTGTAACTTTTATGCGATCGATCATATTTCAATCTCAGATGCTTCGATGTTGAATAAGCTGTCCCCATTTTTCGCAATTATCTGTTCTTTCTTCGTATTGAAGGAGGTCGCGGGTAAGCTGGACTGGGTGACCGTAATTGCTGCATTCATCGGAATGCTGCTTGTTGTGAAGCCGACGATGAGCATGGAGACAGTGCCGGCTCTGATCGGGGCACTCGGCGGATTTGGCGCCGGTTTTGCGTATACGTTTGTCAGAAAGCTTGGACAACGCGGAGAAAATAGTATGATTATCGTATTGTTCTTCTCCGCCTTTTCCTGTGCAGTGACATTGCCTTTTTTCGTGTTCCAATATCAGCCGATGAGCGGGCTTCAATGGCTGTTTCTGATCTGTACGGGAATTTCGGCTGCAGGAGGCCAGATCTTCATCACGAAGGCGTATTCGTATGCACCGGCAAGGGAAATCTCGGTGTATGATTTCTCTATCGTGCTTTTTACAGCGCTATGGGGATTCCTGTTCTTAGATCAGATCCCGGATTACCTGAGCGTGATCGGATATGTGGTGATCATCGGAACGTCTGTGGTGAAGTGGTATATCACGATTGAACGGCCGCACAGACAGGAAATTCACAGGGAACATGAGTTAAATGATAGATAATACAGAGAATAGTCAGAGAAAGAATAAGATAGAAGATACAGAGCAGTCAGCCTGTACGCTTTGCCCGCGGGATTGTAAGAAAAACCGTGCGGACGGCGAGATCGGTGTCTGTGGCGAGACTGCCACAATGCGGATCGGACGGGCGGCATTGCATATGTGGGAAGAACCGTGTATTTCCGGAGAGAAAGGCTCCGGGGCGGTTTTTTTCACCGGGTGTCCGCTTCACTGCGTGTATTGCCAGAATTACGCAATCTCGGATGGCGGCACCGGCAGGCAGATCACAGTGGAAGCGCTTGTGCAGATATTCTATGATCTCGAAGCACAAGACGCGGCGAATATCAATCTGGTCACTGCCGATCATTTTATTCCACAGGTGGCACAGGCAATCCGACAGGCAAAGGAGCAGGGCTTTTCCCTGCCATTTATCTATAATACAAGCAGTTATGTGCGGGTGGAAGCGTTGCGCATGTTAGAAGGACTGGTGGATGTCTATCTGCCAGACATGAAATATATGGATGCGGATACGGCGGCGAGGTATTCCCATGCACCGGATTATCCGGAGGTAGCGAAGGCTGCGATTGCGGAGATGGTGCGCCAGTGTGGTGAGGTCGTCCTTGATGCGGAGGATGCGTATATAAGACGTGGCGTGATCGTACGGCATATGTTACTGCCAAAGCATCTGTTAGAGGCGGAGCAGATCATACGGTATTTGTATGAGACATATGGAAACCGGATCTATATCAGTATGATGAGCCAGTACACACCGGTTGGTGATATCGGGGTAAGGTTCCCGGAGCTTGCAGATAAAGTTCGCCGGAAATCGTACCGCAGACTGCTTGATTATGCAGTGAACTTAGGCGTGGAGCAGGCGTTTTATCAGGAAGGGGAAGTGGCAAAAGAAAGCTTCATCCCGGAATTTTATAAGGAATAACAGGAGAGACAACATGGATATATTACAGGTAATCGCAGATGAATTGCAGATTAAAAAAGGTCAGGTAGAAAAGTCGGTTGAACTGATCGACGAGGGTGCAACGATTCCATTTATCGCAAGATACCGGAAGGAAGTGACCGGCTCCTTAAATGATGAGCAGTTACGTGCGCTGTCTGAGCGTCTTGTGTATCTGCGGAACTTAGAGGAGAAGAAAGCGTCCGTACTTGCAACGATCGAGGAGCAGGGCAAGATGACAGACGAATTAAAGAAACAGATCGAAGCAGTAATGACGATGGTAGCATTGGAGGATCTGTACCGTCCATACCGTCCAAAGCGTCGGACAAGAGCGACAATCGCCAAGGAGAAGGGCTTGGAACCACTTGCAGAGATCTTACGTGCACAGGCAACAACAAGGACGATCGAGGAAGAGGCAACCGCTTTTGTTGATGCAGAAAAAGGCGTGGAAAGCGTACAGGATGCCATCGACGGAGCCAAGGATATTCTCGCAGAAGTGTATGCGGATGATGCGGATTACCGGACGAAGCTTCGTGCGATGACAAAGGAGAGCGGAAGCCTTGTAGCAAAGGCGAAGGACGAGGAAGCAGATTCGGTCTATGAGATGTATTATGATTTCTCAGAGCCAATCAAAAAGCTGGTTGGACACCGGATTTTAGCAATCAATCGTGGCGAGGCAGAGAAATTTCTGACAGTGAAGATCGAGGCACCAAGACAGGAAATTTTACTCTGGCTTGTAAAGCAGATTATCGGAAATATGAAGCATGATAGTGCAAGCTATCTCTATGAGGCAATTACAGACAGTTATGACCGTCTGATCGCGCCTTCCATCGAGCGTGAAATACGGAATGAACTGACGGAGAAGGCAGAGGAGGGCGCCATCGGCGTATTCGGCAAGAACCTCCATCAGCTTTTGATGCAGCCGCCAATCTCCGGACAGGTTGTACTTGGCTGGGATCCGGGATTTGCACACGGAAGCAAGCTGGCAGTTGTCGATGAGACCGGAAAAGTGCTTGATACCGTCATTATCTACCCGACAAAGGGACAGAAAAACTATGATGCGGCGAAGCAGGTGTTGAAGAAGCTGATCGCAAAATATCATGTGACACTTATTTCTCTCGGAAATGGTACCGCAAGCCGGGAGTCGGAAGCGATGATCGTCGAGCTGATGAAGGAACTGAACGTGGACTTAAAATATGTCATCACGGATGAGGCGGGCGCATCGATTTATTCTGCAAGCAAGGAGGCAACCGAGGAATTCCCGGATTTCGATGAGTGGCAGAGAAGTGCGGCAAGTATTGCAAGAAGAATTCAGGATCCGCTCGCAGAGCTAGTGAAGATCGATCCGAAATCCATCGGTGTCGGACAGTACCAGCATGACATGAACCAGAAGAATCTTGGCAATGCCCTTAACAATGTTGTGGAAGATTGTGTAAACTCAGTCGGAATTGATTTGAATACAGCCAGTCCGGCATTGCTTTCGTATGTGTCCGGTATCAATAAGACACTGGCAAAATCAATCGTGTCATACCGCGAGACAAATGGCAGCTTCAAGAACCGTAAGGAGCTTTTGAAGGTGCCGAAGCTTGGACCAAAGGCATACGAGCAGTGTGCCGGTTTCCTGCGTATCCATGGCGGAAGCGAAGCACTGGATGCGACAAGCGTTCATCCGGAAAGCTACGAGGCAACCAAGGCTTTGATGGAGAAAATCGGTGTTTCCGAGGATGATATCAAGCATGGCGGCATGAAAGGCATCAGCAAGAAAACAAAGGATACGAAGAAGCTTGCGGAAGAGCTTGGAATCGGTGAACCGACGCTTGTCGATATCGTGAAGGAACTGGAGAAGCCGGGCAGAGATCCGCGAGAGGAGATGCCAAAGCCGATCCTTCGAAGCGATGTACTGGAGATGAAAGATTTAAAACCGGGTATGGAGCTGAAAGGAACGGTGCGGAATGTGATCGACTTTGGTGCGTTTGTCGATATCGGTGTGCATCAGGATGGACTCGTGCATATTTCCCGGATGTCAGACAAATACATCAAGCATCCGCTGGAGGTTGTATCGGTTGGAGATATCGTGGATGTGACGGTAATGAGTGTCGATCTGGACAAGCATCGGATACAGTTATCTATGATAAAATAGGGTGAAATAGAAAAATTTTAAAAAAAATCAAAAAATATGAAAATTTTTCTTGCATATTGAAAAGTTATTTGGTAAAATAGCCTATGTTGTGAGCCCGCAAAGAAGAAATATGCAGGCAGGGCTTAATATTTGTCAAGGAGGTGCTAACGGTGGCAAAGTGTAGTATTTGTGAAAAAGGAGCTCATTTCGGTAACAATGTGAGCCATTCTCATAGAAGATCAAACAGAATGTGGAAATCAAACATCAAGTCTGTGAAGGCAGTAGTTAACGGTACTCCTAAGAAGATTTATGTTTGCACACAGTGCTTGAAGTCTGGTAAGGTTGAGAGAGCCTAAGCAGATGGTAAAAAAACAGCATATTAGTATGCTGTTTTTTTTATGCCGTCCGTTGATACGCAGAGATGACAAATAAATAGAATTGCATAGCAGGTAAAAGTTGCTAAATCCTGTTAAAAAGGGTATAATGTCACTATATGACTTTAAACAGCCGGAATCAGTCTGGCTTATTACGGAAACGGAGGTAAACGCATGAAGGGTTATTTATCGAATGAAAACGGTGAAATCATTATAGAGAATGAAGTTATTGCCCAGTATGCCGGACACGCTGCATTGGAGTGCTTCGGTATTGTTGGTATGGCAACCATCAGCATGAAGGATGGTATTGCGAAGCTTTTAAAGGGCGACAGTATCAGCAAGGGTGTCAATGTAGTCATCGGTGAGAACAATGAGCTGTCTATTGATTTTCACATTATTGTGGCATATGGTGTCAGCATTTCGACGGTATGTGACAATCTGATCAGTACCGTACAGTATTCCATCGAAGAGATGACAGGTATGAAGGTGAAGGCAATCAACATCTTTGTTGAGGGCGTTCGTGTGATAGATTAATAACATAGATCAGGAGGACAGACAAAGTGGCTACAAAGGTAATTGATGCCCAGTTGTTACAGAAAGCATTTATTGCTGGCGCATACAACTTAGAGAGAAATAAAGATTATATCAACGAATTGAACGTATTCCCGGTGCCGGATGGCGATACAGGTTCCAATATGTCACTTACGATCATGGCGGCAGCCAGAGAGGTAAGTGCACTGGAGAACCCATCGATGGATGAGCTTTCCAAGAAGATTTCCAGCGGTTCCCTGCGTGGAGCAAGAGGAAATTCCGGTGTTATCTTATCCCAGCTTCTGCGTGGCTTCTGCAAGGAGATCAAGGGCAAGAAGCAGATTACAGTATCGGTACTTGCAGATGGTTTCGTACGTGCCGTAGAGACGGCATATAAGGCAGTTATGAAGCCAAAGGAAGGTACAATCCTGACTGTGGCAAAGGGCGTCGCAGAGAAGGCAGTGGAGCTTTCTGAGATGGACATGGATTTCGAGACACTCGGACAGGAGATTCTCGATCATGGTAACGAAGTGTTAAAGCAGACACCAGAGCTGTTGCCAGTATTAAAGGAAGCAGGTGTGGTTGATTCTGGCGGACAGGGACTGATGGAGTTTCTGACGGGTGCATACAACGGCCTGACAGGAAAAGAAGAGATCAAAGAGCCGGTGACATCCGGCGGTGCAGCGAAGGCACAGACGATGTCTTCAGAAGAGATTGATACATCCCATATCAAATATGGTTACTGTACAGAGTTTATCATTATGCTTGAGAAGGAATACAATGCAGAGATCGAGGCAAAGTTCAAGGAGTTCTTAACTTCAATCGGTGATTCTCTCGTTGTTGTATCGGATGATGAGATCGTGAAGGTACATGTGCATACGAATCATCCGGGACTTGCGTTTGAGAAAGGTCTGGAGTATGGTTCCCTTACAAGCATGAAGGTCGACAATATGCGTGAGGAGCATAAAGAAAAGGTCATTCATGAGCAGGATCGCAAGAAGGCTGCCGAGCAGGAAGCTGCGAAGGAAGAGCCGAAGAAGCCATTTGGGTTTGTGGCAGTTTCCGTCGGAGAAGGCTTGAATGATATCTTCAAGGATCTCGGTGTCGATCATATCATTGAGGGTGGACAGACGATGAATCCAAGTACGGAGGATGTGTTAGATGCAATCTCCAAGGTAAATGCAGAAACTGTATTTGTATTCCCGAATAACAAGAATATTATCTTAGCAGCCAATCAGGCAGCCGAGATTGAGGAAGAGAAACAGGTGATTGTGATTCCAACCAAGACGATTCCACAGGGTATCAGTGCGCTCATTTCGTTTGATGAGACAGCAACTGCCGAGGCAAATCAGGCTGGCATGGAAGATGCGATTACTGCAGTGAAGAGTGGACAGGTTACCTATGCCGTGCGTGATACTTCCATCGATGGCAAGGAGATCAAGACCGGCGATTATATGGGTATCGACGATGTAGGTATCCAGGCGGTTGGACAGGATATCACAGAGGTGGTAAAGGATCTGATTGGTGCGATGGCAGATGAGGATTCCGAGCTTCTGAGCATCTACTACGGCAGCGATGTCGAGGAGGAGAAGGCAAATGCACTGGTAGAAGCTGTGCAGGCAGCGTATCCGGACTTTGAAGTCGAAGCGCATGCAGGCGGACAGCCAATCTACTATTACATTTTGTCTCTGGAATAAAGTGAATCAACGAAATTGTCGGAAAACAATTTCATGTATAAATCCTGACAGAACGTGTGTTTTGTCAGGATTTTGTTATAGAAGATGGAAAGAAAAATATGAGAAAAGAAGACAGTATCCAGACAATTAAAGGCATTGGAGAGAAAACGGCAGAAAGCTTTGCGCGGCTTGGCATTTTTACGATCGATGATCTGCTGCATACATATCCTCGTAACTATCTAAGCTACGAGGAACCGGTGTGTATTCGGGATGCAGCAGTTGGCGAGCGGCATGCAATCCGGGCGATGATCACCTCCTATGTGACCGTCAAGCAGGTGCGGAGCTTAAAGCTTACAATCCTGACCGTCAGTGACGGTGATATGACGATGCATATGACATGGTTTAATCAGCCATTTTTAAGAAATGTGTTCCACAAGGGGGATTCGTATATCTTCGTTGGAACGGCCAAAGTAAAAAATGGCATGCGTGTCATGGAGCAGGCAGAGTATTATAAACTTCCGGTGTATGCCGGGATGCAGCAGGAAATGCAGCCGGTTTATCCGCTTACGAGCGGACTTTCGAACAAGACATTCCAGAAAGCCATCATGGCAACACGGGAGCTGATTTGTCAGATGGACGATTATGTACCGGAGGAGGTACGGGCAGAGCACAGTCTGATGGAATTATCGGAGGCGTATGAGAACATTCATTTTCCGATGAATCAGGCTGTCTTAAAAAATGCGATCCGCAGACTTGCTTTTGACGAGTTTTATCAGTTCCTCTATGATATGGCATCCATGAAGAAGACAACGCAGTTACAGGAGAATCTGCATAAGATCGTACAGGGCAAGGCAGTTGCGGATTACATATCGAATCTTCCGTTTTCCCTTACAAAGGGGCAACAGCAGGCAATCGAGGATATCTTAGCAGATATGGGTGGCGATGGTGTGATGAACCGCCTGATCCAGGGAGATGTTGGATCGGGAAAGACGGTCGTTGCGGCTGCAGCTCTGCTTGCCTGTGCGAAGGCTGGGTATCAGGGTGCGCTCATGGCACCGACGGAGGTGCTTGCGCGACAGCATTACGAGGAGTTGGCGGAGCAGTTTGCACAGTATGATATCCGCACGGCATGTCTCGTTGGCTCGACTCCACTGAAAGAGAAGCGGAGAATTTACGAAGCAATCCAGCAGGGGGAAGTCGATATTGTGATCGGTACGCATGCGCTGCTGGAAGATAAGGTGGAATTCAAAGATCTGGCACTGGTTGTAACTGATGAACAGCACCGGTTCGGCGTCAACCAGCGAAAGAAATTATCGGACAAAGGGTGTGGTGTTCATACGCTTGTCATGTCTGCCACACCGATTCCGCGGACGCTTGCCATTATTTTATATGCGGATATGGATATCTCGATTATCAAAGAGCTTCCGAAGGGCAGAAAACCGATCAAAAACTGTGTGGTTGGCACGAATTACCGCCAGACGGCATATCAGTTTATCGCCGGACAGATCGCCGAGCACAGTCAGATCTATGTGGTCTGTCCGATGGTGGAAGAAAGCGAGACGCTCGACGTGACGAATGTCACAGAATATGTGGATACGATGCGGGCAAATTTACCTGCAGGCACACGGATTGAGATGCTGCACGGACAGATGCGGGCAGATGAGAAAAATGAGATCATGAAACGGTTTTCGGAAGGTGAGATTGACGTGCTTGTATCGACAACGGTTATCGAGGTGGGCGTCAACAATCCGAATGCAACCGTGATGATGGTGGAAAATGCAGAGCGGTTTGGACTGGCACAGCTGCATCAGCTGAGGGGCAGAGTCGGACGTGGAAAGAAGCAGTCGTATTGTATCTTCATCAATGGGAAAGAATCCGAAGAATCAATGGAACGTCTGCGCGTGCTGGAAAATTCCAACGATGGATTCTTTATCGCAAGTGAAGACCTGAAACTCCGAGGACCGGGAGATTTCTTTGGAATCCGACAGAGCGGCGATGCATTGTTTGAGCTTGCGGATATCTACAATCATGCGGATATGCTGCAGCTTGCACAGGACATGCTCAAAAAATACGGAAAGACGATACAGCCGGTCCGCAGAAACCGGGGAGGAATCTCTGAGACCGTGTTATAGAAAAAACGCCAGATTTCCTATGAAAACGGTTGCCGAAAAGGGCAAAAAAGCATATAATAGGCACGTGTTTAATTAAATAAGATAAGAGGAATGACATGAAAGTAAAAGTAGGGTATATTACACGCTGGAGAAGAGCCATTTTCTTTACTCTGGTGGCATGTATTGTTGTATTTGGACTGGTATCTACCGTATGTGCGAAGCTGATCGAAGCGGCACTTGTTTCGAATATGGTAAGTGTTGCGGCACTGCTTCTGTGCATCGTTGTATTTGTGCTTGTATTGAGTGACAAATGGGAACGCTTTGAGGGCGAAGGAATCGCCGCGATTGAGAACGGGGAATTTACATATCATGATAAGAAGCGCCATATCGAGATTGCGATGGATGATATAAAAAGTGTAGATATCAAACCGATTACACTTGGACAGACAAGCAAGACGAATCTTGCGTATCTGCTCGTGATCAAGACGAATAAGAAGAAATATCAGATTGAGTCGGAGCGTGCCAGAGGACAGGCATACGATGAGGTTGACCTGCACCGATTATATATCTGGATACAGGAAAAACGTACAAAGTAAGAGGGTTACAGGGGAAGGAATCAGGTGAAGCAATGAAGAAAAATAATAATAAGGTATGGATTGCGGTGATCGCAGTGCTGGTTGTCGTGATCGCGGCATTGATCGTAGTGCTGGTGCGCAGAAAACCGAAGGATGACGTCGAGAAGGTAACCTCCGAGGAGGCAATCCAGACGGAGACAGAGGCAACGCCGGAGACAGCCTCGGATGCGACAGAAGCGGCAACAACAGAGGCGCAGGCGACACAGGATTGTTTTGTCAAAGTGACCAACAGCAATTCGTGGGAGAGTGCAAACGGATACAGCGGACAGCTCGATTCAACGATCACGAACAAGACAAGCGGTGCACTGAAAAACTGGGAGATTCGGATGACGGTGCCAGATAAGACGACATTAGATAGCTCATGGAATGGAACATTCAAGCTGGATGGAACGACATTATCGGTAAAGTGTGTGGATTACAATGCAGAGGTTCCAGCAAACGGCAATCTGAAGGATATCGGCGTCATCGTAACTGTGCCTTCACAGGCAGATCTGAAGGCCATCTGTGACAGCGCCGTGCTGTATGTAGATGGAAAAGAATACAAAGGAAGCAGTGCGTCTTCAACAACAGAGGCAACGGAGGCAAAGGAAGAGACGAAGCCGAAGGAAAAGACAGAGCCGGAGAGCGGTACCCCAGTTGACAATCATGGCAAGCTTACATTGAAGGGAACGGATATTGTTGATAAAAATGGAGACAAATATCAGTTAAAGGGTGTCAGTACACATGGTATCGCGTGGTTCCCGGAATATGTGAATCAGGATGCGTTCCAGAGTCTGCGTGATGATATGGGAGCCAATCTGATTCGTATCGCGATGTATTCCGGTGAAAATAACGGATATTGCACCGGTGGTGACCAGAAGCAGTTAAAGGAATTGGTGAAAACGGGTGTGGATGCAGCAACGAACCTTGGTATGTATGTTATTATCGACTGGCATGTATTAGGTGACCAGAATCCACAGACCTATAAAGAAGAGGCAAAGGCATTTTTTGAAGAAATGTCTTCTCTGTATAAAGATTATGATAATGTGATTTATGAAATCTGTAATGAGCCAAATGGTGGAACGACATGGGCAGACGTAAAATCCTATGCGGAAGAGGTGATTCCGATTATCCGCAAGAATACGAAGGATGCCCTGATCATCGTAGGAACACCAACATGGTCACAGGATGTAGATATTGCGGCAGAAGATCCTGTTACCGGATATGACAATATCATGTATGCCGTTCATTTCTATGCGGCAACACATACGGATAACATCCGGAACAAAGTGACAACGGCGCTTTCCAAAGGACTGCCAATCTTTGTCAGTGAGTTTTCCATCTGCGATGCATCTGGAAATGGTGCGATTGATTACGATCAGGCAGCAAAATGGTTTGATCTGATTGATTCCAACAATCTGTCTTATGCCGCATGGAACTTATCAAACAAGGCAGAGACGTCATCCTTGATTGATTCGTCCTGTACAAAGACATCTGGCTGGACAGACGAGGATTATTCTGAGACAGGAAAATGGCTCAAAAAGCAGATGCATGGAGAAAACTGATCAGGATGAACATGGCATATAGTCCAGGCATTCTAAAATAAATAGTAAAAGGAAGAAGAATATGCGTGTAATAGCTGGAACGGCACGTAGTCTGCCGTTAAAAACGATAGAAGGTCTGGAGACGCGACCGACGACAGACCGGATCAAAGAGACATTATTTAATATGCTGACCGGGTATGTGCCGCAGGCAAAATTCTTGGATTTATTTGCAGGAAGCGGCGGCATCGGAATTGAAGCGCTGTCCCGTGGGGCAGAGAGCTGTACCTTTGTCGAGCAGGCAAAAAATGCAGCCGCATGTATCGAGGATAACCTGAAATTCACGAAGCTTGCAGATAAGGCACAGGTGCGGAAGTTTGATGCGGTAAGTTTTGTCTCATCCCTGCCGGAAATTGAGTATGATGTGATCTTTATGGATCCTCCATATAGCAAGGGACTGGAGCGCAGAGTATTAGAGGTGCTTTCCACAAAGAAATTTACGACAGATACCCTGATTGTAGTGGAAGCCGCATTGGACGAGGATTTCTCGTATGTGGATGCACTTGGATTTGAAATAACAAAAGATAAGCATTATAAGACGAACAAGCATGTCTTTTTGATGCAGAAGGAGAACGTATGAGCATAGCAGTTTACCCGGGCAGCTTTGATCCGGTTACGCTTGGACATCTGGATATCATTCGCAGATCAGCGGCGATATTCGACCATGTAATTGTCGGAGTTTTGAATAATACATCGAAAAAACCATTGTTTTCTTTGGAAGAACGTGTTAATATGTTGAAAGATGTAGTTTCCGAGATTGAAAATGTATCGGTAGAATCGTTTGACGGTTTGCTGGTGGACTTCGTCCGTCAGAAGAATACGAACGTGATCATCCGGGGACTTCGTGCCTTAACAGATTTTGATTTAGAGATGCAGATGGCACAGAGCAACCGCATGGTTGCCAAGGATGTCGACACTGTGTTTTTGTCGACAAGCACGCAGTACTCGTATCTGAGTTCCAGCGTGGTAAAGGAATATGCAAGGTATGGTGTTGACCTGACTGAATTTGTTCCCGCGTGCATTATTCCCAAATTAATCGAGCGAATGAATGAGTTGGATATAAAGAGGTCATAGGAGGATTCTTAAGATGGGTAAAAAAGGCGTTGAAAGTATGATCGAGGAGATCAAGGTATACATTGAAAATTGTAAGCCAATGCCATTGTCACAGACAAAGATTTCAGTACAGAAGCCAGAGCTTCTCTCTATGTTGGATGAATTAGAGTTAAAGCTTCCGGGCGAGATTGAACGTTGTAAGAAAATTATGCGTAACAAGGAAATGATTCTTGCTGATGCAAGAACCCGTTCCGATGCGATTATTACAGAGTCCGTAAATGAGGCAAATCGTATGATTGAACAGAACGAGATCACACGTCTTGCCAACATTCGTGCAGACGAGATTCTGGAGAATGCCAGAAATCAGGCACAGCAGATCGTAGATCAGGCTTCTGAGGAAGCAAATGAGATCCGTCTGGGAGCAATGTATTATACAAAGGACAAGCTTACAGAAATGCGTGATATCTTCCAGAAGATTCATGACATGGAGAAGGAAAATTACCGTGTTCTGATCGAGTCTCTGGAGAACGATACGTATGTGATCGAGACAAATATGACAGAGATGGATACGAACATCAATATGTTCACTGCTTCTTCTAACATGTCTTATGAGGAGACGGATGATCTTGACAGCGCATTCTCAAATGAGCCAGCTCCAGCTCCGGCACCACAGCCAGCTCCAAGCTATCAGGAGGAAGCCGCTGAGGATGAGGAAGAGGAAGAGCCAGAAGAGGACGATGACGATATCGACGTATACGGCGAGCGTGACGAGGAAGAGGATGACGACGATGATTTTGATGATTTCTTAGACGAGTAAGAGATACATTGCAAAACCAGTCATACATCCACAGATACATTTGACAACGAAATAATAAATCATGGACAGCCCGGATTGTTTCGTGACCTGTAAGGTTTGGAGAAAGGCAGAGATGCCGCCAAACGAGGTACACGCAAGAATCAGGGCTGTTTTGCTTGCAAGGGGAAATGCACTTGCGGCAAGCACGGTGCTTCCCTGAGTGATCTCGAGTATGCCGCACAGGACGGTCGATACATCCTGTGGCAGGTCCGGGATGGCGCAGACAAGTGCAAACAGGATGGAACAGATCATGATGTACAGACCGACATAGGTGATCTGAATGACGGATTGTAACAGCAGATCGTTTGTCTGCATGGATATGGCTTGCTGAGATACACCTTTCTGGGGATATTTAGAGGTATGTACAGATGGGGGTGATAAATGACTGGTAATGGCAGCTTCTTTGGATGCAGGATGCAGTTTGGAGAATGCGGATGCATATTTATGTTTCTTGATCATATGAAAAACAAGAAATATGATGGATGTGACAAGCACATACGGCACATAGAGAACTACAAGCAGAAACCAGAACGGAAACCGATCCTGCAGCACAGTGTGACCGATATAGCCGGACAGAAACATTGGACTGATGTTATTACACAGAGGGAGCAGTATCGTGGCGGTGGATGGCTTGATATAGCCCTCCTTCGTGAAGTCGGAAGCCATCTTTGCACCGAGCGGATAGCCACATAGAAGTCCGAGCAGGAATAAGACAGGAATCGCATAGGCGGCGCCTGTTTTTTTCGTGCGGATTTTCAGGACGAAGAGGTTTGATAAGAGCATAAAGGGAAGAAGCAGGGGCAGGACATCGTGAAACCAGAGCATAAGTCCGGCACGTGCCCCGGTGACTACGACCTGATTTTCCCCGATGAGTGTCAGAAGAAAAATAATCAGACAAAATAGCATAGAAAAACTCCCATATCTTCCATAATAAAATGTATGAACGTGGAAGGTGTTATAGAACCGGGAGTTTTCTTGTATAATCGTTCGGAAGTGTGACACCGTAATGATTATAGTAGATGCAGTTGTAAAGCTCTGTCGCACGCAGATCATACTGCCACATGGTATGTGCGGATCCAGCGAGGGTGGCAGGGTAGGCAGAAAGCACGGAGTCAAAATCTGCTTTCTTCGTGATGACTGGAATCATAGATGATTCATGTAGCTGCCGGATCAAGCTGCTGGATTCCTTTTTCAGCGCCAGTATATTTGCATAACATGCATAGTCGGATCCGATAAACTTCTGCCGGTCGGACTCGGTATAGCCAAGCAGCAGATGCAGGAGCGCCCGGGCGATGCGGCTCCTTGTGATGTCTTTCGTCTTTAACTGCTCGACAAGCACTTCATAGTCGATTGGATATGGGGCATGCTGCAGTTTATCCGCAAGTGCCGGGGAGATATCACAGATATCCGAAAGCTCCGGTTCCCGAAGTCTGCAAGCCTGTACGAAAGGTGTCAGCATTGCATCCGACAGATAGGTGTGGTCGGGTGTCTCCATGCGCAAATAGGTTGCCGGTGGAACCTGTGCGGCAAGTGCTGAAAAGTCCGTTCCTTTCGCAAGGGCTGTCCGGATGGCAGTTGCCGAGCTGATCTGTGCCTGTAGATCGGTATCGTGATAGTCATTTGAAATCCGTTTGATAAAGATTGGTCTGATATTGGCATGCAGCTTCTTAATCGCGCACAGATAGGAGAGCGCGAGCGTATTGTTTGGTGTCTTAAGAAGCGCGGCTGCCGAATCTCCGCAGATTGCGGCGATTGCAGTCTGTCTCGCTCTCGGGTAGGAAACTCCGACTTTTAATGCCTGCTTTAAGGCAAGCTGATAGTTCCCCGGTTCCTCGGTCAGAACCTCTGCCACCTGTTCAAATACGTCCGGTTCTGCCTCTTCAACGCCAAACGCCAGATAGTCAATCGCATGAAGGTTCTCTAAGATTGCGACAGCACCATCCGCAAAATCTCCGGCACTTCCCGTCGCATACACAAACGGAAGCTCTAAGCACAGGTCAAATCCATCCGCAACCGCCATTTCCGCGCGTGTGTATTTGTCCCACAGGGCGATACTGCCACGCTGCAAGAAATTTCCGCTCATCAGCGCAATTGCGTGGTCGGCATGCGAAAGAGACATCGCTTCTTCAAAGAGATAGTGATGTCCGTTGTGATATGGATGAAATTCTGCTATGACTGCTACGTTACTCATATCGTTATTATACCAATCCGGTCAGGATTCATCAAGGCTTGCCGGCTGGGATTTGGTGGAAACTTATTTTGGTTGGCATTTTTTTAACTATGATATATAATATGGAATCGTTGATGATATAGGACATTGACATTCAGGGATAAAATGGAGAATAGACGATGAAGAACGAACAAGAAAAAACAGAATGGATGCAGAAGCCGGTTGTAGTATGGCTTGGTGCGATGCTTTGCTGCTTCCTGTGGGGAAGCGCATTTCCGTGTATCAAGATCGGTTATAAGCTGTGGGAGATCAATTCGCTGGACACAGCATCGCAGATCCTGTTCGCAGGTATGCGGTTCCTGCTTGCGGGCATACTGGCAATCGTGCTCGGAAGTATGCTTGAGCGGCGGTTTCTGAAACCGGAGCAGGGCGCGGCAGGGAAGATTCTGTGGTTGTCGCTTCTGCAGACAGTCGCACAGTATATGTTCTTCTATATCGGACTGGCACATACAAGCGGCGTGAAGGCGTCGATCATAGAGGCAGTCAATGTGTTTGTCGCAATCCTTGTATCGGGGTGTCTGTTCCGGCAGGAGACGATCCATGCCAGACAGATGATCGGCTGTCTGATCGGATTTGCGGGTGTAGTGCTGATTAACTTAAATGGCGTAGACTTCCATATGCAGGCAAATGGAGAGGGCTTTATCCTGTTATCGACGATTGCCTACGCATTTTCATCCGTGTTCCTGAAGCGATATTCTGCAAAGCATAATCCGGTGATGCTTTCCGGCTATCAGTTCATCGCAGGTGGCATCATTTTGATCCTGTGTGGCCTGCTGCTTGGCGGACGGATGGGTGCGGTATCAGCATCCGCTATCGGAATTCTTGTGTATCTGGCGTTTGTGTCCGCCGTTGCCTACTCGCTGTGGGGACTGCTCTTAAAATACAATCCGGTATCGAAGGTGGCAGTGTTCGGATTCATGAATCCGGTGTTCGGTGTGATCTTATCCGCATGGCTGTTGGATGAGCGGGAGCAGGCATTTGGTGTACTGAGCATAATTTCGCTTGCACTTGTCTGTGTGGGAATCTATATTGTCAATAAAAGAAATGAGAATTGTTAATTTGCTCTTGACCTAAAGGTAGGTGTAGGTGGTATAACGTAAGAGAACAATTATTGATACAGGAGATGAAACAAGATGGAAAAGCAGATCAGACAGACATATTTCGAGGGCGAACGCCCATTGTTTGGTGCGGAGCATCTGTCCATTCAAGATACGATTTTCGGGGAAGGAGAATCCCCGCTCAAGGAGAGCCGTGATATTTCGTTGGAAGGGAGCATTTTCCAGTGGAAATATCCGCTCTGGTACAGTAAGAATATTGCGGTGAAAGACGGCACATGGGCGGAAATGGCGCGTGCCGGTGTCTGGTACACCGATGATATGACGGTCGAGCGCGCGCTGATCGAGGCACCGAAGAATTTCCGGCGCTGTCGCAGACTGACGCTCAAAGAGGTTGCCCTTCCAAATGCTTTAGAGACATTGTGGCATTGCACAGATGTGACACTCGATCACGTGATGGCAAAGGGCGATTATTTCGCGATGGACTGCGAGAATATGAAGATTCAGGACTTCCAGCTTGCGGGAAATTATTCGTTCGATGGAGCAAAAAATGTGGAGATCCACAATGCGAAGCTGCTCTCGAAGGATGCATTCTGGAACAGTGAGAATGTGACTGTCTATGATTCGGTGATTTCCGGCGAATATCTGGGCTGGAATTCGAAGAATCTGACACTGATTAACTGTACGATCGAGAGCCTGCAGGGCATGTGTTATATTGAGAATCTTGTGATGAAGAACTGCAAGCTCGTCAATACAACGCTTGCGTTTGAGTATTCGACCGTCGATGTGGAGATACAGGGCGGTATCGACAGCGTGATCAATCCGACGTCCGGTGTGATACGGGCAGATTCCATCGGAACGCTCATCATGGAGCCGGAGCGGGTGAACCCTGCGGATACAGAGATTATCTGTAAAGAGATCAAAGAGAAGAAGAACCATGCTTCGAAGTAAAGTTGCGGTTATAACGAAGCACGTTGATGTGTGCGTAGGTTATCCTTTTATCGCGAGGTGACAAATGATATGAATATTGCAGATGGAGAAGATATTATGGCATATGATTTTGATAAAATAGTTGATCGTTCCAATACGAATTCCATGAAATGGAACGTGGCAGAAGGCGAGCTTCCGATGTGGGTAGCGGATATGGATTTCGAGACAGCGCCTGCAATTATGGAAGCAATCAGCAAGCGTGCGCAGCATGGTTGTTTCGGCTATACAGAGATTCCGGATGCATGGTATCAGGCGTATATCGACTGGTGGAAGATCCGCCATGATTTCACAATGGAGAAGGACTGGCTGATGTTTTGTACCGGTGTTATACCGGCAATCTCGTCGATTGTGCGGAAGCTGACAACACCAGCCGAAAAGGTACTGGTGCAGACACCAGTGTATAATATATTCTTTAACTCGATTCTGAATAATGGCAGACAGGTGTTAGAAAGTCCGCTTGTATTTGATGGAAATGCATATCATATTGATTTTGAAGACTTGGAAATGAAACTCGCAGATCCGCAGACGACGTTGATGATTTTATGTAATCCACACAATCCGATTGGAGAGATCTGGGACAAAGCAACACTGGAACGAATTGGTGCTTTGTGCGCGAAGCATCATGTAATCGTGCTTTCAGATGAGATTCACTGTGATCTGACCGATCCGGGACGTGGATATATTCCGTTTGCATCGGTGTCCGATGTCTGCCGGGATAACAGTATTACCTGTATAGCTCCGACGAAGACATTCAATCTGGCAGGTTTGCAGACGGCAGCTATCTCTGTACCGAATCCGGTGATTCGCCATAAGGTATGGCGTGGAATCAACACTGATGAAGTCGCAGAGCCGAATGCATTTGCGGTTGACGCGGCAATCGCGGCATTTACCAAGGGCGCAGACTGGCTAGATGCGCTTCGTGCCTATATCTACGAGAACAAGCAATATGCAGTTCAGTATGTGAAGGAACAGATACCGGAATTGGAGATTCTTCCTTCGGAGGCAACCTACCTGTTATGGATCTACTGCAAGGATCTTCCGGGAAATTCGCGGGAGATCGCACACCGCATCCGCAAGAAGACGGGATTGTTCCTGTCCGCCGGAAGTGGATTCTCCGGGGATGGAGAACGATTTCTGCGACTGAATACCGCCTGTCCAAGAGCGTTGTTAAAAGACGGTATGGAGCGGTTGAAACGTGGGGTGGAGTAGTTCGGAAATTCCGAATTACTGCCGATGAACAAATATAAAGACTGTATATGGCTGAAAGAAATGGTGGAATCACTATGCGAATGACAACATTATGTTATATCGAGCAGGATGGGAAATATCTCATGCTGCATCGGACGAAGAAAAAGAAAGATATCAACAAGGATAAATGGATCGGTGTCGGAGGACATGCCGAGGAGGGCGAAGGACCGGAAGAATGTCTGCTTCGCGAAGTGAAGGAAGAGACAGGGCTGACACTTACGTCGTACCGGTTCCGTGGGCTGATTACATTTATCAGCAACGAGTGTGAGCCGGAGCTGATGTGCCTGTTCACGGCAGATGGATTTACCGGAGAGCTGATCACCTGCAACGAGGGGGATCTGGCCTGGGTCGACAAAACACAGGTGCCGGAGCTTCCGACCTGGAGCGGAGACGCCATATTCCTGAAGCAGATCCTGTCAGATGATCCAAGATTTTTCACACTGCGGCTTGTGTATGAAGGTGATACACTGGTGGAACACCGGTTACAATTTTATTAGAATACATATAAAAATGCACCGTAAATGTTAGCAGATTTCACATTTACGGTGCATTTGTTATATATAGCTTCAGATACGCCAGTTTTTGCGGTAAATCGCATACGCAGCAACCGCGGAGATGGTCTCTGTGACTGGAAATGCCCAGAAGACACCGTTGGCACCAAGGACGCGGCTGAGCAAAAAGGCAGCGGGTATCATAACAACGGCATACCGTGACAGCGAGATTAACAAAGAAGCCATTCCTTTTTGCAGGGCTTCGAGTGCACCACAACAGGTAACCGAAACCGCAGAGATGATAAATCCGATACATATGATCGCGAGTGCCTTGACACCGATTTCAATCGTCGTCTCGTTGTCGGTGAAAAGTCCAATCATCTGTCCCGGTATGAGCAGGGAGAGCAGCACACCGACAGCCATTACCCCGGCAGTCAGGCAGAGCGTAGTCCGAAAGATCTGCCGGACACGTTTCTTCTCACCGGCACCGTAGTTGAAGCTGATAATCGGGCGGATACCTTGGATAATTCCATTTGCAGACAGGTAAATAAATGTCTGCAGCTTATAATAGGCACCAAGCACGAGGACATATTTCTCCGAAAATGCCGTCAGGATACCGTTCAGACAGGAGATCATGAGTGATGGCAGCGCCATGTTCAGGGAAGCCGGAATGCCGACGGCGTACAGATTCCCAAGCAATGCCTTGTTAAACGACAGGTTCTTACGCTTGAAGGAAAGCGGCAACGGACGGAAGAGGCAGAATAGCACATAGACAAGTAATGTGATCGTCTGTCCGATTCCGGTTGCGTAAGCGGCTCCCGCCATGCCCATCTTCGGAAATGGTCCGATGCCGAAGATCATCAGCGGATCGAGTACGATATTGGAGATAAAACCGCACATCATACTGAACATGGAAACCTTCATTCTGCCGACCGACTGGAAGATCTTCTCCAGCGAGATTCCAAGCATGATGATGACCGAGAACACGAATACGCGGTTGGCGTAGGTAAGTCCCATCTCGATGATTGCTTCATCCTTCGTATAAAGTCTCAGAAAATGCGGCATACCAGCCATACAGGCAACCATCAGAATGACTCCGTGAATCACACTTAAGAACATGCCTGTGACCGCTGCCTCGTCCGCTTTCTCCTGATCCTTCGCACCAAGACAAAATGCAATTCTTGCATTCATCGCGATACCGAATCCAACCGCAATCGCAGTCATCAGATTCTGCAGCGGATATACAAGCGAGATTGCAGTCATGGCATTCTCGCTGATCTTCGCCACGAAATAGCTGTCGACGATGTTGTATAGGGAATTGATTGCCATGGAAATAACCATCGGCAAAGACATCGAGATAACCAACGGTAAAATCGGTTTTTCTTTCATAAAATTCTGGTTCATGTTTTTCACTCCTGTGTAATCATTGTGTATATCGTCCTGTCTGTGGGCAGGGAAACCCGTCTGTCAGGCAGGACAAGAAGAATTGTCTTGCATAAAAAAGCCACACAGCAAATATACTGTGTGGCGAAAAAAGAATTCTCTTAAAAAATCCACTCCCGTAAAGGGTTTTGGTATGTGATTGCGTGTCCGGTATGATTCCGGACACTTTCTGTATTCTAGCGGGTGGGAGGATATTTGTCAAGTGGGGAGAGATAGAAGCTGATCTGAATTTCCAGCTATCACTTTTTGCTATTTTAGTGTAAAATAAGATAAACACAAAGCTGATGCAGGTAACGGCTTGGAAGAGTCATAGATTATACTATAAGAAGGGGATAACACGATGGATAACACATCAGAACAGAAAACAGAAAATCAGGAAAAAAAGAAGATTGTCCGGGGACCAAGACTCAACCAGAAACTAAAAATCATGTATCTGATGAAGATTCTGCTCGAAGAGACAGACGAAGATCATGACCTGACACTGAACGAAATCGTTGAGAAACTGAAAGCATACAATGTCACAGCAGAGCGGAAGAGCCTGTACAGTGACATCGAGAATCTGCGCACATTTGGTCTGGATATCATAGGCATGCAATATGGCAAGACCTACCATTATAAGGTCGCAAGCCGGCAATTCCAGCTTGTCGAGCTGAAGCTTCTCGTAGATGCGGTGCAGTCCTCCAGATTCATCACAGAGAAGAAATCCGACGAGCTGATCGCGAAGCTTGAGAGCTACGCAAGCAAATACGAGGCGAAGAAGCTGGCACGTCAGGTCAATGTAAATGGACGCGTGAAGACGATGAACGAACGCATCTATTACAGCGTGGATAAGATTCACGAGGCGTTAAATGAGGAGAGCCAGATTAAATTCCAATATTTCACATGGACGGCAGATAAGAAGATGGAATTGAAGCATGGCGGGGCTTACTATAGTGTCAGCCCGTGGGCACTGTGCTGGGATGACGAGAAATACTATCTGGTAGGATATGACAACAGAGAATACAAGATCAAACATTTCCGTGTCGATAAGATGGCAGATGTATCCGTGGTCTATGAAGAGCGGGAAGGAAAAGAGGAATTCTCGAAAATGCAGATGTCGGAGTATACGAACAGGCTTTTCGGCATGTTCGATGGCAATCTGGAAACAGTAACGCTTCTGTGTGAGAATCATGCCGCAAATGTGATCATTGACCGTTTCGGAACTGATATTCCGCTCATGAAGACCGACGCAGAACATTTCACAGTCCGGGTACGGGTATCCGTCAGCAAATTGTTCCTTAGCTGGATCATGGCAATCCCGGGAGTGAAGATCGTGGCTCCCGAGCGCACGGTAGATATGATGAAATCAGAGATTAAGCGGCTGCAGGAAATGTACTTGTAAGAGAGACATGGGACTAATAATTTTGTATGTGTAATAGAACTGAAAGGATAAATATGGTAAAGAAAATTATGCGGGATCCACTGTTCCTGGCACAGAAATCGGTGGATGCAACGGAAGCAGATAAACAGGTTATAACAGATTTGCTCGATACACTCCGGGCGAATCTGGATCATTGCGTCGGCATGGCGGCCAATATGATCGGCGTAAAGAAGAATATCATCGTCGTGGCAAGCGGACCGTTCCAATTCGCGATGGTGAATCCGGTTATCACGAAGAAAACAGGCGCGTATCAGGTGGAAGAGGGATGTCTGTCGCTCGACGGGACACGCCCATGTACGAGATATCAGGAGATAGAAGTCGATTACCTCGACCAGCATTTCAAGAAGCAGCATGGAAAATATTCCGGCTGGGTGGCACAGATTATTCAGCATGAAGTGGATCATTGCAACGGGGTTGTGATATAACTTTATGTTACAAAAAGAGAAGATAATACTTGAATGTTCATAATGCAAGTACTTATTTATGACAGTTGCTTTGCGTAAGATGGAGATACAAAGAAACGGAAATAAGAAGCATGGAGTCGTAAGATTCACGGAGGTTATCATTATGAGCGGAAATAATAATCAGAAATCAGTAGGTTATGCAATACTTGGAGTTATCATAGTGTTCGCAATAATCGGATTCTTCGTATCTTTGACCGAAAAAGAAGATCCGAAGTGTGCATTTGCAGGATGCGATAACACGGTATCGACGGAGGGCGGTTACTGCTATCAGCACAACACACCAGGAAAGCGCAGAAAAGCTGCATATGGAACAAGCAGCTCGCACAGTCATTCTACAACCAGCAGTACGACAGGCAGCGGTTCTTCATCAAATAGTTCGGGCAGCAGTTCGAATTCCGGTTCATCGTCTAGCAGTTACAAGCCAAGCAGTTCGAACAGCAAGTATAACAGCAGCCATTCGCATGATTCTTACGATAGCGGTTACGATGATGTCTATATGGACGGTGATTATGATAAGGACCGGTACGACCGGGATGATGATTATGCAACCGGTGTGGATGATGCCATCGAGGAAGATATCGAGGATGGAAACGATGGGGACTGGTAAGGGAAATATCCGGGAATTTCTTATATCAGAAACGGAAACGCAAAAGACGGTGTAACGACGAAATAAAGGATGTATATATGAAGAATTTTGAGATGCTGCAGAAGGTATGTATAGATGAAGTTCTTGGCGCAGGTATCGAGCCGGGGAATATTGTCTCATGGGTTATAAACCGCCGCGCAAAAACAAGATGGGGAATGTGTACGAAAAATCCGGATGGAACATGCATTATACAGATTGCTGCCAGACTGATCGAGGATGAGCGTATATCCGAACAAGCCTGCAAGGAAACTATGATCCATGAGATACTACATACTTGCAAAGGTTGTAAGGGACATACCGGATTGTGGCTCATATATGCGAATATCATGAATAAGAAATATGGATATAACATAAAGCGAACCACCTCCGGCGAGGAGAAGGGCGTGGAGAATTACACCGCCTCTAAAAGACTTGATTATAAATATTGTTTCGTATGCGAGAATTGTGGACAGATTATAAAAAGAAAAAAACAGTGCGAATTCACGAAGTATTACCGCAATTATACGTGCGGAATATGTGGAAGGAAGCGGGCATTTCATAAGGTGAAATATATGCAATAAATTTTACCCGGTTGGCTTAAGAGGAGAAGTTGGATTGGATGGCAGAATATTATAAATAATAAAAAATATTTTACCTCCAATCAAACTTCAAATAAGCAGGATCGTGATTATGAATTAGTTGTTATTGGGGTTGTTTAAGTTAGATTCCGTTCCATAGTTTACAGTATTTTTTACCTGGGTATTTTCCGTATGAGGTTGTTTTGAAATCTGTGCGCTTGTGTTATTGGCAATTTGACTGAGAGGATAGCTCAATTCGTCAACCTTTGTGGTCAATTTTTTGATCTCTTTAATCAGCGTATAATTGAAAAGATATCCTACCAATATAGCAACTAATAATAAAATGCAAATACGGATTATCAGAGATACAACTCCGATGTCGAGTAATGAATCGGCATTTGTTAAAAACATAATTAATCCCCCTTGTAATAATATTTTGAGCGTGTGATAAAGCATGTAAATATGGTAATGATTTGGCTGAAGACGACTGTGAGAGTGTATTCAAACCTTGAATTATATATAACAGGTTTGATTTAAGTATGTCAAGGACATTAGAAAATTTGTTTCTTTCTGTAAATTTATAGAAACGAAGAAAACTGGTAAGGGAAATACCGTTGCAACTACAAGGAAAATCAACTATAATAAATACATTAAGTATCGGTAAAAAAGGAAGAGAAATATAGGTAAATGAACAGCTCAACAACACTTGATTATTACAATCAAAATGCACAAAGCTTTGCAACAGGAACTGTATCTGTAGATTTCCATGAAACGCAGGACAGATTCCTGAAGTTACTGGACAAAGGAATCCTTGTACTAGACTTTGGCTGTGGATCTGGAAGAGATACAAAATATTTTCTGGAACACGGTATACATGTAGAGGCAATCGATGGTTCCGAAGAGTTATGCAGGATTGCGAGTGATTATGCTGGGATACCTGTAAAACAGATGTTGTTCCAAGAGCTTAAGGAAACAGAAAAGTACGATGGTATATGGGCGTGTTCATCGATTCTGCATCTTCCGAAACAGGAATTGAAGGCTGTCATGATGAAGATGGCAGACGCGTTGAAAGAACAGGGTATTATCTATACTTCCTTTAAGTACGGGGATTTCGAAGGGGAACGAAATGGACGGTATTTCACGGACTTTACGGAAGATACATTCCGCGATTTCGTTGCAGATATTGCAGAGATACAGATAGAAGAAGCTTGGATTACAGGGGACGTCAGACAAGGGAGAAATGAAGAGAAATGGCTGAATTTAATCATGCGAAAGAATTAAATACAAATGTGGACTATGATTTTATAACAGATGCTATGACTGGTGATAGAGATGCAAGGATGCATCTCTATTTTCAGTTGCTTCATAGCTTTCAAAAAGCAGACAGCGTTGATATCATAGTATCATTTCTAATGGAATCGGGAGTTAATATGCTGATTAAACATCTGGGGAATGCGTTGAAGCGTGGGGCGAAGATACGCATTTTAACTGGGAATTATCTTGGCATTACACAGCCATCTGCACTTTATCTGATTAAGCGCAAATTAGGCAATCAGATTGATCTACGTTTTTATAACGAGAAAAATCGCTCGTTTCATCCAAAATCTTATATTTTCCATTACGAAGATTATAGTGAAATTTATATAGGTTCTTCGAATATATCAAGAAGTGCGCTCACTTCTGGTATTGAGTGGAACTATCGCTTCCGTAGTACAACAGATCCGGAGAGTTATGATAAGTTTTACGAGACATTTGAAGATTTGTTCCAGAATCATTCCATTGCGATTGATGATGAAGAGTTGCGTAAATATTCAAAGAATTGGCACAAACCGGCAGTATCAAAGGATTTGGAGCGGTATGATGCGGAAACAGAAGACAATGATGTTCAAGAACCATTTGAGCCTAGAGGGGCGCAGATAGAAGCAATATGCGCATTGGAACATACGCGCGCAGAGGGAGCCAGCCGTGCACTGATATCGGCGGCAACCGGTGTAGGAAAGACATATCTTGCGGCATTTGATTCAAAAAAGTACAAGCGGGTTTTATTTGTGGCACATAAAGAAGAAATCCTAAGACAGGCGGCAGAATCATTCCAAAATGTCAGAAAATCAGATGACTATGGATTTTTCGATGGTAATGCGAAATGCACAGATAAATCTGTGATATTTGCATCAGTTGCAACCTTAGGAAAATCCGAATATCTAAATGAAACGTATTTTCCAAAGAATTATTTTGATTATGTGGTCATAGATGAATTCCACCATGCAGTAAATGATCAGTATATGCGGATTGTGGAATATTTCAAACCACAGTTTCTGCTTGGATTGACGGCGACTCCGGAACGTATGGATGGCAGAAACATCTATGAAATCTGTGACTATAACGTGCCATATGAGATTTCGCTCAAAGATGCGATTAATAAGGGGATGCTGGTTCCGTTTCATTACTATGGAATCTTCGATAAGACAGATTATTCGCAATTGCATCAGGTGCGGGGAAAATATGATGACAGAGAATTGAATCAAACATATATCGGAAATGAACGTCGGTATGAATTGATATATAAAAATTATTGTAAATACGGATCAAAGCGTGCATTAGGATTCTGCTGTTCGAAGGAGCATGCAAAGGATATGGCAAAGGAATTCTGTAGACGTGGCATTCCTTCGGTGGCGGTGTATAGCGATGCACATGGGGAGTACACAGAAGATAGAGGTATAGCAATCCAAAAACTGATGCAGGGCGAAATCAGAGTGATTTTCTCTGTAGATATGTTTAATGAGGGTGTGGATATACCTGCTGTCGATATGGTAATGTTCCTGCGCCCAACGGAATCACCAATTGTTTTCCTGCAGCAGCTCGGCAGGGGACTTCGAAAGAGCATGGGCAAAGAGTATCTGAATGTCCTTGATTTTATCGGGAATTATGAGAAAGCAGGACGTGTACGATTCTTACTGACAGGAAAGACGTTTTCAGAGACAAAGACATACAATCCAGCGGATCGGACAGATTACCCAGATGATTGCATGATTGATTTTGATCTGGAACTTATTGATCTTTTCGCGGAGATGGATAAACGTACCCTGCGGGTAAAGGATTGCATACGTGGTGAATATTATCGAGTGAAGAATCTGCTTGATAAATCACCGTCCAGATTGGAATTATTTACCTATATGGATGATGATGTGTATCAGTTAGCAATGCAGCATTCCAAGGAGAATCCATTCAAGCGGTATCTGGATTATAAGAAGGAATTAGATGAGCTTTCGGAGGATGAATTGGCATTTTTGCAGGACATACATGGACGAGATTTTATCCATCTGATTGAGACAACAAACATGACAAAAGTCTATAAGATGCCGGTGCTTATGGCATTTTACAATCATGGAGACATCCGGATGGAAGTCACGGAGCAACAGTTACTTGCAAGCTGGAAAGAGTTCTTCTCAACCGGAACAAACTGGAAGGACTTGGACAAGGATATGACCTATGAAAAGTACATGGCGATTTCAGATAAAGAGCATATAAATAAGATTCTGAAAATGCCAGTGCATTTCTTGCAGTTATCAGGAAGTGGATTCTTCGTGAGACGTGATGGATGTGCTCTGGCGCTTAGCGAGAAGTTGCAAGATGTGATTGATAATCCGGTGTTTGTAGATCAGATGAGGGATGTGATTAGGTATCGTACGATGGATTATTATCAGAGAAGGTATAGAGGGATATAAGATGTTAAGTATCAAAAAGTGATTTATACACTGTAGAGAATCTTACTAGAACAATTTGAAATATAAAGAGGGAGAAATAAAATATGGATAAAGAAAAATATATAAAAGAACTTTTGAAAAGAGTTTTGGAAAATAATATGCAAATTCCTGAAAAGGCGAAACATGATTTAAAAGTTATAATAGATACTGAACATAATCCGGAAACATTAGTACAAAAGTGTTTGGTGTATATGATGTCCTATTAGGAATATTTGAAATTTGAGTTATAGCAAAAAGAAAGGGGATAAAAGTATGCAGGGTGAGAAATTTACATTAATGCAGTATAATATTAGTGCAATACTCGGTTTTATAGAAGCGGGAGATTTTGTTATACCAGAGATCCAAAGACCTTTTGTATGGAAGAGAGCGCAGGTAAGGGATTTGATTGATTCACTTTATAATGGATATCCGACAGGTTATATTATTACGTGGAAAAATCCGGATGTTCATACAAAGGATGGGTCTGTGGCAAATGGTAAACGTGTACTTATTGATGGACAGCAAAGAATTACTGCTTTAATGGCGGCTGTTTCAGGACTTGAGGTATTGGATGAAGATTTTAATAAAGACAGAATAAAAATTGCTTTCAATCCGCTTGCGAAGGATTCGGACAAGATGTTTGCAGTTCAAGATGCTTCACACCTCAAGGATAAGAAGTGGATTCCTGATATAGCAGAAGTATTTAAGAATGAGTTTGATCCATTTGATTTTGCAATTAAATATTGTGAGAATAATTCAGATGTGAAACCAAACGAAATAAATAATGCAATTATGAGTTTGAAGGGAATTGCAAATCGACAGATTGGAGTTATCGAACTGGATCATACATTGGATATTGACGAGGTTACCGAGATATTTATTCGAATCAATTCAAAGGGAACGGCGTTAAGTCAATCTGATTTTGTTATGTCAAAGATGGCATCTGATACAATACATGGTGGAAATACTTTACGAAAAGTGGTGGATTACTTCTGTCATCTAGCTGTAAAGCCGGATTTTTATCCACAAATGATAAAAGATGAAGAATTTGAAAAGACAGAATATGCAGCAAAGATAAAATGGCTGGCAAGAGATAACGAAGATATCTATGATCCGGATTATGGAGATATGCTACGTGTTTCATTTATGTATAGTTTTGATAGAGCAAAATTGGCAGATCTGGTAAGCTTGCTTTCAGGAAGAGATTTTGTAACACGTGAATTTAAAGAGGATATTGTGGAAGATTCCTATTATAAACTAGGCGAAGGAATAAAAGTGTTTATAAATGAATATAACTTCAATCAGTTTGTGCTTGCAATCAAAGGGGCGGGGTATAAGTCCAGCAAGCAGCTTAATTCGCAAATGACCCTTGATTTTGCATATATGTTATATCTGAAATTATTGAAAGATACTACGATTCCGCGCGATCAGATAAAGCATCATGTACAGAAATGGTTTGTGTTGTCAACATTAACAGGAAGGTATATAACTTCACCAGAATCTGTTATGAGTAGAGATATTAGGCTTATAAATGAAAAAGGTTTTATAAACTTTTTTAACGAAGTGGAGGCTTCTGTTTTATCAGACACATTTTGGAATATTACATTACCGCAGAATTTGGAGACGACATCGACAAATAGCCCGGCATTTAACACATTTCTTGCAGCACAGGTGAATCTGAATTGTAATTCGTTATTTATGCATGGAACAATGATTTCAGATCTTATTAATATATCAGGGGATGTACACCATATATTCCCTAAAGCATATCTGAAGAAGAATGGTGTAGATTCCAAAGGAAGATATAATCAAGTTGCGAATTTCACTTATCTTGATACACAGGTTAATAAGGCTGTCAAGGATGATGCTCCTAATATATATTTTGGAAAAGTAATTGAACAATGTGAAAATACTTCTATAGCATTTGGTAATATAGCGGATAGAGATAGTTTGATGAGAAATCTTGACGAAAACGCTATTCCACAAGATGTTATAGGGATGACAGTTGATGATTATGATGCTTTCTTGGTTGAAAGAAGAAAACTGATGGCAAAACTGGTGGAAAAGTATTATAAGGGGTTGTAGATCCAACTAATTTGCCAAGATGAAGATATATAATGAAGTCATTGCCCATATTGCAAATAAGACAAACAATAAAAGAATGGAGAAGTTGGGAGTAAAGGTAAATTATGCAGAATTTTAAGGTGTGGAAATTATACAAGAAGGAAAACAATAAAAGTAGATTTGTTGACTAGAATAAAAATCAAGAAAAATTATAATGAGAAAGGATTATATGGAAGATATTTTTATTACAGAATTTTTTAAATTGAATGATGAATTTAAAAAACTTGGTGTATTTGATTCTATAATTAATAGAGATAGTTCATTTTTTATTAATTTACTTAGACTCAGAGTAACTAATACTCCAGAATTTCAATACTCTTATGAAAGAATTAATAGTTTCTACCGTAATATAATGATTTTGCTTAAATCTTCAAAAAATAAGGGAGATAAGCTATATCAAAATGCACTAAAACGTTTTCATTTCCCAGGAGTAAAAGGAATTAATCTTGGAGTGTCAGCGACTGGAATTGATGCAGGATTTGGTCCGATTTTATCGAAACAGGTAATAAGCGATGCCTTTGATATAGTTAAATCAGGATCAGAGCAACCAGAAATATTTCAACTTGTAGGACTTTTTGAAAAGAATGTTTCGGCAGATCGCCTAAGTGACATGATAGCAACTATTATATTGCCAGATATAAGAAATTATACAATTGCGATAAATAGAAAGTTGGATATAAATACTGAAAACTATCCAAACATTGAATTCCAAGGGGAAATTGCAATTAATCCATATAAAAAGTGCGAGCTCCTTTATTTGCCAGAAGGGATTTTACATGAGATTCCAATAGCAGAATCTTGGAGTGAAATTGATAGAGTCATTCAAGAAAATCAAGCAATTCGTGAAGAGGTAAATGATGCAGTAGGAAAAGAATGGAGAAAGATGTGTTCGATGGATCAGAAAGAATATCTGAAAGAACATATTTTTAAGGATTCTCAGAGATGTGGTAGGGTGATAGAAAACTATCGTACGCAGACAATAGATCCATGCATAATTGAAAGTAATGCAGAATATCTGGTAGCAAGTACATTTAGGAAGATAAAAAGAGAGGGTGTATTTGATGTACTATCGCACTCTGTGAAGAAAGAGTTAAGTAGTTTGGAGGCAACTATTGAAATTCTTTCAATATTTAAAGATTGGATAGAAAATAATCGGGGATGGGATGAAATACTGTCTGCATCAATAAGTAAAAGAGAAAAATCATTACAAAGACTTTTACATCTTTCAGGAAAGTATTATTGTACACAAAATAATATAGATATGGCGTTTGAGGCAAATGAAGGACCTGGATCAGTAGATTTAAAAATGAGCAGAGGCAATGATAAGACTGTTATAGAGATAAAATTATCATCAAATGCTGATTACATTCATGGATATGAAGAACAAATTGAAGATTATGCAAAAGCGGAAGGCACAACACAAAGAGTATTTGTATATGTTAAAGTTGGAAATCCTGTAAGAGATAAAAAGATAGTGAATCTTCATAGGTCTAGGCTGGAAAATGGAGAGAATCCACCGAAATTATTTATAATTGATTCTCAAAAACAAACATCTGCAAGTAAAAGGTAAGGGATGATTTTTGCAAAGATTGAAAAAGCAAATAAATTTTAAGTAGGAGATTTTTAATAGTAGATGAAGTGAGTAACATTGAATCATTTGAATTCTAACGAAGAACATGAGCGAGAAGAAAATCTGGCAATCAGTAGACCTTTTTGAGAGGATATGACATGTATATTTTTCTTTTGTTAATACCAATGGCGGGAATGTTTTGCTTATTTTTTGAATCAAGAACTTAAAAAGTACAGTGAAAGTGTTATATTGTATAAAAGATGATGAAAAGAGTATCCTGAATCAGTATGAAATTATGTTTAATATTGTGTTTGTGGATGATTTTAGATTTTGGATAGAAAATAATTAAAATAAAAGCACGAATTTCTAAGAAATAGAGGTAAAATAATATGAATCAGATTGCAATATTTAATAATAAGGGTGGAGTTGGAAAGACAACTTATTTATTCCATATAGCTAATATTCTAGCAGACGAGGGGATAAAGACATTAATGGTAGATTGTGATAGTCAATGTAATTTAACAGCATATGCTTTAGAAGATCCAGAAATTGAACAGTGCTGGTCTGAAGAGGGAAATAGTATATATAAAGTTATTCAACCTGTAGTGGAGAATATTGGAGATATAAAGTATAAAGAACCATACAAACTAAATGATAATTTGTTTTTGGTTCCGGGGGATATTGATCTTAATGGATATGAGGATAGATTGGGGGAGACATGGCCAAGTGCTAGTGTACAACCGGCATCCATAAGAGTTCAGATAGCAGCGTACAGATATATAAAATATGCTGCATCAAGTTGCAATGCTCAAATTGTTCTCGTAGATTTGGGCCCTAATTTAGGTGCGTTAAACAGAACTATACTTGGGGGATGTGACTATTTTATTACTCCGTTGTCTCCTGATTTGTTTTCTATTAAAGGAACTCAAAATCTTGGAAATAAATTTGTAATCTGGCATGATGAATGGGAAAATAATTTAAGAAAATGGATAAAACCTAATAGTGGTATTCAAAATGAAGATTTACCCAAAGGGTTACCGAAATTTTTAGGATATGTTACACAGCAACATAATATTAGAAATTCTAAATCGGGAATGACAAAAGGGTGGAATATTTTCGGAAGTCAGCTTGAAAATGCGGTAAGAAAAAACATTATAACTCCACTATTACCACTTGATCAGTGTGAGGATAGAATAAATTATTCATTAGGACAGATTCCTAATTTACATAGTTTAGTTCCATATTCTTTGGAGGCTCATAAGCCGGTTTATAAATGCGGAAGTGCTGATGGATTGCGAGGAGAACATATTAGTAAAGCAAGAAGCACCAAGGAATTATATAGGGAAATAGTTACGACTATAAAGGAGTTACAAGAAAAATCATAAATAGTGTTATGTGGGTTTATTTTGTAATATGTGAGGATGTCTAGATGGCAGATGTAATTAGCGATATGGTTTATGTAGAGAGAAAAAGAATTACAATTGAGTAAAATCATTTCTAAATTTATTGGGCGTTATTGAAACAGACATCGATTGACAATATTAGAAATCAGGGAAAAATGATAAACCAGTACCTGATAGGAAAAAGCATTATTTTTTGTGCCATGATTGTGAAGAAAAATTCAATGTAGCAGAGAGACATTTTTCAAATGTTGTATTTTATGCGTATCATAAAAATGCGCAGAAAAGATTGATTATAATGGACAACGATAATATTTCAAGACGACGTTATCTTGGTGAAGTCTATATTTGGATGTTGTCGATTTGGGAAAAGAAGGTGATGTTAGAATTGCCGTTTGGGATAAGATGATAGAGTAATATGCATGAATTTTGAAATGCACAGAAAAACAAAACAGATGACAAGCTGGAAAAAATAAGACAAGAACTCTCACATGACTATGATGGGCGAATGATTCCGCAAGGATTAAACATAATTAATTCGAGAAAATATAAATGTTGCTTAGGATATTCAGAAAGAGAATTTGATTAATAATATATGTGCTTTTTAGTATGTTAAGACTTAGATGTTTGGGGAGATGATTGTAGATGGCTCAAAGAACAGTGTGTTTAAATGATGGGAAATATATAGGAATTGAAACGATATTTACTGTTGTGAATGGAAAACAAATAAATATTCCTGACAAAGTTGAGGCACTTAGAAAGAAGAGCCGAAAAAATCAGCTTACTTGCCCTTGTGGATGTGGAGCAATTCTTACATTAGTAGCAGGTGATCAAAATCTAAGGGAACAACACTTTAGATTAAAGGATAGAGAATGTGAGCAGGAATGTTGTTGTATAACAGAAGGAAAATGTTCCGTAGATTCTAAAATAGTACTGAAATGTTGGTTGGATGATAAATTAAATGATACGGATATTGAATCAAGAGTTCCGATATCGGCAGTAGAGGATCACAATCGAAAATATGAATTTACACTGTTGTCCAGGAAGAAATCTATAGCAATAAGTTATTCTCATGAACGTGCTAATTTATTAGATGAAAAACTTGATATATTAGAGAACAATAGCAAAGGCATTCACATTATTTATATTGTAGATAAACATAATGGTAGTACTTGCGGTCAATATCCTGAGAGCCTTATGAAAATACAGGCAAAGCAGGGATATTGTTTGTATCTTTCAGTTAACGATATTGATTATTATAAAGCTGAATTGGAAGCTGTCTTCTTTGAGCAGGATATAGATGGATTTTGGCAGGAGATACCTATTGCATCAGGTATGCTTAGTTGTTTTGATATTAATGAAGAAGATGGAATTTTGTTTTCAGGAACATCGCTTAATGTTTTGTTAATGAGCGCAAAAGAAAGATTTGTTCATAGTAAAGAGGAAATAAAACGAAATCGTGAGCATGAAAAAGCGCAACGCGAACAAGTGATGAGAAAGACTGCTGAAGAAAAATTTAAATATCAGCAAGAAAGAAATAGAGAAATACTTCGGCAAAAAGAAGAAGCGGAAAAACGTAGAGCAGAAATGATTGAGAAACAGCGCTTAGAAGCTGAACAAAAGACTAGGGAACGTCAAGAAAGAGAAAATGCATTCAAGGATGCCTTTGCTAATAATTTTGAAAATCAAGAAACTCAAATACGAGATGCTGATGGCAATAGATGGATAAAATGTGAATTTTGTGGTAAAGTTGCAAAGACAGAAGAGTTTGGATCCTATGGAGGACCTGGTAGAATAAATTTAGGAACTTGTAAAGATTGCTCAAATGAAGCATCCTCTAGATATGAAAGATTATATCATTCGAGAGAGCAAAAGAAAAGGTTATACGATCCTAGGATTTGTCCTGAATGTGGAGGACATTTACAAGAAAAAAATGGTAAATATGGCTTGTTTCTTGGATGTAGTAATTATCCAAGATGCAGATATACAAGAAATCAGAGAGAAAAGAAGTATTAATAGGAAAAGGAGAACCCCATGTCCCTAAAAAACACACAGAAAATCAAATGCCCGGATTGCGGCACAGAAGGCGAATTTACAATATGGCAGAGCATCAATACGAAATTGAACCCACAGGCGAAGGAGGATCTTTTGTCTGGCAAGTTATTTGCGTATACCTGCCCAAAATGCAAGAAAGTCCATTATGTTAATTACGGGCTTTTGTATCATCAGATGGAGAAGCAACTGATGATTTATTATGCAATCTCGAAGGAAGATGAGAAGGAGATTTTAGATACATTTGCCAAGATGGAGAATGGTGACATGCTTCCGGGCATGGAGAGTACGGACTATACATTACGAGTGGTTCATTCTCAGAATCAGCTCCGGGAGAAAGCATATATCTTCGATATAGGACTCGATGACCTCGTCGTTGAGATCATGAAGGTTATGACTGTGGTGCATTTGTCGCAGACGAATCCGGATCTGGAGGTAGGAGATATATTCTTAGAGATCACCAAGGGAAAGCCGGAACGATTTGTGATCCGGTTGAAGAATGGCGTATTGGGCAACAGTCCATTTTCCCAGAAGGTGTATGATGCAGTCAAGGCGGAGTACATTGATTCCAAGGGCGATGGCAAGCGGGATTATATCGTTGATATGAATTGGGCAGTTGAATGCCTGAAGAATAAATAAAATGACATAATTGCAGGAGGACAAACACATGGAACAGGTAGCAAAATTTTTGAAGGAAGCGGATACATATTATCTGGCAACGGTCGAAGGTGACCAGCCGAGAGTAAGACCATTTGGCACAGCACATATTTTTGAAGGAAAGCTCTATATTCAGACAGGCAAGTCGAAGGCTGTTTCGAAGCAGATTCACGCGAATCCGAAGGTGGAGATCTGCGCATTTAAGGATGGCGAGTGGCTGCGTGTCGCAGGCGAACTTGTTGAGGATGACCGCAGAGAGGCGAGACAGTCGATGCTCGACGCATATCCATCCCTGCAGAAGATGTACTCTGCGGATGATGGCAACACAGAAGTATTTTATTTTAAGAATGCGACAGCTACATTTTCTTCATTTACACAGGAACCGAAGGTTGTGAAGTTCTAGTAGAGAAGTAACTTATTGAGTGTGTACGTCGCAAAGGTTCACAGTAAATTGACCTTTCCAAATGGCTACGCACTGCGTAGCGAATTAAGTTGGACATATTATCGACTTTTAATGCGAGTGGAAAATGACAATGCGAGACAGTTTTATATGGATTAAGAATTCTTAAATCAAGGGGGAAAAGTGATGAAGCGTATCACAGCAAATCCATATTTAGATGGTATGATGGGCTTAGTCGTTGGTGATGCACTTGGTGTGCCGGAAGAGTTTGTGAGTGGAGAAGAACTATCAAAGAGACCTGTTACGGGAATGACCGGACACGGCACATATAATGTACCGAAAGGCAGCTGGTCCGATGATAGCAGCATGGCGTTGGCAACATTGGATGTATTGCGAGAGGGTATTAATCTAGATAAAATTATGGCTAATTTTGTCTCATGGGAACAACAGGGAGAGTTCACGCCATTTGGTGAGACGTTTGATGAGGGGATTACCTGCCATATGGCAATCCAGAATTACAGGAAGTCAAATGATGTAACAACCTGTGGTCTATCGGATGAATACAGCAACGGAAATGGCTCTTTGATGCGTATTCTTCCTGTGTGTATTTATCTGGCAAAGTTGCAGGAAGAAGAAAAGATGACGGATGCAGACGCGATATCTATGATTCATGCCGTGTCTGCGCTTACGCATGCGCATGTTCGAAGCAAGATGGCGTGTGGAATTTATTATTTCTGTGTTCGATCATGTATGGATCAAAGTGGTTCTATATCAGATTGGTTACAGGCTGGTGTAGATGCGGCATTTTCCTATTATGATCAAATAGAGAAATGCAGAGCCGAGTTACAGCATTTCAGCCGTATTCGAAATTTGCAGATATTACAGAGGCTGCCGAAGAGTGAGATTAAGAGTGGCGGATATGTGATAGAATCTATCGAAGCTTCGTTCTGGTGCTTGCTTATGACAGCAAGTTATAAGGATTGTGTCTTAAAAGCGGTAAATCTTGGACATGATACGGATACGACGGCGGCAATTGCTGGTGGACTGGCAGGATTATATTATGGATATGATGCGATTCCGAAAGCGTGGAAGCGGGATATTATCCGACGTGATTGGATTGAGAAGATGTGTGAAGACTGCATAAGGTGATGATATTGGATGGTTACGAATGACAAGGTTAAACGGGGGTAGTACATGGTTTTATACATGAACATGAAACAGCTTGGCAAGCGCAGGAATACGGTGGATCAGGTGCCATTTACCTATGCGGTGGTACCGGGCAGCCTGCGCGAGCTGATTGCAGAGACGGTGAAGCTCTGTGTGAGCAGATATATCGAGGCGATGAACCGGGGCGAAGCAGTGCTTTCCAATGCGCAGATCGACGATATGGCGCAGATTGGGAAGATTGCTTTCGGCATCGTGTATGGTGAGAAGGCACCGGATGTTGGGAAGTCCATAGAGACGGCGATGCTTGGGTTTCAGGATGGTTTGTTCCGGGTATTCTTAGGGGACACAGAGCTCACGGAATTAGATGAGAAGCTGGAGTTACAAGAGGGCGATACGGTTACATTTATCCGTCTGACGATGTTGGCGGGCAGGATGTGGTAGGAAATTACAGGATTGGGTGAACAGAGTCTTACCACAGGCGTATATGTTGAAAGGGGTTACATATGGCAGAAGACAAGAAGACGAAGCAGGAGTTAGAAGTGCAGGCGAAGATCGCGAATGACTTTAAGCTTGCGCGTAATGAGGCAGACCTGGCTTTGAAAGCGTCTTACAGCGCGGAGATTCAGGCGCTGCTTGCAGAATGCAGCAAATATAACGGCGTGACGCAGCTGACGGAAGTCGGAAAGCGGCTGGATAAGCATTTGGCGAAATCGGGCAGCCTGCCATCGGAATTCTTCCGGAAGGAATTAAAGCAGATGCCGGGATGGATACCGGAGCATCTGGTCGAGGATTTCTGTTGCACGATCGATAGCATTACGAAATGGCAGGCGAGCGAGTCTTATTACAGAAGAACGGTGCGAATCAAGCACTACCGGGCATTTATGGGGCGTTATTTCCACATCATGAACACGTATCATGACATGGGAATTTACGGAACCGATCTCGTGTTAGTCTACACGGAGCAGTTGCCGCAGGATGTGCTGTGCTATTATCGGGATCAGAGTACAAATGGACGTCAGGCTGTATCGGAATACTGGATTCAGGCGGAGTTAGACCGCGGAAATGAGAAGTTAGAAGCAATCATCATGGATATCTTATTTGGCGAGAGTGCGCAGACGAAGCTGTCCGTGGAGATCATCCGTGGCATCTGCATGAGCGGAAATACCCGGCTGCACGAGGCACTGGGCAAGCTGCTTTTGGCTGCGCGTCTGCAGGAAGGATTGCGTCAGGCAATCTGTGAGAATATGGATTACGGAACCGCGGAAGCATTTCAGACGTTATTCCGCGTCGTGAAGGACAATGATATGCTCCGGTATGCGTCCGTGCTGCGGGCGGTTGCCACATGGACCGGACTGATCGCGAATGAGGAGAGCAAGATCGACCGGATTCAGGAGAAGCAACTATATATCATCGATACCTATTTGCAGGATGAGAATGCCAGAGCACAGGCACTTAGGAGCGAAGATGCGATGGAAATCTATCTGGCACTCTGGTGCTATGGATTTTACGATGTGGACGATGCATGTGAGCGCATGGGAGAAATTGCGTTATCCGGGACGCGACACCAGCGCATGGTGTTCGGCATGTATATGGAGGCGATGCACCTAGGCAGGGTGTATGTACATGGCATTGCAAAAGAATTCGTGAAGCAGTTTTCGGATGAGCTTGACACGATGGCGGTGATCATGCCATGTCTTATGCCGGATCTCCAGTCGTATATACTTAATCTTGTCTATGAGAAAGGCAGACGTTATAACGGAACGCTGCAGAAGATGAATTATGCGGATGTTGGGAAATATTTTGACAACCGGGAAGAGTGTCTGGCGGTCTATGATCGCTTAATGGGGATTCTGCGTCAGATATCTGGCAAGCGGCTGGAAATCAACCCGTGTGTATTCCCTTGGAATGTTGCATATCTGGATAGATCTGACTTGATTTTCCGGCTTGCTGTATGTGCCAGCGCACTTCGGGATGAGGATAAGATCACAGAGATTGCGGAGATGCTGGGCGATATCGATGTATCGCGGTACGGCAGGGATTCGCTGATGCTATTTTTGATCCGGGAGCCTGCAAATGCCCGCCAGCGTGAGATTCTCGTGGATGCGGTAGCAGACAAGGAGACATACACGAGACAGGAAGCAGCGAAGCTTGTGAAGAAGATGAAGCTGGCACCGGAGAACTATACGCAGCTTGAGAACATGCTCAAATATAAGAAATCCGACATCAGAGAGACGGTGCTTTCCATACTCTATCAGATGGATGAGGAGAGGCTGGATGGTCTGATCGGCAGACTGCTTACGGATGCGAAGGAAGAGAAGCGCACGGCAGGTTTGGATTTGCTGCTTCAGTTGAAGAAGGACGAGAAGAGACAGCGGACATTTGCAAAATGTGTGGCGCAGATCGACCATATGGCGCAGACGGTAGCGAATATATCGACGAAGGAGCAGATCCTGATCCGGGAGATCCGGAATACGCATGCAGAACAGGCAGATGCGGAAGAAGGATACGGACTCTATGATGTAAATGCGGCGTATGATCCGGTCTTTGATTCTGCGTATTTGGAAGTATGTAAGGATGTATACCGGCGTTATTTCCCGGAGAGCGGGATTGCGACAGGAAATGCCGGGAAGAGTGCCGGTGTATTGGCGAAGCTCAAGGCGAAATTTACTTCCGGGAAGAAGGCAGAACCGGATACGGTCGACATCCATCATGTGCTTCGGGAACTGGACGTACTGTTTGATGCACATAAGAACGATGAATATGAGAGTGAAAACGGCGAAGCACGTATGCTTGGCGAACGGTTCGGATATTGGAGTGGGGACATACCATTTCCAGAGCTCTGGGAGGATTTCTACAGGAAAGAGATACAGACGCCGGAAGCGTGCATGCAGATCTATATTTATGTGAATGGCTATAATTCCGATAAAGCGTATTTCAAGCAATATTGCAAGAGCTTTGTGGATGATCTGTATGGAAGCCGGTATAACGAGGAACTGCCGACCTACGGTTACATGTCGCAGATGCAGACGATCCTACGCGAACTTTATAACAAACATGTGCCGGAAAGTGACAGAAGGAAGCTGGCGGTTGTGGCTGCGGATTATCTGCTTTCGCGCAAGGATGCGCTTGTGCAGGAGAAGAAGACAGTAAATCCGGCTTCTAAGAAGGAAATCATTTGCTATAGAAGCGTGCTTACACAGGAGCAGATCATGGTTATCACAGCGTATATTGCGCCGGGCTATGCGGAATATGGAAGTGCAAATGATGTGGAGGCGGATTCGGCACAGGCGGCAGAAAATGATACGGAGTTTCTGCATCTCTTCCCATACAATTATGCACTTGTGAAATGCTTTAATTTCAAGATCCCGCATGATGTTGCGAACGATGGAAATGGCTATTACTGGGTAAATGTCGGTAAGATCATGCACGTGCCGGAGCTTTCGACGTACATTGCAGCATATACGAAGGGGCTGATCAGCCGGGACTACCTGTATAAGATGGCATTTGAGGGCAGCCGGATGGATGTAAGCCTGAAGTGTCTGTCTGACATTGTGCGGTATATGACCGAGCGGGACAGACAGGTGCAGACAAGAGGCTGCGAGTGGAGCTGGACAGCGGGCAATCGGCTGGAGCATGTGCGGAAAATGCTGCTGCACAATCCAGCGAAGGAGCTGTCCGAGACGGATCAGGCGAGCGTGGATACTGCGAAAGAACTGTATCAGGCGATGGCTGGGCTTGTCATGGAGGCGGAGCTTACACGTGGCGATACTGAGACTGCATTTTCCCAGTATGTATATGGGTTGACGAGAATCTATGGCGCGGCGTATTTTGTGCGGATTCTGTCGGCACTCGGCAAGGAGACGCTGGAACGGTCGACGTATTTTAACAGCAGTTACAGCTCCAGTGTCAGACGAAGTGTGAGCAAGAAGAACAGCCTGTCGCATCTGTTGCAGGCGTGTCTGCCGGATGTCAATGACAGTGCGCAGACGCTTGGCGCACATCTGAAAGGGACGGATATCAGCGAGGCACGTTTAGTTGAGGCGGCAATGTATTCGCCGGAGTGGATTGATATTGTGGGTGATTATCTTGGCTGGGATGGATTTACAGCCGGATGTTATTATTTTATGGCACATATGAATGAGTCGTTTGACAACAAGCGGACGGCGATGATCGCGCGCTATACGCCGCTTTCGGTCGAGGAATTAAATGATGGTGCATTTGACCGGGCGTGGTTTACGGAAGTGTACGAGAAGCTTGGAGAGAAGCATTTTACGCTCATATATAAGGCGGCGAAGTATATCTCCGATGGTGCCAAGCATGCAAGAGCGAGAAAATACGCGGATGCGGCACTCGGCAAATATAATGAGACAGAGCTGATGAGTGAGATCGAGGCAAAGCGGAATAAAGACTTGTTGATGGCAGTCGGAATCCTGCCGATTGCCGATGAGACGCAGATCAAAGAACGGTATATGTTCCTGCAGAAGTTCAAGAAGGAGAGCAAACAGTTTGGTGCCCAGCGGAGAGCCAGCGAGGCGGCTGCCGTGCAGATTGCATTACAGAATATGGCAATCAATGCAGGCTATCAGGATGTGACGAGACTGATCCTACGGATGGAGAGTCTGGTGGCACAGGGCATGGCGGACTATTTCAAGCCGCATGAAGTCGGAGAAGTATCTGTATGGCTTGAGATGGAAGATGGCGGCAAATGTGCCCTGCTTGTGGAGAAAAATGGCAAGCAGCTGAAGTCTGTTCCGGCGAAGCTTAAAAAGGATGAATATATTGTGGCGATCACTGAGGCGAAGAAGCAGATGGCAGAGCAGGCACGCCGCACGAGGGCGATGTTGGAAGATGCGATGGAGAGTCAGGAGACATACACGTATGCGGAGATTCAGGGCATGCTGGAAAATCCTGTGATTCACGATCTGGTGGCGGCACTTGTGTTCCGTGTAATGGATGGTGGCGGTGTGTCAGATCATACGCAGGAGGAACAGGTTGTATTTGGATTTGTCACAGCGAAAGGCATGGATATTATAGGTTCACACCATATCGAGCCATCCGGCGATACATTACTGACTGTGGCGCATCCATTTCAGATGTATAAGCAGGGCATGTGGCATACGATTCAGAAATATGTGTTTGACAACCAGATCATCCAGCCGTTTAAGCAGGTGTTCCGTGAGCTGTATGTAAAGACGGAAGAAGAGCTTAATATGGAGCACTCCTTACGTTATGCGGGCAATCAGATTCAGCCGCGGAAAACGGTTGCGTGCCTGAGAACAAGACACTGGGTTGCCGACATCGAGGAAGGCTTGCAGAAGGTATATTACAAGGAAAATATCGTAGCGAGGATCTATGCACTGGCGGACTGGTTCTCACCGGCAGATATCGAATCCCCGACGCTGGAATGGGTCGTGTTCACTGATCGAAAGACAGGCAAAGATCTAAAGATTCGTGAGATTCCGGATATCATATTCTCGGAAGTTATGCGTGACGTGGATCTGGCAGTGAGCGTGGCACATGCAGGTGGCGTAGATCCGGAGACATCACATTCGACTGTGGAGATGCGGAAGGCAATCGCGGAGTTCACGATGCCGCTCTTCAAGCTTACAAATGTTACATTTACGAAGAATCATGCGGTGATTCAGGGCGCACGTGCGAACTATACCGTGCATCTTGGCAGTGGCGTAGTCCATCAGGAGGCGGGACCTATGATCAATGTACTTCCGGTGCATTCGCAGCGGCGCGGACGGATCTTCCTGCCATTTGTGGACGATGATCCGAAGACATCGGAAGTGCTGACAAAGATATTATTCTTTGCCGAAGATAAGAAGATCAAGGATCCATTTATACTCGAACAGATCCGGCAATAATGGTAAACATATTGGGCACACACTTCACAAAAGGTTCACAATAAAATTAGCACTCACCTCTTGACAGTGCTAATAACCGGGTGTATAGTATAGTCACAATCAAGAAAGGGAAAAGAAAAGGAAAGAAGAAATAGAGAAAATCCCTTAGTGATTGCAAAGTTGTGATATTCAAACGACACCTCAGATTTCTCTGATAGTGCTTAAAGAATACCGTAGGCATTGGTTGTTTAAGTATGAAAGGAGATATGACTTATGTTTACACCTAGTATTTTTGGAGAAAATTTGTTTGACGATTGGATGGACGATTTTGAGAAGGAGTTTGACAAGGAACTCCGGCCAGCGAAGAATCCGCTGTATGGTAAGCATGCGAAGAATATGATGAAGACAGATGTCCGTGAGACAGAGGATTCCTATGAAGTTGATATTGACTTACCTGGATTCAAGAAGGACGAAGTCAATGCACAGCTGCATGATGGATACATTACGATATCCGCTGCGAAGGGGCTGGATAAGGACGAGAAGGACAAGAAGACCGGTAAGTATATCCGCCGTGAACGTTATGCAGGCAGCATGATGCGAAGCTTCTATGTTGGCGATGAGATTAAGCAGGAAGATATCCATGCAAAGTTTGAGAATGGTATCCTGCAGTTGTCAATTCCGAAGAAGGAAGCAAAAGCCATTGCGCAGAATAACTACATTGCCATTGAATAATCTATGAGAATGTAGCTGCGGTGCATATAAATCTACACCATATACACAATCGACTTTGAAACTTAACGTAAAGTAAGGGAAGGAAGTGTGAGATATGGACAAGAATCCAAAACATCCATTGAAGAAAAAGAAAGTTATGCCGAAGGTTTGTGCAACAGCAAATCATAACGCAGATCAGCCGGAGATGGCAGCTTCTTCAAAGAAGAAACATTAGTGAGATATAAGAAATGCCCTGCATGTTGAAAGAACATGCGGGGCATTTCTTTTGCTGGTTTCTTACAAAATTTTTGAAAGATATATGTATTTCTACACACGTAAAAATTACCATAATAATATCAAGATAACAATACAAATGCATGTAAGAATCTGATATAACATATTTACAGGTTATTTGATACGGTACCAAAGTAAAAGTATATGGGCATTGACTATATCATGGAAAACGAAAAAGAAAAGGAGATTCGGTATGCAGTTTGGTTATTTTGACAATGAGAATCGGGAGTATGTAATTACAAATCCTAAGACACCGGCACCTTGGGCGAACTACTTAGGCTCCCCGGAATATGGTGCTTTGATTTCAAACAATGCAGGTGGTTACAGTTTTGCAAAGTCTGGTGCGAATGGCAGAATCCTGCGCTATGTATTCAATAATTTCGATCAGCCGGGACGTTACATTTACATTCGAGACAATGACAGCAAAGATTACTGGTCTGCATCCTGGCAGCCGGTAGGAAAGAGCCTGGATACGTATAAGAGTGAGTGCCATCATGGTATTTCGTATACGAAGATTATGGCAGATTACAGTGATATTCACACAGAGGCATTGTATTATGTGCCATTGAATAAGACATATGAAGTATGGAATCTGAAAGTAACAAACAATGGTTCTGAAAAGAGGAATCTCACCCTGACCGGATATGCAGAATTTACAAACAACAGCAATTATGAGCAGGATCAGGTGAATCTGCAGTATTCATTATTTATTTCCAGGACAAGCTTTGTAGAAAACCGGATTCGCCAGACGGTGCATGGGAATCTGGATGTACTCGGAGCTGGTGAGACAGTCGATGATAAGCGTCCGACAGACCGGATCTTCGGACTTGCCGGAGCAGATGTTTCTTCCTATTGTGGAGATAAGGAAGTATTTATTGGAAGATGTAATGGCTATGGCAATCCGGATGGCGTGGTAAACGGAGATCTTGGAAATGCTTTAAGTTATAATGAAAATTCTTGTGGCGCGCTTTCTACTGTTGTTGAGCTTATGCCGGGTGAGACAAAGAATATTGCGTTTATCCTTGGATTAAAGGAAAATGATGAGGCAGAAGCTATTATGAACAGCTATACGGATCCAGCGGATGTCTGTGAGAAGGAACTGGCTGAGTTAAAGACTTACTGGGGTGAGAAATTCTCGCATTTCCAGGTACAGACACCAAGCAAGGAATTTGATTCGATGATTAATACCTGGCATGCCTATAACTGCTTCATGACATTTATCTGGTCAAGAGCAGCATCATTCATCTATTGTGGACTTCGGAACGGATACGGATATCGGGATACAGTGCAGGATATTCAGGGAATTATTCATCTGGCACCGGAGATGGCAGCAGATAAGATTCGATTTATGCTTTCGGCACAGGTTGCCAATGGTGGTGGACTTCCACTTGTGAAGTTCACACACAATGCCGGACATGAGGATACACCAGACGATGCTTCTTATGTGAAGGAGACAGGACATCCGGCATATCGTGCGGACGATGCATTGTGGCTCTTTCCAACAATTTATAAATATGTAACAGAAACCGGAAATCTGGCATTTATGGATGAAGTGATTCCTTACGCAAATAAAGATGAAGGTACGGTGTATGATCATCTGAAACGTGCGATTGATTTCTCTATGAAACATCTTGGCAGACATGGCATGCCGGCAGGACTTTATGCAGACTGGAATGACTGCCTGCGGCTTGGAAAAGATGGGGAGTCATCCTTTGTTGCATTACAGTTTTATTATGCAATGACAATTCTTCGTAAATTTGCCGAGTATAAAAATGATTCTGAGTACATTTCTTATCTGGATAAGAGCCAGAAAGACCTCTGGAATGTGATTCAGAATCTCTGCTGGAATGAAGACCGGTTTATCAGGGGCTTTACAGAAAAAGGAGAAGTAATCGGTAAAAGAACAGATCCGGAGGCAAATATGTGGTTGAATCCACAGAGTTGGGCGGTTATCAGCGGATTTGCATCTAAGGCACAGGCGGAAGCTGCAATGGAGAATGTGTATGCGCAGTTAAATACAGCGTTTGGTGCCGTACTTATGGATCCACCGTACCATGCGCATGCATTTGATGGCGCTCTGGCGGTTATCTATAATCAGGGGGTAAAGGAAAATGCGGGAATATTCTCCCAGTCACAGGGCTGGCTGATTCTGGCAGAAGCATTACTTGGACATGGAAACCGTGCGTTTGAGTATTATATGGAGAATTCACCGGCAGCTCAGAATGATAAAGCAGAAGTGAGAAAGCTTGAACCTTATTGCTATGGTCAATTTACAGAGGGTAAGGCAAGTCCTCATTTTGGACGATCCCATGTGCACTGGCTGACGGGAACTGCATCAACAGTTATGGTTGGCAGTGTCGAAGGTATTCTGGGCATGCGCCCGGATTTCTATGGATTGCGGATAGCACCATCCATCCCGGCAGAATGGGACGGATTTACAGTGGAGAAGGATTTCCGCGGAAAGCATCTCCATATTGAGGTGAAAAATCCGGGACATGCAGAGTCTGGATTTAAGAGCATGGAAATCAATGGTCAGACTATCTTCAATAATTATGTGAAAGACGAGTGGCTTATGTCAAACGGGGATAATATAATCACATTATATATGTCATAGATTTTACCGGTCAGGCAGACCGGAGGCGTTCAGATACAGGGACTGGTACCGTTTTGGTGTCAGTCCTGTCTGTTTTTTGAAGACCTCTGAGAAGTAGCTTTGATCTGAAAATGCAAGGATCGAAGCAATTTCAGCCGCGGAATAGGAAGAGTGAAGCAGCATATTTTTGGCAGTTTCAATCTTTGTCTGCTGGATATAGTCGCTGACAGTCATACCGGTTTCCTTGTGGAAAAGACGGGAAAGATAGGATGAATTTAATCCTGTCAGTTCTGCAAGATTTGTAAGTGTGATTTTTGTATGTAGGTGGTCATAAATATAATCAATACATCTGGCTACTGGTTTTGATGTAATCTTTTTCTTTCGCAGATTTTTCATGCGGCCGGTGTAGTCCAGGCATGCGGTTGTGTGCAGTTCATCGAGTTCATCCATCGAATTTGCACGGTCTGCTGTGTGGATATAAAAATCGCTCAGGCTGTAGGAAGTGGACAAATCCAGACCACCTTCGATACAGTAGCGGGCAAGCATAGCCATTGTGATTGCAAAATGATATTTCAGGCTTTGCAGAGGGGTGTCGGATAGTTCGCCCAATCCTTTTTTGCGGCTGATCTTTGCCTGACAAAGCTCATTTACCTTCTCAATGTTTCCGGATTTGATGGTTGTATAAAATTCTAATTCCGGATCGTACTGTGCACGTAGTACAGCTTTGTCCTTATATACGTAATCACGGTATATTTTATTGCTTATTTTCATGGTAACACCCCATTGATATATGTTCGTTTTTTTTTTAGTGATTTCGGAAAATATTTAACGTAATTATAGCAGAGAATCTGATTTAGAACAATCGAACAAAATGCAACAAATAATTGCTTTACTTTGCATTTTGTATAGGGTACAATTTTTACAGCGCATTGTTTCAAATACATTTAGAAAATAAAAATGAACAAATGTTCGAATTCCTTATTGACTTTTCGAACAGAAGTGTAGTATAGTAGAAGAAACAAAAACGAACATATGTTTTGATAACATAGATGGAAGATAATGGAGGTTTATGGTATGGCAAGTGAAGAAAAGATGAAAGCATTAGATGCAGCGCTGGCGCAGATCGAGAAGCAGTATGGTAAGGGTTCTGTGATGAAGCTCGGAGATCAGTCTGCAAATATGGGAATTGATGTAGTTCCGACCGGCTCTCTGAGTCTGGATCTGGCACTCGGACTTGGCGGTATGCCAAGAGGTCGTATTATTGAGATTTATGGTCCAGAATCAAGTGGTAAGACAACCGTTGCACTGCATGTGGTTGCTGAAGTACAGAAGATGGGTGGTATTGCAGGCTTTATCGATGCAGAGCATGCACTTGATCCAACGTATGCGGCGCATATTGGCGTCGATATTGATAACCTGTATATTTCACAGCCGGATAATGGTGAGCAGGCGCTGGAGATTACAGAGACGATGGTTCGTTCTGGTGCGGTTGATGTAATTATTGTGGACTCTGTAGCGGCCCTTGTACCGAAGGCAGAGATTGACGGCGAGATGGGAGATTCTCATGTTGGATTACATGCAAGACTGATGTCACAGGCACTTCGAAAACTGACTGGTATTATCAGCAAATCCAATTGTGTGGTGATCTTTATCAACCAGCTTCGTGAGAAGGTAGGTGTGATGTTTGGTAACCCGGAGACAACAACCGGTGGTCGTGCATTGAAGTTCTACGCTTCCGTCCGTCTGGATGTACGCCGGATTGAGACATTGAAGGTTGGCGGAGAAGTTGTTGGTAACCGTACAAGAGTCAAGGTTGTAAAGAATAAGGTTGCACCTCCATTCAAGGAAGCAGAGTTTGATATTATGTTTGGTAAGGGTATCTCCAAGGAAGGCGATATTCTGGATCTGGCTGTTTTGCACGATATCATCAACAAAGCAGGTGCATGGTACTCTTACAATGGTGAGAAGATCGGACAGGGACGTGAGAATACGAAGCTTTATCTGGCGAATAATCCGGAAGTTATGGAAGAGATTGAACAGCAGGTACGGAATAAGTGTGGGATTGGCGTAGATGCAGAGCAGACAGAAAACGAAGAGTCATAAGCAACAAACTACATACAGTGCATTTGATACGGCAATTTATTATCTTACCTTCCGGGATCGTTCCCGGAAGGAGCTTTGTGACAAGCTCGCAGAAAAAGGATATGAGGAAGCAGAGATTACAGATGCAATTGAGAAGCTGATGTCCTATGGTTATATTGATGACGAACGTTATGCCGCATCGTATATTCGGAATCAGATGCGTGCAAAAGGCAGACGCAGGATCACAATGGAGCTTTCCGGAAAAGGCGTAGATTCTGAGATGACGCGTGAATTGTGTATGGAACTGGTGCCCGATGAAGCGGAGACGGTCTATGATTTACTGGAAAGACGTTATGGTAACTTGGATTTTTCAGATGAAGGACAGATGCGGCGTATGTATTCCTTTTTTACACGACGGGGATTTAAATATGAGGATATTCGCAGAGCGGTGTCAGAATATAGAAAAAATATTGAAAAAATATAGAAAAGTAATCTATTTTTTCTTACAATTTGCATAAAAAAAGTAAAGTATTCCTTGACACTAGTATAAAAAAAGTATAATATTTAAGTGTTGTAGTTATGCAATAAAACTAAATAAGGAGGTGCTCCTGAGTTGTCAGACGAAGCAATCAAGTATGTGATTTTCGCTGTAATACTCGTGGTTGCAATTCTCGTTACCTGGTTTTTAGCGATTGCGTATCGTAAGAACGTGGCAGAGGCAAAGCTTGGTAAGGCGGAGGATAAGGCTAGAGAGATTATAGATGAAGCACTGAAAGCTGCGGAGGCAAAGAAACGTGAGACACTTCTTGAGGCGAAGGAAGAAGCCATGAAGACGAAGAATGAGATTGACAAAGAAGTCAAGGATCGTCGGAATGAGCTTCAGCGCATGGAAAAGCGTGTTCTTTCCAGAGAGGAAAATCTCGATCGGAAGACCGAAGCTGTAGAGAAGAAAGAAGCTTCATTATCACGTAAAGAGGCAGAACTCACGAAGCTGAAGCAGGAAGTTTCAGATTTGGAAGCAAAAAGAACTCAGGAACTGGAAAGAATTTCCGGATTAACCTCTGAACAAGCAAAGGAATACTTATTAAAGACTGTTGAAGACGAAGTAAAGCATGAAACAGCAGTCATGATCAAAGAATTAGAAACACGAGCAAAAGAAGAAGCAGATAAGAAGGCAAAGGATTACGTTGTGACAGCTATTCAGAAGTGTGCTGTTGATCATGTATCAGAGACAACGATTTCCTTAGTACAGTTGCCTAACGATGAGATGAAGGGAAGAATCATTGGTCGTGAAGGACGAAACATTCGTACTTTAGAGACTATGACAGGTGTTGATTTAATTATTGATGATACACCGGAAGCAGTTTTGCTTTCAAGTTTTGATCCGGTTCGTAGAGAAGTAGCCAGAATCGCACTTGAAAAGCTGATTGTGGATGGAAGAATCCATCCGGCACGTATTGAAGAGATGGTCGAGAAGGCTCAGAAAGAGGTCGAGACTATGATGCGTGAAGAGGGAGAGGCTGCAACCCTGGAAGTCGGTGTACATGGCTTACATCCTGAACTGATACGTCTTCTTGGTAAGATGAAGTTCAGAACAAGTTATGGACAGAATGCATTGAAGCATTCTATTGAGGTAGCTCATTTGTCCGGTTTGCTTGCCGGAGAGCTTGGGCTTGATGTTCGTGTAGCAAAGCGTGCAGGTTTGTTACATGATATCGGAAAATCTATTGATCATGATGCAGGTATGGAAGGTTCTCACGTATCCATTGGTGTTGATCTTTGTAGAAAGTACAAGGAGTCGGCAACGATTATCAACGCTGTTGAGGCACACCATGGTGATGTAGAACCACAGAGTTTGATCGCATGTATTGTACAGGCTGCAGATGCTATATCTGCTGCACGTCCAGGTGCAAGACGCGAGACGTTGGAGACATATACAACATGTCTGAAGTCCTTGGAAGACATTGCCAATGGATTTAAGGGTGTTGATAAGACTTTTGCTATTCAGGCGGGACGAGAAATTCGAGTAATGGTAGTTCCAGAGCAGGTAACAGATGCGGATATGGTATTACTCGCACGGGATATCTCAAAGAAGATTGAATCAGAACTTGAATATCCGGGCACGATCAAGGTAAACTTGATCCGAGAGTCGAGAGTAACCGATTACGCAAAGTAATTTTTGTTATCAATGAATTTATGGAAAGTATTGAGAATACAAGTTTTCAATACTTTCCTTTTTTGTTTATTTCCTGTATTATGTATATATAAAGCAATCGCGTGCGAAACAAATTATGAATGATGAAATGTATTTATTATGATTATATGGACGATGCGGAATAGAGTGGATAGAAAGGGACATAAATATGGTTGAATTTAAAAGAAAAAGCTTGGAATTATTATATGATGCGAAGATTGTAGCGCTGTATAAGGATGTGTTGGAGACACCGGATGGTGGAGAGGTTGTATATGATCTGATTAAACATAAATCCGGCGGTGGAGCAGGTATTCTGCTTGTAGACGAGGAAGAGTACACATATCTGGTGCGTCAGTACCGTAATTCCTTAGATGCAGTGGATCTGGAAATCCCGGCAGGGGGATATAGCTTCCATGGAGAATCCGGTGAGACATGTGCGTTACGGGAAGCAGAGGAGGAGACTGGATGGATTCCGCAGGATATCTATCATGTGAGCAATATGATTTCTTCGGTTGGAACCTTTGATGAGAAGACGGATGTCTATATTGGACGCAATTTGAAGAAAGGCAAGCGGCATTTAGATCCGACGGAATTTATCGAGATTGTTCGAGTACCTATGGAAGAAGCACGCGAGATGATTTATTCGGGTAAGATTGTAGATAGTAAGACGATTGTCGCGATTCTTGCTTATTATGATAAGAAGAGTCGAGGAATATTTAAGTAGACAGGCACATATGCTTTAGGGAGTGAGCAATCATTCCCTAATTTTTATGCAGTAGGAGTATAAGGCAATGCCATATGAAAGTGAAAAACTGAAAAGCCGCGTGTTTTATTATCTGTGCATGGTGCTGGCAGGTTGTATATTAGCCAATATCGTGCTGCGATGCGATCGGGATCTGCAGGTGTTTATACTGCCGTTTACGGACAGCAGTCGGTTAGCCGGGGTATCCGTGCAGCAGACGTTGTTTTATGTGTTGTTACAGCGGACGAAACAGGTGGCTGTTGTGTACCTGCTGTATAAGGTGTTTCCGCCCAAGGCAGTCTTCTCGATCGGGATGAGTGCGTTGTTATTTTTATTTGGATTTGTAATCAGTTGTCAGATGTTTTATCTGGGACTTTCGGGTGTATGGTTTCTGCTGTTATGCCTGTTTCCGCATTATCTGATCTATCTTGGAATGTTGTATTATCTGGCGGCAGAGGCACGCAAGGTTGGAGAGGATAAGAATAAAAAGAGGATGGCGGCGATGATTCTAATTCTGACGTTTTTTGTCGGAATTCTATCCGAGAGTATTCTTTCAAAAATTTTTTTAAAAAATTTTCTCCAATATATAGGTATGTAAAAACGTGCATTTCAACATATTGTAGAAATGTTACAAAATGTTACAAATATTGAAAAAATGTGAAAAAATTATGTTTGATTTTAGCTGAAATAGTAATTATAATGTAATAGATAAAGGCGAAAAGCAGTCGGAAAAGGTTGCATTTTGTCGAGGGAATGGAAGGACTTTGGGTATGGAAACACAGATTGAGAATTACATTGATTACTTGAATAGCGTGAAGCATGCAAGTGCGAATACGATTGCATCCTATCGGAGAGATTTGAAGAAGATGAGCCGCTTTTTTGCGGACAGACAGTGTACGGATGTGCGTGAGCTTCGGGGAACGGATTTGAATTCGTATGTATTGGATATGGAAAGTCAAGGCATGTCCACAGCGACGATATCCAGAAGCATTGCAAGTATGAAATCGTTTTTTCTGTATCTGTTGAAGCAGGGGGAAATCACAGAAGATTATGCGGATGCATTGAAGCCGCCAAAGATCGAGAAGAAAGCACCTGAGACGCTTTCCATTGAGGAAATCAATCTGCTCTTAGATCAGCCATCACGCCTGACACCAAAGGAGATCCGGGACAAGGCAATGCTGGAGCTTCTGTATGCGACTGGTATGCGTGTATCAGAACTTATAAATTTAAAGATCACAGATGTAAATCTGACGATGAATTATATTTTATGCCGGGATGTATCGAAGGAGCGTGTCATTCCAATCGAGAATGTAGCTAAGATGGCGCTGGAGAATTATATCAAGTCTGTACGGGAATCCATCAGTCATGGTAGTATGTTCCTCTTTACGAATATGAAGGGACAGCCGATGACGAGACAGGGCTTCTGGAAACTGATCAAGGCATATGCAGCAAAGGCTGGTATCGACAAGGATATCACACCGCATATGATCCGTCATTCCTTTGCATCACATCTGGTATCAAATGGTGCCGATTTGAAGGCGGTACAGGAGATGCTTGGACATTCGGATATTTCGACCACGCAGATTTATCTGCGCAGCAGACAGAGCAAGTTGAAGGAAGAATATGAGAAAGCACATCCACGTGCAAAGATGGCGTGAAAGCCATATAAAAATGAAATCAAAATAGAAAGATAAAATTTCATAGATGAAATATAAAGAGAAAACCTCATTATCAGAGAAGAAATATCTGGTAATGAGGTTTTCTTGCGGTGTTGCATCTGACAATACAGCATTTAGAATCTAAAATGAGTTACTACTTGTTTTGCAGGTTTGTAAATACGCTGTCACTGACACCATGTTTCAACAGGTATGCCTCCCACAGGGAATAGTATTGTGCCTGTAGATGGATACCATCGTTGGAATAATCGGCTTTAACACCCATTGGAACATCGCCGTCCATGTCACAGACGCAAGTGTTCATATCAAGGTAGAAGATACGCTGTCCGTCTGCGTATTCTGCAACCAGAGCATTTCTGCAATCCACATTGTCGTTGTTGTACACATCTGAGTTATCTGCGTAGCTCTGTGTAACATGCATCATACCCATGACGAAGATTACAGCGTCTGGCTGTAATTCCTGAATCTGATCTAATACTTTCTTGTACTGCGCCTGATAATCCTTGGCGTAGCCGCTTCCGAGCTCGTTGACACCACACATGAGGAAGATTTTTTTGTACTGTTTTGTGGCAAGCACATTTGGAATTGTTTCGCCGTTTGCCATTGTTTTATCCATCAGATCCCAGATGGAAACACCATCTTTGTAGTAGAAATCAGCCGTTGTTTTGGTGCGGAGCGTACCGTAGTCATGTAGTCCCTCAATACGGGAATCCCCGATAAAGGCTGCATCGTTAAAGTAGTCAGTATTTACAGTGATATAATCGTAGTTGGTTGTCTGTGCCACACGGTCATTATCGTCGTAATAAGCAGAGCGTGCCTTACGCATTGGAACTGTGATATAGGTCGTTGGAATCGGTTCGCTTCCATCGGTGCTGACTGCATCCGAAGAGGTCGCCGGTGCATCGGTTGATGTCGCGGCAGGAATAGGATTGGAATCTGCGTCTGTACCGGTTGCCGTCGTGTCATCGGAAGGTTTCTTTGTGTCATCTTTTTTCACAAATGGATCTTCTTTAATCATGGCAGACATAAAGAGCGTATGATCCTTGGAAATCCGCAGCTTGTATTCGCCACCCATAGCACCGACAAGGGCATATAAAGTATAGCCGATGACGGAAAGCAGGATCAGGGATACAAGCGGACATTCCCGCAGGAAATCCCAAATTGTTTTCGGTTGTCTTCGCTTTTTGTTATTATTCATAATCATCATCCTTATTTCATCTATAGTCCGGTTCCTGTATATATGATTTTGGGAAAATCAGATTCCAAAGTCGTCAGAACCGGAAATACAGGAATGGGTTATTTGCACCGGAGGCAATCTGATATACCGAAAGCCAGAAGAGTGCCAGCATAAGAATCTTACATACCCATGTCTTGTAAAACCGCTTTAACAGGCGGATTGGAATCGGCGTACAGCAGATGGCGCAGATTGCGAGCAGCCACCAGTAGGTACCGAACAATTCCAGAAACTTCGGGAAGGTATCGATTTTGACCGATCCCTTGACTGGAAGGAAAAATAACCGCTTGATATAATTTCCGAGCGTTGGCAGATCGGAAATGTTAAAGATTGTCCAGGAAACCGGAATCACGATCAGCATATAAATATGGGATAAGATCGCATGCCGTTCCAGCTTGTCCAATAAAAATAACTTCTCGACGGTCAGCAGCACGAAGAAGAACATGCCCCATATAATAAAGTTCCAGTCCGCGCCATGCCACAGGCCGGTGAGTAACCACACGATAAATGTATTGAGAATCATACGTTTCTGCCCTTTGCGGTTTCCACCTAGTGGGATATAGACATATTCCCGGAACCATCTGCTGAGTGTGATATGCCATCTGCGCCAGAAATCCGTGGAGGAAGTGGCACAGTATGGGTTCTTGAAGTTTGTCGGGAATTTGAATCCAAGGATACGTCCAAGTCCAATCGCCATCAGGGAATATCCGAAGAAGTCGAAGAAGAGCTGCATCGAAAATCCCCATGAACCAAGCCATGCGGTCAGTGGATGAATCCCCATAACGCCAGCCGTCATAACCGTATTCCAGAGGGAGGCTATCTTGTTCGCCAGCAGTACCTTGTAAGCAAGTCCAAGTACAAAGATCGTCGTGCCCCATTCAATCTTTGGCAGACTGATCTTGCGCTGCTTGTGCAGATCATCTTTGACTTCTGAGAAGCTGACGATTGGCCCCGCAATTAACTGAGGGAACATGCAAAGATACGTTGCAAAATCCAGTAGTCCGTTTGCAATCTCATATTTCCTGCGGTAGATGTCAATCACATAGGAAGCAGCCTGAAAAGTGTAGAAGCTGATTCCAAGCGGTAGGGTAAGTGACACAAGCTTTAATACGGTTGTACCTGCAATTCCATTGATGATGCCGATAAAAAAGTTCAGATACTTAAATACAAATAACATTCCGAAATTAAAGACCATGGCAGCAATAAGCCAGACCTTTCGGTTTGTCTCTGTGGATGCCTGCGTGTCATCCTCGCGTTTCCATGCGGTGTAGATGTTGACGGCTGCAAAATGATTGACGAGGATGGAGAGAATCATCAGGATAATATACGAAGGCTCTCCAACGCCGTAGAAGATTAAGCTGCCGATCAGCAATATTATATTTCTGTATTTCGGTGCCGCTGCAAAATACACAATCAGAAAGATTGGTAAAAAGCGGAACATAAATTCAATACTTGAAAAAACCATTCTACTAAATCCTTTTCCTATATATTATGAACGATAAATCCTTTTTAGATTGTCCAGCTTTGCGGTTGCATTCTGCATCAGCAGATCCAATACGGTAATCGCACACATGGATTCAACGACAACGACTGCACGTGGACCGATGATCGGATCGTGACGTCCCTTGATCTCCATTACAATTTCTTCGTGTGCCCGTGTGACAGTATCCTGCGCCTGAAAGATCGAAGGTGTTGGCTTGAAAGAAGCACGAATGAGAATCGGACTGCCGTCACTCATGCCACCTAGTGTGCCGCCAGAGTGGTTGGTGCGCTTTTTGACAGTGTCGCCATCCATATAGAAGTTGTCGTTGTTATCAGAGCCGATGGATGAGACAACAGCAGTACCATCTCCGATTTCGATTGCCTTGACAGCGCCGATCGACATGACTGCCTGTGCCAGCTTCGCATCAAGCTTGTCAAATACTGGTTCGCCAACACCGACAGGAACACCGGTTATGATACATTCCACTATAGAGCCAACCGAATCCTTTTTCTCCATCATTTCATTGAGATAAGCAGCTGCATCTGCTGCACAGGTGTTGTTTGGCATATAGAGCGGATTCTGATTGACCATATTAAGATCGATCGCATCGTCTGCAACCTTGATCGTTCCGATCGCACGTGTGTATGCAGTAAGGGTAATACCGAGCTCTTTTAAGACCTTGGCAGCGACCGCGCCTGCGGCAACTCTGCCGATTGTCTCCCGGCCGGAAGAACGACCGCCGCCCCGGTAGTCGCGGAATCCATACTTCTCATCAAAGCAGTAGTCCGCATGCCCCGGACGATAGCTTTCTGCAATCGAACCGTAATCTTTTGATTTCTGATCTTCATTCATGACAACGAGGGAGATCGGCGTTCCGGTTGTTTTTCCTTCAAAGACGCCGGACAAGATAGAGACCTTGTCGCTTTCATTTCGCTTGGTCGTAAATTCGTTCTGACCTGGCTTTCTGCGATCGAGATAGATCTGGATATCCTCCTCAGAAAGCGCAATCCCAGCCGGACAGCCGTCGATGACAACGCCGAGTCCTTTGCCGTGTGATTCACCCCATGTAGTGACTGTAAATAATTTTCCGTATATTGAACCAGCCATGGTAATATAATCCTTTCATATTGTATATACATTTGAAGGGATTATACATCTTTTTGTGAAAAATAGGAAGAGCCTGTTGATTTTTTCCTATATATGTGCGATAATGTTACAAAATTGTTACAAAACAAAGAAGAGGAATAGCAGATGAAAAAGATTTTAGCGAGAATACTGATATGTGTGATGGTGCTTGGACTGGTACAGACAGGGAATACAGCGGGCACAGCGAAAGCGGCAAGTACAGATGCAGATATTTATTATGCAGTACATTGTCAGACGTATGGCTGGGGACTTGGCGTTGCTAAAAACGGCGAGGTAACCGGTACATCTGGACAGGCGAAACGTCTGGAGTCTATCAAGATCTGGGTGAAGTCCGAGCTTTCCGGTAGCGTGGAATACGAGACACATGTGCAGACCTATGGTTGGAGCATCGGAACAAAGAAGGACAGCGAGGAATGTGGAACGACCGGAGAGGCAAAACGTCTCGAAGCAATCAAGATCCGTCTGACCGGACAGCTTGCTGAGGTGTATGACGTTGTATATCGTGTACACAGACAGACTTACGGCTGGACAGACTGGGTAAAGAATGGTACTGAGTGTGGAACGACCGGACAGGCGAAGCGTCTTGAAGCAATCCAGATCAAGCTCGTTCGTAAAAATGGCGCCGATGATGCAGACCTCAAGTATACGACACATGTACAGACACATGGATGGCTGGATTATGTAGTAGATGGTAAGCAGTCTGGAACAACCGGTGAGGGCAAACGTCTGGAGGCAATCAGGATTGATGTACCAAATACAAGCTGTACGGGTGGTATTACCTATTCCGTTCATTGTCAGACCTACGGCTGGATGAACTGGGTAACGAATGATATGCAGGCAGGTACATCCGGACAGGCGAAGCGTCTTGAAGCGATCAAGATCAAGCTGACTGGAGAGATGGCAGAGAAGTTCGATGTGTATTACCGTGTACATAGTCAGACGTATGGATGGCTTGACTGGGCATGTAATGGAGAGGCTTCCGGAACGTCGGGGCTTGCAAAGCGTCTGGAGGCGATCGAGATCGTGCTCGTAGAAAAGGGCGAGACTGCACCGGGCGAGACGAGATATCCGTATGTCGATGCTGCGATTGCAAAGCAGATCGAGAAGGAAAAGGAAGAAGAAAGAAAACGGCAGGAAGAAGCTGAGAAGGAAGCAAACGACAAGGCGACCAGCGAGAATCTGCGCAAGGTTCTGAGCGAGGCTGTGCTGGTTCCAACCATAACCAGAGATACGGCAATTGATACAAAAGTGCAGGAAGTATTGGCACAGGTCGTAAAGCCTGAAATGGATAATTATGACAAGCTTCTGGCATGTTATAAGTGGATTATAGATAATTCATTTTATAAGTATGATGGCTTCACAGGATCATGGAACAACACTAATGTTTCGTATTCTAATAATCGGGATCGACAGGTTGTCAGCTTTGCAAAGACAATTATTTGCGGCGTGAATGGGCAACGTTACGGAACCTGTATCAATTATGGTTCGGCGATGGTTGTATTTGCAAGAGCACTCGGCTTTGAGGCGTATCGTGTCGGAGGCGAGACATTACGTGCAGATAACTCGTATGGTGAGCATTACTGGTGTGTCATCAAGATCAACGGAATCTGGTACAACTTCGATCCACAGAATGCAGATAACAATTGGACAGATCCACTTCGATATTTTGGTAAAACCAACAGTGAATGGTTAGGAATCGGCTACAAATTCACACATGGAAGCGAGAAAGCCGAGGGCTATATCAAGGGTGGAACTTATAAGTAAAATAGTGCTTTACAAGATGAAGGTCTTGTGGTAAGATATCAAATGCCGTCACTTGGTTATAGGATCACTCCGACCATAACTCAGCGACTGGACAAAATAAGAAAATGGAGGAAAAAAGCATGATTACAGCAGATCAGAAGAAAGAGATCATTGAGAAGTATGCTCGTACAGCAGGTGATACAGGTTCACCAGAAGTGCAGGTTGCACTCCTTACAGCAAGAATCAACGACCTGAATGAGCACTTCAAGGTACATCCAAAGGATCACCACTCAAGAAGAGGTCTTCTTAAGATGGTTGGTCAGAGAAGAAACCTTCTCGCATACCTTAAGAGCAAGGATATCGAGCGTTACAGAACACTTATCGAGCAGCTTGGTCTTAGAAAGTAATAACAACAAATTAGTAAATAAACTTAAAATCACACACACTACAAAAGGGATTGCATATGCAATCCCTTTTTTTATGATTCTTATTTATTTGTCTGGTTGTTGTCGGTTGGTTCCAGTGTGCCAATAAATGGGTTATAGATGCTGCCATCAATCGCATTGATAATTACATAACTGGATTTGTAAAGGATACCGGATTCATCCGGTTTAAGCATGTAAAACCATGCAGGAACGAGCGAGTAGGATTTGTGCTTGGAATCAGAAATCCGGATCAGACCATACTCGATACTCGTTACCGTGTATTCGCAATCAGCTATGGAAAGGGGATCGAAAGGACTGCTGTTCCATATGCTCATGAAATCAATCTGTGCCTTTGCAATGGCATCAATCTGATCAAATGACAGGGTTGGAGAAGTTTTTGCTTCTATGGTGTCTGCCTGCATTGGATTGTTCCAGATCAGGTAGGAAAGTCCGTTGCTGTCTATGCTGGCGGTCAGAGATTCAAAACCGTAAAATGTATTGGATTCGTCCGCGGAGAATATAAAACCACCATTGGAGTCATATTTGGCATTGGAATAATCCGTCAGGGTTGTTGAAAATGTCTCAGATGTATATAAGGTAGAAAGATTATTCAGGCTTCGGCTGGCATAGAACAGATAGGAGTCTGTGGCAGGTTCTGTTTCTTCTGCCGGAGGTTCTACGGCAAAGGAAGCATTGATCGTATAATGTTGAGGATGCCGTATAGCATCCAGTGTTTGCACAATTGTATAATCAGTAATCTTCAGTGTCTGCATATATTTTTCTGTAATCTGCTCCGCTTCTGTGAGGGAGAGGGAACAGCTGTTTTCCCCATTTTGCTCAACGTAAGCGGAAGAAATCGGATACGCCTTATAGGTGTTACTGGTAGAAAAATCGATAGCATCAGTACAGTACTGTTTGTATAATACCATACGACAGAATAGAGTGGATTTAAAAATGCCAGATAATAGTGCTCTTTGGAAATGGTTCCGTCTATAATACAGAATTGGTTCGATATAAATTGTCCGATAGCATCCCTTTCGCTATAGGAATTGTTATACCATTTGATTTCACCGTCGGTTTCTACGACACGCTTTGCCGCGTCGGTATCATGCTGTTTGCCTGAAAGCGTATCTGTAGCGTCGTAGTATTCTGCAATCATATATTCCGGGATTGTCGAGAAATCCTCATAACTTTTGAATGTATCTTCCCAGGCGCTACAGGCGGCAGATAAATCCTCTATCGAACGGAACTCATATGGCATAAAGAGCGAATAACTTCCCTCATCGAAGAGCAGGTCTGCATACGTCTGGATGTCTGCGTCCGTGAAATCTGCGCGGGATAAGGACGCAACTGGTGCATTTTTCTCAGCAAGCGAGGTATCCACCTGTGCCTGTACAGTCAGAGTCCCTTTGTCCCCCGGAACGGTGTAGTCAAGATTTCGGATAGGGTCATCTGTGGCATCAGACGTAGATGCAGTATCTCCCTGATAGATGACAGTCTCTTTCCTGCCGCAGGCAGAGAGACAGGATGCAAGAAGTGTAATAATTAAAATCCAGGATAGTTTCTTCATATGCGTTCTCCTTTCGCTTTAGTTGATGTTTCCGTTATAATCATGATAGATGCTTCCGTCGATGGCACTGATTATGACGTATGGGGAAAATGTACAAAATGGGGAAGAAAGAGATTCCCCATCGATCATGTAATACCACGCAGGAATATACATATAGGAATCAGATTCTTCGTCAAATAACCGGATCAATCCATATTGAATCTCCTTGATTTTGTAGGTGTTATCCGCAGAAAATGGTAAAGTCGTCCCATCGAACTTCGAGATGTAATCTTTGGCGATTGCGTCAATCTGATCGAAAGAGAGCAGTTGTGCATTTGTCTCTAAGACTTCCTCTACTTTCATCGGATTCTGGATAACCAGATAGTTGATACCATCATTTCCGACATTCGCGAAGATGGCTTCGTATCCATATCTGGCATTCGTGTAAGAATCGTTGGAGCTGCTGTTTTCACCGATTGTCCCGGAGACTAGTTCGCGGGAGAAATTGAAATCCGTATGAACAGGAGCGATACCGTCCACATTTCTGCCGCCATAGAGCAGATAGGAATCATAGGAATATCCATCGTTTGAAGAATCGCTGGCTATGATTTCCCCATCTTTCGTTATCTCGTAATCGGGCTTTATGGTCTGCGCCTTCTGTACATCTGTGATCGTGTAATCGGAGATTCCCATAGTCTGAAGCGTATCAAGCACCATTGCTTTTGATTCTTCCTTAGAATACTGACACTCATCGGAGTACGATTCATTCTCATAAAGAGGGTTTGCGTAGGTGTCGTAGTATTGCGGATACTGGATATATGGTTCGTAGATCGTGTGGAGCAGCATTGTACAGTACACATCCGTCTGTATAAACGACAGATAGTAAGGCTTCTGGCTGATCGTTCCTTTGATGACGCAGAAATTTGTATAAATATCCGTATTTTCGGAGGAGGTGAAACGATACCATTTCAGGGAACCATCCGTATGAATCGGGGTGACCACGTTGTCATTCTCCATACATTGCTGGGCGATATAGTATTCCTGCAGCAAAGAGTATGGAATGTCTGCGCTGTCGTTATATTGTGCGATTTTCTCCTGCATATCGGCACACGCACTTTTGACCTCCTCATCCGGGCGCAGGACATAGGGCAGGAATAATGCGTAGCTTCCAGCATCGAAGATGGCATCTGCAATCCGCTTCATATCATCCTTGGTGTAGTCGTTTCGGGAGACTTTTACCACAGGGGAACTTTGTGCCGATAAACTGGTATCGACATCGGCATCCACCGTAAATGTCAGGAGTCCGTCTGTGACCTCATAATTCCGGTGCAGAACCGAAGCGGTGGCAGCATCGCTTGTCGTTGCCGGTTCATCCACGTATGAGATATCTTTCTCTTTTCCACACCCGGACAGGGCGGATAATGCAAGGATGGATATGAGAATGCCTGCAATTCGTTTCTTCATAAGATCTTCCTCCTGTTAATCTGATTTGTTTCTATGCTGATAGATGTAGCCAAGTTCGTCATTGTAGATACTTCCGTCGATGGCGTTGATGATGACGTAGGCAGATGGGAAATAATAGGGTTTGCTTTCCTCGCTTCCTTCTGCAAGATAATACCATGCCGGGAGCAACTGGTAGGAATCATCCTCTTCGTTGGATACCCGGATCAGTCCGTACCGGATATCTGTTATGTCATACACCGTCTCATCAAAGGTGTGTTTGTTGATGTAGTCCTGTGCAATCGTATCAATCTGGGAGAAATCCAGTGTGTTCGCCATATCGACGTCGATGGTTTCAATCTTCATAGGATTGGCGACGATCAGATAATTCAAACCGTCATTTCCGACATTGGCGGTGATGAATTCATAGCCATAGAAGATATAATCCTGATAATTGGAGATTGTTCCGTTTTCGTCCTGATCCATGCTTTCATAATCAGTCAGCTCTGGTTGAAAGTTTGCAGTGGTGTAGACAGGGGTAAGCGCATCTAAGCTGCGCCCACCGTAGACCAGATAGGAATCATAGGAAATAACCGGTTCTTTGTTGTAGTTTGCTGATACCTGATAAGTGTCGTCAATATCGTAGACAGTCTGGATGGTCTGCGTCGGAAATACGTCGGTAATTACATAATCATCGATTCCCATTCTGGAGAGCGTATCGGTGACAAGCGTTGAGGCACCTTCCGTGGAATACGAGCAGATGTTGTCGCTGCCGGCAAGCGTTTCGAGCATATCCGGACGGATCGGGGATAATTGGTTAAACAAGCCATAGGTAAGCTCTTCGTTATAATCTTTGTGCAACACAAGCATGCAGTGCTTGCGCGTCTGGACGAAGGAAAGCTGATAGTCCTTTCCGTCTATCGTGCCACGGATATTACAGAAGTTGCAAAATTCCTCGCTGTCTGCACTTGGCTTGATGGTTGGATAGTATTGAATGGTTCCATCTGTCTCGATAGGATCAAAGATTCCGCTTGCTTTCACATTTTGTGCGTAGGAACATTCTGCCAACAGATTATATGGAATCTCCGATTTATCCGCGTAGGTAGCAAAAGTCTCTGCAAATGCATCGCAGGCAGCAGTGATATTTTCCTTTGACTGACGGCTGTATGGAAGGAATAATTTATAGCTTCCCTCATCGAAGATTGCAGCCGCAATGCGTGTGATATCTTCATTTGTATAGTCGCACCGGACGGCGGTCGCAACCGGAGCAGACTGCGTGGACAGACTGGTGTTCACATCGGCGTCGACATTGACGGTCGTGCGTCCGTTTGATACGGAATAGTTCAGATGTAAGTCGGATGCGGAAACGGCATCCTGTCTGGAATCGTTCTCCTGAATATAATCGACGCCCGCTTTCTTTCCACATCCGGATAAGATGGAAAGCAGGAGTGCACCGATCACCATTTTATAGAATATGGTTTTGCGTCTCATATGAAATTCCCCCTCGTAGTTTTTCGTGCAGCATCCCTGTTGATTGTCGGGCCTGCGTGTAAGAACTGTTTATATTATAGGATACAAATGTATCAGAAATGTATCTAAATGGTTGCAGGTTTTCACTTTTATGGTATTATATTTGAGGAAAATGTCTGATTATAGACAATTATAGACGAAACAGGGGAAAATGGCGATGGAAATCATGAAATATGCGATACAGGGTTACGAGGATGTCGCTGCAGAGCATCTGCTTGGAATCTTCGGAAATCCGATCAAACATACATTGTCACCGGTCATCCATGACACGCTCAGCGATGCACTGGGGCTGTCAGAGCGGTATGTGCCATTCTGCGTGGAGGACGAGGATTTGTCCCGTTGTGTGAAGCTGGCGTATGACGAGGGCGTGCTTGGACTGAATATTACCGTGCCGCACAAGCAGCACGTGATGGAGAGTCTCGTGGATGTGGATATCGCCGCGAAGACGATCGGCGCGGTTAATACACTTGTCCGTGTGGAGGGCGGCTATAAGGGTTACAACACGGATATGCCGGGACTGGCGAAAGCGTTAGAGACAGAAGGAATTGCATTAAAGGATGAGACAGTTATCATGCTTGGCGCAGGTGGTGCCGCACGTGCGGTCGCGTATATGTGTGTCAGCTATGGCGCAAAGCAGGTGTATATCGTAAACCGGACATATGCACATGCACAGGCAATCGCGGATGATATGAATGCATTTGCAGGGAAGGCGGTCGTACAGGCGGTCGCTTCCGAGGATTATAAGAGTATTCCGGAAGGAAAATATCTGATGATCCAGTGTACTTCGGTTGGACTGCATGAGGGCGATGGAATGCCGTTTGATTTCGGCGATACGTTCTATGCGATGGCGAAGGCGGGCGTTGACTTGATCTACAATCCGGCACAGACGCCATTCTTAAAGGAGATGGAGAAGCTTGGCGTGCCAGCGGTAAATGGCTTGAAGATGTTGCTCTATCAGGGCATTCTTGCATATGAATTGTGGAATGATCTGACGGTGTCTGAGACACTGACCGATAAAGTGTATCTGGCATTGCAGGATGCAATCTATGGGAAGAAGCGTGGAGATAATATTGTCCTGATCGGTTATATGGGTGCCGGTAAGACAACGGTTGGAAAGGCACTTGCCAAGAAGCTTGGATATGAGTTTATTGATACCGACCTTTATATAGAGGCACAGGAGGAAATGACGATTCCGGACATCTTCGAGAAGAAGGGAGAGGCATATTTCCGCGCTTTGGAGACGGATGTCATCCGGAAACTTCGGGAGAAGACACATTGCGTGATCGCGACGGGCGGTGGACTGCCGCTTCGCAAGGAGAACAGCGATCTGCTGAAAGAGGTCGGAACAGTATATTACCTGATGGCAGATGCAGATACGACCTATGCACGGGTAAAGCATTGTACGAACCGTCCGCTGTTACAGTGTGACGATCCGTATACGAAGATCCAGGCGATGATGAAAGAGCGGGGACCCGTCTATGCGCGTGCCTGCCATATCCGCGTGCGGACAGACCACGGAACTTTAGAAGAAGTGATGGATGAGATAAAATGAGTGGAGCAGAAAATATAAATCGAAAGAATTACTGCGATGGAATGCGGGATGCAATTCCAATCGCACTTGGATACCTTGCGGTCGCATTTACACTTGGGATTGCGGCGCGAAATGCGGGGGTGTATGCACTTCCGGCGACAATTATGAGCCTGACAAATACGACATCGGCAGGAGAATTTGCAGCGATCACAGCGATTGCCGGTGGCGTAGGGTATGCAGAGCTTGCACTGATGCAGCTCGTCATAAACCTAAGATATATGCTGATGTCGTGTGCACTGACACAGAAGCTTGATCCGAAGTTTTCAATCATACACCGCTTTTTTATTGGATTTGGTGTGACCGATGAGATCTTCGGCATCTCAGTTGCAAGAAAAGGTAAATTAAATCCGTGCTATATGTATGGTGCGATGTCGATTGCGATTCCGGCATGGACGATCGGCACCTGCCTCGGTGTGGTGCTCGGTAACGTATTGCCGGGCGGCGTGGTTAGTGCGCTTTCCGTTGCATTATATGGTATGTTCTTGGCAATCATTATCCCGCCTGCCAGAGACAATAAGGTGATCCGCGGACTTGTGATCATCGCGATGGCGGCGAGCTTCCTTTTCACGAAGATACCGGTGATCAAGAATATTTCTTCCGGTATGAAGGTGATTATTCTGACTGTTGTGATCTCCGGGGTGGCAGCCGTGCTGTTCCCGCTTCCGGATGAGGAGAAGGAAGAAGAGGAGGCAAACCATGAAGCATAATATTTATCTGTACATTCTTGTGATGGCAGCAGTCACGTATCTGATCCGTGTTCTGCCACTCACATTGATCAAGAAAGAGATCAAGAACAAGACGGTGCGGTCGTTTCTGTTCTATGTGCCATATGTGACGCTCGCGGTTATGACATTCCCGGCGATCCTCACGGCGAGCAACAGTATGGTGGCAGCAGGCATCGGATTCGTCGTGGCGCTGATCCTTGCATGGCGCAGGACAAGCATGTTTGTGGTGTCGCTTGTTTCGTGTGCGATTGTGTATATACTGGAGCTATTTATGTAAGATATCACACAAATTTCACTGAAATGGCAAAAATATGCAAAAAAAATCACTGGATAAAGTTTGCCTTTTTTCCGATATATTTGTATAATAAAGCGAATAGTGTTATACAGTAGGTGATAAATATGAGATCGACACAAAAGAGACGATGCAGATCCAATCGGGGTTTCACGCTTGTTGAGATGATCGTGACGATGATGTTGCTGTCGATATTGCTCACAATATCAGTCATGGGACTTATGGCATGGCAGGACTGGTCAGACTTTAACCAGGCGAATGAATATGCAGAGACCATGTTTTTGGCAGCGCAGAATCAGTTGTCGGAATATAATGCAAATGGAACCTTAGAAGATTTTGCAAAGCAGACGAAAAATTTTAGTCCAGCCGAGGTGAAGCTGGATTCGATATATTACGAAGAAGGACAGGCGTACAGTGATGATTCCGTTTGGGTAACGGTAAATAAGGGTACGCTTGTTTCTGTGCGTGCAAATAAGGGCGATTATAGTCTGTATGCGGCAGGAAAAGATACGACAAGCCTGACGGCACCAATCGTATATCAGCTTTTACAGGGGTATCTGTATGATACGTCTATCTTAAATGACGCGATCTGCGTCGAGTTTTCCTTAGAGGATGGACAGGTATTTTCTGTCCTTTATTCTGCCAAGTCAAATGGAGATGAGGTAGAAATTTTCGAGTATGATAATGACAATGATTCCCTTCGGGGTTCGGTTAACATTGCCACCCGGTATGATTCTTACCGGAAAGACCGTATGATCGGGTACTATGGTGTGGATACATTGTCGACGGCGCTGAAGGGTACAAAGGAAAAGCCGTCCATTGATGAAGTGAAATTAAATAATGAAGATACGTTAAATCTGTCGTTCAAGGTCAGCAAGCCGGCAAATGCCGCACAGAAGATGAATTATGACATTACCGTATATGATGTAGATTCTGATTTCTGTACCAGTGAGAATATGGCAGATGGTGTTCCGGTTATGAAGTTCACATTAAACGGAGCAAAGATCAAGAATTATGCAAACCGGCAGGCACAGAATTGTGCAATCACACGGTATGTGAAAGATGAGACTGGAACTTGGAGTGCGCAGGAGCTTGGGGAGTTCCCAGTCCTTGCATGGAGCGATACGGATGGAACGATCCGTGTCGTATTGGATGCAGCGGATTTTCAGGCGACATCTGCCAGCTATGAGATGAATTTGTCAATTTTACGGGACACATCGAAAGCAAGTAAGGTTGCCAATGCAAACTTTAAATTCAAGTCAACCTATACATTCCATCGGTTTGGGCTGGATGCAAATAAGATTAAATGCTCCATCAAGGGGTATGGTGCTGCATATGATACAACAACGGAACGGCAGAGCAACCAGTCGTATGTTTATTTTGCCGAGGAAAATAACAACACGGATGCTGCAAAGAAGGTTGTAAATTACAATTATTCGATTGCAAATGCAAGACATCTTTATAATATGCGTTACGTGACAGACATTACAGCAAATACTGAGAAGTCTGTGGATGAACTGCGCTTGAGCAGTGCGCATTATGAGCAGGATAAAAATAAGGTGCTGACTTGCCATTTCCAGTTATCAGAAGATATCAACTGGGCGGGATTTGTAGAGTCAGGGGCGTTTTATAATACGAATGGAAATGGTATTCAGTTAAATGATGAGACTGCAGATTTGGCAGAATGTTTTATCTCAATGAAACAGCTTCGCCCGGAAGATTCTCTGGATGGTAAGAATACGGATGGTAAGTCTTATACGATCAAGGGACTTACTATGTCGCAGGCAGGAAATGCCCTGTGTAGGTTGTATACAGACATGGATACTGGTAAAGCGGATGATGAGAAAAAGCCGGTTGGTTTATTTGCCACGAATTATGGAACTATTGGGAATCTGAAACTGGATGATGTACAGATAACGTCTCCGGGCGATTATGTTGGCTCTTTTGCCGGAATCACGGTGTATGGTAAGGATTTGACTGGAGAGACGGCGGGAATCTTAGAAAATCTCGAAGTCGTAAATGATGATGTAGACGCAGAAACAGCCAGTTTTGTAAAAGGAAAGTCTTATGTCGGTGGTATTACCGGAACATTGATTGCGGATTCGGATTCGGTTGTGTCTGCAGTCACATGGAAGGAGCTTTCCAATGCTGCAAAGGTAACCGGACTTTCACATGTGGGAGGTGTTGTCGGCGAGCTTCGGACAGAGAAGAATCGGTCAACTGCCATCACATTGGAAGACTGTGAGAATACAGGAGCTGTATATGCAGTCGTGAAGGATGGCGAAGATAAAAAGGACAGTAAATTCGTTGGTGGTATAGCAGGAAGCTGTGTAAACGAGTATGCGGCAAATCATACAGATGATACATCAGCCCTTGCAAATATTACAATCAAAAACAGCAACAGTACACCGTTTTATTCGAGAAAAGATTTACAGGCATTCCTTGGAAATCAGGATGGAACGGCATTTGCAACTTATGCGGACAAGGTAGCTGGAACCTATGTAGGCGGTATTACCGGTTACAGTTATTTTAGTACGCTTCAGGGTGTGCGTGCAGAATTGGATAATGGCAAGCACAGCTATGTATTTGGACATGATTATGTCGGCGGTATCGTCGGCTATGCAACTGGTTCTGCGGAGCTTTCGGGTACGGACGATACGAATACAAATGGCAGAAATGACAACTATGTCATTGGCTGTTCCTATGTCGGTGGTGTGATTGGCGCGAATGCAGATATAGATCTGACAAAAACACAGGAAGATACAGGAAATAGTAGCGGAGATACTTTGGTATTGGTTGAAAAGGGCGCAAGTCCAATTGTAGTATCCGATACCGTGAATTCGAAAAATACCGTTTCAAACTGGCAGAATACAGGCGTTGTCTATGCAACCGGTATGTATGCAGGAGGTATCAGTGGTTATAATACAGGTTCTCTGCTTGAAAATCTTGATACATCGGGTGCAGTGACTGTTGCTGGGGAATATCCGGTTTCCCATGCAGCTGATTATGTTGGAGGAATCACTGGTTACAATCATGGTGTGATCAAAGCAGAAGCAAGAAAAGATAACAATGTACGCATCGTCGGTAAAAACTATGTTGGTGGTATCGTTGGTTATAATGATAGTGGCGCGGAAGTTACAAACTACGCTGTGACGGCTGGAAGTATAAATGGAGATACAGATAAAGGAAGCTATGTCGGCGGACTTGCCGGCTGCAATGCGTCGATTTTGATGTTGCAGAAGGCAGACGGAAGTGCGAAACAATTATATGTAAGCACACAGAACATCAGCGGCAAATATTTTGTCGGTGGTGTGATTGGCGCGAACATCATCAATACGAATGGGTATAACCAGAACATGATTACGGAGCCTGGACAGAGTGGATCTACCGATACGGCAACGGATTCTTCCGCGGGTAATACAACGAAACTTTGTTACTTGGATTTGAGTGTAGAGACAATATGGGGAAGTGCAGATTCACCGACCGTGAAATATAATATTCAAGCTGTAAATGACAGTGATAAAGAAATCTCCGATTGGTATGTAAAAATACATGTGCAACAAAATGTTTTAATAGATAAACAGTTGTGGGGATGGCAGTTGCCAGTGGAGGAAGTTGAGGATTCGGAGAAATCAGAGATTATATATGTATTACGGCCAGATGATTTAAAGATAGCTGCCAATAATAAAAGTCGAAGCAGAAGTTTTGTGTTGACATTTAAGAGCTATCAGGAAGCATATTCCTTTGATATTACGGATATAGAATTCTATTATACGGGAGGAGATGGAAACAAAACTGTACTTAAACCAGGAAACAATAACATTACAGAAAAAAATATACACGAAGTAATTGGTACAGGAGAGGGTGAATACCAATTAAAATTAACAGGCGGGAAAACAACAATATGGGTTGGACAACTTTTAACGGTATACCAGATAACGAATGTTCAATTTTTAAACAATAGTGAATATGATGCGTTTGATTGGTATGTTAAGATTCCTGTTGAAAATGAACTTTCAATTCACTTTGATCAATGGAATGCAAATTCAATGAATAAAGAATATGTAGAAGAGATAGGAGAAGATGGAAAGGCAAATAATTATTGGAAATTAAGTCCTAAAACGGTTACACGAATAGCCAAAAAAAGCAGCTCTGAAAACTATCAGATGATGTTTTATTCGGAGGATGAGTCTGTATATAATTACATTTTAAATAATGCAAAGCTAATATTTTATACAACAAAATTGGTTACAAAAACCGAAGATATTCAGTACGCCCGCATCCAGACCTCTGCGGACATGTCAGACTTCAGAGGCACGATCACAGGCAGCGCATTTACTGGAGGTTACATCGGTTACACGATGCTTGTAAACAGTACGGATACGACCTATGCGAGAACGACAGCGGAGAATGTAAGAAAGCTGACCTTAAATCAGCCATCCGAAGAGACGGTAGTTGACAAGGTATGCAATGCCAATGTCCAGACAAGTGAAGTACAGATGTATGTGACAGGTACTGTTGGCGGTGGAAGTGTGACATCAGATACTTATGTTGGCGGACTTGTTGGATACGATGATGCAAACACATTTTTACGTATCGAGAATGCGAAGAACCGGGCTGCTGTAACGGCAAAGACTGGATACGCAGGTGGTATGATCAGCGCGAGCCGCAAGTCGAATAATAAGATTCTGACAAGCAATAATTATGGAACCATCACAGCGAAAGAAGTTGCAGGTGGTATTGTCGGTGAGAACAAGGGTACAGTCAATCAGTGTAATGTAAGCGCAACGATCGTAGGTAACCGTGGTGCATCTATTGCAAGCTACGGCGGTATCGTTGGTGTGAGTGGTATCGCGACGGAAAAAGCAGAGGATACAGATGCGGCACAGGTGATGGAATGTACATTTACAGGAAGCGTATCTGGTGCGGGAGATGGCGTGACAGCAAATGTTGGCGGTATCGTTGGTGCCAATGGATATAATTCAACGGTCAAGGCAAACACGATTGGAAGTGCAGATACCGTTGTGCATGGCGGCATGGTAGATGGAACTGCATATGAAACTGCAAGAGCGAATGCCGGCGGTATCGTTGGTACAAATTATGGAACGGTTTCTTTGACAGATAATTCGCAAAAGGAAGAAGGAAATACAACGATTGACAACTATCTTGGCTATACCGGTGGTATTGTTGGATGTAACCAGAAAGATGCTGTTGTAAAGGGTACAGCGACAGAGCAGATTATCACAGCAGGCACATGGCATGTGACAGCGAAAGTAGCTGGGGAAAATACGGCTGTGGGTGGCATTATCGGACATTCGATGTCTGGCGAGAATCTGGAGTACCTTACGAATTATGCAGAAGTTAAGACGACTGCGACCGGAAATATCGCGGTTGGTGGCATTGTTGGACAGATGGAGAATCAGACCAGTGATGCGATGACATTTACAAAGTGCAACAATTACGGTACGGTTACCGGAACATGGTACACGGGTGGTATGATTGGATACCTGCGCTACAGGGGCGTGAAGTTTAATAGCTGTACAAGTGATGGAGCCGTGACGGGGGGGACAAGTGTAGATGCGATGGTTGGATATGCAGATGCCGATATCGAGAGCAATATTCAATATGCAGATTGTACAGTAAATGGAACAAAGTATTCGAAGACTACACAGCTTGCATCGAATGGAGCAGAAGAGAAACAGGTCGTTATGGATGCTTCAGAAGGTAAAAAGGAAGCAGAGACAACGGCTGGAACGATGGGACAGCCAGATGAGACAGAGAATGCTGTGACGGATGCGGATACACAGGATTCTACGACAGAAGCAACAACCGAGGAAATACAGACTGTCCAGAAGCTTGAAACACCGGATGTCAAGCGTTTGGCAGACGATGTGCGTGTTCTGCAGTATTACGATGGAACAAAATGGACATTGACAGCACCAGTACAGGATGAAGATCTGGTTGGAACGTATGAGTCACGGGCATATCGGTTCGAGGTACAGGATGGCGCCGATTATTACGAGGTGCAGATCAAGGATGCAAGCGGGGCATATGGCGTGCTGTATGTACAGCCAAAGACCGATAAATATTATGTATACTATGCAGGAAGCAACGCAAAGATCCGCAGAGAAAGCCTGTGTGAAGCAAATCCATACACGGAGTTTGCGGGTATTCTGACAGAGGAAAAAACAGTAAACGTAAGCTATGCCGTAAATGTACGGATGGAGGATACAACGACTGCAATCTGCGCAAAGGTGGTTGCAGAAAAAAATCAGATTTCTGTGTTACTTCCAGATACAACGACGTTCGTTGCAGTACAGGCAGTTGTCGGCGAGGCACATCTGGATGCCTTTGAAAGCTCGGATGTCGCAATGTGGAAACTGATTCCAGTTGATGATGCAACGACAACAGATGCCAGCGCAATCACGGAAGCCGAGGAGATGGATATGGTGATCTGGACTGGAACTGTGAAAAAGGAAGCTGCAAGGACAGAGCTTCCGAAGCTTGCAGGAACAACGGTGACAGTTGGAAGTGGTACGACACAGAAAGAAGTTGTGAATTATACAGTGGCAATTGAGCAACCGATGCTCGTACAGGTGCTGGGATTTGATGCAGAGGGTACATTAGTACAGTCCGTTTATTATACCGCAGACCAGACAAGCGCAAGCTTTATACTGGAGAAGGACACATGGTTTACCGAGGATGTGAAAGATGTGCAGATCCGATTTGCGGCAATTTCGGAAGATGGACTTGCCGAGTGGACACAGCCACAGACGCTGACAATTACCGGAATATCAAAATAGTAGAAAGATAAATTACAGGTACATGCAGAGAAAAAGAAAGCTCAGACAATTTCATAAAGAAGAAAATCGCGGTTCTGCAATGATCGTGGCGATTGTTGTCAGTATGGTTGTCGTTGTGTTCTGCTTATCTTTGTTGCTTGTAAGCTATGCATTGTTTTCGTCTTCGGTGCGCCGGGTGACACAGAACCAATGCCGGGAGCTTTCGAAGACGATCAGTATTGAAATAGAGAAAGAACTGACGACGCCGGCATATACAAGTTTTGATATGCAGAAGCAAGATGTGACGGATGGAAAAAATCTGCTGTGGCAGTATCTTCGATATAATGTGTGTCAGGGCAACTGGCCGTATTATGAATCGGAGAGTTCGACTGATCATGGGGAGAAAGCGGCGTACCGGTATTTTACCCTCGCAGCAACAGGCGGAGATACGACAAAATATGCAGCGATGGCGGATGATATTTCAGTCTGTATCTATTGGGAGAACGATGGCAGTTATCAGATATCGAAAAACGATGTTATCCTTTGTGTCAAAGTAACCTGTACGAAGGGTGACCAGACAGCATCCATGTTGTCAAAGTATAATTTGTCCTGTATGGATTATGAGGACGCAGAAATTGGTGTGGATACTGGAGATGATACGGTAAATCCATCGAAAAATGATATTCTGAAAAGTGAGCATTGGAGCTGGAGTTTTCTGGAGCGTGAGTAACATGAAGAGAAGAAAAATCGTGCGACAAATGAATAATGCAGGTTCGACGATGGTGGAAGTGATCGTTGGATTCGTGATTCTTGTTATGGTTCTGGCAGAATGTATGGTACATTTGCTTGGCGTATCCGGAGAATTGGTCAAGAAAAGCAAGGATATGCAGGAGGAACAGCGTATCCTGAACGAGGAAATGTATCGGACGGATACCGTGTTTGAGACATTAGCAGATACAGGCATCACACTGACGGTGGACACAAATAAGACAGATTCACAGAATATGCCACAGGCAACGAGCTTTGCTATAGAAGCAAAGCTGCACCGTTATTATAGTGATCGTGCCGATCTGACGGTGTTCCGGGTGATACATAAAAGTGAAGAAGCAGGAGAATAAGAGGAGTCAGTTATTGAAATGAAAAAACTGAAGCAGCTTTTTCGAAAATTTCATAATAAGAATCAGGGACTCACGCTGGTGGAAATGATCGTGACCTTTATGCTGATCGGGCTTTTTATGATTGCGGCGAGCAAGGTGATCGGGAATACGGTGAGTGTCTATTATACTGCGAAGGGCACTGCAAATGGTATGCAGGTATCATCCATCATTGCTTCGAAGATCCGCGGTGAGATCGAGGGTGCGCGGGATGCGACAATCACAACGGAGGTAAAAAATGAGGATGGAACAACGAACGAGGTCACATTACCATATGTCATGCAGCTGTCGACAGATGCGACGCTCGGTGGACAGAATGAAACGACAGGGTATAATAAGATCGAGTTTACCGATGCGCAGGGCAGTCATGTCTATATTGGCGTGAATGAAGAAGGATATCTGGTTGTGCATTATTATCCGGTGGTGGTTGCAAGTGGCGAAGTGAAGAGTACTGACTGGGTATTTGACCAGAAAGCGTATATGGGGTATTCCATCAAGGAGTTGAAGTTTACACAGCCGAAGGGAGATTATGCAGACAATATTATTTATATGAGTCTGACACTGCATAGCTCACGGTATGGCGATTTTACATACACGGAATATATTCAGTGTTATAATTTAGATGCGAATTCCGACACACAGATCAACTGTAAAACAGAGTAAAAGGGGTAGAAAATGAATTATTTTTTATATGCAATGATATACATATTGGTATTTTTGATGGGAGTGACTGTGTTTTCTTATCTGAATCTGGTCATTGAACGGCTTCCGAAGAAGGAGAAGCTGACGATTCGTCATTCCCACTGTAAGCAGTGCGACCACGAGCAGACATGGAAAGATGTCATTCCGATCTTTTCCCGGATTCGTTATCAGAACCGCTGCAGATATTGTGGTTCTGTATTGCCGAAACGTCCGCTTATTATCGAGCTGGTCGGTGGTGCATTTGCAGTATTTTCTGTTGCAATGTACGGAATTCATCTATCCGCGTTGCTGTTCTTCCTTGTGATCTGTGATCTGATGGTGATCACGATGATCGATGCGGACACGCAGGAGATTCCGCCACAGTTGAATGTGATTTTGCTGTTGCTTGGTATCCCTGCTATCTGGGTGCTGCCGGGACCAACGATCATAGAGCGTGTGATTGGACTGTTCGCGATCAGCGTGCCAATGTTTATTCTGATGTTATTTAACGGCTTTGGCGGTGGCGATGTGAAGATGATGTTTGCAGCCGGATTCCTGCTTGGCTGGAAAGGTGTAGTTGCTGCATTCTTCGTTGGAATCATTGTCGGCGGTGCGTATGCGATCTATCTGCTGGCAAGTAAGAAGAAGGGAAGGAAAGAACATTTCGCATTCGGTCCATTTCTTGCATTCGGTGTGCTTGTTGCACTGACTCAGAATCTGGGCGATACCATGATCTCGATGTATATTGATTATGTGAAAAGTATGATGACAGCTACGTATTAGGAGGCGCTATGGTTACTTACAAATACAGAGCGCAGGATGAAAACGGAAAGGCGATTTCCGGTACGATGCAGGCAACCGATGAGCTTGATCTGCATGAGCGCTTAAAACAGGAAAAGAAATATTTGATACAGGCGAAGGCACAGGCGGATAAGGTCAACATCAAACGTCTGCGTTCCGATGTTGTCTCTGAGTTCGCGAAGAATATCGGTGAGCTGCTTGGCGCGGGCGTGACGCTCGTAAAGGCACTGCGAATCATATCCGAGGATGAGTCCATCAAGCCAAAGGAACGGGAGGTTTATACCGGACTGTTAAAACAGGTGCGTTCCGGTGTGCCACTTTCTGAGGCAATGTCTGCGAGTGGCGACGCATTTCCACCGCTCTTTATCAACATGATCAAGAGTGCAGAGAGCAGTGGAAGCATGGACAAGATTGCGCTGCAGATGTCTGTGCATTATGAGAAGGAATATCGGCTGAACCAGAAGGTCAAAAGCTCAATGACTTATCCGAAGATCCTCTGTGTGTTGATCGTGGTAGTAGTTGCAATCATCATGGGCTATGTTATTCCGCAGTTTAAGGATTTATTTTCCCAGATGGATGCGCTTCCGGCCTCAACGACGATTCTGCTGGGCATCAGTAATTTTGTGAAAAATAAATGGTATGTCTTGATTTTGGCAGCCGTTGTGTTGTATATTTTCTTTCATGTGCTTTTTGCGATACCGGGTGTGCGGTATGCAAAGGACAAGTTAGAACTGAAGCTGCCGGTGATCGGGAAGCTGCGCCGTGTCATTTATACCGCACGGTTTGCTCGTACGTTGTCGAGCTTGTATTCGGCAGGTATTTCAATCATTAACTGTCTGCAGATCGCACGAAATACGATCGGCAATTCTTACATTGAAAAGCAGTTTGATCAGGTCATCGCGGATGTACGTGGTGGTATGAATTTAAGTGAGAGTATTGACCGGGTAGATGGATTTACGAAGAAGCTTTCTTCGTCCATTTCAGTCGGTGAAGAGACGGGTGCGCTCGATACAATGCTTGTATCAATTGCAAACCAGATGGAATATGATTCCGAGGTAGCGATGAACAAGCTGGTTTCTTATCTGGAGCCTGCGATGATCGTCGTGATGGCGGCAGTCGTTGGATTTGTTATTATTTCCGTAATCCAGCCGATTTATGGCTCGTATGCGACGATTGCAAATTCGTACTAAATAGAGAAAGCAAACCTATTACAGGAAGGAGAACATACATATGAGTACAGTCATTTATCTGGCAAACCAACAGATACAAGTGATCACCGGTACTCCCGGAAATCGAAAGATTTCTGTCGCGGATTGTTATACGGAAGATGCGCCGGATGGCAGCATCATCAATGGTATGATTATGGATGCGGATGCGTTTGTGAGCTTCATGCAGAACTTCTGGACGACACATAATCTGCCGACGAAGGATGTGATCTTAGTCATCAATTCGACCAAGTTTATTGGTAAGAATATTGAGATGCCTCTGCTCAATCCGAAGAAGACGGAAGAGTTTATCAACCGCGAGTTTACAGATATCAAACAGGGAGAGGATTATATCTGCGGATATTTTCCAATCGGGCAGAATAAGGCGACGAAGAAAATCTATGCCGAGATCATCACGACCGATTTCATCAAAGATTATGTGGACATCTTTACTGAGATCGGCGTCAAACTCAAGGCAGTATATTCCGGTGAGAGCAGTCTGATCCGTCTGACTGCATTGACAGCGGCACAACAGTACAAGACATTCGTCCTGCAGATCGCAGACCGCATGACAATCACGACGATCCTCTGGGTAAATGGAGAATTTTACTATTTCAACAGTGCCCGCTGCTTCCATGATCAGGGAACAGAGGACTATGCGCAGGATATCGCGCGTTCCGTCAGCCAGATCCGTCAGTTCATGCAGGCAAACCAGCTGGATTATCCGATTGAGGCAGTTTTACTTGCGGGTGTGAATCCACAGGATCTGCCATTATATCAGAATGCAATTTCCCAGCTTGATATTTACGCGCGTGTGGAGGTATTTGCAGATACACATGTTGCAACCAATGGTCTGGATGTACAGGCACATTTCCACCCGATCAGCGGTCTTGTTACGGAAAATGCCGGCAAGCAGAATTTCTTAGACGGCTATCATGCCGGAAAAAAGAAGGAAACAGAAGGTGGCGGAGTTGGAAAGGGATTTCTTGCAATTCTGATCAGTCTTGCTGTGATGCTTGTGGGACTTGCCGTGTGTATTACGGTGCGCACACTAAAAAAACAGGAATTGCAGAAGCTGAAGGAGTACAATGAGTCTCCGGCAACGATTATGGAGGTTGCACGGTATGATGTACTTTTGGAGCAAACATCCTATCTGAGCAATCAATACAATGCGATTGCAGGAGTGAATCAGAATCTATACACGTATCCGGTCTGTAACCGTGAGGTGATGGGTGTGGTCGATGATTGCGCGCAGGGGCTTGCAACCGTGACCTTTGATTCCTTCGATGCGGATCTGGGCGTGCTGACGATGACAGCGCGTGCCGATACGGTAGATAATATCAATAAATTCATCCGCAATCTGTGCGGCGAGGATATATTCAGCAATGTTGATTATACCGGATATTCTTATGTGGAATCCGATGAGTTGTGGGATATCCATGTGACCTGTACGCTGGCGGAGTCCGCAGGCAGACATACCGATACAGATGCACAGCCAGAGACAACAGAAACAAACTTGCCGGATGTCGGCGATGCAGAATAAGGAGTGGATCGTTATGAAGTTAGAAATGACACAAAAAGACAAAAACCTCCTGATCATGCTTTCTATATTCGTGATCGTAGTCTGCATTGGTTACTGGGGTATTTACCCGGTTGTAAAGGGTATCGTGAATACGAACAAAGAGATTGCGACACAGAAGGAAACACAGGAAGAAAATGAGCTGAAGCTTACGCAGGTGCCGATGATGGAGGCAGATAACGAGCGGTTTTCAAATGAGATACAGGGAGTACGTGAATCATTCTTCCCAATGATGGAAAGTGCAGAGATTGATAAGTATTTCACTGAGCTTGTGTTAGGATATAACTTGTCAGCCTATGATCTGGCTATCCAGATGCCACAGGAAGAAACGGCTTTGGAGCCATATGTATATTCGAAGCGTGCGGCAATGCTCGCAGCACAGGAGGAAACGGATACGACTGAAGCACCACAGGGCGCGAAAGCGGAACGCTCTGAAATCGAAGCGGCTGAGGAGAGTGGCGGTATGTCGACGGACAGCGAAACGAGTGCGCTTCCGGCATTTGATGATGAGGTAACAACAGGTATTTATAATGCGACGGTGACACTTCGTCTAGGCGGAAAAGAGAGTGATCTGCTTCAGCTGATCGAAGATCTCTCAAACAGCGATAAGAAAATCCGTGTGTGCAACTATTCATGGTCTGAGGAGCGGAGTATCACGAACCTGACCGAAGAAGGTGAGTACGATATCAAGACTGAGCGTGTTTTGACATTGACGCTTGAGATCTATATGTACGAGGAGGTGCCGGACGATGGAAATGCGCAGTAATAAAAATATCCGAATCGGTGATGTATTGCAGGAACTTGGATACATCAACGAAGATCAGATCAATCAGGCGGTTGCCTACCAGAAGGAAAACAAAGGTGTCCGTCTTGGTGCCGCATTGATTGCACTTGGCTTTATCACAGAGAAACAGATGTTAGAGGCGCTTGGAAAGCGTCTGAATTATGAGGTTGTCAATATTTCGGATCTGTCTGTGGATGTGAAAGCGGTGGAGATGATTCCGCGTGTTCTTGCCGAGAAATATAACATGATGGGATACAAGGTAGAGGATACGATGTATTATCTCCTTGTGGACGATCCGCTGAACTTCTATGGAATTGAGGATATCCGCCAGATTGTCGGACGGGAAGTTCATATTTCTCTGTGTGAGAAGGCACCGCTCGAAAATTCCATTCAGTATTATTATTCAGAGGTATCTGCAAGACAGGCAGCACAGAAAGCATCGGCGAATACAACACAGACGAGTGAGGTTATGGAGATCAGCGTAGAAGAGGGCGACGATGATACGCCAATCATCAACCTGTTTAACAGCCTGCTTGTCCGTGCTTATAACTCAAATGCATCTGATATCCATATCGAGCCATTTGAGAACCATACAAGCGTGCGAATGCGTATGGATGGTGTTATCTGCGACTTCATGACGCTGCAGAAGAACATTCACAATTCCCTGCTGGCACGTATCAAAATCCTTGGTGATCTTGATATCGCAGAGCGAAGAATCCCGCAGGATGGACATTTCCGTATCAACATTGAAGGTGTGAACCTGAATGTTCGTGTATCTGTCATTCCAACCGTATTTGGCGAGAAAGCGGTTTTGAGACTTCTTGCATCGGCAGGTTCGATCGACCATATGGGAACGTTCGGTATGACTGACCGGAACTATAAACTCGTAATGCGGATGCTGCAGTCACCAAACGGAATCATTTATCTGACCGGACCGACGGGTTCCGGTAAATCAACGACACTGTATATGATTCTGGAAGAACTTGCAAAACGTAGTGTAAATATCTCGACGATCGAAGATCCGGTCGAGAAAAATGTGCCAAAGCTCAATCAGATGCAGGTAAATAATACCGCAGGACTGACCTTCGAGGTAGGACTTCGTGCCTTGCTTCGTCAGGACCCGGATATCATCATGGTCGGTGAGACGCGAGATGCAGAGACGGCATCCATTTCTGTCCGTGCCGCAATCACCGGACATCTGGTACTTTCGACGCTGCATACGAACGATGCGGCTTCCTCGGTTGTCCGACTGGCAGATATGGGAGTGGAACCGTATATGATCGCCAGCTCTTTAGTTGGTATCGTGGCACAGCGACTCGTGCGTAAAGTCTGCCCGTTCTGTGGTGAATGGGGACCGATGACCGAGCAGGAGGAAGCAATCGCAGGCGTACATTTCCCTCAGATCAAGCATGCCAAAGGCTGCAGACAGTGCAACAACACGGGCTACAAGGGACGTATTTCTATCCATGAAATCCTGATGATCGATAAGAAGGTGCGTGAAATGATCACGAAGGGCGCTTCGGTCGAGGAAATCAAAGATTATGCTGTACAGGAGCAGGGCATGAGTACCTTGAAGAAGAGTGCACTCGAACTCGTGGAAAATGGTACGACGACTGTAGATGAACTGTTGCGCGTGTCTTATTATGAGTAGGATGAGAGCGGAAAAAATATATGTTTAAAGCACATATTTAGAAAGCAGGCAGAAAAACACAAACCGGAAGCTGATTGGCATGTAGAGAAGGGAAAAGTGTGTATAAAAGCGAGAATTGAAGTCGGAAAACACGCGGCATGTGTTTTTTGAAGGGAAAGCAAGCAGAAAAACACAAACCGGAAGCTGATTGGCGTGTAGAGAAGGGAAAAGTGTGTATAAAAGCGAGAATTGAAGTCAGAAAACACACGGTATGTGTTTTTGAAGAGAAAAGCAGGCAGAAAAAACCCATGCCGGAAGCTGACAGCAAGTAGAAGAAAAAACAAGTAAAAATTATGATAAAAAAACATAATAAAAAGATTAAATAATACGAGAGGAGGTCGATATATATGATGATAGATCAGATGATTATGGAAGCACGTTCGATGGGATGCTCGGATATTCATATCACAGTTGGTATGCCACTTATGTATCGAATCAATGGTCGCTTGCAGAATGCACCGACCAATCCAAGCGACGGAGAAATCATCGCGATGCTCGCAGAGCTTTTGACCGATGAACAGCGGGAGAATCTTGAGCGAGGCATAGATGCGGATTTTGCAATTCGTACCCCGGATGGCAACCGTCAGCGTGTGAATGTGTTCAAGCAGGATGGCAAGATGGCGGCAACAATCCGACTGCTTAATTCCTCGATTCCGTCGATGGAGATGCTTGGACTTCCAAGCGTGCTTCGGGAGCTGGCAGATAAGCCGCGTGGTATGATTCTTGTGACAGGACCAACCGGTTCTGGTAAATCAACCACACTTGCTTCCATGATTGATTATATCAACGAGAATCGTCCGGAACATATTATTACGATTGAAGATCCGGTCGAGTATGTATACGACAGAAAGATGGCACTTATTCACCAGAGAGAGGTTGGAAGAGATGTCACAAACTTTGCATCGGCACTTCGAAGTGCACTTCGTGAAGACCCGGATATTATTCTGGTAGGAGAGATGCGTGATTACGAGACAATCTCAGCAGCACTGACTGCGGCAGAGACCGGACATCTGGTTATGTCCACCCTGCATACGACTGGTGCGGCACAGACGATTGATCGAATCATTGACGCCTGTCCAGCAGGCATGCAGAATCAGGTACGGACACAGCTTGCCAGCGTGTTAAATGGTGTAATCACACAGTGTCTGATTCCGAATGCACGTGGAAATGGACGAGTTGTAGCGACAGAAATCTTAGTTGGTACGGATGCAGTTTGCAACCAGATCCGTGAGAATAAATGTCATCAGCTCGGTTCTCTGATGCAGTCCGGTTCATCCGTAGGTATGCATACATTAAATGGTGATTTGTCCCGTTTGGTTCAGAACGGTATGATTAACCGCCAGATGGCTTACAAATATTCAAACGATGTCGCAGAGCTCGATCAGTATTTGTAAAAGGCTGTTGAGCAACTAGATGTGGCATAAATGGTAAAAATTACCATGAGAAAATCCCTCGAAAAAAAGGGAAAAAGTTGATACTGATAGCAAATTTTGCTATACTTTATAAAGATTTTTCATATCAAAAAACAAAAAGACTAAGGAGGAAATGATTATGAAAAAGATGAAAGAAAACAAAGGTTTTACTTTGGTAGAGCTGATTGTTGTTATCGTAATTCTCGCAATTTTGGCAGCAATCCTCGTACCAGCATTGCTTGGTTATATTGACAGAGCAAAGGGACAGCAGATTGTATTGAATGGAAAGACGGTATTGACAGCTGCGCAGACAGAGTGTTCAAGTGCTTATGCAAAAGGAACTGATTTGTCAGCTATGGATGCAACAACATTGAAGGCATTTCAGGATCAAATTAATAATACAGCAGATGTACCTTCTACAAATGTAAAAATTAAACTTGGGAAATCTGCAGAAGGTGTAACAAACAAGCATGAAGAATACACTGTACGAGGAGTAGAGTATACGCAGGGAGATAAAACAATTTATTATGTATATAATACAACCAATAATACAGCTTCATGGGATGCAACAGCTGCTGAGTATGCAGCTTTAGCAGGTAAGGAAATAACGGTTAAGTAAAAATGAATTTAAACGCTCTGGAGATATCCGGGGCGTTTTTCCATAACAGGCAAAATTTATTTAGTGCCATGTTGGAGTAAATGAAAAAATGAAAAAATGAAAAAATGACGCTGTGGGCGTAGGAAGAAAAAACCACCCAGGAAGCTAATCGCGCAGTCCCGGAGCGGAAACTGATAGAGGAAGAAGACTCAAAACAAAAAATCCCACATTTCATCCATTCCCATCTTGAAGCAAAAGGAAATAGATGGTATAATCTAAAAGATTGCATGAAGACAAAACCGAGACAACTGAAAAAATCATTTTCTGTCTGAGAAAAAGAAGACAGAAAGTGGCGTTTTCAGTCGTTTCGGAGTCTGATTGCAGGAAAAAAATATTTCAAGGAGAATTTATTATGTACAAGAAGTTTGAGATGGAACTTGCCGGAAGAACCTTGCGTGTCGATGTAGGCAGAGTTGCAAAGCAGGCAAATGGTGCAGCTTTGATGCACTACGGAGATACAGTTGTTCTTTCAACAGCAACTGCATCAGAAAAACCAAGAGATGGTATCGATTTCTTCCCACTTTCAGTTGAATATGAGGAGAAGATGTATTCCGTTGGAAAGATCCCTGGAGGATTCAACAAGCGTGAGGGTAAGGCAAGCGAGAACGCAATCCTTACATCCCGTGTTATCGACCGTCCGATGAGACCATTATTCCCAAAGGATTACAGAAATGATGTTACACTCAATAACATGGTTATGTCAGTAGATCCGGAGTGTTCTCCAGAGCTTACGGCTATGCTTGGTTCAGCGATTGCAACAGCAATTTCTGATATCCCGTTTGATGGTCCATGTGCAACTACACAGGTTGGTATGATCAATGGCGAGCTGATCTTCAATCCAAATTCTACACAGAATCTGGAGTCAGATCTGAAGCTTACGGTTGCATCTACAAGAGATAAGGTTATCATGATCGAGGCTGGTGCGAACGAAGTGCCGGAGGCGAAGATGATCGAGGCTATTTATGCAGCCCATGAGTTAAACCAGAAAGTAATCGCATTTATCGATAAGATCGTAGCTGAGTGTGGTAAGCCAAAGCATTCTTATACAAGCTGTGCAGTTCCGGAAGAACTGTTTGAGGCAATCAAGGAGCTTGTTCCACCTGCAGCAATGGAAGAGGCAGTCTTCACAGACGAGAAGCAGGTGCGTGAGGAGAACATCCGCCAGATCAAGGAGAAGCTTGAAGAGGCATTTGCAGATAAGGAAGACTGGCTGGCAGTTCTTGATGAGGCTGTTTACCAGTATCAGAAGAAGACAGTTCGTAAGATGATTCTGAAGGATCATAAGCGTCCGGATGGCAGACAGATCACACAGATCCGTCCACTGGCTGCTGAGGTTGATATCATTCCTAGAGTCCATGGCTCTGCTATGTTCACAAGAGGACAGACACAGATTTGTAACGTTGTAACACTGGCTCCGCTTTCTGAGGCTCAGAAGTTGGATGGCCTTGACACAAATGTTACAACGAAGAGATATATGCATCATTACAACTTCCCATCATACTCTGTTGGTGAGACAAAGCCATCCAGAGGACCAGGACGTCGTGAGATCGGACATGGCGCACTTGCTGAGCGTGCACTTGTTCCTGTACTTCCAAGTGAGGACGAGTTCCCATATGCAATCCGTTCCGTATCTGAGACATTTGAGTCAAACGGTTCAACATCTATGGCTTCCACATGTGCATCTTGTATGTCACTGATGGCTGCCGGTGTTCCAATCAAGAAGATGGTAGCAGGTATTTCCTGCGGCCTTGTAACTGGTGAGACAGATGATGATTATGTACTGTTGACAGATATTCAGGGACTCGAAGATTTCTTCGGCGACATGGATTTCAAGGTAACAGGTACAACCGAAGGTATCACAGCAATCCAGATGGATATCAAGATTCATGGTCTGACACGTCCAATCGTAGAGGGCGCAATCGCAAGATGTCGTGAGGCAAGACTCTTCATCATGGATACATGTATGAAGCCGGCTATCGCAGCTCCAAGAGATCACGTTGGCGAGCTTGCTCCGAAGATCATCCAGACAAAGGTTGATCCGGAGAAGATCGGTGAGATCATTGGACAGAGAGGAAAGACAATTAACGCAATCATCGAGGAGACAGGCGTTAAGATCGATATCGATGATGATGGAAATGTATTTATCTGCGGTGTTGAGCAGGCAGGTATGGACAAGGCATTGAAGATCATCCGTTCTATCGTAGATCCAATCGAAGTTGGTAAGACTTACGAAGGTAAGGTTGTTCGTATCATGAACTTCGGTGCATTCGTAGAGCTGTCACCAAACAAGGATGGACTGATTCATATCTCTAAGCTGGCAGATCACCGCGTAGAGAAGGTAGAGGATGTCGTAAATATCGGCGATGTAGTCAAGGTTAAGGTTCTTGAGGTTGACCGTATGGGTAAGATCAGCCTGAGCCTGAAGGACGCTGAGTAGTAGAACTATAAATTAGGAGGGTACCTCATGAGATACGGATACTTTGATGAGGCAAATAAGGAATATGTGATTGACAGACCGGATACTCCGGCACCTTGGGCGAACTACCTTGGTTCTCCGGAATACGGCGCAATCATTTCCAACAATGCCGGTGGATACAGCTTTGTAAAGTCTGGTGCAAACGGAAGAATTCTTCGTTATATCTTCAACAGCTTTGACCAGCCGGGCAGATACATTTATCTGCGTGACAATGACAGCAAAGATTACTGGTCAGCCTCATGGCAGCCAGTTGGAAAAGATTTAGACAGCTACAAGAGTGAGTGTCACCATGGTACAGGCTATACGTATATGAATGCAGAATATGCAGGCATCAAGAGCTCTGTACTTTACTATGTACCACTTGATAAGACGCATGAGGTATGGAAGCTGAAGGTTACGAACGATTCTGACAAGCCTCGTAACCTGTCAGTCTTTGGTTACTGTGAATTTACAAATGATAACAACTATGAGCAGGATCAGGTCAATCTGCAGTATACACTCTTTATCACAAGAACATATTTCATGGGAAACCGCATTAAGCAGGTGATCAATGAGAACGTGAATAAGGGTGCAGCTATCAACGGAAGTGTTGCATTTACAAGATTCTTTGGTCTGGCTGGAGCAGAGGTTGCAAGCTATGCCGGAGATAAGGAAGCGTTCCTTGGCAGATATCATGGCTATGGCAATCCAGTCGGCGTAGAAAACGGTGATTGCGGAAACTGTCTGAATTATAATGGTAATGCCTGTGGCGCTTTGGAGACAAAGATCACACTCGCACCGGGCGAGAGCAAGGAGCTTGCATTTGTACTCGGCATGAAGAATGATGCAGAGACAGAAGCAGTGATGAACAGCTATGCAGATGTGCATGCACAGAGTGAAGCTGAGCTGGCAGAGTTGAAGGAATACTGGCATGGAAAGCTGAATCATTTCCAGGTAAAGACACCAAGCGAGTCATTCAATGCGATGATCAATACATGGAATGCATATCAGTGCTTCATGACATTTATCTGGTCAAGAGCCGCATCGTTCTCCTACTGTGGACTTCGAAATGGATACGGATACCGTGATACGGTACAGGATATTCAGGGCGTAATCCATTTGGCACCAGAGATGGCGTTGGACAAGATCCGTTTCATGTTGTCTGCACAGGTAGACAATGGTGGTGGACTTCCACTTGTAAAGTTTGATCACAATGCAGGTCATGAGGATACACCAGATGATGAGTCTTATGTACGTGCAACCGGACATCCGGCTTATCGTGCAGATGATGCATTGTGGTTGTTCCCAACAGTTTATAAGTATATTGCGGAGTCTGGAAATACAGACTTTATCGATGAAGTAATCCTGTTCGCAAATGGCGGAGAAGGTACGGTGTATGAGCATTTGAAGCGTGCGATTGATTTCTCTATGAATCACCTTGGAAACAATCGTATGCCGGCAGGTCTGCATGCAGACTGGAATGACTGCTTGCGTCTTGGCAAGCAGGGCGAGTCAACATTTGTTGCAATGCAGCTTTACTATGCGATGAGCGTACTCCGCATCTTTGCAGAGCAGAAAAATGATACAGAATATATCGCATATCTGGATAAGATCCAGAAGGAACTTGGCGATATTATCCAGACAAAGTGCTGGGAAGATGACCGCTATATCCGTGGATACAAGGAAGACGGCATGATCATCGGTTCCAAGCATGATCCGGAAGCAAACATGTGGCTGAATCCACAGTCATGGGCAGTTATCAGTGGTCTTGCCACAAAGGATCAGGCAGAGAAAGCACTGGAGTCTGTACATAGAGAATTGAATACACCATATGGCGTACGTCTGATGGCGCCATCCTATGTAGATCATGCGTTTGAGGGAGCGTTGATGCTTCTGTTCAATCCATCCACAAAGGAAAATGGCGGTATCTTCTCACAGCCACAGGGTTGGATTATTCTGGCAGAATCCCTGATGGGACATGGAAACCGTGCATTTGAGTATTTCACAGAAAGCTCACCTGCATCCATGAATGACAAGGCAGAGATCAGAAAGCTGGAGCCATATTGCCACGGACAGTTTACAGAGAGCTCTGACAGCCCATTCGAGGGTAGAGCACATGTACACTGGCTGACCGGTACAGCATCGACCGTTATGGTTGGATGTGTTGAGGGTATCCTTGGTATGCGTCCGGACTTCGATGGACTTCGTATCGCACCATCGGTTCCATCTGACTGGAAGGAATTCGAGATCAACAAGGACTTCCGTGGAAAGAAGCTTCATATCGTTGTGAAGAATCCGAATGGCGCAGAGAGCGGTTACAAGAGTCTTGTCGTAAATGGCAAAGAAATGAGCGATAACTATATTGCAGCAAGCGAGCTGGCTGATATCAATGAGATTATCCTTACAATGTAAGTGCTAAGACAAACGTACGCAAAATATAGAAGAAACTATGTGATATGGTGGGTAGATTCTGTACCCACCATATTTTTCTATATATATAACAGAATTGATATATGCGTGCGGAACTATCATGCGGGAGATTTTTGGATTTGATTGTGAAACATGCAGGGCGTGTGTGAAAAGTGAGGTGAATGACACATGAATACGAAACGGTCTTTTCAAATCAAAAAATTTATTGGCGATCGTGCCTTTTATAAGCGATATCTGATGCTTGCTTTGCCGATGATCTTACAGAATGCGATTACGAATTTGGTCAGCTTTTTGGATAATATCATGGTTGGACAGCTTGGAACTGAACAAATGTCCGGTGTAGCGATTGTGAATCAGTTGATTTTTGTATATAATTTGGCAATATTTGGTGCGGCATCGGCAGCAAGTATTTTTGGCGCACAGTATTTCGGAAAAGGAAACCATGAAGGTCACATGTACTCATTCCGATTCAAACTGTATGCAACGATGTTTGTGACGATTCTTGCAATTACGTTATTTATTACGAATGGTGAGAATCTCATATCCTTATATCTTACGGATACGGCCGGAACCGGTGCGACAGATGTTGCGTTACGGTATGGAAAACAGTATCTGTCCATCATGCTGATCGGCTTGGTTCCTTTTGCGGTTACACAGTCGTATGCGACAAATATCAAGGAAACCGGGCAGACATTTGTACCGATGGCTGCAAGCTTCGTGGCAGTTGGAAGCAATGCAGTGTTAGATTATCTGTTGATATTTGGAATTGGGCCATTTCCGAAGCTTGGCGTTATGGGTGCAGCGCTCGCAACGATACTGGCGCGTTATATAGAAGCTGCAATTATTGTAATCTGGGCACATTCCCATAAAGAAAAGAACAAGTATCTGGCTGGTGCATACCGGGGATTTGGCATGCCAATGGGCGAATTCAAAGCAATTTTGATCAAAGGATTTCCACTTATGTTGAATGAACTTCTCTGGGCGGCGGGGATGACAGCAGTGACGCAGTGCTATTCGGTGCGCGGACTCGAGGTGGTTGCCGGACTAAACATCGCAACGACGATCACGAATTTGTTTAATATTGTGTATATTCAGCTTGGTGCATGTATCAGCATCATTGTAGGACAGTATTTGGGAGCCGGCGAGCTGGAACAGGCGAAGGATGCGGATAATAAGATGATCGTGTTCAGTGTATTTTGCTGTATACTTGTCGCGGCGGTAATGTTTGTAGTTGGCAGGTTTTTTCCGCATATCTACAATACAACCGATGAAATCAAGAAGCTTGCTACAGCGTTCATGAGTATATCTGCGCTTTTGATGCCGATTTGTTCCATGAGCCATACCTTCTACTTTACCTTACGATCAGGCGGTAAGACATTGGTTACATTCCTGTTTGATTCCGTGTTCACATGGGTGATTGTTGTTCCTTGTGCGTACGTGCTTGCGCATTTTACGGGACTTGGAATTGTGAGTGTGTATTTTTTCGTGCAGGCGACGGAATTAATCAAAGCGACGATTGGATTCTTTATGGTGAAGAGTGATGTCTGGTTGGTGCAGATGGTATAATTGCAGTCTGCGTATAATAAAATATATTAATATAAAAAAGAGGCATTCCCTATCTGAGCTGTTTGGGAATGTCTCTTTTTGCGTTATAGGCATTTGCTGATTACATATCCTACATATTATTCGAAGCACTTACGATCATCGGTAAGATCTGCTTCTTCCTGGAGACAACGCCCGGCAGGTTGATGCTGCCGCCGGATACTTCATCGAGCTTGAACGCTTTTTCAAGCAGTTCTTCGGAGTTTTTGCCATAGTATAAAAGCTCGGTGCTTTCTTTGAAGATATTCGTCAGCATGAAGAATAACATATCGGCTTCGCTCTGGTTGTAGATGCTTTCCATGTATTTGAGAATCCGTGGCTTGACCGCATCTAACATCGTAGAGTTGAACGCAGTGATCTGTCCGATGCCGAACTTTAAGTTCTCTGAGGAGAATACCTTGTAATCCTGATAGAAGATTTCCTCGTCCGTCTCGTTCATCAGCTTGCTTCCGGCGTTGAACATGGCAATCGCATATGCTTCGATATCGATGTTTGCGATCTTTGCAAGCTTCCGGCATGTATGCTCATCCATCTGTGTGCAGGTCGGTGAGCGGAACATCAAGGTATCCGAGATGATTGCAGAACATAACAGTCCGGCAATCTGCTTCGGGATTTCAACATGGTTTTCTTCAAACATCTGATAGATGATCGTTGCTGTACAGCCAAGTGGCTGGTTGCGGAAATAAACCGGATTCATCGTCTGCAAGCCGCCCAGTCTATGGTGATCAATGATTTCCAGAAGCTGGACTTCTTCGATACCGTCGACTGCTTGCGCATGCTCGTTGTGGTCAACTAAGATGACCTTTTTTGGATTCGCATTCAAATAATTTCGCTGGGAGATCAGTCCTACGTATTTTCCATATTCATTCAGGACAGGATAGTACTGGTGGCGTTTACCCGCCATAACGGTACGGATATCCCGGATATAATCCTCAGTCGAGAAGGTGATCAGGTTATCCTTCTTCATAAAGTAACGGATCGGGATACTCTGGTTGATCAGACGCGCTGCGGTATAAGTATCATATGGGGTACGGATGATCGAGCAGTTGTGATCCTCAGCGAGCTTCGTGATTGTTTTCGATACGACCGCACCGTCACAGATGATGATGCACTGTGCATCCATCTCAATTGCGCAAAGCTGTGACTCGTAACGGTTACCAAGGATGACAATGTCGCCCTGCTCAATGTAGTTTTCCATCATGTCCGGGTTGGCGGCGGAGATCAGCACCTTTCCGGTATGCACATAATCCTTCTCATCGCCGACGATCAGATCGGCAGAGAGGGTGTTGATAATATTCTTGTATGGTGTGTGCGCGGATGCGATGACACGGTTGTCGTACACTTCCATATAAGTCATGGCGATGTCGCGAACGGTGATCAGTCCGACTAAATTGCCATTTTCGTTTACCGATGGAAGCGTGGTTGCACCGGATTCGCTTAAGATTTCCCATGCATTTTTGATGGAAATCTCTCCGTCAACGCCATCGATATGGCGGTATTCCACGTCTTTTACCTGCGTGGAGACATTTTCCATATATTCCGGCACAGCCGCGGAAAATGCATTTAATACATATTTGGTTTCTGCGTTTATCTCGCCAGCGCGCATCGGGACATAATCATCGCCGGTAATCTGCCGCTTCAGATAAGCATAGCAAATGGAAGAACAGATGGAGTCAGTGTCCGGATTTTTATGTCCGATGACATATACTTTGTCTTTGCTTTGTGTTTCCATTTATCAAACCTCCGTAATTTATAGAAAAAATAAATAAGCTACTTTGCGTTGCTATTATAGTTTCCGTATTTATAAAAGTCAAACAAAATGTACATAATATCTATGAGAAAATTTTGTGAACGGAGGTAGGAAACATTGGAGAGACAGGGAGAAACAGGGAAGGAACAGGCGTTTCATATGGATAGCCGGCAGAAACAGGAAGAAAGCGGGATGGACAACCAGCAAAAGCAGGGGAGTCTGATCACTGACTACGGACAGATTACTTTGTCGAAAAACCGGTATCATCACCGAATTCATTTGTTGAATATAATAGGAGAAATCGAGGGGCATGAGAATCTTGGTTCGTCCTCGAAGACAAGCAAATATGAGCATATCCTGCCACAGCTTGCTGCCGTGGAGGACGACGAGGGCATCGACGGACTGATGGTACTCTTAAATACCGTGGGCGGTGATGTCGAGGCAGGGCTCGCTATTGCAGAGATGATTGCATCCTTAAGCAAGCCGAAGGTATGTCTTGTGCTTGGCGGCGGACATTCAATTGGCGTGCCGCTGGCAGTATCCGGGGATGTGACGTTTATTGTGTCGTCGGCAACGATGGTCGTGCATCCGATCCGGATGAATGGAACCGTGCTTGGTGTGACGCAGAATTACGAATATATTGAGCGGATGCAGGATCGGATCATTGAATTTACGTCGAATCATTGTTCCATCAAGGAAGAGGAGCTGAGGGAGATCATGTTCAATACGAAAGAACTGACGAAAGACATTGGTTCGGTGTTAGTTGGCAGGCAGGCGGTCGAGGTAGGAATCATCGACCGGATGGGCGGCATCCATACCGCAATGAATTGTTTATATGACTTGATAAATGCAAAGAAAAATAGTAAAATAGAGCAGTATGAGCATTTAAACTGACATAAATATACCCGTGTGGCGGTTTGTATATGGATACGGACTGCCATATGGGTGATTACATTTAGAAAAATGTCTGTCATAATCGGAGAATGAGGGAAAAGAGAAGGAGTGCATACCGTGGCAACGGGAAACAACAGTACATATAATAAAGGTTCACAATCGAATACGAGAAGTAAAACGACTGCTAGCCGTTCGACATCGACGGCAAGATCACCACAGAAAGCAAGATCTTCGCAGTCGTCCAGACAGGCGTCCGCTTCCCGTCCAGGAGGAAGAAAGACAAAAGCACAGCTGGCGCAGGAGCAGGCACGGAAGAATGAAATCCATCTGTTTATCTGTCTGGCAGTTTGTACATTTTTCTTTATCAGCAACTTTGGCTGGTGCGGCGTTGTAGGCAATTTCTTTGCGAAGTTTATGTTTGGACTGTTTGGTGTTGTGGAATATGTGCTTCCGTTATACATCTTTTTGACAGAGGCATTTCTGCTTTCAAACGGTGCAAAAAAAGCAGTCGTAAACCGCGTACTCTGTGTAGGACTGTTTATTGTTGCAGCAGCATTTATCTTCCAGCTTACGGCTGGTGCCGATCATATGACGGCGAAGCTTCTGTATGATCAGGGGGCACAGGAAAAGAAGGGCGGCGGATTTATCTTAGGTGGATTGCTCGTTGTACTGTACAATCTGATTGGAAAACCGGGCGCAATCATTGTGATTGCACTTTTGATCATCATTGGAATCATCGTCGTAATGAATGTGTCGCTGATCGATTTTGCAAAGGAGCGGTCTGCACAGTTCAAGAATCGTTACAATGCGCTGTATGAGGATGATGACGAGGAAGAGATTGATCCAGAGGCAGCACTTGAGGCAAAGCGCAGAACAAAATTGGATAATATCAAGGTGGAGCAGGAGAAGCCGGCTGTACCAGTGAAGAAGAAAAAGAAGAAAGTCAAAAATAAGAAGGTCGAGGGGGAGGAGGTTCATGAGTTAAAACCGCTTCCACATGAAGATCTGTTCAATCCGAATCTGACCTTGCAGGATGCCAAGGATGTCTCAGAGGGGTATGTAGATTTGTCGCTGCTGAAAAAGAAAAAAGGCGGTGTGACAGAACTTCGCAGTGCGAAAGCGGATATCCCACCTGTGCCGGATACACCGAAGGAAGAGACGGTGGATTTCTTTGACCGCCCAGATTATGCAAACGGAGCCGCACAGGAGGAAACGACAATCACAGATCAGATGTGGCAGGAGGAAAACGCACAGACAGGTGCTGATATTTCTGCTTATGATGAGACGGCTGCGGATACATTGGACCCGGTACATACGAAGAGAACGTCGCGTGTAACAGAAAAACAGATGGACACCGCAGATGTTTCCGTGCCAGATGCGGACGAGGCTCCAGTGACCGAAGCGGCGACGAGAAAGCGCAAGAAGACGAAGGAATCCGAGCAGGAGATGCTTTCGGAACGTGACCAGATTGCAGAGACAATTCAGGAAAACAGTGAACAAAAACCAATCAAGGAATACAAATTCCCACCGTTGAAGCTCTTGAAGAGTGGCAGAGGAAAGGGGACAAAGTCAAATGAAGCGTCCGTCCGTGAGACCGCGATGAAGTTAAAGAGCACACTCGAAAACTTCGGCGTCAATGTCACAGTGACGGATTACAGCTGCGGTCCATCTGTTACCCGGTATGAGTTACAGCCGGAGCAGGGCGTGAAGGTATCGAAGATCACAAACTTGGCGGATGATATCAAACTGAATTTAGCGGCGGCAGATATCCGTATCGAAGCACCGATTCCGGGCAAGCCGGCAGTAGGTATTGAGGTGCCGAACAAGGAGAGCCAGCCTGTATTTTTCCGCGATCTGCTTGAATCAGACAACTTCCAGAAGTTCCCGTCCAACATTGCATTTGCAGTTGGTAAGGATATCAGCGGACAGGTGGTTGTGGCAGATATCGCGAAGATGCCGCATTTGCTGATCGCAGGTGCGACTGGTTCCGGTAAATCGGTCTGTATCAATACATTGATCATGAGTATCTTATATAAGGCAAAGCCGGATGACGTGAAGCTGATTATGGTTGATCCAAAACAGGTAGAGCTGAGTATCTACAATGGAATCCCACATATGCTGATTCCGGTTGTGACCGATCCGAAGAAGGCGGCAGGCGCTCTGAACTGGGCGGTACTTGAAATGACAAATCGTTACCAGTTATTTGCACAGTATAATGTGCGGAATCTGCAGGGCTATAACGAAAAGGTAAAGGCAGTGACAGGCTCGGAAGAGGGTAACGAAGACTTGAAGAAGCTGCCACAGATCGTGATTATTGTCGACGAGCTTGCTGATCTGATGATGGTAGCACACGGCGAAGTGGAGGATGCTATCGTGCGTCTGTCCCAGCTTGCACGTGCGGCAGGTATCCATCTGGTAATCGCAACGCAGAGACCATCTGTGGATGTCATTACCGGTCTGATCAAGGCAAATGTGCCATCCAGAATCGCGATGACCGTATCCTCGGGTGTCGACTCGAGAACGATCCTCGATATGAATGGTGCCGAAAAATTGCTTGGTAAAGGTGATATGTTATTCTATCCGACGGGCTATCCGAAGCCGGTACGTGTACAGGGTGCATTCCTGTCGGATGATGAGATCGCAGATGTCGTGGACTTCCTGAAGGAGGAAAGCGGCGAAGTGACCTACGATGAATCAATCTCAAAGGAGATTGCGAACACGAAGGTTGGTGGTTCTGGCGGTGGTGCATCGTCTGCAGAACCGGAATATGATGACTACTTTGTAGATGCCGGAAAGTTTATTATCGGAAAAGATAAGGCGTCCATCGGTATGCTGCAAAGAGTATATAAAATCGGATTTAACCGTGCAGCACGTATTATGGATCAGCTTTCCGAAGCTGGTGTGGTCGGTCCGGAAGAGGGGACGAAGCCACGGAAGGTGCTTATGAGCATGGAAGAATTTGAAAATTATGTAGAGGAATATTTATAAGGGAGTCAGGAGGACAAAAGAGTATGTTAACAGACATTGAAATCGCACAGCAGGCAGAGATGGAACCAATTAAGAACGTGGCAGCAAAGCTTGGTATGTCGGAGGATGATATCGAGATGTACGGTAAGTACAAGGCGAAGATTTCCGATGAGTACATGCAGTCTGTAAAGAATAATGAGAATGGTAAATTGATTCTGGTAACAGCAATCAACCCGACTCCGGCAGGAGAGGGAAAGACAACAGTAACCGTAGGACTTGGTCAGGCAATGTGCAAGCTTGGAAAGAAGGCGGTCATTGCACTGCGTGAGCCATCTCTTGGACCATGTTTTGGTATCAAAGGTGGAGCAGCCGGCGGCGGATATGCCCAGGTCGTACCAATGGAAGACTTAAACTTGCATTTTACAGGTGATTTCCATGCAATCACATCTGCAAATAATCTGCTTGCAGCCGTGATGGATAACCATATGCATCAGGGAAATACACTCCGCATCGATCCGAAGCGTATCGTATTTAAGCGTTGCCTGGATATGAACGACCGTGTGCTTCGTAACATTATCGTTGGTATGGGTAAGAAGGGCGACGGCGTGATGCGTCAGGATGGATTCGTTATCACAGTTGCTTCAGAGATCATGGCAATCCTCTGTCTGGCAACAGATATCAGGGATCTGCAGGAGCGTCTTTCAAGAATTATCGTTGCTTATAATGTAGATAATGAGCCTGTCACAGCTGGTGAGCTCAAGTGTGTCGGTGCGATGACAGCGCTTTTGAAGGATGCGATCAAACCAAACCTGATCCAGACATTAGAGCATACACCAGCACTTGTACACGGTGGTCCATTTGCGAATATCGCACATGGCTGTAACTCTGTCCGTGCAACACAGACCGCACTTAAAATTGCAGATTATGTCATCACAGAGGCAGGTTTCGGTGCGGATCTCGGAGCAGAGAAATTTTTCGATATCAAGTGTCGTATGACTGGATTGAAGCCGGATGCAGTTGTGCTTGTAGCAACGGTACGTGCACTGAAATATAACGGTGGCGTGGCAAAGGCAGACCTTGGCGAGGAGAACTTAGAAGCATTGGAAAAGGGTATCGTGAACTTAGAGAAGCATATCGAGAACTTACAGCTCTACGGTGTGCCGGTAGTTGTAACGCTGAACCGTTTCGTATCCGATACAGATGCAGAGCTTGCATTTGTACGTGAGTTCTGTGAGAAGCGTGGCTGTGATTTCGCCCTCGCAAATGTATGGGAGAAAGGCGGCGAAGGTGGTATTGAGCTTGCAAATGCCGTGCTCAACACACTTGAGACAAAGGAAAGCCACTTCAAGGTATTATATGAAGATAATCTCTCTATCAAGGAGAAGATTGAGACAATCGCAAAGAAGATTTATGGCGCAGATGGCGTAACCTATTCTGCAGAGGCAGATCGTGCGATCGCAAAGATCGAGGAGATGGGATTTGCAAATATGCCAGTCTGCATGGCGAAGAACCAGTATTCCCTTTCCGATGATGCGAAGAAGCTTGGCAGACCGACCGGATTTACAGTCAATATCCGTGAGGTATATGTAAGTGCCGGAGCTGGATTTGTCGTAGCAATCACAGGAGCGATCATGACAATGCCGGGACTTCCTAAAGTTCCAGCCGCAGAGCGCATCTATGTGGATGATGAAGGTGTAACACACGGTTTATTCTAAGAAGTACCAATTTGTATACGATTCCATATGTATATGTACCATGCATCTGAATTCTAAATATACATATGTTTGAAACTTAGAAGTTTTTGATGCTCCATCTGTGTACAGCAATGTTTGAACAGGAAGTTCAAACAAGCCACCACTGAGCCATGGATGGCGAATTGGTGGCGGTTGCGTATGAGTTTGGTATGTATATTGGAGCATCTAGAACTACTTAGTTTCAATACATCGTATATTTATGAATTCAGATGCATGGTACACGGCATATGGAATCGTGTACAATGTTGTAAAGAAAGGCGGATTATAACAATGGCAAAATTGATTAACGGAAAAGAAATCTCCCAGCAGATCAAGGATGAGTTAAAAGAGAAGGTTTCCGCATTGAAGGCACAGGGCAAAAATATCTGCCTGGCAGTCATTCAGGTCGGAAACGATCCGGCATCTTCTGTATATGTTGGAAATAAGAAGAAGGCATGCGCGTATATCGGCATCGAGTCACGTGCGTTTGAACTTCCGGAGGAGACAACCGAGGAAGAACTTCTCTCTATTATCAAGGATTTAAACGAGGATGACGGCGTGCACGGAATCTTAGTGCAGCTTCCGGTTCCAAAGCACATCAATGAAGAGAAAATCATCAATGCGATCTCTCCGAAGAAGGATGTGGATGGATTCCATCCGGAGAGCGTTGGCAGCCTGTGTATTGGCAGACCGGGATTCGTATCGTGTACACCAGCGGGAATCATCCAGCTTCTGAAGCGTTCGGAGATTGATATCGAAGGAAAGCACTGCGTTGTGATCGGCAGAAGCAATATCGTAGGCAAGCCGATGGCACTTCTGATGCTGCGTGAGAATGCAACCGTAACGATCTGCCATTCGAGAACGAAGAACTTAAAGGAAATCTGTAAAGAGGCAGATATCCTGATCGTTGCGATCGGAAAGCCGAAGATGATCGACGCATCGTATGTGAAGGACGGTGCGACAGTGATCGATGTTGGTATCCACAGAGATGCCAACAACAAATTATGCGGTGATGTTGATTTTGCATCGGTGGAACCGGTGGCTGGTGCCATCACACCAGTTCCGGGCGGCGTAGGACCGATGACGATCGCGATGCTGATGAATAACTGCGTGGAAGCCGCAGAGCGTGAGGAATAAGAAACATATGAACATATTGATGGTGTCACTTGGCTGTGACAAGAACCTTTGCGACAGCGAAGCAATGCTTGGCCTGCTCGCAAAGCACAATTACAATATTACGAACGACGAGCAGGAAGCCGATGCAATCATCGTAAATACATGCAGTTTCATCAAGGATGCGATGGAGGAAAGTGTAAATACAGTATTGGAGATGGCGAAGCTCAAACAGCAGAACTTAAAATACCTGATTGTGACCGGATGTATGGCACAGCGGTTCAAGGATGAGATCTTTGACGAGATCCCGGAGATCGATGCATGTCTTGGAACGAGCAGCTTCGATAAGATTTTAGATGTGATCGAGGAGCTGAAGGCGCGTGATGGTATTGAGAATGCAGAAGAAATCAGTGTCTATGACGATATCGACCGTCTGGCAACAATCACAGAATCAAACAAGGTCATCACATCGGGTACATTTATGGGATACTTAAAGATTGCAGAAGGCTGCGACAAGTTCTGTACCTACTGTGTCATCCCACATATCCGCGGACATTACCGGAGTGTGCCGATGGAACAGCTTTTAAAGGAAGCAGAATATATGGCATCGCAGGGCATCGAGGAGCTGGTGCTTGTCGCACAGGAGACAACCTGCTATGGTAAAGATCTGTACGGGGAGAAACGGCTGCATGTGTTAGTCCGTGAGCTTGCGAAGATCGATGGAATCAAATGGATCCGCCTGATGTACTGTTATCCGGAGGAAATCTATGACGAACTGATCGACTGCTTCAAGGAGGAGCCGAAGCTTCTGCATTATATTGATATGCCGATGCAACACAGCGAGGATGCAATCTTGAAGCGGATGGGCAGGCGCACAGATCGTGCAAGCATCGAAGCGGTGATTGGAAAGCTGCGGGAAGCAGCCCCAGATATCGCAATCCGTACTTCCCTGATTGCAGGATTTCCTGGCGAGACACAGGAAGAGCATGAGGCACTGATGGCATTCTTAGATGAACAGGAGCTTGACAGGGTTGGTGTATTTACGTATTCCAGAGAAGATGGAACACCGGCAGCGACATTTGAGAACCAGATCGATGAAGAGACAGCGGAGCAGTGGCGTAATGAGATCATGGAGCTGCAGCAGGAGATCTCCTTGGATAAAAACGAGACATTTGTCGGGAAGATCATGCAGGTCATTATCGAGGGATATTCTTCTGACGATGATGTCTATGTCGGACGGACATATCGGGATGCACCGGGCGTGGACGGGCTGGTGTTTGTGAACTGTGATTATGAACTGATGTCTGGACAGATTGTAGATGTCCGGATCAATGAGGTAGGACCATATGATATGATAGGAGGGATTGTCGATGAATCTGCCGAATAAATTAACGATACTTAGAATGATCATGATACCATTTTTCTTAGTAGCCCTGATGGTGCCTGGCATTCCGGGAGGAAAATGGATTGCACTTGCATTATTCTGTCTGGCAAGTCTCACGGATATGCTGGATGGAAAAATCGCACGAAAGTATAACCTGATTACGGACTTTGGCAAGTTCATGGATCCACTTGCAGATAAACTGCTTGTCTGTTCAGCCATGATCGCGCTGATCGATCTGGACCGGATTCCGGCGTGGGTTGTAATTGTGATTATTGCAAGAGAGTTTATCATCAGCGGTTTTCGTCTGGTTGCATCGGATAACGGCATTGTGATCGCTGCCGGATGGTGGGGCAAGATCAAGACGGTCTGCCAGATGTTCATGGTAATCTTACTGATTTGCGACTTCGGTGGAAGCACGGTACATATCATTGAGAATGTACTGATCTATCTGGCGCTGGCACTGACGATCATTTCCCTGATCGACTATCTGGTAAAGAATAAAAACGTGCTTTCTGAAACAAAATAAGAGTGGCTTTAAAAATCTGTAAAAAGCGGATGGAACATAAATGTTTAAGGCTTTTTGCAGATTTTTCTTTTTTATTGCAAAACTGTGACAAAGAATGTGATTTTGACTTGATTTCAGGCGGAAAAAGATTTACAATTACAATCGGAAGAAATTGGGTTTCTAATCAGAAAACCCATAATAAATAAAAGTGGAGGGCTTAAAATGAGTAACAAACTTACATTGTCAGCAAGTGACAGAATTTCTTCTTTGCTTGACGAAGCGAGCTTTGTTGAAGTTGGTGCATATGTAACAGCTAGAAATACGGACTTCAACATGCAGGAAAATGATACTCCAAAAGACGGTGTTATTACTGGATATGGTGTCATCAATGGAAAACTGGTGTATGTATACAGCCAGGATGCAACCGTTCTTGGTGGTGCAATCGGTGAGATGCACGCAAAGAAGATTGCGAAGATTTATGACATGGCTATGAAGGTAGGCGCACCGGTAGTCGGTTTGATCGATTGTGCGGGACTTCGTTTGCAGGAGGCAACCGATGCACTTAATGCATTCGGCGAGGTTTATCTGAAGCAGACACTTGCGTCAGGAGTAATCCCACAGATTACTGCAATTTTTGGAACATGCGGTGGTGGAGCAGCGCTTATTCCAACACTTACAGACTTTACATTTATGACAGCAGAGGGCGGAAAGTTATTCGTAAACAGCCCAAATGCACTGGATGGAAACTATCAGGCAAAGCTTGATACAGCATCTGCAGCTTACCTTAGCGAGAATTCTTCTCTCGTAGATGGTGTATTCGAGGATGATGCAACAACACTTGCAAACATCAGAAGCCTTGTGGATATGCTCCCTGACAACAACATGGAAGATGCAGAGTCCGATTGTACAGACGATCTGAACCGTATCATTCCAAATCTCGATGGATTTGCAAAGGATGCAAGAGCTGTCCTTCAGAACATCGCAGATAACAATGTATTCGTAGAAGTGAAGAAAGATTATGCAAAGGACATGGTTCTTGGACTGATCAAGTTGAACGGTGCGACAGTTGGTTGTGTAGCCAACCAGGCAGCTGACGGTGGAGAACTTCTTTCTACAAGCGGTGCTTATATCGCAGCAGACTTCGTGAAGTTCTGTGACGCATTCAACATCCCTGTACTGACACTTGTAAATGCAAAGGGATTTGTAGCAACTGTATCAAACGAGAGAACAATCGCAGATGCAGCAGCCAAGCTCACATACGCATTTGCAGATGCAACAGTACCTAAGGTAACCGTTGTGATGGGCGATGCGTTTGGAACTGCTTACACGATCATGAACTCCAAGGCAATCGGCGCAGATATGGTATACGCATGGCCATGTGCAAAGATTGGTACGATGGATCCAGAGATGGCTGTCAAGATCATGTACGAGAAGGAAATTGCAGAGGCAGCTGATAAGGTTGCATTCATTGCAGAGAAGAAGAAAGCTTATACAGAGCTTCAGTCAAGCGCACTTGCAGCAGCAAAGCGTGGATATATCGATGATATTATCGAGCCGGATGCAACAAGAAAGCGTGTGATCGCTGCGTTTGATATGCTTAGCACAAAGAACGAGGAAAGACCATATAAGAAGCACGGAGCAGTATAAGGAAAGGTGACAATGAAATGAAGAAAAAATTATTAATTCTGATTTCCATGTTAGCTATGATGTTTTCCTTGACTGCCTGCAGCAATGAGGTTGAAAAGCCGTTTGACTATGATGACAGCCAGATCGTCATCGACACGATGTATCTGTTCAACCAGTATCAGAACGTGAGCGATGAATATGCTGATTATTATATTCAGGATGGAACCGAATTCGAGCAGTCCGCAGTAAAGGGTATCAAGCAGGCACAGGAGACCGATAAGGTTGGAGAATTCCAGGATTTCTCTCCTTATATCAACGGTGTTGGCATGGATTTAAATGATGTCAATTACAAGATTGAGAATGCCGCAGACTCTGTATCGGTAACTGTTACAAACAAGGCAGCAAACAGAGATGTGGAAGTAACTGTAAAGTTTGTTGAGAATCCAGATTACTACATCAAGCTGGATCAGGCAAAGCAGACATACAATGCAGATGCAGTCCGTCAGGAAATTGCGATGTACTATGGCTCAGAAGAGGAGTTCTTCTCCCAGTATGGCAGTTACTATTCAAGTGTAGACGATGTTGTACAGCAGGGCATCGACAATGAGATGCAGGGCGTATATCAGTATCTTCCAGAGGAAATGGTTGTTTCAGCCGTATACTCTAAGGCAGAGCTGATGAAGCAGGCAGGTATGAATACATTGCTCGGTATGGGTACTGTATTTGTAGTTTTGATTTTCATCTCATTTATTATTTCACTGTTCAAATTCCTTCCGGCACTTTTCGCAAAGAAGCCGAAGATCGAAGATCTTAAGAAGGAAGAGAGCAAGCCGGCAGCACCAGCAAAGGCTGCTACACCGGCACCAGCCGCAGGCAATCTGATGAACGATGCAGAGCTTGTAGCCGTTATCACAGCCGCTATTTATGCTGCTGAGGGACAGGCAGGCAATGGTGCAGTAAGTAAAGATAAACTCGTTGTACGTTCGATTCGTCGTGCAAGAAAATAATTGATATATTAGGAGGAAATTAACATGAAGAATTATAGAATCACTGTAAATGGTACAGCTTATGATGTAGCAGTAGAAGAATTAGGCGCAGGTGCAGCTCCGGCAGCCGTAGCAGCTCCAGCACCAGTTGCAGCCGCAGCACCAGCTCCGGCAGCTCCAGCAGCTCCAGCCGCAGCAGGCTCTATCGAGGTTGCAGCTCCAATGCCAGGTAAGATCCTGAACGTAAAGGCAGGCGTTGGTACAGCCGTAAAGAAGGGTGATGTGATCCTGATCCTTGAGGCTATGAAGATGGAAAATGATGTGGTAGCTCCAGAAGACGGAACAGTTGCAAGCATCAACGTTTCTGCAGGTGATGCAGTAGAGGCAGGCGACGTATTGGCTACTTTGAACTAATCAGAGTTCGTAAGTAACTGGTTCCTACAATAACAGGAGGTAAACATAAGTGAGTAGTTTTGCAGATGTATTTAAAAATCTGGCTCTCCAGACAGGATTTGCAACCCTGACATGGAAGCACTATGTAATGATTCTCATTGCATGTGTGTTCATGTATCTTGCAATCGTGAAAGGCTTCGAGCCGTTGCTTTTGGTTCCAATCTCCTTCGGTATGTTCCTGGTTAACATGTTCCCGGATATCATTGCTGATGGTGGATTGTTACATTATTTCTATTTGTTGGATGAGTGGAGTATTTTGCCTTCCCTCATCTTCATGGGTGTTGGTGCCATGACAGACTTCGGTCCGTTGATTGCGAACCCGAAGAGCTTCCTGCTTGGTGCAGCCGCTCAGTTTGGTATTTATGCTGCATACTTCCTTGCATTCCTGATGGGATTCAACGGAAAGGAAGCAGCAGCAATCTCTATCATCGGTGGTGCCGATGGCCCTACATCTATCTTCCTGGCTGGTAAGCTTGGAATGGGTGGAACTCTGATGGGACCGATTGCAGTTGCCGCATATTCTTATATGTCACTGGTACCGGTTATCCAGCCACCTATCATGAAGCTCCTTACAACAGAGAAGGAGAGAAAGATTAAGATGGCTCAGCTCCGTCCAGTATCAAAGATGGAGAAGATCCTGTTCCCAATCATCGTTACATTAGTTGTTGTATTGATTCTTCCTACAACAGCTCCGCTGGTTGGTATGCTGATGCTCGGTAACCTGTTCCGTGAGAGTGGTGTTGTTAAGCAGTTGACAGAGACAGCAAGTAATGCAATGATGTACATCGTTGTTATCCTGCTTGGTACATCCGTAGGTGCATCGACAAGTGCAGAAGCATTCCTGAAGACAAGTACATTGAAAATTGTATTGCTTGGTCTGATCGCATTTGCGTTTGGTACAGCGGCAGGTGTATTGTTCGGTAAGATTATGTGCAAGGTAACGCACGGTAAGGTAAATCCGCTGATCGGTTCTGCGGGTGTATCTGCCGTTCCTATGGCAGCACGTGTATCACAGAAGGTTGGCGCAGAGGCAGATCCTACAAACTTCCTTTTGATGAACGCCATGGGACCAAACGTTGCAGGTGTTATCGGTACTGCGGTTGCAGCCGGAACATTCCTCGCAATCTTTGGTGTATAGTATAGAGAATTTAGGAGGTCAGACTAATGGCAGAAGAAAAGAAACCGGTAAAGATTACCGAAACTGTGCTGAGAGATGCACACCAGTCTTTGATTGCAACTCGTATGACAACAGAGCAGATGTTGCCAATTATTGATAAAATGGATAAAGTTGGTTACCATTCCGTAGAGTGCTGGGGTGGTGCCACATTCGACGCTTGTCTCCGTTTCCTGAAAGAGGATCCATGGGACAGACTTCGTAAGCTCCGTGACGGATTCAAGAATACAAAGCTTCAGATGCTGTTCCGTGGACAGAATATCCTTGGATACAGCCCATATTCGGATGATGTTGTAGAGTACTTCGTACAGAAGAGTATCGCAAACGGTATTGATATCATTCGTATCTTTGACTGTCTGAATGATATCCGTAACCTTGAGACAGCTGTAAAGGCAGCAAACAAGGAAAATGGACATGCACAGGTTGCACTTTCATACACACTTGGTGATGCTTATACAATGGATTACTGGAAGAACATGGCAAGACAGATCGAGGAGATGGGTGCAGATTCTATCTGTATCAAGGATATGGCCGGACTTCTTGTACCAAACGAGGCTACGAAGCTTGTAAAGGCTTTGAAGGAAGGTACAAAGCTTCCGATTCAGCTTCATACACATTACACATCCGGTGTTGCTTCCATGACATACATGAAGGCAGTCGAAGCTGGATGTGACATTATTGATACAGCAATGTCACCACTTGCTATGGGTACATCACAGCCTGCAACAGAGGTTATGGCAAAGGCATTCGAGGGTACAGAGTTCGATCCTGGATTCGATCAGAACCTTCTTGCTGAGATCGCTGATTACTTCCGCCCACTTCGTGAGCAGTGGCTGGAGTCCGGACTGCTTAGTCCAAAGGTAATGGGCGTTAACATCAAGACTCTGCTTTATCAGGTACCGGGTGGTATGCTTTCCAACATGGTATCCCAGTTGAAGGAGATGCATGCAGAGGATAAGTACGATGAAGTACTCGAAGAGATTCCACGCGTGCGTAAAGACTTTGGTGAGATTCCGCTTGTTACACCATCTTCACAGATCGTTGGTACACAGGCTGTATTGAACGTCGTTATGGGTGAGCGTTACAAGACGCTTACAAAAGAGGCAAAGGATATGCTCGTTGGTAAGTACGGTAGAACAACTGTGCCTGTAAATGCAGAGATCCAGAAGAAGGCACTTGACAGCCTTGGAATGAAGGAGCCTATCACATATCGTCCGGCAGATGACTTAGAGCCATCTCTCGCTAAGTTCGAGAAGGAAATGGCGCAGTACAAGCAGCAGGATGAGGATGTTCTTTCTTATGCATTGTTCCCACAGGTTGCAACAGAATTCTTCAAGTACAGAGAAGCGCAGCAGACAGGTGTGGATGTAACAGCAGCAAATACAGAGAATAAGACATATCCGGTATAATAAGCCAGGATAAAAGATATCAAAAGGCGGAGAGCTTTTTCTCCGCCTTATTCTTTCATAATATAGAGCAGGTAATTGCGATATACAATTACGTGTTTCGCAATTATCTGCAATAAAAGATATAAGTGTGGAGAAAAAATATGGATGTAGCGGAAAAAAATGAAAAGAAATTAAGGCGGCAGATGCGGACGACATCAAAGATATTGCTTGGCTTTCTGCTTGCGATTCTGACCGGCGCGGTTTTGCTGACGCTTCCGGTTGCGACGGTGTCGGGAAAATCCGATTTTCTGACGGCGTTATTTACTGCGACAACCTCCGTCTGCGTGACGGGGCTTGTAGTTGTTCCGACCTTTTCGTATTGGACATTATTTGGTAAGATTGTAATTCTCGCGCTGATACAGCTCGGGGGACTTGGGATTGTGGCATTGACGTCATTTGTTATGCTGCTTATGAATCGAAAATTCTCCTTGCGCAATCGTATGATGATTCAGGATGCTTTTGGATTAAGTACGATGCAGGGCATGGTTGTATTTATAAAACGAGTGATCAAAGGAACTGTGATTGTGGAGATGTTAGGCGCGGTCTTATATATGTTTGCGTTTATCCCACAGTTTGGTGTGGCGCATGGAATCTGGTATTCTGTATTCAATGCGATTTCAGCGTTTTGCAATGCAGGAATCGATATCATTGGACCGGACAGTCTGATGACGTATGCGGATTCCCCGCTTGTACTGCTCACGTCGTCGTTTCTGATCATCTGTGGTGGACTTGGATTCGTTGTCTGGTGGGATGTGGTAGATGTGCTTTCAAACGTGCGTGCAAAAAAGATACCGGCCCGTGATATCTGGCGTCGATTCAATACACATACAAAAATCATATTGATGATGACATTTGCATTGATTTTATCCGGCATGGTTGTCACATTTCTATTTGAATGTAACAACCCGCTCACGCTCGGAAATATGTCACTTGGAAAGAAAATGCTCAATGCATTTTTTCAGTCTGTGACACTCCGAACAGCTGGATTTGCATCAATCAGCCAGAAAGGATTGACAGAGCCGACGGTACTTGTGAGTTGTGTAATCATGTTTGTTGGTGGTTCGCCGGTCGGAACTGCCGGTGGCATCAAGACGATGACGGCTGCGACACTTGTGTTTGCAGTTTTGGCTGTAGTACAGGGACGCAAAGAGACGGTCGCATTTAAAAAAACAATCCCGACATCTATTGTCCGTCGGTCGCTGGCTGTGACAGTTATCGGTTTTGGCACATTGATTTTGTTTTCTGTTCTGCTTCTGGCGACAAATCCACTTTCCCTGTCGGATGGTGTCTTCGAAGTGACAAGTGCAATCGCAACAGTCGGGTTGTCACGGGACGTGACTCCGGGGCTGAATGTGATTGGAAAAGTGATTATCATAGTATGTATGTATCTTGGCAGAGTGGGACCAATCACGATGTTCATGTTCTTCGGACAGCGTGCGACAAACCACAACTCTGTAAAATATGCGGATGCGGAAATTATTGTAGGGTAGGAGGAATGAAATATATGAATAAATCGATCGCGGTTATCGGTCTTGGACGGTATGGGAAAAGCATTGCAACAGAATTGTATAAAAACGGCGCGGATGTGCTTGCAATCGATGGAAATCCAGAAATTATAAATGAGATTGCGGACAGTGTGACTTGTGCCATGAGTCTGGATGTCTGTGATATGGATGCACTAAGAGAGGCAGGTATCTCGAACATGGATGCGGTAGTTGTGGCGATGGCTGACAGCTTAGATTCCAGCATTATGTGCGTGATGTCTGCAAAGGAACTTGGCGTGCCAAAGGTAATTGCAAAGGCAAAGGATGAGATGATGGAGAAAATTCTGAAGCGGGTTGGCGCAGACCAGGTTGTTTTTCCGGAGAAAGAATCCGGAATCCGTCTGTCGCACAAACTGATCTCAGAACATCTTGTCGATTATTTTGACCTGTCGGACAGCACGAGCCTTGTGGAGATTCTTCCACGTGCGGAGTGGGTTGGTAAGAATCTGCGGGAGCTGAATCTTAGAAAAGAATATAAAATCAATGTTGTCGCTGTGATCCAGAATGATGAATTCAATATCGCTATGGATCCGGATACGCCATTAAAGGCGGACGAGCCGTTGCTGATTATCATGAAAAAGTCGGATTTGAAGAGGTTTGAGAGATAATGCGAGCAGCTATCATAGGTGGAGGCGCTGCCGGTATGTATGCAGCAGTTATGCTTGCACAGGCAGGGCACTCCGTGACAATATATGAAAAAAATGAAAAACTTGGCAAGAAGCTGTTCATCACAGGAAAAGGCAGATGCAATCTGACAAACAATTGTGAAGTGGAAGAGCTGATGAAACATGTGGTGACAAATCCAAAGTTTTTGTATAGTGCATTTTATAATTGTAATGCACAGGATGTGATGCAGTTTTTTGAGCAAAATGGACTGGAATTAAAGACTGAACGCGGAAACCGGGTATTCCCGGCATCGGATCATTCTTCGGATGTGATCAAGACGCTGGAGCAGGCGTTAAAAAAGCAGAACGTAACAATCTGCCTTAACCACACTGTGACACAGATTCTGACGGAACAGGTGCAGGATGTGACACACGCAGCTGGTGTCTGTGTGAAGGATGAAAAAGGACAGAAAAAACAGGAACGCTTTGATGCGGTGATCGTGGCAACCGGGGGACTTTCCTATGAGCGAACCGGATCAACCGGAGATGGCTTACAGTTTGCCAGAGATCTTGGACTGCAGGTGACAGAATGCCAGCCATCGCTTGTGCCATTTGAGATCGAAGAGGATTTCTGCCGCAACTTGATGGGACTTTCGCTTCGGAACGTCACATTGTCGTGCTATACAAAAAAGAAAAACAAAGACAAGCTTTTGTATCAGGAACAGGGCGAAATGCTGTTTACGCATTTCGGTATCAGCGGACCACTTGTGCTTTCCGCATCGGCGTATACAGGCAAAGCGAAAGGGGAACCAATCTGGGTAGAGATCGACCTGAAACCGGCACTTACTATAGAACAGCTTGACGCACGTATCCTGCGGGATTTCGACGCGGCGAAGAACAAACAGGTGCGCAATGCACTCGATGAACTGTTGCCAAAGAATCTGATTCCAGTTATGATAGAGCTTGCGGAGATTGATCCGTTTAAGCAGGTGAACGCTGTAACGAAGGAAGAACGGGAACGACTCATTGCTTGTATGAAGAAGCTTACGCTGCATGTGGTAGGCACGCGCGGCTATGAGGAAGCAATCATCACTAGGGGTGGCGTGAGCGTGAAGGAGATCAATCCGAAGACGATGGAAGCAAAACAGATTCTGGGACTTTATTTTATCGGCGAGGTGCTGGATGTTGATGCACTGACTGGCGGATTTAATTTGCAGATTGCATGGGCGACTGCTGCAACGGTGCTGCTTTCAGAATAATAATATAGAAATCTATTTGGAGGAACAAAGAATATGAATATTGCAATTGATGGACCGGCAGGCGCCGGAAAAAGCACAATCGCACGTCGGGTAGCAAAGGAAAAAGGCTATATCTATGTGGATACCGGTGCGATGTATCGAGCAATCGGTCTGTATTTTATGAATGAGGGTGTTGATGCAGAGAATGCAGCCGCTGTGCTTGAGGCACTCGCAGCGATTCAGGTTGAGATTAAATATGAGGCTGGCGAACAGCAGGTATATCTGAATGGTAAAAATGTATCGAAGAAGATCCGCCAGGAGGCAGTCGGCAACATGGCATCGAAGGTGGCAACCAAGCAGGCAGTCCGTGATAAGCTGTTAGACCTGCAGAGAAATCTTGCAGCCACACAGGATGTCGTGATGGATGGCAGAGATATCGGTACATTTGTATTGCCAAATGCGGAACTGAAAATCTATCTGACTGCATCGGTGGATACAAGAGCCGACAGACGGTACAAGGAACTTGTGGAGAAACATATGCCGGCGGATCTGGAAGAAATCAAGCGTGATATCGAGGCAAGAGATTATCAGGATATGCACCGGGAGATTGCACCGCTTACGCAGGCGGAGGATGCGTATTATCTGGATTCTTCCGCGCTTACGATTGACGAAGTTGTGGCAGAGATCATTCGCAGGATTCCACAGTAGGAAAAGGATAGGAGATCTGCATTTATGAGAGAGATAAAGATTGCAAAATCTGCAGGCTTTTGTTTCGGCGTCAAGCGGGCGGTGAATCTCGTCTACGATCAGGTCGGAAATGCAAAAAAGGTTTATACCTATGGTCCGATCATTCATAATGAGGAGGTTGTTTCTGATCTGGAACGAAAGGGTGTGCATGTGCTTTCGGAAGAAGATATTGATGCCATGCTTGCCCATGACGGCAGAGAGGACGATGCAAAAGAAATCGTGATCCGATCACATGGCATCGGGCGGGATGCCTATAAAAAGCTGGAACAGCTTGGGTTTGAAATCGTCGATGCAACGTGTCCGTTCGTGAAAAAAATTCACCGTATTGTACAGGAGGAAACTGAGCAGGGACATTGTGTGGTGATTGTCGGAGACGAAAATCATCCGGAAGTATGTGGCATCCGCGGCTGGTGTGTCCGGGAGCCAATTATCGTTAATTCCGTGGAACAGGCAAAAAAAAAGCTTGATTTTCTTGATAAAAATGTGTATATTGTCGCGCAAACGACATTTAATGACGTAAAATTTAAAGATATAGTTGAATTTTTTAGAAATAAAGGATATAATGTCATTGTTTATAATACCATATGTAATGCTACCGAGGAACGACAGAGAGAAGCAAGAGCGCTTGCAGCTGATGTTGATACCATGATAGTGATTGGTGGTAAGAGCAGTTCGAATACACAGAAGCTGTATGAGATCTGTCGCAGAGAATGCGAAAATACTTACTATATTCAGACACTCGTTGACTTGGATTTAACTGTTATTGAATCCGCTAAGAGGGTAGGTATTACAGCTGGGGCATCTACCCCAAATTATATTATTAAGGAGGTTCATGACAGTATGTCAGAATTAAGTTTTGAAGAATTGTTGAAGCAGTCCGAAGAGAATGGTAACAAGATTCGGGTTGGAAGCGTAGTTGAAGGAAAGGTTATCGCTGTTAAGCCAGAGGAAATCATCGTAGATATCCAGTACAAGGCTGACGGTATCGTTACCAGAAATGAGTACTCAAGTACTCCAAACTTAGATCTTACAACTGTTGTAAAGGTTGGAGATCCAATCAAGGTTAAGGTTATTAAGACAAACGACGGCGAGGGACAGGTTCTCCTCTCATACAAGAGAGTTGCTGCAGATGAGTCTTATGACAAGTTAGAGGAAGCATACAACAACGGTGAAGTTCTTACAGGTAAGGTAACACAGGTTGTTGACGGCGGTTTGAATGTCGTTGTAAATGAGTGCAAGGTATTCATTCCTGCAAGCCTCGTATCTGATACATTTGAGAAGGATCTCACAAAGTATCAGGATCAGGATGTTGAATTCGTATTGACAGAGTTCAACCCTAAGAAGCGTAGAGTGATCGGTAACAGAAAGCAGCTTCTTGTTGCTAAGAAGGCAGAGCTTGCTAAGAAGTTATTTGAGAATATCAAGGTTGGCGATGTAGTAGAAGGAACAGTTAAGAACGTAACATCTTTCGGTGCATTCATCGATCTTGGCGGAGCAGACGGACTCCTTCACATCTCTGAGATGTCATGGGGCAGAGTCAATGATCCAAGCAGCGTTGTTAAGGTTGGCGACGTTGTTAAGACATTCATCAAGGATATCAACGGTGAGAAGATTGCCCTCAGCATGAAGTTCGAGGATGAGAATCCTTGGGTAAAGGCTGCTGACAAGTATGCAATCGGCAATGTTGTAACAGGTAAGGTTGTACGTTTTGCAAGCTTTGGTGCATTCGTAGAGCTTGAGCCAGGTGTAGATGGACTCCTTCATGTTTCCCAGATTTCTAAGGAGCGTGTAGAGAAGCCAGAGGATGTTCTGAAGGTAGGTCAGGAGATCACAGCAAAGGTTGTAGATTTCAAGGCTGCTGAGAAGAAGATCAGCCTGAGCATTCGTGCCTTAGATGATGCACAGGAGGCTTCTGAAGAGGAGTAGGCATGGCATATCAATATGAAGAGTTTAAGCGGGATGTGTATAAACTGACCGATATCAACTTAGACCTTTATAAAGAACGCCAGATGAAAAGAAGAATAGAATCTCTGATCGCCCGCAAAGGGTTTGACGGATTTGAAAGTTTTTACAAAGGTATGAAGCAGGACGAAGGTCTACTTCGTACCTTTGTTAGTTATCTGACGATTAATGTGTCTCAGTTTTATCGGAATCCACAGCAGTGGATGAATTTTGATCAGGAGATCATTCCGTATCTGCGAAAAAAATATGGAGATACTTTAACGATCTGGAGTGCGGCATGTTCCACGGGTGACGAGCCATATACGATCGCCATGATTCTGTCAGAGTATATTCCGTTGTCGAAGATCCGTATCATTGCGACCGATCTGGATGAGGATGTACTTGCCTTTGCAAAAGAGGGCGTCTATCCGGCGAAGAGCCTGTCCGATCTGCCGAAGAAATACTTAGACAAGCATTTCAAGAAGGTGGATGACAGTCATTATGCAATCAGCCCGGAAATTAAGAAATGCGTGGAATTCAAGAAGCACAATCTGCTCAAGGACCGGTATTTCCAGCATATCCATATGATCGTCTGCCGGAATGTCGTCATTTATTTTACGGACGAGGCGAAAGATCAGGTATATGAGAATTTCCACGGTGCCCTTGTGGATGAGGGAATCCTGTTTATTGGCAGCACGGAACAGATCTTGCATGCAAAAGAACTGGGATTTGAGTCGTTGCGTACATTTTTTTATAAAAAAATGAAAATATAACTTGCGCGAACAATTATCCTATGATATAGTTATGTGGTTGTGAAAAAAGGGATGGTCCTCTGGTGCAGATGCGCATTAAGAACGTCTAAATTATTTAGGAGGTCACACAAATGGCATTAAGTGCAAATGAAATCATCAAGAACATTGAGACAGCACAGTTGAAGCAGGATGTTACAGACTTTAACGTAGGTGATACTATTAAGGTATACGCTAAGATTAAAGAGGGTAACAGAGAAAGAGTTCAGGCATTTGAAGGTACTGTACTGAAGAGACAGGGCGGAAGCAACCGTGAGACATTCACAGTTCGTAAGAATTCAAATGGCGTTGGCGTTGAGAAGACTTGGCCACTGCATAGCCCAACGATCGAGAAGATCGAGGTTATTCGTAGAGGTAAAGTAAGACGTGCAAAACTTAACTACTTACGTGATCGTGTTGGTAAGAAGGCTAAGGTTAAGGAACTTGTAAAGTAATACTTGCAGAGACAATGGAAACTTGCCCCCAGATTCATTTCAATCTGGGGGTTTCCTATTATGAAGAGAAGTATCTTTCTGGAGGATTGCATTGAGACGTAGAGGACAAAAAAGTTATTACGATAAGCATAATCTATCGAGATATGTATCAAAACGAAATTCCAAGATCAAACGGTTTTTCCGTTCATTTTGGCGTTGGATACTGCTTGTGTTTGTTGCCGTGATTGTCGGATATGCGATTGTGACGTTTGGATTTCAGACGGTGACGGTAGTGGGACCGTCGATGAATCCGACGCTGGCAGATTCACAGGTTGTGCTGGTCAATAAAATCGTATATAAAGTATCTGATGTGAAGCGGTATGATGTGATTGCGTATTCGCGCGTGGATGGCGATGGATATTATGACATCAAGCGTGTCGTTGGTCTACCGGGCGAGACGATCCGTATCTCAAATGGCGATATCTATATCAATGGAGAACGACGCAGCGATGTCCCATTTACAATGACGATTCAGATTAGCGGTGTGGCGGAGGATGAGATCACACTGGGGGACAGTGAGTATTTCGTGATGGGCGACAATGTGAATAACAGTGAGGACAGCCGTTATACGAATGTTGGAAATATAGCAAAGACAGAGATAAAGGGAAAGGTCGTATCAATCCTTCTCCCGCGCAGCGATAAAGGAAAGGTAAAATAAGTGATGAATATTCAATGGTATCCGGGACATATGACGAAAGCTAAGCGTATGATGCAGGAAGATATAAAGCTGATTGATATTGTGATCGAGCTGCTGGATGCAAGAGCACCATTATCCAGCAAGAATCCGGATATTGATAATCTTGCTGCGTACAAGTCACGCATGGTGATTCTAAATAAAGCAGATATGGCAGATGCGAGAAAGACCGCGAAATGGGAAGAGTATTTTAAAGCGAAGGGATTCTTCGTGCTCAGTATGGACTCCCGGAAGAATTCTGGTATGAAGCCGGTATCTGATACGATTCGGGAAGCGTGTAAGGAGAAGATTGCGCGTGACCGGAAGCGTGGTATTATCAACCGCCCAATCCGTGCAATGATCGTTGGAATTCCGAATGTCGGCAAGTCTACATTTATCAATTCCTATGCGAAGAAATCGTGCACGAAGGTCGGAAATAAGCCGGGTGTTACGAAAGGAAAGCAGTGGATTCGCATTGGCAAGGATGTGGAGCTTCTTGATACACCTGGTATTCTGTGGCCAAAATTTGATGATCAGGAGATTGGCCTGCGGTTGGCGTATATCGGTTCCATCAACGATGAAATCCTGACGAAAAGCGAGCTTGCCTTAAAATTCATAGATTTTTTAAAAATAAATTATTGTAATGCTCTGACAGACAGGTATAATATAGATATTGATATACAGAATTCTGAGAATTTTGAGATATTGAAGCAGATTGCGGTTGCAAGATTATGTTTGTTAAAAGGAAATGAACCGGATCTTGACAAGGCTGCGGCGATTTTATTCGATGATTTTCGAAGCGGCAGACTGGGACGTATGACGTTGGAGGAGATACCGGAATAGGGAGTTTATAGATGATGAAGAAGAAAAAGAATGCGGATGTCGTAGAGACGGAAGCTGCAGAAGCGGTGACAGAGGAAACAAAAACATCCAAGGACAAAAAGCCGGAGACAGAAACGGCAGAGGATATCGAGAAAAAGGCGGAAGAGGAAGCTGCGGAGATTGAAGCATATGACGCAGAAGGAAATCCGATCTTAAAAAAGAAAAAGAAGAGAAAAAGCAAGAAGAAAAAGACACAGAAACCGGAAGAAGTTAATATCGTGAAGGAGCTTCTGAGTCTGATCATTTATATCGGAATCGTTGTTCTGATCTGTTATTTTATCCTGAATTTTGTAGGTTGTCGTTCCAAGGTCGATGGTTCTTCGATGAATCCGACACTGGAGGATAAAGATAATCTGTGGGTAGATAAACTGTCGTATACATTTGGGGATCCGAAGCGGTTTGATGTCGTGATCTTTAACTATGATGAGAACACGACTTATGTCAAGCGTATCATCGGTCTGCCGGGTGAGACAGTCCGTATCGATCAGAACGGAAATATCTATATTAACGGCAAGCTGCTCAAGGAGAATTACGGCAAAGAGACAATGTTGAACAATGGACGAGCTGGTTCGGATGTTTATCTTGGTTCGGACGAGTACTTTGTGCTTGGAGATAACCGGAACAACAGTATCGATAGCCGATGGTCGGATGTCGGAAATGTCAGCCGGGAGGATATCGTCGGGAAGGTTGTCCTGCGAATCTATCCATTTAAGAGCTTTGGACTGATTAAATAACAATATAGGACTGTGTATATACACAGTCCTTATTTTGCATTTAACAAAGGAGTAGGAAACGATGAAGATACAGGAGATCAAGGCGGCGTATCAGGCACTCGATCCAGATGATGAGCCGATGCTGCAGCAGTTTATACATACCTATGGCACCGATGTGCGAAGCGGGGTGCAGACACTTGTGGAGCAGACGAAAAAGAAGCTGGTGCAGTTAGAGGCAGAATATGTCCGTTCCGAGAAAATGCTTGCGTTTGAACGTAAGTATCATGCGATGGGAAGCCGATATATATGTGGGATAGATGAAGTCGGCAGAGGACCACTTGCGGGTCCGGTTGTGGCATGTGCGGTGATACTGCCGGAGGATGAGATGCTTCTGCATCTGAATGATTCCAAGCAGGTGCCAAGAAAGAAACGGGAGATCTTATACGATATTATCCGGGAGAAAGCAGTTGCATATGGTATTGGTGTTGTCTCAGAGAAACGGATTGACGAGATCAACATCTTACAGGCAACTTACGAGGCTATGCGCATGGCAATCGCGAATCTGAAGGTACAGCCGGATCTTTTATTAAATGATGCGGTGCGTATCCCGGAGGTCGATATCAAGCAGGTGCCGATCATCAAGGGAGATACGCTGTCTGCAAGTATTGCGGCGGCAAGTATCGTTGCAAAGGTGACAAGAGACCGTATGATGGTAGAATATGATAAGGTGTATCCAGGCTATGATTTTGCAAGCAACATGGGCTATGGCAGTGCGAAGCATTATGCCGGTCTTGATAAGCTTGGACCTTGCGAGATCCATCGAAGAACGTATATTAAGGAATATGTATGAATATAGATAACGGAAATCTTCAATTCAATCGGTATCAGACCGGTACGATAGGAAATGCCAGACCGGAAAACGTAGCTGCAAACAATACGCAGACGGCGTCTGGCAATGCTGCGCTGGCACAGGCACAGGAGGGGCAGACCTTTACGGGGCGGATCGTCGATGTGAATGGTTCGCAGGTGACGATTCAGATGGATGGAAATATGATGCTGCAGGCGCGGATGGCGGAAGCGGTGAACCTCAATATGGGTGATACGATTGCGTTTCTCGTAAAGGAGAATTCCGAAAACACGGTGATGATTCAGCCGCTTGCGTCGGATATGCAGGCGATGAAGGATCAGACGATCTTTGATCTGCTCGAAAAGAACCAGCTCTCGCCGTCGGACAAGAACTATCAGATCGCTGAGACACTGTTAAATGAGAATATGCCGGTCGATCGTGCCAGCATGCAGAAGGTACTGCAGCAGGCATATAAATACCCGGATACGCCGATCCAGACGCTTGTATCCATGAACAGGATGCAGCTTCCGGTGACGGAGCAGACGATTGCAGGCTTCGAGCAGTATCAGACGAACCAGCATGCGATGATGCAGGCGTTGTCCGGGATGACCGAGGAACTTACGGCGTATATGTCCGAGCCGGACAGTATGCGGGAGATGCTGCAGGTGTTGTCCGATGCACAGGATCTTCCGGTACTCGATGCAGACGCGATGCTGCAGGAGTTAGAGCAGACGACAGGTGATGTGCTGTTTGCGCAAGGAGCAGTAATCGCTGATGACCAGCTGCAAGCCACAGACATGACGGGCAATCCACCTGTATTATCCGCGGAGCAGCTGACAACCTATGCGGAGAAATTCGGCATGACTGAAGAACAGCTTACCGGGCTTACGAAGCAGTTACAGGATATGCATTTTGATGCACAGACGATACAGACGGTACTTGCAAAGTCGGATACGACGATGCAGCTTGCGAATCATCTGCAGGCACTTGTGGCGGGCGCCGCGGATAAATCAATGATCGATGCGGAGACGCTGAAGGGGTTTTTCACATCGGACGGCATGAAGGAGCTGTTAGCGGCAGCTATGAAAGAGAAGTTCACGCTGAATCCGGAGAAGATGCAGAACCCACAGGAGGTCTCCGATCTATATAAGGGAATCTATGAGAAGATGGACCGCCTGATGCAGCAGATGAGCAGCCATACAGGCTCATCCGGAGAACATTTGTCCGAATCTGCGAAGGGCATGCAGGAGCGGATTGATTTCCTGCAGAACTTAAGTAATTTGTTTCCATATGCTCAGATTCCGGTGCGTATGGAAGGCGGAGATAGAAATGCGGATCTGTTCGTCTATATGAACAAAAAAAGAATGCAGGAGAAAAAGGAAGATGTCAGCGCCCTGCTACATCTGGATATGGAATATTTAGGACCGACAGATGTGCATGTGTCCTTGCGCGGGACGATAGTTCACACGAAGTTTTATGTGGAAGACGAGGAAAGTGCGAAGATCATTGATGCACATATGACACAGCTCGAACAGGCGATTGCGGAGAATGGGTATTCCCTGACAAATGAGGTAATCATGCGGGAGCCGACACTGCACCCGGATACCGAGAAAAATGCCGTGGTAAAGGAGATGTTCGGCGACGACATCGAGAAGAGCGTGAAGCGGTATTCGTTTGATGTGCGGATGTAACTGAAAAATGCAATGTAAAAAGTGCAGGAATCTGTAGAAAAAATGTGTGAGACATGGATTGGATGAAACAGAGGGAAAATAGATGGCACAGAATTTTAATGTAGAGACAAAGAAAAAAGATGATAAGAAAAAGGCAGTTGCGTTAGTCTATGAGCCGGGAAATGAGGCACCGCAGGTTGTTGCGTCCGGAAAAGGTGTGATTGCGGAACGCATCATTGACACGGCGAAGAAGAGTGATGTGCCGCTCTATAAGGACACCGACCTTACGAACACTCTGTTGAACCTGGATATCGGTGAATGTATCCCACCGGAGCTGTATGGCGTTGTAGCGGAGATATTAGTCTATGTCGATCGGATGGATAAGCTGCGCGCGAAGCTTGGGAAATAGATAAGTGGGGATAGCTATGGATAAACGATCGTACAATAAAAGACAGGTCGGTACGGAGAAGGAGAATCTTGCCGCGGAATACCTGAAGAAGAAAGGGTATTTCATCATTGAGAAGAATTACCGGGTACGGCAGGGCGAGATCGACCTGATCGCGCGGGACGGCATGTGTATCGTGTTCGTCGAGGTCAAATACCGGGCGAATGGCAGAAGCGGGGATGCCTTAGAGGCAGTCACCGGAGCGAAGATACGGCAGATCTCGAAGACCGCGCTTTTTTACCTGAATCAGAAGAAGATAAGCATCAACAATACCCCAATCCGCTTCGATGTGATCGGTATCAACGGGGATGCGGTCACGCATATCGAGAATGCGTTCGATTTTGTGATGACAAGTTAAGCTTAAGCATGATAGAAAAAGATAGAATAAAACAGGAAGAGACAGGAACAGATAAATGAAACCAGTACAGTTTGATCTGAAAATAAATCCAGAGGCACTTGTGACGCGGGCAGAGGAACATCTGCATTTCTTACGGGAACGCAACACGTATTTCGAGAATGCGAAGGTGGAGGGTGTATCCGTCCCGGTTCCGGTGCTGCGGTATAAAATATTTGACGCATATCCGGAGCTCGTGGTCGGGTTTTCGACGCGACTGGGCGGTGTGAGCAAGGGATATCTGGGAAGTATGAACCTGAGCTTTACCCGTGGCGATGAGGAAGCGTCTGTGATGGAGAATCACAGACGGTTTGCGCAGGCGTGCGGGTACGATTACACGAAGCTCGTGTTCTCGGATCAGGTACATAAGACGAATCTGCGGATCGTGACGAAGGACGACTGTGGAAAGGGTATCGTGCGGGAACGTGATTTCTCGGAGATTGACGGACTCATCACGCAGGAGGTTGGAATTCCGCTTATGACGTTCTATGCAGACTGCGTACCGCTGTTTCTGTACGATCCAGTGCAGCGCGTGATTGCGACGGCACATTCCGGATGGCGCGGCACCATTGGGCGTATCGGTATGGTAGTCGTACAGAAGATGCAGGAACTCTATGGTTCTAAGCCGGAGGATATCATCTGCGCGATCGGACCATCCATCTGCAAAGCCTGCTACGAGGTAAGCAAGGATGTGGCAGATGCGTGCGGCGTATATACAGAGGAACAACGGAAGATACTATTAGAAGACAAGGGAAATGATAAATATCAGCTTGATTTACATCAGGCGTGCTATTATAATTTTACGGATGCAGGTGTGTTGCCGGAGCATATTGCGTTGCCGGATATCTGCACTTGCTGCAATCCGGAACTGTTATTCTCCCATCGGGCATCCGGTGGCAGACGCGGCAATCTGGGTGGCGTGATTATGCTATGCGAATCAACAGAGGAATGCCGGGATTGAAATATACAATCCATTTAATACAGAAATTTAGGACACAGATATGAAACGACATAAAATAACAAAGGTTGATGAAGGTGGAATTGCGGAAGAACTCGGAATCGAGGAAGGCGATTTTCTGCTTGCCATCAATGACAAAGAAATTGAAGATATATTTGACTACGACTTTATCGTGAACGACGAATACCTCGAAGTGCTGATCGAGAAAGCGAACGGTGAGGAATGGTTGTTAGAGGTCGAGAAAGACTACGACGAAGATCTCGGCATGGAGTTCGGGGAGTCTCTGATGGACGAATACCGGAGCTGCTTCAACAAGTGCGTATTTTGTTTTATCGATCAGAATCCGCCGGGCATGCGTGAGACGATCTATTTCAAGGATGACGATACGCGTCTGTCTTTCTTGCAGGGAAATTACGTGACGCTCACGAACATGAAGGAGAAGGATATCCAGAGAATCATCGACTATAAGTTAGCGCCAATCAACATCTCCGTGCATACGACGAACCCGGAGCTCCGGTGTCAGATGCTGCACAACCGGTTCGCCGGGAAGGTCATGGACTATATCCAGATGCTCTACGATGCAGATATTCCGATGAATGCACAGATTGTGCTCTGCAAGGGGCTAAACGATGGCGATGAATTGCGCCGGACGATCGGGGATCTGCTCGCTTATGCACCGACGATCGAGAGTCTGTCGGTCGTACCGGTCGGACTGTCCAAGTACCGGGATGGGCTCTGTCAGCTGGAGAGCTTCACGAAGGAGGATGCGAGGGAAGTCATCTCGATCATCGAGGGCTTCCAACAGCAGGCGATGGAGAAGTTTGGTGAGCATTTCGTGCATGCGAGTGATGAGTGGTATATCACAGCAGGTTATGATATGCCGGGGGAAGACCGCTATGACGGCTATATCCAGCTGGAAAATGGTGTTGGCATGACGCGGCTGTTTTTAACAGAGGCACAGGATGCCGTGGATATCTACCTCGAAGATCATGACGGAAAGCCGTGGGCTGGGAAACGGAAGGTCTCGACGATAACCGGACTGATCGCCTATGACTATGTCTGTCAGGTTGCAGAGATATACAAGCAGGCGGCACCGGGGCTTAATCTGCAGGTTTTCCCAATCCGGAATGATTTCTTCGGCGAGAAGATCACGGTGACAGGACTTCTGACCGGACAGGATATCGTGAAGCAGTTACAGGGCAAGGATCTGGGAGAGGCGTTATTCCTTCCAAGCCAGATTGTGAAGGCGGATGAGCCGATTTTTCTCGATGATATGACGGTTGAGGAATTGCAAAACGCTTTACAAGTACCGGTGATTATTGTACAATCAAGCGGTGTGGGATTATTTAACAGAATGATAGAAATGGAGAACGAACATGAGTAGACCGGTTGTTGCCATTGTCGGCAGACCAAATGTCGGTAAATCTACATTGTTTAACACGCTGGCGGGCGATCGTATCTCGATCGTACAGGATACACCAGGTGTTACAAGAGATCGAATCTATGCCGATGTGACATGGTTAAATTATAATTTTACGATTGTGGATACGGGCGGTATCGAGCCGGAATCCAACGATATTATATTGAAGAGTATGCGGGAGCAGGCGGAGATCGCGATTGAAACCGCAGATGTGATTCTATTTGTGACAGATGTCCGTCAGGGACTTGTCGATGCGGACGGAAAGGTTGCAGATATGTTACGCCGTTCGAAGAAACCAATCGTACTGGTTGTCAATAAAGTGGACAGCTTCGAGAAGTTTATGCCGGATGTATACGAGTTTTACAATCTGGGACTGGGTGATCCACAGCCGATCTCAGCGGCATCCCAGCTTGGACTTGGCGATATGCTCGACGAGGTGGTCAAGCATTTCGGTGAGAATGCACTGAAGGAAGAGGAGGATGAGCGCCCACGTATTGCAATCATCGGAAAGCCAAACGTTGGTAAATCATCCATCATCAACAAGCTGCTCGGCGAGGATCGTGTGATTGTATCGAACATTGCCGGTACGACGCGTGACGCGATCGATACAACGATCAAGCGGAATGGCACAGAATATGTGTTTATTGATACGGCGGGACTGCGCCGGAAGAATAAGATCAAGGAAGAGATTGAGCGGTACAGTATCATCCGTACCGTATCAGCGGTCGAGCGATGCAATGTGGCAGTGCTCGTCATTGATGCAACGGAGGGAATTACCGATCAGGATACGAAGATCGCAGGTATCGCCCATGAGCGCGGCAAGGGTATGATTATCGCCGTCAATAAATGGGATGCAATCGAGAAGAATGACAAGACAATGAAGAAGTTCACCGAGGATGTGCGTGAGAAGCTTTCGTATATGCCGTATGCGGAACTGCTCTTTATCTCTGCGGAGACCGGTCAGCGTCTGCCGAAGCTTTTTGAGACGATTGACATGGTTATCGAGAACCATTCGCTTCGTGTGGCAACCGGTGTCTTAAATGAGATCATGGCAGAGGCAGTTGCTTTGAACCAGCCACCTTCAGACAAGGGTAAACGCCTGAGACTTTACTATATCACACAGGTTTCTGTGAAGCCGCCGACGTTTGTCATTTTTGTCAATGATAAAGAACTGATGCATTTTTCTTATACGAGATACATCGAGAATAAAATACGGGAGGCGTTTGGATTTAAGGGAACGCCGCTGAAGTTCATTATACGGGAGAGGAAAGAAAAATAATCATGATACTAGCGAGAGTGATCTGTCTGGTGGCAGGCTATGCATTTGGACTGCTTCAGACATCGTATATCTATGGAAGAATGAAAGGCATTGATATTAGAGAGCATGGAAGCGGCAACGCTGGAACGACGAATGCCCTCCGGGTACTCGGAAAGAAAGCCGGACTGATCGTATTTATCGGCGATCTGTTCAAGGCAATCATCATCAGTGCGATCGTGCATGTTGTGATCGGACATTTGTATCCAAACGAGGTGTATCTGTATCTTGCCTATGCCGGACTTGGCACAGTGCTTGGACATAACTTCCCTTGTTATCTGCATTTTAAGGGAGGAAAGGGAATTGCGACAACCGCTGGGATTATCGTTGGTTTCTTAGATCCTGTGATTATCGTCAGTTGTTTGATTGCGTTTATTGTGATCGTAGCGATTACCAGATATGTCTCCCTTGGTTCCATCACCATCGTGACGATGTTCTGTATCGAGTATGCGATCTTCGCATTCCATGGGAAATACGGCTTTGATCTGGCGAGTGCACCATCGTATCATGCGATGGTGGAGAGCGTGATCGTGGTAGCCGTGATCTGCGGAATGGCGATCGTGCGGCATCATGCGAACATCGTGCGGCTGTTGCATCATGAGGAAAATAAATTAGGCGCGAAAAAAGCGGTTTCATAAAGGGGGTTAACGTATGAAGATCGGTATATTGGGTGCCGGAAGCTGGGGTACAGCGTTGACGGTACTGTTATCAGACAATGGACATGATATTACTGTCTGGTCTGTGGACGAAAAGGAAATTGAGATGCTTGACACGAAACGGGAGCATCTGACGAAGCTGCCTGGCGTGAAGCTGCCGGATTCGGTGCGTTTTACGACAGATGAGCAGGAGGTGTGCAAGGATGCAGAGCTTCTCGTGATGGTCGTTCCATCGCCATTTATCAGAAGCACGGCGAAACGTGTCGCACCTTACATAACAGAGGCACAGACAATTGTAAATGTATCGAAGGGAATTGAGGATGAATCCCTCAAGACTCTGACAGAGGTAATACACGAAGAGATTCCACAGTGCAAGGTTGGCGTCTTATCCGGTCCAAGCCACGCAGAGGAAGTTGGAAAGCGTATGCCGACAACCGTGGTTGCCGGTGCGAAGGATGAGAAGACCGCGCTTATGATCCAGGATGCATTTATGAACGATTACTTCCGTGTGTACGCGAGCCCGGATGTGATCGGTATTGAGCTTGGCGGGGCACTGAAAAATGTTATCGCGCTTGCGGCAGGTGTCGGCGATGGACTTGGCTGTGGTGACAATGCAAAGGCTGCGATCATCACACGTGGTATAGCGGAAATCATCCGTCTTGGAACTGCGATGGGCGGTGAGCTTGAGACATTTGCAGGTCTTTCCGGAATTGGAGATCTGATCGTGACCTGTGAATCCAAGCATAGCCGGAACCGGAAGGCAGGATTCCTGATGGGACAGGGTAAGACCTATAAGGAAGCAATGGATGAAGTACAGATGGTTGTTGAGGGCGTGTATTCTGCAAAGGCAGCTTACAAACTCAGCCAGAAATATGGTGTGGAGATGCCGATCGTGTCGGTCGTCAATCGGTTGTTGTTTGAGGATTTAAACGCAGAAGAGGGTATGAAGATGCTACTCACCAGAAACCGTACTTCTGAATCGACAAGACTTGCATGGGACAATGAGCAGGCCTAGAGACATATATCAATAAAGAAGTGAAATAGAAGCTGTCAGAGGACGGCTTCTATTTTTTTGGAATAAATCATGTAGCCGGACATATATTATATTGAGTTATTGAACATAGTCAGGTAGGAATATAGGAGGCTAGTGCTTGGATGAACATTTATAAGGATATAGAAACACGAACCAATGGCGAGATCTATATCGGTGTGGTCGGTCCGGTGCGGACAGGAAAATCGACCTTTATCAAGCGATTTATGGAGCTGATGGTGCTTCCGGCGATTGCGGATGATAATAATCGGAAGCGTGCCATGGATGAGCTGCCTCAGTCGGCTGCCGGAAAAACCGTGATGACGACCGAGCCAAAGTTTATCCCGAAGGAAGCGGTTGAAGTGCTGTTTGAGGATGGGGTACATTTCAAATGCCGCATGATTGACTGTGTCGGATATATGGTACAGGGCGCAGAGGGACACGAGGAGGACGGCAAGGAACGGCTTGTGAAGACACCGTGGTTTGACTATGATATCCCGTTTACAAAGGCGGCAGAGATTGGAACAAAGAAGGTCATCTACGACCATTCGACCGTCGGCATCGTTGTCACCTGTGACGATACAATCTCGGAGCTTGACCGAAGTGCGTACATACAGCCGGAGACACAGACGATTCAGGAGTTAAAGACGCTCGGCAAGCCGTTTATCGTGATCTTAAATACGAGAAAGCCAGCCAGCCCGGAGACACTGGAGCTTGCACAGCAGATGGAAGCAGAGTATGGTGTCGGGGTATTGCCGATCAACTGTGACCAGCTGCGGAAAGCCGATGTCGTACATATTTTTGAAGCACTGTTGTTGGATTTCCCGGTGACCTGCGTGAAGTTTGATATCCCAAAATGGGTGGAAGCACTCGATATGAAGGATGCAATCAAACAGAAAATCGTGGAGAAGACAAACCAGATCTTTAGTCAGATGTATCTGATGAAGGATGCGACGAACTATGCGTTTGTCGAGGATGAATATCTGCAGTCCATCGAGATGCAGGCACTCAACCTGGCAGATGGCTCTGTCGAGATCCGTCTTGTATTAAAACCGGAATATTACTATGCAATGCTCTCTGAGATCATGGGTGAACCGATCCAGAACGAATACGATTTCATGAAAGCAGTCAAGTCGCTTGCTGCAACAAAGTCCCAGTGTGCGAAGGTAAGTACTGCGCTGATGCAGTCGTTTAAGACCGGCTATGGCTCGGTAACACCAGATGCAGGCGATATCCGGCTGGGTGAACCGGAGATCATCAAGTCCGGAAACAAGTTCGGCGTGAAATTGACGGCGCAGGCACCGTCCATCCATCTGATCAAGGCGAATATCACGACTGAGATTGCACCAATCGTCGGCTCCGAGGAACAGGCGAAAGATCTGATCGCATATATCCATCAGGATGGGGAGAAGCAGGACGATATCTGGGATGTGAATATATTTGGTAAGACGGTGCGCCAGCTTGTGGAGGATGGACTTTCGGCGAAGGTCAACAAGATCACGCAGGAAAGCCAGCAGAAATTACAGGATACGATGGAGAAAATCGTCAACGATTCGAACGGCGGAATGGTTTGCATTATTATCTAAAAGATGATAGAATAACCAGGTATGGACGAAAAATTAGAATTCAAGATCAATCAGTTTGAAGGTCCGCTTGACCTGCTGCTGCATCTGATCGATAAGAACAAATTTAATATATTTGATATTCCAATCGTCGAGATTACCGAGCAGTATCTGGATTACCTGAATCGTATGCAGGAGGAAAATCTGGACGTGATGAGTGAATTTCTCGTGATGGCAGCGACATTGATTTCTATTAAGGCGAAGATGTTACTGCCACGCGAGGAGAAGGAAGAGGAAGAAGAGGAGGATCCGCGTGCCGAGCTTGTGCGTCGTCTGTTGGAATACAAGATGTACAAATACGCATCGCTCGAGCTGAAGGATATGAACCTCGATGCCGGAAAGAACTATTATAAGCCGGCGACGATTCCGAAGGAAGTCCTCGAATACAAAGAGGAGATTGATCCGGCAGAGGTGATCGGAGATGTGACACTCGCGAAGTTAAATGAGATATTTACCCAGGTGATGAAGCGTACGGTTGACCGTGTTGATCCGGTGCGTAGTAAATTCGGAACGATCGAGAAGGACGAAGTGCGGATCGAAGATAAGATGGACGATATCCGGGCGAGCATCCGAGGACTAAAGGGTATTAATTTCAAGACACTGCTGGAGATTCAGGCGACGAAGATTAATATCATCGTAACCTTTATGGCAATCTTAGAGCTGATGAAGGTTGGCGATATCACGATCCGGCAGGATGAGCTGTTTGGAGATATCATTATCGATTCGCTGGAAGCATAGAGACAAAGAGATGGAAAGTGAGAGGAAGATACATAGATGGAAGAAAGCGTAAAAAAGACAGAGGCTGCCATTGAGGCAATCCTTTTTTCCATGGGCGATGCAGTTGAGCTGAAGGATCTGGCAGATGTGCTGCAGATAGACGGAAAGACAGTACAGAAGATTCTGGACGATATGATGGTGCGTTACGAGGAAGAGGATCGCGGCATCAAGATTGTTAAGCTGGAGAATGCATATCAGCTCTGTACGAAAAATGAATATTATGATATTTTATCCAGTCTGGTGAATATCCCGAAGAAGCATAGTCTGACGGATTCACTGATGGAGACACTTTCCATCGTGGCATATAAGCAGCCGGTCACAAGACAGGAGATCGAAGCAATCCGTGGTGTATCATGCGTGCATGCAATCAATCGTCTGGTAGAATACAATCTGATTACCGAAGTCGGAAGACTGGATGCGGTCGGTCGACCAATCCTGTTTGGAACAACCGAGGATTTCTTAAGATGTTTCGGTGTTTCTTCGATGGACGAGCTTCCATCTATCACCCCGGATAAGATTGAGCGGTTCCGGCAGGAAGCAATGGACGAAGTAAATATCAAAGTAGAAGTATAAAGAGAGATAGAAAAATGGGTATCTGTTTGCAGATACCCATTTATAATATACTGTCGATGTTAATATCAGTCTGTTTCGACAAATCGATAAAATTATTCTTTGTTTTTACCATCGGTTTGGAGAGACGGACTTTGTTGATAAAGACAATGTCACCTTCCTCACCGTTGCTTAAACGGACTTTACAATTCATATAGCTGTTTACCACGTGCTCTAAGAAAGTAAGCAGGTATTTTGGATTGTATTTTTTTAGTCCGTCTTCCTCGAACATGTTGATGACTTTAAATGGACTGATCGGTCCGCGATAGACGCGTTTTGCTGTCATAGCCTCGTAGATGTCTGCAATCGTGACGATCTGGGCACACCAGTCAATCTGGTTGCCTTTTAAGCCAATCGGGTAGCCGGAGCCATCGCATTTCTCGTGGTGCATCAGGGCGGCATACTGGATATGCGGATCGAGCTTGTTCTTCTGTAACAGCTGATACCCTTTGACCGGATGGGTTTTGATAATGTCGAACTCGTCCTTCGTGAGCCTGCCCGGCTTCTTCAATATCGCATCCGGAATCAGCAGCTTGCCTACATCATGGAACAGACCGCAGGCGGTGATGAGTTTCTTGTCATCTTCGGACAGATTCAGCCAGTCAGCGAAGATATTGCAGATGAGCGCGACGTTTAATGAATGGTTAAAGGTCGAATCATCATAGTTTTTCATGGTTGAAAGCATCGTGAAGATGCTGAGCGGGGAGTCGTTCAATGCCTTCATCGTCGTCATGGTGTTCTGAAGCATCATATCCACGTCAATCGGAGCATTCTTGTAGACAATATCGTTTAAATGATCCCCCATTTCGGAGATGCTTTTCTCATAACGGTGGACGAATTTTTTGTATTGTGGTTTTTCTTTTATTTTCTCAGTGTCAAGCGCAGAGGAGAGATCGTTTTCCTGTGATTCGACAATAGGTTCCACGATATCAGAGATATCAACAAATACAACATCATTGCCAGAAAGCATCTGGATGATACTCTTCGTAAGCACCGTATCCTTCGGTACGATCAGCTTGCCACTGTTGGAGTAGGTGTCGGTCAGTGTAACCATACCTTCCTCTAATTCAGATGTAAAAAGTGTTGCCATACGCGTCATCCTTCGTCGAAAATTCTTCTATTTATTTTACAGGATTTCGGAAACGATTTCAATTAGAAAGTCTAACTCGTCACAATTATCCATATAATGGAGTAGATGTCTGAGAAGCGTGATAAGAAAGGAACAGCATGAAGAACTATATTGTATATCTACTCGTTATGATCGTTGTGATCTGTGGGTGTCCGGTTCCGTCTTCTGCGGCGGAGGAACCGAAGTTGTATGCGAAGGCGGCAGTGCTGATGGATGCGGATACCGGGCGGGTATTATACGGAAGGGCACCGGATGAGGCGCTTCCTATGGCTAGCACGACAAAGATCATGACACTGATTCTCGCGCTTGAATATGGAAATCCGGATGATGTTGTGACTGTGAGCAGCTACGCGGCAAAGATGCCGGAGGTACGGTTAGGGCTTCATGCCAGTGACCGGTATGTGCTGCAAGATCTTCTGTATTCTATGATGTTAGAGAGCCACAATGACAGTGCATGTGCAGTGGCGGAACAGGTTGGGGGAAGCGTGGAGGCATTTGCACAGATGATGAACCGGAAGGCGGCAGAAATCGGACTGCATGATACATATTTTATCACACCGAACGGATTAGACGCCGAGGATGCGGGCGGCGTACACCATACGACCGCTCGTGATCTGGCACAGCTCATGCGGTATTGCGTTACGCAGTCGGAACAGAAAGAAGCGTTTCAGGCAATCTGCCAGACAAGGCAGTATACATTCGCAAGTTGTGATGGTACACGGCAGTTTACAGTATATAATAAGAATGCGCTGCTCGACCGCATGGATGGCGTGCTCGCCGGGAAAACGGGATTCACCGGGAATGCCGGGTATTGCTATGTGGCGGCGGTGAATGTCGGAGAAAAACATTTTATCGTGGCGCTGCTTGCGTGTGGCTGGCCGCACAACCGGCATTACAAATGGGCAGATACGAGAGCCCTGCTTGCATATGGCGATGCAAACTATGAATACCGGGAAATCAAACTTGCAGGGGTGCAGATTCCTGCTATTCCGGTCGCAGATGGCTTGGAACTGACTATTTCCGGTACGTGTGAGGGGAAGTTTACCGTTTTGCTTTCTGACTCGGAGACGGTACAGCAGCGGTTTGTACCGGAAAGCGGACTGACCGCACCGGTTGCACGGGGCGACGTGGTCGGCACCCTGCAGGTATCCATCGGGGACACCCAGCTTGCCGGATATCCGGTGTATGCGGCAGAAACAGTAGACAAAAAGAATTTTTCTTATTATATTGGAACGGTATTCGATGCATTTTTTTATTGAGAAGCAAGAGACCTTTCCCGAGCAGTATGCATATAATAGAGTATCGTAAGGAGGATGTGACAGCGTATGCGGAATATCATTGTTTTCGGACACGATCCGCGGATGGAGAGTGTCGCCGGATATTTTTATCATCTTGGATATGATGTATATGAGAACCCGGAAGAACCGGTTGCGGATGCGTGTGTGATCACCGCACCGAAACTTTCGGAGGCAGAGGAGGAGATTCTGTGTGCGTACATGACAGACGACCAGATCTTATATCACGGTCTGCTGTCAGCAGCAAGTCGGCAGAAGCTGCAGGAAAAAGGTGTTACCTGTCATCCATATCTGCAGCTTGAAACACTTGTGACGGAGAATGCGCAGCTCACCGCACAGGGAATCCTGTCAATCGCCGGAAGAGATGCCGTGCTCTTGGAAAGCCACTGTCTTGTACTTGGATATGGGCATTGCGGAAAAGCAATCGCAGATGCACTTGCAAAAGTCGGGGCACATGTGGATGTTGCAGTCAGACGGAAGGAACTGAAAGCCGAGATCGAACAGCATGCATATGGATACCGAAATCTTGCACAGTGGGATCATTACGCCTATGACAAATACAGCTATGTGTTCAACACGATACCGGCAATGGTCTTAGACGCCGGGCATCTGCAATGGTTTTCCCCGTCGATTCTCATCTATGATATAGCTTCAAGCCCGGGCGGAACGGATTTTGCGTATTGTAAGGCACACGGCATCCGGGCAGACATCTATCTGGGTATCCCCGGAAAGCTGTATCCAAAGGAAGCAGGAACTGTGATTGCTTCCGGTATCTACGAGCATGCGCTCGTCACGGAGACTCCTTCGGACTAACAAAAAGGAGCCATAAGGTATGCGGTCAGACTGTCATCTGGGATTTGCGATTACCGGATCATTTTGTACGTTCGAAAAGATAAAAAAACAGATAGAGCTTCTACGGGATGAGGCGGCGAGTATCACGCCGATTTTTTCACAGCATGCCTATGAACTGGATACGCGGTTTGCGGAGGCGAAGTCCTTTGTGAAAGAGATTGAGACAATCACAGGAAGAAGCGCGATTCACACGATACAGGGCGCAGAACCGGTCGGACCGAAGAAGCTGTTCGATGCCCTTGTGATTGCACCCTGCACGGGAAACACAGCAGCAAAGCTTGCAAATGGAATCACAGATACTCCGGTTTTGATGGCGGCGAAGTCGCACCTTCGGAACGGGCGTCCCGTGATCATTGCTATTTCCACGAACGATGCGCTTGGCATCAATCTGCAGAATATCGGAAAGCTTATGGTGATGAAGCATATCTATTTCGTTCCGTTTGGACAGGACGATGCGGCAAAAAAGCCGAATTCCTGCGTGGCGGATATGACAAAGATTGCAGAGACGGTAGAATATGCACTGGCAAAGGAGCAGATCCAGCCGGTATTATTATAAAAAATGGTTGATTTGGAACCGTTCGTCCCAGAAAAATGCATTTCGTCCCAGAAAGGTTGTCACAACAAGTAAAATATGTTACAAAAAAAGCATGTTACTATCAGAGTAGCGTGCTTTTTTGTTATGGAGACAAGGAATATGCGTGCATTTTATGAGGTGCATTCGACCATCATGCAGAAATGATGATTATAGTTAACTGAGATAAGAAAGAGAGGGATCATATGCGAAAAAGAGAGGGAATGAAAAAACGAAGATCAAGGATACTGGCATGGCTGCTGGCGTGTTTTATGGTGCTGTCCGTGATACAGGGGACAGGCTGGGGCAGTCTCACCGTGCAGGCGGAGGAAGCAGAAAAAATTCCAACGGATTTGAAGGTTGGAACAAAAGACGAAGATCAAGTTATAAAAAATGGTGCTGTGATAAATAAGGAAGGGACAGGCTGGAATTATAATGAGACTACCAATATCCTCACCCTGACGAATGCAAATTTAGGAGATATCATATACGATGGTGGCGATTTGAATCTGCAAATCAAAGGAGATAATACCATAGGACAAATTGATTCAAAGAAGAATGCTATTTATATTACTGGCATAGAAAATGGCAAGTTAGCTTGTACAGATATAGCTGTAGATACTTTTTCTGTAGAAAACATAGAATTAAATGCTTCAAATGACATAAACGTAAAAACTGCAACAGTAAAAAATGTGAAACTAAATACAAGTACCTATTTAGATACAAATATACTTAATTGTTCTGGAAGTCAGATTAATACAGCGGATCGTGTATACGTAGGGGGTTCACTTAACTGCGTGGATAGTGAGATTAGAGCGGGAAAAATAGACTTTTCAGCAATAAAGAGAACATATACAGATTCTATTGTGGTAGATAACATGAACAACACTGCGAGAATCTATGGAGCGGCGACCTTATGTGAAGATCTAACGATTCCAAGTGCTGGCACGATTATGTTTGCGGAAGGTGCAAGTATTACAAATCTGGATAAGCTTACCGTGGAAGAAGACGCGAAGATTTTTGTAAATTATAAAATGGATGAGTATGGATCTGAAAGCTATGAGAAACATACACATAATACCGAAGCGACAAAAGGTGGTACATACATAGACAGCCAAAAGCATTACGAGAATGTGGCATGTAAGGATTGCCCGATTGGATATGTAACAGAGACGAAGGTAGAACGGGAGCATACATATGAGAATGGTTTCTGTAAGGCTTGTGACGCCTACGAACCGGCTGTATTAAATTCTAATAATGCCTATGAGATCGGAAATGCCGGTCAGCTTTACTGGTTTGCCGATAAAGTGAATAAGGAGAGGTATAAATATGTAAATGCGAAGGCAGTTCTGACAGCGGATATTGTTGTCAATAAAAATGTCCTTAATGATGGAGACCTTACGAAAGATGTAGATGGATTGCGTGATTGGACACCGATACAACAATATGGTGGAACATTTGACGGTGCACAGCATACGATCAGTGGTATATATTGTGTTTCAGACACTATTGATGAAGCAGGAATATTTCAGAATACAATCGACAATGCAATTGTAGAAAATATTGGAGTGCTAGATAGCTATTACTGTCTCAAAAAGGGTTACAATGTAGGAGGAATCGTTGGATTCAATAGTGGAATTATTAGAAATTGTTATAATGAAGGAATGGTAAGCAGCTTATATAATAATGATAACTATCTGGGTGGTATCTGTGGAATGAACGGCGGGGGGACCATTACAGGCTGTTATAATAAAGGAAAGGTTGCCAACTCTGTTTGGGGTACTAGGGCTGGTGGCATATGTGGTCGAAGTACTAATAAGATTCTTAATTGCTATAATACCGGATCAGTAACGGGAGGATATATGGTTGGAGGTATATGCGGAAGTAATGCCTCTTCCACCACTTCCGGACGGATCGAAAATTGTTATAACATTGGCACAATAAATACCATTATCAATGATAATGATGACAAAAGAAATATCGCAGTTATTGAGAATGAGAAAGCAGTTGTAAATAATTGCTATTATCTTGAGGATAATTATATTGCAGAGGAAGATGGTGCATCTGGAAGGGATGCAGATGATTTTGCCAGCGGCGAAATTGCTTATCGCTTACAAGTTGGTCAGGACGATCCTGTATGGGGACAGACACTTGCAGACGAAGGCGGAGATCCATACCCGGTACTTGGTGGGAAAACCGTTTATCAGAATGTGACATACAGTGGATGTACAGTAGATACATCGTTGACAATTGAATATTCAAACGAAGAGAAAGATATAAAGTTTACCCATGCACTTGTGAAATCCGAGAAAGTAAATGCGGATTGTGAGAAGGATGGAATGGAAGCTTACTGGACCTGTACAAGCTGTCAGAGGCGGTTCAGCGATGAAGACGGAACAAAGGAACTCAACAAGCTTCCGGTTATTTCAGCGTTTGGACATGATTACAAAGTGGACGAGGAAAAATCAGAGGATGGCACAAGAGTAACGCTGATATTTACCTGCCAGAGAGAAGGCTGTACAGCGGATAAGCACGAAGTAACCGTGACATTAACTGCACCAGATTCTCTTACTTATGCTGGAACTGCCAAGGAAGCAACTGTGACACAGACACCTAAGGATGCGTTTGACTCAGTGAGCGTAAGTTATGAAAGCGTGGATAAGCGAAGAAGTGCCACACTTGTAGAAGGTAAACCGGTCAACGCAGGCGATTATAAAGCGACTGTGACAGTAGGAACAGGAGAAGATGCGGTAAGTGCATCCGTGGAATATACGATACAGAAAAAAGAGATTTCCGTTTATAGTATAGATGCATCTGATAAGATATATGATGGCGCAACGAAAGTAAAGGTTAGCCGTGTAACACTGATCGGAATATTGGAACAGGATGTTGTTGAAGCGGATACGACGGATCTGTATGGTGATCTTCCGGATAAGAATGCCGGTACATATACAGAAATCACACTTCCAGAACTGAAGCTGGTTGGTGATAGTGCGAATAATTATGAATTGACTCAGCCGGATAACCCGATGAAGTTGAATGTCAGCGTAAGTGTACAGAAAGCACCAAAGGCTCCGAACATGCCGGGGGCATCTATGGAGGTAGACTATACGAAGACTACAGTTGGTGCGGTAACACTTCCGGCAGGCTGGAAGTTTGATGATGCTGATATTGACAAGAAGTTAGATGTGGACGTGCCGGTCACAGTGACAGTGAAGTATGCTGACGAAGATGCAGGTAACTACGAGGTAGAAAGTGTCGAGATCACACTGACACGAAAGGCATGTATGCATCCAACAATCAAGTGGATCGTCGATAAAGAAGCGACTGTAGATGCAGAAGGAAGCAGACATAAGGAATGTACGGTCTGCAATACAGTTCTTGCTACCGAGACGATTGCGAAGCTCAAAGCACAAACACCGGATGTTACCATCCGTTACACAACCCATGTACAGACATACGGTTGGCAGGGTGATGAGAACAATGCAAACAAGTGGTTTGCAAATGGCAAGATGGCAGGAACTTCCGGTAAGGCAAAGCGACTGGAAGGCATTAAAATAAGAGTCTATGGAAACGACAACCTTGGCATCCAGTACACAACGCACTGTCAGAGCTATGGCTGGTTACCTTGGTCCGCTAACGGCGAGATGAACGGAACCGAGGGCGAGGCAAAGAGACTGGAAGCAATTAAGATCCAGCTCACAGGCGCAGATAAAGAGAAGTATGATGTATACTATCGTGTACACGCACAATCTTACGGCTGGCTTGCATGGGCGACAAATGGCGCACCGGCAGGTACAGCAGGTCTTGCGAAGAGACTCGAGGCAATCCAGATCGTGATTGTGAAGAAGGGTGAAAGCTTCGATCATGCAATCGGAAATATCCAGTCTGCCCGTGGAGAAGCATATATCGCATCATCCACAGCAAATGCGAATCCGGTTGTCACAGGTGAGAACAATGTGAACGTAGAATATCGTACACACGTACAGTCCTTTGGCTGGCAGGGCTGGAAGTACAATGGCGTGATGAGTGGAACAAGCGGTAAGGCAAAGAGACTCGAAGGCATCAACATCAAATTAACGAACAAGCCATACAGCGGAAGCATTGTCTATACGACACATGTACAATCCATCGGATGGCAGGGCAATGAGAACAATGTGAATACATGGTTCCGTGATGGTCAGATGGCTGGAACGAGTGGACGTGCGAAGCGTCTTGAAGCAATTCGTATCGCACTGACCGGCGAGATGGCAGAACATTACGACGTATACTACCGCGTCCATGCACAGACCTACGGCTGGCTTGCCTGGACGAAGAACGGCGAAGCTGCCGGAACCGCAGGACTCAGCAAGCGTCTCGAGGGTATCCAGATCGTGCTTGTACCGAAGGGCGGTGCTGCTCCAGCGAACAATTACGGTGGTGTTGTAACGACGAATAAGCAGACGTATATTAAGAAATAACATTTTTACACCCGATAAGGTATGATTCAAAGGGAATTAGAATAAAATATACCTTATCGGGTGTATTTTGTATATAAAAGAACGCAGAGGAAGGAGTGAAACGCTCCAACCTCTGCTTTTTTCATGCAATGGATTATAACATATATTTCCGCATCCAGTAGTCGACCTGGAGCAGGTAGGCAATCATCTGTGGTCCGGCCATGAGCTGACCGAACCAAGGCTTTCCATATTCCTTTGGCTCGTCGAGGAACTTTAGCACCGCAGGGATATTCAGATAGCTCCGGAGCGGCGATGCGGTGTCGGTGACGACTTCGCGCAGGCGGTTCGCAAGCACACGTTCGTATTCCGGGTGATAGGTCTTCGGGTAAGGACTTTTCGGACGGTTCATGATCGTGTCCGGCAGGTATTTGGCGGCACAGGCACGGAGCAGGCTCTTCGGGACGCCGTCCTTGGCTTTGATCGACCAAGGAACATTGAATACATAGTCGATGACACGGTAATCGGCGAATGGCACTCTGGCTTCGAGTCCGTGTTGCATGGACGTGCGATCCATCCGGTCGAGGAGCGTCTGCATGAACCAGCGGATATTCAGATAGGCAATCTGGCGTTTCTTCGTATCGAGTGGAGATTCCTCCGGCAGGATATCGACTTCGGAGAGTGTTGTGCGGTATGCTCTGGCGATATATTTTTCCATCTGCATGCTGGCGGCAAATTCCGGATGGAGCAGGGATTTGCGGAAGGAGATGTCCATCGTCCATGGGAAGGTGGTTGATTGCAGCATGGCGTCACGGTGAAACCACGGATAGCCGCCGAAGATCTCATCGGCACATTCACCGGTCAACGTGACCTTGTGGTGTTTTGCAACCTCCCCACAGAAATATAACAGCGACGAATCGACATCTGCCATCGTTGGCAGACACCGGCTGTCGACGGATGCCTCGAGCAGATCGGCAAGCTGCGTGTAGGAACACGTCAGGTAGATATGATCCGAGTGCAGATAGTCTTTCATGATATCAACGTAAGGCCGGTCTTCACTCGGCTGGAAGCTGTTCGCCTGAAAATAAACGGCATTGTCGGTATAATCGAAGGAGTACGTCGTAAGAGGTGTATCCTCCGGCAGGAAATGGCTGCAGACGGCGGATACATACGAGGAGTCCACGCCACCGGAAAGCAGGGTGGAGATCGGAACGTCGGACACCATCTGCATACGGATACTGTCTTCAAGCAGGTATGAGGTTTTCTCTACCGTTTCCTCGTAGCTGTCGGTGTGCGGGTGGCTCTCAATCCGGTAGTATAGCCGGGATGTCATATACTGCGGCGAGTAGGTCAGATATTCGCCGGGCTTGATCTCTTTGATCCCGGAGAATACACCTTTGCCGTACGTCTTCGCCGGTCCGAGGGAGAAGATCTCGTTGAAGCTGTTCATGTCGATGCATGGACGCACGCGCGGGTATTCAAACAATGTATCAATCCTCGAGGCGAACACGAGTGTATCGCCGGTCTTCGTATAATAAAGTGGTTTGACACCGAAGCGGTCACGGTAGAGGTAGAGTGTATTTCGCATGCTGTCGTAGATGGCGATTGCGAAGATACCGTTTAATTCTTTGACAAAGCCCGGTCCGTAATGACAGAACGCAGCGATGATGACTTCCGTATCGGAGTTTGTTTCAAAGGTATAGTTTTTCCGGAGCAGTGTTTTCTTTACTTCCTTGTAGTTGTAGATCTCGCCGTTATATACAATATAGTAGGTGTTTCCGTCCTTCGTATAAGACATGGGCTGTCTGCCATTTTCGAGATCAATGATAGACAGGCGTGTGTGCGCAAGGCAGCACGAATTTATGATGGTATGACCGTAGGTGTCCGGCCCGCGGTGGTTCATCGTATTGATCATACGGGACAGTGTATGAAAGTTTTGCTTGGGATTTTCCGCATAGTTCTGGTCTGGGTTAAAGTAGCCCGCAATGCCACACATACAGATGCTCCTTCACACTTTTTCTTATTATATTCATTTTCTGCAAGGTTGTTTCGTATAATGTACAAATTAGAGGCGGACGGAAATTGTAATTATACTGTATGAATTATCTACGACAGTATATTGTTACAATTTCCGGCGTATTCTATCTAAGTTGCACTAGATAGAAACGCAAAAAGGAGAGGAAATGAAGAAAAAGAGTATATGTGCGATTCTGACACTGATCATGATGCTTTGCATAGTTTGTCCGGCTGCGTATGCGGAAACAGAGGATGCGCTTGCAATCCAATCGAAATCGGTGTTACTGATGGAATTAGAGAGCGGGACGGTACTTTATGAGAAGAATGCGGATGAGATGCTACGCCCGGCATCGGTGACGAAGGTCATGACATTGCTTTTGATCTTCGAGGCGTTAGAACGCGGGGATATCGCGCTGGACGATACGGTTGTCGTGACTGAGCACGCGGCGTCGATGGGCGGCTCACAATGCTTCTTCGAGGCAGGCGAGGAACAGACGGTGCAGGATATGATCAAATGCATCGAGGTGGCCTCCGGTAACGATGCGGCAGTGGCGATGGCAGAGCATCTGGCAGGTTCGGAGGCAGCGTTTGTCCAGAAGATGAACGAGCGGGCGAAGGAGCTTGGTATGGAGCATACGCATTTTGACAATGCATGCGGGCTGGAGGTTGAGACACATCTGACGTCGGCGCGGGATATCGCGATTATGTCCAGACAGCTTTTGCTTTATCATCCGGATATCCTTACATATTCGACGATCTGGATGGATTCCATCACACATAAGACCAGACGGGGCGAATCACAGTTTGATCTTGCGAATACGAACAAATTCCTGAATCTCTACACAGGGGCAAACGGACTGAAAACCGGATATACATCGCAGGCGAAATACTGTATGTCTGCGACGGCGACGCGGGATGGCGTGACGTTGATCGCAGTTGTGATGGGAGCGGAGACGAAGGAGATCCGGAACAGTGAGGCAATGAAGCTGCTTGATTACGGATTCGCACAGTGCCGTCCATATGTGGATACCGAAGTCGTGCCGGAGGATCTGCAGATCCCGGTGCAGAATGGTACCTGCAAATCGGTGACGGTAAAGCCGGTGGAACAGCACACGATCACGCTTGTAGCGACGAACCCGGATCAGATTGAAAAACAGGTGATCGCCTACGAAAATCTGAAAGCACCGATACAGGAAGGGGATGCGGTCGGTGTTGTGCAGTATTCCTGCAACGGAACGTGTATCAGCGAAGTGATCCTGTATGCAGAGCGGTCGGTGCCGAAGCTTGACTTAAAATACAGCTTATCGGAGATTGCAGGAAGAATATTTATGGCGAAATAACTGAAGATAGGGTATAATAAAGCCATGAGTATGAATTTTCAGATAGTGCGTTACAATTTTATCAGTCAGAAAGTCCGGAAACCATTACGCATTGTGATGATCGCTGATCTGCACAATCAGGTATATGGTCTTGAGAACACGGATCTGCTTACCGCGATTGACACGGAGCAGCCGGATATTATTTTACTGCCTGGCGACATGATCGTCTGTCGGAAGAGCGAACGGAAGAATAACAGGGTGACAGCGGACACGATCCGGAAGATGACTGAAATTGCACCGGTTTATTATTCCTATGGAAATCATGAGCGCGGATTGCTTGAATGCGTGCGGGAGACCGATGGTATCTGGCAGGAATACAGCCAGCATCTCAAAGGTGCACATCATCTGCATATGCTGGTAAATGTGCATGAATTTTTAGAGCCTTGGAATGTCTGCCTGTATGGCTTGGATCTGCCCCGGGCGTATTATAAGCGGCTGATCAAGAAACCGCTACGGGAAGATGTGCTTACCAGCATGCTTGGGAAGATGCAGCCGGATCACTGCAATGTGCTGCTTGCACACAATCCGGATTATTTCCGGTCATATTGTACACTGCATCCAGACTTGATCGTGTCCGGGCATAATCATGGCGGCATGATACGGATACCGGGACTTGGCGGAGTGATCTCTCCACGGTTACATCCATTTCCGAAGTATGACTATGGTGTGTATGAGAGCGCGGATATCAAGACGAAGATGGTTGTGACTGCAGGATGTGGCATGCATTCGATCCATATCCGGATTAACAACCCGCCGGAGATGGTTGTGATTGATGTAAATAAGATGTAAAATTTCCGCATTTGGTTGCAATCATGCGGTCTATGGGATATGATACAGAAACAGAAATCTGTATACTAAATAAAAAGGACGTAACTATGAGCAGGGGAAAAAAGGATAGAGAAGAAATAACGAATACGGAAGAAGTCAAAGAGACGGAAGTATCAGACGAGATGGAGAAAGCAGAGGATTCGGAGAAAGCAGAGGACGACAAGAAGCCGGAAGAAACGAAAGAAACAGACGATAAGCCCGTGAGTCTCTATGTGCAGGAGCCATTTATTGATCCTTCGGTGTATCGGCAGCGCAGAAAGAAACGGATCATCCGCACGGTGACGATTGCGGTTGTTGCAACGCTGCTGGCGGTCTATATCGGTGGCGTGATTTTCCATATGCACCGCTTTGGAGTAAATACGACGATCAACGGCAGGAATGTAGCAGGAAAATCCGTACAGTCTGTGGAGGATATGCTGCTTTCGGATGCACGGAAATACACACTGGATATCAAGTTCAAGGACAGTGATTTTACTTTCGTACTGGGGGATGCGGATTCTGATGTTGCACTGACGGATTCAGTGGATACACTGTTAAAGAAACATTCACCGTTTCTTTGGTTTGTAAACAGCTTTCACAGTTATGATTATAAGATTGATTATACAGTAAACTGTGACAGGGAAAAGTTGGAAGCCTGCCTGCAGGCATCACCGGCACTGGATCGAGCTTCCATGACAGAATCAAAGGACGCGAAGGTTGTTTTGGAGGATGGCGAGGCAAAGGTCATTCCAGAGGAGACGGGAACGAAGCTTGACACGGCAAAGTTATATGAGAAGGTAATAAATGCTCTGAAAAATTATGATACTACACTGGATGTGGAAGCCGAAGAGTGTTATATTCCAGCACATATTCTGGCGGATTCGGAGTCCATTCTGAAAACAAAGGAAGACGCAGATGCATTTGTCGATATCGAAGCCGTGTATGATTTTGGTTCGTATACATATACCATTCCAAAGGAAGAACTTACGAAGATGGCATATGTCAGTTCAGATGGAAGTATCCAGATCAGCAGAAGTAATGTGGAAGCGTATGTCGAAAAATTTAAGGAGAAATTCACGACTGCGGATACTGACCGTGAATTTACGACGCATGATAAGAAGACGATTCTCGTGCATGGCGGGTATTATGGCTGGGTGATCGACGCGGAGACAGAGGCGGAGGAGTTGTACGATCTTCTGTCAAAGAAGAAAAGCTTCACGAAGGAACCAGCATGTAAGCGCCGTGGCTATGCACTGTGTGCGCAGAATGATATCGGTTCGACCTATGTGGAGGTTGATCTGACAAACCAGCATGTATATTATTATCAAAATGGCAGATTGAAATGGGACAGTGATTGTGTATCTGGGCAGACACCGGGACACAAGACACCAGGCGGTCTGTATGGTCTTACCTATAAGAAGATGCATGCGACACTGATTGGTGAGGACTATGAGACACCGGTCACATACTGGATGCCGTTCAATGGTGGTATCGGTCTGCACGATGCGAACTGGCGTGGAAAATTCGGTGGAGAAATCTATACCTACAGCGGTTCCCATGGCTGTGTAAATCTGCCGCCATCAAAAGCAGGCGAGTTATATGAGTATGTCGAAGCGGGCATGCCAATCGTATGCTATTGGAGAGATGAAGTCACTTTTGTAAATAAATAGTTCAATTTGCAGGAGGATACGGAATGAAAAAAGAGATAACTTACGAGGAGCTGCAGGCGGCAGCTTCTTATGTGCAGGCACGTCTGCCATATACACCGAAGGTAGCGCTCGTGCTTGGCTCGGGACTGGGCGATTTTGCAGATCGTCTGACGATTGATGCGAAGATCCCATATGGTGAAATCCCACATTTCCCGGTATCGACAGTGGCAGGGCATGCTGGATGTTTCCTGCTTGGAAAAGTCGGGGATTGCCCGGTGCTGATCATGAAGGGACGTGTGCATTATTACGAAGGATATTCGATGCAGGAGGTTGTGATGCCAGTGCGTGTGATGCACATGCTTGGCGCGGAGATTTTAATTCTTACGAATGCGGCAGGCGGCATGAATCCGTCGTACAAGCCGGGGACGCTGGTACGGATCACGGATCAGATTACGTCGTTTGTGCCATCCCCATTGATTGGAGCAAATATGGAAGCACTTGGTACGAGGTTCCCGGATATGAGTCATGTGTACGACGTAGAGCTTGGAAAAAAGTTGGATTCAGTGGCGAAGACGCAGGGAATTACTCTGGAAGAAGGCATTTATCTGCAGGCGACCGGACCAAACTATGAGACACCGGCGGAGATCCGCATGTACCGGACACTTGGTGCAGATCTGGTTGGTATGAGTACCGCGTGTGAGGCGATGGCAGCACGGCATACTGGTATGAAGATCGTTGGTGTATCATGTGTCACGAATATGGCGGCAGGTATGAGCACCGGAGAATTAAACCATAAGGAAGTGCAGGAAACTGCGAATAAGATTGCAGAAGATTTCCAGACACTGATATACAAATTTATTACAGAAATAGGATAAGACAAAATTATGGATAGAAAGATTTTTCACAGATTATTTGAAGAACGAATTGTTATGTTAGATGGTGCAACCGGAAGTAACCTGATGCAGGCAGGCATGCCGGTTGGTGTATGCCCGGAGAAATGGATTCTGGAGCATCCTCAGCACCTGATCAAATTGCAGCGCGCATATATTCAGGCAGGAACGAATATTCTGCTTGCGCCGACCTTTACGGCGAACCGGATCAAGCTTGCCGAATATCATCTCGAGGATAAGATTCGCGAGATGAACATGCAGTTGGTTGACCTGACACGGACGGCAATCGCACAGGAGAATCATCGTGGATTTATCGCGGGTGATATGACGATGACTGGCAGACAGCTTCAGCCGGTCGGTGATCTGGCGTTTGAGGAACTGGTGGATGTATATAAGGAACAGGCACAGATCCTCGTGGAGGCAGGTGTCGATCTGTTCTTTGTAGAGACGATGATGAGCCTTGCGGAAGCACGGGCGTGCGTGATCGCAATCAGGGAAGTCTGTGACCTGCCGGTTATGGTCAGCATGACCTTTAACAGCGATGGAAAGACGTTGTTCGGTTCTACACCGGAGGCCTCTGTGGTCGTATTACAGTCGCTTGGCGTCGATGCGGTTGGCATCAACTGTTCGACTGGACCGAAGGAGATGGAAGCACTGATCAAGCGTATGGTGCGGTACGCAATGATTCCGGTATTTGCGAAGCCAAACAATGGTATGCCGGAGCTGATCGATGGCGAGACGAAATATACAATGACACCGGAGACGTTTGCTGAGTATGGACGCGCTTTGGTGGAAGCCGGAGCGAGAGCCGTGGGTGGTTGTTGTGGTTCGACACCGAAGCATATCGAGATGCTGAAGAAGGTTGTCCGCTCCGTGGAGCCGGAGGCAACGAAACCAGTTTGTACCCGTGTATTATCCAGTGAGAGTGCAGTACAGGAAATCCATCTCGATGGCAATTTCTTAGTTGTCGGGGAGCGTATCAACCCGACCGGCAAGAAGAAACTGCAGGAGATGCTCCGTGCAGGGAACATGGATCTGGTTGTACAGATGGCAGAAGAACAGACGGAACGTGGGGCAAAGATTCTCGATATCAATATGGGTATGAACGGCATTGACGAGCTGGAAATGATGAAGCGTGCTGTCTACGAAGTGATTTCTGTGACGAATCTTCCGCTCTGTATTGATTCGAGTCATGTCGAGATTATCGAAGCAGCACTCCGTATCTATCCGGGACGTGCGCTTATTAATTCGATTTCATTAGAAGAGAAGAAATGCCGCCCGCTTATGCGGATTGCAAAGAAATATGGTGCGATGGCGATACTCCTTCCGCTTTCGGACAAGGGCTTGCCGGAGAATCTTGATGAGAAGAAAGAGATTATCCGCCGGTTGCTAGAGATCGCGGACGAGGAAGGCTTGTCACGCGATTCCCTGATCATCGATGGTCTGGTTGCAACGGTTGGTGCAAACCGGATGGCGGCACTTGAAACACTCGATACGATTGCCTATTGTAAGAATGAACTGCAGATTCCGACGATCTGTGGTCTGTCCAATATTTCCTTCGGACTGCCAGAGCGAATCAATGTCAATACCGCATTTCTGACGATGGCGATCGCAAACGGCTTGACCATGGCAATCTGTAATCCGGGACAGGCAATGCTTGTGAATGCGAGCCTTGCGGCAGATCTGCTGCTTGCCAAGGAGAATTCGGATAATATTTATGTGGAAAATGTAGTCGCTTTATCCCAGACCGAACAGACGGCTGCAAAGAATGTGGCAGGTGTGTCCGAAGAAGGAAGCCGAGTCTATCATGATGTTGTAAAGGGTAACAAAGGCAGTATCGTGGAGAATGTAAAGAAGGAATTAGAGGCGGGCAAAGATCCGCAGACAATCATTGATGAGGATCTGATTCCGGCAGTCAACAAGGTTGGCGAGTTGTTTGAGCAGAAGAAATATTTCCTGCCACAGCTCATTGCGGGTGCGACAGCGATGGATCTTGCAATCGAATACATCACGCCGCTGCTTCATATCGAAGAGAATGCCAAGCCGAAGGGTACAGTCATTATGGCGACGGTCGAGGGTGATATCCACGATATCGGTAAAAACCTTGTTGTCCTGATGCTGAAAAACTACGGCTACAAGGTTGTGGATTTAGGCAAGGATGTGCCGCTTGACAAGATCATTGCGGCAGCGAAGGAAGAGCATGCCGATATCATCGGATTATCTGCGCTTATGACAACGACGATGATGCGGATGAAGGATGCCGTTGAGTATGTGCGTGCAAATAACCTTCCTTATAAGGTCATCATCGGAGGTGCCGTTGTATCGCAGAATTTTGCAGACGAGATCGGGGCAGACGGATATTCTAAGGATGCAAACGAGGCGGTAAAGCTTGTCGACAAACTATTGACAGACAAGTAACAAAGGGTTAAAATAGCACATAATGATTTTTGACGAAATAATAGGAGAAAGGTGGAACATTTTATGAAAAAAATGGTCTTATCCCTTTTGGTAGATAATACATCCGGTGTACTGAGCCGTGTGTCAGGGATGTTTAGCCGTAGAGGATATAATATTGACAGCTTATCAGTTGGTGTGACAGAAAATCCGAGATATTCCCGTATGACGGTAGCCGTGAGCGGCGATGATCGTATCCTGAGCCAGATCAAAAAGCAGCTTTTAAAGCTTGAGGATGTCTGTGAAATTACAGAACTGAAGGATGGAGAGTCTGTATGCCGTGAACTTCTGCTTGTCAAGATTAAGGCAAGTCTCGAAGAGAGACAGCAGATTATTTCCCTGACGGACGTATTCCGTGCAAAGGTTGTTGATGTATCAACGGATTCCGTTATGATAGAGATTACAGGAAACGTCAACAAGATTGAAGCGTTTATCTCGCTTCTGGATGGGTTTGAGATTTCTGAGATGGTACGTACAGGCTTGACAGGTCTTACAAGAGGCGCTGTAAGCGGAAACTAAGGTCATTACTTACGATTAAGTAGTAACGATAAATATTTTTTACAAAATCAGGAGGATATGATAATGTCAGCAAAGATTTTTTATCAGGAAGATTGTAATCTGTCACTGTTGGATGGCAAGACAATTGCAATCATCGGCTATGGAAGCCAGGGGCATGCACATGCTTTGAACTTGAAGGACAGCGGATGCCACGTCATCATCGGTCTTTACGAGGGAAGCAAGTCATGGGCTAAGGCTGAGGCACAGGGATTTGAAGTATATACATCTGCAGAAGCAGCAAAGCGTGCAGATATCATCATGATTCTGATCAACGATGAGTTGCAGGCAGGCCTTTACAAGAACGATATTGAGCCGAACCTTGAGCCGGGCAACATGCTTATGTTCGCACATGGTTTCAATATTCACTTTAACCAGATTATTCCACCTAAGGATGTCGATGTAACAATGATCGCACCGAAGGCACCTGGTCACACAGTTCGTTCTGAGTACCAGGCTGGTAAGGGTACACCTTGTCTGATCGCTGTATATCAGGATGCAACAGGTAAGGCACAGGATCTTGCACTTGCTTACGGTCTTGGTATCGGTGGAGCAAGAGCCGGAATTCTTGAGACAACATTCAGAACAGAGACAGAGACAGACCTCTTTGGTGAGCAGGCAGTTCTTTGTGGTGGTGTATGTGCACTTATGCAGGCTGGTTTCGAGACTCTTTGCGAAGCTGGTTATGATCCAAGAAATGCATACTTCGAGTGTATCCACGAGATGAAGCTGATCGTAGATCTGATTTACCAGTCAGGTTTTGCAGGCATGAGATATTCTATTTCGAATACAGCTGAGTATGGTGATTACATCACAGGTCCTAAGATTGTAACAGAAGAGACAAAGAAGACAATGAAGAAGATCCTGAAAGATATCCAGGATGGTACATTCGCAAAAGACTTCCTGCTTGATATGTCTTCCGCAGGTGGACAGGCTCACTTCAAGGCTCTTAGAAAACTTGCTTCTGAGCATCCATCAGAGAAGGTTGGCGAGGAGATTCGTAAGTTATATAGCTGGAATGGTGAAGGAAAGCTGATCGATAACTAAGATACACATTTTGAAGAACCTAGATCCGTTTCGATCTAGGTTCTTTGTTTTTGGCAGAGATTATGACAGGTGGTGTAGGTTATGACATGTTTGGAAGCACAATCAAATATTATGGCATTCATAGAGAAGAAACTTCCGGACGATGTGATCCCGGATTTTGTAAAGCATATGCGGTACTGCAAGAATTGCAGGGAAGAGCTGGAGATTTACTATACGTTGATCGTTGGCATGCATCAGGTCGATAACAACCAGGAACTGTCACAGAATTTTGCAAAGGATCTGGAAAATGAACTGAATCGTCTGGAACACCGTGTAAAGCAGGCGAAACGTTTCAAGTTCTCCACATTTGGACTTGTGTTTGGAGTGGCAGTCGTATTTTTGTTTTTTGTATACAATCAATGTCTGGATAAGGTATATAATATCGAACAGCGGATGAAACTGGAAGCACAGGGGGATACTTATTTTTACGATACATTTGGTTCGGAGATGTCCGTTTGCTTAAATGATATTGTACAGGAAGTGCAGATTGCACAGAAACCGAAGGAATCAACCTTTTATGAAAAACTACGTGAATATCAATTAACCCACCCGGAAAGTGAGGAGACGGAGAGCGATGAATAAATTATTATTGATTGACGGAAACAGCATCATGAATCGTGCGTTTTACGGAATCCCGGATATGACAACGAATGACGGGAGACATACCAACGCGATTTATGGTTTTTTAAATATAATCTTGAAGGTAATCGAGGAAGAACAGGCAACACATATTTGTGTTGCTTTTGATTTAAAGAAGAAAACATTTCGCCATGAGATGTATGAGGCGTATAAGGGAACGCGAAAGGGTATGCCGGAAGAACTGCATGAGCAGATGCCGAGAATCAAGGAGATTCTGCAGGCAATGCACATCCGAATCGTGGAACAGGAAGGCTTTGAGGCGGATGATCTGATCGGTACGTTATCAAAGAAGGGTGAGCGCGAAGGCTTTGCCGTTACGATTCTATCTGGTGATCGTGACCTGTTGCAGCTTGCGACAGATACCGTGCTCGTACGCATCCCGAAGACAAAGCATGGTAAGACTGAGGTCGAGGATTATTATGCAAAAAATGTGGTGGAAACCTATGGAGTAACACCGTTGATTTTCATAGATATGAAAGGTCTGATGGGTGATACTTCGGATAATATTCCAGGTGTGCCGGGAATCGGTGAGAAGACAGCGGCAAAGCTGCTTGCGGAGTATGGTGACTTAGATGGTGTCTATGCGGCTGTGGACAGCATGAAGGCAAGCAGGATGAAACAGAATCTGATCGAGAACAAAGATCTGGCATATCTGTCTAAGACGCTTGCAACGATCAAGCTGGACTGCCCGATTCCATTTGAATTTTCAGAGGCAACGTATCACGATCCGTTTAATGCCGAGGCATATACGTTATTTGAAGATTTAGAGTTAAAGAGCTTTTATAAGCGGTTCTCGGTTGAGAAGAAGGAAGAACTGACCTTCGAGACAGTATTGATCGATGATATTGACGGTTACAACGCTCTGCTTGCAAAGCTGCAAAAGGCGAAGGAAGTTTCCTTTGCATGGATCACACAGGATGGAGAAGCACTTGGCGTTGCGGTCTGTATGGATTTGGAGCATGTCTATCTGATTCGGTTTATGATGTTTATCACGGAGGCGATGGTTGCAGACAATCTCCTTGCGTTGAGCCGGGATTATCAGGTGCAGTTAGCATGTATGCACGTGAAAAAGCTGCTTTCATTTTTGGATTTTCATGAGGAAGATGCAGTATTTGACGCTGGACTTGCGGCATATCTGTTACAGCCAAATCAGTCGGAATATGAATACGATACGCTTGCAAAGGTGTATCTGGACGTGACGCTGCCGTCAGAGAAGGAAATGCTTGGCAAGGAGAAACTAGGATATTTCTCCTTCGAAGATGAAAGAGTACAAAAATGGATGGCATATCAGGCGATTGTGCCATATAAGATAAAGTCAGTTTTGCGAGAGAAATTAAAAGAGACAGGAATGGAATCACTCTATGATGAGATGGAGCTTCCTTGTCTGTATGCGTTATATGAGATGGAGAAAAATGGTATCCGCGTCGATGGTGAGGCATTGAATCAGTATGGGAAAAAACTCCGTACACGGATCGAGGAGCTTACCGCAGAGATTCATGCAATGGCGGGGGAAGAATTTAACATCAATTCTCCGAAAAAACTTGGCGAGATTTTATTTGAGAAACTTGGATTAAAAAATGGAAAGAAGACAAAGACCGGATATTCGACGAGTGCAGAGGTGTTAGAGAAGCTTAAAAATGCACATCCGATCATACCGAAGATCTTAGAATACCGTCAGCTTACGAAGCTTAATTCCACCTATGCAGAGGGATTGGCTGGTTATATCCGGGCAGATGGAAGAATTCATGGCAAGTTCCATCAGACGGTAACTGTGACGGGACGTATCAGTTCGGCAGATCCGAATCTGCAGAATATCCCGACGCGTATGCCGCTTGGCAGAGAAATCCGTAAGGTCTTTATTCCGGAGGAAGGATCGGTGTTTGTTGATGCTGATTATTCCCAGATTGAGCTGCGTGTGCTCGCACATATGTCCGGTGATGCGGCTTTGATTGCGGCATATCAGGCGGATGAGGATATCCATGCGATCACGGCATCACAGGTATTCGATGTGCCACTCGATCAGGTGGACAGTACCCTTCGCCGGAAAGCAAAGGCGGTAAATTTTGGAATTGTTTACGGCATCAGCTCCTTTGGTCTAGGACAGGATCTCGATATCTCCAGAAAGGAAGCGGAGGGCTATATCGAGAAATATTTTGCAACCTATGGCAAGGTTAAGGAATTTTTAGACCGAACGGTGGAAGATGCGAAGAAAAACGGCTATACGGTCACGATGTTTGGACGGAGACGCCCGATTCCAGAGCTTGCTTCCTCGAACTTTATGACACGAAGTTTTGGCGAGCGTGCAGCAATGAACGCCCCGGTACAAGGAACTGCGGCGGATATTATCAAGATTGCGATGGTTCGTGTGAATCGTCGGCTCAAAGAAGAACATTTGCAGTCAAAGCTTGTACTTCAGATCCACGATGAGCTGATCATCGAGACAAAGAAGGAAGAGGTAGAGATCGTACAGAAGATTTTGGTGCAAGAGATGATGCATGCGGCAGACCTTGCTGTGCCGCTTCTTGTGGATGCAAATGTTGGTGACAGCTGGTATGATGCGAAGTAAGGACATTCAGGGAGATTCAGAATGCTGATATTAGGAATTACTGGAGGCGTTGGCTCTGGAAAAAGTAAAATATTATATGACCTGTCTAATTTATATGGGGCATATATTGTCGAGACCGATAAGCTTGCCCATACGCTGATGGAGCCGGGACAGACAGTATATCAGGCGGTTGTGGAAGCGTTTGGCACGGAGATTTTGCAGGCAGAGGAACCATATGCAATCGACCGGGCGAAGTTTGCACAGATCGTGTTTGCTGACAAAGAAAAGCTTGCACAGTTAAATGCACTTACGCATCCGGCTGTGAAGGCATGGATTCGGAAAGACATCGAGGAGAAACGGAAGCAGGACGTGAAGATCTATGTGATCGAGGCGGCACTTCTGATTCAGGATGGATATAAGGAGATCTGCGATGAAATCTGGTATATCTATGTCAATGAGGAGACGCGGATCAAACGATTGATGAAACAGCGCGGCTATACCGAGGAACGCTGCCGTGCGATGTTCCACAGTCAGGAACCGGAATCATATTATAGAAAATATGCAGATTTCACTATAAATAATCAATTAGACTATGAAAATTCATCAAAACAACTAAAAGATAGGTTGAATATCTTACTTGGAGATGCTATAATTTTAACTAATCATGGGAAAACAGACTAATTTCAGGAGGGAACAGGCGTGGCAACAGTGAAATATCCGGAACCTTTAATATTTGGACTGGACATCGGTACGCGGAGTATCGTCGGTACAGTCGGATACAGAGAACAGGAGCGGTTTCATGTAGTTGCGATGGCTGTCAAATACCATGATACCCGTTCGATGATCGACGGACAGATCCATGATATCGCGAAGGTCAGTCAGGATATTGTCGAGGTAAAACAGCAGTTAGAGAAACAGTTAGGCGGGCGCAAATTGCATGATGTATGCATTGCGGCGGCTGGCCGTGTCTTAAAAACTGCGATCGGACACGGGGAGTATGAATTCTCTGAGAATACAGTTATTACACAGGAATATATCCATTCGATCGATCTGATCGGCGTGGAGCAGGCGCACAATGAGATTCTGCAGGAATTAAACGAGAGTCATGAGACAACGAAATATTTCTGTGTCGGCTATACCGTTGTGAAATATTTCCTGAACAATTACGAGATCACGAATCTGGAAGGACACAAGGGAACGAAGATTGCGGCCGATGTGCTTGCAACATTTCTCCCGGAAGAGGTTGTGGACAGTCTGTATGCGGCTGTGGAGCAGGCTGGATTGTATGTGACGAATCTTACATTGGAGCCAATCGCGGCGATGACGGTAGCGATTCCAGAGCAGTACCGCCTTTTGAACATTGCACTGATCGATATCGGAGCCGGAACGTCCGATATCTGTATCACAAAAGATGGAAGCGTGATCGCGTATGGTATGATCCCGGCAGCTGGAGACGAGCTGACCGAGGCACTGGTAAAGAAATATCTGATTGATTTCCAGACGGCAGAGAAGTTAAAGACGGTCAGTGCACGCCGGAAATCAGTTACATATAAAGATATTATGGGAATCTCCCATAAGATTACTCCGGAGGAGATTTATCAGACGACGGAGGAAGTAAAAGAGGGAATCTCGAAGAAGATCGCGGATAAAATCATTGAGTTAAATGGTGGAACAAGCGTCAGTGCGGTGTTTGTAGTCGGCGGTGGTGGAAAACTGCCTGGATTTACAGATACACTGGCAGAGGATCTTGACCTTCCGGCAGAACGTGTAGCTCTGCGTGGCGAAGAAGTGATGAATACGATTGATTTTCAGGTAGAGGGGATCAAGAAAGATCCGCTCTATGTGACACCAATCGGTATCTGTTTGAACTTCTTTGATCAGAAGAATAACTTCATCTTTGTCAACGTAAATGGCGAACGTGTGAAGCTGTATAACAATGATAAGCTGACAATCTTTGATGCGGCAGTACAGTACGGTATTCCAAACGAAGATATCTTCCCGAAGCGCGGCGATGATATCACATTTAAGATAAATGAAAAGACACGGATCGTGCGTGGGTACAGCGGGGAAGCTGCGGTGATCACCCAGAACGGAAAGACCGCTGGTATGAACGCAGTGATTGAGGCGAACGATAACATCCGGATTCAGCCGTCTACAAAGGGCAAATCTGCGGAGATTGAATTATCGACACTTCCGGAATATGCGGGCATGCTGACCTTTAAGGTGAATGGAAACGAAGTATCCTGTCCGAAATTTGCAACCGTGAATGGTGAATTTGCATCGTCCATGTATCAGATTCAGGATGGGGATGATGTCTGTATGCGAAATTATTATACCGTGGGACAGTTGCGCACATTTATGGATCTGACGACGGATTTTTATGCGTATGTCAACCATCAGATTGCCGATGAAGATGAGAAGATTTATGAGAATTTTGAAGTAGAATTTGTCACCCGGAAGGAAGAAACGATTATTCCGGACGATGAGATCGTGGAAGTTGCAGACGAAGCAGCGGTCACAGAACCTGTGACGGAAGATACAAGTAAAACAGAGGCGGAGCAGAATGTGACACCGCAGCCACAGCCAGCACCAGCTGTAAGCCGTGCAATCACGGTTGTAGTCAATAAAACACCTGTCACTTTGACAGGAAAACAGAGCTATACATTTGTGGATATTCTGGATGTATATCCGTTTGATCTTTCTTCGATGCGTGGAAAGCGCCTTGTTACAAATGTAAATGGCATACATGCAGAATTTATACAGCCGATCGATGAAGGGGCTGTGATCGATATTCATTGGGAGAACTAGACATGCAGGATATTACGGAAAAGCTCATTAAAAATTACACAGTATATCATAAGATCTTTTATGTATTTATGGTTTTGCTCACCGTGTTGTCACGCGTCATGAAGTTCACCGACAACACGCCGGTCTGCGTGACATTTGCAACCGTTGTGTTTGTGTTTGCACTGCTTGACAGTGTGTTTTATCACATGGGCGTGTTTAAGAATATGAAGTTTTTGACGACTTTCCGGTTGATTGAGATTACTACATACAGTATTTTCGTATCATTTGTTCCGTACGAGGGCGTGCTGCTTGTCGGTATGTTTATGATTTTGTTCCTGCTTGCATTGGAATTCATTATTCTTGGTTCACACTATGACAAGGGAACGATTTTAGTCCGCAAGATGATGTTGCTTATACCGATGTTTATCAATCTGTGCCTGTCATTGCAGTTCCGGAGAGAGACATTCTGGTTCTGTTATGTGCTGGTGCTTGCAATCTTTGTCGTGACACTGTTGTTTGTGACGGAACTTCTCGAATATTCAAACGATGCACATGAGGCGTATTATACCCAGCTTGTGTTGGAACGGAATGATATACAGGATAAGAATGCAAAGCTCGAAGAGTATCAGGAAAAGGTAAAGAATGTAAATGAACGTGTGAATTACCAGAAGATTGAGCTGGCACGGGTCGTGAATGATCTGGAACAGGCAAACCGGGAAATCGAGTCCCAGACGGAAATCATGCGTTATATGGCGTCTTCGTTTGATATCAACAAGAATATCAATGTGATCGTCGATGCAATCATGGACGTAAAGAATCCAAAGCTCTGTGCGGTGTATATGGATGGAGCGGTTAATTCGGACAATCGTGGAATCTGTATTATCAAGACGGATTATGCTTCAATGGAACGCCGTCTGCGCAAGGATTTTGAGAAGATTTATTCGGATTTTGCCGAGAGCCGGAAGACGACGGAGCTGCTGGTCGGGGATGAATTAAAGGAGCTGCGTTTTATTGGTGAGACAAATATCAAGAGTCTGGTGAAGCTTGCGATGATCAACGACAACAAGCAGTATGGTATGATGCTGATCGCATCCAATGAGGAGAATTTTTTCGAGAAGGGAATCTCGTACTATGAAACCTGCTTGGTGGAATATAATGTATCTGTCAAGAGTACAAAGCTTTATTTACAGACACAGGATATGGCGCGCAAGGATGGTCTGACACAGATCTACAACCGTGTTTATTTCGGACAGTTGTTTGCAGCGGCGGCAGAGGAAGCGACGAAGAAACAACAGCCGTTATCTGTGGCACTGTTTGATATTGATAAGTTCAAGAATATCAATGATACATATGGACATCTTGCCGGTGATAAGGTCATCAAGATGGTGGCATCCATTGACGATAAATTTGCAAGGGCACATGGGGGATTTGCCTGCCGGTATGGAGGCGAGGAATTCCTGCTTGTATTGCCGGGCTACGATGAAACGCAGGCATTGCCGATCTTAGAGGAAATGCATAAAGAGATCCAGACGACAATCGTGCAGTATGATGACAAGGAAATTCCAGTCAATGTATGTATTGGCCTGTCTGCATATCCGACGATCTGTAGGGATACCAATATCCTTGTAAACCGTGCGGATAAGTCGATGTATTATGGCAAAAAACATGGTCGTGGCAGACTGGTGGTGGACAATCCGGCGGTGGATGATATGCAGTCTTGAGATTCTCAAATAAAGATTAAAATTGTACGTGAAAAAAGACATTTATTTACAGATTTTTGGTTGTATACAAACCTTGATTTGTTTATAATGTAGAAAGATATGAGTTGAAACTATAAAAGCAGAGGAGAAGAGCAGTGGCATTTATTGATTCAATTAAAAAAAGAGCAAAACAAAACAAGAAAACAATTGTATTACCGGAAACTGCAGATATGCGTACATTAGAGGCGGCGCATAAGATTTTGCAGGAAGGAATTGCCGACATAATCTTAGTTGGTGACAAACAGACGATTATAAAGAAAGCAGATGGACTGGATCTGACAGGCGCGAAATTCGTAGATCCATATGACTGCGACAAGTTAAACGATTATGTATCCATTTTGGTAGAGCTTCGTAAGAAGAAAGGTATGACGCCGGAAGAAGCAAAGGAACTGCTTTTAACAAACGTCCTGTATTTTGGCTGTATCATGGTAAAGGCAGGCGATGCAGATGGAATGGTTGCAGGAGCAGTGAATTCTTCTGCAAATGTATTGCGTGCAGCATTGCAGATCTTAAAGACTGCACCGGATACAAAGCTGGTATCTGCATTCTTCTTAGTTGTAGTACCAAACTGTGAGATGGGTGAGCATGGAACATTCATTTTCTCAGATGCAGGATTAAATCAGTTCCCGGATGCGAGAGAGCTTGCAGCAATCGCAGAGAGCTCTGCAAAGTCATTTGAACTTCTGGTAGAGGCAGAACCAATTGTGGCAATGTTATCCCATTCAACAAAGGGAAGTGCACATCATCCAGAGATCGATAAGGTGATCGAGGCATGTAGGATTGTCAATGAAGAATGTCCGAACCTGAAGTGTGATGGTGAATTGCAGAGTGATGCGGCAATTGTGCCGGAAGTAGCTGCTTCCAAGGCACCGGGCAGCGACGTAGCCGGAAAGGCAAACGTATTGATCTTCCCGGATCTGGATGCTGGAAATATTGGATACAAGCTTGTACAGCGTCTCGCAAAGGCAGATGCATATGGTCCGATTACACAGGGTATTGCAAAGCCGGTCAACGATCTGTCCAGAGGATGTTCAGCAGATGATATCGTCGGTGTTGTTGCGATTACAGCGGTTCAGGCACAGGCACTTGACCAGAAATAGAATAGTAAGAGAAAGCGTGAGAATATGAAGGTATTAGTAATTAATTGTGGTAGTTCTTCCCTCAAGTACCAGTTGATCGACTCGGACACAGAACAGGTACTTGCAAAGGGAATCTGTGAAAGAATCAAATTAGATGGTTCACTGACACATCAGGCAACTGGTAAGGAAAAGATACAGATTGAGGCACCGATGCCGGATCATAGCGCAGCAGTAAAGCTTGTACTGCAGTATCTGTTAGATGAGAAGCTTGGTGCAATCAAAAATCTGGATGAGATTGCAGCGGTCGGTCATCGTGTGGTACATGGCGGGGAGAAGTTTTCTTCTGCGGTTCTGATCAATGACGAAGTACTTGCAGCGATTGAGGAGTGCTGTGATTTAGCACCACTTCACAATCCAGCCAATCTGATCGGTATCCGTGCATGTCAGGAATTGATGCCGGGTGTTCCACAGGTTGCAGTGTTTGATACTGCATTCCATCAGACTATGCCAGATTATGCATATACATATGGTATTCCATATGAGTATTATGAGAAATACAAGGTTCGTCGTTACGGCTTCCACGGAACGAGCCACAGCTTTGTATCCAAGCGTACCGCTGAATTGCTTGGAAAGGATATCAAGGATACAAAGATTATCGTATGTCATCTTGGTGGTGGCGCGAGCATCTGTGCAGTTGAGGGCGGAAAGTCAATTGATACGACAATGGGACTTACGCCACTCGAAGGTATCACAATGGGAACCAGAAGTGGAAATATTGATCCAGCAATCATCGAATATATTGCGAACAAAGAAGGAAAGACACTCACAGAGATCATCAGTATGCTCAACAAGGAGTCCGGTGTTTATGGTATCTCAGGAAAGTCCAGTGACTTCCGGGATTTGAACAAGGGAATCGCTGAGGGCGACAAGCGCTGTGAGATTGCAATGAATGTATTTACCTATCAGGCAGCAAAGTTTATCGGCGGTTATGTAGCAGCGATGAACGGTGTCGATGCAATCGTATTTACAGCCGGTGTCGGTGAGAATGATCCAAAGGTAAGAAAAGATACATGTAGCCATCTCGGATATCTGGGTGTGGAGATTGATGATGAAGCAAATAAGCTCCGTGGAGAAGAGGTAAAGATCTCAACAGAGAATTCTAAGGTGCCAGTGTATGTCGTACCGACAAACGAGGAGCTTGCAATCGCAAGAGAGACTGTTGCACTTGCAAAATAAATATTTTATCAAAAAATGAAAAATACCGTTGACATCAGATAGATTTGTTTGTATAATAAGCAAAGTGTGATTTTAAGTGTATTCTTGAAGGAGGTGTAAGGATGTCCATTTGTCCTAAGAATAAAAGTTCAAAAGCAAGACGTGACAAGCGTAGAGCAAACTGGAAGATGACAGTTCCTGGCTTGGTAAAGTGCAGCAAGTGTGGAGCGCTTATGATGCCACACAGAGTATGCAAGGCTTGCGGTTCCTATAATAAGAAAGAAATCATCTCTGCTGAGTAATTCACTGAAATGAAAAAAAGACTTTTCATCGAGAGGTTCTCGTTGAAAAGTCTTTTTTTGTGCCTTGATTTCTTGACGAAAGAAAGGGATACAACTATAATATATAGGATTATGTGGTCTATCATGTTGTATAACAAGGAAGGGTTCGGATAAAGAATGGAAAAGATTGTAATAGCAATTGATACAATGGGTACGGATAATGGAAGTGCATATTTTGTACAGGGCATTGCGGAGGCGATGGATCTGTATGACGACCTTTCCTTTATCGTAACCGGTAAAGAAGAGGAATTAAAAACGTATATTGACCAGTACGGATGTGATAAGACGCGGATTGAGGTAGTCGATGCAACCGAGGAGATTACCTGTCATGATGCGCCGGTGGATGCTATCCGTAGAAAGAAGAATTCATCTATGGTATTGGCGTTAAATGCTGTCAAGGAAGGAAGAGCGGCGGCTTGTATTTCTGGCGGTAATTCTGGTGCGCTGCTGGCTGGCGGACAGTTTCTGGTTGGACGTGCAAAGGGGGTTAAGCGAACCCCACTGGCTCCACTCATTCCACATCGGTACGGCTCGTCGTTACTGATCGACTGTGGCGCAAATGTGGATGCAAAGCCAGAGAATCTGGTACAGTTTGCAAAGATGGGTTCTATCTATATGAAGAATATCGAGGGTATCGAGAACCCTCGTGTTGGTATCATCAATATCGGTGCGGAGGATGAAAAGGGAAACGAACTTGTGAAATCCACGATTCCGCTGCTGCGTGAGTGTAAGGATATCAACTTTATCGGTAGTGTAGAATCCCGTGATATCCCAAACGGTCCGGCAGATGTATTAGTCTGTGAGGCGTTTGTTGGAAATGTTCTGCTCAAATTCTTTGAGGGACTTGGCAAAATGTTTATGGCAGAGATCAAAGATACGTTAAAGAGCAGTGTCAAGACGAAGATCGGTGGTGCATTGATCTACAAACCGATTAAGAAAACCTTTAAGCGGTATATGGCGGATGATAAGGGTGGAGCACCATTGCTTGGCTTAAAAGGTCTGGTAGTAAAGATTCATGGCAACAGCAAGGATACAGAGGTACGCTCTGCCATTGAACAGTGCCGTAACTTTGTGAAAAAAGATGTTACAAATCAGATTATTCGTACATTTGTAGAGGAAGAAAACAAAGGGGAGAACTAACATGGAACATGAAGGATCACTCAGTGAGCTGGAAGCACTGATTGGATATACCTTTCAGGATATCAAACATTTGGAGACAGCAATCACGCACAAGTCCTTCGTCAATGAAAAGATGGTCGGACGCTATATGTCGTATGAGCGATATGAGTTTTTAGGTGATGCGATTCTGGAATTTATCGTGAGTAAGTATCTGTTTGAAAATTATCAGACGATGCCAGAGGGTGATTTGTCGAAGCTTCGTTCAAGTCTTGTCTGTGAGTTCACGTTGTCCAAGATTTCGCGGGATTTGCGGTTTGGTGAGTTTGCCCGGTTCAGTAAGGGAGAGAGACAGACGGGCGGAGCTAACCGGGATTCGATTTTGTGTGATATGTTTGAGTCTGTGCTTGGCGCAATCTATCTGGATGGTGGTATGGAATGTGCAACCGCATATGTGGAGCGGTTTCTACTGCAGGATATCGAACATAAACAGCGCTTCCATGATGCAAAGTCCAAGTTGCAGGAATATGTGCAGAAGCATAAGATCAACCTGCAATATGAATTGTTGGCGGAGGAAGGTCCTGACCACAACAAGCAGTTTACCGTGCGCGTCGTGTTAGACGGCAAGGAGATGGCGCGGAAGGTGGCGCATTCAAAGAAAACAGCAGAGCAGTATGCAGCGTTTGAGACATTGGAGCTGCTACATCAGCCAACTGGAAAAAGGTAAGGTAACGTATGTATTTAAAAAGCATAGAAATATATGGATTTAAGTCCTTTGCAAATAAAATAATTTTCAAATTCAACAATGGTATTACAGGTATCGTTGGACCGAACGGTTCTGGTAAGAGTAATGTCGGCGATGCCGTGCGCTGGGTACTTGGTGAGCAGAGTGCGAAGCAGTTACGTGGTTCCAAGATGGAGGATGTTATTTTCTCTGGTACAGAGCTTCGAAAACCGCAGGGCTCGGCATATGTGGCAATCACACTTGATAACAGCGATCACAGCCTGCCGATTGATTATAATGAGGTAACGGTTGCCAGACGTGTGTATCGTTCTGGTGAGAGTGAGTATCTGATCAATGGTGTTGTCAGCCGTTTGAAGGATGTCAATTCCCTGTTCTTCGATACTGGTATCGGTAAAGAGGGATATTCGATTATCGGACAGGGACAGATCGAGCGGATTCTGTCAGGAAAGCCGGAGGAACGCCGGGAGCTGTTCGATGAGGCGGCAGGAATTGTTAAATATAAGAAGAATAAGGCAGCAACAGAAAAGTCACTGGAGAACGAGCGGGCAAATCTTTCCCGTGTGAAGGATATTCTCGGGGAACTGGAAAAACAGGTTGGTCCTTTGAAGGAACAGTCGGAGACGGCACGGAAGTATCTGATCTTCAAGGACGAGTTGAAGAAGCTGGATATCAATGCATTTCTCTTAGATGTCGATGATACACAGGTAAAGCTGGAATCCTACGAGGAGAAGCTATCCATTGTGGAGACAGATGCGTCACGTCTGAAGGATGAATTCGAGGCAGCGAAGGATGAATATGAACGCATTGAGCAGCAATTGGAATCCTATAACGAGAAGATTGATACATCGAAAAATGAGATTCATGAGAAGAAGCTCAGCAATCAGCGGTTAGAAGGCGAGATGAACGTTATCAACCAGCAGATTCTCTCATATCAGCAAAGTGATGCGGGGCTGCTCGAACAGATTGAGAAAGAGACGAAGAATCTGGAAAAGCACAAAGCGGATCTTACCGGATTGTATGAGGAGAAATCCCAGTTGGATGAGAAGCTGGATCAGGCAGATGATGTGCTTGATGAGGCAAAAAAACAGTATCAGGATCTGGAACAGGATATTACCGCGAAGGAACAGGCAATTGAGTATGCCAAAGCAGATATTATCGAGTATTTGAATGAAGGCGGTACGTTAAAGGCAAAGGTCGGCAGATACGATACGATGCTGGAAAACATCAACCTTCGTAAGACAGAGCTTAAGAAACGGCTGCTGGAATATACGAGCGAGGAAGAAAAAGCAAAGACGGAGGAAGCACAGCTTACCTCTGGAATCAAAGAGTTAGAAAGTGAATTGCAGGAAAAAAATGGACAGTTTACGGCTGTTCAGAACCTGATCACGGATCACAGCCAGAAGCTTGAAGAAAACCGGCGTGGCGTCACGGAGACGAGTAACCAGATCGTCAGCCTGAAATCCAAGAAGGAAGCGTTGCGCAATCTGACGGAACGTTACGAGGGATACGGAAACAGTATTCGCCGTGTCATGGAGCAGAAGACGAAGAATCCGAAGATCGTCGGCGTTGTGGCAGATATCATACAGGTAGATAAGCGGTATGAGACAGCTATTGAGACGGCACTTGGCGGAAGTATCCAGAACATTGTCACAGAGGATGATGCAACAGCCAAGAGTATGATCGCGTATTTGAAGCAGAACCGGTTTGGACGTGCAACATTCCTGCCGATTCAGTCAATCGTCGATCGCTCCGGGGTGAGTAACGATGTAAAGCGGGAACCGGGCGTTGTTGGTACCGCATCCGAATTGGTTGGATATGATAAGAAATTCCAGTCGATTATCGGACATCTGCTTGGACGAATCGTAGTTGTCGATCACATCAACCATGCGATGGCGCTTGCAAAGAAGTATAAACAGAGTCTGCGTATCGTGACGCTCGAGGGAGAACTGATCAATCCGGGCGGTGCGCTGACCGGTGGTGCATTTAAGAATACATCAAATCTGCTTGGACGAAAGCGAGAGCTTGAGGAAATTGATGAACAGATCGAGAAGCTTTCCGTGAAGCTGGAAGAACATAAGAAGCAGATTACATTCCTGACGGAAGACCGTGAGAAACAAAAAGGTATCCGTGACGAATTAAATACGGAGATCCAGAATATGAACATCCGTATGAATACATATACCCTGAACCTTGAACAGGTACAGGCAAAGCTGGCTGAGGTAGAACGCGGATTTGCAAGCATCAATCGCGAGAATGGTGAGCTTGCAGCGCAGATCGACGAGATCAATGCAAACAAGCAGGAATTAAAGGATAACAACCAGAAGCAGGAGGAAGCCATTCACGAGCTGGAAGCGGAGATTGCGAAGCTTGAACAGGCAGTGACTGAGGAAAAAGGTAGGCTGCAGGGTGCTTCAGATTCAATTAACAAGCTGAATCTGGAGTTCAATACCGTACAGCAGCAATATGAGTTCCTGATGCAGAATATCCATCGTATCAAGACGGAGGAACAGGTAGCAAAGGAGAACCTGCAGACGCTGAATCTAAAGCGGAACAATGGAAACGAAGAGGTTACGACGCTCACAAAGCGGACAGACAGCTTAAAACAGCAGTTCGATGAGAATATCCGTATGATCGCGATTAAGGAGAAGAAACTGGAAGAACTCATTTCAGGTAAAGATGCTTTGAATGAGAGTCACAAAGAATTTTTCCATAAACGTGAGGAATTGTCGGAGCAGATCAATGGACTGGACAAATCGGCATTCAAGATCAATGCATCGATTGAGAAGTTGTCCGAACAGGCGGAAAGTCTGAATAATTATATGTGGGAAGAATACGAGCTGACCTATAATCTGGCACTTGACTATAAGGATGCCGGATTCGATGATATCTCATCACTCAAGCGCGAGATTTCGGCAGTGAAAAATAAGATCAAACAGCTCGGCGATGTCAATGTCAATGCCATCGAGGATTACAAGCAGGTATCCGAGCGATACGAGTTCTTAAAGGGACAGCATGATGATATCTGCAAGGCAGAGGCAAATCTTGTAAATATTATTGCAGAGCTTGACCGGGCAATGCGGGAACAGTTTGCGGAGAAATTCAAGGAGATCCGTGTGATGTTCTCGAAAGTATTTAAGGAGCTGTTCGGTGGTGGTAAGGCTGACCTTGAGCTTGTTGATGAGGAAGATCTGCTCGAAACAGGAATCAAGATCATCGCACAGCCGCCAGGAAAGAAATTGCAGAATATGATGCAGCTTTCCGGTGGAGAGAAGAGTTTGACGGCGATTTCTTTGCTTTTTGCAATCCAGAGTTTAAAACCGTCACCATTCTGTCTGCTGGATGAGATTGAGGCGGCACTCGATGATTCGAATGTCAAGCGATTTGCCAAATATCTGTCCAAGCTGACAAAGGACACACAGTTTATCGTCATTACACACCGTAAAGGTACGATGGAAGCCGCAGATATCCTGTATGGTATCACAATGCAGGAAAAGGGCGTTTCGACACTTGTATCGGTGAATATGATAGAGAATGAATTGGATGATTAAGGAGGTGTAAGATATGGGTTGGTTTACCAAGAAGAAAAAAGGGGAAACTACAGAAGAGGAACTGCAGGAAGTGCAGACACAGGAAACTGTTGCAGAAGCAGAAGAAGTGGAGACAGAGAAAGAGATATCTGAGGTTCCTTCGGAGACAGTTGATACAGAGATTCCGGCTGAGATACCAGCGGATGAGCCAGGAGAAGCTCCAGCTCCACAGAAAAAGGGCTTCTTTGCAAGATTAAAGGAAGGGCTTACAAAGACACGTAACAGCATTTCAGATAGCTTCAACAACTTGTTCAAGGCAAGCGAGTTAGATGATGATTTTTACGATGAGCTGGAAGAGACACTCGTTATGTCCGATATGGGCTATGAGACGACGGAACGGATCGTAGAAGATCTGAAAGCACGTGTCAAGGAAGAACATATCAAGGAAGCACAGGCATGCCGGGATCTGGTAATCAATATTATACGGGATCAGATGCAGGTGGATGAGACAGCCTACGATTTTGAGAATAAGAAAACAGTTGTGCTGGTAATCGGTGTCAACGGTGTTGGAAAGACCACTTCGATCGGAAAGCTGGCAGCCCAGTACAAGGCACGAGGCAAGAAGGTGCTGATGGCGGCGGCAGATACATTCCGTGCAGCGGCAATCGACCAGTTAAAGACATGGGCGAACCGTGCCGGTGTAGATATTATCGCACAGAATGAGGGTGCAGATCCGTCGGCGGTTGTCTACGATGCAGTTGCGGCAGCAAAAAGCCGGAATACAGATATCCTGCTGATCGATACAGCTGGACGTCTGCACAACAAGAAGAACTTGATGGATGAGCTTGCGAAGATGCGTCGCATTATTACAAGAGAGTATCCGGAAGCAAATGTGGAGTCACTGATCGTGTTAGATGGCACGACGGGACAGAATGCATTAGAGCAGGCAAGACAGTTCAGCTCCGTGACCGAGATCAACGGTATTATCATTACGAAGCTGGACGGAACAGCGAAGGGCGGTATTGCGATTGCAATCCAGTCAGAACTCAATGTTCCGGTCAAATACATCGGTATCGGCGAGCAGATCGACGATCTGCAGAAGTTTGATCCGAACAGCTATGTGAATGCATTGTTCGCAGATTTTGATATGCGTTCGGATGTGGAGATTCTCGTCGATGAGAATATCGAGAATATTCCGAAAGATGATGACTTGTTTGATATGAATTAAACAGGGTTTTGCATAAAAGAAACGTACAGGAAAGAAGGATAAAAATATGGCAGAAAAAGCGCAGACAGAACAGAAGCTGACACTCGAGAAATTCGAGCAGGCATATGAGATCGTGAAGAAAGTGACAAAGCCAACCGGACTGATCGAGAGTGAGTTTTTCTCACAGTCCTGTGGTAATAAAGTATATTTGAAACCGGAGAACATGCAGGTAACAGGCGCCTACAAGATTCGTGGTGCTTATTACAAGATCAGCACGTTGTCCGATGCAGACCGCAAGAAGGGACTTATCACAGCGTCTGCTGGAAATCATGCACAGGGTGTTGCGTATGCAGCAAAGGCATATGGTGTGAAGGCAACGATCGTTATGCCGACATCCACACCACTCATCAAGGTAAATCGTACGAAGTCGTATGGTGCTGAGGTTGTACTGTATGGCGATGTCTATGATGATGCCTGCCAGTATGCATTGAAGCTTGCGGAGGAAAAGGGATATACCTTTATCCATCCATTTGATGATTTAGATGTCGCAACCGGACAGAGTACCGTTGCGATGGAGATCTTAAAGGATCTTCCGTTTGTGGATATTATCTTAGTGCCAGTCGGTGGTGGCGGGCTTGCCACAGGTGTATCGACGCTTGCCAAGATGCTCAATCCAAACATCAAGGTAATCGGTGTAGAGCCAGCAGGAGCAGCCTGCTTAAAGGCATCCCTTGCCAATGACAAGGTAACGACACTGCCAAAGGTAGATACGATCGCAGATGGTACTGCCGTTAAGACACCGGGAACAAAGATCTTCCCATATCTGAAGGAAAATCTGGATGATATTATTACGGTTGAGGATAGCGAACTGATCGTAGCATTTCTTGATATGTTAGAGAATCATAAAATGCTTGTAGAAAACAGTGGGCTGCTTACCGTTGCAGCGCTGAAGCATCTCGAGCCAAAGGGACAGAAGGTTGTCAGTATCTTGAGTGGTGGTAATATGGATGTGATCACATTCTCATCAGTTGTACAGCACGGTTTAATTGCAAGAAGCCGTATTTTCACGGTATCTGTATTGCTTCCAGATAAGCCGGGCGAGCTGCAGCGTGTGGCAGGTGTGATTGCCGGAGAAAACGGAAATATCATCAAGCTTGAGCATAACCAGTTCGTAACAATCAACCGTAATTCTGCTGTGGAACTTGTGATTACGATTGAAGCATTTGGACCGGAGCACAAGGAGCAGATCCTGCGCGTACTTTCCGAGCAGGGATATCGCCCAATCGAGAAGAAACCGAAGGCGATCTTCTAATATGCGACACATATATATGGCGGTAGACCTTGGTTCTACCATGATTGATAGCTGTCTGATCGATGCGGAGGACAAAGACGTACTTGCACAGCGGAGTACGAAGAATCCCCAGCGTCTGTATGGCAGCGACGTGATAAATCGAATCTTAACTGTGAAACGGGATATAAGCTTTCTTGTGAAAATGCGCGATCAGACGGTCGCTGCGATCGTGGAACTGCTGCAGGAAATGCTTGAAGATACTAAAAAACAGGTGGAACATACCGAGCGGGAGCATGAGCTTGTGAAGCTGGATGCTGTTGCAATCACAGGAAATACAACGATGATTTCCATCCTGCTTGGGTACGATATTTCAGATATGGGAGAAGCTCCATTTCCAACGACGCTACATGGCAGTGTAATCGTGCCAGGACAGGAATTATTTACGAAAGAACAGATGGCGGTTGTCGAAGAAGAATATCCTGAGATTATAGAAGAAGACTGTAATGTGTTCTTATCTGGATGTAGCAGTGCGTTTCTTGGCGGAGATGTCATCGCGGGTGTGATGCATATCGAGAAAAGTCGGAATACAGAAGTGCCAGAACGTTACATGTTCTTAGATCTTGGTACAAACGGTGAGATGGTTTTAAAAGATGGAGAACGGTATTTGGCGACGAGTACTGCCTGTGGACCAGCATTTGAGGGATGTGCGAGAAAACAGCATGCGTATGGCAACAGTCTGCTTGAAGCAATCGCGCTTGGCAGAAGACTGGAGAAGATTCACGCAAACGGAACGCTGGCGGAGGAATTCTTAGACAGTGGAATCGTGATTCACGGAATCCATATCAACTCGGAGATATTACAGTCTATCATGCTTGCAAAGGCGGCGGTGTATGCCGGAATCAAATGTCTGCTTAAAACAGCAGGTCTGCATGCAAGAGATATTGACAAGGTATATATTGCCGGTGGTTTTGGCTTTTATTTGAATGCGCGGGATGCTATTGATCTTGGTATGCTGCCACAGGATTTCATGGATAAGCTGGAAGTGGTTGGAAATACATCGCTTGCCGGTGCCACAGATCTTCTGATCCACGGACCATTGAGTCGTGATTTTGAAGTATATCGGGAGAAGCTTCAGGTGATTGATCTGACACAGACAGAGGGCTTTCAGGATAGTCTGATTGATGCCTGCAGCTTTGTAAGACTTACATAAATAAAATGGGGGATTGCCGATGGAACAACACAGTCTGAAATTAAAATTACTGGATTCTTTCTATGATATGGTAACGACGAAGAAATCAAATCTTCCAATCTATCATGGAAATGACAGCAAAGAGTTTGTGCCTGCGTATACAGCAGAGAATAAAAAGGTCTGTAATCCATTGGTGGCAGATATCAATCTGCCGAGCACACATGATTTTATCCGGTCATTGTCCGAAGATAAAAAGGTTGGACTCGCCGGAATTGCAATCTTAAAGGATGGAAAGCTTGTGGCGGAGCATTATGTACCGCCTTATGGCGCAGGATACCGGCATGTATCATTTTCCATGTGCAAGTCGGTGACATCCATGGCGGTCGGACTTGCGATGGAAGAAGGGCTGTTATCGCTCGATGAGAAGCTGGTGGATATCTTCCCGGAATACACCGGACTTTTCACGAAGAAGGCAATGAAGGAAGTCACGGTGAAGCATCTGCTTACGATGACTGCAGGTGTGAAATTCGATGAGGTAAGCTCGTATTTCGCGGAGGACTGGCGAAAATCATTTATTGGCAGTGATGTAAGCTTTGCACCGGGGACGGATTTCACGTATAATAGCTTAAATACCTATATGCTTGCAGCAATCGTGACGAGACGGGCGGGATGTTCTATGCTTGCCTATTTGAAGTCACGTCTGTTTCGCCCGCTTGGTATCCATAATATCACATGGGACTGCTGCCCGAAGGGCATTGAACGCGGTGGCTGGGGCATGAAGCTTTCCCTGCAGGATATGGTAAAGCTTGGTGAGCTTTACTTAAATGATGGTGCGATCATCCGGGATGGAAAACACATCCAGCTTTTAAGCCGGGCGTGGATCCGCGAATCAACACAGACACATGTGGAATTCGAGGATACAACGCTCACGAAAGGGTACGGATATCAGATCTGGTGCTTAAAGGATGGTGCATGGCTGTTCAACGGTGTATTTGGACAGAATGTCTATATCAACCAGAGAAAGAATCTGGTGATCGCCTGTACTGCAGGCGGTTATGAAGTATTTCCGGAGGGAAATCTGGTTGCAAGAATCTGTAAGTTTGCAGTGGATGAGGAAAATTTCATCCGTAAGCCGTTTGCCACGATCGGTGATACTCTGAAAAACTATATTGCAGAAAAACGGTATCAAAAGAATGCAAAGCAGCTTGATCCGGTGTATGCAGCCTATATAGAACGTGTGGTAAAGCCATATACAGGCAGAACCTACGATGTGACCGATTATGCATCAAGTATCCTGCCAAATGCGAATCAGATGTTTTATTCTCTGTATATGACAGGCATCGAGCAGCTGGGCATCTCGTACAAAAAGGAATACCTGGTACTGCATGTGCGGGATGGAAAAAAGGTGTATCATATCCGCGTCGGGTATCTGTCGGCACATCCATATATCTATCAGATCTTAGATATCGGTGGAAAGAAACTTCCGGTTGCAGCGGGCTGTGAGCTGATGGATCGAACGGAGAAAGAATTTGGACTGAAGATCCGGCTTTACTATCTTGAAGAGGTCGCAAACAAGGTGATCGATCTGCAGTTTGAAGGGGATAAAGTGAAGATTCGGGCGGTCGGCACACCGAACCTTGTGAAGTTCATGGAGAAGCTGTTTGGCGAGACAATGATGCAGCGCACAAAGAAGCTGGGACGATGGAAGGATTCCACATTTCTAAAAGAAAAAATGAAGAAAGTGTTATTCCCGGAGAGTGAGGGAATTGCGAGATAAACTATGAAGATGATGACGATTGCCAGTGGAAGCAGTGGAAACTGTACATACGTTGGCAGTGAAAATACAGGGATATTAGTCGATGTCGGTGTCAGCAAGAAAAAAATACTGGATGCGTTACAGGACGTAGACCGGACGTTTACAGACATCAACGGCATCGTGATTACGCATGAACATATTGACCATATACGTGGTCTCGGTGTAATATCAAGAGCGTATGGCATTCCAATCTATGCGACAGAAGCGACAATAGAAGAAATCAAATACACAACGAGCCTTGGAACGCTTGACTATGGGTTGTTCCATAGTATTCAGCCGGATGAACCATTTATGGTCGGCAATATTGAGATCCTGGCACACAGTACGTGGCATGATGCGGCCGATCCGGTCTGCTACAGCCTGCTGTGTGATGGCAGGAAGATTGCCGTTGCGACCGATATGGGAGGATATGATGGTTATATGATACAGGCACTCAAAGACGCGGATGCGCTTTTGGTGGAGGCGAATCATGATATTCGCATGCTGCAGGTTGGACCATATCCGTATTCGACCAAGCAGCGGATCTTAAGCAGTTATGGACATTTGTGCAACGAAGCGGGCGGGAAACTGATCCGTGATGTGCTCAATGATCATATAAAAACTATTTTTCTTGGACATTTGTCAAAGGAAAATAACTTACCGGAGCTTGCCTATGCGGCAGTTGCGGCGGAGTTAGAAGGAAATCCGTTCACAGACGATGTGCGGGATTTTCATTTGCAGGTGGCAAACAGAGATACACACAGTGCGCTGCTTGATATTTAAGTATATTTTCAATACACGGAGGAAGAGTAAGATGAAGAAAACAATTATCACGGTAGTAGGAAAAGACAGAGTCGGTATTATTGCAAAAGTGTGTGTATACCTTGCCGAGAACAATATCAACATCCTTGATATTGCCCAGACGATCGTAGACGGCTATTTCAATATGATGATGGTTGTCAATGCTGAAGCTGCATCCAAGGATCATGACCAGATTGCGGAGGATCTTGCAGGTATCGGAGAGGAACTTGGTGTGCAGATCAAGGCACAGCAGGAAGAAATCTTTGACATGATGCACAGACTGTAATTGGATGGAGGAAAGCAAATGATTAGCATAAATGAAGTAATTGAAACCAATGCAATGATCTCCCGGATGAATCTGGATGTCCGTACGATCACAATGGGTATCAGCCTGCTTGACTGTGTGGGCGGTACACTCAAGGAAACCTGTGATAATATCTATAACAAGATCACAATGAAGGCAAAGGATCTGGTTTATACAGGCGAGGAAATCTCTAAGAAATATGGTATTCCAATCGTAAATAAGCGTATATCTGTTACACCGATCGCACTTGTAGGTGGCAGTGTATGTAAGACAAGCGATGATTTCGTGGAAATCGCAAAGACGCTTGATCGTGCAGCAGATAAGGTAGGCGTTAACTTTATCGGTGGATATTCTGCTCTTGTTTCGAAGAGTATGACAAAGGCTGATGAGCTTTTGATCCGTTCTATCCCAAAGGCATTGGCAGTAACTGGAAAGGTTTGTTCTTCTGTCAATACCGGTTCCACAAAGACCGGTATCAATATGGATGCAGTCAAGCTGATCGGTGAAATTGTATTGGAGACAGCAGAGCTTACGAAGGATCAGGATTCCATCGGCTGTGCAAAGTTTGTTGTGTTCTGTAATGCGCCGGATGACAATCCGTTTATGGCAGGTGCATTCCATGGTGTGACAGAGGCAGATTGCATCATTAACGTTGGTGTTAGTGGTCCGGGTGTTGTAAAGGCAGCACTTGAGGCAGTGCGCGGTGAGAATTTCGAGGTGCTTTGTGAGACAATCAAGAAGACTGCATTTAAGATCACAAGAGTTGGACAGCTTGTAGCGAAGGAAGCATCTGCGAGATTGGGAGTGCCGTTTGGCATTATCGATCTTTCGCTTGCTCCAACACCTGCAGTCGGAGATAGTGTCGGTGAAATCCTTGAGGAGATTGGTCTGGAATTTTCCGGTGCACCAGGTACAACTGCGGCACTTGCCATGCTCAATGATCAGGTGAAGAAGGGTGGCGTTATGGCATCCTCTTATGTCGGTGGACTTTCCGGTGCATTTATTCCGGTCAGTGAGGATCAGCGTATGATCGATGCGGTTGAGGCAGGTGCCCTTACGATCGAGAAGCTTGAGGCAATGACTTGTGTCTGCTCCGTCGGTCTGGATATGCTTGCAATCCCTGGCGATACGAAGGCAACGACAATCTCCGGTATTATCGCAGATGAGATGGCGCTTGGTATGGTAAACCAGAAGACAACAGCTGTCCGTATCATTCCTGTAATCGGAAAGACAGTTGGCGATAAGGCAGAGTTTGGTGGACTGCTTGGCTATGCTCCAATCATGCCGGTGAACCAGTATTCCTGCGATGCATTTATCAATCGTGGGGGAAGAATCCCGGCACCGATCCACAGCTTTAAGAACTAATATAAATAATAAAGGTCAGATTGAATGGAACAAAGATTAGCACTTCCGGAACGGGTTTTGATGCAGATTGAAAAGCCGGCCCGTTATATCGGAAATGAAGTAAATATGGTTCGCAAGAACTTAAGTGAGGTAGACGTCCGGATCGCCATGTGCTTTCCGGATGTTTATGAGATCGGCATGTCATATCTGGGAATTCAGATCTTGTATGACATGTTTAACCGCAGAGAGGACGTGTACTGTGAGCGTGTGTACAGCCCATGGCCGGACTTGGATGCGATCATGCGGAAGGAGCACATTCCGCTTTTTTCGTTGGAGACACAGACGGCAATCTCGGAATTTGACTGGCTTGCAATTACGATCCAGTACGAGATGTGTTACACCAATATATTACAGGTCATTGATTTAGCAGGCATTCCATTGCTTGCGAAGGATCGTACGAAGGAGCATCCGATCGTGATTGGTGGCGGACCTTGTACAGTGAATCCGGAGCCGATGGCGGATTTCTTCGATATCTTCTATATCGGAGAGGGCGAGACAAGCTACGATGCATTGCTTGATCTGTACAAACAGTATAAACATTCGGACATGAGCCGGGAGGATTTCCTGCGGAGAGCATCTTCGATTCCGGGTATTTATGTGCCATCGATGTATGAGGTTTCGTATCAGGAAGATGGAACGATCGAGAAGGTCGTACCGAAATATGAGGATGTCCCAGCAAAGGTAAAACGTCAGGTCGTCGTTGATTTTGAGAATGTATCATACCCGATGAAGCCGGTTGTACCGTATATCCGGGCAACACAGGATCGTGTGTGTCTGGAAATCATGCGTGGCTGTATCCGTGGCTGTCGGTTCTGTCAGGCGGGAATGATCTATCGTCCGACGAGACAGAAGAATGTGGAAATGCTCAAAAAATACGCGCGGACGATGCTGGATAATACCGGCTACGAAGAGATTTCGTTAAGCTCGCTTAGCTCGAGTGATTACGAGAATCTCGATGTGCTGCTGAATTATCTGATTACATTGCGGGATACCGATCATGTAAACGTGTCATTGCCATCACTTCGTATCGATGCATTTTCTCTCGATGTCATGAGTAAGGTGCAGGATATCAAGAAGTCCTCCCTGACATTTGCGTCGGAGGCAGGTACCCAGCGTCTGCGGGATGTTATCAACAAGGGAATTACAGACGAGAATCTGTTAGAGGGAAGCAGACAGGCGTTCCTTGGTGGCTGGGATAAGGTCAAGCTTTATTTCATGCTCGGACTTCCGACGGAGACTGATGAGGATCTGTATGGTATCGCGGATCTGGCAGAGCGTATCTCAGAGGTATATTTTGACAATGTACCAAAGGAAAAACGAAATGGCCGTGTCATGATCAACGCATCGGCATCGTATTTTGTACCGAAGCCATTTACACCGTTCCAGTGGGCACCGATGATCCTACCGGATGAATTTACCCGCCGGGCAAGATATGTGAAGGACTCCTTCCGGGCACAGCGAAACCAGAAGAGTCTGAAGTTTTCGTATCACGATGCAGGAATCTCAATTTTAGAGGGTGTGCTTGCAAGAGGTGACCGTAGACTGGGTGCGGCAATCTTAGATGTGTATGAGCAGGGTGGCATCTTCGATGCGTGGACAGAGTATTTTGATATGCAGCGGTATGAAAATGCGTTTGCAAACCATCATGTCGATATCGAATTTTATACAGCGAGAAAAAGACCGGATGACGAAGTGTTCCCGTGGGAGCATTTAGACGTCGGTGTGAGCCGCGGGTTCCTGTTACAGGAGTGGCATAAGGCACAGGAGGGAAAAACGACCGGAAACTGCCGGATGCAGTGTTCTGGCTGTGGTTCTGCCACATATGGAGGAGGTGTCTGCTTTGAAGCTAAGAATTAAATACACCAAGCTTGGAAGTCTTCGTTTCATTGGACATCTCGATATTATGCGGTTCTTCCAGAAGGCGATCCGGCGGGCGAAGCTGGATGTCTCATATTCGAAGGGCTTTTCGCCTCACCAGATGATCTCCTTTGCGGCACCGATGCCGCTTGGCATGACATCGGAGGGGGAATATTTCGATGGAGAGTTTGAGAGCGTGACAACGACCGAAGATATGATGGCGCGCCTGAATGCGACGATGCCACCGGAGATTCAGGTATTGGATATCATCGAGCTTCCGGACAATGCGAAGCCGTCGATGGCAATCGTGACCGCGTCTGACTATTGTATCTACAAAAACGAGGAATGTGAGAACGATACAATACCGCAGCTTTTACAGGCGCTGCCTGCATTTGCAGAGAAAGACAAGGTTGAGATCGTCAAGAAGACGAAGTCCAAAGAGGAACTGACGGATATCCGTCCACTCATCTATGAAATCAAAGAATACAAGGATGGCGTCTATATGCTGCTTGCATCCGGAAGCAAGGATAACTTAAAGCCGGAGCTTGTCGTAGAGGCGATGTGTAACGAAGCGGGTGTACCGTTTAACCGGTATGATTACCGGATTCACCGGCTGGAGACATACATGTGCGAGAAAGAGGAGTTACAGCCGCTTTCCGCAAGTGGAACGAGATTTTAATGGATGTGCCGCAGGATGTGGGAAGCAGATAAGAGAGTATGAAGCAGTTTGTATTTACAGAATGGAATAAGAAGAAGCTTGGAATCCTGTTCGAGGATGGAAAAGCGATGGAGATCCGGTGTTATGAGGCGGACAGTATCCTTGGAAATGTCTACCGGGCGCGAGTCTCGAATCTATCGCCGAACATCAATGCGGCGTTCGTGGATATCAAAAAGGGCGAGAGTTGTTATCTGTCGATGGATGATTACCACGGGGAGAAATTAAAGGTCGGTGATCTCGTGACGGTGCAGGTCGTGCGTGATAAGATCAAGACAAAACGTTATGCGGTGACGACAGATATTTCCCTGCAGGGAGATTACGCGGTAACGACGCTTTTTGCACCTGTCGGAGTTTCTTCCAAGATTACAGATAGTGCAAGAAAAAAGGAATTAAAGACTTTGATGCAGAACCTGCTTATAGCAGAGCAGGATGCGCAGTTCTATTTGGCAGAAGGAAATGTGGCAGAGATCGAGCGGATAAAAAAGCTTACATTTGGTGGAATTATCCGGACGCAGGCAGAGCATGCGGAGGATGCTGCGATTACGCGGGAAATCGAAGGACAGGCACGACTGCTTTATTCGATTATGAAGAAGTCCGAGTATGCAACACAATATACCTGCCTGTACCACACGGAGGTCGAATATATCAAAGATATCCGGCGGATGCATGCATTGCAGGATGTGGAGATCGTGACCGATATTCCAGAGGTGACGGAAGCAATCTCGGAGATCCCACTCTATACGGACGAATATACACTTACGCTTCGGTATTCGCTTGCAAGTCTGCTTGAGAAGACGCTTTCGAAGCGCGCATACTTAAAGTCCGGGGCATATCTGGTAATCGAGCCGACGGAAGCTATGACGGTGATCGATGTCAATAGCGGCAAGTCAATCAAAGGGAAAAATGCGGAGGAGCAGTTCCTGAAGATTAACATCGAAGCGGCAAAGGAGATTGCAAGGCAGCTCCGACTGCGTAATATTTCCGGAATTGTGATGATTGATTTCATCAACATGAAGGAAGAAAGTCATAATCATGAGCTTATGAAGAATCTGGCAGAATATGTACGCACTGATCCGGTCCGGACAACTGTGGTGGATATGACGAAGCTTGGACTTGTCGAGCTGACAAGACAAAAAGGAAAACGTGCATTGCACGAGGTATTTTCAGAAATCAAATAGGTTAACATAAAAAATTACAAAATATTATATTTTTTGTGTTGACAAGCATACAATCAGATGCTAATATATACGAGTGTGCCGCACAGTGGGGTACAAGTCTGCAATCATGCAGCACCGAAACTGGCGAGTAATGATAATAGGAGGAAACCATATGTACGCAATTATAGCAACAGGCGGAAAGCAGTACAAGGTAGCTGAAGGAGATATCATTAAGGTAGAGAAGCTTAATGCTGAGGAAGGCTCAGAGGTATCATTCGACGTAGTTGCAGTGAATACTGACAAAGATGTACTTTGTGGAGATGCTTGCAAGAGCGCTTCTGTAAAGGCAACTGTTCTTGGCGAAGGTAAGGGTAAGAAGGTTGTTGTTTACAAGTACAAGAGAAAGACTGGCTATCATAAGAAGCAGGGTCACAGACAGCCGTTTACTCAGGTTAAGATTGAAGCAATCAACGCTTAATTGAAACTATGATACAGGCAGTGTTTTATATGTATTCGGATAAGACTTACCGTGGATTTTCGGTAAGCGGACATGCAGGCTATGAGAACGCAGGCAAAGATATTATCTGTGCTTCGGTATCAGCGCTTGTCATCAATACCGTGAATGCGGTGGATGCACTCACAGAGAATGTGTGTGCATGCGAGCAGGATTCATCCGGAAGCATAAAATTCAAATTTTCATCGGACAGCGATGAACAAGGACAATTATTGATCCGTGCCTTGGATATGGGGCTTTCCAATATCGAGAAGGAATACGGAAAGAAGTATTTGCAAGTACACTACAAGGAGGTGTAACGACTATGTTAAGAATGGATTTACAGTTCTTTGCTCATAAGAAGGGTGTTGGTTCTACTAAGAACGGTAGAGATTCAGAGTCTAAGAGACTCGGCGCCAAGAGAGCAGACGGACAGTTTGTAAAGGCTGGTAATATTTTATTCAGACAGCGTGGAACTAAGATTCATCCTGGTGTGAACGTTGGTATCGGCGGAGACGACACATTATTTGCACTTGTAGATGGTGTTTTACGTTTCGAGAGAAAGGGTAGAGATAAGAAGCAGGCTTCTGTATACCCTGTTGAGTCAGCTGAGTAAGAAAGCACTAGAAGAGCCGGGAGTTATATCCCGGCTTTTTCTGGATTTATGAGTTAATTTGGTAATCGTATTTATGAGGGAGGGCGTCCCATGTTTGCAGATAGAGCGAAAATATTTATAAGATCAGGAAAAGGCGGCGACGGACATGTGTCATTTCGCCGGGAATTATATGTGCCGGATGGCGGTCCGGACGGCGGCGACGGCGGCGATGGCGGCGATGTTATCTTCGTGGTAGATCCCGGATTAAATACGCTTACGGATTTCCGTCATGTGCGTAAATATGTGGCACAGGATGGAGAAGAAGGCGGAAAAAGAAACTGCCATGGTGCCAATGGAAACGATATAATATTGAAAGTTCCGGCAGGTACCGTCGTAAAGGATGCAGAAACTGGAAAAGTAATTCTGGATATGTCGAACAAGACAGAGCCTGTGACGCTGCTAAAAGGCGGCAGAGGCGGCAAAGGAAACCGTCAGTATGTGACATCGGTCATGCAGGCACCAAAGTATGCACAGCCGGGAAAACCGGCGAAAGAGCTCTGGGTAACTTTAGAGCTTAAGATGATCGCAGATGTTGGATTAGTTGGATTCCCGAATGTTGGTAAATCCACATTCCTGTCCCGTGTGACAAATGCAAAACCGAAGATTGCAAACTATCATTTCACAACACTCAATCCGAATCTCGGTGTGGTCGATCTTGGAGAAAAGCAGGGATTTGTAATCGCGGACATTCCGGGTATTATTGAAGGTGCATCGGAAGGTGTTGGACTGGGAATTGAATTCTTACGTCACATCGAGCGTACAAAGGTGCTGATCCACATTGTTGATGCGGCATCGACGGAGGGCAGAGATCCGATCGTGGATATCGAAGCAATCAACAAGGAACTGCGTCAGTACAATGAAGAGCTGGCAAGCCGGCCGATGGTAATTGCCGCAAATAAGTGTGATGCGCTGTACGGTGAGGATTACGAGACTGTGATCCAGTTATTGAAGGACGAATATGAACCAAAGGGAATCAAAGTATTCCCGATATCAGCAGTGTCCGGCAAGGGTGTCGAAGAACTGCTGTGGTATGTAAATAAATTAGTGAAGGAAGCACCGGATGAGGTAATTGAGTTTGCACCGGAGATGGATGTAGAGTTCATGGATGATCCGGAGTTGCCATTTGAGGTGACAAAGTCTGAGGAAGAGGAGCATGTATTCCTTGTGGAAGGTCCTCGGATCGAGAAGATGCTTGGTTATACGAATCTGGAGTCTGAGAAGGGCTTTGCGTTCTTCCAGAGATTCTTAAAGGATAATGGAATCTTACAGATGCTCGAAGATCTTGGTATCGAAGAGGGAGACACCGTAAGATTGTATGGTCTGGAGTTTGATTATTATCGTTAAATCGTTAAAAGGAAAGAGGAAAGAATATGACAAGTAAGCAGAGAGCTTATCTGAAGAGTCTGGCAATGAATGCCGATACGATCATGAACATTGGAAAGTCCAGCCTGACACCGGAGGTCTGCACAGCAGTCAGTGAGGCGTTAGAAAAGCGGGAACTGGTAAAGATCGGTGTGTTGAAAAACTGTCTCGATGATCCGAAGGAGATCGCGGCTGTGATGGCAGAGCGTACACACAGCCAAGTCGTACAGGTCATCGGCAAGAAGATCGTGTTGTATAAGAAGAGAAAGAAAGATCCGAAAATCGTTCTCCCGGAATAAGATGGCAGATGTGAGATTCGAACAATTTCATACAATCGCGATTCTCGGAGGAACATTTAATCCGGTACATGCCGGTCACGTGGCGATTGCGCAGGCGGTTTTAAAGGCACGTCCGGAAGTAGATCAGCTTGTCTGTATGCCGAATCATATTCCGGCATACAAGGAGGAAGCTGCGATTGTGGATGGAAGCATGCGGATGGATATGCTCCGGCTGGCGATGGCACAGATCCCGAAGATTTCGGTCAGTGACTTTGAATTAAAATGGGATGGATACACATATACCGTGGATACATTTACCCGGTTAAAGAAGCTGTATCCGAAGCTTACAATCGAATTTGTGATCGGTGATGATTCGCTGTTTCAGCTACACAAGTGGTATGAATTTGAACGACTGGCGAATCTGTGTGAGATTCTGGTTGTTGCAAGAGGGGGACAACGGGATACGATCGAGACATATATCCGCAGGTTTTGTACGAAGTATCCGGCGTTTCACATATCCTATGTGGCGATGCCGCCGGTTCCGGTTTCATCAAGTGAGATACGGGCGCGGATTGCTAAGGGAGAATCTATACAGGGACTTGTACCGGACGATGTATTACAGTATATAGAAGCACATGCACTTTATAAGCAGGAAGCTGGGAGAAGACAGATATGATGACAAGAGACAAAATGATAACAAGATTGAAGGGCAAGATCAGTGCGACCAGACTGACACATTCTTTTGGTGTCGAGTATACGGCTGCCTGTCTGGCAATGGTGCATGGAGAAGATGTGGAAAAGGCGCGTATAGCAGGACTGCTGCATGACTGTGCGAAAGGACTGCCGACGAAGACGAAGCTCGAGAAAGCGAGAAAGCACGGACTTCCGGTCAGCAAATATGAGGAGAAGAATCCGGATATGCTGCATGCGAAGCTTGGCGCGTATTATGCACGGTACAAATACGATGTGGTTGATCAGGTGATCTTAGATGCGATCACATATCATACAACCGGACGCCCGAACATGACACTGATGGATAAGATCATCTTCGTTGCCGATTATATTGAACCGAACCGGAAGATGCTCCCGGAGATGGAGGAAATCCGCAAAGAGGCATTTACGGATCTGGATGCGTGCGTGATCCATATATTGAAGAATACACTTGATTATCTGAACCGGACGACCGCTGAGATGGATTATATGACACAGAAGACCTATGATTTTTATGTTGTGCATAACATGGAACTGTAAGGAGACAGGGTATGAGTGAAAATAAATATCTTCGAACAATTGTAAAGGCACTTGATGATAAGAAGGGCAATGATATTCGTGTTATTCGGATATCCGAGATTTCTTCTATGTGTGATTATCTCGTAATTGCAGATGGTTCCAACCGTAATCAGGTGCAGGCAATGTGCAACAATGTGGAGCATGCGATGCGGGAAGCCGGAGCCGAAATGAAAAATCGGGAAGGATATGCAAATGGAGGATGGATTTTACTGGATTATTATGATATAATTATTCATGTATTTTCAGAAAAAGAGAGATCCTTCTATGATTTAGATAATATTTGGAGGGATGGAGAGCTTTTACGACTGGGGGAGTATTAATTTGAATAATAAGGAAAAACTGATCCAGGATAATTACAGTAAAATTAATCAGATTTCTGCCAGATGTATGCGTGTGATCGTGGCGATTCTCGCGCTTGCATTTGTTTATTGTTATTTTGGTACGGATATGGATGAATCTGTACTGATCGTATTCTTTGCGTCTGCAATTTTTATTGCGTTGATTCCAACGCTGATCATCAACATATTAAAATTTGATCATGCACCTGTGACGAAGCATATCGTTATTATTTGTGTCTGTCTGATTGCGACACTGATGCTGACACTTTTATCGACGTATGCATATCCGATTATGTTATTCCCGATCCTTCTGGCATCGCTTTATTACAATCAGACGTTGGTGCTGTTTGCGTCGCTTCTGATGTCGTGCGGCATTGTTGGTTCGAATTATTTTGCATTCCGGTTTTCGGATGTATTTATCGGATTTCCATGTGAGTCATTTGAAGAGGTTATGATGTCTTATGTCGTTCCACAGATCGTGGTTGTATTCGGGCTTTCCGTTGCAGCATATTTCATCGTACAGCGAAATTCCATGATGATCAACTCTGCAATCAATATGGCAGTTACGATGCAGGATAACCAGACAGGCCTTATCTTCTCGTTCGCCGAGATTAGTGAGAGTAAATCGAAGTTCACCGGAGAGCATATCAAGCGAGTTGCCGCCTATATGCGGGTATTGGCGAAAGCGTCTGGATTTGATGATGAATATGTGGAGATGGTATCGACAGCATCCATGATGCACGATATCGGTAAGCTGATGATCAGTGAAGAAATACTTGATAAACCGGATAAGCTGACAGATGAAGAATACCAGATTATGAAGAACCATGTCTTATACGGTGAGGCACTTCTGGAGAAATGTCCGGGTGAACTGATGCATCTGGCGTGTATTCTGGCAAAGGAACATCATGAGCGCTGGGATGGTACCGGATATCTCGGTATGAAGGGTGAAGAGATTGCCTATATCAGCCGTTTGATGGCGGTATGTGACGTATTTGATGCACTGACCTCTGACCGTTACTATAAGAAGGGCTGGTCGTTGGAAGATACATTTGATGAGATTATACGTTTATCGGGCAAGAGTTTCGATCCGAAGGTTGTCAAATTATTCATCCAGCATTTTGATGAGTTCAAAGAGATACATAACCGTATACCGGATAAGCAAAAATACTAAAGAGAAATGGAGTACCTGCTATGTATAAGATCATGAATGCATACATGAGCAAGGTTCAGCTACAAACGGGACCGGAACTGCAGCAAAGACTTTGTGACATTGTGAATAGTATAAAAGAGATTAAGAGTTTTTCGGTCACAGAACATTTCAAACAATTTGCGATTGACATGAAATTAGAGTCGTTTTCTGTGGATCGCGCGGCGGCAGTTTTTCATGAATTGCAGGGGAAGATTGCAAGTCCGTATTCGTCCTTTTATGTACGCTTTAACGAGGGCAGATGTGTACGGTACCGGTTCATTACATGTAAGGAAGATAAGCAGGGTATCTACTGCGATTTTATATTCAGTTAATCTGATGCATGAAAAAAAGACAGATTCCATATTTTGAGGTACCACCTCAAAGTTAGAATCTGTCTTTTTTATGTAGTGTGACCAATATTGATTGTATACGGGCAACCATTCCTAGAACGTACGGAACAATCCGATGACCTTTCCGAGAATCTGGAGTTCTCCGTCCTGAACGATGATTGGGTCCATCGTGTCATTTTCTGGTTGTAACCGGTAGTAACCGGCTTCTTTGTAGTAAGTTTTTACAGTTGCTGAATCATCAATCAGAGCAACGACCATTTCCGCGTTTCTTGCTGTCTGTGCTTCCTCACACATAACTAAATCGCCATCAAAGATGCCGGCATTGATCATGCTGTCGCCTTTGACCTTCAGCATGAATGTATTCTTGCCATTTGCATGCAGATATTCCGGTGGGATTGGAAAGTAGCCCTGAATGTTCTGCTCTGCAAGAATTGGTTCGCCACAGGTGACAGTACCAACAATCGGTACATTGATGACTTCTCTTCTTGCAAGATTAAACTCATCATCTAAGATTTCAATCGCACGCGGTTTTGTTGGATCTTTGCGGATATATCCTTTTTCCTCCAATGATTCCAGATGTGCATGAACCGAAGAGGTTGATTTTAAATGAACTGCCTCGCAGATCTCGCGTACGGCAGGTGGATACCCTTTTTGTAAGATGCATTCCTTCAGATATTCCAGAATTTCCCGCTGCTTATCAGTCAGTTTTCGATTCGCCATAACATATCCCCTTTCTTTTGATTTAAAAACTGTATTTATGATAGCATAGAATATAAAAAAATGCAAACAAATGTTCTACTTTTCTGCCTGAACGAAAAAACATTGGAAAAACTTTGAATTTTCGATAGAAATGGAGTATAATATCCTAGACTTTGTATGTCGTTAGAAATGAGATATAAAAGGAGAGCTGGTTTTGAACGAAAAGTTATTACATACACCCGAAGGCGTCCGGGATATCTATGATGCCGAGTGTAAGAAGAAAAAGAAAGTAATTTCACAGATTCATCATGTGTTAGAACTTTACAGTTATCAGGATATTGATACACCAAGCTTTGAATATTTTGATATTTTCAATATGGATAAGGGGTCTGCGGCTTCGAACGAAATGTATAAATTCTTTGACCGCAACAATAACACTTTGGTGTTACGCCCGGATATCACACCGAGTATTGCCCGGAGCGTGGCAAAGTATTATCCGGAAGAACAGCTTCCGATCCGCCTGTGTTATGCAGGAAATACATTTTTAAATACACACCAGCATCAGGGAAAGCTTTCTGAGTTTACACAGATTGGTGGAGAATTGATTAACGATGACAGTTCTGCTGCCGATGCGGAGATTATTGCCTGTGTGATTCATTGTCTGCTTGCAGCGGGTTTAAAGGAGTTCCAGATTGAGATCGGTGAAGTGGAGTTCTTCAAGGGCATGATTGAAGAGGCTGGTCTGGATGATGAGACAGAACAGCGCATCAAGGAATACATTCATTCAAAGAATTTCTTTGGACTCACAGAGTTTGTGAATACACTGGAAATTCCAGAAGAACGCAAGACGGCACTGAAGAGCTTCGAGAGTCTGTTTGGCGGGCTGGATATGCTTGACCATGCAGAAAAGCTTGTGACAAATGCAGCTTCATTAGAAGCGATTGCCCGTATGCGGAAGGTATATACCGCACTTACAAGCTATGGATATGAAAAATATGTGAGCTTTGATCTGTCCATGATCAACCGCTTTAATTATTATACCGGAATCGTGTTCCGCGGTTATACATACGGAACCGGTGATGCAATCGTCAAGGGTGGACGATACAACAGCCTGATGGAGAAGTTCGGCAAGAAGGCTCCGTCCGTTGGATTCGCGATTTATGTCGATGATCTGATGAGTGCGATCGCCAGAAATAAGATTGACGTTGCACTTGATTATTCCAATGTACTTGTCCTGTACAAGGAGGAAGACCAGAAGGAAGCAATCGCGTATGCATGTAAGCTGCGTGCGGAAGATCAGAAGGTAGAGCTTGTCCGGATGTCCAGACGACATGATCTGCAGGAATATATTGATTATGCACATAAGATGCATTTTGCAAAATTGTGTTACTTTGAGGCTGCGGACAAGATTACAGAATATTAAGGAGAGACTATGCGTTATTTAACATTTGCACTGGCAAAGGGACGTCTTGCCAAGAAGACACTCGCGATGTTTGAACAGATGGGCATCACCTGTGAAGAGGCAAAGGACCCGGATACAAGAAAATTGATTTTTACAAATGAGGAGCATAAAATCCGTTTTTTCTTAGCAAAGGCATCGGATGTACCAACCTATGTGGAGTATGGTGCTGCGGATATCGGCGTGGTTGGAAAGGATACGATCATGGAGGAAGGCCGTAACCTGTATGAGGTTATGGATCTTGGTTTTGGCAAGTGCCGGATGTGCGTTTGCGGACCAGCATCTGCTCGGGAACTGCTTTCCAAAAATGAAATTATCCGTGTAGCGAGTAAATATCCGAATATTGCAAAGAATTATTTTAGTGAGAAGAAAAACCAGACGGTTGAGATTATCAAGCTGAATGGTTCGGTGGAGCTGGCACCGCTTGTGGATCTGTCTGAGGTGATTGTAGATATCGTGGAGACTGGTTCGACATTGCGGGAAAATGGACTGGAAGTCTTGGAGGAAATCTGTCCGCTTTCTGCGCGCGTGGTTGTCAATCAGGTGAGTCTCAAGATGGAGCATGAGAGAATCCGGAAGCTGTTAAATGATTTAAATGAGATTATTCACTAGAAATAGTGCAGTAAGTATATGTAGTACATAAGGAGGCTTTTAAGATGCGTATTGTTAAGTTGACAGAAGATACAAAGAAGGATATTTTGACGAATCTCCTGAAGCGTAGCCCGGATAATTATGGGAGCTATGAGGAAACAGTGAAGAATATCGTCAATGACATCCACAGCAGACGGGATGCTGCATTATTTGAATATACAGAGAAATTCGATCATGCGAAGATCAATGCGGATAATGTACGTGTGACAGAGGCAGAAATCGAAGAAGCGTATACACAGGTGGATGCGAAGCTTCTGGAGACAATCCGCAAGGCAATTGTGAACATCCGCACATACCACGAGAAACAGAAGCAGTACAGCTGGTTTGATTCTGAAAACAACGGAACACTGCTTGGACAGAAGGTAACACCACTTGCAAAGGTTGGTGTGTATGTACCGGGCGGTAAAGCTGCATATCCATCTTCCGTGCTTATGAATGTTATCCCTGCCAAGGTTGCGGGAGTAGGCAAGATCGTAATGACAACGCCTTGTAACGCAGAGGGAAAGGTGTATCCGACAACTCTGGTTGCGGCAAAGGAAGCCGGTGTAGATGAGGTCTACAAGGCTGGCGGCGCACAGGCGATTGCTGCACTTGCCTATGGAACCGAATCCATTCCGAAGGTAGATAAGATCGTAGGACCTGGAAATATCTTCGTCGCACTTGCAAAGCGTTGTGTGTTTGGACATGTCAGCATTGATTCGGTTGCCGGTCCAAGTGAAATCATGGTACTTGCCGATGAGACAGCCAATGCAAGATATGTTGCGGCAGATCTGCTGTCCCAGGCAGAGCATGATGAGATGGCATCCGCCATTTTAGTTACGACTTCCGAGGAACTCGCAAAGAAGGTCAGCGAGGAAGTCGATGGATTTGTAAAGGAATTATCCAGAAAAGATATCATTCAGAAATCTCTGGATAATTATGGATATATTCTGGTTGCGGATACGATGCAGGATGCGATTGATACGGTCAATGAGATCGCAAGTGAGCACCTGGAGGTTGTCACAGCGAATCCGTTCGATACGATGACACGGATTCAGAATGCGGGAGCCATCTTCCTTGGAAGTTATTCTTCCGAGCCACTTGGCGATTATTTTGCCGGACCAAATCACGTGCTTCCGACGAACGGAACTGCAAAGTTCTTCTCACCACTTTCGGTAGATGACTTTATTAAGAAATCCAGCATTATTTACTATTCCAGAGAAGCACTGGAAGCCGTTCATGAGGATATCATTGATTTTGCAGAGGCAGAGTATCTGACTGCACATGCAAATTCAATCAAAGTTCGTTTTGAAAAATAACAGGGGGTATCGCATATGGCAAATCGTGTAGGTGTTGTATCAAGAAAGACAAATGAGACGGATATCCAGATGGAATTAAATCTGGATGGAAGCGGTTATGCAAAGGTAGATACAGGAATTGGATTTTTTGATCATATGCTGATCAGCTTTGCAAAACACGGATTTTTTGATCTGAATTGCAAGGTGACCGGGGATTTATTCGTGGACAGCCACCATACAATCGAGGATACCGGAATCGTGCTTGGACAGGCGATTGCAAAGGCGGTCGGTGATAAGCAGGGAATCAAGCGGTTTGGTTCTTTCATGCTTCCGATGGATGAGACACTGGTGCTTTCCGCATTAGATCTGTCCGGTCGTCCATATCTGGTGTATGATCTGGATCTTTCCACACCACAGGTTGGATATTTTGATACACAGATGGTAAAGGAATTCTTCTATGCTGTTTCCTATTCAGCTATGATGAATCTGCATATCAAACAGCTTGCCGGTTCCAATGACCATCATATCATTGAGGCAGCGTTTAAGGCATTTGCAAAGGCACTGGATGAGGCAACACAGTATGACAGCCGGCTCTCCGGACAGGTGCTTTCGACAAAAGGAAGCTTATAAGCGCATGCAGGAGGATAAAACGACAATGGAAGACAAGAAAATTGGCTACAAGCCGATTACAGCTGCGATTCCCTTTTCGGAATTTAAGTTAAATGAAGCGGGACTGATTCCGGCAATCGTACAGGATGACGTGACTGGAGATGTACTGATGCTTGCATATATGAATGAAGCATCTTATAATAAAACGTTAGAGACCGGGCTTATGACATATTTTAGCCGGAGCAGACAGAGCCTGTGGTTAAAAGGCGAGACAAGTGGACATTATCAATATGTGAAGAGTCTGTATCTTGACTGTGACAATGATACGATTCTTGCACGTGTGGAGCAGATAGGAGCTGCCTGCCATACAGGAAGCCGAAGCTGCTTTTTCAAAAATATGTTGAAAGATGACTAAGTGGAGGGTAAACTATGATACATGTATGGAGTGAGTTGCTGGTTTATGTGATTAAGTTCCTGTCAATGCTTGTATGTGCAGGTCTTGGAATTATGGTAGGAAAGAAAATCCGTAAGAATAAAGATGTGAAAAATCAGGAGGAAATTTGACGTGAAAAATTACGGCGTGAATGAATTGCGTAAGATGTTTTTGGAGTTTTTTGAGAGCAAGGGACATTTGAAGATGAACAGCTTTTCGCTGATCCCACACAATGACAACAGCCTGCTTTTGATCAACTCTGGTATGGCACCGTTAAAGCCTTATTTTACAGGACAGGAGATTCCACCACGCAGACGTGTGACAACCTGTCAGAAATGTATTCGTACCGGTGATATTGAGAATGTAGGTAAGACAGCCAGACATGGTACATTCTTTGAGATGCTTGGTAACTTCTCATTTGGTGATTACTTCAAGCACGATGCAATTCATTGGACATGGGAGTTTTTGACTGAGGTTGTCGGACTCGATAAGAACCGTCTGTATCCATCGGTTTATCTTGAAGATGATGAGGCGTTCAATATCTGGAACAAGGAAATCGGCGTAGACAAAGACCGTATCTTCCGTTTTGGCAAGGAAGACAATTTCTGGGAGCATGGTGCAGGCCCTTGTGGTCCATGTTCAGAGGTTTATTATGACCGTGGAGAAAAGTATGGCTGCGGCAAGCCGGGTTGTACAGTCGGTTGTGACTGTGACCGTTATATGGAAGTATGGAACAACGTATTTACCCAGTTTGATAACGATGGACACAACAACTATACAGAGCTTGAGCAGAAGAATATTGATACAGGTATGGGACTCGAGCGTCTGGCAGTTGTCGTACAGGACGTAGATTCTATCTTTGATGTAGACACGATCAAGGCACTTCGTGACAAGGTCTGCGAGATGGCAGGTGTTACATACGAAGAAGACGCAAATACAGACGTCAGCATCCGTGTTATCACTGACCATATCCGTTCGGTTACATTTATGACATCCGATGGTATTCTGCCGTCAAATGAAGGACGAGGATATGTGCTTCGCCGTCTGCTTCGCCGTGCAGCAAGACATGGCAGACTGCTTGGTATCAAGGGAGCTTTCTTAGCAGAGCTTTCCAAGACAGTAATCGAAGTATCCAAGGATGCTTATCCGGAACTTGCTGAAAAGCAGGAGCATATTTTTGCAACGTTAAATACAGAGGAAGAAAACTTCAACAAGACGATTGATCAGGGACTTTCTATCTTGAACGGTTATGTAGAAGATATGAAGGCAAAGGGAGAGAAAACTCTTTCTGGCGAGCATGCATTTAAGCTGTATGATACTTATGGATTCCCTCTTGATCTGACTGTCGAAATTCTGGAAGAGTCCGGATTTGCTGCAGATGAGGAAGGCTTCAAGGCTTGTATGCAGGAACAGCGCGAGCGTGCAAGAAAAGCAAGAAAGACAACCAACTATATGGGTGCCGATGCGACAGTTTATGAGCAGATTGATGTTGCAATCACAACCGAGTTTGTTGGTTATGACAGACTGACACACGAATCTGAGATCGTGGCAATCGCAGGCGAAGATGCAGTCGTAGACAGCCTTTCCGAAGGTGAAAATGGTTCCATTCTTGTCAAAGAGACACCATTTTATGCGACTATGGGTGGTCAGTGCGGCGATGCCGGTGTGATCGAGACAGCAACTGGTAAGTTCATCGTCAAAGATACGATCAAGGTTGTCGGTGGTAAGATCGCACATATTGGATATGTAGAAAATGGTGAGATCAAGCTTCATGATACTGCAAAGCTTTCTGTCGATGCAGATAAGCGTCTGCATACCTGTATGAACCATTCAGCAACACATTTGCTACAGAAGGCATTGAAGATGGTTCTCGGTGGACATGTCGAGCAGGCAGGTTCCTATGTAGATCAGGATCGTCTCCGGTTTGACTTTACACATAATCAGGCACTCAGCAAGGAAGAAATTGAGCAGGTAGAGGCTATTGTCAATGAGAAAATCGCTGAGGATCTTCCGGTTGTAACAAAGGTTATGAGCCTGGAGGAAGCAAAGAAGACAGGGGCAATGGCACTCTTTGGTGAGAAGTATGGCGAGACGGTACGAGTTGTCAATATGGGCGATTTCTCTATCGAGCTTTGTGGTGGTACACATGTAGAAAAGACAGGCGTGATCGCAACATTCAAGATCGTGTCAGAGGCAGGTGTTGCAGCAGGTGTTCGTCGTATTGAGGCACTTACTTCCCGCGGTGCATTTGCATATTATCATAACTTAGAGAATACATTGAAACAGGCAAGTGCTGCAGCTAAGGCAGATCCTGCAAACCTTGTAGAGAAAATCGAAGGTATGCTTGCAGAGATCAAGCAGCTGCAGTCAGAGAACCAGAAGCTCAAAGATAAGATGGCAAAGGCGGCTGTTGGCGATGTATTGTCTGACGTTGTTTCTGTTGGAGATTACAAGGTACTTCCGGTATCTGTCAGTGGTGTTGATATGAATGCACTCCGTAATCTCGGTGATGAGATGAAGACAAAGATTGCATCTGGTGTAGTCATCTTAGCTTCCGACATGGGAGATAAGGTAAACCTGATTGTGATGGCAACGGATGATGCAGTGAAGGCTGGCGCGCATGCTGGAAATATTATCAAGAAGATTGCACCGATGGTCGGTGGTGGCGGTGGTGGCCGTCCAAACATGGCACAGGCAGGTGGTAAGAACCCGGCAGGCATCAAGGATGCATTGGAAGCTGGTGTAAAGGAAGCTGAAACACAGCTTTCATAGATTTTTGACATAAATAGAAAGTGAGGAACATAATATGGCATTAGTACCTACCGTCGTAGAGCAGACGAGCCGAGGCGAGCGCGCTTACGATATTTATTCAAGATTGTTAAAGGAGAGAATTATCTTTCTGGCAGATGAAGTAAACGATACAACTGCAAGTCTGGTTATCGCACAGCTTCTGTTTCTGGAGTCTGAGGATCCTTCCAAGGATATCAGCCTCTATATCAACAGCCCGGGCGGATCTGTATCTGCCGGCTTTGGTATCTACGATACAATGAACTATATCAAGTGTGACGTATCAACAATCTGTGTTGGTATGGCAGCCAGCATGGGTGCATTCCTTCTTGCTGGTGGTACAAAGGGAAAGAGAATTGCGCTTCCAAATTCCGAGATTATGATCCATCAGCCATTGGGTGGACTTCCAGGACACAATCAGGCAACGGATATGAAGATTGCAACGGATAATATCCTTCGTACAAAGGAACGTTTAAATCGTATTTTAAGTGCGAATACAGGTAAGTCCATGGAAGAAATCGAGCGGGATACCGATCGTAACAATTGGATGACGGCGGATCAGGCACTTGAATATGGCTTGATCGATCACATCTTCTCAAGCAGAGATGAAGTGAAATAAGAAAAAATGTAAATTCGTGACAATAAATTTCAATTTTTGGTTGACGAATTTGATTTATGTGTTATAATCTAACTTGTGCAATTTGGTAAATACCCAAACAGTTGTTTATGAAACGCACAAACACGAGATATTTTACAACTGGAGGGAGGGTGAGAGAAGTATGTCAAACGTAATCGTAAAAGAGAATGAGACTTTAGATAGCGCTCTTCGTAGATTCAAGAGAAACTGTGCGAAAGCCGGTATTCAGCAGGAGATTCGTAAGAGAGAGCATTACGAGAAGCCAAGCGTAAAGCGTAAGAAGAAGTCTGAGGCAGCTAGAAAGCGCAAGTTCAAATAATACAGACATTAAGGTGTTACTATTTTAGTAGCACCTTTTTTATTGTGTAAATTTTTGGATACATCATAATGAGAGCGCCACAAGCATATATTGGAAATAAAAGCTGTTCGGAGATGGAATATGACGCAGGTGCATTTTTACGATCAGACATGTGTACATGTGGATGGGTACAGACAGATTGTCAGCTTTGACACAACGCAGGTTCTGCTTCGATGTAAGAAAAATATGCTCGTCATTGAAGGAAATGCACTTCGGATTGCATCGTTCGATGGAGCGGAGATCACGGTTCGTGGTGATATTGCGGCTGTGCGATGGAAGGTGGAGGAGGCAGAGAAACATGCGTAAATGGTCGGATATTTGTGCACACCGCTGTGTCATTCATATAACCGGTTGGGAAGTAGAACGCTTTTTGAACATCTGTAAGCATAATGATATTTTGTTTACGGATGTAATCATGGATAAGACCGGGGTATTTGCAACAATCTCGTACAAAGCATGGAAGACTGTCCAGAAGCTGCAGGAGAAATGTCAGGTTAGCTGTAGTATTGTAACAGAGACAGGCTTGTATCCATTTTTACGAAAGTATAAGAAGCGGGTGGCGTTTGTTGTCAGTCTGATGGTGTGCGCCGGGATCGTTTTTTATTCATCTCTTTTTATCTGGCATATAGATGTGGAGGGAACATCTATCTATACAGAGGAGGAAATCGTGACGTATATCAGTGATTCACTCGTGCCGATTGGGACAAAACGGGCGGCAATTTCGATTGCTGAACTGGAAAAAACATTGCGGATGCAGTATGACCAGATCGCATGGATCACTTGTGATGTAGAGGGAACCAGGTTGGTTGTCCGATTTGTGGAAACGGTAGAAAAGGAAGAAGTAACGACGTTTGATACACCGTGCAATATAGTGGCAGTCAAGGACGGCATTGTGCTTGATCTGCTTGCCAAGAGCGGAACAAAGCTGGTTAATCCTGGCGATGAAGTAAAAAAAGGGGATGTGTTGATTACTGGAGTTGTAAACATCTATAATGAATATGAAGAATTGATCGAGACGAATTATGTGGCGGCAGATGGTATTGTATATGCGCAGACGAAGTATCAGTATCAACAGGCATTTCCACTTGATTATACACAGAAAAGACAGGGGAAAAAGAAAAAGACAGGAATAACGATCCAGCTTGGAAATTCGGTGAAAACGCTGCATCAGCCAAAGTTGGTAGACGGTTATGAACAGGTATCCACCACGCATACGTTTCATATAGGAAAAGCATATTATCTGCCATTTTCTGTGACTGTCACAAAGTATTATCAGCCGATTTATGAGACAAAGACTTATACTGAGGAAGAGGCACGCAAAAAGCAGGAACAGCTGTTGCAGACTTATATTGCAGACCTCAAGAAAAAAGGGGTGGAAATACTAGAAAATAATGTTACAATAGAGTGTAAAGATGGAGAATGTCTTGCATCGGGAATACTGGTTGTAAGGGAAATCATTGGTGCGCCGGAGACATTTGTAATCCCGGAAGAGACGATTCAGAAAAATGAGGAATAGGAACAGTTATGAGTGCATATTATGAGACAATTACAGTGCCTGCAGATCAGATTCAGCTGGTGTTCGGACAGTTCGACCGCAATATCAAGAATCTGGAAAAGGCATATCATGTAGCGGTGGTTTTACGGGATGATAAGCTGCGTATCACAGGCTCGGAGGGCAGCGTGAAACGGGCAGTTTCAGTAATTGAACAGTTAGTTGCTCTGGCAGATAAAGGGGAAGAGATTACTGATCAGAATGTGAATTATGCGATATCATTGTCAAGAACTGGCGAGGAAGAAGCCGTATCGACGCTTGCAGCAGATTCGAATATTATCTGTCATACAACAAATGGAAAGCCGGTTAAGGCGAAAACATTGGGACAGAAAAAATATGTGGAAGCCATTGACAAGGATATGATCGTGTTTGGTGTTGGTCCAGCAGGAACCGGAAAAACATATCTGGCGATGGCGAAGGCAATCACAGCATTTAAGAATAATGAAGTGAATCGGATTATCCTGACAAGACCGGCGATTGAAGCTGGAGAGAAGCTTGGATTTCTGCCAGGGGATCTGCAAAGCAAGGTGGATCCATATTTACGCCCATTGTATGATGCGTTATATGAGATTATGGGCGCGGAAGCATTCCTGAAAAATATGGAAAAAGGACTGATTGAAGTAGCACCGCTTGCGTATATGCGTGGACGAACTTTGGACAACGCCTATATCGTGCTGGATGAAGCACAGAATACGACGCCGGCGCAGATGAAAATGTTCCTGACGCGTATCGGATTTGGTTCCAAAGCAATTATTACCGGAGATCTATCCCAGAAGGATCTGCCGAAGGATGCGCAGTCAGGTCTGGAAGTGGCACTTCGTGTCCTGCATAATATTGATGAGATCTCTGTGATACGGTTTACAAGTGAGGATGTTGTTCGGCATCCGCTTGTGCAGCGAATCGTCAATGCGTATGAGGAATATGAAAACAGACATAGCCGTGACAAAAAACAGACGCAGAATAAACATTAAATTGTACAAGATAAAACTTGATTATCTGATACATTTGGGATAAAATGTAACAGGCAATAAAGGAGAGATACATTGAGCGTATTTTTTGAGAATGAATTGGATACAGAAATTCCTGCACATTATCAGGACATTGTAGAGGATATCATAGAGGCGTCTCTGGATTTCCTGAAATGTCCATATGAATGTGAGGTGAATGTAATCTTTACAGATCATGCAGGGATTCAGGCAATCAATAAAGAATACCGGGATATCGATGCACCGACGGATGTTTTATCGTTTCCGATGATAGAGTATGAAGTGCCGGGTGAATTTGATTTCTGTGAGAACAGTCCACTTGATTATTTCAATCAGGACACCGGAGAGCTGATGCTTGGAGATATCATTTTAAATGTAGATCGGATTGCTGAGCAGGCGGAGGAATATGGTCATACGAGACGACGTGAAGTTGCGTTTTTAACGGCACATAGTATGTTGCATCTGGCAGGATATGATCATATTGATGATTCAGAACGTCTGCATATGGAAAAACTACAAGAGGAAATATTAACAAAGAAAGGATATACGAGAGACAATGAAGAAGAATAAGTTAAAGAAGTTGTCTATTTTTGCACTGACAACTGCACTTACCGTATCTTGCCTGGCAGGATGTGGAAAAAAGAAAGAGGAGGATACCGAGCAGGCAACTATTACGACCGAAGCGGCTGCAACGATGTCGGATGCAGATATTGAATTTGCACCGACAAAGGAAGGCTATGTGATCAATGAGTTTTCGGGTGAGTGGATTGACGAGAGTCTTTCTAATCAGAGACCACTTTGTATCATGATCAATAACATTGTAGATGCAATGCCACAATCAGGTATCTCACAGGCAGATATCACATATGAGATGCTTGTTGAGGGTGGTATTACCCGATATATGTGTGTATTTAAGGATTATTCCAATCTGGAAAAGCTGGGACCAGTTCGTAGTGCCAGACATTATTATGTACAGATGGCAAATATGCTTGGCGGTATTTATGCACATGTAGGATGGTCTGTCTATGCGGAATCATGGATTAAGGATACAGGATTAAATAACCTGAATGGTCTGTATGATTCCACAACTTTTTATCGTGATGAGTCAAGGGTTGCACCACACAACTGTTATACAAACAGCGAAAAGCTGAAGGAAGGTATTGCGGCAGCTGGTTACAGTACCGAGTATCTGGGTGAGAAATCTAAGGCGTTTGCATTCAATGTAGAAGATACAGCGCTTGGCAGTGGTCAGACAGCAAACAAAGTGACAACTGCATACAATGACAGCAGTACAAGATGGTATGAGTACAATGCCGATGAGAAACTGTACTATCGTTTCCAGTATGGAACAGAGCAGATTGATGATCAGACAAATGAGCAGCTTCGCTACAAGAACTTGATTGTTATGTTCGTTCAGTATACAGATCTTGGCGATGGTTTACAGAATATCGATTGGGATAAGACTGGAACCGGATATTATATTACAGATGGTGAGTATGAAGCAATTTCATGGAGAAAGGATAATGGAGTTGTAAAGTACTATACCGCTGATGGCAAGCAGTTGAAGATGAATCCGGGAAAGACATTTGTAACAGTATTTGATGAGACAAAGCAGGATAAGATTATCTTTGAATAATTAAATACAAATATGGAAATAATTTCTTCAAGGAGTTGGTGCCATGAAGAAATTATTTTTATATGTACTATTATTTGTAGGGATTTTTTCGTTATGCTTTTTGCTTGCAAATGAATATTTTAAACAACGTATGCAGGAAAAAGAGGGACAGAAGCTGGAACTTGCAGCGGATTCCATTTCCATTGACACAGAATGGAAAGACAATGGATTTTTGGTAGGGATTCAGAGTGGACGTGTGATAGTGTACGAGGCAGATACGCAACAGGTGTATGAATATACTGATATTGATGCGGCGGTCTTGCAGAAATTACATCCGAGTGTATATCAGGATCTCTTAAAAAATGTGCATTTTGATTCGAAAAAGGAACTGTATCGATATCTGGAATCATTATCAACCTAGAATAAACTTACAGTGAGGAAAACAATGAAAACACAGTATGATGTATGTGTAGTTGGCGGTGGTGCAGCCGGAATGGCTGCAGCAATCGCGGCTGCAGAGGGCGGAAACACCGTCTGTATCATTGATAAAAATAAAAAACTGGGCAAGAAATTATATGCCACAGGCAATGGTCGATGCAATCTGGCAAATACAGATATGAAGGATGGTCATTATCATTCGTCTTCAGAAACGTATCAGAAATTTCTGCATACCTGTCTGGGCGAGCAACCATTGCATGAAATGTTTGCATTTTTGCATTCTATTGGTGTATATACAAGATGTATCGACGGATATTATTATCCGATATCAATGCAGGCATCAGCGGTTGTATGGGCACTTTTAGACCGAATAAAGGCATTGCAGGTAACCACGTATCTGTCGGAAACGGTGACAGATATTCGGGTAAAAAAGGATGGATATCATATTCAGTGTAATACGGAGATTATTGCCAGGAAGGTGATACTTGCATGTGGTGGACGATCATATCCATCGCTTGGCGGCTGCGCGGAAGGCGCAAGACTGGCAGAGAAGCTCGGTGTAAAACAGGAGCCGCAAAGACCGGCTTTATGTGCTGTTATGACAGAGGAAAATACCGAGGCGGTAAAAGGCGTTCGAGTGGCATGTTCGGCATGGTTTGAAGAAGGTAACACGGAATGGAAACAGTCCGGTGAATTACAGATTACCGAGTATGGTTTATCCGGGATTATGATATTCAATTTATCTTCGGAGCTTGGCAGGATCTTATCAGAAGAATCAAGTGTTAAGCTGTATGTGGATTTTTTACCGGAGATAGAAGAGAATGCATTTGTGCAGGGAAGCAGAGATGTGAACCGGAGTCTGTATGGATATCTGAATGCGTATTTGCCAGATAAGCTTGCCATGTATATTTTGGAGACCGCGTGTGAACAGCCAAAGCAGGCGCTTACAGAGTTAACAGAAGCCGAGTTACATAAGATTTATCATCTTTGCAGACGATTTCCATTTCATGTCCGTGCATTGAAAAACTATGAACAGGCGCAGGTAACCGCAGGTGGAATCCGACTGACTGAGATTCAGCCAGAGACGATGGAATGTCTGGGACATCCCGGAATGTATGCGACGGGAGAAATGTTGGACATTGATGGAGATTGCGGCGGATATAATCTGACGTTTGCGTTACTTACAGGATTACGCGCAGGGAGAGCATGTCATGATAAGAATTAACCAGATTAAGATACCAGTACAAAAAGACGAAACAAGCGCTTTAAAAAAGAAAATACAGAAGACACTCAGGACGAATCATCCGTATACATATCAGATCGTTCGGAAATCCTTAGATGCGAGAGACAAGGGAAATCTGCTTCATATCTATACGGTTGATGTGGAATTTGAACGATCACAGGATATTCCTCGCAACATAATAGACAATAAAAATATTATGTTAACTAAAGATGAGAAATATACATTTCCGCATCGATGCAGAGACGATTGTAACGAGAAGACGGACGTGTCCATATATCGCCCAGTTATCATTGGCGCTGGTCCGGCGGGATATTTTGCGGCGTTACAATTAGCATGTGCCGGATACAGACCGATTGTATATGAGCGTGGAAAGTGTGTGGAAGAACGGACAAGGGATGTTGAAGGCTTCTGGCAGGGAGAGACACCGATCTGTGCGAATTCCAATGTATCCTTCGGCGAGGGCGGTGCCGGAACCTTCTCGGACGGAAAGTTAAATACCGGAATCAAGGACAAATATGGACGGATTCAGGCGGTTATTGATGATTTTATACGGTTTGGAGCGTCAGAGGAGATTGGCTATCTGAACAAACCGCATATCGGGACGGATGTATTAAAGCATGTGATGAAGAAAATGCGGGAAGAGATTCGATCCTTTGGCGGAGAGATTCATTTCTCCCATCAGCTTACCGCGATTTCCCATAGATCCGATACATGTCTGTCGCTTACGATTAAAGATCTGCAGAATGAGCAGACGATCGTAGTGGAGACATCTGCCTGTATTCTGGCGATCGGACACAGCGCAAGAGACACATTTGCTATGTTGCAGGCGGCCGGTGTCACGATGGAGGCAAAATCATTTGCAATGGGACTCCGGATCGAGCATTCACAGGCGATGGTCAATGCGAGCCAGTACGGCACGAGCGAGCAGGCGAAGCTGCTTCCGGCTGCAGATTATAAGATGACATACCGTTCAATCAAGGGGCGCAGTGTATATAGCTTCTGTATGTGTCCGGGTGGATTCGTTGTTAATGCATCGTCCGGCGAAGGACAGAGTGTGGTAAATGGTATGAGCAACCACGGAAGAGATGAGGAAAACGCGAATTCAGCGATCGTTGTAAATGTCACACCGGAGGATTTTGCGGCGGATGGATTCGCTGACTACGGCGTGCTTGCCGGTGTGGAATTCCAGAAGAAATATGAGCACCTCGCCTACGAGGCTGGAAATGGTAAGATTCCGGTGCAGCTATTTGCGGATTATAAGGCGAATCGTGTCTCAACTGAATTTGGAAGTGTGAAGCCAAACATCCGTGGAGGCTATCAGTTTGCAAACCTCAATAAGTGTTTGCCAGCCTATATAAATGATGCTATAATTGAAGGGATTTTGGACTATGACCGCAAATTAAAAGGCTTTTCATCCGGGGATGCCGTGTTATCCGGTATAGAATCCCGGACATCGTCACCGGTGCGCATCGTGCGTGATGAGACCTATCGAAGTGACTATGCAGGTCTGTTTCCTTGTGGAGAGGGCGCAGGGTATGCAGGTGGTATCACATCCGCGGCTGTGGATGGAATCAAGGTGGCAGAGGCGGTTGCTGCATATATCAATAACATAGTATAAAGAGGGAAAAAGACGTGGACGAGAAACGAATCAGAGAAGCATTGAAGGATAAACAACGAATCGTATTAAAGATCGGTTCGTCTTCTATCATACATGAAGAAACCGGCGGGGCGGATTACCGGAAGTTAGAGACACTGGTGCGCATTATCTGTGACCTGAAGAATCAGGGGAAGGACGTAATATTAGTATCGTCCGGTGCAATTGGTGTTGGATTTGAGATGCTGGGACTGCGCCATAAGCCGAAGACGGTATCCCTGAAGCAGGCGTGTGCTGCGATCGGACAGGGACAGCTTATGATGATCTACCAGAAGCTTTTCATGGAGTATAACCATATGGCTGCACAGGTTCTTCTGACCTTTGACGCGATCACAGATCCGGAGCGCCGCAGAAACGCCGAGAATACATTAAATGAGCTGTTACAGCAGGGTGTCATTCCGGTTGTCAATGAGAACGATACCGTGGCAACAGAGGAAATCGAGTTTGGTGACAATGATACAATGTCTGCGATCGTGGCGCATCTGATCAAGGCAGACCTTCTGATTCTGCTTACGGATATTGATGGATTCTATACGGATGATCCACATAAGAATCCGGAAGCAAAGAAGCTGACACTGGTAGAGACGATTGATGATACGATGAAGAATATGGCGAAGGATGCCGTGACAAACTATGGTACGGGTGGCATGTCCACGAAGATTGCGGCTGCGCGGATCGCAACAGATTCCGGAGCGGATATGGCAATCATGGACGCCGAGAATCTGACACAGATCTATGATCTGATGGAAGGAAAATCAGTGGGTACCCTGTTCTTAGCACATGAGAATGACGATTTTGATACGGTTGATTTCATCGTGCATAAAGGATACCAGAAATAAGAATAGAAATGGAGAATATCGCATGAACGAAGCAGATATCCAGAGAATTAACGAATTGGCAAGAAAAAGTAAGACCGTGGAGGGACTGACAGAAGCAGAGCTTGCAGAGCAGGCAGCTCTCCGTAAGGCATATATCGCAAGTGTGAAGCGCAACCTGAAAACACAGCTTGATAATATTGATATCAAGGAAGCTGATGGAAGTATCACACATGTGAAGGATATACCGAAGAATAAGCGGAGTGAGTATATCCAGATCCGCTTAAAGTAGATAAAGGAATGGTTTACATGACAATTTCAGAATCAAAGAAAGCACTTCGGAAGGGGATTCTTGCAAAGCGCAGGAATCTTTCTGAAGCATATCAGAAGCAGGCTGCGCAGGAAATCTATGAGAAGCTGCGCGCGCTTGAGGTGTATAAAGAAGCATCGGTACTGTGTCTCTATGTGCCGATTCAAAAAGAAGTCGATTTATTTCAATATATCCCGGAATTCCGAGCGGATGGAAAGCAAATCTATCTGCCGCGTGTCAACGGGAATACCATGGATTTTTACGCATATAATGAACAGACTGCGCTTGTCGAGGGCGCATATCATATATTAGAACCGGACAGCATGGTACAGTTAGAACCGGAAAAGACCGGTGGCACCTGTCTGATCGTGATGCCGGGGGCAGTCTTCACGAGAAGCTGTGACCGGATCGGCTATGGCGGCGGGTATTATGACCGGTATCTGGCGGCACATCCGGATTGTCATACTGCAGCGGTCGGGTATGCGATTCAGATCGTAGATTCGATTATGACCGAGGAAACGGACATCAAACCAGAGGTTGTATTATATAATAGTAAACAATAATTGTATTATGTAAACTAATATTGATATAGATTGGAAAATGGGTTGGAAAAAGTAGCAAATGGAGGACGTGTATATGGGTGAAGGAAAAGGAATTGGACTGGTGCTTGCCGGTGGCGGCGGCAAGGGTGCATATCAGGTTGGTGTATTGAAGGTGTTACAGGAACAGGGATTGCTCGAGGATGTGACGGCGATATCGGGTGCATCAATCGGTGCAGTCAATGCAATGTTATATTCGATGAACGATATGGAGCGGATGTATCAGGCGTGGAATGAGATCGATATGGATACGGTCTTTGATATCGACCTGAACATGCTTGCTGAAAAGCGTATGTATTTCTCACGGAATGAAATGCTTGCGATGTTCGAGAAATATATTGATATGGAGAAGATCAAAGCGGATTTCCGTGATATCTATGTATCAATCAGCCGCTTAAATGAGACACAGCAGCCGGAACAGGTAGAATACCGCAGACTCGAAGACTATGACGCGGATACGATCCGGAAGATCCTGCTTGCGTCTACGGCACTTCCTGTTATGTATGAGGCAGTGGAAATCGACGGGAAGAAGTACCGGGATGGGGGATTGTTAGACAATGAGCCGATTCAGCCGATGTATGATCTTGGAATCCGTCAGTTTATCGTGATCGGTATGCGTGCAGGAAAGGTTCTGAATACGGAGAAATGGCCGGATGCTCAGTTTATCACAATCTATCCAAGCCATGATTTGGGGGATCTGATCGATGGTACATTGAATTTTACCGGACGTGCGAAGGAGTTCCGGCAGATGCTTGGCGAGAAGGATGCACTTCGTGCATTGAAGACGAAATTCCACCCGGATGATCTGTATATCCGGATGGAGCCGGTGCTGGCACAGAATGACTATAACGATATCATGATGCAGCTGCGTGTGAACCATACATATAAAACGATGGAGAATCGTGTGAATTCTAACATTGAAAAGTTCAACAATATAGCTAAAAAGTACGAAAATTTATAAAATATTTTGACAATTTGCACAAAAAAATGTATAATCAGAGTAAGTCAAAAGTGACTTGTACAAGGCGTGTAAAGGGGGCTTATCTATGGCAAAGACAATTATTACGATTGGTAGACAGTTTGGCAGTAATGGTCGTAACATTGGTAGAAAGCTTGCTGAAAAGATTTCCGCAAACTTCTATGACAAGGAACTGATCAATGAGACGGCTAAGGAAAGCGGGTTGAGCGAGGAATTCCTGAAATCGCTGGATGAGAAACCAACGAGAAGTTTTCTGTATTCGCTTGTTTCAGATCCATATAGCTATGGATTTACAAGTGCAGGCTATCAGACAAATCTGAACCAACAGGCATTTCAGGCAACATATGATACGATTAAGAAACTTGCAGATAAAGGACCATCAGTATTTGTAGGTCGTTGTGCGGACTACGCATTGCGTCACAATACGAATCTGGTTCGCATCTTTATACATGCGCCATTGGAGGAACGTATTAAGAATGTTTCCGAGCGTTTTAATCTGACTCCGGATAAAGCAAAGGCGCAGATTGTAAAGGAAGATAAGGCGCGTGCATCGTATTATAACTATTACACTTCAAAAAAATGGGGTGCACTGGAAAGCTATGATATATTTATCAATAGTAGTCTGATGAGTGAAGACGATACTGTCGATTTCATCATTGATTACATAGATAAGATAAAGTAGAAAAGGCTTGAAATATCTTGAAAAAATATCCTTTATCAGATATGATGATAAAGGATATTTTTTTGTAAAATAATGTAAATAATCACGACAAGAGGAACGACAAACATGGCGCTGAATGATAAAACGCGGAAACACAACGATATGGATTTCCAGAAGGATCTGTCCGAAATCTTGACCAATGCGAAAATTGGACTCTGGGCGATCGAAATGGATGAGGGCAAAGAGCCGAGAATGTATTTCGATGACGTGGCAAGAGAGATCACTGGATTTTACGAGGATATGACACCGGAGGAATGTTACGAACGCTGGTACAAGCGAATCGTGGATTCTGCCATTGATTCCGTGCAGGCAAGTGTCAAGGAGATGATCGAACAGGGCAAATCAGAGAATACCTATGCATGGATTCATCCGAAGAAGGGACGTATCTACACACGATGTGGCGGTTCTCTGGATGAGAATTACACGGCAGGAACCCGTCTGTGGGGGTATCATCAGGATGTCACAGAGAATATGCAGGCGGCTGAGATTGCTCTGCAGGAGGCAAAACGTGCGAATGCAGCGAAGACGACCTTCCTGTCGCGCATGTCCCACGATATCCGGACTCCATTAAATGGTATTATCGGGTTGCTGGAGATTGGTGAGCGTCATCCGGACGATGTGGAGCTGTTGCGCCAAAACCGTGCGAAGGAAAAGATTGCAGCGAACCATCTGTTGTCGTTAATCAATGATATATTGGAGCTTAGCAAGATTGATTCGAGCCGGATCGAGCTTGCACACGAGGCATTTGATATTACAGAACTGGCAGATGAGATCCTTACGATTACAGCGATGAAAGCTGCAGAAGCCGGTATCACGCTGGTGCATGGTGACTGTAAGGACAGCATGATCCATCCATATGTATATGGCAGTCCATTGCATGTGCGTCAGATATTACTGAATATTTTGGATAACGCAGTGAAATACAATGTTCCGGGTGGCAGTGTGCATTGCAGCGCGGAATTTGTAGAGATGGAAGCGGAACGGGCAGTATACCGCTGTACAGTCACGGATACCGGAATCGGTATGTCCGAGAAGTATATGCGTCATCTGTTTGAGCCTTTCTCACAGGAGCATTACAACGAGATGAGCTTGTATCAGGGAACCGGGCTTGGTATGCCGATCGTAAAGAGCCTGATCGACCGCATGCATGGAAAGATCGAGGTACGGAGTGAAGTTGGTGTCGGTACGACATTTACAGTTACCATTCCATTTGAGATTGCCCCGGAATCTGAGGTCGCAAACAATGAGAATGAAAATGAGGAGCAGGTATCTCTGGATAATGTCAAAATCCTGCTTGTAGAAGATAATGAACTGAATCTGGATATTGCAAAATACCTGCTTACCGATTCTGGTGCACAGGTAACAACGGTTATGAATGGCGATGCAGCAGTTCGTGAGTTTCAGAATACACCTGTGGGAACCTATGATGTGATTCTCATGGATGTGATGATGCCGGTGATGAATGGTATCGAGGCAACCCAGAAGATTCGTGCACTTGCACGTGAGGACGCGAAGACAATTCCAATCATAGCCATGACTGCCAATGCATTTGTAGAGGATGTACAGGCAGTGAAGAATGCCGGAATGAACGATCATCTGGCAAAGCCATTGGAAATGAATAAAGTGATTCATACGATAGGTAAGTATCTGAATAAATAAAATGAATGAAAATACCATCAGCTGAGTAAAAGTTGATGGTATTTTCAATATGGCTATTTTTTAGATTTGGTGTCTGGGACTGTATTATGTTCCCGGAGCTGCACGGTATTTCTGGCGCGGCGCTTGCGGTAATCATCCATGTCCGCGTAGTGCTTTCTGGTTGTATTTACGTCAGAATGGCCTAAGACATCGGCAACCAGATAAATATCGGAGGTTTCCTGATATAATGCGGTACCATAGGTGCTACGAAGCTTGTGTGGCGTAATATGCTTCAGAGGGACCGCAATCTGTGAATATTTCTTCACCATGTTCTGTATCGTTCGAACATTGATTCGACTGTGGTGGGAGGAGAGGAAGAGTGCATTTTCTGAGCCTTTGGCAGGCGTGAGTTTCTTGCGTTCCTCTATATATTCCTGTAAAGGTTCAACCGCCTCGTCGCTGAAATAGACGATTGCTTCCTTGCCACCTTTTCGGGTCACACGGATGCATGTATTCTTAAAATCCACATCGTTCAGATCCAGACCGACACATTCGGAGATACGGATGCCCGTGGATAACATGAGCGTCATGATTGCTAAGTCACGTACCTTGGATTTCTCGTGAAATTTGAGCTGGCGGTCAGTCAGATTGGTTCCATATTCAACTGTATCAAGGAAATTCGCCGTTTCATCCGCATCCATACGTGTAATTGCCTTTTCCGGCAGTTTGGGACGATCCACCTTATCAAATATATTTTCCTGCAGCATATCGTGCTTATACAGGTAATTAAAGAGGACACTCAGGGCGCAGAGCTTGCGCTTGAGCGCAGATTTGCCATTCGTATATATACGACCGTTCTTTTCGTATTTCTGGAGGTAATCCAGATAGTCCTCGATGAAAAATGTATCTATGGACGACAGGACGTCAAGAGAGACATCCTTTGGCGTATCACAAGGATGTTCGGTATAGACCTCACATATATATTCGAAAAATATTTTGATGTCACGTACATAGCCCAATCTGGTTCGCGGCGACGTTGTCTGTTGGACACCACGGACGAACCGCTTGACGTAGTCCGGAAGATCATTGCACACATTCCGAATCAAATCCAGATTGTGTTGTTCTTCCTGTTCATGATAAGTAATATCAGCCATACGATAAAAACCTCCCAATGCCTGTAAAGCGTTGATTTCTCTATATTTCTAGGATACCACTACTCTGGTAATAAATCAATAGATAATTTCGTAAAACCTGAGTTTTGCGAACTAATTACTAGCTCTTGATATGTATAATAGCACTACACTTTTACCTTGTCAACTACTTTTTTTCGCGTTTTTCTTTTCGCTATGTATCGGCATCATCTACACACGTCTTAGCAAGCTGGATATAGTTGACGCGGTATCCGTGCGTTTCAACAAGCTTGTTATATGTCAGCAAGTAATCCGGAAAGTGATCTGATATAAATTCAAATAAATCTATATCATCAGACAAATATATTTCTCTTGATTCCGGCTTTTTTAGACCAGCAGAATAAAAATATCTGCGGCGATTTTTCAAAGATAATGCAAGGTCTTTTGTAATATACTTCGTTATATACGACGCACACCTATTAGAATTTCTGATAGGCTCTATCTCGTTGATTCCAAGCCGGTAAGCTGGAATAATATATCGTCCGGCATGTACGCCTGCAACCAGATGCGCGGATAAATCGCCTTTGAACATTGCGTGAAAGTGCCATGCTCCGTCTTTATGTTGTTCCGGAACACAAAGCCACTCAATGTCATAACACTTCCGAGCTTTGAAATTCTTTAACCACTTCACAAATTTATCCTTGCATGTATCATAATCATATCTATATGATTGTGAAAAAGTAAATGTCGCGAAATAATCGAAACTGTTAGATCGCGCTATCTCATATATTGATTGCATAGATCGCCTTAGTGACCGAGCCTGATTATATTTGTTGCGATCTGCATAATCTGTCGTAGCAGACCTAATATATTGTTCACTATCCGCAAAATCAATCGTACCATCTTCTAAACTCTCCTTTTTATCTTCTTCTGTCTTATAGTGATTTACCGATACAGATACACCATAGTTATATTTACTAATCTGTATCTCATCATTGTAAAAAATAATCTTTGTATTATACATAACTTAACCCCTACTAGCCAAAAAAATTAAATTTGAGACAGTTATGTCCCTATCGACAAGTTAATATAATATTATATTATTCTTCTTGTACCATTCCTAAACCCCCTGCTCTTCGCCCCCTTTCCCCCTATCCAGAGGGGGCGGAGCGGTCGCGCGAGCGCGAGCAGGCAGAACCACCACCGCCCAACGTGCGCGCACGTTGGGGGTGTGTGGTTTGGGGTAATTACGAGGTATGCCCACCTGCGGCAGACATACCTCATTGGCGATACTGGGCGCCCAACAGGACGAAAAGCGATGCCGTCAAGGGCAAGCAAGCGGCACTGAACGGACGCGCAAAGCGCACCGATCAGCACCGCCCTTGACTGCATCTAATCATCCATGATGTCCTCAATACGACATCCTAAAACATTCGCCAACGCGCGCAATGTTATACCTTGAGCCTTGTTAATATCTCGATAACCACATTCATATGCTTGAATAGCACGACACGACACACCAGATAAACAAGACAAAGTACCTTGTGAATATCCCATGCTTTCACGAATTTTTTTTAAATTGGACATAAAAACACCGCCCTAAAATTCAAAAATAAACTTTTGAACTTCTGCCGCTGCTGTTCCGTCGCTTCCGTCTCCGGCTTCGTTCTGCTTGTCGTAAATAGATATAATTTCCGTCGGCGTCTCAATTTCAAATTCGCTTGTACCATCATTGTAATATACTGCAAGTCCTTTTTCTTCTGCTCCGCTGAAATCTCTTGTCATATCGTTTCTCATAAATACCGCCCCTTTCTAAAATAGACCATAATTCCCGCTATTCAATCCGCGTCTAAATGTTTCGTATTTCACTTCACGACTGCAATTATCCCAGCCTCCGCCTCTGCATGCTCTGTATGGGTAAGCCGTTAATTGACCGCCGTTTTTGTCGTACTTGATGCCACGGATCACATATCCATTTTCTGTTAATACTTCGTATTCTGTAACCGTCTCAAAAACTTCATTTTTAACCTTGATACTATGCCACCCATCTTTTACCATAATTACCACCCTTCGCCATCTGACGCCTTTCTTTAATATGTATTTATTATATCACTATGGTGATACTTTGTCAATATATCTATAAAAATAATATCGCTGTAGTGATACTTAAGATTTATAAAAAATCAGAATCAACATGATCCGGAGCATCCGGCAAGTCCTGCGCAATCTTACACTCAAGCATGCTCATATCGTCTATTTTTTCTTCGATAACATCTATCAGATGGTACAAAGAGCCTGCGATCATACAGACAGATATCAACGATACCATGCATATAACTGTCAGTATCATATTAAACATTAACATCACTCTCCATTTCACGTCTAAGACGTTCAGTTTTCAAAGCGCGACGCATAAAACGAGACACGATTTCTCCGCGCAAAACTTCAGCTGTCGCGACATCTTCGAGGTTATCAGACATACGACAACTATAAAATGCGCGCGTAAGCTCTATGTCGCTAGACTTCGATACCCAATCACACAATAAATCTGCTGCATATCCAACCATAGCTATTTCCTCACTCTCTTTTTATATTTACGCTTCAACGTTGTAATAGTCGAGATATCCGAAGTTTCGCCGTTGGCATGATGCAGCACTTCCTCATTTGTCAGCATTTCACCAGCGGCAACAGCTTCCGCGATCTTCTCGACACGTTCGTTAGTATCATATGAGTTATAAACCTTATCCGTTGCGAAGAAACACCGCACGCCATGCGACTTGATAAGATCAGTGTTATAGTTTGCCTTTTCCATATCTTTGGCATAGAAAATCCGATTGACAACGAACCGCCAGCCTTTGGAGCAGACGATACACTCAGCAGAAACCTTTCGCAATGTAGCATCAAATAAAGACCAATCCTGTACACTACCCAATATACCAATCTTGCTTTTTCTCTGTTGTAAGATTGCTTCGAGTAAATCCGTCGGCAGATTACTCTTCCAGTTACGATTATTAAACTGACTTCCCAACTCGTCGATAACAAACAGTTGAACCATAGTATCATTATTTTCTTTACGTGCCCTTATCAACTGATCATACGACACAAGAGGCACATATGGTACACCGCGTAGCTCAACGTTGCTATATATCTTTATCTTCTGCGGCACAAACTTCTGATCTGATTCCGACCATACCAACGCGCCATTATACCGACGATAGACTGCCAGAACATAATCGACGATAGATAGAGTCTTGCCAGAACCAAACGGCTGCTTTTCGTCGGCAACATATATTTGCATACGACCATAACCGCGGTATTCGTTGTACTTCTTATATTTGAAATACTTGTATGTATCTATCACTGCATTATAAAAAACAAGCGGTAGATGGAAACACGTATATCGCACCTGCGGCAACAGGACGAACGCGAACACAAATCCTATAACCAATAGCCATTTAATCATAAATAAACCTCCTCATCTTTATTAAATAAATCCATCGAAATCCATAGAATAACAATTAAGCAAAAAAAACTCAACAAAGGCACATCTACACCCAAAAGACGCATAAATAATTGAAAATAACTACCCATGATATAACAAATTAAAGAAAACCACTTTAACATACTTTCCCCCTATTTCATTCTAAGAATTTGCGCCAAGTTAGATATGAAGTCCAGCGCAAATACGACCAGAAACATATTACAAAATGTTTCAAGCATGTTACCATCAACATAAATTCCAAGAAAATCCATACGACCGACCACCTTTCTTTTTTCTCAATTCAACTCTTATGTCTTATACAAAAAACAAGCCATAAAAATCCCTTAATAGCAAAGCCAATATAAACTAATACAAGAGCAAGCCGAAGCACTAAAACTAAAAACTCCATATGCGCTCCTTTCCGCTATGCCTTGAAATGACGCTTCATAGCATTTTTCAAGAGCTTATGCGCTTCAAATATAAACACGATAAAACACAATAAGAGCAGACAATTCCGACACGACACAAGCATACTATATACATCGTCAATCGTCTTTCCGTGATACTCCTGCGACATATACAAGCGATCGTCCATCGTTTCTGGGCGTGCTGGAGCATCCGTCTGTGTGGCATCCGTATCAGTCGAGATCTCGACCACATAACTTGAAAAATCTAATATCATATAAACTCCTTTCTTGACTTCCCCACTCAGATTTCATATAATCAAAGAAAAAGGGGGTATCTCTAAAAATGACAATATGGGAACTAATAATATTGATATTAGCAATAAGCAGCATAGGTTATTCCATCTATACAACATTTCAAAAAAAATCAAAACGAGAAGAAGAACAAAACCAGCTACTCAAAGAGATTATCAACACATTAAGAGACATCCAAGAGGGGAAAAAATAACCCCTCTTTTTTTAATCTCCACCCAACAATATTGATATAAACCAAACAAACAATCCAGTAATAATCACAAATATTAAAATATCTGCAAAACTGATAAATACATCAAATACATGATATCCGTTATCCGTAAAAAGAGACCACAACCAAGCGAGCCAATCGCCTACACTCATACACTCCACCCCCTTATTTACGGAAGAACTTAAACAGACCGACACAAGCACCAATTCCAAGCGCGGTAGTAATAACCGACGATATACCAGGCGGCAACCAACCGAACACCTTACCCCATACCCCTAAAAAAGAGTTATTTTCCAACAACTGAAAGAATCCCAAAAACTTCTCTATAAAATTCTTATTAGTCTCACTCGACGTATTATTTCCAACATAATTATTAACATCATTATTGATAGTATCACCCTCAACAGTAATGTTATTATTATTAGTAAAAGTCGGATTATTATTGTTTTGTATCGCGCCCTCTTGAATGGTATTAGAAACAGTATTGTTTGCCGCATCATTAGCCGATACATCTTTTTTACTTCCATCCGATCCATAGTAATAATAATTGTATGTCGTATTGCCTGCCGCATCCTTCCCAACGTTAGTATAATAATGTCCGCTTTTTTTATAATCATCATTAAAAGTGTAATTGCCGCTTGAATCGGGCGTATATGTAGCCATCGAATTATCTCCTGTTATAAGGTCGACAGAACCAACATATTCATGCCCGGCAACACCATCAACATATACTACACAAGATAAAGATAATAAAGACTTATCAACCACAGTCGATGCAGAACCTTTAATAGGAACACCACCAAGCGAAAAAGATTCCGAAAAATTACCTTCACCTAAGATACTTCTTTTTTGTAAAGAAGATGTGGCAGCTAAAACATTATGAGACAACAGTTCATCAAAACATTTAAAATCTTTCAAATAAAACCTTATACTAGTATCACTTATTGAAAGAGGAGATTGATTAGTACCTTGCAAAGATATAGGACTACAAGCTTCTTTTATATCAAAATAGTAAACATTATAATCCCATGTTTGGTTAACTAATAATTTAACATCCTTACCAAGCCATGATTCCGGACACTTATAAAGAAAATCAATATAGTAATCATCAAATGAATTGCTATCATGCACAGACATATCAAACGAAGTGAAAGCAAGCTCCGAGCTATATATTTGCTTCGGTGTGCCGCCCTGCCATGCCATATTTGAAGTATCGCCAGTCTTGAAATACTGCTCCGCATCGCTGACAGAAGAAAAGACTTTCATTTTGCCAGTATAAACGGCATACTCAAGCTGTTTTTTTTCAACATCCGTACGCGTGTTAAACAAAGTTTTAAATACAATATCAGAGCCAGTCAATGTGCTATCGGTAAAATTGACCTTGTGATTAGACGTGTTTGAAGTCTCAACAAACGAAGTAGATTGCAATTCCCCAGATACAGAAGCATCACACTTATAACCAACAAGCATGCTATATATACGACTTTGTGATAAGGCACAAAAATACATAGAACCTTCTTCTCCATACATCGCAGGAGTACCATCTGACGAATATTGACACACAAGAACTATCTCCGTGTCGCTTTCAAGTACATATGAATTACCACTTTTTAAATCGCAATTTAACCATGCACATGATTCTGTATACTTAGCTTTATCTAAAGACTGATCTAACAAAGGGAAATCAGTTGAATAATTATCACCAATATTTCCTCCGAGATCTTTAGTATTACCGCCTTGCATAAGCTTCCAATCTGCATCGAGTACATCGCTATAAGACTGCGCATAACAACAACCAAAATCAGCCAGCACAGCAGATACCGCTACAACAAGCGCAACAAGCATATATATAATTGTCTTTTTCGACTTTCTCATATAATTTCCTTTCCTTAATTGAAAAATGGCAAGTGATCAACCGACCACCTGCCACATCGTCTCTCCGTCCTAGCGGACAGCGTTCTTGAGCTTACGGAAAACCATAATGCCTACCGGAATAAGTCCTGCAACAAAGAACACCATAAGCACGGCATTGTCTGCTACAAAGGACACAACCCACGACACAATGCTCTTGATCATCTCAAGTGCTGATGAAATACCTTCGCTTGTCATAGTAGCTCCTTTCCCGGCTGTCTCCGTTGCCGCCTGCATCATCACAGACATCATTACAACCACCTCCGTATTTTATTCTTAACCGACAAGCTTAAAATCAACGAGTTTAAGCTTTTTGTCGATGAAGTCCAACCCTAAGTCATAGACTTTATCAAGTTCCAGCTTATCAGCAATTTTACCAGCAGTAATCAAAATAATATCTTCACCAGTCGAGAAACAAAGATTATAAAAATAATCTCCTGCCTCTCCGATCGTGCGCTTACCACGCTGTACACATTTCAAACCCTCTGCCTTTAACAATCCTTTTAAACTCTTAGTTTCTGCCATCTTTCAAATTCTCCTTTTCTACATTCTCTAAACCAACAAGATACTTTTTAATATGATTCATTAGACCGACACAAGCATACTGTCGTTGCAGATCACTTCTTGCACGAAAGTAACTATCTATACTCGTCCGCATACTGTTATTCAGCACTATTTCTTGAATATTCCATACGGATTTCATGTCCTTTCAAACTATTCCTCACTTTCTGAAACCAAACCCTCATCAATCAACACTTCCTTTACATGCGACAAAGATTCCGCAATGATATGCATGTTCTTCTGCATCTTCTTTGGTGCTTTCTTCGCCATGCGCGAATACTGATCTGAAAGATTTCCCAACATTTCAATCTCAAAAAAACTAACCACAATGCAATCTCCTTTCCTAGTCTCCCACGCACCTTTTGAGATTCTCCGGCTATTGATTAGATAGCCGGATGCACTTGGTTAGTGGGGAGAGGGAGAGACACACGAACGCGAAAAAAGAAAAACGCCCGATGTATCTCTACACCGAGCTAGAAAATTGATTCGCAAAACTGCGAGTTTTACAACTAAGATTTTAACAAATTTACTCGTAAAACTCTCCTGAGTTTTGCGAATAAATTTACAAGCAAACATATGGAGGGACTTCTGCTATTCCACCTGTAGATTTATTATTTGTCGTGGGAATGTGCCATTTATTTCAAATGTAAAAAACAGTTCCATTTATTCGCAAATAACCACAAAGCTATGATATTCTTTCCGGGAAAATGTATGTTAAGATACTTGTGTTTAATCAGGATAACAAAGAAACTATATACAATCAAACAAAGGAGAATCAAACATGGGAAAAACATTTGAGAAGAAATTACCGTACAAAAAAGCAATCTGTTATTCCGGTTACCGGGAAGGTCAATGTCCGACCGGAGAAATGCCATCGAAAGAACAGATCTCCGAAGATCTGCATCTGCTTGTAGCGGACGGCTATGGTTATATCCGTATGTATGAGCCAAATGCGCATGCTATTACTGCTCTGCAGGTAATTCGTGAGGAGAAGCTTCCGCTTCAGTGTATGATCGGCATTGATTCATTGGCGGAAATCAATTCTACAGAATGTATCACAGGTCCACAGACATTCAGTGATGCAGAACTGGCAGCACATGCAGCAAGCAATGATGCGCAGCTCGATCGATTGATCGCACTTGCAAATGAATATACAGATGAAATCGTGGCTGTCTCTGTCGGAAACGAAAACCGCTTCCCATTTGTAGGACATCTGGTATCCGAGGAACGTCTTGTGGAACATACAAAGAAGCTCCATGCAGCGGTAAAGCAGCCGGTTGCTTTCTGTGAGGTTGACATTGATTGGAAGAATCTGGATGCAATCGCCAATGCGGTTGACATCATCGGTATTCATACCTACCCATATCATCTGGATGTGGCAATCGAGGATGCATTTGCGGAAACAAAGGAAAGCTTCGAGTCTGCATGCGCAATCTATCCGGATAAGCAGATATGCTTTACAGAGCTTGGCTGGGCAACAAATACGGCACATGATGACCACGCCGATTACGCATCGGTTGCAAATCAGAAGCGCTACCTGTCGGAAGTTGCTGATTATCTGAAATCCGAGGAAATCGTTGGCTTCATCTTTGAAGCATTCGATGAGCTCTGGAAGGATCCGTCCTCTCCGGCTGCATCTGAGTGTAACTGGGGTATCTATGATATCAACCGGAAGAAAAAATGGTAAATTCGCAGGTATTCCTCTTCTACGTCTGAAAATGGTCGGACTGTATAATCTGGTTCATCATGAACCTGTGGTTTCGGTAAAGGCTGTTTCTCGTGTAACAGATATGTAAGGTCGTACCATAGCATTGCATTATCGATATCCTTCAGAATTTCCTGTTCCGCATTATCTAATGTACTTCCAAGAAAATGCGTATAAATCATATCAAGCAATTGATCTTCCAGCCGGTTATATTCCGGCAAGGTCTGCTTGAATGGACGTGGAACATCCGACATATAACATTCACTTGCATCATGAATCAGACACGCAAGAACCAGACGTGCCGATAGCCCGCGAGCCTGCGCTTCTTTCGCGCAGGCAATGCAATGCTGTCCAACTGAGAAAAAGGTCTGTACGTGCCCATTTCCGCGGCACAAAAGCGACAATGCATGCGCGATATCTTCGATGCAAAGAAGGGATGCATCTGGATTGACCGGATCAAAATGTTTTCCGGTGTAAGTAGTTATGTATGACATAGTGTATCCTTTCGGTTTCCATAGTTATTTCAATAAATCTTCTTAATATCTCCGATTATACCATACATCTCCCGGAAATGCGCAAGATCCGATGCATCTTGTATCAGCATAATATCCTCAAATGCTTTAGTGGCATTATCCTGAAATCCAGCCACCTGCTCTCCTGTGCAGATGCTACATTTGATGACAGGTGTTTTCTCGGCTGGGTTGTAGGTGGTGTGTGATTTTTTGTGGAAAAGTTTCATGGTGGGCTCCTTTGATGATGTTAAATTAGTTTTGCTTGCAATAAGGCTTTTGCATAAGAATCCTCTCGCATATGCGGAGAATATTCCGTATCATAATAGTAGTAATTATATGTCGTAGATTCAACCCCGTCCGTGCGGAGAATATTGCGTAGCTCCAACTTCACCCGTACCAACTTCGGGTTCATCCCCGCGCATGTGGGGAATATATCATTCCTGCTGAATCGTGTATGTTACTTTCAGGTTCAACCCCGCGTATGCGGGGAATATATGCCGCTTTTTACACATCCGATGCAGTTGTTAGGTTCACCCCCGCGTATGCGGGGAATATTTCCGCAACAACTTCATAATCTCCAGCTCCATAGGTTCAACCCCGCGTATGCGGGGAATATTCGATTGGTGCCTCGAAGAGATGCACTACACTAGGTTCAACCCCGCGTATGCGGGGAATATAATCATAATAATTATTGGCATTATTCACTGTCAGGTTCAACCCCGCGTATGCGGGGAATATGCACCTAATTCGTCTACGGTCGTTTTACCAAGAGGTTCAACCCCGCGTATGCGGGGAATATCGGATTATGATATCAACAAGATGATGGATATCAGGTTCAACCCCGCGTATGCGGGGAATATTATAAATGCACGATCAGTCCACATGTATATGTAGGTTCAACCCCGCGTATGCGGGGAATATCGTGTTAGCAAATATTTAAATGATCATATTTAAGGTTCAACCCCGCGTATGCGGGGAATATTCATCAATCACAAACAACTGAACCATAGTGTCAGGTTCAACCCCGCGTATGCGGGGAATATCTAATCGTATCGCCCTCAACAGTAATATTATTGGGTTCAACCCCGCGTATGCGGGGAATATTGTGCTGAATCATGCAGATGGTTTTAGAATTTAGGTTCAACCCCGCGTATGCGGGGAATATTGAGCAACCGCGGATTTTGTAATGTCCGCTACAGGTTCAACCCCGCGTATGCGGGGAATATTCGCATTGGATTTTATTAGTAATCTTGCACAAAGGTTCAACCCCGCGTATGCGGGGAATATCTTGTAGCTGTGTTTGTTGCTCTGTCAACAGTAGGTTCAACCCCGCGTATGCGGGGAATATTATTTTATTGATAGTACAGGTGCGGTGTTTCCAGGTTCAACCCCGCGTATGCGGGGAATATAGCAAAGCACAGCCGAAGAACGAAAGAAGAACAGGTTCAACCCCGCGTATGCGGGGAATATTACGTCTAATAATGATTCAAAAGTTAATGGGCAGGTTCAACCCCGCGTATGCGGGGAATATTTGCTTTTGAATTAGTTTTTATTGGCTTTGCTAGGTTCAACCCCGCGTATGCGGGGAATATCGATCTTACACTCTAGCATGCTCATATCGTCTAGGTTCAACCCCGCGTATGCGGGGAATATTCATGCAAATTAGAGAAAAGCGGTTCGCGTGGAGGTTCAACCCCGCGTATGCGGGGAATATTCGTAGTATGCAAGATTCTCCACATACTGACCAGGTTCAACCCCGCGTATGCGGGGAATATGTACGATAACCAAGTAATTTCCGTGGATAATTAGGTTCAACCCCGCGTATGCGGGGAATATTCTCTGTGTCCTATGTTGCCTATAAGCGTCTTAGGTTCAACCCCGCGTATGCGGGGAATATTCTTCTGTACAGTTGACGTTATCAAGATTTGCAGGTTCAACCCCGCGTATGCGGGGAATATTTCCGCATGCTTTGGCTGCAAAATTCGTCAACTAGGTTCAACCCCGCGTATGCGGGGAATATGTTCATACTCCCCTTCCTCAATGGTGTCTATAAGGTTCAACCCCGCGTATGCGGGGAATATAAACCCGTTAATTCTGTTTGATTCTTCGATATAGGTTCAACCCCGCGTATGCGGGGAATATAGCAAAGCACAGCCGAAGGACGAAAGAAGAACAGGTTCAACCCCGCGTATGCGGGGAATATTGTAGAATGTATATATTTGTGCAATATTACATAGGTTCAACCCCGCGTATGCGGGGAATATTACGCCTTTAAGCGTTTCCTTTGCTTCAAAGTAGGTTCAACCCCGCGTATGCGGGGAATATTGAAACCTTTAAACGTGGATGTAAAATCTCAAAGGTTCAACCCCGCGTATGCGGGGAATATCATGTCTTTGATATGCGTTACCAGCTCGCGATAGGTTCAACCCCGCGTATGCGGGGAATATCAACCGCCGCCCGTTATTGCAGACAACTTATTAGGTTCAACCCCGCGTATGCGGGGAATATGGTGATTATGAGCTCATTACCGCATGGCAGTCAGGTTCAACCCCGCGTATGCGGGGAATATACTAAAAAGATCATGAAATAATGAGTATTTATAGACACATTATTTCAAAAAATATTTAGTTCATTATTGATCCTGTAAATTAATTCACAATCTGCAAGTGCTCGATGCAAGTTTGAAATTTCAATGTTGCAAGCTCTAGCAACTGTTTCTAATTTGTAATTGTCAAGGTGCAGTTTTCGTCTTATTGATTTTAGCATATCTTTACATCTGAATATAAAAGTATCAAAAGAGAGTCTCTCACACATGTGATTGATAAAGTTAATGTCAAAATCAATATTATAACCAACAACAGTACAATTTCCAATAAAGGTTTTTAGCTTTTGTAATGCTTCAAGTTCGCTAATACTACTTTCAGAAATCATTTCAGATGTTATCCCCGTCATGGCTACAATTTCTGGTGAAATATTGATATCTTGGTATACGAAAGATTGATATTGATCAATTATATGATTCTCTTCTATCTTAAGCATACCCATTTCAATAATTCTATCGGTTTCATAGTTTAATCCTGTCGTTTCCAAGTCAATAATTACATATTGTTTTTTGGATGCTTTTTTATAGGATTGCGTATGTGCATATTTTGCTGCTTTGCTAAATCCTTTTGGCAATATCTTTTGAGGAGCAGCAATAGGATTGTTTTTTTGCATAAGCCATATTCCTTCACAATCAATAGGAGTCCATTCCGTATTGTGAGTTAAAATGGCAAATCCCTGTTCGGAATTGGTTGAATAAACCATGATTGCTTTTCCAGTTTTAATATTATCACACACGCGAAGCCATATTTTTTCGCGAACACGAGCGCTTATTTTGCCAACATATACACCAACATCAATTTCTATAAACCATTTTGTCAGATCGCCCCGTAATTGCTGGGGACAATTTGTCACAGATAATACAACCATGTTTATAATCCTTTAATATAATATTCCGTGTTCCTTGTTGCCATCAATATTATCCCACAAATATAAGGTGCTTTTATAATCTTCCTCGATAAAGTTATCGGATAATAACCATTTTATATCATGTACCATACGGTCTAATATTTGACCATTTTTTAGTACATCTCTTACTTTACGTCTTGTTTCACTACCGATATCTTCTATATCATTATTTGCGGCAATTTCAAAGGCAATAGGTATTGTAACTTCTGCTTTGTATAAATCAGCAATATCATATACAAAAGAAAGTTCGTGACCAACATGAACGAATCCTAATCCCGGACAACAACCTAAGGCGCAAATAACTGCGTGAGCAATACCGTACAAACAGGAATTTCCAGCAGAGAGAGATTTGTTTACAATATCTCCTGTTTCGTATGCTTCAGGATCATAGTTTCGTCCCTTCCATTCAACCTTCCATTTCTGAGATTGTTGTTTATAAATACGCCGTACTCTACTACCCTCTCTTCCGCGGAGTTGTTGCATGGTTAGTTTGGATACATCTTCATCAGGAAAGCGTAATTGATACATTTTTCTGGCTACCTGTATATGTAGTTTTTCGTTGCTTACATATTTGGCTTGCTGCAAAAGCAAGGTAGAGTGATTCGTTAGGGCTCGTCCACTAGCATAAAATCTGACGCCGTGTTCACCAACCCAGATAATGGATACGCCAGCATCACCAATCAATTCAACAGCTCTATGAGAAATATCTGTACCAGGACCTAACAGTAAAGTACTAATCATGGCGGCTGGAATCGACTTGGTTCCAAGTTCATCATGAACGGTAATAGCTCCATTATCCCGACTGATTTTGCAGTGCTCTACATATACGAATGTAATACGATCTTTGATCGTTGCTAATGCCTGTAATTCAGGCTTATCTATTCCTGTCATAGATCAAATCCTCATAATTGTAAGTAGTCCCATGCCATATGCTTTTTCACGTCCTAATCCTTCGATAAGGGTAGATCTGAATTTTTCTACATCATTGATTTTTAGAATTCCTTCATAGGTTACCGCTAATGCACGAATCATTCGTTCGTTTCGTTTGCTGAATGATAACCAAGTGGATTCCATAACCTGTAAGTTATCATTTGAAATTTCAAATCCATGTTTTTCAGCTTGGTCTATAAGCCATTTCATCTGATGCTCAGGTGTTTTATGTGCAATTCGTTTGCCTCTTCCGCTTTCACTTTTTATACATTTCGTTGGGTTTGCAACTAAACGAAATTGCCAAGTGGTTTCATCATTGATTTTATTCAATAGCACATCATAATCTTTTGTTTCGCATGTAGAGGAACTGTTTCCGAATTGCTTCATAAAATTAGATAAATCTGGTTTTTGCGGACTAAGTAATAATAAGTATGTCTTTCCGTTGAATTTATCTAATCGCCAAAGTGTTCGTAAACGATCATTGTTTGCGTGGTTAAATGAATCTTCAATTGCACCATGAAATTTGTTTCGGCATACGAGTGCGAGCTGTGTTTGCTTTTTGCTAGTATCTAATTCAATTCTAGATAAATACATAGAGATAATCACCCCAGTTCTTTCATTGGATCATGTGTTGTTTCTTTTGTTCTATATATAATCTTCCCAGGCATATCCTTGATATTTCGGTATCCATATTGCCTATAATTGGAATTAAAAGAAATAGGAACATCCTTTTTTAATGCACCATTATCAGATTCCATAATAATACGCAATTCAATTTTATCACTCCAACCGAAAAGGGCTTTTTGACGCCATTCAGGTATTAACCAAGGGTAAGAATATAAAGCAGCATATAGATCGGAGTCGGATAACCCCATATCTAATGGCAGCGTTGGAGGACATGACTTTCGCCCTAAAAAGATACAGTATTTTGGATTATGTATAGCTCTTTTTATAGTATCCAACAAATCATAGTCTTCAGAAGCTAATCCTGCTAAAAAAGTTGCATCACTCAGATATGCTCGAGAGGAAAGATTTTTATTTAGCTTTTCTCCCATATCTGTAATTTGAAAGTCTTTCATATATTCTCCCTGACAATCAATGCGTACACCGAATTTGAGCGTATTTAATTTTTCGAGCGAATCTTCTCTTTTTAGACCTAATGCTGCGGCGATTAATCCGATAACACCACTTTTAGTTGGATAATAATCTGTATTTCTATTATCATATAACGAATCCGAACCCCATGATTGTAATGGCCCACTTAAGCGTAATAATAGTGTATACAAATAATCACGCTCCTTTTTAATTTAATTTTTTGAGTTCATCAATTACTAATTCAGGCAGATTATTCATCTTTACGCGGTCTGCATCTATAGATACATCGTCTAAACATACAACCCAGCTCTTCGTAGGGAAATTTATATAATTATCATAAACTTTTTTTGTATATTCAATAAACGCCTCGATAGATTTTGCTTCATATCCATTGCTGTTTTTTGGAACAGGCTTTTCAAATGCTCCAGCCATGTTAACAGGTTGATCTTCTCTGAGTGTCACATATGTAAAACAAGGTAATGTTCGGTTTGCAAATGTATTTTGCTTTCCTGTTGGCATTGCTTTAATAAAAGCTTGTAAGTATCCGTTGATAACATCACTTACTTCGTCGATATTTAAACCATTTTCCATCAATTCGGAAATATTGACAGTGGAATAACGATAAAGTGTAGAGGAGTTAAATTCAACGGTTCCTAAGTGCCCAGCTCCGGCATTATCATCGGTATTGCAGTCATCTACAGCAGTAAAATAGTCAAATTCGTTACTTACTGCATGGGTGGAGATACAATGTGCTACTTGTGCAGCGGCATCAAAATTTAATTCAGGATCACTGGCCGCCATTCGTCCAAATAATAAAATATCTACACTTGGATTATTGGTTAGTGCGTCTCTCCATTTGTCTTTGTACTTTTTATCTTTTTCCTTTTTTGATGAATCATCGGATGAATATTCTAAAGCAAGTTTAGCTAATGCGTCAATTTGCTTAGAACTAATGAAAAATAGTACATCTTTTTTCCCACCGCTACTTTTAATTTTAGCCTCTGTCAATGCAACTTCTGCAATCTTTTCCAAAGTAGATAAATCCTTGGTTGTATCAAGTTCTTTCAATCGATCGACTAACAGCATTTTAATATTTTTTGTGCGAAAGCCAATTTGTTCTGAATCAAATAAATGATTGAACTCAAATCGCATCGCTCTCTTCCATGATTGGGAAGAAACTCTCGCACGATTTACGCCGCCATATACAGCAGTTTTGGGACTGCCGGTATCATCCCTGTTTACACAACTTGGTGGTACGGTCTGTAATACATGTAAGTCTAAATATAAATTTTTATTCATTGTTTGTATCCTCCTTATTTTCACTGTAAAAATCCTGCCCTAATTTCAGGCATACACGGTTTCTTGATTCTTCAAACTGAAAGGCATAAATATCTTCAGCCAGGTCAGCATAATTGATCCGAATACCTTCGTTACGTATAAAAGTAATGATGTTTTTTAAGTGATATGAAAATTCGTTCATATCATTGGATGTAATCAACATTTGAAGTTTGTTTCTCATCCTTTCCTCGGCGCTGGAATCATGAACCAGTTGGCGTAACGCATGTCCCAAACTTATATGATTAGGCGTGTGTACACAATGTGTTTTTATGTCATTCCCTTGTTGGTGCCATGCAAACATGGTAAGTCCGATATAACAGCTCCATTCGGCTTCTGTTATATTACCGTTTGAGGACCAAAAACTGTGAGGCATAGTTTTTAACAAAATGCCATATAATTCGGGTAAATCTCCTGGCATATGTCCAACTCCTTTTCGCAATCTGGCTAGTTCTGCATTTACAGTAGATGGTTCTGCATTTTCCTTCCAATAATTAATTTTTTTGACCATGTATTCGCCTATTTCTTTTCGTTTACTCATTTTTAGTCACCTCCTTTTTCCTGCTTTTTAGGATATAATTTATTTAATGCTATTTTGAATGATTTATATGCTTGGGTAGATAACAGTGTGTATTGTGGACTGAGTCCGGATATGTATTTCTTAACAATGCTGTCAGCAATTGTAGCTGATGTTGTCTGCCATTCATATAGTTTGTTGTCTCGGTTACTGCTATTTGGATCAATACTGATTAGCCATTCACGGAAGGCGGAATCAATTTTATAATAATATGATTCTGATAATTCGTTTTTTATTTGACTTACTCCGACTTTGTCACCTTTATATATATCAGATGCCAATGTTTGTGTAAATTTGTAAAAACAAATTTTATCTACGCTTTCACATTTGTTAATCTGATCTGTTATTAAAGATATCCATAGTTTCCCTATTTCATTTAAAAGATCTTTTGATAGCGACACTGATTCATTAATTACTTCACCATTTGTATAACTCATGCCATCGCCATATTCCAATCCGATCATTTGAAAGGTTATCAGAGTTTCGTTATCCAACAGAGAGTTATTTACAAGACATTCTAACCAGAAAATTAATCCAGGTTTTAAATCATTATCAACAAACAGACTAGGAAATTCTCTCCAGGCAGCAATTTCCTTTTTGTGTTTTTTCGGCTTAAAATTATTACTTTCCTGATTATCCCACTTTAACAATGTCATTGGTTCTATATAGTCATTGGTTGTGCTATAATAATCACCGCCAATTGATTTAAAACCTGTAATCTGTTTTTTGTCGTGTTTTAATAATAATCTTCGTGATTGGAGCGTATATAGTTGTGCCAAGTTATCTGGAGGGCTGATTTCTATGCCAGCTATTTTTCGAACATCTTGTTCCCAGATTGGTAATGGTTTTGACCAGGCATCTCCTTGATTATTTAATGCGCATAAATTTAATAAAATAGTGCTAAACAGAGAACTGTCATCAACAGAAATAAATCCTAATTGTCCAAGACGCCCAACTCCAGCGGGTATACTCTCGTTTCCAATCTTTGTTTTTACGTTTACAGAGTACGCATTTGTATAAATAAGCCATCTGGTTGCTTCAGAATAAGAAATATTTTCTATATATTTTCCATCTATCATATGAAAGTGGTGCTTAGAAGCTTTATTATTACTCTCTTTTATGTTTCCGAATAAATTAATAATGCTATAATCAGTTCCAATTTTTAAATCAGCAACCTGCCAGAAAGGTGTTACAGGATGAAAAAGATAAAACCGTTCCCGATATTTCTCTAAGTAATTACAAAATGCATCGGATTCAAACATTCCTTTTTCCCAGTAATCAGACCAACGGTCTAATATTTCGTCTTCTGGATTGCTATAATTTAATACATCATCTTCCCTGCCATCAGCATCGTATCTGTAAAAAACAGTTATTGCGATTGCAAGTAACAACCGTAAGATCGCTACATCCTGTGTAACTGTCTCGCCGGCTAAACGTTTGTATTTATGAGCATTTGTAAAAACGTCAATCAAAGAGACTTCTATAATCTCATTCTCATCATTTAGAACCTTAATCCAAGATTCGTCTAATAAACAAAATTCTTTATCCATGTGTTTCCTCCTTTTCGACAATGAGCCCTAATTCAAAATCATAATATAAACGATGTCCGCACAAATTAGCTGTATTATTGTTGTCAAGCAAAACGATTAATTCTCCTTGCAACCATGGATTATGTTGCCAATCGGGTAACTTGTTTTGTAAATCTTCTAATTCCTTAATGGTTTGGTGTAACATCCATGGACTTGAAAATAATTGGGGTAAATATAGCCTTTGTCTGGCAATTTCAATACCGTCTTCATCTGATAAATTGTGACGATGAAATCTTTTATCATTTGAATGGTTGTTAGAGTAAACAAAGCCAATTTCATCGTCGTTATATTGTTTCATAATAATAATTTCAATCGATGATTCTATATCTCTAACTGACATATCTCCATTTTGATTAGAATCTGGATTCTCATTTTCTAACATACCCCGGATGTTTTCCTTTCTTGGATATTTCAAGAGAAAACATTTTGCGTTAGATTGTTTCTTACTTATTTTCGTATTAAATTCAGTGATTGCATCAGAATAATGTGAATTATTTGTAAGTCCACAATTATCATCGGTATTATATACTCTTTGTACTAACTGAGGTATATCTTGTGGTATAGAGATTTCGTCTGGCAATATATTAAATGTGCGCATCAATAGATAATCTCCATATACTCTTTTGCTTCCACTATCATATGGTATATCAGGTGTTTCATCCGTAGAATCTAATAGGACATAGCAATGAGCTTCTTGTAGTTTTTTAGGCCGGGAATAATGATGTTTTATATCATCCCTATTGTGTCGATGCAATCGTCCAATTCGCTGTAATAATAAATCCATAGGACATAACTGCGTGATTAAAATATCAGCATCATAATCTAAGGATTGTTCAAGCACCTGAGTTCCGATGAGTATAAAACGATTTCGGTCAGTGTCGCTTGATTTTTTTCCCATTCTTTCTAGTAGAATCTTTTCTTTTTCCAATCGATGTTCCATTGTGAATTGAGAGTGATACAAAAGTACTTGGGCATCTGGAAATGCTTCTTTTATCAATTGATAATACATTTGAGCACTCTTTATTGTGTTTAATATAACACAGGCACATCCACCTTCGGATAATTTGTCATCTAGTATATCAATTACTTGATCGGAATTATGTAATGGATGTAGTTTTACTTTCCGATTTTTTATTGGTTGATCAATATTAGTTTGATGAATACTCATTCCATCAGTCCAGGTAAGTAAGGGATAGGATATATTTGTTTTCCAATCAATACCATTATCACATATCTTATTAAGTCCTTTTTCTCGTCTTTTAAGCCCTTTTAGATAACGATTTATTAAATCATTTCTACGATTTAAAGGCAATGTTGCAGATAAAAGTATTACAGGTACACCATAGCTTGCCATCCATTCAATAGATTGATCTAAATATTGATTCATGTATGCGTCATATGCATGACATTCGTCGATAATTACTACTTTTCCAGATAATCCTAAGTGCCTGAGCATAAAATGCCTGCGGCGAAGTGAAGACATCAAAAATTGATCAACCGTTCCAATAACAAAATCAGCTAATAGAGATTTTTTGTTACCCTGAAACCAAGGATGGACATATATCCCACTACTGTTATCATCAGAGTCAATAACAGATCTCCCCTGTATTACCTGTTGTTGATAATTCTTGTTATAATTAGCACCACTGTGAGCCAATTTGATAGCATTAAGCGTATCTTCTGATACAGAGGAAGCCCATTGGTATAATCGATCATATAAACCGTTACAGGTTGCCTGTGTTGGCAACCCCATGAATATACCAGTACTATTGCATTTTGATGCAATAACTTCTGCCATACTCAAGGCTGCTTCTGTCTTACCAATTCCCATTTGCGCTTCTAAAATGAATATGCCAGGGGCATTTGTGGAATTGACTGCGCGAATAACTGCTTTCTGCACTTCATTTGGTTTAAAGTCAAAACGTTCCTGAAATATTTGATCATTCATACTATATATTTCTGAATGCCAGGATTCGGGAAAATGAAGTTTGTTCCATGCAGTAACAATTCTCGCGTTGCAATCTATATCATAAGGATTATCCATGATACCAATCAAAGGAAACAAACTTGTATTACTAGCAATCCAATCTGCAATAATTAACAGACCAGATAGAAGTATTTGGGCATTTGTAGTTAATGTTGGTATAGTGGTAATAGACTCTAATTCTGACACGTTAAGTGCTTCGTCAACAATAGTGTGCCAAATGGATTGCCACATAGAATATTGTGTCTCATTATTCTCTTCACCATAAAAATTACCAGGATACAATTTAACCAAATCATCAATTCGATTTAATGATTGATTTGGATAGGGAATTCCATGGTGTGCACCTATTACGTTTGCTATTTCCTGAGGCAGGCATAGTCCTATGGTGTCGCTCTGAAGTATCCATTGTCCGGCATAGGCGTGAGGTGTTTTACCTTGATGAATAATATTTTCGTGTATGTTTAATCCGGTTCCTGAAAGATTATCATATAACAGAGCAACTTTATTACTTATAATACCTTGAAAATATGATGTGGCTTTTCCGATGTCATGGATATATGCTACAAATAGTGCGACAGCATAAAAATCTTCATAACGCATGTCACAGCTTTCAATTGTTGCGTCGGAAATCCAGTCCTCTAATAAGCACCGCATGATACCAGATGTATCATTTAGATGAACGTAGAGGGGCAGCCAGTTAAGATTGTTATCTACTTTTCCTATTAAAAGCTTATCTATCATGATTGCTCCTTTGTGTTTAAAATTCTTTGAACCATTTGTATATTATAGTACACTATCACTTGTACAAAAAAACGGACTTGTAATCATTTTTTTGGATTTTATTTAAGAAAATTCAGATTATAATAAAATCTCCCCAATAATAATCCCCACCAATATAATTAATTTTACTACAAACATTTACAAGAAACAATAAAAATATCCATGGAACACAATAAGTTCATAAATACAATAAAGCCGCATATCCATAACAGATACGCGGCTGCTTGCGTGTGGTTGAAATTATCTTTGAATGCGGATTAGTCAATCCCAAAACTCCGTTCATCTTCCACCACATCCAGCTTCCTGACATCCATCCCTGTGATTTGGACAAATCGACGTCCGGCGAGGAATGCGACCAGTTCATCGATGGCTGCTTCCAATCCCTGCACTTCCATCTCGACATCTCCGTTATAGAGGTTCTTCACCCAGCCGGTAAGGCGCAACTGGTTTGCTTTGTGTTCGGAATAATACCGGAAGCCAACACCCTGTACGCTTCCATGAAATATGATATGTTTTCTGACGATATCTGTCATGTTGTTCTCCATTTATATGTGTTTTTCTTGCTTGCTTTTCTGCTTCAGAATCAATAATAATTTAATTATAAGCCATTTTTCTTGCTGGTGCAATGAAATAAAAAAGAGATAATCATTCCAATAGAAATAATTATCTCTTTCCGTGTGTATCGTTATTTACATTACAGACACTTCCTCACATCATCCACGATCTGATCCACAGTCAGATGATTGTTCTTTAATACGTCATTTACATCGTAACGGTCAAGGAATTCCTTCTTGATACCGAAGTTCAATACCTTCATATCAGAAGCTCCGTAGAACCGGGTGATCTTCTCACCGAAACCACCGTCCAAGATGCCATCTTCGAGTGTGATAACCACATCGTGGTTTGCCTTCAGGTCTTCGAGCATAGCCTCATCAAGACCGGTAATATAATATGGATTGATGATGGTTGCTTCGATGCCAGTTGATTCTTTCAGTGCTTCGGCTGCTTCTACACCAAGTCCGTAGAATGAACCAAGACCGATGATTGCAACCTTGCTGCCCTGCTTTGTGATCTCGTACTTGTTCAGCTTCGAGAAGTCCTTTGTGACAGCCTTTCCGTCTGAGACAAATGCGCCGCCCGGTACGCGGATTGCAACCGGATGCTCTGTCTGGGCGATGCTCCAGTCTAACATGGCAAGATACTCTTCCTTCGTCGTCGGTGCGAGGTAGACAAGTCCTGGGATATTTGCCATCATAGGGATGTCGTAGATGCCGAGGTGTGTGACATCGTTCATACCATAGATGGACGCAGAAAATGTCAGGATCGTTGCCGGATTGCCGTTTACACACAGATCCTGCGCCAGCTGGTCATAGGTTCTCTGGATAAATGTGCTGTATACGCCGTAGACCGGTTTGCCACCGCTTTTCGCAATACCGGAGGCGAGTGCCACAGCTGTTTCCTCGGCGATTCCGACATCCACGAATTGTCTGCCCGCTTCCTTTCGCTTATCTTCCGTGAAGCCCATTACCGTCGGTGTGGCAGATGTGATGGTCACAACACTTGGATCTTCTTTCATTTTCTTCATCAGGTAGTCACAGGTAACGCTGGAATAATCCTCACCACCAAAATCTGCGATTACCTCGCCGGTCTCGATATCGAACGGCAGATGCCAGTGCCACTCTTCCTTGTGTGTTTCGGCGAGCTTGTAGCCTTTTCCTTTCAAGGTACGAATGTGTACCACAACTGGTTTTACGCTGTCCTTGACGCCTTCAAACGCCTTGATTAACGCCGGAATATCATTCCCCTCATGAACATACACATAGTCAAGTCCCATCGCCTTAAAAAGGTTACATTCTGCCTGTCCGTTTGTCTCGCGCAGGAGCTTTAAGTTCTGGTAGAGGCCACCGTGATTTTCTGCGATCGACATATCGTTATCGTTCACAACAATGATCAGGTTGCTCTGCAGCTCAGATGCAAAATCAAGTCCCTCTAATGCTTCGCCACCACTCAAGGAACCATCGCCGATTATCGCGATCACATTTCCGCTCTCGCTTCTCACATCACGTCCCTTTGCAAGACCACATGCTAAGCTGATAGAGGTAGATGTATGCCCGATCACAAAATGGTCATGGTCACTTTCCTCCGGGTTGCTGTAGCCGGACACATCGTCGTAGTGGTCTTCGTAAAGATACGCATCCTTTCTGCCAGTAAGCATCTTGTGTGGGTAGGTCTGATGAGATACATCAAACACAAATTTATCCTTCGGAGATTCAAATACATAGTGCAAAGCAATCGTTGCTTCTACCATACCGAAGTTTGGACCGAAATGTCCGCCGTGGATGCTCGCACGCTTCAAGAGCGCCTGACGCATTTCCGCCGCTAAGCTTGTAAGTTCGTCATTTGAAAGCTTCTTCACATCCTCAGGACCGTTGATTTTCTCAATGTACATAACGTTTGTTCCTCCTAAAAGTTCTTATTATTTATCTCGCAAAAAAGGACGAATACGATCCTATAAGCATCAAAAAAGTCCGTTTATCGAAGCCGCTTCAAAATCTCCTGAAAATAATCCGGAAGGTCTGCATGCCATTCCATATATTCTCCGGTGATTGGGTGGTCGAACCCGAGTACCCCCGCGTGCAATACCTGCCCCTGTGTGGCAAAAGGCTTCTGCTTTGGCCCATACACCTCATCCCCAAGCAACGGATGATTGATGCTTGCCATATGGACACGGATCTGATGTGTCCGTCCGGTTTCCAGCTCACATTCCACGAGGGAGAAGTTCTGCTTTAACCGTTCAATTACACGGTAATGTGTGACGGCATGTCTGCCGTTTGGATCGATTGCCATTTTCTTGCGGTCGGTTTTGTGTCTGGCAATCGGTTTGTTAATCGTTCCCTCATCTGTGGCAAACTGATTGTAGACGATCGCTGTGTAGACACGGTGAATATCATGTACCTTGAACTTATCGGACAATACACGATGCGCCTGATCGCTCTTGCAGGCAACTAAAAGTCCGGTCGTATCCATATCAATCCGGTGAACGATTCCCGGTCGTAATACCCCATTGATGGAGGATAAGGAATCCTTACAATGGTACATCAGGGCATTGACGAGTGTTCCGCTTGTATGTCCCGGTGCCGGATGCACAACCATGCCCTTCGGTTTGTTGATGACAATGATATCATCATCCTCATAGACGATATCGAGTGGAATATTCTCCGGTTCGATGTCTAATTCTTCTGCTTCCGGGATCTCTACTGTGATCGTATCGCCTGCCCGGAGCTTGTAATTTGATTTGGCAGATTTGCCATTTACAGTTATGAAATTATCATCTAACAGCTTCTGGATATACGAACGCGATTGGTCAGGTATCTGTTCAGTCAGATATTTGTCCAGTCGCGTGCCGATGTCTGTGGAAGCTGCGTCGATTGTAAATTCGTAAGTTTCCATATTGTAATATCTTAGTCTTTTTTTGATTTTGAGAATAACACATCAATTTCGTGGTCGTGATAGTAAAATGCACACAGTAAGATCAACACGATCATACTCACAGTCACATAGATATCCGCGACATTAAAAATTGGAAAATTGATCAGCCGGAAATCAAAGAAATCCACTACATAATGTAAAGAAATACGGTCAATCATATTTCCGATTGCGCCAGATACAAGGAACACCAGACAGACACGAATTGGGGTAAAGCGCCTGTTCTCTGGAATTTTTGCGTAAATACCTGCACAGACAAGCAACACAAGGACGGTCAGAATCAGGAAGATTATTCTGCCGTTTTTGAACATGCCCCATGCGATTCCGGTATTCTGAATATATGTCAAATGAAATACATTTTTGATCAGTGGATGTGATTCATATAACGCAAAGGATGTGCGTACGATGAATTTTGTGATCTGATCGAATGCAACAAGCAAACCGATACAAAGAATCGGTATTATATAGATTTTGATTTTATTTTTAGTATTCATACTGATATCTTTCCTGTAATTCTTTGAGTGCCAGAAGCATATCTTCCTCGCTTACATCCATGTCGATATACGCGTGTCCGATCGTCTCTAACAAAATAAATTTGATTTTTCCACCGATGGCTTTCTTGTCGTTTTTCGTATAGGATACGATTGTTGCAAAATTCGCGTCGGCTGGCAGCTTTGGTACATGGTACGGTTTCATGCTGTGTAGGATATCTCGCAGCTCTGCCTGTGTAATATTCCCTTTTTTGTAGGAAATGATACTGGCAAGTGCACATCCGATCAGCACGCATTCTCCATGCAAAAATTCAAAATTCATGTATTTTTCGATGGCATGACCGAGAGTATGTCCAAAATTCAACAGTGCACGCTCTCCCTTTTCGGTCGGATCGTTTTCAACGACATTTTTCTTTACGACGTTGCTTTCGTAGATCATCTCTCCAACGGTAGGAAGATCAAGCGCTGCAATCTGTGCTTCGTTTTCCTTCAACCATGTAAAATAATTGGCATTCTTGATCAGACCATGCTTGATGATCTCGCCCATACCCGAACAAAACTGGCGGTTCGATAATGTCTTTAACACAGACAGGTTCATATACACCAGTTTCGGCATATGAAAGGCGCCGACCATGTTCTTGTAGGAGTCAAAGTCCACACCGGTTTTTCCGCCGATGCTGGAATCAACCTGTGATAACAGGCTGGTTGGAATCTGGATAAAGTCGATACCGCGCAGATAGGTTGCAGCCGCATATCCGGTCAAATCACCGACCACACCGCCGCCGAGGGCGATCAGTACATCGTTTCGATCAAATTTTTCTTTGATCAGATGGGTGTACAGGTCTCTGACAACATTCAGATTCTTGCTTGCCTCTCCTTCTGGAAAGACAAAGGATGTAGTATATGTGCAGGCATCTTTGATAGAAAGCAATATAGCATCCAAATACAAGGATGCTACATGACTTTCGGATACCACACAGATTTTACGGTTACTGTAGCCAAGCTCTTTCATCATACTGGGAAGGGCATCAAAGCTCTCTTCATATACGATATCGTAGATTGGCTTATCATCAAGATGGACAGTTAAATTCTTCATGGTAAGTCTTCTTTCTGTATGTAATACGATATTTGATTAGATGAACTCAAATCCATCATCGTCGGTCTCGGCATCATCGTCTTCGCCTTCTCCGATCAACGCTGGTCCGTTATTCTTTTTTTCTTCTACTTCGCCTTCGATGCTCTCTGCAGATTCTTCTGTATCTGTATCATCGTCGGACTCTGATAAATGAGAAATCGTTGGAATCTCATCAATATCTGGCTCTTTTGAAACTGGCTCTGGTTTTACTTCCGGTTCCGGTTTTCTTTCTGGAGCTGGTTCCGGTGTCGGCTCCGGTTTCGCTTCCGGCTCTGGAGCACGTTCTGGTTCTGGACGCGCTTCCCGTTTTGGCTCTGGTGGTTCTGGTTTTGGTTCCGGCTTCGGCGCTTTGGCTGTCTGAGCAGCGGCTTCCCTTGCTTTTTGAACTGCTGCTGCAGCTTCGGAGCTTCCGACAGTTGCCCGCTTCATTTTTTTACGTTCTTCCGCGGAATTGGCAACCTTCAAGGAAGATTTTTTCTCTTCTGAACCTTTTCCCTTTGCGTCAAATGGATTATAATCCTTTTGCTCCTTTGGCTTAAAAGGATCAACAAAATTCTCTCCGGCACTTAAAGATTGTGTATATACAGCACTTGTGCTGGTTGTATCGCCACTGCCAAATCCACCATTAAATCCACCCAATGTAGATTCATCGCGCAACTGAGGATCTCCGGTGTAGGCACCAAACCCGTCACCTGCAGAGGCGGAAGCCTGTTTCTCCTCGCCACCCATGAGTGTCCATGCACGATCATCAATCATAGAGGATGGATCAAAATCCTGCTCGCCTAAGAACTCAAACTGCTTTTTCAGTAACGAACAGAAATTAGATTTGTAAGCGGTGTATTTTGCTTCTAATAATGCAATCTCATCTTCCAGACGCTCCAGACGTTTCTCTGCGTCAGACACAATGTTGTTTGCCTGAATTTTGGCATCACGAATAATCTCCTTTGCTTCCTTTGTTGCATTGGAGATAGTCTCTACGGTGTCTTTTTCCGCACGCTTCAAGCTTTTCTCAAGATGTGATTCTTTGGAACGATAATTCTGTAATGTATCGTTTAATATGGAGACCTTCTCTTTTAACTCCGCATTTGAACGATACAAGGATTCATAGCTTTCTGAAACACTGTCAAAAAATGTGTTTACATCTTTCTTGTCGTAACCCAAACCGACATGAAATTTCTTCTGTTGAATATCAACTGGTGTAAGCAACTTTCCAACCCCCCTATTCGTTTAGTACTGTACGTATGGTGTCAGGGCATCCTGACCAACCAATTCCTCTCTCAAATCTCCGGATACTTCGATATCCTGAGGTGTTGCAATAAATATGTTGGAAGATACTACATTCAAAGAGCCTCCCATTGCATAGCATGCACCGCCGACATAGTCGATGATTCGCTGTGCGACTGCGACATCCAAGCCCTCAATATTTATCACGATTGTTTTGTTTGCACGAAGGAAATCAATGACGGACTGTGCCTCATCTGTCTCCTGTGGTTTAATTACAAATACTTCACTACGGTTGCGGAAATCTGAGCTTCTGCTGTAAGACTTCTGGGAGTCCTTGAAATCAACCAGTTTGCCACTGGATGAACTGCCTGCTGTACTCCGATGTGTAGTCGATGCCTGCTGTGTAGCTGCTTCGTATTTGGAAGCGGAACGTGCAGCTGGCTTGCTGAAAGATGGTTTTGATTTCGATGCACGTGGTTTTACATCTTCGTAATCATCGTCGTCATCGTCATCATAATCATCGTCGTCAAACAGATCGTCATCGAACTCATCTTCATCATCATCTATATTTTTGACTTTGAAAAAATCCAGAAAACTCTTTTTACCTGCATCCTTTGCCATAACCTTATTCTCCTTAATTAAATATTATAATTTCGCGCACCGAAAATGGCGGTTCCGACACGAATCATAGTCGCGCCCTCCTCGACGGCGATTTCATAATCATTGGTCATTCCCATTGATAAAACACTCATATCAATATTATCAATGCATTTGGATTTTATGTCAAGCGATAATTGATGCATTTTACGGAAATAAACACGATTTTCTTCTGGATTTTCCACAAATGGAGCGATCGTCATGAGTCCCATAACATGAACATGCGGCATATCCTTGATCGCGTCAATCAAAGCGTAAACCTCATCCTCCCGGATTCCAAATTTTGTTTCTTCCTGTGCAATGTTGACTTCGAGAAGAACCTTTGCAACTACCCCTTTTTTAGCAGCCTCCTTCTCAATTTCTTTTGCCAGATGCACCGAATCCACACTGTGGATCAGACATGCCTTATCTACAATATATTTTACTTTGTTTGTCTGCAGATGTCCGATTAAGTGCCAGTGAACCGGTTTGGATACATGTTCGTATTTATCAACCATCTCCTGCACTTTGTTCTCACCAAATTCCATCACACCATGTGAAAGTAATTCCTCTACATCGGATAATGGTTTGGTTTTGCTGACTGCAACGATCGTAATATCCTGAAAATTTCGGCCGGAGCGTTCACACGCTTTTTTGACATTTGCAACTACCTGTTCATAATTTTCGTATAGCATCTTGATCAAGACCTTTCTAATTTTTAATATATAAGCTGATTTTCTGTGACACTTTGTGCATCCAGCACGATGTTATCGTAGGCTTTCAGCTCTTCGCCACTTTCAATCAGAACAAATTCGTCGATTGTTTTAATCACAGTTACCCGGCGGAATTCTGCAATACCCTGATTGGCAAAATAAACACCGGTCAGTGGATATAATTCTAACAACGATGCTGCAATCGTAGCATTCGAGGTAATATTGACCAGAATGTCAGAATCCTCAAAGCCTTCTGGATCAACATAGGCGTATTTCTCGTCTGTCTTATAAATCTTTGGCTGCATCTGCTGTATAGTTTTGTTCCCATTGTCATCGGTCCGCTGCAGGTTGAGACGGTTCTCGTTACTTTGGTTACTGCCTGCAGACAGATAGCTGAGTGGAATCCGATAGACCTGCTTTTCTACAAGTGCAGACGAAGGAATCTTCAGACCACTCTCATCGGACTGAATCAGTTCCACAGTCACGAAACGCTCGGACAGATAATTTGACATATATTTATCGATGGCAATGTTGATATAAGAGCCATCGGAACCTTCAATAATTGTAAAAGGCATCGTAATCGTAAAGTTCGAATTGTTGATACGGAACTTCACATATGACTGCCCGTCCAATTCTGCAAGCTGATCCTGTGAGATCGGCGCAACGATGTTCCACTGTTCGGATGGGATGATCTTCACGATAGTGGAACCGGCTTCTGCATAATCCCCGGATTTCATCGCCTTTTTATCGTATCCGGCTTTATCAAAATCGGAAGCTTTGATCTTTTCAGAAATCTGATAATTCTCATATCCGTCAATGTAATATGTTACAAGCCCGCTGTCTGGGGCACTGACCGAAGACAGTCCGCGTCCAGAGGAGCCTGCCTGCTGCATCAGTACTTCGTTTGTCAGCTCGAATACCTTGTTGTTAGCGCTTGTCTCGAAGCTGTACGCGTTGTAAAAGGTTACATCGCTGTATGATAACTTGTAAGAAGATATCAGGGAACGGATGCTTGCATAGTCATTGCTTGACAACAGTGCGTTGTAATTGCTGTCAGAATTATTTTCAGTATTATAGATCTCTCCGGTCTCATCAATGGTACATACAGTAGAGTTCTTTTTTACTTTTTCTCCATCGGTGATATAGTAACAGAGATAACCGGATTTCTGTGTGTTTACGATAACCTCGTCACGGATTGCAAGTCCCTGTAAGGTAATATCATTGCTGACATCGCCTTTGCTGACCTGATAGATCGTAACGGATTCTTTGCTGAGCGAAGATACGACGCTGATTACGACATACAGCAAAACCGCTGCAATAACTATGGTTGCAGCGTTTGCACGTATCTCTTTATTCAGTTGTATAATACGGTTTGGTTGTTTCATATCCTCACCTGATTGTGTGTATTTTACAGTTTACAGACAACATTGGTTGCATATTCTGCTGGCAACATGGATTCTTCCACGGCAGTACTGATGACAAATGTAACATTGTATTTTTCGGAAATCTTATCAATCTCTTTCAATGCAGCGCCAAGTGCATCTGCCTCGATGTTACACATCATCATGAAGTTATCCAAAAAGATGTGAGTTACATTATGGTTGGAAGAAATCAGTCCCTGAATAAAGCCCATAAAGGCATCTGGGGATTGAATATCGTACTCGTGCAGATTGACGAGCCGGATGACATTAGAAAGTTCATACATATGCTTGTTGCTCTTATCAATGTAAATGATAGAACCGCTAGTACGCTTGCTTTCGTTGTTCGCTCTTTCCACCATTTTGCGTGTTTTACCGTTTCCTTTTGCTCCAATAATTAGTTCCAGCATCTCATGTCCTCCTTAGTCTGTTAAACATAATAAACGTATAATAGAATTGTATAAGTCCGCTTTGGAATTGCCGGATGATGCGACAACTACATAGTCCTTACCGTCCTTGGTCAGATACATGGCAAGACAGTTACCAGCTCCATCGGTCGTTCCTGTTTTCCAGGATTCCAGATGGAAGGTCGCTGGCAGAGACACTTCTCCCGTAACAAATAAATTTGTTGCGGTGCTTTCGGTATCAATTGCTGCGCCATTGGAATCATAAAACGTATAAGTATATGTATCAAAACCATCAATATCCCGTAGGATCTGATGATTGTGGACTTCTTTTACAATGAGGTACATGTCATATGCGGTCGAATAGTGATTTGGATCGTCCAGTCCGTGTGGATTCATAAAATGAGTGTTTGTAGCTCCGAGCTCCAGGGCTTTCTGATTCATACGGTCACAGAAGCTTTGGATATCCCCACCCACATACTCTGCCAGATACAGGGCATAATAATTGTTGGATTCTAACATCAGCCCATACAACAGGTCTTTTACGGAAATGGTATATCCACGATGCAACTGGCTGGGGGCAACATCTTCTGCTGTCAGATCATAGTTTTGTGTGATCTCAACCATATCATCGAGTGAAATGGTTCCGGCTTCAATGGCATCAGCCACAACAATTGCAGTCATCATCTTCGTCATACTTGCCGGATACATACGTTGATGTACATTTTTGGCGGCAAGTACCGTCTGGTCGGATTCATTGATTAAAAGTGCGTAATAGTCTTCGGGAAACAAATCCGCCTGGGTACGGTCGTCACGATAAACAATCGTGTCCTCCTGATGGAAATCAACATTGTCCGATTGATGAACCAGGTGGTCGATCACGTAAGTAGCGGAATCAACATCAGGATACGCTACCTTTACGTGATTGTTGATAATACAGACAATAGATACAAACAATACCAACAGTACAAGTATTATTAAATTTCTAGTTAAATATTTACTTCGCATAGTTTTTTAGTGCTTAAACAGTTCTCGCCAATCTAAGTCACCACGATCCAACGCTTTGATCAGCAATTCCGCGGTTGCAAGATTGGTTGCAAGTGGAATATTGTGAATATCACAAAGCGAAAAGATGTTATTGATATCTACATCGTGGCTCTTCTTGGTCTGTGGATCGCGTAAAAATATCATCATGTCCAGATCATTGCTCTCAATCATGGCACCGAGCTGCTGCTCTCCTCCGGTATGCCCGGCGAGGAACTTGTGGACAGTCAGATTGGTAACCTCTTCAATCATACGTCCTGTCGTTCCGGTTGCATAAAGTTCATGATGAGACATAATCCCCCGATAAGCGATACAGAAATTCTGCATTAATTTTTTCTTCGCATCATGTGCGATTAAACCGATGTTCATGTACGGTTCTCCTTAAGTAACATTATAGTCTTCCCTAGTAGCTTGTTTTTTGCATACTGACATTTAGCACGACTCCGATTCCAATCGAGATACTAATCAGGGAACTGAGCCCGTAGCTGATAAACGGAAGCGGTAGTCCGGTGTTTGGTATAACACCGGTTGCAACACCGACATTGATGAATGTCTGGTATGCGATCAGACAGCCCATTCCGGCTGCAATCAGCATGCCTTTTGTATCTTTTGCATTTCTCGCTACATGGATACATTGTAACACTATTAACAGTAGAATTGCAATAATTATTACACTTCCAACGAAACCAAGTTCTTCGCCGATGACAGAAAAAATGAAGTCTGTCTGCTGCTCCGAAATGAAATTTGCATCCTTTACTGTGGCGATGGTTGAAGTGTTTAAGCCTTTTCCAGTAAGCTGTCCGGAACCGATTGCCATAACGGAGTTATTCTGCTGTGTATAGTCGGAGCCGTACTGCCCTGGATAGATAAACTGCAGGATTCGGTTCACCTGGTAATCACGCAGCAAGTGTTGGTTTGGCCTCTGAATATACCACAGAAAGCTTCCAGCAAGTGGAACAAATACCAGCAGTGCAATTCCGATAATCTTATAGCTTAATCCAGACAGATATAACATTGTGACAAGAACCATAGCCAGACACAGAGTCGTGGACAGATCCGGTTCTACTGCGATCAGTGCCAGGGATAATCCAATCAGAAGCACAAACAGGCAAAGTCCTTTAAGTGTATTGATTTTATTATCTTCTTTCAGTTTATCCAGAAAGGTTGCAGTAAATAAGATCATAAGGATCTTGGAAAATTCGGATGGCTGGAACTGGATACCTCCGCTTCCGCCAATCATGATCCATCGTTTTGCGTAATTGACTTCCACACCAAAAAAGATAACGGAAAGTAATATAACCGCGTTAATGATGAAAAACACACGGTAAAACCGGCACACAAAGTCGTAATTTAATAGAGAGACAAAAATCATAATGATAACGCCAAGCCCAATACCGATGGTCTGTTTGGGCGTGAATGAACTGTCTGCACTGTTGATCATGACAACGCCACAGATCATGGCAATGATGACGGTAATCAGTAATTTGAAATTATAGTCTCTGAGACTGAATCTTGTGAACATCTTTATCCTTCTTCTTTAACCAGCCGAACAAGCGGCTCCTTTTTTCTTCTTTTGCGAGATCCTGCCCGCAGATCCGCATGGCAATGTGGTCGTAGGCACGTCCTGCAACACAGTTTTTTGTTGCAATCGGTGTTCCACGGTTACTTGCGATGACGATATTCTCATCGTCGTAGACGCTTCCGATATGGTTGACCCCAAGGATTTCTACAACGTCTTCTACAGACATCATCTCGCCCCGCTTGACCATATCCTGTCGTACTCGGTTTACTACAAGGTCAATCCGTGGTATCTCGTTTGCATTTAAGATTCCAATGATGCGGTCAGCATCCCGGATAGCAGAAACCTCTGGTGTGGTCACGACGATCGCACGTTTTGCAGCAGCAATAGCATTTTTAAATCCCTGTTCGATGCCTGCCGGACAATCGATAATTATGTAATCATAATCTGGCTTGAGCTGATTGATGAGTTTGATCATCTGCTCTGGAGAGACGGCGCTTTTGTCGCGCGTCTGGGCTGCCGGGAGCAGAGATAGCGTATCACACTGCTTGTCACGGATGATTGCCTGTTGATGGCGGCAATTTCCTTCTACGACATCGACCAGATTATAAACAATTCTGTTTTCAAGCCCCATGACAACATCCAGATTCCGAAGTCCGATATCGGTATCAATCAGCAGAACTTCAAATCCATGTCTGGCAAGGGCGTATCCTATATTTGCGGTTGTCGTAGTCTTTCCGACACCGCCTTTTCCTGATGTAACAACGATCACTTCACTCATGATAAATCCTCCAGTCTATTTCAGGCTATATACGAACGTATCAGGTTTCCCTTTGCACCCGGAGGTTGCAGCACCGTGGAGTGCTCCGATGATAATGATATTGCCCTCGGATTCAACGCTGGCACCTGATTCCACATCTCCGACAATCACGATGCTGGCGGCTGCCTGTATGGATTGTCCGTTCTTTAAGTTGCCTATATAAAATAGACCGTTTTTATCGGAGTAAATTGATTTCTTCTTAGGCTTTTCGATGGAACGCGGTCTGCGTCCGATGCGAATGCCTTTGTCGTTTAGTGTATCGATGATTTGCTGTTTTTCGTCCTCTGTCAGATCCTTACCTTCAAAGGTAACGGTAATCGGTTTGATGTTCGCATAATATCTTCCGGTTGTTTGAAGCTTATCAGAAAGACAGGTAACCACCTGACTTATGGTAGCATCCGGCGATATAATCAGTCGAATCCCCGCTTTGTTACCTTTCATCATAACGGGACTAATCATACTCCACCTCTCTTTGACTAATCTTGGGACGGCGTTGCGTTGCCGCTCATTTCGGCACCAACTAATTTATCTGGATCATACATGTATGCATAGATGAATCCAGCCAATTCTCTGGCATTGGCGGAGGAATAACCATTTTGGATAACACAGGTTACGGATACTTCCGGACTTTCATATGGTGCGTAGGATACAAATAACGCGTGATCCGGCTTGTCTTCACTCTCCTGCGCGGTTCCGGTTTTTCCGGCGACATGAACATTGATCCGGTTGATCAATTCGTCGGAACCAGCCGAATACGCAACCACGTTTCGCATACCCTGATGGACGGCGTCCCACGTGGAGCTGGCAAGCTGCACCTGATTTTTCACTTCTGCATGATTGTCCAAAATGACATTTCCCTCGTAGTCGGTTACTTTATCGATCAATGTGAGGTTATAACAGGTTCCGCTGTTGGCAATGGTTGTCACATAGCGGGATAACTGGACGGGTGCATAGATGTTTTTTGCCTGTCCAATGGCGCTTCGAACGGAGTCGTTATCAGAGATATGCGGCTCGATTTCCGGAAGCTCCAGACCAGATTTGTCTCCAAGGCCGAACAGCTCTGCGTATTTCTGAATCCGTTCAACACCGTAGGCATCGTTATAGGAGCCATCTTTAATCGCCAGATCATATCCGAGGTTGTAAAAGAACAGGTTGCAGGAATGCTGAATACCACCCACGACATTCAATCCTCCGTGTGCACTGTTGCCCCAACATTTTGGAGACGGTGTGATCTTTTCAAAAAGTCCGTTACAGAAGTAAATCGATCCGGTGTCAATTACTCCCTCCGTGAGTCCTGCAATCGCAACAAGCGGTTTGTAGGTGGAACCTGGCGCGGTACGCTGCTGGCTGGCACGGTTGTATAGAGGCGTTGTCTTATCGGCTAACAGCTGATTATAATAAGCGTTATCTACTTCGTTGGTCAGATAGTTGTTATCGTAGCTTGGATAGCTGACATATGCTTTGACATCTCCAGTGTTGACGTCAGTCACGATCGCTGAACCGGAACAGATATCCAGTGCCAGCATGGCAGGCGTAATCTCCTGATTCTGGATTTTTTTACGCATAAAGTCATAGGCACCGTAATTTCCAGCGAGGTATTCCTGATACTCGGTGTCACCGTCGACGTTCAAAATTCCCTGATCATACAGAAGCTGTACAACTGCATCTCCGGTTATCATTCCGGATTGTAGCATAACTTTGATCACGAGTTTGTCGAATTCACTGTCTGTACTTAAATATTCAATAATATAATCGCATAATGCGTTATAAATCTCGTCATTATCATAATAATCGCTTTCAACCTTCAAAGCGGACAGGTCGATCGCCTCCTGGCTGATTGCATATTTCAGATAATGTTCCAGAGACGTTACATTGTTTGTATAGTCGATAAACTCCTGATCGTCTTTGTCAATCATGGAGGTATGGAAAATATTGTTGTCGCTCAAAATTTCACAGATATATTCCATGTAATGCTGATAGTTCTCATCCAGCTCAGAAAGCGGCGTGAAGGTAGATGTCAAAATAGTATCCAGATTGTCAAGGGTTGCCTGTCTCTGGGCATCGATTGCCTGAATCGTTGCTTTTTCAGTATCCGTTGCATCTTCTGCACGCATATCATCCTGTGACAGGATGTTGTTATTAAACAATCCAAAATAAACATCAGAGATTGCGATGCTGGCATTTTCCTTGGCAATTACGTTATAGGCGGGTGTCAGATACGATAAAATGATCGAGGTAATCTCATCTTCCAGCGTATCATAACAGTATTTCTGCAGATTTAAATCCAGAGTCAGATAGACATCGTTTCCGGCTGTTGCGGGTTTGGATTCAACAGTGTCAATAACTTTACCAAGGTTATCGACATACATCGTCTCAAGACCATTTGTACCGCGCAGATAGGACTCACAATACTGCTCAATACCGGTTTTTCCGATCATTTCTTCGTTTGTATACTGCTCCTCATCTGAAAGCTCTGCATTTTTTTCTTTCATTTCCTCATCGGAAATGGCACCGATATAGCCGATGACATGGGCGAAATATTTGGCGTCGTTGTAGCGGCGCAGGGATTTGACGGAGACAGACATGCCAGGAAGCTCATCTGCATGCTCTGTAATCGCTGCATTGCTTGTCTCACTGATGTCATAAGCGATGGTAACCGGAACATACTGCTGATAGCGGTTCATCCACAACTTGTAACGTACGCCGACAATCTTTAAATCTGCTTCTTTGCTATAAGAATCTGAAACATCAAATACTTTGGTATTCAGATATTCCATGATATCGTCCGCAGTTGCATTTTTCTGTTCGTCAGGCATGGAATCATAATCGGTTTTTGCATAGACATCCTTCAGGAAATTTTTCAACTGCTGGTCTTTGACTGTAAACTGGAAGTTCCCATTTGCATCAAGCTTGATCGGGAAATCCAATGTCAGGGAGTCGCCGTTTTTCTCTAATATGGAGATTGTCTCGTCGACAATCTGGTTTTTCAATTCATTCTCGCTGATCTTCAGGTTCTTTGCCATCGTTGTCTGTGCGTTGTCATTACTGAAAACAACCGAGTAAGAAAGCTCATTGTAGGCGAGCAGGTTTCCATTGCAGTCGTGAATATTTCCACGCACGGAATCGATCGTCAAAGTCTTCTTTGACTTGTAGACGAAATTCTCCATATGCTCTTCTCCCTCTTTGATCTGCAACACAAAAAGCTGATGTACCAGAATCGAGAAAAGTACAAGGACGACAACTGTAACCGGAAACAGACGGCTTTTTACATAGTCGACAATAATCTCTTTAATTGATTGTAATATCTCACGTAACATAGATTACTCATCTTCCTTTAAACGTTTGTTGATCTTTACATAGAGCTTGTAAATGATCACCGTTAACAAAGCGGTACATAAAATCTCCGGCAGAATCACATGCAGAAGGTATACACCGTAATTCGTTTTATTCTTTAATAAGAAACTGACAATATAGATAATCGTGTTAAACAGAAAATCATCCACAATAATTACTATCAAAGGCAGTAATACATCTTCAATCATGTAGTTTTTGTGGAAGAATCCGTTAATATAACCAATAAACATGTACAAAAGCATATAGGGCCCGAGGATGCTGGAGAAAAATATATCCACCAGCAGACCGCTGCATGCACCGACCAGCAGACCTTCTTTTCTGCCGCGCATCAGTCCAAAGGACATTGTGAGGATCAGAAGAAGATTCGGTGTGATCACACTTAAACTGTGAAATCCAAACACCGTCGACTGTAATACAAAATTTATGACAATCAGAATTGCCAAAGTTATGATTCGTTTCAGTTTATGTTTCATAATTTGCTGCTTCCCTTACATTTGCTTACTCGTGGGAGACGGTCTTTTTTTCTGCCGTAATGACAAGCACATCTGTGATGTTTGAAAAATCAACTGCGGGTGTAATATAGGCAGTCATTGTCAGGTTGTTTGTGTCATAAGAGGTCTTTGCCACATAGCCGATGATCAGACCGGAATGATACAGGTCTGAAATCGGCGAGGTTACAACCTTATCTCCGATTGATACATTGGCGTCCTTATCAATATTTTCAACAAGCAGATAACCGCTATCATAGAGGTTCAGATCTCCCTCGACAGTACAGAGTGCATTTGCAGGCATGACCTTCGCACTGATATTGGAATTGTCATCGATGACTGCACGCACTTTGGCGTAATCATCAAAGCATTCCGTGATGATGCCTGCGACGCCATCGCCACACAAGACATTAGCACCCTTAAAAAGTCCCTGTTTGGTTCCCTTGTCAATATAGAATGTAGAAAACCACGAAGTGGAATCTTTTGCAAATACATGGGCAGCCGTCATCTCATAATCAGGATAGGATTCATCCAGATCATACAGATCCCGCAATTCCTGCAGTTCCAGCATTTTATTCTGATAGTTTGTGATCTCCTGCTTACAGGATGCAAGCTCTGCTTGCAGAGCTTCGTTTTCGTCGGTCAGTGTTTTGATTTCGTTCAGATTCTTCATTTTTGAATCCGTCCACAGACCGATCTCATTGATTCCTTTCTGAATTGGCGTGATCAGCTTGCTTGTAAAGCGCCTGATGCCTGCGACCTTTGGTGCAGCTGCATATGACAATACGATCAGCACGATGCCGATAATCGTAAATGTAAGTAACAGATATTTTGGATGGATATCTTTTCTTCGATCAAATCTCATAAAATGCCTCTTTCCAGCATACTTAAATAATGATCTCCAGCGACGATGATATGGTCAGATACCTGAATTCCAAGCAACTGCCCTGCATCGCGGATGCGAAGCGTCGATTGGATGTCTGCCTCACTTGGTGTAACGCGACCGGATGGGTGGTTATGTACCAGCACGATATGCACTGCCTCATAGCGCAGCGCGTGAATAAATATCTCGCGTGGTGACAGGTAAGTCTGATTGACCGTGCCAGAGGATAACTCCACTTCCTTGATTAAAGTATGCGCATTTGTAAGTAACAATAAAAAAGTTTTTTCAACGGATAAAAATCTGCACTTCTCCCTATAATACGCTCCAATTGTGTCAGGAGTATGAAATTCCAGTTTTTTTTGCAATTGTTCGAGATTCATCCGTTTGGATATCTCTGCCAGTGCAAGTAGCTGGATGGCTTTGACCTTCCCGATACCAGGGATTTTCGTCAGCTCCTGTGGCAGCAAAAACTGCAATCCAAGTAATCCTTTTTGCGTATCGTGTGCATTTAATACCTGATTTGCCAGATCCAGCACGCTGGCCTCTTTGGTGCCGGTTCGCATGATCAGGGATAACAGTTCCGCATCCGAAAGTGCGGAAACACCATACCGCTCTGCCTTTTCGTAAGGGCGTTCGCAGACAGCTAAATCTTTGACTAATATATGCATAAGCACTCCTTCCACCTCTCCGGGTGCGAGGCTTATCATCGCCTAGTCTAACATACTACAAGTCCTTTTTCTACCATTTTTTCAAGGGACATCATGATACCAAACTTTGCATGGGGATAGGTCAGTCCACCCTGAAAATATACGGCATATGGCTCTTTCATTGGAGCATCGGCAGAAAGTTCAATGGATGCACCAGATACAAATGCACCGGCAGCCATAATGACCTGACTGTCGTAACCTGGCATATCCCATGGGATTGGAGTTACAAAGCTGTCAACCGGTGCAGCCGCCTGAATTCCTTCACAGAATGCCTGGATATATTCCGGTTTTCCAAATTCTACTGCCTGAATGATATCATAACGAGGTTCTGTGGCATTCGGAACAGATTTAAAATGCAGGCGTTCATAGACATTAGCGGCAAAGATGGCGCCTTTTAATGCGGCTGCAGTTACAGTTGGTGCTAAAAACAGTCCCTGTGCGATTGGACGGGTTGCGTTCAAAGATGCACCGACTTCCTTTCCAAGTCCTGGTGTTGTAAGACGGTACGCGCAGTTTTCAATATATTCTTTCTTACCGCAGATATATCCGCCGATTGGAGCAAGTCCGCCACCCGGATTTTTGATCAGGGAACCGACAACCATATCTGCACCGACATCGGATGGCTCAATTGTCTCAACGAATTCGCCGTAGCAGTTATCAACCATACAGATCACGTCTGGCTTGATGGATTTCACAAATGCAATCAGTTCACCAATCTGTTCGACTGAAAGGGTTGGACGTACATCGTATCCCTTGGAACGCTGGATCTCGATCAGCTTTGTCTTCTCGTTGATGTTTTTCTTAATGTTATCATAGTCAAAACTGCCATCTGGCAATAAATCAACTTTGCGGAATGTAATGCCGAATTCAGCAAGAGATCCCTTGGACTCCCTGATGCCGATAACTCCCTCTAAAGTATCATACACTTTTCCGACCGGGGACAAGATTTCATCGCCCGGACGCAAATTCGCGGACAGGGCAATGGATAGTGCATGGGTACCACAGGTAATCTGCTGACGTACCAATGCGTCCTCGGTGTGAAATACATGGGCGTAAATCTCTTCGACTGCTTCTCTTCCGCGGTCGTTGTAGCCGTATCCGGTCGTACCATTCAAATGGGACTCTGAAAATCCAGCTTTCTGCATAGCAGAGATTACCTTAATCTGGTTTTGTTCTGCAATGCGGTCGATCTCCTGAAATCTTGGAAGCAATGCCTGTTCGGTTGCTTCGCAGAAATCGTAGACCGATTCTTTGATGCCAAGACTTAAATAATAGTTTTTAATTTCATCGGTTGCACTCATAATATTCTCCTGTAATTGATCATTGCAAAATTATCGTATATTTTTCTCTGCAAGATGCGTCATGATTGCATCTTCCAGCTTCTGGTCTGTGTTTAAGATATCCTTGTCGAGCCAGATTACGTCCCGTTCCCGCCGAAACCAGGTAAGCTGACGCTTTGCAAAGTGTCTGGTGTCGCGTTTTAATATCCGGATGGCTTCTGGCAGATCGTATTCGCCGTTCAGGTATCCAAGGATTTCTTTATATCCAATCCCCTGCATGCTTGTATCCTCTGTGGTCAAATGGTAGGTGTCGACTAAAGTACGAACTTCTTCCACAAGCCCGGAGGCAAGCATTTCGTCAATGCGCTGCTCGATTGTCTCATACAAGGCTGCACGGTTTCTTGTCAGCACAAAATATGCAAAGTTATATGGAGACGTCTTCTCACGCTCGATCTCATTGTGTGTCGAAAATTTCTTTCCAGTCTGATGGAAATATTCCAATGCCCGGATCACACGTTGCCGGTTATTGGCATGGATTGCTGCGGCGGATTCCGGATCACATTCTGCAAGCATCGTGTGCAGACAATCGTTTCCCTTTTCGTCTCCAAGGGTTTCTAATTCTTTTCGGTAGCCATCCTCGGTTTCTTCATCAAAGGAAATATCATATAAAAGAGCTTGAATATAAAATCCCGTTCCTCCAGTGATGATCGGGATATGTCCGCGCTCATAGATACCAGCCATCGCTTCTTCTGCATATTTCTTGAATTCCATAACATTAAAACTGTCCTTTGGTTCTAAGATATCAATCAGATGATGCGGGATGCCCTGCATTTCTTCTGGCAGGATCTTCGCTGAACCGATATCAAAATGTTTGTACACCTGAATGGAATCGGCGGATACGATCTCTCCGCCTACATCGTTTGCAAGCTTTAAGGAAAGCGCTGTCTTTCCGACTGCGGTTGGGCCGGTCAGTATGATTAAATTGTTCTTTTTTTCTGTATTTGTCATAATTGATGTAGGTATTGTTTCATTTTGTGTGTTTGTCCGCAAGGATTATGAAACGATACGGTGGAATTTCTTTTCCAGTTCGGTCTTACTCATAGAGATGATGGTTGGTCTGCCGTGTGGACACGTATATGGGTTTTCCAGACTGAGCAGCTTGTCAACCAAGGCATCAATTTCCTGAAAGGATAACTTCATATTTCCCTTTACTGCCGCTTTACATGCCATAGTAGATAATTTCTTGACAAAAATATCATTCGACATGTAACCGGAATTCTGAATCAGGGAGCCGACAAACTCTAAGAACATATCCCGTCCATGCAGACCAAAAAGGTTGGATGGAATTGCGTTGATCTTGAATTCATTGCCGCCAAATTCCTCGATATCATAGCCAATTTTCATAAACAAATCAAAGTTATCTAAGATTGCCTGCCGCTCTGCATAGGTAACGGTAATTACCATAGGCGGTAAGAGCTGCTGGGAAAACACCTGTTTATTCTTGAGGTTTTCCATCAGTTCTTCGTATTTTACCTTCTCATGTGCGGCATGCTGATCCATGATATAAAGATTGTCATTGTATTCAATCAGCCAGTATGTCTCAAATACCTGACCGATCACACGGTGCGAAAGCCGCGCTTTTTCCGTCAGAAAATCATCGTCAAAGAGCGTTTCCTGCTTGCCAACCGTGTATTTGTAGGCTGCTGAATTTTTGTCCATCTTAGACAGATCCGGCTTGTTGGATGGTTCCGCTGGCTGGACCTGTGTTGGCTCAGAATTGTCTGGCTGAGACGTTGTACTATTCTGTTGCACAGTCTGAGACGCGGTTGCTGCGTAATTGCCCTGCCGTACTGCCTGAGCAGTTGTTGAACCGCTCTGCTGCTGTATTGGCTGAGCTGAAGTGGTTGATTTGTTCGGCTGCGGTGCTTGTGCAGATGGTGCATATACAACGCCATCGTCGGCAACCATATCAGCGATGTTCGGGAGCGGTGTCCCATTCTTGGCAGCTTCCTGCTCTTCTGCTTTCCGAAGAGATTCCAGAATCTTGTAAGTCGGACTGTAGCTTCCGGCACGGACGTTTTTCTGTGGAATCGTCTGTGACTGTGCCCGTCTCACCTCAAAAGGCTCTGCGGGTTTTTGCTCCGGGTGGGAAATCACAGGGGAGGCAATTGGTTTTTCTCCCTCTTTCGGTATGATCTCCTTGTGGGTCAAAGCCAGCTTTACGGCTGTACAACAGACCTCAAACAGCTTCTTCTCGTTATCATATTTGAATTCCATCTTGGTCGGATGGACATTGACATCGCATTTTTCCTGTGGCAGATCCAGATACAGCACGGTAAATGGAAATTTGTGCTGCATTACAAAGGTACGGTAACCTTCTTCAATCGCGCGGTTTACGACGTTGCTTTTAATGTACCGGTGATTGATAAAATAATTTTCAAGTCCACGGTTTCCTCTTGCGATAAAAGGCTTGCCGATAAATCCAGACAGATGAATATCACCGTCAGTGTAATCAATTGGAATCAGATTGGCAGTGATATCTCTGCCGTATAACTGATAGATTGTATCCTTCAGCTTTCCGTTTCCGGAAGTATCAATACGTGTCTGTCCGTTTGCAATCAGTTTAAAGGATATTTCCGGATGTGACAGTGCAATTCGCGTCAAAAGGTCAAAAATATAGGAACCTTCTGTCATGGCAGACTTCAAAAACTTCTTACGTGCCGGTGTATTGAAAAACAAATTCCGAACAACAATCGTGGTGCCGTTTGGCACACCGACATCTTTGTATTCGATTTCCTTTCCACCGTGGATAACATATTTGATTCCAGTCAGGTCGGTCGCGGTTTTTGTGATCATTTCCGTCTGTGAGACGGCTGCAATCGTAGAAAGTGCCTCACCACGGAAACCAAGCGACAGGATGGAATTTAAGTCTTCCGCATGTTCAATCTTACTTGTTGCATGACGCATATATGCCATGCGCACTTCTTCCTTTGGAATGCCGCAACCGTTATCGGTCACGCGGATAAAGGAAGTTCCGCCGTCCTTAATCTCAACGGTCACTGCGGTGGAGCCAGCATCAATGGCATTTTCCAAAAGCTCCTTTACGACAGAGGATGGACGTTCAATAACTTCGCCGGCTGCAATTTTATCGATGGTCGCTTTATCTAATACTCTAATCATATGTTATGTACCCTCATAGTTGTTCATAAACAATGGCATCGGTTACTGCTGTTTCAGACGTTCCTGTAATTCCTGCAAGTATAACATTGCCTTGATCGGTGTCATATTATTCAGATCCATCGTTTTTAACTCGTTGGCAATCGTCATCTCCACAGGGGAAGAAAACAGAGAAAGCTGTTCATAGTCCGAAGATCTTGTCTCTTTTTTCTTTGGTTGCTCAGAAAGTGCCGGCTTGATGTCGATATCTTTTACCTTCGTTGTGATATCGGAGTCAATCAGCTCATTGCAGATTTCGCGTGCCCGTTTCAAAACTGGTTCTGGCACACCGGCAAGTCTGGCTACCTGTATACCATAACTCTGGTCTGCACCACCCTTGATAATCTTGCGGAGGAACACAATGTCGTCGCCCTCTTCCTGTACAGCAATACAGAAATTATTGACGGAGGAAAGCTTTCCTTCTAATTCTGTCAGCTCATGATAATGCGTTGCAAATAATGTCTTTGCGCCTAATATGTTTGGATCGGCAATGTATTCAACAACTGCCCATGCAATCGAAAGACCGTCGAAAGTGGATGTACCACGTCCGATCTCATCTAAGATAAGAAGGCTGTCTTTCGTTGCGTTGCGTAGGATATTTGCAACTTCATTCATTTCGATCATAAATGTTGATTGTCCGCTTGCGAGGTCGTCCGATGCACCGACACGGGTAAATATCCGGTCACAGAGTCCAATATTCGCCGACTCTGCAGGGACAAAGGAACCAATCTGGGCCATCAGCGTGATCAATGCAGTCTGACGCATATAGGTGGATTTACCTGCCATATTAGGTCCGGTAATGATCGAGATACGGCTTTCGGCATTATTCAGGTAAGTATCATTTTCCACGAAGCTGTCGTTTGCAAGCATTTTCTCAACAACCGGATGTCTGCCGCCTTTGATATCAATCACGCCATCGGTATTTAAGGATGGACGGACATAATTGTTCTTGTCAGCGACATATGCAAGGGAACAAAGGGCGTCTAATTCTGCAATGTATCCAGCCATCTTTTGTACACGGACAAGGGCTGCGGCAAGTTTTTCTCTTAATTCCACATAGCAGTCGTATTCGAGCGCATATAGCTTATCCTCTGCGCCAAGAATCTTGCCAGAAAGAGTATTTAATTCATCTGTCGTAAAACGTTCGGCGTTTACCAGCGTCTGTTTGCGGATGAAATAATCTGGAACTAAGGATTTGAATGAATTTGTCACCTCAAAATAATAGTCAAAGACCTTGTTATATTTGATTTTCAGACCTTTAATTCCTGTTTTTTCCCGTTCTTTTGACTCCAGATCCGCCAGCCATGTCTTACATTCGGTTTTTGCCAGACGCAGCTCGTCAATCTCGTCGCGGTATCCCTGTTTGAAGATACCACCTTCCTTGATAGAAACCGGAGGTTCTTCCACGATTGCCTGTTCGAGCAGATCATACAGATCTTCCAGACTATCGTAATCCTCGTAAATTTCATTGATACGTTCACAAGGAAGCTCACGGAGCAGATTATAAATATCCGGCAGATATTGAATGGATGTCTTGAAAGCGAGTAAATCCCTTGGATTGGCAGTCTTCAGTGCGATTCGTGTCAGTAGACGCTCCAGATCGTAAATCGTATTCAAATATTCGCGCAGTTCTTCCCGAACGATCAGCTCTTTGTTGATCGCTTCGATTGCATCCAGACGTTTTTCAATCGCATCCTTATATAAGAGTGGCTGTTCGACAAATTCACGCAGTTTTCTGGCACCCATTGCAGTTTTTGTCTTATCGAGTACCCAAAGCAGAGAACCACGCTTCTGCTTATCCCGCAAGGTTTCAGTAAGTTCCAGATTCCGTCTGGTTGCGGAATCCAAAATCATAAAGGAATCCACAGAATACGTCTCGATATGGTTGATATGTGACAGGGAACTCATCTGTGTTTCATGCAGATACTGCATCAATGCACCACAGGAAGCAACACAAGCCGGGCTGTCCTTTAACCCGAGTCCCTCGATACTGTTGATGTGAAACTGACGCTTTAATGTTTCTTCGTCTGTTTCTAAGTTAAAATAATAGTCCGGTGCTTCGGTATGAGATACCTGCAACCGCTCACATACGGCGTGAATCTCTTCTACCTGTTCTACGCCAGCCTGATATAATACCTCGGATGGCTGGAATTTATTGATCTCATCAACGACCTTTTCTGCCTGTTGTATCTGGCAGGTCTTAAATACACCAGTTGACAGATCCGTAACGGAGATACCATAGTTTTTCCCAACATAGGAAATACACATCAGGTAATTGTTCTTGGACTCTTCCAGACTTTCGGAAGACAAATTGGTACCCGGTGTTACAATCCGTATGACCTCACGCTTTACAAGTCCTTTGGCAAGCTTGGGATCTTCGACCTGCTCGCCGATTGCTACCTTGTAGCCTTTTTTTACAAGCTGATTGATATAAGTATCTGCTGCATGAAATGGAATCCCACACATCGGTGCCCGCTCTTCCATACCGCAGTCTTTTCCGGTTAGTGTAATTTCAAGTTCCTTGGATGCTAAGATTGCATCATCAAAGAACATCTCATAGAAATCACCGAGACGGTAAAATAAAATACAGTCTTTATATTTTTCTTTAGTTGCAACATATTGCTCCATCATAGGAGATAGCTTTGCCACGCCAATCACCCAATCCTTTCACCCATGAAGTAAAATCCCTTACAGTCTGTCAGCTTTACATCGACAGTCGTTCCGATCATATCGGCAGTTCCCGGAAAATGTACCGTTACATTCTCTTCGGTTCGTCCGGTTACAAGTGATGCATCGTGATGATTTACTTCCTCCACAAGCACAGGCTTTACCTGATCAGCAAACCGCTTGATCTGTGCATTCGAAATCTCGTTGACTAATGTCAGAAGACGGTTAAAACGTTCCTTGATGACATCTTCCGGCACCTGATTATCCATTGTTGCAGCCGGTGTTCCGGTGCGCTTGGAGTAGATAAATGTAAACGCCTGATCATATTTTACTTTACGGATAATATCCAGTGTATCCTCGAAATCTTCTTCTGTCTCACCCGGAAATCCGACGATGATATCGGTTGTCAGGGAGATGTTCGGCATCTTGGCACGAATCCGGTCAACTAACGCAAGGTACTGTTCCTTCGTATAGCGACGGTTCATGCGTGTTAATATGTTAGTGGAACCTGATTGTACAGGCAGATGCAGATGCTTGCAGATCTTCGGCTCTTCTGCCATTACCTCAATCAGCTCATCTGACAGATCTTTCGGATGACTGGTCATGAAGCGTACACGCTTGATGCCGTCAATTTTGCACACTTCCGTAAGCAGCTGTGGAAATGTTACACGATCTTTCTCGTCCACTTCAACAATCTTTCCGTCCTTGTATTCATAGATATTGCCATAGGAATTTACATTCTGACCAAGCAGCATAACTTCGGAAATTCCCTGCTTGGCAAGTGATTCTACCTCTGCCAGAATCTCTTCTTTCTTGCGGCTCTGTTCACGTCCGCGTACATATGGCACGATACAGTACGTACAGAAATTGTTGCATCCGTACATGATATTGACGCCGGACTTAAATGTATATTTCCGCTTTCTAGGAAGCTGTTCGACGGTCTGTTTTGTCTCATCTAAGACTTCGATTGTCTGCTTGCCTGTCTCTAAATAGCTGTAAATAAGCTCTGCTAATTTGTAGATGTTATGTGTGCCGAAGATAATATTTACGAATTTATACTTCTGTTTCAATGTCTCAATGACATGTGGCTCCTGCATCATGCAGCCACACAGACACACGATCATGTCTTTGTTTTTGTTCTTTAATGTCTTGACGTGGCCGAGATGTCCGTATAATTTCTGATTCGCATTCTCGCGAATCGTACATGTATTAAAGATTACAAAGTCAGCTGCCTCGTCGTCCACTTCTTCATATCCGATCTCATCCATGATGCCTTTGAGCTTCTCTGAGTCGTGGGAATTCATCTGACATCCAAAGGTCTGGATGTTGTAGGTAAGTGGTCGATTCAATGCTGCCTTTTTCTCAAGTACAAGTGTTTTGCACTGGTTCATGAAATAGTATTGTCTATCCGGCTCCATAGTTGGAATTGACACGCTGTTCATTTGTATTTCCTCTTTCTTATATAATTTGTGGGTGTATGTATTCCAATCCCACAATTAAATTATTATATAAGAAATCGGTTTAACTTTCAACCGATATGGCAGGAAATTTGTTGAAAAAAGCCGGAAGGTTTTACGTTCCGGCTTCAAATAAGGTATGGTATGGAATTTATTTATAATGGGGCTGCGTAGTAAGGAATTACCAGCTTGGCTCCACGATAAATCGTATCATCGGTCAGGTTGTTAATAAACTTGACTTCATCGATGTATTCCTGATAACTGTTATATTCTTCGGAATAATGCTCTTCTGCAATTGTCCAGAGTGTTTCGTCTTCATCAATCGTGATGCAGGCATAATATTTCTGATTGGATATTGCTGCTTCCGGGTTCTGCTTTTTATTGTTGACACCAAATATTATACAAATGATAAGTACAAGACTAAGTCCAAAAATTAATTTATGTTTCATATCTGTTTCCTCCCTGTTGCTGTTTCATCTGATGAACATCTGTTCGATGATTGAATTATACAGAACATCCGTTCTTTTGTCAATACTTTTTTCGAATAAATGTTCGATTTTTCTGGGTAGGGGGGTGAACAGGTTTATTATAAAAAAAGCGCAGTATAAACTGCGCTTTTCAGGGATTCATTATTTGAATTCAGATAAAGTTGGAATATCGGAAAGAATACCGGTGTATTCTTTTCCTTCGGTATCCGGTTCCGCATCCATGTTGTTTTCTGGTGGTTGATAATGTAATGTATATCCAATAACTAGATCATCAAACCCTTTTTCTTCATAGAATGTATATACATCCTGCAAAGCGCAAAGGCATGCGTTAAGTTCTGTCTCGTTTGTATAATCAGCAACGATTTCGGCATTTGTCAGATGCGTTTGGTCGCTTTCTGTTATTTCATAAGATAAAATATCAGTTGGAAGCTTATCTGCATACGCGGCAAATACGCAGTCATCGTAATCATCCAACAGCATATTGGTTACGCTTTCCACACCATAGAAGGTGTTATCCAATACATGAAATGTAATGTTGTTTTTCTTATCTTTCACAGTCCATAAAATATCCGTGTATCCATCCTCATCTTTATATTCATGGGGGATTATATCCACAGTAACTCTTCTTATGGATAACGTTTCTTTGGCATATGATTTGATATCGTCCGCGGTATACTCTTTTGTGCAGCCGGTTATGCCCACAACTATAAAAAGCAGGAAACACAAAGTTAGAATATATCGTACAAATTTTAAATGCCGTACATTTTTAATTTCGATTATCTGCTTTGTTCTTAAGATCTTCATATTGCTGCTCCTTCATCTGCTGCACTTCACGTTCCCGTTGTTTCTTCCCGATCTGGAATGGGATTTGTGCAAGAATCAGGATAATTGTGCAGCCAATGACCATACGCAAAAAGCCTTTTCCGAGTTCTTTTATTGTACTATCCTGTCCCTCATATTGCAGTTCCTGAATATCAAGTACCTTGCCGTAAGTCTTCTTATCACAGCATGGACAATGAAATTTCTTTGCATAATGGCTGTAATTTTGCGTATTTACAAAAGAACCGTTTGATATATGGGTACGACTGCTTTTCTTATATTTCACCATAGCCGGGCGTGTTGCCTCTTTTCCGGTTACTTCATATATCGTTCCGCATTTTTCACATTGTACCTGTACGGTAAGCCCCGCAGCTTTTGCTTTGCGGACATTATGAAGCGTGATGATGAAATTCACAACAAGCCACAGAAATAAGCATCCTCCCATGGCAATAAGCGCTATTGTCTCCAAATCCATATTACAATTTCTCCCAATCCTTTACTACCTTTACTATATATAACACTTCACAACCCGGCAAAAGGTTGCATGTAGTACGAAAATAAATTCTTAATCTGCGAGTTTCTCTAACTGCCGCATCCAGATCTGCACGGATGCGTCGCTTGGCATACGCCAGTCGCCACGTGGGGATAAGCATACACTACCGACCTTCACGCCATCCGGCATACAGCTCCGCTTGAATTGCTGGGCGAAGAAACGGCGATAGAACATTTTCATCCATTTTAAGATGGTTGCAGCATCATAGGTTCCTGCAAATGCACGTTTTGCCAGATAGAAGATCTTCTCCGGGCTGTATCCAAAACGCATGACATAGTACAGGAAGAAATCATGCAGCTCGTAAGGGCCAACCGAATCTTCGGTCTTTTGCACGATGTTGCCGTGTTCATCCGGTGGAAGAAGCTCCGGACTGATTGGGGTATCGATGATATCCTTCAGGACTTCCGTGCTGTCCGGGAAGATGTTACATTCGATCACGCTGGCAATCATCCATTTGACAAGTGTCTTCGGGATGCTGGCATTGACGCCGTACATGCTCATCTGATCGGCGTTATAGGTACACCAGCCAAGGGCAAGCTCTGACAGATCTCCGGTTCCGACGACGATGGCACCGATTTTATTCGCATAGTCCATCAGCACCTGTGTCCGCTCGCGTGCCTGCACATTCTCATAAGTAATGTCTTTGATCTCCATATCATGTCCGATGTCCGCATAATGTGTAATACATGCATTCTTGATTGGGATTTCCTTGACTGTAATGCCAAGAGTCTGCATCAGGGTTAGGGAATTTTGATATGTGCGGTTCGTCGTGCCGAAGGCTGGCATCGTGATTCCGGTCAGATTCGTAGCAGGCAGCCCCATCTTCTTCAAGGTCTGTGCAGCCACAAGCAGTGACAAGGTGGAATCCATACCACCTGACACACCGATCACCATCTTTCCGCCACAGATGGAAAGCCGCTTTGCAAGTCCGCCGATCTGCATATGGAAGATATCCATACAACGCTTCTGACGTCTCTTTGTATCGCCCGGTGTAAATGGGTGTGGGTTGACGCTGCGAAGACTTCCGTCGCTTTCAAAAGCTTCGGATACCGGAATCAGGATCTGACGCATCGAAACCGCGCTGCCATAGGTGCCCGCACAGTCCTGATAGGTCTTTCCTTTCAGGCGGTCTGACTGAATCCGTTCGATGTCAATATCTGCGACAAGCAGATAGTTATTTTCCGCAATCCTGCTGTTTTCGGCAAGCATCTTTCCGCCCTCGCAGATCATGCAGTGACCGGAGAAAATCAGGTCGGTTGTACTCTCGTTTGCTCCGGCGCTCGCATAGAGATAGGTGCACATCAGAGAGGTTGATTTCTCTTTTACAAGCTTCTCGCGGTATTCACGCTTTCCAATCGTATCGTTGCTTGCGGAAAGGTTTAAAATCAGCTCTGCCCCGCTCATTGCCATAAATGCAGATGGGGGGATTGGTGCCCATAAGTCCTCACAGATTTCTGCGCCAAAGCAGAATGCATCCGGCAGATGATAGATCAGGTTATTGCCGAGCGGAATAGCATAATCACACTCCTCAGAGCCAAGTAATTCAGAGGCATAGATATGATCTGTTGATAATTCCCGTGCAGAAGAAAACCAGCGTTTCTCATAGAATTCGTTGTAATTCGGAAGAAATGTCTTGACGGTGATGCCGTAGATATGTCCGCGGTATGCGGTCACAGCGACATTATAGAGCGCATTTGCAATCGAAAGCGGCATACCGAATACAACAACCATATCACAATCTGCGGTTGTCTGTACAAAACGGGCAGCTTCTTTTTTGCTTTCTGTAAGCAGCGTCTGCTGCAGGAATAAATCCCCACAGGAATATCCGGTGACAGACAGCTCCGGGAATGTAATCAGATTGACGCCTTTTTGTTTTGCTTCTTCCACTTTTTGAAGCATCTGGTCGACATTATAAGCAGTATCCGCAACACGCATGTCCGGAACTGCGGCTGCTACACGGTAATATTGATACATCGTTTAGTCCTCTCTTTCCTGCAAATCCAGTTGCAGCCCCTTCAGATAATGAATCGGTGCCCCGGATTGTGACTTTATAAAATAGGCGGGATTTAATTCCTCGTATTTAAAATTCCTTGCATGTCCCTGCTCGGCCCGGGCAAGATAGGTTTCTAACTCACACAGCCGCAGATAATAAAACTCATTGCGTGCAGTAAACATCACAAGCAAGAAGCTTATGCCCCGCTGCTTCTCAAATTGCCGCATGAAATGAATCTGGTGTTCATGGATATTCCGGAGTGGAAATGTATCTGTCGCGCACTCCTTTGCATCGAAGCAGACCGGAACGCCCTGTACCACCCCGATATAGTCGACGGTGGAATCCTTCTCGAAATAAGCAAGCTTGATCTGCCCGCTTTCCGAATCAATCTTGACAGGCGTGATTGGTGTCGGAATCTTCTGCATGAGCGCTAAGTTTTTCTCTGTATATAATTCATTGGTCAGATTGACGAGTTCCTCTAAGGTGGAACCGCGTAATCCTCTGGAATTCCATGTTGGCATGTTGTTGTGCTTTCTATTTGTTGTGCTATATTATGAAATGTTAATACGTATGGACTTTATCTCCGTTGATCCATGATATTTAGTGATTTGCCGGCAGTTTCAACCCCAGCCCATCCGCTACTTTCTGAAATTCTGCCGGCAACGGATCTGTGATTTCCGGGATATCCGGTAATACAAGTCTGCCTGCGTGGAGTAACTGATGGTTCAGATGGTATCGCTCGCGAAGCTTCCGGTTTACCGCCGGATTGCCGTATTTCGTATCGCCTGCCATCGGATAGCCGAGTGATTGCAGATGCGCACGGATCTGATGCGATTTTCCGGTAAAAAGCTGTACCTGCAACAAGGTAAAGCCATTTTTTACGCAAAGCGGTGTAAATGCAGTCTCGATCATTGACGCACCGGGACTTTCGAGTTTCTGTATCTTAGACTGATTCTTCTTTGTATCCTTTACGATATAGGCTTTCTCATGGATGCGCTGTTTCATCTCTCCGGCTACGATCGTGTAGTAATATTTTTCACATGTATGCCCCTTTAATATGCGGGCTAACATCTGACTGCCCTTCAACGAGATTCCGGCAAGGATAATGCCGGAGGTATTCCGGTCTAAGCGGTTGCTGATCGACGGATGAAACGTCTCTAGCTGTTTCTCGCTTAGAATCCGCATGGAAAGGCAGTAATCAACGATTGCTTCGTTGATAGAGTAATCATCCTTTTTTGCTTTCTGTGATAAGACACCAACAGGCTTATGAACCGCTAAGATATCCGGATCCTGATAGAGGATCTGAAGCGTGATTCCCGGTTTCTGTCTGGAGGTCTGCGCTGAACCATCGGATGTTGCCGAATCTGCGGATTTCACGATATCATGTTGTTTGGATCCACGATCAAAGTGTGGATTTTTGGTATTTACAACACGGAATTTTTCAATCGTCTCATCTGCCAGAAATACTTTAATAACATCACCGCATTCTAAGATTTCATCACCGGATGCTTTCTTGCCGTTTCTGGTGATGTTTTTCTTTCGGAGCATCTTGTAGATAAAGGAAGAAGGCGCCTGATTCAGGTATTTCATCATGTATTTATTTAAACGCTGTCCGGCTTCCAAGTCCGTGATGGTAAGCTCCTGCATACCCGGGTTCCTCCTTGCTACACGCAGAACGTCAGTATCTGTTCCCGCATATACTGATCAATTAATTTTGTCTTGTCATTCGGTTCACCGATGCTATGAATCTTCTTCACAAAGGCATCCGCATCCGTGTACAGGTGAACAATGTATTTGTACTTGCTGTTTGCAAGTGCCTGTTGCATGAATGTCTCGTATTCCTTCTTCTCTTCCTTGAAATGTTTATCTAATACAAGCGCGTACACACTTCCGTTTCTGACACAGACCGCATCGTAGTAATGCATCCCCTCGGTCTGTGTAATCACAAGATCGTAGATCATGTCCGTCTCATCGGTCTGCCCGTGTACCACGTCATAAACATCCTGCGGCATCGTCTGAAATTTCGCACACATAATATAGGCAATCAGAAACTTTGCAAACGGCAGAACAAGGAGTATCGCGAATATAATACCGATACGTCCGGTGTCACCAAATGCAAGCAGCATGGAAAGAATGATCGAAGCAATCATGATCGCAAGGATCAACGTCACAAGCAGCTTTCCTTTTTTGTAATAATTAATATAGCCATACTGGCCTTTTTCTTTCTTTTTCATTGCAATAAGTCTGTCCTTTATTTTAGATATATCAAGCTGTTTAGTGTATGAATGGAACAATTAAGCCATGCGGAATAATCTTTGTCACAACTCGGAATGCCTTCATGACAACTCCATACGTTGATACGGTCTTTCCTTTCATTGCATCCTTTATTGCAAGTGTAACGACTTTGCCTGCATTGGCACGCAGGATAACCTTATATCCTTTGGTCTTGGTATAGCTTTCTGCGATATCAAAAAACTCCGTGTTTACCGGTCCCGGACAGACAGCGGTTACAACGATCCCATGCTTCTTCAATTCCTGATGCAAGGCTCTGGAGAATGAAAGCACATAGGATTTGCTTGCTGCATAGACCGCGAAGTTTGGCTGCGGCATAAATGCAGCGGAGCTTGCAATATTGATGATATTCGAACGCTTCGCCATGTATGGAAGGGAAATCTTCGTCATACGTGTCAGGGATTCACAGTTCAACCGGATCTCGCCCGCCAAATCTTCCTCGGAGATCTGCTCGACATAGCCCATCTTTCCATATCCAGCAGCATTCACAAGCACGCGGATCTGTGGATGGAATTTCTGCAGCATTTCCTCGTAAGTCCCAACGGCATCCCGGTCGCACAGATCAATCGGAATTGTCCGTACATGGACACCGTGCAGGGATTCCTTTAATTCATTCAATCGTTCTTCTCTTCGTGCGATCAGCCAGACCTCGTCAAGTGTGACAAAATGCTGATTGATCTGTTTGGCGAACTCTCTTCCCAAACCGGAAGAGGCACCTGTAATTACTGCTATCTTCATGACATCAACCTCCATCCAGGTAAATACTTGTTCTTCAAAACTCCTTGGTTTGCTTTACCGAAGCCAAGTGGATATCCATCTACACATACTAATACGTAACCGTTTTTGACCGATGCATCATCGAAATCAATCGTCTCGCCCTTTAAGTATTTGATGACCTTTGCATCATCCGCAGGAAGATCGAGACAGTTATCAAATTCTTTCTTTGTAAGCGCCATTGCAAGTGACTGGCTCGGTTCGAAGCGGTTCTTCTTGATCTCGCCGACATACAAGCCACACCGTAAGATCCGGAGTCCGCGGACTGTTGGGAAGCTTTCTGGTATGTAGTATAGTTTATCGCCTGAGATTTCAAACCGTTCCGGATGAAATTCGTGCGTCGTATGTGATAAAAATTCGGTGACGGAATCCGGCAGCTTTGCGCGCTTGACCGGATAATCGCCATAATTGGCGCGGTTATCCCGCTCGCCCTGCTTCTTGACAAGGCATACAAAATGTCCCTCGCCCTCGATCTTATGTGGCCAGAGTCTGGCACAGCGTGTCAGCGTCTCATTTCCAGTATTCCCCCACTCCGGATGCCCGTGGTCAAAACCTTCGTAAGGGTGGAAATCCACCAGTTCCAGACGATCATCCAATGAAAGCAGATATTCGATGGACTGCTCATTTTCAAGGGGCGCAAATGTACAGGTCGAATAAAGCAGCATGCCGCCGGGTTTAAGCATTGTGACAACCTGATCTAAGATGCTTCGCTGCAGGTCGGCAAACAACTGATTGCCGTTATTCTCCCATGCGGTGATCATGGATGCAGATTTGCGGAACATGCCCTCTCCGGAGCACGGCGCATCGATCAGGATCTTATCAAAATATTCGTGGAAGCGTTCGGCTAATTTGTAAGGTGCTTCGCTGATAATCAGCGCATTTTCTGCGCCGAAAACCTCTAAGTTCTTCAGCAATGCCTTCGCGCGCGAAGCACTGATATCATTCGATACAAGCAAGCCGGTTCCGTGTAATTTCGCCGCAAGCTCGGTTGATTTGCCACCCGGTGCGGCGCAGATATCGAGCACCCGGTCTCCTGCCTCCACAGGCAGTACATGTGCCGGTGTCATGGCAGAAGGCTCCTGAATATAGTAAAGCCCTGCAAAATAATATGGATGCTTGGATGGCTTATCCAGTGTCTCATCGTAATAAAATCCATTCTCACACCATGGAACTGGGCGCAGATGAAATGGATTGATCTTCAGAAATTCTTCCACAGATATCTTCATCGTGTTGATGCGGATGCCGTGATGCATCGGCTGTTCGAGGCATGCCGCATACGAATCATAATCGTCCTGAAGAAGCGTTCGCATATTTTGTTCAAAAGTAATCGGTAATTCCATGTTATAATAGCCCTTTCGTGCCTGCATCGACATACGCACGGACGAAGATGCCGTCCTCGCGGTATTCTTCTTCTAACAGATTGCCTGATTTGCGGATCTGCTGGATCACGCCTGCCTTGGCGTATGGAATCGTCTGTTCAATGTAAATGCGGCTCTGGTTGATAATTTCTGCGAGAATATCCGTGATCTTCTCGAATCCGGTCTCCTGTTTGGCAGAGATATATAACGTATGATCTGCCTGAAAATCTTTGACAGCCGGGAGTTCGTCCACTTTGTCTATCTTGTTAAATAATGTGACAACCGGCTTATCCTTTACGCCTAACTCACGCAATGTATCATATACAGTCAGGATATGCAGATCTGCCTGTGGGTTCGAGATATCAACGACATGGAGGATAATATCGGCAAACTTTGCTTCTTCTAATGTTGAACGGAATGCATCAATCAGATGATGTGGCAGCTTGCGGATAAAACCAACCGTATCCGTCAGGATGATCTCCTGTCCATTCGGGAGCTTGTAGTTCCGGGAGGTCGGATCAAGGGTTGCAAACAGCTTATCCTCCTCTAAGACACCCGCCTGTGTCATATGATTCAGCAAGGTTGACTTGCCTGCATTCGTATATCCAACGATCGATACGATCGGTATATGGCTGTTCAGACGCTGCTTGCGCATTACCTCGCGGTGCGCAATATCGTCTTTCAGGTCAGCAGACAGCTTTGAAATACGTTCACGGATCAGACGGCGGTCGACCTCGAGCTTCTTTTCACCGGGACCTCTCGTACCGATACCACCACCAAGACGGGACATTACCTGTCCCATACCGATCAGACGGTTGCTGCGGTATTTGAGCTGTGCGAGTTCTACCTGAAGCTTACCCTCCCGTGTTGTTGCGTGTTTCGCGAAGATATCTAAGATTATCATCGTCCGGTCCATGACCTTTGTGTCCAATTCCTGCTCCAGATTCTTCATCTGGATCGGCGATAATTCATCATCGCACACGACACCCGTCGCACCAAGACGCTCCACCATGTCTCGCAGATCCTCGACTTTACCAGTTCCGAGATAAGTCGCTTTCTCGATGGAATCCTTGTTCTGGATCATGCGTCCAAGTGTCTCAGCACCGGCGGTTGCTACCAGTTCTTCCAATTCATCCAGATTGGCTGGAACCTGTTCGCCGTTGTCTAAATCAACCGCAAACAGAATGACTTTTTCAATTTCTTCTTTATTTTCGTACATAGAATGTCCTTTTAGTTTACATAAATAAATTATTGTTACTCTACTGCGCTGGAATTCTCCGGTTCCGAATACAGGTGGTAACGATCATTGACAGGAACTTCATTTACATTCACACGGGTATCCAGATAGGCGTATAAATCCTGTCCCTTCTGATCTTCCGGATATTTGGCAATATAGGAAGTGGCACGTGAAAATGCTTCGGTATAGTTTTGTAGCTCTTTATAGCACATGATCTCTGCATATAAGATTTCCTGCAGATAGTCACTGTCTCCTGCGGATTCTCCCTGTGCAAGATAGGTTAATGCCTGATTATAGTCTTTGGTGTCATAATAATAGGATGCATATTTATAATTCACATATGCATCGATTCCATGATAGTTCGCGTAGATATCCAGATATTCTTTCATCTTATCATAGCTTTTCTGGTTTTCATAACAGATGGCTGCATAGATACTGATATCCTTATGTCCGTTTTCCACTGCCTTTGTGAAAGTCGCGACAGTTGAAACATAATCTCCGCGCTGATAATTGCCAAGCGCATGAGACAGGTCGGACAGATAGGAAAGCTGTTCCTTGTCATACTTGGAAGCCGGGTATTTTTTCTGGATATCCAGATAGGTCAGCTCCGCATCGGAGAACAACTGGAGCTGCATCATGCAGTCTGCCTCATACAGCAGAATATCTACATTGATGGAGTCTGAAAACCATTGTTTCTCCGCATAAGCTTCCTTGAATTTGTCCAAAGCTTCCTGATAGTTTCCCGCTTCATAGAGAGAAACCGCTTCCTTGCGGATGCTCTTTTTGTGCGAAAATATATTTACACACACAATAATAAATGCAAGGAGCATAACGCCAAGACAGATCAGGTGGAAACGACGGATTCGTCGCTTTCGTTCCCGTCTGCGGCGCGCCATCTCCCGTTCGTATGGTCCTTTTTTCATATGTTTATCTGGTTTACTCATATACTTTCTATCTTTCTATTTCTAATTTAAAATATCCAGCGGATTTTCGGTTGTTGCTTCCGTTGTAGCTTCTGTTGTTGCACTAGGATCTTCGGCTGTCACAGCGGTTGGATCAACTGCCGGTGTGGCAGAGGTTGCTGTGGCTGTGGATACGGAACCACCATTTACCAAAGTGTAGAACTCTTCTAATGTCAGGTTGTTCGTCGTCATAAAGACAGCCGCATCTCTTCCGACATAGCGGAAATGCCATGGCTCAAAATTATGTCCGGTAATGCTTTCCTTACCTTCTGGATAACGGACGATGAAGCCGAAGGAAGAACAATTCTGCATCAGCCACTGGTTTGTTGGAAGCTGTGATACAACAGCAGAGTCTAACTCTGCAACATCATGCGCTGTTACGTCGAATGCAAGACCGGTTGCATATTCCCCACTGCCTTCGGTATCGGCGCTGATATAGCCACCCTTGATCGTATACTCACTTCCGGCAGCGTTACATGCTTCCAGCATTGCAAGCAGATCGTTGTAGATGCGTTCATCTACGATATAACCACTGTTCAGAGTATGTTGTTCAAAGGTATATCCATCCGGAATCGGGTTTGTATCGTTGACAAGCATCAGGTAATCTGGATTATTCTGGTAGATATACGTTGCCTGCTCGCGTAGAACAGCCTGTGGATCAACTTCTTCCGTAGTGGAAGCTTCGCTGGTTGCTTCCGTCGTTGTAGCGGTGGAAGTCTTCTTCTTGCCAGAGATTCCGTGAATCAGTAAAACCAGCAATACAATAAAAATCACAACCCCAAGCACGGTATAAAACAGTAAACTGTAATCACCGGCTTTCATATGTTTTTTTACTCTGCGGATATGTCTGCGGATAATCCGGTAAAGCTTTTTGAACAGCTTTTTCAAATGCTTATAGACAAACTTTGCAAATACCGCAATGTAGTGAAAGACATATGCAAAAAATAATCCTACACCCTGAAAAAATACTTTTGCATATTTCTTTATGTTTTCCCAAACTTCGTTTTTTTCCATAAGTACCCTCCCATTTTTTATAAGATGTCAATGTATTCTCCTGCTAACGCTTTATTCATGCTTCGTACAGCACAGAACTTTCCACACATCGAACATGTATCTTCATGCTCCGGACTTCTGTCTGCGCGGATGGCTTTTGCGGTTTCGGGATCTAAAGCGCATTCCCACTGCTTGTCCCAGTCTAATACACGACGGGCATCTGCCATCTTATCATCGATGTCACGTGCTCCGCGCACACCCTTTGCAATATCGGCTGCATGGGCTGCAATCTTTGATGCGATGATTCCCTGTTTGACATCATCGACATTTGGCAATGCCAGATGCTCTGCCGGTGTTACATAGCATAAGAACGCGGCACCTGCCTGTGCGGCGATCGCACCACCGATAGCGGCAGTAATATGATCATAGCCCGGTGCAATATCCGTTACCAGAGGACCAAGTACATAGAATGGAGCACCCATACAGATCGTCTGCTGCACCTTCATGTTGGCTGCAATCTGATCCATTGGCACATGTCCCGGTCCCTCGACCATAACCTGTACATTCTTCTCCCACGCACGCTTGGTAAGTTCACCGAGTCGTACAAGCTCTTCAATCTGGCAGACATCGGTTGCGTCGGCAAGACAGCCCGGACGACAGGCGTCTCCAAGGGAAACGGTTACATCGTATTCCGCACAGATATCTAAGATTTCATCGTAATATTCGTAAAATGGATTCTCTTCTCCGGTCATTGTCATCCATGCAAAGACGAGGGAGCCACCACGGGATACAATGTTCATCTTCCGTTTATGCTTCTTGATCTGGTCAATCGTCTTTCTTGTGATGCCACAGTGCAGTGTTACGAAATCCACACCATTTTCTGCGTGCAGACGTACCACATCAATAAAATCCTTCGCGGTCAGTGTTGCAAGATCGCGCTGGTAATGAATCACTGAATCATAGATTGGTACGGTACCAACCATAACCGGACATTCAGCAATCAGCTTCTTACGGAACGGTTCTGTATTTCCGTGGGAAGACAGATCCATAATGGCGTGTGCACCGAGATTGACAGCTTCCATGACTTTCTTCATCTCAATATCGTAATCCTTGCAATCTCTGGAGATGCCGAGATTGACGTTGATCTTCGTCTGAAGCATGGACCCGATTCCTTCTGGATTCAGACAGGTGTGTAATTTATTTGCAGGAATGACAACTTTTCCCTCTGCTACAAGTGGGAGTAATTCATCTTCCCGCATATGTTCTTTTTCAGCAACTTTTGTAAGTTCCGGAGTGATAATGCCCTTTCTGGCTGCATCCATCTGTGTTGTATATTCTCTCATTGAAACCTCCTGTTATGTCAAACTATATCTATTCTAGTCATAATTACTCAAATTATAGCATAGATTTCCTATAAATACAAATAACTGCACCCATAAATTGTTGATTTACAGGTACAGTTATGCTCTATTTGATATCATACATTTCCCGCAGCTCTTTTGCAGCTGCTTCCATCGCAGAATATAGCTCTCTGGAGGAAATGATCTGACAGCCGGCACCGCGTGTGATCGTCTGGATCAGACCATCTGAAGTGGCAACGGTCATCTGGTATTGTCCTTCATTTTCATGTGTATAGGCTTCGATAAACTGATCAGCAGTCTGGTTTTCCTTTGTGTGCACGATTTCGATATCCTCCTGCACGGTCGTACTGCCATGATTGCCCTTTACCTTATAGCCATCAAAGACAAGCAGGGTTTTGACACCGGTGATCCCCTGGTAATTTGATAACAGGGAAATGAGCTTATCCTTTGCCGCATCGAGATTCGTTTTTGCAAGCTCCGTCAGGGATTCCCATGCAAAAATAACATTGTAGCCATCTACGATCAGGCGCTTTTCTTTTGGCGTGACGATTACCTTGGATGCTTTTCCGGTGTAAGTCTCTGTGTGCCGCACGATCTTCTTTTTATAGATCTGTTTTTTCGCATTTTGGTTTGCAGTCTGCCCGGACAAAATCGCATCGATCTCGTCTAATCCAATCGAATAATCAAAGTTTTCCCGGCTGTGAACGGTATATTCTGCCTGTTCCTGCTCAGTGTCCGTTGCATCACTGACGTGCATATATGCCTTTACCTGATCCCACGGGACAAGGAAACCGGAACCATGTGCGCAGAATACAGAGGATGTCGGGTTGCGTAAATCCGCTTCTGGATCATATGGATGTGTCTGTATGACCTCTTCCTCGTTGTGACACGGCATGTAGCCGCGGAAGCTTACCTGAAACTCGCCCTGCCCTTTCGTAAATGCGCGTACATGAAGCTGGTAATCCCGCAACGTTGCAACTGGTCCGTGTCCGCGTATGATTGCACGGTCGCCAAGCTGTTCCGGTGCCTCCATGACCGCATACATAGACTGCAGGTCTGTCATGGCGTGTCCAATCATCGAAGCAGGTATTTCCAATGTAAAATCATATTCCGGTTCTAAAATAATCGTACCAGCTTCCATCAGCCCCTGCCGCACTGCACGGTATGTTGCCTGACGGAAATCTCCGCCCTCGGTATGTTTCGTGTGGGCACGTCCGTTTATTACAGTGAAATGTACATCCGTTAAGGGTGCACCGATCTTTGTGCCACGGTGCGTCCGTTCCAGCAGATGGGTATAGACCAGACGCTGCCAGTTTTTGGCAAGGATATCTTCGCTGCAGTCAAGGGATGCATCCACGCCGCTTCCACGTTCTGCCGGTTCAATACGGATATGTGCCTCTGCATAATGACGCAGTGGTTCAAAATGTCCGACACCGATCACCGGCTGGGCGATCGTTTCTTTATACAGGATCTTACCGCTGTCAAAAGTCGGCACAACACCACAGCGGTTTTTGATCAGTTGTGTCAGAATCTCAATCTGAACCGGGCCCATCAGCATGATCTGGATTGTTTCAGTCGGTTCGTTCCATGACAGATGCAGCTCTGGAAGTTCTTCATCGAGATCTTTTATTTTTGTATACATCAAACGTGTGCTGACAGCTTCGTCAAAGGTGATCGTATAGGAAATCACCGGCTCGATGCACGCCATCGGGTTATCACTGTAATCGCCGATGCCGTCCCCTGCCTGTGCGGTTTCCAGCCCCGTAATACTGCAGATATGTCCTGCGGTTACGGTTGGAACGGTCTGATAATGTTCCCCATTATAGATACGGATCTGTGTAACCTTCTCTTCTCCGACGGTATCCCGGACAGATAAGGTTCCCTGCATCACTTTGATATGGGCGAGCCGGTTTCCCTTTTCATCGCGGGTAATCTTATAGACGCGGGCACCAAACGGTGCTTCGGTCAGGGTTTGGTACGCATCGGTTGTGTAAGCATCTAAACCGTTTAAAAGTGCATCCACACCAATTCCTTTTAGCGCGCTTCCGAAATAACACGGGATGATCTGCCGCTGTTTGATCATAGTCTGGATATAGGCATCAGAAAGTGTTCCCTGTTCCATATAGGTATTTAAAATCGTTTCATCCTCCGATGCCATCGCAATGGATTCATAGAAATCCTCCGGTATATCGACGGTACCCTGCTCATAGCAGGAAAATGCGACGATTTTATCAGAAAAATCCTGTAATTCAGTCAAAATCTCCGACTGGAGATTGTCAGGCTGATCCATTTTATTGACAAATAAAAATACTGGAATCCGATATTCGTTTAATAATCGCCAGACTGTCTTTGTATGCGCCTGAATCCGGTCAGAGGCACTGATCACAAGGATGGCATAGTCAAGTACCTGTAAGGTACGCTCCATCTCAGCGGTAAAATCCACGTGCCCGGGTGTATCTAGCAGGGTAATATCTGTTTCAGCGGTGGAAAGCTCTGCCTGCTTGGAAAAAATCGTAATGCCCCGGCTTCGCTCCATCTCGTCATGGTCGAGTAAGGTATCACCGTTATCGACCCGTCCTGCCTGCTTCCGGACGCCGGTCTCATAGAGGAGTTCTTCCGAAAGCGTTGTTTTTCCAGCATCGACGTGGGCTAAAATACCGATTGTAATATGCTTTTTTTCTGCGGTTGTTTCTGCCATCGAAACGCCCTCACTTTTCTTCTGTTTTTCGTTTAATTACACTGAAATCTATCATAGCACAGATTCCGGGAATCGTCGACACCGGAAATCTAGGACAGAATCGGTGGATTGTATCTGGGGACGCTGGCATTGGCGCATAATCTCCCCCAGCCCTCGGAAGGATTTGGAATCTGTTTGCTGCCAGGTAAGGCGCGTGCTGCGTTGATCAGATAGGCTTTTACCCGCGCACCGTACAGGAAAGAATCGTTTCCATCGGTAATGCCCCATTGCATCAGATTGGCTGCGGCAGAGGCAACAAATGGTGTCGCAAAGGAGGTGCCGCTTACCAGCCGGTATCCACCGCTGGCATTGGCGGCAAGGATATCAACACCCGGGGCGACCAGATCCGGCTTTTGGATAGATGTACTTCCTTTTCCTGAAAATGGTGCCACGCTGAGCCTTGCCCCGTTATAGGCACCAACGCTGATCACGTTTGAGGCAGATGCTGGAATTGTCAGGGAAAGGTCAGTTGTTGGAACCTCGAATTCTACAGTTGCCTGTGTGGATGAGGCAACCGGGAGCCATGCATCAATCTGATAGGGCTGATCAAAATACGGCTGGATGGAAAGACTCCAATATCCATACGGAATTACCGTTCCACGAAAAACAATAAAGATCTCTCTTCTTGGGTTAAAAGGTGTTGCCTGCCCGATCTGTATAGAAATCTGTGTTGTGGCAAGTACGAAAGAATAAAATTCTCCGGCATTTTGGGAAGGTATGTAGGTGGTTGCCTGCCCAACTGGAGCCTGTATGCGAAAAAGAAAGGCGGTCGCAGGTGCAAACCACAGTTGTAAAGAGAAGGTAAGAAGTCCATCTCCGACAAGGATTCCAACGGTTTGAGCAGTATTTCCTCCGATGTAACGGTGTCGCCCGGTGTTCCCCTCGTTGCCCATCCCGGTTACGATTGTGACTTTTCCGTTTGCGCGCAGGGCATCCAGATACTGCTCTACGATTGAATTTCCATAGTGATCGCCGTAATTATTTCCATAGCTCAGATTTAAAACAAGTGGAAGGCGCTGCTGCATGGCATAGCGGACAATATAGTCGACTGCACACAAAAATGCGGCGGTATTTGGACGGGAGGCTACGCCAATCAGAGAAGCTCCGGTACTGAATGCCGTCAGGATACTTGCGACTGCGGTTCCATGTCCACTTGTATCATAGCGGCGATCCGTTCCTTCTGAAACAACAGATTGAATCTGGTTCGCAGAATATTCTGTACCAAATCCATAGGGTTCCGGTGGAATACCGGTCTGTGATTGATCCCAATAAGCAACGATCCGGCTTTTGCCGTCTTGGGTAATCAATGCAGGATGCATAAACTCCAGTCCGGAATCTACGATTCCAATCAGGATACCATTGCCGCGTAAAACGCTTTCCTGTTCGTCATACATTGGAAAGCATGCAGCAATCCGGTCTTCTGCCTGTACTGCCTGCTCGTACTCCATCTGCCGTGTCAGGTCGATGTATAAAACCTCTGGCATATATGCCAGACGAAGAATCTCTTCTTTGGAGGCTGTTCCAACTGCAAAACGGTTCAATAACGGAACTATTGGAAAAACAGCGATTTCCTGTAAGGAATCAAATGCACCAAGATACCGGATCAAAATGGTAAACTGCCGCGTGGAACTTTGGTCTGTCTCCAAGGACACTGCCAGCCCGGTGCTGATTTTCTCGGTAGAATAGACAGATTTATCCATAATTCTCTCCTATTGCTTGTATTTGGTCGAATGGCGATGTCGAAAATGCTTGGAATTTTACGAAATCAGAATACGAATTATGACATTTATTTCATGCGGAATTATATATAATACGGAGGAATGATCAAAGGAGGTGAACATGACCTATGTTGTCTACGCCGATGTATTGTTTCTGTATCACTGTCTTGTGAATGTGACGCTGCTCTGCATGATACAGACGATACTTGGGCAGTCCATAAAAATCCTCCGCACATGTATGTGGACGATTTTTATGGCAGCTTTATCGACAGGTATTTTTTTGATAACGATATCTTTATGTACTCTCTATTATGTATTATATGCCACAAGCTACTTTTTTATGACATATTTTCTTACAAAACACGTGCCATATCCGATTCCAATGTGGAAAATGATACTGGTCGTGCTTGCTGGTTGTATATGGTTGGCTGGAATGCTGCAATTATTTTACATAGCGGACGGCACAGCGTTTCGGACCCCCGGATTTTATCTGACATGTATCGCTTCGGTATTGGTATGCCGGATTGCCCGGCGGATATATGACCGAAAGCAGATGCAAGCCCACGCATATGCAGTAGAACTTGTGTTTCCTGCAAGGACACTCTCTGCCAATGCCTTTGTGGATACTGGAAACCGGCTTCAAAATCCCTATACAAAACAACCGGCAATCCTTATAAACTATCGTTTATTGAAAAATCTTCTGTCTGAGCAAAGCTACGCACAACTCGAACAGTATCATAAAACCGGACAATTTCCGTACTTACAAATGAACGAAACCGGAGAAATCACGTTTTTTCCGATTTCTTACCATACCATAGGAAACCGGTTTTCCCTGATGCCGGCAATTACGATTCCAAAGCTGGTGTATACGCAATCGCGCACAACATTCTATGCGGTCACAGCTGGAATCAGCCGGGAAATCTTCTTTGAAAACCGATATGACGTATTACTGCATGAAAAATTACAACCTAAGAAGGAGGAACCAACATGATTAGCATCGTCAGCAACAATATGATCCGTTTCAATATCAAGAGCATAGCGAATTATCTCTTATTTCCAAAAAATGAAGTGCATTATATCGGAGGCGCGGAGATTCTTCCGGCACCACTCTCCTCAGAGGAGGAAACCTTGCTCTTGACGCATCTGGATGATGATGTTTTAGAGGCAAGACAGACGTTGATCGAGCATAATCTGCGTCTGGTCGTTTACATTGCAAAGAAATTTGATAACACGGGTGTCGGCGTGGAGGATCTGATCTCGATCGGTACGATCGGACTGATCAAAGCAATCAATACCTTTAAGTCGGACAAAAATATCAAACTGGCAACGTATGCCAGCCGTTGCATCGAAAATGAAATTTTGATGCATCTACGCCGCAATTCCCGTATCAAAACCGAGGTTTCCATCGATGAACCACTGAATGTGGACTGGGATGGAAATGAGCTGCTGCTCTCCGATATTCTTGGCACGGAGGAAGATCTGGTGTACAAGGATATCGAAGATGAAGTCGATTTGAACCTGTTGGAACAGGCAATGGACATTTTAAGTGACCGGGAGCGCACGATCATCGAGCTTCGATATGGGATTGGCCATGATGATGAGGAAATGACGCAAAAGGAGGTTGCAGATCTGCTTGGAATCTCACAGTCGTACATCTCCAGACTGGAGAAGAAGATCATTCGTCGGTTGCGAAAAGAAATGATCCGGCTTGGATGATACTTGATATTTTTGCGCACCTTTTGCGCACCTACCATGTTTTTAGTAACAAAAAATGCGGGAATCCTTAAATTTTAAGGACTCTCGCATTTTACATTCAATGCCGGTGGCGGGACTTGAACCCGCACGATGTTGCCATCAACAGATTTTGAGTCTGCCTCGTCTGCCAATTCCGACACACCGGCGGAACATTTGATACTATATCATAGAACATTTTACTTGTCAATAATAAAATACAGTTTCTGTTCGCCTGTTTTCATAGAATTAAGGGGTCAGTTTCTTCGCAACTACAACAAATCTTCCGTTGTCTGTATGATAGGCGCAGGTCGATAAAGTAAGCAGCGAATCACCGTAAGAAGCATCCGTGTCAATCGTATATCCGGTCAATGCTTTGCAGCCGGATACATACTGGTTAAATGCGGATTTATCCTCCGCGTTAAAGAACTGATAATAACGGAACCCATCTTCCTTTTCTGTCAGTATGTGGGTACGGAAGGCGGCAATCACTTCGTAAGTGCCATTTCCGTAAATGGTATCAAACTGAATGTATTTGTGATTTTTATAAAATGATTCATTCTCATATTTTAATAAGTCATGAAACATCTTTCCAGTTTTCATATTATGTCCGTAGATCAAGATGTTGTCGGAAGGCTTCTGCACATTGCTTTCAAGATCAACAAACAACGTACCTGCACTGCTGTATTCGCCGTAAAAATCCCGATGGATATAATACTCTTCCTCTTCTGGTGTCTGCATAACCGGATAATCAATGTTCGTATCCTCGATGGACAGCCAGCCGATAAAATCATGATTCTCCCGATAGAGGGAAGCAAAAGATTTCTGGACGCGAGTTCCATCGATATTCACAAATTCTAATCCCGGTTCTGCATCGCCATCTGTTGCCACGTAGACAATCTCCTCTTCGTTGACCGGAGCGTCAATCATAGCCTCCAGCTCCTGAAACTGATCTTCACTTTTCTTGCTCTGCAGGAAATAATAGGCAAGATACCCCGCAGAACCAAGGAAAATACAGATCAATACAGCCAGACATAAATTATATACGATACGTTTTTTCTTTTTCATAGCTCATTAAAAATATTTTTTGCTTCCCCACAGATTATTCTGCTTCAAAGCAGTATATTCCTCGTACGCCTGATCCAATATCTGTTTTTCGTTCGGAAATTTTAACAGATGGTACGCCTCGTGATATTTGTAATATCCGGAATCCATAAAATATTCTTCCCGTTGTGGCTTGCTGTAATAGCTGTCCGCCATCATCAGATACCAGTGTACATCCTTGTTAACGACATCATAAGAGGTGTTAAACGTATAGTTGCTTTTTCCAACGTATTTGATAATCTGAGCGCTCACGCCGGTTTCTTCTTTCACTTCCCGAAGTGCAGTTTCATTGTGCTGTTCGCCCTCTTCAACTGTTCCCTTCGGCAGAACCCAGCCTTCGTATTTATTCCTGTAATTCTTATACAACAACAGGATTTTTCCTCGAAAGATTACCACACCACCACAGCTTGTTGCTTCAATCATTGCAATTCCTCCTGCTTTTTCCATTGGTGTGTCCCAAAATTAAATTTATTATAGCAGATTCTGTGGTATGTCGCAAGGTAAACTATTTTCTGTAATATGCATCAAACACCTGTCTGGCAACCCATGCACCTGTCACACCAGTCACGTTGGACTGTTCGGTAATTGCGCAGACGACAATGTCCGGATCATCCGGATCAGAAAAGCCGACAAACCAGGAATTGCAGTTTCCTTCGTTGTCAAATTCTGCTGTACCAGTCTTTCCGGCAACCGAGTAAGAAAGTCCGGAAAAATACCCGGAACCGGTACCATATTCACAGACACCTTTCATATAGTCCGTCAGGATGTTTGCTTCATCTGCGGTCATCAGTGTGCCTGCTTCCTTAGAACGAAATGTCTTTACCTTGGCACCATCGTCGTTTTCAATCGAGTCGATCGTGTACGGCTTCATCAGGACGCCGTCGTTTGCAATCGCGGACATGATCATCGCATTGTGAAGCGGCGTGATCTTCGTATCGCCCTGTCCGATCACTGTCTGTGGAATCGCATCGTCCGGCGAGTCCGCTGTAATCCGAAACTGTGATGAGTTATAGGTGCCATCGTATGGTAAATCTTTGTTAAACAACAGCTCTTCGGCTGTGGAACGATAGGAACCTTTATCTAAAGTCTCTCCGATTGTTGCAAAGCTGACGTTGCACGAATAAGCAAGTGCATCTGCTAACGACAGATCACCGTGTGCCTTGTTGTTGCTGCATCGGATTCCGACGCCGGAGAAGATGGAATTGCCATCACAGTGGAACTGATAGCTGTTGTAGGTTGTTGGATTTTCACGCATGAATTCCAGCAGGGATACCACCTTGAAGGTGGACCCCGGTGCATAGAGTCCCTGTGTTGCACGATTTAACAGAATCGTACTCTCCGATCCCTCCTCCGTCTGCAGATAGCTCCAGACATTTTCAATATCGTTTGGATCATAGTCTGGTTTTGATACCATACATAAAATCTTTCCGGTGGATGGCTCGATTGCAATCACGGCACCCTTACAGCTTCCGAGTGCATTGTACGCGGCTGCCTGAAGATCATAATTTACGGTCGTGATAACATTGTCGCCACGGTTTTTCTCCTCTTTTAATTCGCGGTAAACACGTTCAAAGATGTTGATGTGCGACCGTAGCATATAGAAATTTCCGGCAAGCTCCAGTCCTGCTTTTCCGTATTCATCATAGCCAACCAGATGGGAAAACATGTTGCTGTACGGATAAGAACGGTTCGTATTTCCAGCCTCGTCCGTTTCGCTTGTCGCAATCACAACACCATCACTCGTGATGATATCGCCCCGTTCTACCGTCTTGGCAAAGGAATCCTGCCGGACATTCCGGGAGTTTGCAATCACAGTTTCAGCCTTGAACTGCATGAAATAGATCACATACGCAATCATGCCGACAAACACTGTCACCATCAGATAGGTGATTACAACGATCGGACGATTCTTGATCTTGTTCTTTTTAATTCGTTGTTTTTCTTTCGCGATCAGTTCTTCTTCCGGTGTTAACGGCTGACTCCTGTTCGCGGAGCTTCTGTCTTGCTTTTTCTTTTTCTCTTTCATACTTCACTGCCTCACTACTACTTATTACATATACCCCCTGCACAATCGCAAATATAATGAGGGTACTTAATACCGAACTGACACCATAACTGACTAGTGGAAGTGTCACACCTGTGGAAGGAATGAATTTTGTCACACCACCGAGATTTAAGAAGCACTGCACAATATAGATGCTTGAAAATCCAAGTGCGACATATTTATAAAATGGCTCCTTACATTTCATTGCCACATTGGCAAAGGAAAGGAAGATGCTCACGATTACAAGGATCATTGCAAGTCCGAAGATTACACCCAGTTCCTCGCAGATTGCTGAAAAGATAAAATCGCTTTCGCTGACCGGAATACTTCCAGCCGCTCCCTGTGTCAGTCCAGAACCTGCATATCCGCCCGTTCCGATTGCGAAAAGCGACTGGGACAGCTGATAACCGCCTCCGTCGATATCTGCAAACGGATTTTGCCATGCATGGACTCGCACCATAACATGCTGGAACAGCGAATTTTTAAACAGTGCATAGCCTAGCATGACGGCACCTGCACCAAGCGAGATTCCACCGACCAGAAAAACTGGACGGGAAGTTGCAACATACACCATCAAAACATAGGTTATGTAGAAGATCACTGCCGCACCTAAGTCTTTCTCTAACACAAGCACACCCATAAATGCTGCGGAGATCAGCGCATTTACAAAAAGCTCTTTGAACGTGCTTGCCTTTACAAGCATGGATGCTACAAAGAATACAAATAATATCTTTACAAACTCCATTGGCTGTACGGACAGATGCCCGAGGTTGATCCAGTTTCTCGAACCGTATTTCTCACTTCCGAGCCCCGGAATAAATACTGTGAGCAGGAACAACAGACCAATCACGCCATACAACACGCCGCAATCCTTCATCTTCTTCCATTTCAACATGATATATGGAATAAATGCAGTTATGATCAGACCGACGGTGGCAAAGATGAACTGCTTCACGGCCAAGTTAAAATTCAGACGCGTAAGCATAATATAGCCGATTAACAGCAAAAACGATGCATTGTTTGTCAGCAATCTGGACGAATCCTTGTAGATGCTGTGGTAAAGCACCATATACAAGATGGCGACAAAAATCTGTGCCACATAAAAGATCAGGATCTTCAACTGCCCCAGCCGCAGATACAGGATCAGGTAACATAAGAAATGGATTACAAATACATATCCGATTTGTTTGTTTAGTTTTTTACGCTTCTGCTCTTCGTTTTTCGATGATAGCACCGAAAAACATTTGACGGTATAAAGTACCATGAAAAGCAAAACGAGATACTTTGATACTTCACAAATAATGTTGATCATTACAATACACCTCGATATAAATGTCCGCCTGTTTTTTCATAGGAATCATAGGACTTTCCAGATAATATCTGCAGAATCCTACGAACCTGTTGCTCGTTTTCGATTGTAAAACGAACCAGATATCCCCGGGGATGCAGTCTGGAAAAAGCAGGCTCTTTATATTTATCCAATATAGAATAAGGAACCTTGTTGTAGATGATATTATAGCAGTCATCACAGTTGGTTCTTGCAAAAAAACGATTCCCCATCTCGTCAGTCACGGTCAGGGTAACCGGCTCTTTTTTGCAGCCGTATTTTGTCTTTTGCAGGCAATTCGCAGTCAGCATAACCGGTTGATACTCATATAATGTGAGACAAAGCGGTTCGCCTGCAAGTGCGTCAAGCTCCTCTAGCTTTAACTCCCGCGGCGTCAGAAATGAAATGTCTGTGTCCGCAAAAAATCGCCGGATAAATGCATGCGCCAGACGATTGTAGCAATAAAGGCTGGCATCACATAAAATCACGCAGTCTTCTGGCAACTTCTGACTGGCAAGAATTGCCAGTGCATCTATATTTCTAATATATATACCACGGATTCCGGATTCTTGCAAATCGACGCAGAACCGGTCATGAATTACAGGCGGCAGCTCCGCGTATAGCCGGATGGAATCCGGGATCATATTCCTGCACTGGTTGTATAGCGCAAGCGGCATTGTGATACCTGTCACCGGGGACTCCACATGTGGAAGTTCTTCTAAGATGATACGCAGCTGTTCTTGTGTTACAGCACTAAAGATCATCTGCTCCTGCTTCGAACTCTGGGTGTCAGATGCATTCGCAGGGGACTTTGTAATCATAGATTCATACACGGTATCCCACGACAGCTGTTTTCCGGCGACACGTGTATGTGCCTTAGCAATCTCCGCTTCTAAGGCTGCAAGCAATGCACGGCGGAGCTTCTTTAACACACCATTTGGCAGGAACGCGCAGGTATCCAGATTACAGGTAAACGATGCTAATTCGTATTCCGTATTGCCAAGCTGTGCCAATGGCTTTTTGACTGTCTCTATTGTGGTTTCTCCTTGCTTGCTTTTCTCCACGAGCATATCCGTACAGGTTGCAGTGTAAGTCTGGTTATCAAGCTCACAGGTTACAATCGCGGTCAGCGGAGCTCCGATTCGGGCTGTAACAGAGACAGAAATCGGAAGCTTCTTATAAGAGTTAATATAATCATCCTGCACATGTTGTAAGATCTTCGGGCATTTGGTACGGTAGACGGTCTGCTCTTTCTGCAGAAGCTTGGTCTTCGGACAGTTCAAAGTCAGATGCTGTCCGGGAGTTCCGTCCTTTGAGGATGTAATCTCCACCGCTTCGCCGTTTTTTGTCGTCAGCTCCAACACATCCTGCCGGTATACGGCTTCTGATAGACGGAGTGTGATCGTTCCCTTTTCAACACGCTCCAAACTTCCGATTGCCACACCCTGATTGTTCGGGCGATCCTTTGATATCATTTCCGCACCATTGTGGTGGAAGAAATATCCGTCCGAGAATCCACCACGGTTATAGATATTGGCAAGCTCAAAGGTGAGTGCCTCTGCTTTTTTCGGGTCAAATTTACCATGCAGACAATCATCTACGATCGTTCGGTAAGCGTGCACCGTCGATGCAACGTAGTAAGCATTTTTCATCCGGCCTTCGATCTTTAGCGAATCAATCCCGGCATCCATCAACTTCGGGATCAGCGACAGGGCGCACATATCTTTCATGGATAACAGATAGCTTTTGTCATAGCATTTCCGGCATGGCTGTGCGCAACGTCCCCGGTTGCCGCTTCTGCCCCCCGCAAGGGAGCTCATCAGACACTGGCCGCTGTAAGAGTAACACATCGCACCATGCACAAATGTCTCGACCTCGATATCGACATGCTCTTTGATCGCACGGATTTCAGCTAGAGACATTTCGCGCGCGGTCACAACACGGGTGGCACCCTGCTGTTTCATAAATTCTGCGCCATACCGGGATGTAATATTCATTTGTGTACTGCAATGGATTGCGATATCGGGAAATTGTTCCCGGACATAAGAAAAAACGCCAAGATCCTGAATGATCAGAGCGTCGCCGCCAATCTCGTAAAATGGCTGAATGTATTCATATAATGCGGGAAGCTCCTCCTGCTTCAACAGGGTGTTGACGGTCAGATAGACCTTCACCCCATGTAGATGCGCGTAGGTGACAGCTTGCTTTATCGTTTCTTCGTCGAAATTCGTCGCATATGCTCTTGCACCAAAAGAATTGCCGCCAATATAGCAGGCATCTGCGCCTGCATGTACAGCGGCAATTAAAATATCGTAGTCACCACAAGGTGCGAGTACTTCAATTTTGGAATGTTTGTTATTCATTGCGGTTTTTCTCTGCCTCTAACTGAATAATCTTTCTTTGTAATGCATTGATCTGCTCTTTGTATTCCTCAATCATACGTGCAGAGCTTTCCAGCTTGATCTGGGACTCGATTACCTCGTGACGCAGATCATACAACTGCTGCTCTTTGTTGCTGTCCTCAGTTACCATAGAATCCGCCTGATTCTTTGCTTTGAAATAATCATCTGCGATATTCAAAGCAAGCAGGATTCCCTGATATTCGGTATTCATCCGACGATACTGATCGGAAGTCTTGCATTCTGCAATCTTGCCGTTGATATAAGTCGCAACATTTTGAAGATAATCTTCCCCTTCATATCCGCTTAATGTATATACTTTCCCATTGATTACTACCGGGATATCTACTTTGTTTGCCATAATACAAAATCTCCTTTGTTATTCTATCAGATTTTCCAATCCAAAATGTCTGTAGCAATGTTCCGTAACAATTCTACCACGCGGAGTCCGATTTATAAAGCCATTTTTTATTAAATATGGTTCATATACCTCTTCCAGTGTGCCGGAATCTTCACCGATGGCTGCTGCTAAGGTATCCAGACCAACCGGTCCACCACCAAATTTGTGGATCATCGTCTCTAAGATATTGCGGTCGGTATTATCCAGTCCCATAGAGTCTACCTCCAGACGATCCAGCGCGGTTTTTGCAACATCGTAATCAATCGCGCCGTCACCTTCTACCTGTGCAAAATCACGTACCCTCTTCAACAGACGGTTGGCAAGCCGCGGCGTACCACGGGAACGCTTGGCAATCTCCAACGCCCCCTCGTCGTCAATGCTGACACCAAGCACGGCCGCAGACCGGAGAATGATCTGCATCAGCTCGGTCACATTGTAGAATTCCAGCCGGTTGACAACACCGAACCGGTCACGTAGCGGAGCGGTCAGCATACCAGCGCGTGTGGTTGCACCAACCAGTGTGAATTTTGGAAGATCCAGCCGGATTGAACGGGCACCAGCACCTTTGCCGATCACAATATCAATTGCAAAATCTTCCATCGCTGGGTACAATACCTCTTCCACCTGCTTATTTAGCCGGTGAATCTCGTCAATAAATAAAACATCGTTTTCGGACAGATTGTTTAAGATTGCAGCCAGATCGCCCGGTTTATCAATCGCCGGACCGGATGTGATCTTCAGATTGACTCCCATCTCAGTCGCTACAATCGATGCCAGTGTTGTTTTACCGAGTCCCGGAGGACCATACAACAGCACATGATCGAGCGGCTCGCCACGTTTTTTTGCAGCTTCGATAAAGACACGAAGATTCTTCTTTGCCTTCTCCTGTCCGATATACTCAGACAGATGACTTGGCCGCAGCCCCTGTTCGATTTTATCATCTTCCGGAATAATATCCGCTTGAATGATTCGTTCCATCTTTTTCTCCAATGTCTAAATAATATGCTTTAATGCAGCCTTTAATAATTGTTCTACGGTCATGGATTCGCTGTCCGGAACCTTCTTGATTGCACGCAAAGCTTCCACGTTGGAATATCCAAGACTGCTCAATGCCATTGCTGTCTCGGATACAATATCCTCCGGTGCAGATGTTGCTGGAGAAGCCTCATCGTATTCTCCCAGTACATCTTCCAGATGAAATTTGTCACGTAATTCAATAACTAATCGCTGGGCTGTTTTCGGACCGATTCCGTTTGCTTTCGCAATCGCCTTATAATCATCCGATAACACAGCCATGCGCAGTTCATCGACCGACAGGCATGACAGGATAGAAAGCGCACTTTTCGGTCCCACTCCGCTGATATTGATCAGCATACGGAACACAGACCGTTCCTCTTTGGTCAGAAATCCAAACAGACTCATATCATCTTCCCGCACATTTAAATGGGTGTAGATCGTTGCCTGTTGATTTTTTGTCAATCTGGCAGAATCCTGTGAGGATGTAAATACAGAAAATCCGATTCCACCGGTTTCTACGATGATCTCATCGGTTCCAATCTCGGTTACCGTTCCTTTGATATATGCAAACATAATGTTCTCCTGTCAAAAAATAAGGAGTTGTCGTTGTTACGACAACTCCGATCTGGCTTAATCTTATAAGAATTCGAAGCCTTCGTCCTCTTCTTCGCCATCTCCGATCATCATGCGATCTGGTTTTCTTGCATCTTCGATTTCCCCAACAAAGATCTCATCGTCATCATCGTTGCTTGTTGCAGCGGTATGTACATCCTCGTCTGCTTTCTTGAAGAACTTGGATGATGCAGACTCTTTCGCTGGTTCTGGCTCAACCTTTGGTGCTTCTGCCTTTGGCTTTGCGGAGCTCTCAAGCTTCTCGCTCTGAGCCTTTGCCTTTGCAATAATATCAGCGGCAGTTGCTTCAGCATTCTTGATGATCTGGTCTGCACGCTTCTTTGCCTCTACACTTTCTCCGGCATCAGTTGATACATTTTCTGCCTGCTGCAGCTTGTTCTCCAGTTCAAATAATTTCAGTCTGGTATCTTCCATTGCCTTTGTGAGTTTATCAAATTTGTCCTTTGTTTCCTCATAATCTTTGGAAAGGTCGCTGTACGCTCTGAATACAGTGTCTTTAAAGCTGTCAACATCTGCGGCTTTGTAACCGAATAAGCCCTTTTTAAAAGCTGTTGATCTAATATCGTCTGGTCGTAACATTCTATCTCCTCCGTACATCATACTTTAGCTAAAATTATAACATATTGACCAAAAATTACAAGCATTTCTTTACTTCTATGGTATTTATGCTATAATTTAAACCAATTTAGACGAATTTATCGGACGATATCGGAAAGGAGGCACCTATGGAAAAAGTTGTAAATGAGGCTCATCGCAGTAAATTTCAGACATTGGAACAGTTTTATACATCGGAAGATCTGCTTGTTTTTGATATTGAAACGACCGGATTTACAGCCGAACATACTGCCTTATATCTGATCGGCTGTGCTTACTATAAAAACCGTCAGTGGAATATATGCCAGTGGTTTAATCAGGATGGCAGATCCGAAGCGGATATTTTAGAGCAGTTTCTTTCCTTTGCGATGAATTATAAATATGTGATTACCTATAATGGAGATGGATTTGATATTCCGTATATCACAAAAAAGGCAAAGGCTTATGGGATGGAAAATACACTCGCCCATATGGAAAGCATTGATATTTATAAGCAGATCCGTTTTTTAAAAGATGTGCTGCACATGGAAAATATGAAACAGAAAAGCGTGGAACGGTTTCTTGGTATCCATCGGTTAGATAAATATTCCGGCGGTGATCTGATTAAGGTCTATCAGGAATATGTAAAGCTTCCGGTAAAGACAAACAAGCAGTTGTTGTTACAGCACAATTACGAGGATCTCGAAGGACTTCTGGACTGCACAAGCATGCTTGCTTACTGTAAATTCAAAGCTGGCTGTCTGCTCGTCCGCAAGATGTCTGTGCGGCAGAACCGGTTACTTTTCTCTTTGGAGCTGGAATACCAGCTTCCAAAACGATTGACGATCGGATTGAATGATATCATCATCACTGGATTCCAGAAGGAAGCAACGATCAATGCCCCGATCTATACAGAGGAATTGAAGTTCTTCTTTGATAATTACAGGGATTACTACTATCTTCCGGCAGAGGATATGGCGGTTCACAAAAGTGTGGCAAGCTATGTGGATAAAAACTACCGGGAACCGGCGAAGAAGGAAACCTGTTATCTGCGTAAAAAAGGATATTTCATCTCCCAGATTGATGATGGAATTTTATCTGGCTACAAACGGGATTATGAAGACAAAGAATCTTTTATTGAACTGACGGATTCGTTCCTGCAGGACTTAGATCTTTTGCACGCATATGCACGACATATAATAAGGCTGGCGCTCTCTTAAAGCGTCAGCCCTTTTCTTTAATATATTTAGAATAAATCTTCTTCCATATTGTCAAGGAATTCCTTGAAAGCTTCTCTTGCACTGCTGATTTCCGATGGATTCTGTTTATTTAATACATCTTCAAACTGGTTAATCTCATGTTCGAGAATCTTACGGGTATCTCCGATGGATTCCTCATACATGCGATCCGCACGAAGCAGCAATAATTTGTTTGCCTCCTGTTCCCGTGGATGAATCTTCAGGGAAGAAAGCTCCTCGAATCTGGCATCGATTTCTTCATCGGTCAGATCGGTTTCCTCGTTCTTAATCACAAGTCGTTTTTCCACATTTGTAGAAATTACCTTTACAATCACCTCTAAGATAGAGTTAACATCATAGGTGTATGTGACATCGACGCATTCTTCGCCGGCAGGTGCCGGTGGAACCATAACTTCAATGCTGCCAAGGTAGACGTTATTTGCTGCCAGACGGCTCTCGCCCTGCAGGATATCGACCTTGATCCGTGTCTGCCGGTCACTGACGGTATAGAGACGTTCCGTATGACTGACCGGAATCACGGAATTTCGTTCGATCAATGGCAGATAATGTCCAGCCTCAAACACACCTCCGGATCTGCGGGATACAACCTCCGTTCCAAGTGTAAATGGACAGACATCCGTCAAAATAATCTCTTTCACTGCTTCATTCCGTTCTTTCATAGCAGCCTGTGTCGCCGCGCCCACAGCAACCACCTCGTCTGGATTGATACTTGTATTCGGCAGACGTCCAAACAGGCGGCTCACAAACCGACGCACGATGGAAAGCTTTGTCGAACCACCAACCAGAATTACTTCCTCAATATCTTTGAGCTTGATATTTGCATCCTTCAGGCTTCGCTCGATTGGCTTACGAATACGTCCAAGCAATACCTGGCAGGATTTTTCATAATCGTCAATATCAATTTCGCTCTCTACGACTTCTCCGTTGATATTACATTTCATAACTGATGTTTTTGCATCTGCAAATCCAAGCTTGCAAATCTCTGCCTGTTTGTGAATATGTGCACGGGTTTTCTGATCAAGAGTATCTTCGTCAATCTCGTGTTCACGGAGAAACATCTGTTCCAATACGGTCGTAAAATCTTCTCCGCCAAGGAAATTATCTCCGGCAACTGCGCGCACTTCCATAATATTCTGATAAAGCTCTAGGATTGATACATCAAATGTACCACCACCCAAATCAAATACGAGGAATTTCGTGTCTGCATTTTTCTTATCCAAACCATAAGCGATTGCTGCGGCTGTTGGTTCACTGACGATACGTTCTACCACAAATCCGGCAAGTTCTCCTGCTTTCTTTGTCGCTTTTCGCTGTGCATCGTTAAAATATGCCGGTACGCTGATGACTGCCTCCTCAATCGTGCAGCCAAGATAATGCTCCGCATCTTCCTTCAAAGATTTTAAAACAAGGCTGGAAAGCTCTTCCGCAGAGAACTTGCGGGTTCCAAGGGTAAACACCTTCGAGCTCCCCATGTTCCGCTTGAACACATCCGCGGTCTGATCTGGGTACAGCATCTTCCGCTCCTTCGCGGTCTTGCCGACATAGACAATTCCTTCCTCATCCACGCTTACAACCGAAGGAGTCAGATTTTCTCCCAGACGGTTCGGAATGACCTTTGCATGGTCGCCATCAAAATATGCAATTAAACTGTTTGTCGTTCCTAAATCAATTCCTACTATCATTTCTAACCCTAATTTCTTATTTTTTATCTTCAATCCGCTTCAGACATGCCTCATAGAACGCATTCTGTCCACAGACACGGATTGCTTCTTCGTACATACTGCGTGCCATCGCATAATTGCGCTGCTTCTCATACAGCAACGCTTTCTCATATAAAATCCGGTGACAGACACCATAGAAACAGCCGCGACAACGACGGGCATGCAGACCCTGTTCTAACCAGTCTTTACATTCTTTGTAGTTCTTGGAAAGTCGTGCAAAACGTGCCATCTTGATATACTGTGGCGGCGTTTGTATCTGATCCTTTGGATAAGCGGCAGCCGCATTTGCTATCGCACTGTTCTTCTTGAAGCTTCGCAGTTCTTTTAGCTGGATCATACATTCCAGCCATTCACTATAATAATTGGCTTCCTTGTTTGTGTCAAGCGCAATCGCCCGCTCATATAACGGCTTTGCGTCCGCATACATGGCATGGTCACGGAAGATATCTCCCATTGCACCATACACCCGGTGATTCTCCGGATCTTTGCTTATGATATATTCAAATGTCTCATGCGCCAGATCAATGAAGCCGGCATCTCCGTAGATATCAAGCAATTTTCTTGCACAGGCAGAATCATCCACAAAAGGAAGCAACTCGGCAATGGCATCCTTTGCCGCATCCATCCGAACAAGCAGGACGGCATAATCGTAGGCGATATCTGCATTCCACTCATATTGCTTTTTATAATCGATATAGAGCTGCTGACTTTCAGGAAACCAGTTCATGCACTGGTAGACACGTGCTAAACTCTGCAAGCTCTCTTTGTGCTGTTCGGTGTCTGTTTCAGAAACTTCATATGCTTTTCGGTATGCATCGGCAGCCACTTTATAGCTTTTGTGCAGCTCCTGTATCATCCCAATCCGCAGATACGCAAAATAATTATCTGGTTCTAACTGTAATGCAGCCTGATAATCGCGAACAGCCTTTTTGTATTCGCCCATCAGACTGTATACGATCGCCCGCTCATTGTAAACCTGCGCGGTTGCCTGTATTGCAAGCTGTGTACCAAATGCCTCCAATGCCTGTTCGATTTTCCCAAGTTTCGCATAGGAAGAACCGATATACATATCAATCAATGGATATTGTGTGTTTTGTTTCTTTACCTGCTCGAACTGTTCAAGCGCTTTATCATACATGCCCTTGTAGCGGTAACAAAGCGCTAACAGCATATGGACATCCTCAAAATGCTCCATATCGGTTGTCTTACCATCTGAACGACTGACAATTGCTACGAGCTGCCGGATTGCCGGATCAATCTTGTTATCTAACATGGAAAGCCGTGCCCGGTAGTAATCAATGCTGTCACTTTCATTTTCAAATGCATCAAAACGTTTGATCGTATCCTGCGCCTGTTCGTATTGATGTGCGCGGATAAATAAGCTTGCCTCTAACGCATAAGGCTGAGACAGATACGGATACAGATTGATTGCCTGTTCGCAGGCATTATAAGCTTCCTGAATATAATTCATCGCCTTGCAGGCTTTTGCTTTAAACAGATATGCCACGTAGTCGTGCGGATCCCGTTCTAACAGGTGTTCACAGGCACGCAGACAATCCGTATATTGGCCGGTCAGGAACTTTAGTTCACAATCCGCCTCATATGAAAGGATGATTTCCTCATGATCTTTGGATAATGCGATATCCAGATGACGTCTGGCATTCTCGTAATCCTCTGTCTTCATATAACAATCGGCAATCAGGAAATTCACATACGGATACCGGACGCGTTTTTTCTCTGTTTCTGCACTTGTATCTTCCTCTGGGAGCTGCTCAATCAGATTCTTCCAGACAAGAAAACATTGTCTGGCATGCGCATAATCACGAACGCCCAGATAACAACGTCCAAGAACATTATAGTATTCAAATTTCCGATCTCCTTCTGGCTGGAATTTAGTCAGAAAGGCGATTGCTTCCTGAAACTGATAGCTTTGGTAATAGCTCCAGCCAACGTCCATCTTTGCTTGTATATCATCTGGATTTTTCTTTAACTTGTCCAGATTTTCCTGTATCATCATCTGATTGGCACGCACCATACCAATGCGGACAGAATCATCATAATGATTTTCCTTGAGCAGATCCATATAGCCATCTCTGGCAGCTTTATAATCTCCCTTGCGGAATGCAAGTTCTGCCTGTTTGGCGCGCATAAGATAATTCTGTGGGTCCAATTCCTTGGACCGGTTGAAATACTGTTCTGCCTGTTCCAGATCATTGTTCAGGATACAGACATCTCCACAAAAATGAAGCAGAGTGATATCATCCGGATACTTTGCAGACAGTCCTTCCGCTTCCTCGCGGATCGCTGCTAATGCGGAAGCATACCGCTCGGCGTATAATGCATCCAGATCTTGTGTTTTCCGTTCTTCTTCCGTCATGGATGTCTGAATATATTCTGAAAACTCCAACCGGCAGGTCTGCAGACGGATACGCATCTCTTCCAGATGTATATATACATTGGAAATATAATATTTTTCCTTCATCTGCCGGATTTTTTCTCCGGCATCTTTTAGCTCCTGACTGCGAACCATGCGATCTAATTCAATGTAATCACGGATATAGGCATCGATCGTTGCGGAGGTTGTGATCTCTGCATGCTCAAACGCCTCATAATTGATGATATCCTCATAGGTCGCATTGTTCGTGATATAGTCCAGGTAATTTTCCGGGAACTGTTCTGCAAGCTCGCTTCTGCGCCCTTCAAGATCAAAATATCCGACGATGCATTTCCATACCTTTTTCGGAACCAGCACATGATTCATCAGGAACCGCAACAGTCCATACAATGCATCCTCACTTGTGTCGAGCGATACAAAATAATCGGAATTAAAGAGTGCAAGCCATTCGTCTGGATTGATACGACGGGCATAATCATCATAGAGAGCCTCTAATGAAGCAAGCATTTGCTGTTCCGGTGTATCTGGAATGGCAACGTCGAATTCCTCCTCCGTCTGATCGGCAAGGTGCACCGCCTCCTCATAGGCTTTCCGAAGCTCCATAAACCCTTCCGGATCATCTTCCGGATTGACAGAAGAAAGACGCATTCGATAGGCTTTCTTCAATGCGTCTTTATCCTTCGTCTGTTCAATTTTCAGAACATCCCATATATTCATTAAGCTAACATTCCCTCAAGTGTTTCGCGGATTGCTTTGATGAAGTTCTCGCTGTTTAATACAGTGACATCCTTCATCGTTGTAATAAGTGCAAGATCCTTTGTCATCTTGCCGTCTTCGATTGTCTTGATCGTTGCCTGCTCAAGCTTGTCTGCAAATTCCATCAGTTCTGGAATATTGTCAAGCTCGCCACGCTTTCTCAAAGCACCAGTCCATGCGAAGATCGTTGCAACAGAGTTTGTTGATGTCTCCTCACCTTTTAAGTGCTTGTAGTAATGTCTCTGAACAGTTCCGTGTGCTGCCTCGTACTCGTATTTTCCATCTGGAGAAACAAGTACTGATGTCATCATGGCAAGAGAACCAAATGCAGATGAGATCATATCACTCATAACATCGCCGTCGTAGTTCTTGCAAGCCCAGATGAATCCACCCTCAGACTTCATAACACGGGCAACTGCATCATCAATCAGAGTATAGAAATATTCGATGCCTGCGGCGTCAAACTTCTCTTTGTATTCGTTATCGAAGATCTCCTGAAAGATATCCTTAAATGTATGGTCGTATTTCTTGGAGATTGTATCCTTTGTTGCAAACCACAATGTCTGCTTTGTATCAAGCGCATAGTTAAAGCAGCTTCTTGCAAAGCTCTCGATGGATTTGTCGATGTTATGCTGTCCCTGAATCACACCCGGACCATCAAACTTGTGGATGGTCTCCTTGATTACCTGTCCGTCCTCGCCTGTAAATACAAGCTCTGCTGTACCAGCACCCGGTACATCGATCTCTACGCTCTTATACACATCGCCATAGGCATGTCTTGCGATTGTAATAGGCTTCTTCCAGTTCTTTACACATGGCTCAATTCCCTTGACAACGATTGGTGCACGGAATACGGTTCCGTCTAAGATTGCACGGATCGTTCCGTTTGGACTCTTCCACATTTCCTTCAGGTTGTACTCTGTCATACGTGCAGCGTTTGGTGTGATTGTTGCACACTTGACTGCAACACCGTACTTCTGTGTTGCGTATGCAGAATCAAAAGTAACCTTATCGTTTGTCTCGTTTCTGTACTCCAGACCAAGGTCGTAATACTCGGACTTTAAGTCGATAAATGGGTAGATCAATTCATCCTTGATAATCTTCCAAAGGATTCGTGTCATCTCATCTCCGTCCATCTCTACCAGTGGAGTCTTCATCTGAATTTTTGCCATTGTAATTATCCTCCTGATTTTAATTGCGTGGTTTGCGAATTGTATCCTGCACGTTATCTAAGTGTTGTCTGTAATTATATAATTGCCTGCAGACACGCTCTCGCTCACTTCCACACGCAGTGGTACTAAATTCGCGCCAACAAGTTGCCGCTTATTAAGTACCAGCGTGTTCCAATGGTCTGCAAACAAATTAATAATTACAGACAACACAATATACAATTTGATTGAATGGATACAATTCGCTATTTACGTTATTTTATAAATTATACACGATTGTTATTGTAACATATTGACAGTTATTTGAAAATATCACTTTTTACAATAATCGTTGGATTGATTTATTTTATTGTTTATTTGTGTACAATATCTGTGTTAATTACCTCAAAAATTTGGCCTTGGGGTTATTGTTTGAATGTGGTTTCGTAGTCGAGGAAGTCGACGAGGAAGTGTTTTTCCTTCAGGGCTTCTTCGATTTCATCGAGGATATCTTCGCTCTCGGCTTCAATCGTGTGAAAATGATAGCCGGAGGTTGTGTTCGATAAAAGGGACGATTTGCTTTGTTTCAGATCTTCCACGAACTTACGGATATCGCGGCGGCTCTTGATATTTAATGGTGCTGTGACCTTGCCGTAGGTGCGGTGGTTTACCATAACATCTAAGACGATTCCTCCGAAATCGACAATCGTACTTAATTCTTCTTCTGCCTTCTCATCGGTGTGACAGACCTTTACAATCCGCTGGCAATTCTGGCTGCCTGCAGCTTTCTCGTACACATAACCACGCGGAGTTGATACGATCGAATGCCCTTTTGAACGGAGCAATGCGATATCCTGTACGACAACCTGACGGCTGACATGATAGATTTCTCCGATTTTTCCACCCGATAATGGTTCATCGGAGCGCAGCAACAACGCAAGCAGCTTCTCTCTGCGTTCATCTCCGGATAAAATTGTCTGCTCCATCTGCATTTCCTCCTTGATTGAAATAGATTGTGGTAACATAATTAGTCAACCGGATGCAGATGCTTCAAGCTGATATCTAAGATTGGAGCGGAATGTGTCAGCGCCCCACTCGATACATAATCGACACCAAGCTTTGTGATCGTCTCGATATTTTCTTTTGTGATATTTCCGGAACACTCCGTCTTGGCACGTCCATCGATGATCTTAATTGCTTCTGCCATCAGCTCCGGGGACATATTATCTAACATGATGATATCGGCTCCTGCTTCTACGGCTTCTCTGACCATATCCAGATTCTCGGTTTCTACTTCAATCTTGCAGACAAACGATGCATATTCTCTTGCCATCTGAATTGCCTTTGCCACACCACCTGCGGCGTCGATATGATTATCCTTCAGCATGACGGCGTCAGACAGATTGTATCTGTGATTATTTCCGCCGCCGGCACGAACCGCATATTTCTCGAAGATACGCATGCAAGGTGTTGTCTTTCTTGTGTCAAGCAATTTAGTATTTGTCCCTTTTAAAAGTGCTGCAACATTGTTCGTATAGGTTGCAATACCGCTCATGCGCTGCAGGTAATTCAGTGCCGTACGCTCACCGGACAACAGCACACGGATATCACCGACCACAGTTGCAAGCACCTGTCCGTTTGTCACGGCATCGCCATCCTTGATCTGATTTCCATCTTTTTCGGCAAAAATCACTTCCGTATTCGGATCCAACATCGTAAATACACGCTTAAATACCTGCAATCCGGCTATGATTCCGTCCTGTTTCGCAAGCAATGTAACTTCGCCCTTCTTATACTCCGGCATCACGGCGTTCGTGCTGATATCTTCACTGTTGATATCCTCCTCAAGTGCCATCTTAATATACTTATCTGCAACTAACTGCATTGTAATCTCATTCATTTGTCTGTCTAATCTCCTTTTTTATTAAATGTACACGATCATTGTACATGATTTTTGGTATTGGTAGTACATATATTTTATTTTGAATTGTTCCATATACGATGTATTGAAACTAAGAAATTCTAAGATGTTCTGATATAAATTATGACCCTGTACGCAACCGCCGCCAATTCGCCATCCATGGCTCAGTGGCGGCTTGATTGAACATCGTGTTCAATCATTGCTGATATAGTACAGAACATCAAGAATTTCTAAGTTCCAAACATATTGTATATGCGAACATATTCAAAAATAAAATATATGTATCTACGTAATTGAATAATCATGCACAATGATCTATAAACTTTACACAAGCTCACCAATCATGTGCTTTGCCGCACGCTTGGCGAACACTAAACTTTCAAGCAAACTGTTGCTGGCTAAGCGGTTCTTCCCGTGCACCCCGTTGCAGCTTGTCTCGCCGACGGCATACAAATGCGGCATCGTTGTGTGCGAAAACTTATCTACATGGATACCTCCCATGAAATAATGCTGTGCCGGAACGATTGGAATCGGCATCATCAGAATATCAAAGCCATACTTCATGCAATGCTCATAGATATGAGGGAAATGGTTCAGGATTGTCTCGCGTGGAACATTCTCAAAGGATAAGAACTCGTATTTCACGCCTTCTTTTTCCATCTCTGCCTGAATCGCTTTCGTAACAACATCTCGCGGCTGCAATTCATCGACGAAACGCTCTTTCTTGTGATTCAAGATAATTGCACCCTCACCTCTTGCCGACTCTGAAATCAGGAAACTTCTGCCCGGATTCTCCGTGTAAAAGCAGGTTGGATGAATCTGTACATAGTCCATATGCTCTAATTCTACGCCGTGTTTTCGCGCAATCTCACAGCCATCGCCGGTCAGGATCGGATAGTTCGTGGAATGCTTGTATTGTCCGCCGATTCCACCTGTTGCAAATACTGTGTTTTCCGCATAGATCTCTAATTCTTCACCATCCGCACATTTTGCAAGTATACCCACACAGGCATGATTAATATCTTCTATAATATCGGTCATGGTTGTATGTTCAAAAATGGTAACATTGTTCAACTGCTTCACAGCAGATAATAGACGGGTCGTAATCTCTTCCCCGGTTATATCCTCATGGAAGCAGATGCGCGGCTTAGAATGTGCTCCTTCCTTTGTATAAGCAAGACTTCCGTCTGCGTTTCTCTCAAATTCCACACCATATCCGATCAGATCATTGATGACATCCCGGCTGCCACGGATCATGATGTCGACACTTTCCTTGCGGTTTTCATAATGACCGGCACGCATCGTATCCTCAAAATACGAATCATAGTCATCCTCGTCCCGCAGCACGCAGATACCGCCCTGTGCCAGCATCGAATCACAGGTTTCAAGCTCTGCTTTTGAGAGCATCAAAATCTGTTTATCTTCCGGTAAATTCAATGCTGTATATAATCCACCGACACCGCAGCCGACGATCACAACATCGTAATGTAATTCTCGCATCTTCCTGTCTCCTTTGAATTTATACCTGTACATAATACAAAGACACGATGTGCTCTGCGCATCGTGCTCTGATTAGCGGTCGTCAAATGCACCACATAAATGCGTGCATTTTCCTCGTCGCCATAACAAAAACGCAGACATTCCGCCTGCGTTTTTGCTCCGAATGTACATGCAGTATAGCACATGTTTTGACAGGTGACAAGACACCTATATCGGAAAGATTAAATTTATTTCCGTACCGACATTTAATGCACTCTCAATCTTAATCTCCGCATTGTGCAGCTTTGCGCCATGCTTTACAATAGAAAGTCCAAGTCCCGTGCCGCCTATTTCCTTGGAATGGCTCTTATCAACCCGGTAAAAGCGTTCGAATATCCGGTCAAGCTGGTCTGCCGGAATTCCGATGCCGGAATCTTTGACACAAAACTCACAACGATGTTTTTTCTTTTTGATCATGACATCTATGGTTCCATCCTCTTTGTTATATTTAATGGCATTTTCAATCAGATTGTATACCATTTCTTCTAACACAGAGTGTATGCCGGATATCATCATATGTTCACCCTGCAGATTGATTTTGATATGCCGTTCCTCTGCTACCGGCTCCAAATGATGGATTTCGATTCTTGATAGGTCATATATATCAATCGGAGTCTTTTCTACTGCCTGCTCTCCCTCATCAAGCTGAGACAGCTTAATGATATCTTCTACCAGATGGATCAGCCGACGTGCTTCGTCATAGATCTTACCTGCAAATGTTTTGACATCCTTCTCGTCAACAATTCCATTTTTAATAATTTCTGCAATACCGGATATGGAAGTTAGCGGTGTCTTTAATTCGTGCGATACGTTCGCCGAGAATTCCCGTCTCAAATTCTCGCGTTCTTCCTTCTCTGTGACATCCGTGATGATAACGACCGCGCCGGCAACCTCGTTATTCCGGAATACCGGATTCGCATAGATATTATAAAAACGTCCCTTAACCGGGCAGATATACTCGCTGTGGATTCCCTGGATCGCCTTCTTGATACAGTCGATAAACTCTTCCGACCGGTTAATCTCTAACACATGTTTTCCATCTACCGATTCATCCACATCAAATAAGGTTGAGATACTCCGGTTGTGTGAGAGAACAATTTCCTTTTTATCCACAACAAGAAAACCTTCCTGCATGTTTTCCGTAATCAGTGCAAACTCATTTTTCTGTGTCTGCAGCTGTGTCATCGCCTTTTGAATCTGCTCGTTCTGGATGCGGATTTTACGGATAAACGGTGACAGCTCGTCATAAACCGTCGATTCATCCGGATGATCTAAGTCAATCGCTTCTAACGGTGTTGTAATCTGTTTCGATAAGCGGTAGGCAAGAATCGCGGAGAATTCAACACCGAGCAGTAATACGAGAATAATCGGAAGCAGCACCTTCATCAAAAGTGCCGGCACCGATTTACGGACTACGGAGACACGGACTACACTTCCGTCCGCAATACGGATGGCATGATAGATTGTCTCCTCGGAAAGTGTCTTCGAATATCTTACACTTGTGCCTGCCGAAGACGTCATTGCCTGTTTGATTTCTGTACGATTTTTGTGATTTTCCATCGTATGGGGGTCGGCTTTGTTGTCATAAAGAACTGTTCCGTCCGCCGCAACCCATGTGATACGCTTTTCATTCTCATTCAAATCGGTGAGAAAATCCAGCCCGGATAGGTTCACCCCCTCCGCAATATAGCCTGCCGCCTGATTCAGGGAGGAAACGTATTGTTTGTTGAAATAGCTGTATAAAACACCGATGATGGATACGCCACATAGAACGACCAAAAGCAAGATGATTAAAATTGTATTCTTGAATATCTTCTTTTTCATTTTAATCTCCGATCTTGTAGCCGACACCGCGGACCGTTTCAATCATATTCCCGGCTTCCTTTAATTTCATCCGGAGGCTTCGTATATGGACATCAACCGTACGGCTTTCCCCATCGAATTCATATCCCCAGATGCGGTTTAGCAGCTGGTCACGTGTAAACACCTGTCCCTGGTTTTCCATAAACAGATGCAGAAGTTCAAACTCTTTCAATGTAAGATTGATGCGCTCTCCATCCACTAAAACAATGTGGCGCTTGGTATCTAAGGCTATGCTTCCGGCAATAAGCTTCTCACCGTCATCGGTCGTATCTGCACGGTTTTCTGTCCGGCGAAGCAAAGCTTTGATTCTCGCAACTAACTCCATAATGCCAAACGGCTTCGGTACGTAATCATCCGCTCCGCTGTCAAGCCCCAGTACTTTGTCGTATTCACTATCCTTTGCAGTTAACATAATGACCGGAACCTCTTTGGTATCAGCATGTTCCCGGAGCTTTTTCAAGACAGATAGTCCATCCTCCTCCGGCAGCATGATATCAAGCAGAATCAGGGACGGAAGTGTTTCTTCCATCCCTGCCCAGAATTCCGATGGACGTTCAAAGCCTTTTGCTTCCAAATCCATGTGACATAATGTGTAAACTACAAATTCACGTATGCTATTGTCATCTTCTAAAACATAAATCATTTTATATATGCTCTCCTGTGATTGAATAATAAACCCATTCCGCAACATTCGTTGCATGGTCTCCTATTCTTTCATAATACTTTGCAATCATGATAATGTCTATATAAAATTCGCCATCTTCTGCTTTTTTTCCGATCTCTTTAATGAGACGTTTCTTTACCGAATCAAATAATGCATCGACTTTATCATCCGCCTGGATTACAGTGATTGCCAGATCCTTGTCTTTTTTGACATATGCCTCCACAGCATTTGACAGCATATCTTTCGCAGCACCTGACATTTCTTCAAGGTCTTTAAAATCCTTTAAGTCATAAGAAGTTGTGAAACGGATCATATCCGCAATATCGGCACATTGATCACCGATCCGTTCGAGATCAGATATAAGCTTTAATGCAGCTGATACAAAACGGAAATCCGATGCGACCGGCTGCTGCTTTAAAAGCAGGCTCATACAGATATGCTCGATATTATGCTCGCTTTTATCGATCTCTTCTTCGACTGCATGGGATTTCGATGTGTATTTGGCATCGCCACTAAAGAGTGCCTTCGTAGTGCCCGCGATCACCTTCTCGCAAAGTGCACCCATACGGATTAGTTCGACATTCAGATTCTCTAATTGCTTCTCGTATTCATTTCTCATAATTCATCAACCAAACCTTCCTGTGATATAATCCTCTGTCCGCTTGTCACTTGGATTTGCGAACAGTTTCTCTGTATTGTCAAACTCCACAACTTCTCCGAGCAGGAAAAATGCTGTATTATCTGAGATACGTGCAGCCTGCTGCATATTATGTGTTACCATGATGATTGTATATTTATCTTTCAGATCAACTGCCAGATCCTCAATCTTTGAGGTGGAAATCGGATCGAGGGCAGATGTCGGCTCATCCATCAAAAGCACATCCGGTTCTACTGCAAGTGCACGAGCAATGCACAGACGCTGCTGCTGTCCACCTGACATACCGAGCGCGCTTTTCTTCAGACGGTCTTTGACTTCATCCCAGATAGCAGCCTGCTTTAAGGAACGTTCCACAATTTCATCTAATTCCGCCTTTTTATGGATTCCGTGTGTACGCGGTCCATATGCAATATTGTCGTAGATGCTCATCGGAAACGGATTTGGTTTCTGAAACACCATGCCGACGCGCTTGCGCAATGTATTGACATCCATTCCTTTGTATATATTTTCGCCATCGAGTGTTACCTCACCTGTGATCTTACAGCCCTCGACCAGATCATTCATTCGATTCAGGCTTTTTAAGAGTGTGGATTTTCCACAGCCGGATGGACCGATGAATGCAGTGATCTTGGTCGATGGAATGTCCAAGTTGATATCTTTTAACGCATGGAAATCACTGTAATATAAATCCATGTCCTTTATTTTAAAATTACCCATTTTTTCCTCCAAATTCCAGTACTTATTTTGCCTGCAGTTTTTTGGCAAGCTTTCCGGATGCTGCATTGATTATGACAACCATTACAAGCAGCACAACTGCGGTTGCATATGCCTGTTTTGTGTAGAGTCCTTCCGAAAGCAGCTTATACATATGAACAGCCAGTGTACATCCGGAATCAAATAAGCTCTTTGGTATCTCGGCAGTTGTACCGGATGTAAAGATTAAAGCTGCCGTCTCGCCGACGATACGTCCGATTGCCAGGATAACTCCGGATAAAATACCGGGTACCGCAGATGGAAGTACAACCTTAAATATCGTCCGCAGTCTGCCGGCTCCAAGTCCGAAGCTTCCTTCCCGGTAAGAATCCGGTACGCTTAAGAGCGCTTCTTCTGTCGTACGCATAATGGTTGGAAGTACCATAATGGAAAGTGTAAGCGCACCACCGAAGAATGAAAGTCCCCAGCCAAATGCGATCACAAACATCAGATATCCGAACAGACCATAGACAATGGAAGGGATACCGGATAATGTCTCGGTTGTGATTCTGACAATACTCACAAGTTTATTTCCGCGCTTGGCATATTCTACCAAATAAATAGCAGAACAGATACCGATTGGTACTGCGATGAGCAGGGAAAGCGCTGTCATAAGAAATGTATTGATAATTGCAGGAAGCATCGATACATTTTCGGTTGTATATTTCCAGGCAAAAAGCTCCGGAGAAAGATTCATGATACCGTTTGCCAGAATATAGATGACAAGTGCGCCAAGCACACCAACCGTAATGACTGCAGATACCGTGACTGCCATCAGTAAAAACATGGAAAGCGGCCGTTTTTTGTATGCAGCGAGCTTATCCTTCCAGGTGACGACATTGATCGGCCTGATTGCTTCCATATCTGCCTTTGCTGCTACAGCTTGTTCACTCATGCCTATTTCGCCCCTTTCTTTTTCACAACTGAGAACAACAGATTAATAATCAGGATGAATACGAACAGAACCACACCGGTTGCGATCAATGCTTCTCTGTGCAAATCTGTTGCATATCCAAGTTCCAGTACAATATTCGATGTAAGTGTCCGCACACCGGCCAACAGGCTGTCCGGCATAACTGCATGGTTTCCGGCAATCATGATGACTGCCATTGTCTCACCGATCGCACGCCCGATTCCAAGAATAATGGCTGCAAGGATTCCGGATTTTGCTGCAGGGAGTACTGCCTTGAAGACACTTCTCTCATGCGTATCACCGAGTGCCAATGCTCCTTCGTAATAGCTTTCCGGAACCGCGCGGATTGCTGATTCCGATACACTGATGATGGTTGGCAGAATCATGATTCCAAGCAGGATGCAGGCGGTCAGAATGTTTTTACCGCTTCCGCCGAATGTATTCCGGATCATCGGCGTGATCACAACCAGACCGAAGAATCCATATACAATAGATGGAATACCTGCAAGCAGATCCACAGCCGGTTTCATAATCTTATGAAGCTTCGGTGGACAGAACTTTGCCATGAATACGGCACATAAAAGTCCGATTGGAACACCGATGATGATTGCACCTGCTGTCACATAGATACTGCCGATGATCATAGGGAAGATGCCGAATTTATTTGCACCCGGCATCCAGGTTTTACCAAATATAAAATTCACAAATCCAATCTGCCGGATGGCTGGTACGCCATTGGCAAACATGAACAGACATATCATGGCGACTGCCAGTATGGACATACAGGCAGCCACCAGGAATACGATATGCATTGTTCTTTCTTTTACTTTCGTCATAGTATGCCTCGTATTTTCTTTCTGATAAGTTTTTATCAAGCTATTACTTTACTTCTGACCACTTTGTGATAGAACCTGTGTAGATGCTCTTTACCTGATCACTTGTAAGACCATCGACATCGTTGTTCTTATTTACAACAACTGCGATACCATCAATTGCGATCACTGTTGGTGTAAGACCTGCACTAAGCTCGCTGTCCTTCAGCTCTCTGGATGCCATACCGATATCGCAGACACCTTCTGCCGCACTTGTCATACCTGTTGTAGAATCACTCTGCTGTACTTCAATCTGTACATCCGGATTGACTGCAACATATGCTTCCTTGAGCTTCTCCATAACCGGTGTTACGGAAGATGAACCTGCAATATTAATCTTACCCTTTACGCCTGCAGCCTTGAATGCACCTGCATTGCCCTGGCTGATATATCCTGCATCTTCAACAACCTTCTGTCCATCCTCGCTCAAGATGAAGTTGATGAAATCCTGTGTTACTTCGTTTGGTGTACCCTTTGTTGCAATGTTGAACGGACGGGATACCTTGTAGCTTCCGTTTGAGATATTATCAGCGGTTGCTTCTGCACCATCAATCTTCAATGCCTTTACAGAATCATCCAGGGAACCAAGGGATATGTATCCGATCGCTGCCTCATCATCTGCTACACTCGTCATCATAACGGATGTTGAGTTTGTGATATCTGCAGTAGAGATTGTATTATCAATCTTATTACCATCTGCATCCTTCTCCTCGATACCGAACAGTTCGATAAATGCGCCTCTTGTACCGGATCCATCCTCACGGGAAATTACGGTGATATCATCACTTGCTGCTTTACCACATCCTGTCATTGCTCCCATAAGCATGGCTGATGCTAAAACTCCAATGATTGCTTTCTTTAACTTTCTCATTTTCTTTGTCTCCTTTTTCTCTTAAAGATTTTCTTTTTGATTTAACTTACAAATGAGAATATACAGAATGTAAGTAAAGTGCGTTATCGTAGTTTTGTAAAATGTGCGTAAAAAGAGCATATATAAAAATAGTTGTAGTTGTTTATGTGATGTATTGAAACAAGAAGTTCTAAATGTTCTGATTTACATAACTTCTATCGTACGCAATCGCCGCCAATTCGCCATCCGTGGCTCAGTGGCGGCTTGTTTGAACATCGTGTTCAAACATTGCTGA